>Ga0074197_1000009_pt1 | contig 517153 bp, 500 predicted proteins | sample EPASupsiteSAE305_FD_64526 | JGI IMG/M metagenome (GOLD analysis project Ga0074197, IMG submission 64526) | Bioremediated contaminated groundwater microbial communities from EPA Superfund site, New Mexico - SAE3-05 reassembly with SPADES | ecosystem: Environmental > Aquatic > Deep subsurface >... | reverse complement strand
TATCAGTAGAAGAAATTAAGAGAGTTGAGCACAAACTAAATGATCGACCGCGTAAGGTTTTGAACTTCTATAAACCAAACGAGGTTTTTAATAAACTTGTTGCACTAAAAGTTTGATACCACAAATTATCAAATTTTTCACGGTAAATCTAAAAAAACGCTTGACTTTGATTTTCTTTTGTTATATATTTATGTAGTGGTACCACAATAATTTTAGCTCTTTTGTTGTGTTACTATATTAACAAATGGTAAGCCACCTTACCGACCATTCAAAAGGAGAAAGAAGTAAGATGAAAAAAGCATTATTCGTACTCTTGGTCGCGCTCTTCGTCCTCACAGCCTGCGCTCCCGCGGCTGCTCCTGCCGAAGAGGCACCCGCCGCTGCCGCTGAAGAAGCTGCTGCGCCTGCCGAAGAAGCTGCCGCTATTAGCGCATGTACTCCTGAGGCTTTAAAAGCCGCTGGGGTTCCTGATGTCTTTATTGGCCGTGAAACCCAGCTCAAGATCGCTGTCGTTCGTAACCTGCCTTCCGACGATCACACTAAGCAGTTCCTCGAAGGTGCACGCACCATGGGCGAATCCCTTGGTATGGTCGTTGATACCTTCATCGCCGATAACGACGACGCGAAATTCCAGGATTTGGTTGAACAGGCGATTCAAAAGGGCTATGATGGATTGATCATTTCACATGGAAAAGACACTTATTCCTATGATATGCTCAAACCTGCTGTAGACAAAGGCATTGTTGTCGTGACCTTCGACACCGTTATTCAAAAAGACGGCGCGAACCTGCCCGAAATTACCACAACTTTCCAGGATGACTTTGCTCTGGCTGATCTCTCCCTGACTGAGATCTCCAACCTCAAGACCGATGGAACTCCCGCTCGAGTAATCAAACTCTGGTGGGGACCAGGTGTTCCTCCGTTGGATCGCCGGGAGACCATCTATGTTAAGTACCTTGAAGCTGGTAAGATCGAAACTCTTGAAACCGTTGGCCCAACCAACTTCCAGGATGTTCAGGGTGATATCGCCGCTAAAGTTGGCGCCTTGTTAGCCAAATACCCTGTTGGTACCGTTGACGCGATCTGGGGTTCATGGGATGAGATGGCCAAAGGCGCTTACAAAGCCCTCAAAGACGCCGGCCGCACCGATATCATGTTGATTTCGATCGACATCTCCAATCAAGATATGAATCTCATGCGCGAAGAGGGATCCGTATGGCTCTCAACCGCCGCGGTTGACCCAGGCTTGATTGGTATGGTCGATATGCGCTTGCTCGCTAAGAAATTCGCCGGTGAAGAAGTCCCCGCCAATTATGACCTTGAAGCCAAGTTGATCAAAGCCTCCCAGCTTTTACCTGAAACCAACATGCTCAACCTCAAAGACGTTGTGGAAGGTTGGGGAAAATCTGATGCCTTCCAGGAACCCTGGATGGACGCTCTGGCCGCTTGCCAATAGTTATTAAAGCAAGGTATCTGGTAATAACCATTGTCTAAGAAGTAAAATAAAGAGAGGATCGGCCACCCCTGATCCTCTCTTTTATACTAAACTTAACAAAAACAACAATGTTCGGAGGTGTTCCATAAGCACTTCAACAGTACATACCCTCGAAATGAAAAACATTGAGATCGAATTTCCTGGTGTTAAAGCCTTAAAGGGGGTCGATTTCACCTTTCACACTGGAAGCATCCATGCCTTGATTGGCGCGAACGGGGCAGGCAAATTTACCTTGATGAAAGTCCTCGTTGGGGCATACAACCATTACACCGGTGTCATACACTTGGATGGACAACCGATCGAGATTAGAAACCCGCGAGACGCGAAGGAACACGGGATTGAAATTGTTTACCAGGAAGTCGATACTGCCCTGATCCCATACTTATCGGTCGCTGAAAATATCATGATCGACATCATGGTAAATAAAATGAAGAACAAACATTTTATTCAATGGGACAAAATTTACAAGGACGCGAAAAAAGTCCTTGATCGGATTAACGTTTCCATTGATACTCGCTTGTTAGCCCAGGATTTAACACTTGCTCAGAAACAAATGGTCCTGATCGCTCGCGCGCTGGTTGAGGAACAGAAATTTCTTGTTCTTGATGAACCAACCGCTCCCCTTTCCCAAACAGAGACTGAGGAATTATTCCGAATTGTCAAAGATTTAGCCTACAATCACAATGTTGGGATCATTTTTATTTCTCATCGTTTACCTGAAATATTCGATCTGTGCGAAGTCGTAACCATCATTCGAGATGGCAAGATCGTATCAGAACATAAAGTCGCCGAAACGAATCAAACCGAAGTGATCAACGAGATGCTCGGTCACCGGTTTGAGGAAACATTTCCAAAGACAATCACCGAGATCAAAGACAAAATCTTTGAAGCTCGAGATATCAGTACCAACGATCATGAAGTTAATGATGCTTCCCTTTATGTCCGCGCGGGCGAAATAATTGGCATTGCCGGTCTGGTTGGAGCTGGTAAAACAGAACTCAGCAAGGCGCTTTTTGGCGCGTTACCCCTCTCAAAGGGTGAAATTTTAATTAACAACCACAAAACCGCCATCAAAAATCCGCGAAGTGCTGTGAAATCTGGACTGGCTTTGGTTCCGGAAGAACGTCGGAAAGAAGGTGTTTTCGTAGAGGAACCTGTTTATGCCAATCTCTCAGCATCCCATCTCAACGCCTTTGCCAACCCAATGGGTTTCCTCCTGTGGTATAAGGAGCGTAAACACGCTGAGAATATGGTGAATACCCTTTCGATTAAGACTCCATCCATTTATCAAAAAGTCGCCTTCCTGTCTGGCGGTAATCAACAAAAGGTTGCCGTTGGAAAGTGGTTATCCACAAACGCAGATATTTTTATCTTTGATGAGCCAACCAAAGGTGTTGATGTCGGCGCGAAACACGAGATTTTCGAATTGATCGGTAAACTTGCGAAGAACGGGAAGGCCATCATTTACGCGTCTTGCGAACTGCCCGAGATTCTTGGAATCTCTGACAGAACTTACGTAATGTACGATCGGAAGATCGTTAAGGAGTTGGTTACCGCAGAGACCAACGAAGCCGAAATTTTATACTACTCCGCTGGAGGAAAGTAAAAATCATGTCATTCACCAAAAATCAAAGTTCCTTTCTAAGTTCACTTGGAGCCTTTCTAACCAAATGGGGCACACTGGTTACAATTCTGGGTTTGGTCATCTTCTTTACCATAATGACCTACAACAAGGATTTTGACATTTACCCTTTTATCCAGCCTTCCAATATTATCCATGTCTTTCGATCGATCTCCATCGTCACCGTGATCGCGATCGCGATTACGATCTCACTCACCGTCGATGGTTTGGATTTGTCAGTCGGCTCAATGGCGACTTTCGCGGATTCGATCGTAATCTCCGCATTTGTATGGTACGAATTCGGCCTTTGGGCGGCGATCCTCTTCACTCTGTTTGGGGCTGTATTGGTTGGTCTTGCGAACGCCTTCCTGATCGTTAAACTTCGCATTCCTGACCTGTTAGCCACTTTATCGATGCTCTTCATCGTGGAAGGGGTCGCCCTCACCTATACCGGAGGCGGCTCGATCAGTGAAGGAATGCCTCGCCTGGATGGTACTCCAACCGCTGGTAAACTGCCCGCGGTCTTTAAAGAGATTGGCCTTGTGCCCATGATCATCGTGATCATGGTTGTCGTTGTAATTCTTACCCATATCTTCCTCACATACACCAAGCATGGCCGTTATATGTACGTGGTTGGCGGCAATAAGGAAGCTGCCCGTTTATCTGGCATCGCTGTAGACAAATATCGAACTTTGGCTTATATCCTCTCCGCCCTCATCGCGGGCATCGGCGGCATGATGCTAGCTTCCAAAGTCGGATCAAGCCAAGTCAATGCAGGGGCTGGTTACCTCATGCCGGCCGTTGCCGCGGCTTATATTGGCTTCAGTTTTGGCGGCAATGGAAAACCGAACGCGATCGGAACGCTTGTCGGGTCTATATTAATGGGCATTCTGGATAATGGACTGGTGATGATGTCGGTTCCTTATTACTCGGTTAATATTTTCAAGGGCGGGGTTTTGGCAATCGCCCTTGCTTCGAACTATTTACGTAAAAAATGATCCAATCCTACGGAGGAATTTAGCATGTCTCGATTTTCTACTTACTTCTTAATGAAACCAGATGATGTTGTTGATTACGCCAGAACCCAATTGGAACTCTTTGACATGAACGCTGATCTGCGCTGCAAAGAGATCGGTGACGGCAATATTAACTATATCTTTAAAGTTTGGGACGAAAAAAGCGATAAATCTGTCATTATCAAGCAAGCTGGTGTTACTGCTCGAATTTCCGAGGATTTTGTCTTATCCACGGACCGAAATAGAATAGAGTCAGAAATCTTAATTCTTGAACACAAACTAGCCCCTGGTTTGGTACCTCTTATTTACAAATATGACGAAGTGATGGCTTGCTGCGCGATGGAAGATCTCTCGGATTATGTGATCATGCGAACAGCCCTACTGAACCATGAAACCTTCCCTCTCTTCGCTGACCACATCAGTACGTTCATGGTGAATACTTTGCTGAATACCACGGATGTAATCCTCGACCATAAATTAAAAAAAGATATGGTCAAGAAATATATAAATCCCGAACTGTGTGAAATCACCGAGGACTTGGTTTACACTGAACCTTTTAATGACTACAAGGGCCGCAATGATGTTTATCCCGCAAATCTTGAATGGGTAAAGAAAAATATATACGAAGACCAGGAATTAAGGCTCGAGGCGGCTAAATTAAAATTTGAGTTTCTAACCAACGCTCAGGCTCTTATTCACGGTGACCTTCATACCGGTTCGATCTTTATCAAACCCGATTCTACAAAGGTCATTGATCCGGAATTTGCTTTCTACGGTCCAATTGGTTACGACACCGGCAACATCGTCGCGAATTTAATCTTTGCCTGGGTTAATGGCGATGCTGTCATTGAAGAAGGTTCGAAGAAAAATCAATTCTGTGGTTGGATTGAATCCGCGATCGTTGATAGCGTCAATCTTTTTAATGAAAAATTCATCACTACCTGGAAGAGCAATGTAACCGAAATAAGCGCCAAAGAGCCGGGCTTTATGGAATGGTACTTGCAGGCTGTAATGAGAGATACAGCCGCCGTTGCGGGGTTGGAGCTTTCCCGGCGAACCCTGGGTCTCGCTCATGTTAAGGATATTACCTCTATCTCCGATGAGGCTGCCCGTTTAAGAGCGGAACGAATTTGTCTGACCGTTGCCAAGGATTTTATTAAAAATCGTGACTCTTACAGAACCGGTAAGGATTTTCTGACTACTTTAAAGTTAGTCACTGGACAATTCAAGTAAGGATAGATGATGCAAGAAAAACAATCAATTTTGGCAATTGAGAGTGTCCGCCTGGATGATGAGCAAAGCGCCATCATTCTCCTCGATCAGACTTTGATTCCAAATGAAACCAAGTATCTCAGCCTTACCACCCAACCAGAAATTTGGGAGGCGATTTATGAACTGCGAGTGCGTGGCGCGCCAGCCATCGGAATTGCTGCCGCATTTGGATTGTATCTCGCCGCCAAAGAAATCGTTGTAAATAAACCTGATATTGATTTGCAAAATTTTTCATCAGCGGTCAAGGATGCCAAGTCATATCTGGCGTCATCCCGGCCAACCGCCGTAAACCTCTTCTGGGCGTTAGATCGGATGGAGAACGTCATAAAGTCTTCTCGTTCTAAAACCCCAATGGAAATTTTAGCCCTTTTAAAAAAGGAATCGAACGCTATCAAAACCGAAGATGAAGAGGTTTGCAGGTCATTAGGCGAACATGGGCTCACACTCCTCAAGCCCAATATGGGGCTTATCACCCATTGTAATGCTGGAACCTTAGCGACCGCGCGTTATGGCACCGCCACGGCACCCATGTATTTTGGACAGGAGCGCGGCTATAATTTCAAGATTTTCGCGGATGAAACCAGACCTCTGAATCAGGGCGGACGACTTACCACATTTGAGCTTCAAGCCGCGGGGATTGATGTTACCTTGATTTGCGATAACATGGCATCCATTACGATGAAAAACGGATGGGTCAACGCAGCCCTCGTCGGTTGTGACCGGGTAGCGGCCAATGGGGATGCCGCGAACAAGATCGGCACGAGCGGACTTGCCATCCTTGCAAAACATTATGGTTTACCATTTTACGTCTTTGCCCCAACTTCCACTATTGACCTTGCCTGTCCAACTGGGGATGATATTCACATTGAGCTCAGAAAACCGGAAGAAGTCACCAGCAAGTGGTATGCCAAGAAGATGGCGCCTGAAAATATCAAGGTTTACAATCCCGCCTTTGACGTAACTGATCATGAATTAATCACGGCAATCATTACTGAGAACGGGATAGTCTACCCTCCGTTCGATGTAAATTTGCCGAAGTTCATTAAATAACAAATTTCTTTCCTCCTTTTTGTTTTACGAATCAGGGCTTTGCTTAAGCCCTGATTCATTTTTCCATATTGAAGATAAAAAAATGCCAAGGCTCAAAAACCTTGGCAAGCAAACGAAACAATAAAATTAATTATGTTTTCGCGGCGTCATCCAACGCCACCTGAGGAGATTTTCTTCCAGTATAAACATCATGAACAGCAGCGTAGAGAGGACCAAGATATTTTGAGAAATTGGGATCGACAGGTAAATTTTTACAATTTCTTAAAAGCGCTTCCTGAGAACTCAGCCATGGGTATTTTAACTTCGCTTCCATGGAGTAACTGTTAATTCTCACCGGGCTCCCCGCGATCTGAGTTACCAGCTCGTCACCTGCGCTATCCATTAAATTTAATAATGCCTCAAACACTTTCTGAGCACGTTCATGAGGAACGTTTGTTGGAATACTTACGCCCCAGGTGGTATTCCAGGCATTGCCAAGGGAGGCAGTTTTGATCCTGGCGCTTGCCCCGGCATCAAGCGAACCAAAGATCGCTGCCGCCTGACCGCCCCAACTGATTGCCATGGCTGATTCGCCGGAGGTGATCGTTTTTACAATTTCCGCGTTACCATAATTTGCGGAATCCTCAGGGCAAAAAGGCTTCAAACTCCGATAAAGCTCCAAGGCTTGAACTCCCTCTTCTGAATTAAATTTGATCTCACCTGTTTCGTCAACCAGTTCCCCGCCGCAATCCCAAAAATATGGCAAAAAATCAAGCAAAATTTCTGAAGAATGAGCTTTCTGTGCAAATGCTTTCATCCCAGCAGGCAGGTTAAATGAGCTGATCAAACCCGGAAGTTCTCTTGGCGAAACTTCCTCCGGCAATTTTACAAGATCTGAACGATAGAAAACAATATGCCCATCTGTAAAAAGTGGCAGCATATACTGCCTGGTTTTCTCGTCTGTTCGGCTAAATTTACTTTCGTTTTGGATGGATGGAAAAATTCCGTCTGGATCATATTTCGAGACTAAATCTTTTGGACTAGTCAAGAAATAGGGATCGAGAGGTTGAATAAGATCATTCACAACCAATTGAGGCATCCAAATATGACCGGGAATAAAAACCGCGTCAAAGTCATAAGTGCCAAGAGTCTCGTCAAGCTTGGTTCGATAATCCTCCCAAGGAATGATCACCAATTGGACATCCAGCTCAGGATGAACCTCAATTGACTTCTGCAAGGCATCAAGCGCCGGATCATTGGGCCCGAGAATCCTCAACATGATTGCTAACCCATGCTCTCCACTAAATTGTGAAAATAATGGCAATTATTCACCAAATCTTCGCTATGTCGATGCAAACCACCCCCGATGAGGTAGATAACGTCATTTCCATAAACTGAACTCATTTCCGGAATTCTCTCCAAGGTCATACCACCGCCAGGAGTCGGAAATATTTGCTTAAAGTTGCCCATATCGGTCTGAGTACCTTCTACAATCTCCTCGCATTCTTCTTTACTGAAGGAAAATCTCCCCCCCCAGGAAGGAAAGACGGAAGCATCGGCGCCAAAAAGTCGTTGAAGCTGACCGTAAGTCGCGAAATGAGAAAAACCATTGTCCTTAGATGCGGTCAACGATCCGATCATAGCCGGGTGGCTCATGATTGGAAGCTGAATGCTTTCATCATCCGCTAAAACTCGCATCTGATCCCAACCAGAAAGGCCAGGACAGAATAAAAGACCTCCAGCGCCGTGTTCCTTGGCAAATTTTGCTCTTTCAACGATCTGATCCGCGGGTCCCGTCACATTCGGCATGTAAATACTTTTAAATCCAGTTTTAGAATTAGCGTTCAGAACAGCATCCGAACTTCGCATGACTCGTTCTTTGAAATTTGAAAAATTCTGATCCGCAAGACCATGATCGTCTTTGATGATATCGATCCCACCTAACGCGAATTTGTAAGTCAATTCCGCAAGATCCGCGGGACTATAACCCAGTGGCTTGATTGCTGTGCAAAGCATAGGTCGTTTTTTGACGTTCAACAGCTCACGCAAACCATTACGTCCAAAGCGGGGACCTTTTAATCTTTTCATATCTGAGTTCAGCTCAAATTTTTCAACCCGAATACCTGGTTGAATACTCGAATTTCCAAAGACGACATTCAGGAATTGAACCGCGTCCGGCCCGGCGACTTCATCGGCATAGGATATTTGAGCCAGAAATTTGTCACCTCTTTTTCTTACGGATTCAACATTCCCTACTACCCGCTCAAGAATATCGCCAGCAGGCGTGAGGTCGATTGGAAATTCGACAGTTTGTTCAAAAGCCAAACCCAGAGCCCTGTCCTCGGCTTCTTTTTGATCATTGGCAAGGATTGAATAAAAAACCGTGAATCGAGTTCCGCTTAACTGAACATCAACACTCGTTAATCTCATAAAGCCTCCGCTTTGGCCGCGCTGTGCATTTCCTGCAGTCGGACTTCCGCGAGATCTTCCTCCTTGATATTAAGGTTTTGACCTAATAATTTTTCTACTCCGCGTACCAGCGCCAAGGCATCCAGCCCCATCTCTTTCATCAAGTATGGGCGGCTGGCTCCATGAGCAAACCTATCCGGGATTCCGAGGCGCAGCAATTTTTTTCCTGACCCGTTCTCCGCCATCACTTCAGCGACACTTGAACCAAGTCCGCCAATGATTGAGTGATTTTCAAAGGTAATTACCCCTTTTTTCGCGTTATTAATCCCCTCCAAGACTTGGGGATCCGTAAAGGGTTTTAGGGTTGAAATGTGGTAATGATCAACGGAAACGCCCCGTTCTTTGAGTACCTGGGTCGCCCGCAGTGATTCCTCTGTACAAATTCCGGATGAAAAAAGGGTGATGTCTTCACCTTTGTTGAGGTGTCTTGCCTTATTAAATACGAAAGGTTCATTTCGATCAAAAAGACGAGGAACCTCACCCCGCAGCATTCGAATGTAAACTGGTCCGTTGATTTCATCGATCGCATCAAGAATGGTTTCTATTTCAGTCACATCGCCAACCTCAACAACATTCATATTCGGCAGCGAACGCATGATGGATATATCCTCGATTGCCTGATGGGTCGCGCCACCGGGGGTTAAGATCCCGGGTAAAAAGCCGACCATCCTTACTGGCAAATTGGGATATGCTATCGAATTACAGATCTGATCGTAGGCTCTTCGGTAGATAAATACTGCGAAGGTGTGAATGAATGGCTTGTATCCTTCTCTCGCCATACCACCCGCCATGGAGTGCATGTGTTGTTCAGCCAAACCCATTGAAAAAAATCGGTCAGGGTACGCTTTCATGAACATATCCGCTTCGACTGATGAGGTAAGGTCAGCGGAATAAACCACCACTTTGGGTTTATCCTTGGACCATTCAACCAATTTTTTTGCGTAAACTCTGGTCAAAACTTCCATATTACAACTCTCCGATCCTTACTTGCATTTCTTTAAAATCCGCCTCATACTTGGATCTTTCTTCAGGAGAAACAAACCTTAAGTAATGCAGTTTCGGGGCTCGCTCCTTTAATCTTGGCAAACCTCTGGTCGGATCCGTCTTCGCGAGGACAAAGAGGGGTTTCCCATCAACCGGTTCAAGTGCGGGAGCAGACAGAGCTTCCACACTATGCCCATCAACAACAAATGCGCGCGTCCCAAACGCCTCCAATTTGTTTCTCAGATCACCGATCGCCATTACGTCATCTGTCCTGCCATCCACTTGCTGACCATTAACATCAACATAAACACCCATGTTATCCAATTTGTAATGGCTCATCACCTGAATCGCTTCCCAGGTCTGACCCTCCTGAAATTCACCATCAGACATATAAACCCACACCTTGCCCGTGTCCCCACGCAGCCGGCGAGCCAAGGCAATGCCGGCCGCCTGGCTGAGTGTTTGGGCTAAAGACCCTGAAGTTACCTCGCAACCCGGGGAATGTTCCGCGCCGATCATCTCTACCGTTGAACCATCCTTATTAAATTGTGCGAGCCCTTCTTCAGACATCCGGTCGGTCTCAATCAAGATTGTGTAGAGCGCCAACGCATAGTGCGCGGGCGAAAATATAAAACGGTCGAGGTGAGGAGCAAACGCTCCGTTATAAGCGGCGCCAGTAAAATATTTATCGTTAGATGGAGATGGTACACCAGGGAAAGGCGGAGGGATCATTGGCGCTTCTGATTCACCCAATTTCATTACCTTCAAATATAATGTCGCCAGGGTCTCAGCGGATGAACAAGCCTGGCTCATGTATCCGCCGTTATTTTTAAGTACATGGTCGAGCACTCTTAACCGAACCCGATCCGCGACCCGATAAACGTCTTCCTGCCAACGGTCTTTATTTAAATTGGATTGCATTTTTTACTCCATTATTTCTATTGGTTGGCCAATTTTCTACGAAATTCCTCATCTGGCCGGGTAATTACCCTCTTCACATCATCATCAGAAATAAAGTGTGGACCGCCGAGCGTGTATGTTCCAAGCAGGATTCTGGCGGCCTTAACTGCCATCGCGGTAATATTTTCAACTTCCTTGGGTGTTTGCCCCAAAGCAACCATTCCATGGTTCAGTAGATAAAATATCCGAGGATTTTGGCCCCATTTTTGCTGGTAACGATCAATTTCACGAATTAATGCCCGCGCGATCGGCAGCCCAGGATCAGCATAATCAATAATTATTCCTTCTGGACCTAAGTACAAGGCCGATTCTGAAAACAAGTGTCCTCCCAAGGCTTTGCGGGCTTGTTGAGAACAAAGAATCGAATTAACAGCGATTGGATGGGTATGCACAACAAACTTCGCGTCACATTTTGTTAACCCAAGCGCATGAAAGACCGTTTCGATCGATGGGTGTTTGCCGTTTTGATCTACTCTCGCGTCAGCAAAAACTTGTTTTAATTCCTGATCAGTCAGTGATTCATGCTTGAGGACATCCAATGCTTTTTCAGTATAAACTTCGGTAAACCCGGAATTATCGATGTTATTCATCTGGGCTCCGCTGGCTTTTACCCAAAATGATCGTTCAGAAATAAAAGCGGAAGTATTTCCGTCCCCAAGGATTACAAGATCTTTCTCCGGCGCTCCAATGGAACGGGTCAATTCGACCAGGTTGTTGAGGATTTCAAATTTTAGTTCATTCATGGCTAAATTACTCGATCGCTTCCCCCATCAATCGGAATCTGAGCGCCAGTGATAAATTCAAACATTTCGCCAAGCATTTTTGCCACAAATTCACCTACATAACGGCTGTTAATCTCAACACCCAGCAAATTTCGGCGTTTGTATTGTTCAACAGTAAGTCCATAATGTTTTGCCCTTGCTTCAAGTACTTCCTGGGTCCAAATTCCGGTATCAAATACCTGGTCGGGGTGGACCATATTAACCCGAATTCCATCCTTCGCCCATTCCAACGCCGCCACTCTTCCAAGTTGAGTTACCGCCGCCTTAGATGAGGAATATGCCGCGGCTCCGGCGCCTGGCGCTAACACATTCTTGGAAGCGTTGATGACGACTCTGCCATATTTGGGAGAACGAGCCAGGAATGGATGCGCCTTTGACATTACGGAAAGATTCGGATCCAGATTGATTGACATGACCTTTTTCCAGTCATTAATACTTAATGATTCGATTCGTATACCGGGGGGAAAGATCCCCGCGTTGAGTACGAGCATGTCCAATCCGCCAAAACGTCCGACACCTGTTTGAAATGCGTCAGCGAGCGCATGTTCATCGGTCAGGTCTACCTGAAGTCCAAGATAAAGATCATCACTGAACACAGTTGTGACCGCCGGGTTGATGTCCATATTGATAACCGCGGCGCCTCGATCGAGAAGGGATCGAACAATCGCTTTCCCAATTCCGGACGCGCCGCCGGTAACTAAAGCAACTTCACCATTGAATTCACCCCCCTCTACCTGGTCAGCGGGAGAAAAGGCTTGAATTCCATGCTCCTTGAGCCATTTTGTCGCGTTTTGCTGGATGGGAGAACCGAAAGGTTCTCCCATGCTGAGTAAAGTTGACCGACCCAACGCTTTGGAACATTCCTTACGCAGTTCGGCGATTTTTATAAGATCAGAGTCTGTTTGATGTTGGTCGATCATTTCTTTAGCTCCTGATTACTAGGCGTTCTTCATGCTTTCGTAAATTTCAAATGCTTCCTTCGGTGTTTTGTTCTCATGGATGACAGCTTGAAGTGCGCGCGCCATACCTTCTGGAGAATCATTTTTCCAGATATTTCTACCGAGATTCACCCCTATTGCGCCGGCTTGAATGCCATTGTAAACAAATTCCAATACTTCAAGGTCATTCTCTGTACGCGGACCACCAGCGATCACAACCGGAACCGGACAGCCAGCAACAACTTTATCAAAATCATCACAGTAATAAGTCTTGACAACATCGGCGCCTTGTTCCGCGCAAACCCGAGCCGCCAGACCCAAATAGCGGGCAGTTTTGCTTTCTTCTTCACGCCCTACCGCGGTTACAGCCATAACCGGTATACCGTAGATCTGACATTCATCAACCAGTTTAGCCAGGCCTAAGATGGTTTGATGTTCATATTTTGAACCTACATAAACAGAATAACCAACCGCGGCGGCGTTCAATCTGATAATTTCGGTCATCGAAACTGAAAGATTCTCATGGGAAAGGTCATCCCCAACCATTGAGTTCCCACCTGAGACCCGCAGGATTAACGGTGTTTCCATTCTTGGATCCAAAGTCGCGCGGATTGAGCCACGCGGCATAAAGACAGCATCCACGTACTTCAACAACGGTTTCGCGGCTGCGCCGGCGTTTTCCAAGCCAGCAGGTACACCTTGAAAGTAGCCATGGTCCATCGCCAAATAAAAAGCTCTACCGTCGGGTTTAATTGTTTTGGAAAGACGGTTTTCCATTCCCCAGTCCATAATTTTTTCTCCTTGATGAAATTTTATAAACTTATTCGAAAATAAAGCTGATTACGGGGTTTGTTATTCTGGTCTGAATACCAAATAACCCTTTTCAATCAGCCAGGCATGAAATTCATGCGTGGTGTGAATACAATCCATTCTACAAATGGATCGAATTTTGTCGTACTGCTCTGATCCTTCGACCTGTTCATTCAGTAATACCTGAACCTTGCATGGTAAGGCTTTGCAAAATTCGCGTTTTTGGTACTCAATCATTCCATCTAATTCCATCGCGATCTCCTTATGATTTCCGATTTTCAGGATACAAACCCAGGATTGATTCTTTGTCTGGTTTGCAAATTCCTCTTTCGGTAATGAGTCCAGTAATCAAGCGCGCTGGGGTAACATCAAACCCATAATTGACAGCCTTGCTCTTTTCAGGTGTTAAGCGCACGCTTTTAACGCCATCCTCCGTCCAGCCTTCAATCCAAGTGACTTCATCGCCTTCCCGTTCTTCAACCGGAATTTGGCGGAGGCCATCTGTCATTTCCCAATCAAATGTCGAGGAAGGTAAAGCAACATAAAATGGAATATTGTTATCCTTGGCCGCTAAAGCCTTGAGATATGTGCCAATCTTATTGGCGACATCACCGGTAAAAGTGGTGCGATCAGTTCCTGTAATTACCATATCGACCAGACCATGCTGCATCAAATGACCACCGACATTATCGGCAATCACGGTATGGGCGACACCCTGTTCACCAAGCTCATAGGCGGTTAATCGAGCACCCTGATTTCTCGGGCGGGTTTCATCAACATAAACATGGATAGGAATCCCTTTGGCTTGAGCAGCATAAATTGGCGCGGTTGCGGTACCATAATCGACGAAAGCGAGCCACCCAGCGTTGCAATGGGTCAAAATATTTACAGTCTTTCCACCGTTAGACTGATAAATTTTCTCGATGATTTCAACACCATGTTCGCCGATTCGGCGGCAGAAATCCGCATCCTCATCCGCGATCTCATTCGCGGTCTTGAGTGCAATCTTGATCGAATTCTCTGGCGATTTCTGCATGGCTGTGAGTGTCCGATCTACCCCCCATTCCAAATTTACCGCGGTCGGACGAGTACTTTTCAAATATTCACCCAGTTCCGTAACTCGTGAAAAAAACTCAGAGGAACCTTCTTGAAAACCTTCTCGTTTTGCTTGCAAAGCCGCGATATACACCCCATAACCCGCGGTCGCGCCAATCAAACCTGCGCCGCGAATGTGCATTTCCTTGATACATACAGCGACTTCTTCCGTGTTACTAAGATTTTCAACTATAAATTCAAAAGGTAAATAGCGTTGATCGATTACCTGAACTACTTCGTTGTTATCCGGATCTAACCATATTGTGCGATAATGTTTTCCTTCAATTTTCATCCATGAGACCCTTTCAAAATCTGGATTCGTGAGGCAGAGGGATCAGATCGATTTCTCAAGAACTGAATCCCAGATCTTCCTTTCGTTGGCGACCGCCACGTCAAGGTTTTTGATCGATAAGAGAACATAGATCGCGTCCAGGATCGTTGTTTGCGCGACCCGCGAAGCGATCACCTCCGAGCGGTTCTCATTTGATACACTCAGATAAGTAATATCCGCGTGTTTGGTAATTGGTGAATTGATATTACCCGTGATCACGATCGTAAATGCCCCGTTGCGCTTGGCGTGTTCCATCGTAATTACCGGATCCGTTGAAGATCCACTCTGAGATACTCCAATTACTACATCTCCCGGTCCTAACAAGGAAACATACATTAATTGAAGATAAGAGTCTGTGTACGCATGCACGTTCAAACCAAGCCGAAAAAATTTATGGGCTGCTAATTCAACGATTGGTCCGGAGGTACCGACACCGATGATGGCGATCCGTTTAGCCTTTGAAATCACCTCAACCGCGCGTTTGACTTCTTCCATATCCAACACCTCAAAAGTGTCTTTAATGGCTTGCATATTCGTCAAAAATACTTTTTTGGCTATGGATTCTGGTTCATCGGTTTCATCTACACTCTCCAAAACGATCTGGTCTGGCCGGGCGAGATCTTGAGCCAACATGATTTTGAGATGCGTAAAGCCGCGAAAGCCAACATTCCGGCAGAATCGGAGTACAGTGGTGTCGCTCACATTACACTCCTGGGCAATTTGTGCCATGGAAATGTGAATCACCTGTTCCGGGTTCTGGAGGACCCAATTAGCGACCTTGCCTTCCGATTCGTTAAGCGTCGGAATTTGGCTTCGAATGAGAGAGAGAGAGTTGGGAGAGGATGTTCCGTTATATGTGTTCATCACTACATTAACTTTCCTTTTTTAGTGGTACCACTACATTAATATATCTTAAACAAAAACCAAAGTCAAGCGTTTTACTGTTGAGATCACAAACTCGAAATTTAAAACCTCTTTTTAAATCCATGGGTACCTCCTAAAGAAATGCGCAAAAAAAAGATCGCCATCGTGACGACCTTTTTTTCCTTCAATATAATTTTAAAAAAATTTTTCTGAAAAGTGACAGGCTGTTTTGTGCCCTGGCTCAAGTTCCCTCAAGGGCGGTTCTTCAACCGTGCACCGCTCCTGAGCAAACGGACAACGTGGATGGAATCTGCATCCTTTGGGTGGATTTAGCGGGCTTGGAACATCGCCGCTTAGAATTACACGTTCACGCTTTAATCTTGGATGGGCAACCGGGATGGCAGCCATGAGAGCCTGAGTATAAGGGTGAAGTGGTTTCCGGAATAGTCGCTCCCGGGATGTGATTTCCACAATTTTGCCGAGGTACATCACCGCGACCCTATCGGAAATATGTTCTACCACCCCAAGGTTGTGAGCAACAAACAAGTAGGTCAAACCCATTTCCTGTTGTAAATCTTTTAACAAGTTTAATACTTGTGCCTGTACCGAAACATCCAGGGCCGAAACAGGTTCATCCAAAACAAGAAATTTTGGATTAAAAACCAGAGCCCGGGCGATACCAATCCTCTGTCTTTGACCGCCAGAAAATTCATGCGGATAGCGAAGAGCGTGGTAATCCTCAAGTCCGACCTTTTTCATGATGGCAAGTACTTTGTCAAATTGTTCTTGGTTCGTTCCAATATTGTGAATTTTCAAGCCTTCACCAATTGAGTCTCCAATCGGCAGGCGCGGATCGAGGCTGGCAAATGGATCTTGAAAAACGATCTGCATATTTCGCCTCATTAATTTCAATTCTTCATTCTTGAGCGAAAAGATATCCGTTCCATCAAAATTTACGCTTCCACTGGTGCGTTCCAACAATCGGATAAGTGTGTGACCAACGGTCGTTTTACCACAGCCTGATTCACCTACCAATCCCAAAGTCTCGCCTTGGTTGATGTCAAAAGTTACATCATCTACCGCTTTAACGCTGGCCACTTCGCGTTTTAAAACTCCACCAAGTACGGGATAGTACTTAACCAGGTTTTTTACTTCCACAAGGGGTTTATTTGTTGTCGTAGTCATGGTCGTTTTTCTCCCTTAATGGTTGGGGCCTTCAGGGGCAATATGGCCGGGTCCATTTTGATAAAGCCAGCAGCGGGTAAGATGTCCGCTTCCATGTGTCTCCACTAATTCCGGATCGAGTTCGGTACAAATCGTGAGATTGTATTTTTCTCGCAATTCACATCGGGTTGCAAACCGACAACCTTTCGGGAGATCGATCAAGTTGGGCACATTTCCGGGAATCGTATCCAGTTTTTCTTTAATCTCACCCATAACCGGCACCGAGGCAATCAAACCCTGAGTATAGGGGTGCATCGGATGATCAAATAGGTCGACGACCGTTGATTGCTCCACGATTTTCCCGGCATACATGATCGCGACTCTATCCGCCATCTCTGCGATTACACCGAGGTCGTGAGTGATGAGAATGATCGAAGTATCAAATTTCTCACGTAAATTGGCCAGCAAATTCAAAATTTGCGCCTGAATCGTAACGTCCAGCGCGGTGGTTGGCTCATCCGCGATCAAGAGTTTAGGGTTAAGAGCCAATGCCATCGCGATCATTACACGTTGAGCTTGACCCCCAGACATTTCGTGTGGAAATGCCTTGGCTTTATTCTCCGCGTCCGGAATTCCAACCAATTTAAGTAATTCCACTGCTTTTTTACGGGCGTCCTTTTTGGAAATTTTGCCGTGGATGTGAAAGACTTCTTCGATCTGCGAACTGATCGTATATACCGGGTTCAGGCAGCTTTGAGGTTGTTGGAAAATCATGGAGATGGAGGCACCGCGGATTGACTGCATTTCAAAATCAGACAATGGCACCAGGTCCTTTTCTCCAAAAAGAATCCTTCCTGAAACAATTTTCCCAGGAGGTTCGATTAATTTCATGATTGATAAGGATGTGACACTCTTCCCACAGCCGGATTCGCCAACCAAGCCGATGATCTCGCCGGAATAAACGACCAGATCCAATCCATCAACAGCTTTTACCACGCCTTCATCAGTAAAGTAATGGGTTACTAATTTATCTACAGTTAATAATGGTGATTTTTGGGATTCCATTCATCACCTCCTTATTCAGCTGATCTCAAGCGTGGATCAATCGCATCACGTAAGCCGTCTCCCAGCAGGTTGAACGCCAGAACTGTGATCATGATCGCGATGCCAGGAAACAAAACCAAATGCGGAGCGGTGAAAACTTGATTGCGTTCGCTTCCAAGCATTTGACCCCACTCAGCTAACGGCGGCTGAGCTCCTAAACCGATAAAAGAAAGTGCCGCGGCGTCCAAAATCGCGGTACCAATTCCCAATGTACCCCGCACGATCAGGGGTGCCACCGCGTTGGGAAGAATTCTTCTAAATAGAATATGGATATGATTCGCGCCAAGCGCTTTGGAGGCGGTCACGTAAGTATTTTCCTTAACACTCAGCACGCTGGCCCGTACCACGCGCGCATACTGCGGGGTAGAAACGATCGCAATGGCTAACAACGCGTTTTGGAGTCCCTTTCCAAGAACCGATACAATCGCGATCGCCAGTAGCAGGGAAGGAAATGCCAATAAAACATCCAAAAAGCGCATGATCAGGTTATCAACCCATCCCCCCATATAACCAGCGATGGCGCCCAAAAGCGTTCCAACGATGATAGCAAAACCGACGGTTGAAAAGCCGACAAATAGTGATATTCGGGTACCGTGAACGATACGGCTGAATTCATCTCTTACGTTACCATCAATGCCCATGATATGTTGTGGTTTTTCCGGGTCACATCCAAGTAAATGGATACATGGCGCCTCACGCTTTTTTACATCCTCCACCCCAATTAAAACTTTGTCATATTCATAGGGAGCTATCAGATCCGCAAAAATGGCCACGAGTAGTAAGAAAGCCAAAATCACAAGTCCTATGACCGCGGATTTTTGGCGGAACAATCTTCTCAAAGTCAGCCGCCAGAGGCTGTTGTCTTTGTAATTTTTTACCTGAAAGTTGTTGGATTCGTCAGGCATGGTTACTCCAATCGGATTCGCGGATCGATGAATACATACGAGAGGTCGACGAGCAGGTTTACAAAAACGTATCCGACAGCAATAACCACCGTAAAACCTTGAATGATCGGGTAATCACGGGCGGTAATCGCTTCATAAAGCATCCGCCCAACTCCCGATAATCCGAAAATTGTTTCAGTTAGCAGCGCTCCGGAAAAAAGGACCCCAACTTCCAAACCGATGATCGTTACGATCGGCAGCATGGCGTTTCTTAACGCGTGTTTGAGAATCACAAGTCGGGCATTTAGTCCTTTTGATTTCGCGGTTCGAACATAATCCTGTTTTAAGACTTCCAACATGGAAGAACGAGTCATGCGCGCGATGATCGCCATTGGGATGGTCGCCAATGCAACCGAAGGCAAAATGAGATGGGTAATCGCGTCCTTAAATACTTCCCAATCTCCAGTGATAAAACTATTGAAAATATACAAATTGGCCATAAATTGATAGAAGGCATGTTTTGCGGTGCCTTCTACAAACGATAGATTCCAAACTTCAAAAAAAGGAACCGATGCAACGCCCGCTGTGAGCCTTCCTGTAGGTGGCAGCCAGAAGGGGGTGTCTTTGAGTACCAACGCGAAGAGATAAGCCAACATCAATCCCAGCCAGTAAACAGGCATTGACACACCAATATTTGATAAGATCATGATGGTTACATCAACCATTGAGTTTCTTTTTACTGCAGAAATTATTCCAGCAGGGATACCAACGACACAGGCAATGATGAGAGCGAATGTTCCTAATTCAATGGTCATCGGTAATCGTTCAATCAAGATCGTACCTACTGAGCGGCTATAGCGAATTGATTCGCCAAACTCGCCGCGCATAATTTCTCCAATAAAAATACCAAGTTGAACGGGAATAGGTTTATCTAATCCGTAATCTTTGGTGAATTGTTCACATACTGCGGCAGTTGCTTTTTCACCGAGCATGGCTTTACAAGGCTCGCCTGGTATCATCCTGGATAAGGCAAAGGTCACAATCAAAATACCCAAAATTACAGGAATGGCAAGTAGGAGGCGCCGAATTGTGTATTGGATCATTTTTTCATTTCCGGAAATAAAAATATAACAACGCGGTATGCGAAACATCACATGCCGCGTTGTTATTTACATCAATTTCAAATCCTGATATTACTCAGCATTGATGAGGTTACCCCACAGGTATGTCATATACTCAAACGCGCCAGTGTTGCCAATATGCAACGGGTGGGAAGCGTCCAGGGCGACCGTCCAGGAGAAGACAACATCATTCGCGTCGAGGTCAGAACCATCAGAGAATTTCACGCCTTCGCGGAGGTGACAGACATAGGAGGTCAGATCCTCATTCGGATCGCAGGAGGTTGCCAAGCCAGGAACGACCTTGGTACCGGCAACTTCGTAACCTAATAAAGCTTCGGTAACCTGCTCGCAAGCGCGGAGGCTCTCACCGTCGGTCTCGTCCATACAATAGAGGGAGATCGGTTCAGCGTTCTGCATCCAAACCAGAGTATCGCGGCCGGCTGGATCCATCACGGCAAAGGTTTCGTTGGTCAATGGGCTCGCGTGAGCGCCAGCTACATCAGCCTTGAAGGCGGTAGCGGAACCAGCATGAGAAATGGGCACCATAGGTACCATTTCCTTTATTGCGTTGTTGGCGGCTTCATAGAAAGGAGCAGCTTTATCGATATCGGCAATTTGAGCGCCATCGATCAGGGGTTGCCAGATTGATTCATCCAACGCGCCAAACTGAGTGGTAGCTTTACCAAAATGGTAATCAAGGAAGTTGGTTACGTGAGGATAGTCAGCGCCCCAACCCAGCAGGTGCAAACCAGCCAGTTTACCGGAACCACTCTCATCAAGGTAAGCGCCGGATTCCATCACTACGACCTCGGCATCAATATTCAGGTTTTCTTTCAACTGAGCTTGAATTTCAGCAGCTACAACACCTGGTTCAGGCAGGTAACCACGGAACACATCCCGGAAGTAGATACTGGTCTTAAAGCCATCAGGGTAGCCGGCTTCGGCTAAAAGCGCGCGGCCAGCTTCAGGATCGAAAGCGTACCATTCTTCACCAACGCAAGCGTTCGGGATCTCGCAGGGGGTAAAGTGGGTAGCGACGATGGAGCCTTTGGGCATGAAGTTATCAACGATACGTTGGCGGTCAATACCCATGCCAACTGCCTGGCGAACGCGGACATCATCGAATGGAGCAAAGGTATTGGTCATACCAACATAGAAGATATTCAAACCTTCGCGATCAAGCAGCTGCAAGTTCGGATCAGATTTGATGGTTTCATAATCATCGGGAGTGGGGTTGTCGATACCATCAACAGTTCCGGATTGTAACTCAAGTAAGCGGGCGGCGCCTTCAGTAGCCCACTTGAAAACAAGGGTCTCGGCGTAAGCAGGTTCACCCCAATAATAGGGATTTCGTTTGAAAACGATGCTGTCACCACGATTCCAGCTATCAACCATATATGGACCAGTGCCAATTGGTTGCTCAAGAATCTGGTGGTTTTCCATCGCGGCTTCAAGGTGTTCTTTCGGCTGAACCGAGAACACGGAGAATGCTACCTTAGAGAGGAAGGCTGGATCCGGAACGCACAGGTCAAATTGAACTGTCATAGCGTCTACAGCTTTAATCTCTTTAATCTGTCCGCCATAGTCACAATTCGGGGCGGCAATGCTCAAACCCTCAAATGGTGCGGCTTCAACGGCAGGTGCCTCGGCGGCTGGGGCTTCAGCGGCAGGCGCCTCGGCGGCAGGGGCTTCAGCGGCAGGTGCTTCAGCGGCAGGTGCAGGAGTCTCAGCAGCAGGAGCGCAAGCGGCAACCAGCATGCTGAAAATCACAAGTGTTGCTAACAAGCTAAACAGAACTTTTCTATTCACTTTTTCCTCCGAAAAAAATTGGTACTACCTTTGGTCTTTTACCGGCAATCCAACAAGTTTCCCGAATAATTCTTGCTGGTACGGTGTCACTTTATTGTACAATATTTTCATTTGGAACAAGTATATTTTGAGTATTCAATTTCCAATATTTTAGAATTTGGTTAACAAAAATAACCCGAAAAGTAAATTTCGGGTTATTATGTAATCTCGATACCTTATCATTTCTGTCTGAAATCTCAACCTTTTGGGGCGATATAACCGGCAATGGCAATAAAATGGGCTGCCGCGCCGAGAATTACAAATATGTGCCAAACTTCATGATAACCAAATTTATTGGGTATGAAGTTGAACATCTTCGTAGCGTACACAACCGCCCCGAGGGTATAGATGACTCCGCCAACCGCGATCCAAACGATTGCCCCCACCGGGAGAGTACGAATCATCTCCCCTACAGCAAGGATCACAATCCATCCCATTGCGACATAGATGGTCGCGCTAACCCAACGCGGAGAGCGTACATAAAAACTTTTAATCAAGACGCCGATGATCGCGATCGACCAAATGATCGCCAGCAGTCCCCATTTCCAAAAACCGGTGAAATTGTTATAACAAAATGGTGTATAAGATCCGGCAATAAGAATGAAGATCGCCGAGTGATCAAATTTTCTTAATTTCTCAATTGTTTTCGGGCTCCCTTTTACCAGATGATAGGTCGCGCTTGCTGCAAATAACAAGACAACACTCAAGCCATACACCAGGAGGGAAACTAACTTCTGCCAGTTATCATACGCGAGGAAAATCAATATGCCTGTTCCAATCAAGCCCGCGATCGCGGCAAAAAAATGAGTTAGTCCATTTACTGGCTCGCGAAGTTTTTTTATTATTTCCATCGATAATCCTTATCTAATTGCTTTTGGGTATGAGCCAAAAATCCGCAAAGTTTCTGCGTATTCCTTCAAATGACTTATTGCCTTTCTTACCGCGCTTTCATCGATCGATCCGATCAAGTCAATGTAAAAAAGGTAGTTCCAGGCAGTACCCTGTAATGGACGTGATTCGATTTTTGAAAGGTCGATATCACGTAATGCAAAAACGCTTAATGCTTTGAATAACGCTCCAGGCTCATTCTTCAAAGTAAAAACAATCGTTGTTTTCGCGTGTTCAATGGTCTTCGATTCCTTTGTGGTGATATGAAGGAACCTGGTGTAATTCTGCTGGTCATCCTCAAGGCCATCTTTAATTACTGCCATACCGCTGATCGCTGCCGCCCGCTTACTCGCTATCGCGGCATGGCTTGGATCATTAAGGTATTTGATGATCTGTACGCTGCCCGCTGTATCATACTCAGGCACAGGTTGTATGCCAAACCGACGTAAATTTTCAGCGCATTGCCCAAGCGCCTGAGGATGACTATGCGCGAACTTCACCTGCTCAAGTTTTACATCAGGAAAACCAATCAAGCAATGGCTCACCCGCATGTAATATTCTCCATTAATAAACAGGTTATGACGCAGAAGATTATCATAATTCTGATGAATACTGCCAGCCAGTGAATTTTCGATCGGAATCATACCGCCCTCGGTTTCGCCGCTCTCAACCATTTGAAAAACCTGTTCAAAACCCTCACAGGCGATTGGCTCAACACTTTCTTTGAAGTACTCGATCACTGCTTGTTCACTATAAGCGCCAGGTTCTCCCTGATATGCAATTTTCATAATCTGCCTGCCCATTCACAAATTTTCGCAAATCCTTGTTCAATTTCCACGTCCGAAGCCGCAATCGTCATTCGGACAAATCCCTCACCATTTTTACCAAATGCCGAACCCGCAGTAACCCCAACAAAAGCCTCAGTCAATAATCGTTCACTCATTTCAATGGATGATAAACCCAGAGCACGCATATCCAGGAAATAATAAAATGCTCCCATCGGCGCGGTTACCTTAATTCCATTCTTCGGATTTTGGTCGATCATGTCAAGTACCAATTGGCGCCTTCGCGCATAAGCTTTCCGCATCTCTTCTGCGTAATCATTCACTTCTGAATCAGTAATGGCGGTAAGAGCGGCCTCTTGAATGAATGGAGCGACGCAGGTAATTGACAATTGTCCTGCTTTCAAAGCGTTCGAAACGACCTGTTCTGGCGCGCATAAATAGCCAACCCGCCAGCCGGTCATCGCGTGGGTTTTGGAGAGGCTATTAACCAGGAGTACTCGATCTTTTGCGTCCGCGATACTCCCAACACTTACAGGTCTTTCAGCAAAATAGAGATTCTCATAAACTTCATCACTTACCACCCACAGGTCATGTTCCCGGCAGATGGCGATCAGTTCTTCCAAATAATTTTTTTGAGGATAAACCCCGGTTGGGTTGGAAGGGTAGTTAATGATGATTCCTTTTGTCTTTGTTGTTATTACGCTAAGCCAGGCATCAATGGTTGGTAAAAATTCGTTTTCGGGCAAGGCGTCAATCCGGATCGGAATCCCCCCTAAGAGTCTGACCATGTTCGCGTGAGTCGCCCAGGAAGGATCTGGAATAATGAATTCATCCCCTGGATTCAGGATGGCCTGCAAACCAACATAAAAGGCGTGGATCCCTCCATGAGTTAAAATTACTTCACGCTCAGGATCGAATTCGATCTGGTCTCTATCGCGATGCTTCTGGGAGATCGCGCATCTGACAGCAAGTGAACCCTGACTTTGGCTATAATGGGTTTTCCCACCAGATAAGGCATTTAATGCGGATTCAACAATCCGTGGGTGAGTTTTGAAATCAGGATCCCCAGTTTGCAATCCAATGATCGGAACACCTTGAGCCTTAAGTCTTCCAACCTTGTCCGCCATGGCCACTGTCGGTGATTGAAGAATTTGGTCAAATCTCAGGTTTGTATTGATAATTACCTCATTTTTGCGGTTCAAATACATATCCAGTGCCACGTATGCTAACGATTCGATCGAAGATTGCCGGAAATTCAACCAATTTATTCCTCAACCTCGATACCAATGGCCGAAGAATTTCCTGAGCTTCTTTACTATTCACATCATAACCTTGCACTAACAGGACAATTTCTCGATGAGTAAAAACTTTTCCGACATTTTCCAGAAAAATCTTCAACAACTGACCCTCCGCTGGGGTCAGGAATTCGTCCTTGCCATCCTTCGATATTTTTCTGCGGCTGAGATCAATCTTCGTCCCATCAACCAATGTATAAAATAAAGATGGCGATGCTTCGTTTTGCAAATCAGCCAATCTTTTTTCTCGTTCATCCAACCCCCTCCTAACACTGGAAATTATCTGCGTAGGAGATGCAGGTTTTAATATGTAATCATGCACCCTCTGGCGTAAAGCTTCAACAGCCGATTCCATCGACCCAAAAGCAGTTAATAGGATGATCTGAGTATCCGGCGAGATCTGAGTTACCACTTTTACGACTTCATGTCCTCCCATCCCAGGCATTTTTACGTCGAGAAGAATTAGATCTACCGAATTATTGCGGACAAATTCAATCGCGGATTCGCCATTAGCAAAAGAAATGACATTGAACCCTTCGATTTTGAGAATATCGTGCAAGGTCTGACGGGGAATTGGCTCGTCATCAACAACCATAATCGTATCTGGCATGATTATCTTCCTCTCAGGAGCTATTGTTTAATAGGCAGAATGATCTTGAAGCGAGCCCCGCGCCCTTCAATATCATCCATCAATTCGATCATACCTTGATGGTTGGTGATGATCTCCTGACACACAGACAAACCCAATCCGGCTGTCCCTTTGGAGCTGACAAATGGTTCGAAAATTTTATCTCGAATCTCTGGTAAAACTCCGGGACCCGAATCCTCAAATGTAATTGTAATAAAAGGTTTATGAACTTCAAAATTAATGAATAAAGTGCCGCCATTCCGCATGAAATCTCGCGCATTTAAGATCAAATTCATAAAAACCTGCTCAATTTGATCCGCAATGCCCTGGATTGGGGGTACTTTAAGCGGCCAGCTTGTTTTAACTTCAATTCCATATTCTGAAAGCTGCCCCTGGAGTAAATTCAAGGTGTGTTCAAGTACATCAAGCACTTGGATCGTTTTGAATTCCTCATTCGGACGATAGAATTCAAGCATCCTCTGCACAGTGTTGGTCAGCCGATCAAGCTCCTGATTGGTCATTTCCAAATATTTTTCTTTCGATTCCTGATCGAGGCTTTGATTCGAGACCAAATGAAAACAATTTCGAACTCCCTGTAAGGGATTCTTGATTTCATGTGCAATCGCGGCGGTCATCTTTCCGGCGACACTTAATTTCTCGGATTGAATCAAGGCTTTTTGCGATCGGTCAAATTTTTCTTTTACTTCATCTAATTTCACATTCAATTGACGTCGTTCATACCAGTCAAAAACCTTCTCAAAGGTCAGGCGAACAAGTTGAGCGATTACCTTGTCATAGAACGATATCGGTATTTGAATTTTCTGATCCAATCCAGAGCGTGAATCATAGATCATGATCATATCATCATTGATCATCTCTGGAGATAGATTTTCACTCAATTCGATAGAATAGTTGTGAATTGGAATTTCATGCTCATGAAAGGTATTTAATAATGCCTGACAGAGTTCATCCATGATTAAATGTGCATGATCACGGATCAGATCCTCAACTGCTTTTACAAAATGTCGTTGTCGATCAAAGCAGAGAAAGAGCTGATTAAGCAGCCAATATGGATTCGATTCCGCGTTGCGCGAGAATTCATCCACTTCCAGGATCAGTTCAAATTCAGAGCGAAAGTTAAGCGAAATTTGTTCCCGTCCATCGACAATCAAGATCTTTGAGATCGGCTCATAATCGGTCTGAGATAAAATGGAAGGCTCGATCTCAGTTAAAATGGATGAATGAAGGATCCAGACTTCATCACCGCTTTTCTCAAATCGCTCTGGCAAATTTTCGATTTCAATGGATTTGGCGCGCAAGGTTGATAATTTTTGCGCCCCAAACCCAAATATGGTTGCGGAATCGGTAGGAAAGTGAATGAATCGAAAGAGTTGGGTCATTAGGAAAAATTTATCTTTATTTGTTTAATGGTTTAATTATACGCAATAGTTAATCTTTAATCTAAAAATTCAGCCTTGGGAACCTTATGAAGAAAGCTGTGACAATCATCGGTGGTGGTTTGGCTGGCTCAGAAGCAGCCTGGCAATTGGCTCAACGCGGCATATTTACTCGCCTTTTTGAAATGAGACCGATCATCACAACTGGCGCCCATGTAGGAGGCGATCTTGGCGAACTCATCTGCTCAAACTCGCTCGGCTCAAACCTTCCTGACCGGGCTTCCGGTTTATTAAAGAATGAACTCCGGCTGATGAATTCGCTTCTTATCAGCATTGCGGATCAGGTATCTGTTCCAGCCGGTTCAGCTTTGGCTGTAGACCGCACCCTTTTTTCACAGGCAGTGACTGAAAAGCTATCAACCCACCCAAACATCGAAATTATTCGCGAAGAGATCAAGGGGTTACCCGAGGATGGCATTACAATTTTAGCCAGTGGACCGTTAACTTCCAATTCACTCGCGGAATCAATCGCTCTCAAATTTAATAAGGACAATCTCTTCTTCTTCGATGCCATCTCGCCGATCATCAGCGCTGAAAGCGTTGATATGGAAATTGCGTACACCGGTTCAAGACATGACAACGGTATTGAAGTTGAGGGGGATTACATCAATTGTCCTTTTCACAACAAACAGGATTACCTCAGATTCCAAGATGAATTAATTCGGGCAGAACGGATCAATTTGCAAAGTTTTGAACAACCCATCCTCGATGGGGTTATCGCGGGAGACCAAAGATTTTTTGAGGGATGTCTTCCAATTGAGATTATTGCCTCTCGGGGAGAGAAAGCCTTACTTTTTGGGCCGATGAGACCGATTGGCTTGAAAGATCCGCGAGTGGAACGCCCCCCATACGCGGTGGTGCAATTACGCCGCGAAAATCTATCCGGTGAGCTGCTGAATCTGGTCGGATTTCAAACCAACCTTACATTCAAGGAACAGAAACGAGTGTTGCGGCTGATCCCAGGACTGAAGAACGCCGAATTCCTGCGTTACGGACAAATGCACCGAAATACTTTTATTTCTTCTCCTGAAATACTTCTCCCCAGTTTACAAACAAAAAAGTGGCAAAATTTGATTTTAGCAGGCCAGATCACTGGGGTGGAGGGTTATGCTGGAAACATTGCCACAGGTTTGCTGGCAGGAGTAAACGCCTATCGGGTTATCATGAATCTCGAACCATTAATCCTTCCAACTGAAACCATGCTCGGATCACTTTGCCACTATATAACCCATTCGGAACTTAAATCCTTTCAGCCAATGAAAGCGAATTTTGGGATTCTTCCGCCACTCGTCGATCTACCCAGCCGTTCCGATAAAAGAATTCGAGCTGAGCATTACGCCGAGAGGGCTTTGAGCAAGTTGAGTGAGGTCCTACCTGAAATCCTTCCTTAAGTTCATCCTGGTTCTTTGGATTATCTCGAGCGCAACCGCCTGCCAAACCAGCTCGAAATTTGATTCATTTGATGGCGATAAAGCCTTCCAGCATGTGGTTGCCCAATTGGATTTCGGCGCGCGTACACCCGGAGGTGCTGCTCATCAAAATACCATCGCTTACATCGCCAAGGAATTAGAGGATTCCGGTTTGGATGTTTCCTATCAGATCTCTGATTATCGTGGCTATCAGGTAACTAATATTATCGGTTCGCGAAAATCCCAACCCTCGATTCTTATCTGCGCGCATTATGATTCAAGATTCTTCGCCGATATGGATCCTAATCCAGCTTTAGCCGGATTACCCGTACCTGGCGCGAATGACGGCGCTTCGGGCGTGGCAATTTTGTTGGAACTCGCCCGGGTGTTGCCTCAAAAATACTCGAATGTTGGATTTGTTTTTTTTGATTTTGAGGACCAGGGAAACATCGACGGAATGGATTGGATCATCGGTTCAAGATCATTCGCTGAACATCTTGAATACCGCCCCTCTGCGGTCATCATTTTAGATATGGTTGGAGAAAAGGATGCTCAATTTTTCTATGAATTCAATTCCGATGTACAATTGAATCAAGAAATTTGGGAAACGGCGGTTTTACTTGGCAATGATCCTCACTTTATAAGAGAATTCAAATTCTCTATCCTCGATGACCATACCCCCTTTGTGGAAATGAATATACCTGCTATCGATGTAATTGATTTCGATTATCCGTATTGGCATACCGCAGCGGATACATCAGACAAAATATCCCCAAAAACACTTTCGATCGTTGGTAATACGATCCTTACCTGGTTGGAAAACCAACCAGGCATTCCGAAAGATAAGTAAATGTCTAAAAGAAGTCTTGAATCAACCATCAAACCCACAGAAAGGGCTTTTTTGGTTGGGTTGGAATTAATTGGCGAACAAGTGATCCTGCCATTGCAGGAGTCCCTGGAAGAACTCGCTTTACTCGCAAATACGGCTGGTTTGGATGTTGTAGGTACAATGACCCAGCGCTTAAATGTCATTAACCCACAAACATACATGGGCAGTGGAAAAGTAGAAGAATTAAAGATGATCTGTGAAGAGACCGACGCTGACGTAGTGATCTTTGATAACGAACTCAGTCCCAGACACCAACGAGAGTTGGAAGAAAAGTTGTATCCTCCGGTGAGGGTTCTTGACCGCACCGCGCTTATTCTGGATATTTTCGCCAGCCACGCATCCACGGCTGAAGGAATTCTCCAGGTTGAATTAGCCCAATATGAGTATTACTATCCGCGTTTAACCCGCCAATGGACTCACCTCGCCCGTCAGGCAGGCGGCGGTGGAGGACGTTCTGGCGGCGTAGGTGGAGTAGGTCTCCGCGGTCCTGGTGAAACACAATTGGAAGTCGATCGCCGACAAATTAGAACAAAAATATCTCACTTAAAAGCAGAACTCGCCAAAGTTAGTGATCACAGACAAAGGTATCGCGCTCAACGCAAGAAAACAAAGATCCCAACCATTTCACTGGTTGGTTATACAAACGCTGGAAAATCAACCCTTTTGAATAAGCTTACCAACTCAGAAGTTTATACGGCAGATAAATTGTTCGCCACACTTGATCCGACAACTCGACGCGTGGAGTTATCCGGTGGAAAATCGGTTCTGTTTACTGATACAGTGGGCTTTATTCAAAAACTTCCAACAACCCTCGTCCAGGCTTTCCATGCGACATTGGAGGAAATTTCAGAATCCGAGGTTCTTCTTCATGTGGTAGATGGTTCCCACCCCAACGCCATGGAGCAATACCGTTCCGTTTTGGATACACTCAAACAAATCGGAGCGGATAAGATTCCCATGATTACCGTTCTCAACAAAATTGACATTCTGAAGAGCGAACTAAAATTTGCGGACCCGGAACTTAACAACGCGGTTCAAATCTCTGCTCTTAAAGGTCTTGGTTTGGATCACTTGATCGAAAGGGTTCGAACAGTTCTATTTGAAAATTTCGAGGACATCGAGGTTTATTTACCTTACAAGGAGGGCAACTTGATCTCCCTTTTTCACGAGGCGGGTCAGTTGGAAGTCATCACCCATGTGCGAGGCGGGGTAATAATTCAAGGGAAATTACCGATCAGGTTGCTCACCAGATTCCAACCCTACCTAAAAAATCAAGATAAGGTTAAGGAGAATATTGATGAGCTGGAGAATATCTGAAATACTGGAATGGCTTTCTAATTATTTAGCTACACGAAAAGGTCTTTTGCCCATCACCGGTTTTACCCTCGTGCTTGTAAACCTTCTGATCGTCATACTTTTTCCAGATAGTTTGGCCGCAAGGTACAATATATCCATGCATTTTGGTATTTTGATCGCGATCCTTGGTTTCATGATCGCGAAGTTACTTTAATTTATGAAAAGGTGAACTATGACAGATGAGATCGTCCCAAGATGGAATGTACAAAATATCTTTCCATCCATTGACTCTAAGGAATATCAGGATAGTCTTAACCTTCTATTAAAAAAGATATCCGACTGTGAATCTCTTTTCAAGCAGCTTGAAGCAGATAATCTGGATCAGACAAATAAAACGATACTCTGCGCTGCCGGAATCAACGCCTTGAACCACATCTATGAACTGGGCGGAATGATGAACGCTTACCTGCATTCATTCAACACAACTGATTCCCGAGATGAGTTCGCCGCCAGAAAAAATTCAGAATTTGAAAAAATTTACTTACAGATTCAAAATCTGCATCTCAATTTTCAGGTTTGGATAGGAAAATCCAGCTTCACTGAAATTGAAGCAATGATTAAAGCGGATCAAACTTGCGCTGAGCATGCCTTCAATCTCAGAACGCTGAAGGATCAAGCCCGATATTTGATGCCTACAGACTTGGAAGTTTTAGCCAACGAATTGGCTTTATCCGGCACCCAGGCTTGGAATAAGCTCCAGGGAGCAGTTACTTCCCAATTGAGCGTTCCTTTCGAGTTTGATGGAGAAACCAAGGATTATCCGATGCCAGCTCTAATTAACTTCCGCTCCCATCCCAAGGAAGATGTAAGACGAAGGGCTTATGAAACAGAAATGCGAGCCTGGAAATCTGTCGAGGTTCCGCTGGCGATGGCCTTGAATGGAGTCAAAGGTACTACTGTAACCCTTAATAACAGACGGGGAAGAGTGGATGCCGTTCACTCCGCGATCGACATGGCTCGAATCGAACGAAAAACGCTTGAGGTGATGTTAACCAGTATGGTGGATTCATTGCCGGCTTTTCAAAAATATTTTCTTAAAAAGGCTGGGCGGATTGGGAAAGATCAATTGGATTGGTGGGATTTGTTTGCCCCGGATTCTTCAACCAATCAGACTTTTACCTGGTCTCAGACCAAGGATTTCATTCTGACCCATTTCGGCTCGTTCTCACCCGAATTATCCAACTTCGCCCGTCGGGCTTTTGAGGAAAGCTGGATCGATGCTGAACAGAGAGACGGTAAACGCGGCGGGGCATTCTGTATGGGAATTCCAGGAAAAAAGGAAAGCCGAATCTTATGCAATTTCGATGGATCTCTTGACCAGGTCGGTACAATCGCCCATGAATTAGGTCACGCTTTTCATAACGAATGCGCCTATCAGGCAAACAAAACGGAATTCCAGCAGGATACCCCAATAACCCTCGCCGAAACAGCTTCAATCATGTGCGAAACCATCGTTGTTGAAGCGCTGCTCAAGGAAACCAAAGATAAAAGCTCCTTGCTCGCCATCCTTGGTAATAATCTTGTCGGCGAATCCCAGGTGATCGTGGATATTTATTCTCGTTATTTGTTTGAAACCGAGATCTTTAAAAAACGGGAATCCGCGGAATTAAGCGCCAACGAGATCAATGACACGATGTTGATGGCTCAGAAGGCAGCTTACGGTAAAGCGCTCCATCCGGATCACTTAAACAAATACGCTTGGACTTGGAAACCACATTATTATTATTCTGGACTCTCCTTCTATAACTTCCCCTATGCTTTTGGCCTGCTCTTTGCCAAGGGGCTGTACGAAATTTACAAACAGCGCGGTTCGGAATTCATCGCCGATTACAAGAACCTTCTTGCTTCCACCGGTGAGGCCAGCGCGGAAGTTCTTGCCTCCAGATTTGAGATTGATATCCAAAGCCGAACCTTTTGGGATGGCAGCCTGAAAAATATTACCAAAGAGATCGAGCTTTACAATTCGCTTTAATTTTATAAATAAAACAGCTGACGCAATTTCATTCGCCAGCTGTTTTTAATTTAAGGTGAGATCGCCCAGTTGAGAACAAGGTAATTTCTCCTTGAGTAGATAACGGATTTTAGTCAGTAATTTTTCCTTTGTGAATGGCTCGGGAGATTCCGTGGGGATTGCCTTTTCACCACTCTTCAGCGCAATCATCGCTTTCATAATTAAAAAAATTTCGAGATCGAGTTTCACCAATTGCATTCTTTGTGGCTATCTCAACGGACGTGATGAATCAATCCTCCAAAGTTATCAAATCTATCCAGAAAATAAAGGCTGGCGTTTCTATGCCAGCCTTTATATCAGTTCCAACTAATTATTTTTCGCGCCTTCGTCAATCCAGCGCTGAATCAGCTCAATTTCTTCCGGAAACATCTTCCTTCCTTGCTTTGGCATCTTTCCATTCACCATCGAGATGATTATCCCGCTATTTGCGCTATCGCCGGAAATCACTTGAGGTCCATTTTTGGATCCCTTCATCAGACTTGCATAGGTTGTCATGTCAAATTCCCGTGAGATTTTTTCACCTCCATGGCACTTCCAACAAGATCCCATCAAGATCGGAAAAACATCTTTTTCATAACTGACCGCTCCATTTTCAGCTGAACCGGGAATTGGCTTAAAATTTTCCACTACGCCCGGCGAGGTTGTACAAGCTGACAATGTAAAAATTAAAACAAATAGTAAAAACAATTTTCCATTCATTCACTTGTCCCTAGTAAATTCAAGTCTTCCACTCTTCCAAAGGATGTAATGACCGCTTCAGAGTCAATTCTCTTGACCAGTCCAGCCAATACATTTCCATTACCAATTTCAAAATATTGTTTGACCTCATGATTGGTAATCAATTGAATTGATTCGGTCCACCGTACCCGGGATTGCATCTGAGCTTTCAAATCTTGCTTAACCTGCTCAGCATTTTGGAGGTAAACTGCTGTGGTATTACCTACAATTGGAATGACCGGATCACTAAATGGTAGAGAATCAATCATCTCATTCCAATCCTGTTGAATCGATTTCATCAATGGAGAATGGGCCGCGATGCTTACCGCCAGGGGTAAAGCTCTTTTTGCTCCTGCTTCCTTTGCCAGAGTACATGCTCGATCGACCGCGCCTTTATGACCGGAGATGACGACCTGACCAGGACAATTATCATTGGCTACGATCACGACCTCATCTTTTTCCTCAGCGGATTTGCACACTTGTTCGAGGGTTGGAATATCCAATCCAAGAATAGCTGCCATTCCGCCTGGTTCTCGCTCACCAGCAAGCGTCATGAGTCGCGCCCTGGCATCGACTAACTTCATCCCATCCAGAATTGACAATGCGCCGCTCGCGACGGTCGCGGAAAGTTGACCGAGGCTGTGCCCCGCCACAACTGCCGGACTCCAGGTTGGATTGTGTCTGCGAAAGATTTCCAACGAAACCATCGAATGGGTAAATAAGGCGGGCTGGGTGTTTACTGTATCGTTTAATTGTTCCGCCGGACCTTTGAACATAATCTCAAGGACATCTCTCCCAGTTACAGAATTCATTTCTGAAAAGAGCGAGACAAAATGCGGATAGGCTTCATAAAACGATCTGCCCATTCCAACACTTTGTGATCCCTGACCTGGAAACAATAACCCGAATTTTTGATCGGTATTACTCACTATTCTCCTCCATAAACAAATTAACTAAAAAGCGCGCTGTTTGATCAGCGCGCTTTTGGTTTCGATCAGGATTTCTTTTCTTTTTCAATCTCAACCACTTCACGGCCCTTGTAATGACCGCAATTTGGACATACCACATGAGGAAGTCTCATTTGCCCACAATTTGGGCAGGCAGTCAAATTGATAGCTTTGATCGCGTCATGAGCGCGTCTTCTATCACGGCGCCCTTTTGAAAGTTTTCGTTTTGGTTGTGGGGTCATACCTTACTCCTCAATTTTCGTAACAGTTTGTTGCCTATGATTATTTCAAGCGGCTGGATTATAGCAAAACAAACCGTTTTCGTCAATCACCGGGATCAACCCAAATTCCTCGCTACCTCATCCCAATTTACCACACTCCACCACGCGCTGATGTAGTCGGCCCTGCGGTTCTGGTACTTAAGGTAATAAGCGTGTTCCCAAACATCGATCCCTAATAAGGGTTTTAAACCATTTGTCAAAGGGTTATCTTGGTTTGCGGTGGATACCACCGCCAATTTGCTGCCTTGCTGAACTAGCCAAGCCCAACCTGAACCAAAGCGTCCCATGGCAGCCTTGCTGAACTCTTCCTTGAAGGCGTCAACAGAACCAAAGGAGGCCTCGAGGGTAGATTGTAATTTACCAGAAAGAGAAGTAGTGCCGGCGGGTGCCATCACTTTCCAGAAAAATTCATGATTAATATGTCCACCGCCATGATTGCGAACCACACCCTGAACACTATCCGGAACTGAATTCAATTTGACCATTAAATCCTCGAGCGACCAATTTGCGAGCTCGGGTGTTTTTTCGAGGGCTGCGTTCAAGTTTGTGCAATAAGCAACATGGTGTTTATCGTGGTGAAAGGTCATCGTTTGCGCGTCAATAAATGGTTCAAGCGCGTCATACCCATAAGGCAGAGGGGAAACTTCAAAAGCCATACAATACTCCTATTCGTTTTACATTCCTGTATAATTTTAGTAATTATAACAGTTTTTCACAGATTTAGATATTATTTATCTAATTTATATAAATAATTAATAATTGAGGTTACCTTTGAACAAATCCGACCGCCCATCAGCCTTTATTATTGCTCTTGTTGTTGGTTTTGGAATTGTTTCCGTTTCAACCTCTTCAATTTTTATCCGCTCTGCTCAGGCGGACTCAGTGAATTCGATGGTAATCGCTGCCGCTCGATTGCTGGTGGCTTCTCTCATCCTTGCCCCCCTCGCTTTAACCAGATACTGGCAGGAATTACGCCAGATTTCCAAAAAAGACCTGACTCTCGGCGCGTTTTCAGGATTCTTCCTTGCTCTTCACTTTATGTCCTGGATCACCAGCCTTGAATACACAACCATCATCAGCTCCGTCGTTTTGGTTACAACCACACCTCTCTGGGTAGCCATTCTCGCCCCATTTTTACTCAATGAAAAAGTCAGCCGTGGATTAGCGTTCGGGATGGCGTTTGCCCTCATCGGTGGCCTCCTTATCGCCCTATCGGATAGCTGTGAATGGACAGTTGGATTTACCTGCTCCCCTTTTTCCGAAATTCTTAGCGGGAACTCATTCATTGGTAACATCCTGGCGACCTTGGGAGCCTGGATGGCGGCGGGCTATATCCTGATCGGGCGTCAGTTACGCTCTAAACTTTCTCTCATTCCATATATCTTCATTGTCTATGGTTTCGCGGCGATTTTTTCGATGGCATTTGTACTAGGCATGGGATATCAAATCGCAGGTTTTGCCCCAAAAACTTATCTCTGGTTGATATTACTTGGATTGGTCCCTCAACTTTTTGGACACTCTTCTTTCAATTGGGCATTAAAATATCTAAACGCTACCATGGTAAGCGTCCTGCTATTTGGCGAACCCATCGGTTCAACGATCCTTGGAATGATCGTTTACAACGAGATTCCGCCACTGCTCTCTGTACTCGGCGGTGTTTTAATTTTGATCGGCATTTTTATTACTACCACATCTTCCGGAAAGAAGTAACTCGACCGTCATCGGGAGTAGAGGTAATTCATATTTTTTAGTTTTTCCACCAATTGTTGACCAAACTGTCCATCTTCCATCCTCCAAGACCAATACCCACCAGTTTTACCAGGAAAATTCATCCTGCTTTCCTGCCCAAGACCGAGCAAATCTTGCATGGGAGCAATGGCAAAAACAGCAACCGATTTCCAGATCTCAGTCAGCATGTCCCCAGGAACATCCAAATTATCTCGATTCATATATGCATGATAGAAAGTTTTCATTTCATTCGAAGTGGACAGGTACCACCCCCAGCAGGTGTCATTATCATGGCTGCCAGTATACGCAACACAATTTTGTGAATAATTATGTGGCAGGAAAGGGTTTTCGGGGCTTGAGAAAGCAAATTGCAGAATTTTCATCCCTGGATATCCAAATTGATCCCTTAATTTGATCACATCTGGCGTAATCTCTCCAAGGTCCTCAGCGATAATCGGCAGCTTTTCAAGCTCTTTTTGAAGTGAGTGGAAAAACGACGCCCCTGGTCCTTTAACCCAACACCCGTTCACCGCGGTGGGCTCACCAAAAGGTACTTCCCAATATCCCGCAAATCCGCGAAAATGATCAATCCGGAAAAAATCAAATAACGAAAGGTATGATTTAACCCGCCGTTTCCACCAGCCGTATTCTGTCTTTGCGTGAACTTTCCATTTATACAAAGGATTTCCCCACAACTGGCCGGTCTCCGAAAAATAATCCGGCGGGACTCCTGCTACGACCGTTGGCTTACCGGATGGGTCCAAATGAAATAATTCAGGTGCTGCCCAAACGTCCGCGGAATCATAAGCCACGAAAATCGGCAGGTCACCGATAATTCTTACGCCTCTCGAGTTCGCGTAATTTTTCAATGCTCGCCATTGCTTAAAAAATAAATACTGGAAGAATTTTTGTTCTTCAATTCGCTCAGCATACGCAGCTCTGAATTCCGCAAGAGTTTGCGGGTCACGATCCCGTAATCCTTGATCCCAATCAACCCAACCCGCGCCATGATTTTCATCTTTGATCGCCATAAACAAGGCGTAGTCATCCAACCAGGCCGCGTTTTCGATCTGGAAGTTCGGGTAATCGTGAAAATTCTTATCATTATCCCGACGTACCGAAAAATTCGCGTATGCTTTTCTGAGCAATTTTGGTTTCCATCCAAAAATTGCTCCGTAATCTACCCGCTCTCCCCAGGAAGGCATGTCGGCAATTTCTTCAGGGTTCAGTAACATCCAATCAATCAAAATTTCAGGACTTATCAGGTACGGATTTCCAGCAAACGCGGAAAAACACTGGTATGGTGAATCTCCGTAACCAGTTGGTCCAAGCGGTAATACTTGCCAGAGTTTTGTACCGCTCTCTGCAAGCTGATCGATGAAAGTGAAGGCTTCACTTCCAAAATCTCCGATTCCAAATTTTCCCGGTAAGGAAGTTGGGTGTAACAAAACACCTGATGAGCGTTCAAATAACATCGTCACCTACATCGAATTAAAGAGATTCAGATATTTTCTGGCTGAAATTTGCCAGGAAAAGTTCTCTGCCATACAGTTCTGCTGGATTTGATTCCAGGTATTTTTATCATCAAATAATTTTATTGCCCTACTCATCGTGTCCGCGAGTACCTCAGGGCTAAGCTCATCAAAGAGGAAACCTGTTTTCCCATCTTGAATGGTGTCCTTCAAACCTCCGGTTATTCTGGCGAGTGGAATCGTTCCATAACGCATGGAAATCATTTGGGCAATCCCGCAAGGTTCGTAACGACTGGGCATCAAAACCAAATCGGCAGCCGCATACAATTTGCGGGATAATTTTGGGTCATACTTGATCAGCGTCTTAACTTTTCCAGGGTATCTGATTTCCAACAAAACAGATTTTTGTTCTAATTTTTGATCACCGGTTCCGAGTATGATAAGTTGAAAATTTTTATCTTCTAAATACTTTATGGAATCAACCAGAAGATCGACGCCTTTCTGTTGATCCATGCGGGTAATGATTGTGAATAACGGCACAGCTTGATCGACCTCAAAACCGAATTCTGACTGAATGGAATTTTTATTGGTCAGCTTGCCGGTAAGATCATCCTTGGAAAAGGAAGCTGGAATATAAGGATCTCGAGCGGGATTCCAAAGAACGAGATCGATTCCATTGATGATCCCTATCAAGTCTTGATCGCGGGAAACAAAAAATTCTTGTAACCCGCAACCATATTCATGCGTTTGAATTTCCTTGGCATAAGTAGGAGAAACAGTCACAATTTTGTCTGCCAATTTCGCTGCCATCGGGAGTGGCATGTGATTCCCCCACCAAGGTAGATCGGAGGGAGGAAGTTCGGGAACACCGAATCGGGTGAGGACATCATTGGTTCCGGCTCCCATATACCCCAGATTATGGATCGTAAAAACAGTTTTTGTATTTTTCCAGGCCTCCGAAGATCGTCGATGATACACATCCACCACCGCGATGGCGGTATGCCAATCGTTAGCGACGACAATGTCAGGAATCCAATTGTCTAACTCTACGAACTCGATACTCGCCAATGAGAAGAAGAAATATTTTTCCCCGTCCAATGAGACGTCACTTTCATAAACTTTCTTTGATCGGCTAAAGGGTTCGCCACCTATTAGAAAAACGTCAACCCCATCTTTTTCTATTTTCTCAACCTTCACATAAGATTCGACCTTATTTCGATGGAGGTCAAAGATTTTATATGGTTCTACCTCAAACCCATCTACCTTGAGCGCTTGGTGTCGGGGAATACATAAGCGTATATCAAGGCTCGGTTGGATGTTTTTTAAGGCTCCTGGGAGGGAACCGGCGACATCACCCAAACCTCCGACCTTGATAAAAGGATCAGCCTCAGCGGAAAGGAAAAGTATCTTCATGGTCAGGTAATTTTAATCGAAAACCACATTTTTACTTTAAAAATAAAAAGCCCATTCTGGGCTTTTGGGGAGGCTGGACGGTTTCGAACCCTCAACATCCACATCCACAGTGTGGCGCTCTGCCATTGAGCTACAGCCTCCATATTGTATAGCCGAAAAATTATATCACACGCCGATACCATTTCAAGATTTTCTGCTATCGATTTTGCTATCGTTTTATGCGCATACCTTCCTCTTTTGAGTCATGTCACTCTCTACTCATGCGCTTAATCGTCCATAACCTACGGGCTTTTGCCTGCCTATTTGTCTTGAAGATTAATTTCAAGCGGATGAGCGATTGATCAGTTTTGTAACATTGAGATCAGCTCAGAGATGTCAATGGTACGCTGGGTCGCGTCGACAAGGTCCTTTACAGTAATCCTGCCGGTGGATGCCTCGTCTGGGCCGATCACCAGCACATAACGAACGCCGATCTTGTCCGCGAATTTAAATTGTTTTGGCAATTTGGCGGTTTCAGGGTAAATAAGTACATTCACCCCTGCTTCTCGTAAACGAGTTGCCGCATTGATCGAGGCGCCTAACAAATTTGTTTCAAATATCGTCACCAGCACCTTGGCTGGCTGAGCGGCGCTTAGATCAATTAATCCAGCTTCTTTCAAAATCAGCCCTACAACCACGTCCCCCATGGCAAAACCAACCGCGGAGAGAGGGTCACCGCCAACATCCGACAAAAGGTTATTGTATCTTCCGCCGCCGAAAATCGCCCGCTTAACATTTCCGCTTACATCATAAGCCTCGAATACCGTACCGGTATAGTATAGCAAACCGCGCATGATGTTCGGATCAAAGCGAACATAACTTTTCAAATCCATCAGATCGAGGATCGAAAAAAGTTCGACCAATTCCTCGGATTCGCGCCATAATTCGGTATCAGAAAGAATTTTCTTAAGCTCATCCAGTTGCTGTGTAGAAAAACCAATTTCAAGCACATATTCATCCCAGTTTTCAGGCGTCATTTTATTTCGTCGGTCGACCGCGTTGGAGACTTCCAGTCTCTTCTCTTTGGGAACCCCGATTTTCTCAAATTGTTGATCCATCAATTTTCGATTATTAATCAGAATAATCGCACTTTCTGGTTTTAATCCGCAAAGCTTTAAGAATGTCGCCCCAATCGCCAAAATTTCCGCGTCCGCGAGAGGAGAATCGGGGCCGATCAGGTCCACATTCCATTGAAAAAACTCGCGAGATCGCCCGCGTTGGGGGCGTTCGTACCGCCAGAACGGGCCAAAAGACCACCATCGCAACGGATAAGTGAGCTGATTTTGACGCTGGGCAATCATGCGGGCAAGCGAAGGTGTAAGCTCGGGACGAAGAGTGATCAAGTCTCCGCCACGATCAGGGAAAACGAAGGATTGCTCTTTAACCAGTTCGTCACCGCTTTTCGCCGCGTAGAGTTCAATAGATTCCAGAAACGGGCCGTCCCATTCCTGGAATCCAAATAATTCAGAGGCTTTTTTAGCGTTCTGATAAATAAAGTTCCGAACAGTCATTTCTTCTGGATAAAACTCGCGGGTACCTTTTACGCTTTGAATACGTTTATTCTGGCTCATCGTTCAAATTTACCTGTTCATTCTTGGTATAATAAAAAAGTTAAACAATTGTATCCTTAATTTTGGAGGATTATGAAGATCAACTATAAAGAAACAACCGCGGACTTACAAAAGCGAATCAATATTCACGAAAAATACGGCACCAGAAACATCGATGATTGGAATCTTGAGGTTTTGCAACCAAAACCGGGGTATACCATTCTCGATGTAGGTTGCGGCGCGGGAAAACAATGTTTCCTGTTTCACCAAAAAACAGGGGGCAAGACTGAGATTTTTGGCGGCGATGTTTCAAATGAACTGCTTGCCCAGGCAAATGAAAAACTTGCCCAACTTGGAGCAGAAAATATCCACTTCCAATTCTTAGACTTCAACAAGCCCTTTGAGTTTGCCGATGGTGTTTTCGACATCGTTACCAGCTCTTTCTCTATTTATTACGCATCAGATCTCAAATTTACTTTTTCGGAAGCATATCGGGTCTTAAAACCAGGCGGACGATTGTTCGTTACCGGCCCATTGCCGGAAAATAAGAAGATGTTTTACGACATCATCCTCGATGCGACGAATAAACCAATCCCCCCAATGCCTGGCTCATCCCGCTTCAAGGGTGAGATATTTAATACGATCAACGAAATTTTTGACCACACTGAACTATTAAAGTTTGAAAATCCTTTGGTCTTTCCAACCGCCGAACCATTTATGGAATATGTTCACGCCTCTTTGAATGAAGATCGTAAACTTTGGAATGACCTTTTTAATAGCGCCGAGGAATATACAAAATTGATCGCTGATATCAGCGTTGTTGCCAACCAATGGCAGCAGCGTGATGGAAAATTAGTGATGACCAAAGTAGTTGGCGGCATTTTAGCCACCAAGAAAAACGGATAGAAATGATTTTCTTCGGAAAAAGAGTTTTATGCCTGGGCGCTCACCCAGATGACATCGAGTTAGGCGCTGGGGCTTTTTTACACCACATTTTACCTGAGAACGAGGTTCTTTGCGTGACGCTCTCGGACAACCAGAAGAACCCTGCCCTTCAAAATATCGTCAACGAGCATTACGCCAGCTTTGAGAAATTAGGGTTAAGTAAGGAAAATGTCATTGTTGAGAAATTTGAAACTCGAAAATTTCCTGAACAACGGCAAGAGGTTCTTGAGTATTTGTTAAAGCTTCGCCGTGAATACAAACCAGATCTCATCCTCACCCACACTCGCTCTGACATTCATCAAGACCATAACGTGATCACCGAGGAAAGTCTTCGGGCATACCGAGGCACAACTGTTTTAGGCTTCGATGTCGTCCGTTCTTCTTATGGTTTTTTCCCGCATTTTTTGGTAGGAGTTACCGAACAAGACGTGGAGGCCAAGTTAGCAGCCCTGGCGGAATATAAAACCTATCATGATAAATATTATTTTGATCCCGCTCTCCTTCGAGCAACCATGGTAAGGCACGGGGCCTTGGCCGAGAAACCCTACGCCGAAGGTTTTGACATCCTCAGGATCGTGTCGGAATATCACAAATTTTGAAAAAGAAGCGGGCTTAGCCCGCTTCTTTTTCAAAATTCTACTTTGGAATTCCAATGAACAAGGAATCTTTTTCACGATAGACAGGGTAGGATGGAATATCCTCCACCGCCGGCATCTTCATCGCTTTTCCGTTTCGAATATCAAATTCCGCGCCATGTCTTGGGCAAACTATATGGTAGCCCTCCAATAAACCATCCCCCAAAGGACCATTATCGTGGCTGCAAACATCCCCAATAGCAAAATATTTTCCTGCGATATTAAAGACAACAATCCTAAGATCGTCAATTTCCAGAAATATTCGCTCATTGGATTCCGGATTTTCAAGCTCAATTTCAACAATGTCGTATACTGTTTCGTCAATCATCTTCCAAATCCAATTCATCCGCGTTGTTCAGACCATAAACCCCGGCTTTTAACACTTTTAATGACAATAAGGCACATTTAAGTCGAACGGCGCCTAATTCGATCCCCAATAAGCTGATAAGGTCGTCCTTGGTCATTTTTTTTACTTCGTCTATCGATTTTCCAATGACCTCATCGAGAAGTATATCGGCTGATGCCTGAGAAATGGCACAGCCGTGCCCTGTAAACTTTGCCTCGGTAATAATTCCCTCCGAGCTTGTATTCAAGGTAATTTCAATATGATCTCCACAAAGTGGATTATCATCGGCGAATTTTACGTTGCACGGATCCACAACTCCTCTGTGAGAGGGATGGTTGTAATGTTCAACAATGTTTTCACGGTAAAGATCATCCACAGTGCCTCTTATTTGAAAAAATTGATAGCCGAGTGTAATGAATGGATAAATTGGTCAATTTCTTCACGGTTGTTGTAAAGGTAAAAACTCACCCGGGCAGTAGCATGAACATTAAAAACTGTGTGTAAGGGTTGCGCACAATGATGTCCTGCTCGGATTGCAATTCCCTCCCGGTCTAACAATTGGGCAATATCATGCGGGTGTATTTTATCCGAATAAAACGCGATTACACCGCCTTTATTATCGACATTTGGGTTCAGAATCTTTAGATCCTTAAATTCGCTCATACCCAAGAGGGCGTAAGTCAACAATTCATTCTCATGTTCGACGATTGTTCCCAAACCTACTTCCTCAAGATATCCAACTGCAGCCCCAAAGCCGATCGCCTCCGCGATCGCGGGCGTGCCAGCCTCAAATTTGTGGGGCAACTCATTAGCGGAAAAACCATCGAAGCGGACTTCCTTGATCATATCACCGCCCCCAAGGAATGGATCCATCTGATTTAAAATTTCCAATTTACCGTATAAAACCCCAATACCAGTTGGTCCGAGCATTTTGTGGGAGGAGAACGCTAGAAAATCGACATCCAGATTTTCCACGTTTACTGGAAAGTGAGGAACGGACTGGGCACCATCAACCAATGTGACAGCGCCCGAAGAATGAGCCAGACGGATAATTTCCTTGACGGGATTAATTGTCCCAAGGACATTACTCATATGAGTAAATGAAACGAGTTTCGGTTCTCGAGCTAATTTAATCTTCAGGTCAGCCATATCCAAGCGACCATCAGGGGTAATTTTAACGAAATCGATCTCGATCCCAATTTTCTGTTTGAGGATCTGCCAAGGTACGATATTGCTATGATGCTCCATTTGAGTGAGCAATACCAGATCCCCAGCCTTCAAGAATTTCCGCCCCCATGAATTGGCCACCAGGTTGATCGACTCAGTAGTATTTCGGGTAAAAATCACCTGGCGGTTTTTTTTTGCCCCAATAAAACGGGCGACCTTTGCACGGGCGCTTTCATACATTTCCGTGGATTCTTCCGCCAATTGGTGCACGCCACGATGGATATTCGCGTAATTCATCCGATAAAATTCGTCCATCGCGTTGATGACGCTGAGTGGTTTTTGGGAACTTGCGGCAGAATCAAGATAGATCAAACGCTTTCCCGGCCGTAATTCTCGTTCCAAAACCGGAAAATCAGCGCGAACGTTCTCAATTTGAATCATGAAACTTAATCTTCCTCAACTATTTTTTTGATTACAGGCATTTTCTTACCGGAGCCAGGAATCCGAACCTGGTCCGATCCAACTGGAAACCAGAGGATATGATCCGGTACCATCCAGCCATCTGTGAGATACACATTTGATTTGAATTGGACCGCGAGAAGTTTATTATTTTCGATTTGGACAACAGTACCTTTGATCCAACCACGAACCCGCTCGTTATTCTTATCATGGTCACAAAAAGCTTCAATCGGATCGCCAACCTCAAAATCAAACTTGTTAGCTGGTTTTTTCATGAATGCATAAGTCTTTCCCGCTGAACTGGGTGTTCTTTTTATTTTTGGTGTCGTAGGATTTATTAATTTTCCTGGTTTCATACTCCCTCACTCTGTTTACGAATTTCGATCCATCTTATCCATGATAGCACTTTTAAAACGTTCCCGCACACCTTCAAATGGAATCCGTTGCATAATTGGATCGAAAAAACCTTCAACAACCAGGCGTTCCGCTTCTTTTTGAGGAATTCCTCGGGATTTGAGATAAAAGATCGGTTCATCATCCAATCTACCTACCGTCGCACCATGTGTACATCGTACATCATCCGCTAAAATTTCCAAACCCGGGATCGAATCCGCACGTGCGTTTTCGTCCAGGATCAAGTTCCGATTTGCTTGATAACCGTCGGTTTTTTGCGCATCCGGAGCTACATAGATCATACCTTGCCAAACCGAGCGAGAATGACCTAACAATGCGCCTTTAAACAAGAGGTCACTCTGGGTTCTTGGCTTGTAATGATTCTGTTGGGTATCGTGATCGAGATGTTGTCTTCCATCAGTAATATAAAAACCAGACATCCTGCCGATCGCCCCATCTCCGACCAAATCGAGGTCCGAAAAATTCTTAGTCAGTTTTGAACCAATTGAGCCAAAGATCCAATCCAGATTTCCATCAGCCCCCACCTTTACCCGCTCGTGGGAGAAATTCCAAACATCCTTTCCCCAGCTTTGAAGTTCTACAAATTGGAGCTTGGCGCCATCACCTACAAAGATCTCAACATTGTTCGCTGAAAAAATATTTTCGTTATCATTTTCGTCTGACGCGGACTCATGCACCAATGTGAGCGAGGAGTTCTGATCCAAATAAACAATCAGATTGGTGATAAAAGCGATGTCATTACCCTTTGCCCAAAACAAACTTTGAAGAGGTCGCTTAACTTCAACATTTCTCGGAATGTAAACAAAAACACCATGGTCTCCGAAAGCGGCTGCCACCGCCGAAAAAATACTTTCGTCAGATCGGACGATCTTACCCAATGTTTTTTCGATGAGTTCTGGATAGACAGACTCCGCGGTCGCCATGTCTGTAAAAATCACTCCCTGATCCAGGATGGATTGATCGACATCCACAAAGGCACCATCCGTGGTTACAACTACCTTGCCGCCGAAATGATCATCTACTACCGAATTAAATTTTTCCTGAGGAATTGAAGTTAGATCAACCCTCCCGTCCCTGTTAGAAATCGTATATTGACCAGGATTAAATGACCTCAAATCAGTTCTCCGCCAAGCTTCGTCCGTCGTTTCAGGAAACTTGGATTCCGCGAGGTGAACCAGCGCTTTTTTTCTATAAGCCGGCGCTTTGATCGCTATCAAATCTTCATTAAAATTAAATTTCTTTTCAACGGCCGATCGGCTGGAAACTTGTTTTATTTTGATCGCTGCCATGTTAACCAATAGACCCTTCCATTTGTAACTGAATCAGGCGGTTCATCTCAACCGCGTATTCCATTGGCAATTCCTTTACAAGCGGTTCAATAAAACCGGAAACAACCATGGTTGTCGCTTCCTCCTCTGAAAGCCCGCGGCTCATCAGGTAAAAGAGTTGTTCTTCACCAACCTTTGATACCGAAGCCTCATGACCGATGGTAACATCAGATTCGTCGATCTCGATGTACGGATACGTGTCTGATCGCGAAGAGGGGTCAAGGAGTAAGGCATCACAGACGACGTTGGATTTAACCTTTTTGGAACCTTTGTAAACCTTAATCAAACCCCTGAAGGATGATTGACCACCACCCTTTGAGATCGATTTTGAAACAACTTTGGAGGTGGTTCTTGGAGCAAAATGCACCATTTTTGAACCCGCGTCTTGAATTTGACCTGGACCCGCGAAAGCCATCGAAAGCATCTCGCCGTGAGCGCCAGGTTCCATTAAATAACAGCTCGGGTATTTCATGGTGACTTTTGATCCCAGATTCGCGTCCACCCACTCATGCGTTCCGTTGGCGTAAACCATCGCTCTCTGCGTAACCAGGTTGTAAACGTTGGTCGACCAGTTCTGTATAGTCGAATATCGTGAGCGGGCGCCTTCCTTCACGATAATCTCAATAACACCGCTATGGAAAGAGTTGGTTGTATATGTTGGAGCAGTACAGCCTTCAACATAATGTACTTGAGCGCCTTCATCAACAATAATCAAAGTTCGCTCAAACTGACCGACATTCGCGGTGTTAAGCCGAAAATACGCTTGCAAGGGTAGGTCGACATGGACACCTTTTGGCACATAAACAAAGGATCCACCGCTCCAAACAGCGCTATTCAATGCCGCGAATTTGTTGTCCTCAATAGGAATGACAGTCCCAAAATATTGTTTGAACAAGTCAGGATGTTGCCTCAAACCATCTTCAATTGAGAGGAACACAACCCCTTGTTTTTCAAGGTGCTCAAGCACTGAATGGTAAACCATCTCTGATTCATATTGCGCGCCGACACCTGCCAAAAATTTTCTTTCAGCTTCCGGAATACCTAACTTATCAAAGGTTCGTTTAATATCATCCGGAACGTCATCCCAACTTGTTTCAATCTTATCGGTTGGTCGAACGTAATAGTAAATATCATCCAAGTCGAGTGCGCTCAGTTTCGGTCCCCAATTTGGCATCGGTCGATTTTGGAAATGTTTAAGTGCTTTTAAGCGGAATTCCAACATCCATTCAGGTTCGGCTTTCATTCGGGAGATATTTCGGACTACTTCTTCACTCAAACCTTTTTGAGATTTAAAGACATAATTATCATCCCGATCTTTAAATCCATATTTGTACTCTCCCAGGTTATCTAAAATTTTGTCATCATCACTCATGGAATTCACCTATCAGGCAGCTTCACTTTCATACTTCTCGCGAACCCAGTCGTAGCCTGACTCTTCGAGCCTTAACGCGAGATCAGGTCCACCGCTTTCAACGATCCTACCGCCCATCATGACGTGAACAAAATGGGGTTTGATGTAATTCAATAAGCGTTGGTAGTGGGTAATAACTAAAACTCCGAGTTCGGGACCATTTAAGGCATTAACCCCTTCAGCCACAATTTTTAACGCGTCAATGTCTAAACCAGAATCGGTTTCATCGAGGATCGCGATTTCAGGCTTGAGAGTCGCCATTTGCAGGATTTCAGCTCTCTTCTTTTCGCCACCGGAAAAGCCGTCATTCAAATAACGCCCGGCAAAAGCTGGATCCATCCGAAGAAGTGCCATTTTTTCTTTAAGCAGCTTTCTAAAATCAGGAATGGAGATTCCTTTGTCATCCGGATTGGCAGCCCGTCGGCGGGAATTAATCGCAGTTCTTAAAAAGTTGGCGACCGTCACCCCGGGAATGGAAACCGGGTACTGAAAGGCGAGAAAAATCCCTTCCCGCGCTCGCTCATCTGGCTCCATCTCCAGCAAATTCTTACCATTAAAATAAACCTCGCCACTCGTAACCTCATATCCGGGGTGACCCATAAGCGTATAAGCCAAGGTGGATTTACCCGTACCATTCGGTCCCATGAGGGCGTGAATTTCGCCTTTGTTGATGGTTAAATTAAAATTTTTCAGGATTTGTTTGTCAGCAATACTGACGTTTAGATCTTTTATTACCAAGGTTGACATAATCACTCCAATTAGTTTCGATTGCTGGCGTGATTATAGCAAATTGGAGTAATATTGTCAATATTTTAGATTTTTTTCTAATAAATAAAAAATAATATCACTACAATTTTTTCACGTCGTGTGAACCGCTCTCGCGCAGTCCAGCATTTGTAATCTCGATAAATTCCGCTTTTTCTTGAAGTTCCATGATCGTGCGAGCACCGCCGTAACTCAATCCAGATCGTAAACCACCAACCAATTGATGCAGCACCTCACCAACATTCCCACGATATGGAACTACAGCTTCAACCCCTTCGGGTACTACTTTCATCCAATCTTCAGAATCTTCAGCGCTCTCATCCATACCCTTATCCACAGCCTTTCGGCTCAGGTTAGCACCAAGGGATGCCATCCCGCGGACAACCTTCACTTTTGTTCCATCTCTGATCACCGGATTACCAGGGGCTTCTTCCGTACCCGCGAACATACTTCCGATCATGACCGATTCTGCTCCAGCGGCGAGTGATTTTACCAGATCTCCCGCTTTTTGAATACCGCCATCCGAAATTAATGGTATATCCACACCTGCGTCGGCAATTCCCATCGCGCTATCCATAATCGCCGTCAATTGCGGCACCCCAAATCCGGTTACGATTCGGGTGGTACAAATTGATCCTGGTCCTATCCCAACTTTGATGGCATTTGCGCCCGCCAAAGCGAGATCACGAGCCCCTTCTCTTGAAGCGACGTTTCCAGCGATAATTTGGCCATCCGGATATTTTGTTCTCAAATCACTCACGACTTTAAGACAATGGTCTGCGTGTCCATGGGCGATATCCATCACCAATACATCAGCCCCAGCCTTAATCAACTCTTCAGCTCGTTCCAATTCACCTTGGCTTACCCCAATCGCGGCCCCAACTAACAATCTGCCTTTGGTGTCGAGTGCTGCGTTCGGGTTTCGCATGGGTTTAAGAACGTCCTTGGATGTGATCAATCCATGAATCGTGCCATCCTGATTGATCACCGGAAGTTTTTCAATGCGATGGTCAAATAATAATTTTCGAGCTTCTTCTATCGAGTATTGAGGACCTACAGCGATCAGACGCTCTCGGCCAGTCATCACGGTCTGAATATTGGCGGATTCATCAGGAGCTAAATTCACATCTCTCGAGGTTAGAATCCCTTCCACCCTGCCAGCATCATCGGTAACAATGAGGCCACCAACACTGAAACGGCGCATTACCTCTCTGGCTTTGGCGACGCTCATGCTTATATTGATGCAATAAGGGTTCTCTACCATTACCGCTTGCGCTCGCTTTACCTTATTGACTTGTTTTACCTGCTGTTCAATGGTCATGAATCGATGTATGATACCGATTCCGCCGGCATTGGCCATAGCTATTGCCATCCCAGCCTCTGTAACAGTATCCATATTTGCGCTTAAAATCGGAATGTTAATTCGGAGTTTGTCCGTCAAACGGGTCGAAGTGTCCACTGCACCGCGAGAGGTAATTCCTGACCTTTGTGGAATCAGTAATACGTCGTCGAATGTTAATCCTTTGGTTGTCCTTATTTTCATGTCATCCTCTTATCACATTCCGTCTCGTCTTCTGGTAAGCGCGAATAATAGTATAGCAAGGAATAATCCAAAAAAAACGACCAGCAAAAACCCAATCAAGCCGGTAGCTCCGTCACTGATTTCCTCGCCAATTATTAAACCATTTTCCGGGGTTAACGTTACGATTGCTTCAACGCCCATCGTTGGCGTAGGACTCAGACTTGCTGGTGTGGATGAAGGGAGCGATGTTAAAGGTGTTGTCACAGCGGTAGAGGTGACGGCTTGAGGTGTTTGGGTTTTAGCGCCAGGTAGGTAGAGTTTTTGACCGATATAAATTTCATCCCCAAATATGCCTGGGTTTGCGTCTCTAATTTGTTGGGCGGTTAAGCCATAACTGACACCAATTAACCATAAGGTTTCACCCGCAGCTACAGTATGAAAAATTTTTCCGGAAGAATCCGGTGTATTCGGCACCAGCGTGTTTACAACTACAGGCGCGATAGGTATATTCTCCAAAACACTCGCCATACTGGTCGGTATCGGCTGTGCGACTCCGCTGTTCGTCGGCCGTGCGCAATCGATCACATAATAAATGTAACCATCAATGTTCACCATACCCGCTCCAATCTCTGTAAGGTTGGAACTAAGCATGGTATTAAGGTGAGGAGCGTCTCCCTGCCATTCAACAACCGCGTCGGTGACAGATTTTTGTGAACCGGCCGTTATATTTTCGGAAAAAAATCCACCCAAGGTTAAGTCCCCAGCCAAAGGATAACCTGCGGCTAACGCCCGTTCGTAAGGGCTTGAACCCCCGACTCCATAGTGGGATACACCATTCGATGCCATGAAACTGGCATGTGATTGGGCAATTGTCATCAAGATCGGATTAACCGTATAAGGCGCCAACCCATTCTTGATTCGAAGCGCGTTAACCTCGTCAATCAACGCGTAAGGGTCTGTGGTTTGGTAATCAGCTTTAGCCTTTGCCCCAGGTTTCAAAATAGGCTGACCAACCGATATAATCAGGATAAAAATGAGGTAAAGTAAGAGAAAGGATAAGCGTTTCATGTAATTCTTCCTTAATTTTATCAACAAACTTCACTTACAACGGAAGAGTAAGCGTTTACGGATATAATAAGTGTTTGTATTATTTTTCACAATCTTAATTGCGCTTCATTAACGGCGCGTCCTTGAAAGGAAAATCCATGGATAATGATCCGAAATTAAAAACCACCTGGGCAAATTTTGACCCTTCTCACGATGTTTACCGCTACGCCAATAATCCGCTTAACAGCATCTTCGCCCCTAAAAATGTTGCCGTCATCGGCGCGACAGAAAAAGTGGGCAGTGTTGGACGGACGATTCTCTGGAATTTGATCAGCAGCCCATTTGGTGGGGCTGTTTTTCCGATCAACCCAAAACGCTCCAGTCTGCTCGGCATCAAGACATATCCAAGTATTAGCGAAGTTCCCGATCAAGTCGATCTGGCGGTCATTGTTACTCCTTCGAAAACCATTCCCGGAATCATCAACGAGTGTGTGGAGGCTGGTGTCAAAGGCGCGATCGTAATTTCTGCCGGCTTCAAGGAAATCGGTCCAGAAGGCGCTGAATTGGAACGTGAATTGTTGGCAAACGCTCAGAAGGGTAACATGCGAATCGTTGGACCTAACTGCCTCGGGGTAATGAACCCAACGAGCGGTTTGAACGCGACTTTCGCTGCCGGCATGGCTCGGAATGGTAAAGTCGCGTTCATCAGTCAATCGGGCGCCTTGTGTACATCCGTACTCGATTGGTCATTCAAGGAAAACGTCGGTTTTTCCGCTTTTGTTTCAGTAGGTTCCATGCTTGATGTTGATTGGGGCGATTTGATTTACTACCTCGGCGACGATCCGCATACTGAAAGCATTGTAATTTACATGGAAACCATCGGTGACGCCCGCTCATTCATTTCAGCCGCCCGGGAAGTCGCTCTTACAAAACCGATCATCGTCATCAAACCTGGCCGTACCGAAGGCGCCGCCAAGGCCGCCGCTTCTCATACCGGATCACTGACTGGCTCAGATGAGGTATTGGATATCGCCTTCCGGCGGGCCGGGGTTTTGAGAGTTGACAGCATCAGTGAAATTTTTTCCATGGCGGAAGTATTGGGTCGCCAACCAAGACCAAAGGGTCCAAGATTGACGATCCTCACCAATGCCGGTGGTCCGGGTGTCCTCGCCACCGATACCCTCCTAACTACCGGCGGTGAATTAGCCGAAATATCGAAAGAAACCATCGAAAAACTCAACGAGTTCCTTCCGTTCTCCTGGAGCCATGGCAATCCAATCGATATCATTGGAGATGCAGACCCGGAACGCTACGCGAAGGCTCTTGAAGTCGCGGCTCAGGATGAAAATAGTGATGGTTTACTGGTAATTCTTACTCCGCAAGCCATGACCGACCCAACCGCTACCGCGGACGCATTAAAAAGCTACGCGAAAACTTACGACAAGCCGATTTTAGCTTCCTGGTCAGGAGGCCAGGAGGTCGCTGCCGGTGAAGGTATCTTGAATAAGGCTGGTATCCCCACCTTTGAATATCCTGATGACGCCGCCAGGGCTTTTACCTATATGTGGCAATCGACTTTTAACCTTAAGACTCTTTACGAAACACCCAATTTCACAGATCTGGATGGCACAGGTCCAGATAGAATAAAAGCAGATAAATTGATCAAAACCGCCCGGGCCGAAGGCCGGGAACTCCTCACCGAAGTTGAATCAAAAGAGCTCTTGGCGGCTTACAATATTCCGACCACTCCAATGTACATCGCCGAAACGCCGGAACAGGCTGCTCAGATGTCCGAAAAATGTGGTTTCCCGGTTGTCCTAAAGATTCATTCTGAAACGATCACCCACAAGACGGATGTCGGTGGAGTAAAACTCAATATCAAGGACCAACAGGAAGCGATCAAGGCTTTTTCCGAAATCAAGGAATCGGTTACTAAAATAGCTGGCGTGGAGCATTTTCTGGGTGTAACGGTCCAACCGATGGTTAAATTGGAAGGGTACGAATTGATCGTTGGTTCTTCAGTGGATCCCCAATTTGGTCCGGTTTTACTCTTTGGTACCGGCGGACAATTGGTTGAAGTTTTCAAGGATAGAGCGCTTGGTTTGCCTCCTCTGAACACAACTCTCGCTAAAAGAATGATCGAGCGAACCAAAATCTCCAAAGCATTAAAAGGTGTTCGTGGACGGCAACCGATCAATTTGCCCGAACTCGAAAAACTCCTGGTTTATTTCAGTCAATTGGTTGTGGAACAGAGATGGATTAAAGAAATTGATATCAATCCATTAATTGCATCCCCGGATGGTTTGCTTGCTTTGGATGCTCGGGTTGTCCTCTACGAGCAAGGTAAACGGGAGGAAGACTTGCCCAAGCTGGCAATTAAACCTTACCCCAACCAATATGTTACGGATTGGAAACTTAAAAATGGTCAGAACGCCATCATCCGTCCAATCAAAGCCGAAGATGAACAATTGATGTTTAATTTCCATAAACATCTTTCCGATCGATCCGTATACATGCGCTACTTAAGCCCAATGCTTTTGAGCGAAAGAGTTACCCATGAAAGATTAGCAAGGGTTTGCCATTGCGATTACGCTCGTGAAATTGCCCTGGTTGTTGAAACAGAAATCGAAAATCAGCGTAATATCATAGCGGTTGGACGATTAAGCAAACTAAAAACAGCCGAGGAGGAGGCTCGAATCAGTTTGTTGGTAAATGATAATTATCAAGGTCAGGGAATTGGTTTGGAACTTGTCAAACGCCTTGTAGCGGCCGCAAAAGATGAAAAAATCAAGCGAATTGTAGCGGTCATGAGCTCCGAAAATACATCAATGCACAAATTGTGTCGGAAAGCAGGCTTTTCGAATATCATCACCAACAGTAAATCCGGAATGATCGAAGCGACCATGTATCTCTAATCCGATTCGTGTGATAATAAGGGAGGTTGGTGAAATCAATCAGCCTCCTTTTTTAATGATGAAAATCACTTATTACGAATGTACCAACCCTGAATGTGGTTTGCGTTTTCCTCATCATACAGAATTTGATGGGCGCTGCCCAAAATGCCTTGGCGGCTTACGCATCAAGGAGCAATTTGTCGTGCCGGATGAAAATCAGAGTGCCATACCGAAAGTGCTTCCCCTAGCGGTTATTCTGGATAATATCCGCTCCGGTTTTAATGTTGGGGCTATTTTGCGGACTTCAGAATGCCTTGGCGTGAAAAAGCTCGGTTTGGGAGGGATCACGCCTGGAATTGACGAGACCTCGGTATCAAAAACAAGTTTGGGAGCTGAGAATAATTTTGAAATTCTTCGGGCAAATCGGACTCTGGATCTTGTTCACAATTTCAAAGATCAAGGTTATCAAATTTGGGCACTCGAAACCACTTCCGAGGCGAAAAACATCTATACCCTTGATATCCCTTCCGTAAAGATCGCGGTGGTTGTTGGAAATGAACGATGCGGCGTTGACCCTCAAATTTTGAAAGTCGCGGACCGCATCATCATGATTCCAATGGCAGGAATCAAACGCTCACTGAACGTTGAAGTTTCCCTGGGGGTTGCCTTGGGCTGTCTCAATCAAAAATTAAACATCCAATAATCGATCGTAAACCAGCTCCATGGTATGAAGTCCTTCGCGATTAACCCCATCCTTAATCTGTGTTCGGCAGGATGTCCCGGGTGAACAGATTAGTTTTGATTGATTGGATGGTTCACGCAGCAGTGGAAAGAGGGTTAATTCTCCAACCTGCTGAGAAAAGTCATAATGCTCACTCTCATATCCGAAAGCTCCAGCCATGCCGCAACACCCCGTAGGCAGAACTTCGACATCATAGCCAAAGGCTGTTAATACCTGTCTACTGGCCTCCACCCCAACGGCTTTTCCATCCGGTAACAATGTGGCCGCTTTTTGATGACAATGCCCATGTAACGTGACGGCAGGCAAAGAAGCATCCGATGGCTTGAGCTTGAGCCGGCTTAGATCCTGTCTGGCGATAAATTCATCGATAAAGTAAGCCCTGTCCGCGATCGACCTTGCCACGTCTTCACTGATCACATTGAGATCAAAAATCTCCTCGCGTAAAATGTTGATCTCCGAAGGTTCCAAACCAATGATCGGAATTTCGCCGCCCGGATCCAACTCTAAAATTTGTTCGAGAACAGAGGTTAAGTGTTTCTTCGCGTCATCAATAAAACCTTTACTGATCATCGTTCGACCTAAACCATCCACTTGAAAGGGTATCACCTTAAAACCCATGGATTCCAAGATGATCATGGATTTGACACTGATCTGTGGTTCGAGGTAGGTTGTGTATGGATCACTGACTAATACAATGGGCTTTCCATTTGTACTCTTCGCGATGGATCGATAGATCTTTTTCTTCGCGAAGCGGGGCAAAGACCGCTCTCCCGCGATCCCGATCATGTTCTTGATTGGAGGGAAAGATTCCAGTAAATCAGCCCCGAAGTTGTAGATCCATGGCATGCCCGAAAAAAGTTTTAAAATTTTTGGAAAATTGGCAAAAACAACATCTCGAACTTTCGGCTGATGAAATTGGTGATAGTAATTTAGAAACTCTGTTTTGAGTTTCGCGACATCCACCCGGCTCGGACACTCCGATTTACATCCTTTGCAAGCCAGGCACAAATCCAGGGTATGTTTCAAATCATCAAGGGTAATCTCATCTGTCGATCGTTTCTGATAGATGTACTCTCGCATTAAATTCGAACGGCCGCGGGTTGAAAAAATTTCATCTTTGGTCACCTGAAAACTTGGACACATCACCCCTTCGGTCTTACGGCAAACCCCTTGCCCATTACATTTTTCAATGGTGTTCACCAAACCACCGGTTGGTTCAAATCCAAGCGCGGGAATCCATACCAAGTCGGTTGTTTGTTCCTCATTACGCAGCCCGCTATCCATGGGAGCGGGATCGATGATCTTGCCAGGATTAAACAGGTTCTTGGGATCAGCAATAGTTTTTAACTCACGCATCAAACCGGAAACCGACTCACCGTAAATTTTTGAGATAAATTCGCCCCTCACCCTGCCGTCGCTATGTTCTGATGACATCGTTCCATCCAATTCAACGGTGAGTTGGTTGGTAAATTCGGCAATCTCCCGCAATAAACTTTTCCCATTGCCAGTCCGCAAATCGAGTACAGGTCGAATGTGCAGGCACCCTGCTGAGGCATGGGCATAATAAGATGCCTCCACGCCGTCCTTTTGAAAACGATCCTCAAGCGTTTTTACAAATTTAGCCAAATTTTGAACCGGAATGGCGCAGTCTTCAATGAAAGCAACCGGGCGGGCCTGGATCGATTCAGCGTCCAGTAAACCAAGTCCCACCTTGCGAGCAGTCCAGATCTTTTCCTGGTCCAAGGGATCCTCCGCGACTGCGAATACATCCGGGACTGAACGCACCTTTTTGACCAATTCAGCCTGATTGTTTCCGGAAAATTCAATCACGAGATATGCTTCCGCGTCTATGGAAAACATACGTACTTTGTCCGTGTACGCTGGAATCGAACGCGCGAGATGTACCAGTTTGTATGGAATAAGCTCGATCGCTGATGGAATAAACTCTAATAATTCCGGAATTACGGCGCTAGCTGCTTCAACACTCTTGTATGCCAATAATCCCAACACCGTATATTTTGGTTTTTCAACCAAATTTAAAGTGGCATTAGAAATCACGCCCAAGGTTCCCTCGCTGCCAGCTAATAAAGCGGCCAGGTTGACCCCAGTCCTGGGTATGAAGGGATAATCACCCACCCATTGAACGGGAGCGGAAGGGGACCAGGGCAATAGGTAATTCAATCGATATCCCGAGGAATTACGCCATGTTCGCGGCCAATTTTGAATTACCTCCTGACGATGATTGTGGCTCACATGTTTGGCGAAGCGGGTGATCTGGTCTCTGATGTCGGGACCTGCACCAACAGGAATATCATTTCCCCACACCGTGATCTGTTTATCCGCTTGAACAATTTTGGCTCCCAACAAGTGATCGCTGGTCATACCATAAACGATTGAATGCGCGCCAGTGGCGTTATTCCCAATTACCCCGCCAATCGTAGCGCGTTCCGCCGAGGCTGGGTCAGGACCAAACATCAACCCATGTTTTCCAACGATTTTGTTTACCTTAGCCAAAATTGCCCCTGGTTCTACCTTTATCCGTCTGGAGTCCGGATCAAATTCAGGGTCGATGGAATTCAGATATTTGGTCGTGTCGATAATCAACCCCGCACCGATCGCCTGTCCAGCCAGGGATGATCCCGATCCGCGGGGTGTAATTGGCAATTCATAATCAATGGCGGTAATAACGGTCCGCGCTAATTCGTCCTGATCCTTAGGTACTACAATAACTTTTGGATATTCTTGATAAATTGAGGCATCCGTACTATAAGCCGCTCGACTTACCCGGTCATTAAAAATTTCGCCGCCAAAGCCTTTACTTAATTGGGCTATAAATCCATTTATTTTATCCATGGTTTTTTTATTTTAAAGAAAAAGTTGAAAACTCTTTGAAGAGTTCGTCAGGGTTATTTTTTTGCGCTGCCCTGAGCCGCTACTGAAGCCATCGCCGCCGCGAGGGATGCCTGATCACCAAGATAAAAACTTTGAATTGGCTTCAAGGAAGCATCCAACTCATAAACAAGCGGCACTCCAGTTGGAATGTTCAGCTCAATGATTTCATTCTCCGAAATATTGTCCAGATATTTGACCAAGGCTCTCAAACTGTTCCCATGCGCGGCGATCAGCACTCTTTTACCGCTTTTGATCATTGGGGCAATGGTTGAATGCCAATAAGGTAATACTCTTTCTAAAGTGATCTTAAGTGATTCTGTTCCGGGTAATTGGGCTGGATCCACTTCCGCATATCTGCGATCGAAGCGTGGGTGCCTTAGATCATCCAAAGAGAGGGCAGGTGGAGCGACGTCATAACTCCTTCTCCAGATTTTGACTTGCGCCTCACCAAATTTTTCCGCCGTTTCAGCCTTATTAAGGCCTTGAAGATTGCCATAATGGCGTTCGTTAAGCTGCCAGGCTCTGATCACAGGAATCCAATCAAGGTCCATTGTTTCCTGAATGATTGCCAAAGTTTTTATCGCTCTCTTGAGAACCGAAGTAAAGGCGACATCAAATTCATAATTGCCTTCTTTTATTAACTTTCCAGCCATCTCCGCTTCCAACTTGCCTTTTTCAGTCAAATCCACGTCTGTCCATCCGGTAAATCGGTTCTCTAAATTCCACAGGCTTTGACCATGACGAACGAGTACAAGGGTAAATTTCTTTTCCATCCAAACTCCTATTCATATCATCAAAAAGCCAGGAAGATTTTCTCCTGGCTTTTATTTTTGTTGTTTGTTCTTATCTGATTGCCAGTTCAGTATCTGGATCGAAAATATGCATATTATCCATATTGAAGGCGATTTCCACAGTTTCGCCGGTTTTGTAATTTGTTCTCGGATCAACGCGGGCAACAAAATTATCGCCGCCAGATTCGAGATACAGGTAAATCTCATTACCCATCAACTCAATGACATCCACTTTTGCTGTTAACTTTTCGCCATGGATATTTGGCGGCATAAAAGATGGATTTTTTACATCTTCAGGTCGAATACCAAAAATCACACGTTTTCCCACCAGATTTTGGTAGGTTGATTTTTTTTCATCCGGGATGGCGACGTTGAAGCCATTTCCAACAACAAATAATTTTCCTTCCGAAAGGTCAATCTTGGCTGGGAAGAAATTCATGGCAGGAGATCCGATAAATCCGGCAACGAACATGTTGGCCGGCTTGTCGTACATGTTTTGAGGAGTATCCAATTGTTGCAAAATACCTTTATTGGTTACCGCGATCCGGGAAGCCATAGTCATGGCTTCGGTTTGGTCATGGGTTACATAAATAAAAGTTGTTTGCAGTTTTTGGTGAAGTTTGCTGATCTCCGCTCTGGTCTGAACCCTTAATTTCGCGTCAAGATTGGAAAGTGGTTCGTCAAACAGGAAGACTTTTGGGTGACGAACGATCGCCCGTCCAACAGCAACTCTTTGACGTTGACCACCTGATAACTGACGGGGCTTTCGGTCCATATAATCGGTGATGTTGAGAATTTCAGCGGCTTCGTTAACTCGCCTTTTAATCTCTTCCTTTGGAGTTTTGCGAAGTTTAAGGCTAAATGCCATATTATCGTATACCGTGAGGTGCGGATAAAGAGCGTAGGATTGAAACACCATCGCGATATCGCGGTCTTTTGGGGCTACATCATTGACTACCCGATCGCCGATCAAAATCTGGCCGCTGGTGATATCTTCCAAACCTGCCAGAAGGCGCAGCGCGGTAGTCTTTCCGCAACCTGACGGACCAACAAATACCAAAAATTCCTTATCTTCAATAGCCATCGTTAAATCGTTAACCGCGGTTACATTGCCGAACTTTTTTACTACGTGATCGAACGTTACACTTGCCATAACTTCCTCCAATTCAGTAGAATATAGTGGTTTAATTATAACCCAACTACCTTTAGAATAGAGATTATGGATAAGTCTGACGTTACCCCAGTTCGACAACAATACCTGGATATCAAAAAACAATATCCCGATACGATTCTTTTCTTTCGCCTTGGTGATTTTTACGAAACTTTCGATGAGGACGCCGAACTCGTAGCCCGTGAACTGGACATCGTTCTCACCTCCCGTCCGGTAGGAGGAAATCAGCGGGTTCCTCTGGCTGGCATCCCTTATCATTCCGTGGAAAATTACCTTGGAAGATTGATTAACAAAGGATATCATATCGCCATAGCTGAACAGATCGGTGATCAACCCGCGAAAGGGATTTTCCCGCGCGAAGTAAAGAGAGTTATTACCCCAGGGACCTTGGTCGAAGCCACCTTATTACCAGGAGACTCCCGAAATTATCTGAGCGCTCTGTTCTTCAATGAGGATCGTTTTTCTATCGCTTCTGCCGAAATCAGCACTGGCGAATTTATCGTATCTGAGTCCTCTCCCTCGAGTCCAAGCGCCATTCGGGCGGAAATCCAACGCCTTTCACCTGCCGAACTCATTTATCCTGACAATCTGCGTTTGCCTGATGGCATCATTTGCCACACCACTCCTTTGCCGGCATGGAAATTTGAAAATGGGAAATGCGCCAGTGTTTTTAGTCAGCATTTTAATACAACAAGTTTTGAAGGGTTTGGTTTTACTACCAATTCATTGTGTGTAAACACGATCGGCGCGATCCTTCAATATCTAAAAATAACCACACCAGGGGTTCTTGAATTACTAACCGATCTGAAATTAGTTCAACTGAATGAATTCATGACCTTGGACGCGCATACCACCCGAAATTTGGAGTTGAAACAATCCCTGCGCGGGCAAGCGAAAGGTTCACTGCTCGACCTTCTCGACCGGACCCAAACTCCGATGGGGAAGAGGATGGTTGAGCTGTGGGTCTCGCAACCTTTGTTGGATATCGCGCAAATCGAAAAAAGATTGGATGGAGTTGATTATTTTTATCAACACCCACTCCAACGACAGGAATTTCGCGAGAAAGTCAAACACATCGTCGATTTGGAGCGCCTGATCAATAAAGTTTCAGCGGGAATCATTCTACCGCGGGAGCTCCTGCGACTTCGTGAAAGTATTTCCTTACTGCCCGCATTAAAATCCGTTTTTCATGAAAATTCTGAACCATTGAATGAGTTTGTAGATCTTATTGGCAGTTTTCCTGAGGAACTCTCCTTATTAGAACGTTCCTTGTCCGAGGATTGTCCGGCAACATTACAGAATATTGGAGTAATTAAGCCAGGTTTTTCTACCGAATTGGACAACATCATCGCGGCTTCAGCGAACGCCAGAGAGTGGATTAATTCACTCGAAACAACGGAGAAAGAGCGAACCGGAATCAAGACCCTAAAGGTCGGCTACAACAAGGTTTTTGGATACTATATCGAAATATCTGCCGGCCAAGCGAATAATGCCCCTCCTGAATACATCAGAAAACAAACTCTTGTAAACGCTGAACGATATATAACTCCTGAAATGAAAGAATACGAAACGCTTATTTTGAATGCCGATGAGCAAATTCATCAAATTGAAAGCCGCATTTACAAACAGGTATGCTCGGACCTTGCCAAATCCGCGAAAAATTTCTTACATACCGCAAACGCGATCGCCCATTTGGATTGTCTTTCAGCTTTAGCGGAAGTCTCAACATTGCATGGATTTGTACGCCCCCAACTAACCCAGGAAGACGTTCTTGAAATTATTGATGGGCGTCATCCAGTGGTCGCGAATAACCTCAAAGAGACCAGATTTGTACCAAATGACATCGTGTTTGAACCTGGAGAGCGCGTTCGAGTATTAACTGGGCCGAACATGGCTGGTAAATCAACCTACCTGCGCCAAGCCGCGATCATCACCCTGATGGCACAAATGGGTTGTTTTGTCCCCGCCAAGAGCGCTCGGATCGGAATCGTCGATAGAATTTTCACCCGCATCGGCGCCCAGGATGAGATTCACAGCGGTCATTCTACCTTTATGGTTGAAATGATCGAAACCTCCAATATCCTGCATTATGCGACCGATCGGTCCTTGGTAATTCTTGATGAGATTGGTCGGGGAACCAGTACTTATGATGGGGTTTCAATTGCCTGGGCAGTGGTTGAGTACATCCACAATCATCCAGGTTCCCGGGCAAAAACCCTCTTTGCTACGCATTATCATGAATTGGTTCGACTTGCCGAAATATTACCGGGAGTGAGAAATTATAATGTTGCGGTAGCGGAGCAGGATGGTGACGTTACCTTCCTCCACCGGATCGTTCCGGGAGGATCCGATCGGTCTTACGGTATTCATGTAGCCCAACTGGCCGGAATACCCAGCCCGATTATTTCCCGCGCCCGGGAGATCCTTACGGAATTGGAACGTGAGAGCGGCGCCAATCGCAAGGATCAATTTGTTGCCCAACAGGTTGCCCTCTTTCCGGAAACCAACCCGTTGGTTGACGAGATATCCATGATCGATGTCAACAATTTATCTCCTCTCGAAGCTCTCAACAAGATCTACGCCTGGAAACAAAAATACAAACCCAAGGATTCCTAAACAAAATAATAAAAATAACCTGTCTAATGAAAAGGACAGGTTATTTTTATTAATGATTTTGAATTGGTGTTTAAGCTATACCTTCAGCTTGCTGTTTTGAGCGCATGATCGCCCAAACCAAAGCAGCCGCGATACCCAGTGAAACGATCCAAATTACAACCGTTTCCGTACCAGTAGCGTTGGCATATTGAACAACAATTGGAGCAATAATCACAGAGACGAGATTGACTACTTTGATCATCGGGTTAAGAGCCGGTCCGGCGGTATCCTTGAATGGATCGCCGACAGTATCACCCACTACGCTAGCCTTGTGCCGTTCAGAACCTTTACCAAGATTATTCGCGAGGTCTCGAGGCTCGTCTTCGATCAATTTCTTTGCATTATCCCATGCGCCGCCGGAGTTATTCAGAAATACGGCGAGCAGTTGGCCAGAAACGATAATACCAGCCAGGAAGCCGCCAAGCGCCTCAACCTGCAATGTCAACCCGACCAGAATTGGGGTGAGGATACCAAGCAAAGCCAAACCAACCAATTCTTTCTGAGCGGCGGTTGTTGAAATCGCGACAGCTTTTGCGTAATCTGGTTTTACGCTCCCATCCAAAACACCCAACTTGAATTGGCGCCTTGATTCTTTCACAATCAATGATGCGGCTCGAGAAACAGCCTGAATCGCGAACGAAGAGAATAACCAGGGCAAAGCCCCACCGATCAACATACCCACGAACACTTGAGGTATATCCACCCGGATACCAATGTTTTGGATCTGCTGTTCCAAAGGCACACCTAAAGACTGCTGAGCGCGGGTAACATCCACCAGGAATGATCCAAAGAGGGAAACCGCCGCGATTACCGCTGAGCCGATTGCCACCCCCTTGGTGATTGCTTTGGTCGTGTTGCCAACCGCGTCCAAGTCTGCCATAATCTGCTTGGCATCCTTGGTCTCCTGATCTTCCATGCCAGACCATGACATTTCACCAATTCCATTGGCGTTATCCGCGATCGGTCCGAAAGAGTCCATGGCAACATTGTTACCGGTAAGGGTAAGCATTCCGATACCGGTCATGGCTACGCCGTAAAGGATGAAAGTAACCTCCTGTCCGGGCGTCAAACCGGGAACCGTTCCCATGATGAAGATCGAGGCAACAATCGTTACCGCGATCACCAAAACTGACCAGACTGAAGACTCAAAGCCTGTTGAAATACCTTGAAGGATCAAAGTCGCAGGACCAGTATCCGCCGCTTTTTTGATATCGTTAACCGGAGCAGCGTGAGTTCCAGTAAAGTATTCAGTCAGTCGATCGATAGCGATAGCCAGCAGAACGCCGATCGCGACCGCGGTTGGGGTTCGCCACCAGCCTCCCCACTTGTCCATCTCAGGGGTGTTCATGTATAAGAACCCCGCGATGAAGAACAATACAGCTGAAATTGTTGCGGAACTGAGGAATCCCTTGAAAATCGCGCCCATAGCATCGCCGCTCTTACCCGGTCCAGATTTGACCACGTAAGTACCAAAAATTGAGGAAAGAACACCGATTCCGCGGACGATGAGCGGAAAGATGATCCATTCCAATTGACCGGTGATATGGTAGAGGGATAAGCCAAGGATTAGACCAGAGACGATGGTTACTTCGTACGATTCGAAGATATCCGCCGCCATACCGGCACAGTCCCCGACGTTGTCGCCGACCAGGTCAGCGATCACAGCTGGGTTTCTTGGATCATCCTCAGGAATGCCTGCTTCCACTTTACCGACCAGATCCGCGCCAACATCAGCCGCTTTGGTAAAAATACCACCGCCCACCCGCATGAAGAGGGCAAGCAGGGTCCCACCAAAGCCAAAACCGAGTAAAGCGTCTGGGGCAGCGATTCCCAATGTGATGAAAATTACAGTACCACCGAGAAGACCTAATCCGTCGGTTAGCATACCGGTAATAGTTCCAGCTCGGTAAGCGATCCGCAGAGCCTCACCAAAACCGCGTTTTGAGGCTGAGGCTACGCGCACATTAGCTTGAACCGCCATACGCATACCGATCTGCCCGACCAACAGAGAAAACGTAGCGCCTAAAACGAATGCTACTGCGCGTGCCATACCGATGATGAACTTAACCTCACTATCCGGTCTGCCATGGAATCTTTCCATCGCTTCCGGTGTGGGCGGTACGATATATACCGAAAAGAACAGCGCAACGGTAAGAACTACGATCAATGGGATGATTGATTTCAGTTGTTGCCTGAGGTAGGCATCCGCCCCATCTCGGATAGCCCCCCACACTTCCTGCATTTTTGGTGTGCCTTTGTCCTCCTGTAAAATTTGCCGCCTTAAGAACCAGGCATACCCCAACCCCAATAAAGCAACTGCGAAGACCGCCCAAATCGCGACCGCTTCGAATTGGGTCAAGCCTTCAATTTGAATCAAGTACATCGGTAGACCTCCAGAATTTGTAATTTTTCTACATTAACTCTCTGACTTCTGTCGAAATTGTACATTGGAAAAAATATTGAATCAAGCAAATGAGGAATTTTATATCAAAAACAGAATTTTTGTCACCAATTTTGAGCTAGCTATTGCATTTCAAGAATTATTGGCGTATAGTATTAGATTGTGAATAAAAGGCGCAGCTGGTAATTTTCCGGCGGTGCCTTATTTTTCGCATGTTAATGATTTGAGTCTTGACAATTAGTCAAGTTTTTCCTATTTTTAAATGAGTAAAGATATGCAAAGACCTGAAGGTTTAGAAAGTGCCCTATAGATGAATGATGAAATATTTCTCAATGAAGAAGAAGAGGAATTCTCCCCCATCGCGCGTTTGATCGAACTTGGAAAACAAAAGCAGTTCGTGACCCTCGATGATATTCTTCATTTTTTTCCAGAAGCGGAGCAAGAAGTTGAACAATTAGAAGAAGCTTTTGCCGCGTTGTTAAGCGCGGGAATTCCCTTCATCGAAGATACTTCAACCATTGAACCATCCGATGAAGAGCTGATCGAAAGCGAAGAAGCGATCGAAAATGAAATTTATGTCGATACAGAAGATTACCTTGCGAACATCGATACCGATGATACGATCGGTTTATACCTTAAAGAAGTCAGTCGAGTTCCATTACTCAACGCTAACGAGGAAGTTGAGCTGGCGATCCGGATTGAAAACGGTAGAAAAGCTCGAGAAGACCTGGCAAGAGGAAATGTAAGCCCCCGCCGAAGGATGCAATTGAGGGAAGCAATCGAGGATGGATGGGCTGCCCGGGAACACCTTATTACCGCTAACAGCCGGCTTGTGATTTCAGTAGCAAAAAAATACATGGGCCGAGGTGTACCCTTCTTGGATTTGATTCAGGAAGGCAATATCGGTTTAATTCGGGCTACCAAGAAATTTGATCATAACCGTGGACATAAATTTTCAACCTATGCTACCTGGTGGATTCGTCAGGCTGTTACCAGAGCCATAGCTGACCAGGGTCGAACCATCCGGGTTCCGGTTCACATGGGCGACCAAATCAATAAACTACTGCGCGTCCAACATCAGCTTACCCAGAAACTCGGAAGAGAACCAATGGTTGAGGAACTAGCCAAAGAATTGGATGTGCCTGAGAAAAAAGTCGAAAACATGATTCAGGTAGCCCGCCGACCGCTTTCATTGGAAACCCCGACTGATGATGAAGAAGATTCTGTCCTTGGCGATTTTATCGAAGATGAGGAAGCCGCTCCCCCGGATGATACGGCGACCTACAATATGATGCGTGAAGATCTTTCGGATGTTCTCAACGGACTTCCCCCCCGCGAAGTGAGAATTCTCCAATTGCGTTATGGACTTCTGGACGGTCAGGCCTATACTCTTGAAGAAGTGGGACGAAAAATGGGTGTAACGAGAGAGCGAGTCCGCCAGATCGAAGCCCAGGCGCTCAGCAGACTCCGTCATCCGTCGATTCGAAGATTGTTACGCGATTATTTAGGCGAATAAGACCAGGAGCCATTGCATGGCTCCTTTTTCATTAATAACCGATGAAGTAAAGTGAATCCACAATCAGGATCGTAAAGATAAGCAGCAGATAATAACTGGAAAACTTGTACATCTGCCAGGCGACCTTATTGCCTGGAGTGGTTTCCACCCGCCAAGCCATCCATAAAAACCCAATCCCTAATAAACTTGAGCCAACAAGAAAAATCCAACCCGTATAGTTGAAGATGGGTAAGAGCAACGTCGTCAGTACCAGTCCGATGGAATACTCAAAAATCGCTTTACGCGTTGCCTCTTCACCTTTTACGACCGGCAACATAGGTACGGAGGCTCTGGCGTAATCTTTCTGGCGGACGATCGCGAGCGACCAAAAATGAGGCGGTGTCCACATGAAAATAATGGCGAATAGAATAATTGGCGGCCAATCCAAACTGCCGGTTACCGCTGTCCAGCCAATCATCGCCGGAAAAGCGCCCGCCCCTCCACCAATGACAATATTCTGGGTGGTGGCTTTTTTGAGCAGAACAGAATAAATATAAACGTAATAAACCATCCCAAAGAAGGTAAGCAAGGTGGATAAGGGATTTACAAAGATAAAGAACAGATACAAACTGATCAAGCAAAAAGCCACCCCGATTGCCAACACCTCAGCCGGATAGATCCTGCCCGCTGGAATAGGTCTGTCGGCGGTTCGCTGCATTTCCTTGTCCAAATTCGCGTCCAGATATTGATTGATCGCTCCTGAACCACCCGCAGCCAGAATTCCACCGAGCATGGTGGCGATGAGGATTTGGAAATCCGGCATACCCTTTCCAGCAAAAAACATTCCCGCGATGGTGGTAGTTAGCAGGAGCATTACAATAACCGGTTTGGTTAAGGTGATTACATCAGAAATTCGTTGCCGAAGATCAACCTGGGCGTAATTGGTTTCATGCTCGAAAGTGTTTTGGGCAATAAGATATACATATCCGGACATTAATAAGATACTGATTGAGGTGATGGCATGTAGCCCGCGAAAATCACCTTCCTGTGGCAATATGGCAAAGGAATATCCAATGATTACTTCAAATAAAAACAAAACGAGTAATGTCGTTGAGGCGAGCAGGAGCCGTTTGTCCTCACGGCTTTGACGCCAAACATTGTACTCATGCCAAAGCAAAAAACCTGATAATAGTACAACCAGACTGCGATGGATCAGAAAAACCAGGTTTCCCCAGCAAAAAGGCGATCCAACACAATCGGCGTTGCCTAAATCATTTCGAAATAGAAATGAGAAGAGGAAAAAGCCGGAGATCGCGAATAGTTGAAATTTTGATAAATTATTTTTTGTTACTTTATTCTGCATTGTTAATGTTCCTTTTTATGGTTCAACAAACCACTCTTTCGCAGCACAAATGGATATCCCATGAGAAGAATGATTCCAAAGGAGAACCATTGAAAAGCGTAAGACAGATGGGGTCCATCACCAATTTCCACTTGCATGGAAGTCGCGATCGGAGGATTTTCTGTCCCATCAGGGAAAGGTTGGATAAACACTGTCGCGATTTGATATGGAATTTGTTCCTGTAACTTAAGTGGATAAAAATCGATCCAAATCCTTGGATCATTACTTTCACCTGAGTTATTTATTTCAACCGGATTTCGGAGTATTCCCTGAATCTCGACCTCAGTCACTGAAGTGTAATCTTCCCAATTGGGCATGTTCGATGTCGGATTAGCTGGAATCCAGCCTCGATCGATAAAAATGGCATGACCATCCTCCAAAACCAATGGAGTCATCAATGCGTAGCCCAATTTACCCTGGTAATACTGGTTAACCCGGACAATGGCATGAAGATGATCATACCGACCTCGAACTGTTACTCTGCGGTATTCAAATTTTTCAAGATCGATCCAATCCACTTCATTCAGGTCAAGAATTGGGGCTGCTTGCTGGGATGTGTACTGATTATTGAACGCTTGCCGCTCATAATATCGCGAAATTTGCCATAGCCCAAGTCGAAAGAGGACAATTGCCCCTAAAAAAACAAAAAACGTGCTGAAAATAACGCGGATTGTCAGAAAAGGGCGAAAATCATGCTTCTTTGTTTTCATGGTTTTTGATGGGAAAGATTAGGATTCCATAGATCCAATATAGCATACCAAGTGGTATTCCCGCCAGCAGAACCCCGCCAACTCGGAGCCAGAATGATACAGGCTCTGAAACCTCAAACCCAAGCATCTTTTCCGATTGGAAGGAACAGCTATATGAGTAATTATTTGATTGTGTGAACACAGTTGATACTGATGAATCCATGGGTATGAAAAGGTCTCCAAAGATGTGATCCGCAGAATCCTGATTCACAATCGTCAATTTATCCCCTATTACAAATTTTGATCCGCCCGGAATGATCTCAATTTGTTCGCCATCCTCGATGCGGGAGGCTGTTCCCGCCGGGATTACGAAAGTGACCTCATGCGGTGCTCTCCCACTCTCAGTCTTCAGAAAAAGGAATGAAATCTCATTGATCAGAATCGCGGTAAGGATTCCCAACGCCAAAGTAATCAAAAACCTGGATATTAACGAATCTTTATACATATCAAAAAGGGGCGAACCTGCCCCTTTCCTTTCAAACTAATCTTCCGATGAGATAAATGGCGGGATAGAAGAAGATCCAAACCACATCAACAAAATGCCAATAAACAGTAGCAGCCTCAACAGGCCAATAGTTATCAGCCGTATAAACACCCTTTCGAGCATTATTGATAACGATCAGTAAGAAGATCACCCCTGTCAATACATGGAAAGCATGCATACCGGTCATCATGAAAAATACCGCGCTCATCGCGCTATCATCAACCTTGAATGGGGCATGCTGCCATTCTACGCCAACCACTCCGGCTAGGAAACCGATACCCAAAAGGGTCGTAATGGAAGCACTTACCAGAAAGTCTTTAACATTACCAGCTTTCATCTGGGTTTCGGCCCGGTTCATGAAAAAACTACTTACCAACAAAACAGAAGTCACGATGAGTCCTAAGAATTGTTCCAAATCTGGTCGGGTGTACCCAAGTAAATTAAACCGGGCAGTAAGCAAACCGGCAAATAAAAACGCGTCCGAAAGAATAAAGAGCCAAAATCCGAATCGGTTGGTGGATGTTTTCCACTCCAGCGAGGAGTGCGGGAGTTCGTCATTCATCTCGCCTAATTTGTAAATATGCATGTAGTAATACAAAACCATACTGGCCTTGATAACCGCCACAACCGATAACAATAACAAGGATTGGTTCGTAATGGCGATCATGTATTCAATGAACGTCAAAAAAGCCAGGAGAATGAAAATGATCAATCCCTGATTCAGTTTACCGTTCACATTTTCGTGGTGTTCAGCCATTCTTTACCTCGTCATCAACCATAAATTCAACATATTTGGAACCTTCAAGTCCATAATCGTAAGGTTCGCCCACAACCTGGAATTGGTGATCATAATTATGCGCCGGCATTGGGGAAGGCACCTGCCATTCCGGAGACCGTGAGCGCCAGACATTCCCTGTCGCGTTCTGCGGGCCACGAACTGTGATTATTACATTGATAATGAAGATGATTACCGCAGTTGCGATCAGATAAGCTGAGATGGTCATGGAAAGTTGCCAAAAATCAAACTGCAACAATGGATCATAGTCAGCAATTCGGCGGCGCATTCCCAGTAGACCAACTCGCATCATAAATAAGGTGAGAATCAAAAATGACGGAGTCATCAACCAAAAATGCCATTTCCCAAGGCGTTCATTCAACTTCTTACCGGTTGCCTTGGGGAACCAGTAATACAAAGAAGCAAAGAATGGAAAGATATAACCACCAAACATTGTGTCATGAAAATGGCCAACAATAAAATAGGTGTCAGTAAGATGGAGATCTGTTGAGACTGTTGCGTTAGGCGGACCAGTCAAACCACCCAGGAGAAAGACGACAATCCCACCCATTACAAAAAGCATTGGGGTTGGAATTTCGCGTGGGATTTTGCCTTGGTAGAGGGTGGCAACCCAACTGAAGAATTTTACACCGGTAGGTACAGCCACCAGAAGCGTACTGTACATAAATGGAACACGCAGATATTCGTTCATTCCGGAAGCGAACATGTGATGTGCCCAAACCAGAAATCCCACCAATGCGATGCCAAGCGAGGACATGGCGACCCATTTGTAGCCAAACAATGGCTTCCTTACGAAGACTGGTAACAATTCACTGATGATTCCCAAGCCAGGCAGAATGAAAACATAGACCACAGGATGGGAATAAAACCAGAAAAGATGTTGAAAGAGAATTGGATTTCCGCCCTTGGCTGGATCAAAGAATGGCATCCCCAGAATCCGTTCGAAAACGACCAACTGAAAGGACAAGCCAATCATTTGGGTCGCTGTCAGGGTTATTATCGACGTTGATATTGCAGCCCAGACAAAAATCGGCAATTTAAAGGCGGTCATATTCTTCGCGCGCAGTCTCAGAACTGTAACAATCAGATTTAACGCGCCAAGGATGGAAGACCAACCAGCCACCCAGATTCCAACAAAGAACATGCTCATTCCTAATGGCGCGCGGGTTGAGAGCGGCGGATAGCCCGTCCAACCGGTGTCAAAACCTCCCAAAGCCAGGCTGCTGAGAAGAAGAACAGCCGCCGGAACCGCGACCCAGAAGGAGAACGCATTAAGTCGGGGGAAAGCCATATCCTGTGCACCGATGAGCATTGGTACCAGATAGTTGATAACCCCAGAGATACCAAGCAGGATGGAAACGATCATGATGATACCGTGCAAACCCATTAAAGAGTTATAAATTTGGGTATCCATTATCTGAAGCCCAGGCGCCGAAAGCTCGATTCTGAAGATCAGCGCGAACAAACCACCAGTGGATAACAACAACAAGGATGTAACCGTATATTGGATGCCGATTACCTTGTGATCCAGTGATACGCCAAAGTACTTAATATAACCTTTAAGATCATGGCGATGATCTTCGGTTTTTTCGCCCTTTGCCCATTTGAACCAATCACTCAAAGCCCCAACCCCGGCTAAAAACGCGATCGACCCGCCTAACGCGCCGGTTACCCAGGCTGATTCGGTAAAGATGAAGGTATTCATATCGAATGGTTCCATACCAGCCATCCAACGAATTGCTGTCGTCAAGGAAGCAAAGAAAAGAGTGCCAATGACCTGATAGATCAAGCCTTTAACAATCCCATAATAACCGACCAAACCATAAAAAAATCCAAGCAAGGATAGGAGCACACCCAATAACCAAGATGCCAGATCCCAAAAATATTTGGGCTCGAAGGTATTGGTTACCATCACCTGGATGAGCACACCAAAGATTAAGCCGATAACTTGACCAGCTAAGTAGAAAACGACCGCTTTTTTGAATGAAGTCTTCGGTTTATTCATTGTCGTCCTTATTCAAGTGTCTTTATATATTCGATCAAATCATTGATCTGACCATCTTTTAAGTAGGAGAAATCTGGCATAGCATTTGACGGGTAACCCTCAACCGTCTGAAGAGCGGGTTGTTTGATCGAATTAAACAAGTATTGCTCGTCAGCGACAACAACTGAACCATCCGCCAATGTTACTTCCTGCCCAAATAATCCACTCCAGGTCGGACCCGTACCTTTTGATCCGTTGTTCGAGTGACATGCCTTGCATCCTGCTGTTTCATATAATTGCTTACCTCTTCCAGAATCTGGTTTTCCCAAGGAGGCGAGTTCGATCTCTTTGGCTAACTTAACCTGATCATCGACCCAAGTCGTGTATTCGTTTTCGCTTACCACGTGGATGTTTCCAAGCATGTAAGCGTGTTTAGAGCCACATAATTCCGCGCAACTGACAACATAACTACCCAGCAAGTTTGGAGTTACCCGATATTCGGTGATTTGTCCCGGTAGAACATCCTTCTTAATCCGAAATTCAGGAACCCAAAAGGAATGAATTACATCCGAACTTTCCATTTTCAAAACGGTTTGTTGGTCGATTGGTAAATAAAGCTCATTTGAAACAAATCCCTGAGGATATTCAAAACGCCATCCCCATTGAAAACCGACCACCTTGATTTCATTCGCCTGAGGATCAACCGCCAGAACCTGCTTGAGATTATCCGCCCCAATGATTCCCAGAATGATCACAATAATCAATGGAATGACCGTCCAAACAATTTCCAGAGTGGTATTACCTTCCATGTGAGGTCCGTCCGATTGATCATCATCGGATTTTCGAAAAACTACCAACGAATAAACCATAGGAACCATAATCACAGAAAAGAAAAAAGCGATCAATTTGAGTTCGAGGTCAAACAACCAGTCAATCGGAATCGCTTGATTGGCTGCCTGAGTGGGAAACAAATTGCTCGCCAATAATCCGTAGTAAACCAGCCCGGATAAAATCAGGATGAGCACTGATATGATGATCAGATGCTTTTTGTTTTGCATTAATACACTTCCACAATTTGGATTGGGTATAATTTAGAGTATAAACTCCCGCCTATTATAAATATTTCTGACCTTAATTATCCATTAAGAAAAGGGTGATTTTTTATCACCCTTTAAATTAACCCATTTTTGATCCCTTTGGCTACAGCTTCAGCCCGATTTTTTACATTAAATTTTTTTAAAATATGGCGAATATGTGTTTTTACCGTATTTTCGGAGATGAACAATTGGCTTGAAATTTGAGAAGTTTTCATACCTTTGTACATACAACCAAGAACTTCAACTTCCCGATCACTCAGTCTGCTTAATTGGGTGTTTGGTGCCAGTCGGACAGCACTCAAAACCGATTTTGTAACTTCTGGGGATAAAACCGAGTTACCTTGAATGATGTTTAAAATGTGATTTTTAAGGGCATCTGGTTCTATGTTCTTGAGCAGGTATCCATTCGCTCCATTTTGGATCGCCCCAAAGAGGTCTTCACCCTCTTGTGAGATTGTCAACATAAGGATCTTGATCGCGGGATCGATTGTTCTGAATCGCTCGATAAAATCCACCCCATTAACTCCTGGCATATTCACATCCAACAAAATCAAATCAGCTTTTCCCGACCGAAAATTCTGAATGGCTGAAAAAGGATCACCATAGTCTTCGATGACGGTGAATTCGACCATTTCATTTAAAAGGTTTTTTAGACCACGTCTGAACAGTGAGTGATCATCAACCAGTACAATTCGAATCGCTTCCTTCATCAAAATATCCTTAAAGAGTTAAAACCACCTTGGTCCCTTGCTCAAGCGCGCTTTCAATGGTCATTTCAATTCCCAGTATTTTTGCCCTTTCCTTCATACTGGTCAAGCCATAATGGCCGCGTTTGGCACTATTCCCACTTTCAGCGTCAAAACCAATCCCATCATCCCGAATCACAATTTGGTACCGATTATTGAGGTTTTTTCCATGAATCCATACATTTTTAGCTTTCGCGTGGCGGCGAATATTGGAAAGAGCTTCCTGCAGGATACGATCAAGGTGGAGCTGATATTGGGGATCGGGCTCCATCGGAAACGGTTCAAGTTCCACGTTTATGACAATCCCCGTTCTCTCAGCGAATTCCTCCCCGATCTGTTGAATGGTTTCGGTCAGATCAGTGTTAGGACCGCGTCGCAAATCATGGATCGCGTCGCGTAAATCGCCATACGTGTCGGATAACGTTTGATAGCTATCATCATAAACTTCAATAAATTTTGTATCGTCCTTTATGGAATAAAAACTCCACAACCGCTTCATTTGAATCATTAAGAATGCCAAGGTTTGAGAAATCCCATCGTGAATTTCGCGAGATAATCGGATACGTTCATCAATCATCGTCTGCCCTTGAGATTTGAGATTCGTGCGTTCGAGGTTAAACACGAATCCGATTTGTTCAAAGATCGTTTTCATGGCGATATCGGAGAGCGCGTATTCGAGTCGGGTTCGTTGTCCAATTAAGATGATCAGTGGACTCTCTTTGGAGCCTTGGTTCGCCTCGAGCTCGGTTCGCGGTCTTATTACGAGCAACCCTGAAGGTTCGAAGGTTTGATTCTCAATCAGGAAATGTTTGGCATCCTCGAATTTAATCCGTTCCAGGATTTCTTCGATTTGTTTCACCTGCGAAGGGGGGAGCGCTTCTTTGTTAACAACTGGAAAAAGCTGGACGACCTTTTCAAATTTTGTCCGAAACCCTTCTGGGAAATATATGATCACGCGCTCGATTTGATTCGTTGAGCACATATTTTCGATCGACTGCCCAATCAGATCGGCTATATCACGCTGGGGAGGGTACGGCTTATCCAGGATTTCCTGAATTAATTTTTCAGTAGGGACGGTCATTGATTGAATTTTCTGTTCGATCAACTCGATAACCCTGCTGGATAATTCAATCTGGGAGGGATCCAATTCCACCCCTTTCGGCCAGTAAAGGTTGATGATGCCTTCCTTCCGCCCGCCGATGATCAAATTAAAACATCGAATCTGAAATCTTGTACCATCTTCCAACAAAACACATTGTCCATCACTCTCAAGGTCCACGCAATGCTTGCATTCCTGACGCACTTCGATCAGACTGATGTAATTGTCTAATTTAAATAACTTTGGATTTCCTACCTCACCGATAAAGATTGGTGGGGCGATCGCTTTCAGTTCGTTGAATGGGACAAAACTTGCGCCTGAAAGATTAAGTCTCTGGGAGAGATAGCTCAGGCTTGATTCGATAATTTCCTTCTCGCTATTCGCTTTAGTGACCACTTCCATCAGTTGAATAATTGAATGATCAAATTCAAATGCTTTTGAATTTCTGGTCAGGTGTGGTTGCGATTGAGGAGATAGTGGATCAGGCATTTTCATTCGGTAAACAAACCAAGAATCTCCACGGCATGTTCTTCAGGTTTTACATTTTCGTAAATCTTCCTTATGGTTCCATCTGCTGCGATCACGAATGTTGTCCGAAGGACTCCCATGTATTCCCTTCCCATAAATTTTTTTAAGCCCCAAACACCATACAGTTCGCATACTTGGTGATTTTCATCAGATAACAAGGTGAATGGCAACTGATATTTATCTATAAACTTCGTATGTTTTTTGGCGTCATCCGGGCTTATGCCAATTACTTTGATTCCCCTTGCCGTGTAATCCGCGTAAGTATCCCTGAAGCTGCAAGCCTCCTTCGTACATCCAGGGGTATCATCTTTTGGATAAAAATACAGTACGACCGTGGTTCCATTTAAATTCGACAGGCGAAAAGTTTCACCATTTTGATCATTTAATTCAAAATCAGGCGCAATTGAGCCTTCGGTAAATGTTCTCATTTTTCCTCACAATTAATTTTTTCCAATATTTCACCCATCTGATGGGTTTTATAGCCCACAAGTTGGTTCACCTCATCCTTAAAAGCGCTATCATTGAGGGTTTCAATCAAAGGTTCAAAAAGAGATGAATGATAAAAATCACGAGTTGTGATCAGATCATATTGCTCCTCAAAAAGCGGCACAAAATCGAGATCAAGCGCTTTCGCCGCCATTGGTATTCCCAAACCGCAATCCGCTTTCCCTGAAGCGATCGCTACCGCGAGATTAAGGTGAGTAAATTCCTCGATGTCATAGCCAGAAACTTGTTCTGCGCTTAGCTTTTCATTCATCAATGCAAAATCGAACAAAATCCGGGTGCCGCTGCCTTTCTGGCGATTGACAAAGTTGGCTTTATGATTAACGATGTCGCCAATCCCTTTCAATCCGAGCGGATTGCCTTTCCTTACCAGCAATCCTTGTTCTCTTAAAGTAAAGCCAACCCGATAAATGCTCAGTTCTGGCAAGTATTCTTTGATAAATGAGGAATTATAAGTTCCGTCCGCCCCATTTAACAAATGCGAGCCGGCAATATGGGAATCACCTTTCCCAAGTGTGATCAAACCTCCCAAGCTGCCAACATTCGCGGTAATAAACCGTCGATTTTTTTCAAAAAGCTTTTGAGAAAGAATATCCAATACCAGATCATGTGAGCCGATGCACAGAATGCTATTCTGAATTTCGTGCCTGCCTTTAAATAACTGCACCGATACCCGATCTCCGCGGGTAAGCCCCTGCTGTCCCTTTGGAATAATTGTGATTCCGTCCGCGTTGATCAAGGAAGTGATGACTCCCGCGCCTCGCGATAATGGGGCGGCGACCATCCGATCGTTCACTTCTCCAACCATCACCCTTACATAATCATCATCACCTGAGGGGCTGGTGATTTTTTTGGTAAAGCTCGCCTCAATGGAATCTTTGGTCTGGGCTGTTTCATCCAGCCAGTTTCGCAGGATCGGCTCAATGAAGATGCTTAGAGTTAATGCGGCAGATACAGGGTAACCAGGTACCCCAAAAACGGGAACAGGAATTCCATTTTTTCGGCGGACGATCCCAAAAATGACCGGATGACCAGGTCGGACAGCCACACCATGAAAAAATACTTCGCCAAGCTCACCGATCACCCTGGCAGAATAATCTTCACTTCCTGCGGAAGAACCTGCATTCAGAATAACCAGGTCGCAAGTTTCTACGGCGTTCTCGAGTTGACCTTTGATGAGATCCAGATCATCAACCACAATCGGATAACGAATCGCCTCAGCACCAATTTGTAAGCATTGCCCAGCCAATACCACAGAATTGAATTCCAGGATGTCCCCACGTTTAAGTGGTTGTCCGATCGGTATCAATTCTGTTCCCGTTGGTATAACACCTACTATTGGTTTTCTGGTTACTCGCAATTCGGTCTCACCGCTGGCCGCGATCGCTCCAAGGTCAAACGCGCTTAATTTTCTTCCTTTTGGCAAAACCAGCTGACTTACCACTATGTCTTCTCCCATGGAACGCACGTGATTCCAAGGAACAGAGGAACGACGGACAATGATCTGGCTCACTTTCGATTTCGGTAATTCTTGTTCCGCTGGGATCACTTCAATTTCTTCCACGGGGATTACAACATTCGCGAAATCCGGCAATGGGTCGCCCGTATCAACCCACCGCGCCTGAGAAGGAATTTCCAAAGATACTGGGGATGACGTGTCCGCGCCATCTGTCCAACTGGCAAAAGTAGCGAATCCATCCATGGCGCTGGAATGATAATGAGGCGAGGACTGTTTTGCCCACACACTTTCAGCAAGTTTTCTCCCAACTCCGTTTTCATTCAAGGGTATGATTTCAAAATCAGTGAAGTGGGTTATGCCAGCCTTGGTTAATTCATTTTTGATGATTTTCTGGGCTTGAACCAAAGGAATATCGTGCAGGTAATGGCTCATCATCACTCCTGTAAATACGCCTTGACGATCCTATTTTCCGCGATTCCAGTTTCCGAAGGCTGCACCTGAACAAAAGCGTCCGCTTTTGATAAATTAATGATCAAATTAGATTTTCCAAAAATCGGTGTGATCAGAATTTCATCCCCTTGATAACTGATATTTACTGGAACCCAGTCCTCACGACCAGCCAGACTGTTTATATTGATGGTCAGTCTTCCAATGATGTAGGGGAGATGCTTTACGGTAATTTCCCCACTCAGTTTTCGGAGAGCGGGAAGCACCATCATATATATATTGGTTAATGCGCTGACTGGGTTACCCGGCAAGCCGATAACTGGCTTTTTAGCGCACATGCCTAAGATGGTTGGCTTGCCAGGTTTGGTATTTAGCCCATGTACCAAAACACCGGGCGTGCCCAATTTATTGATCACATCCGCCGTCAAATCCCGAACACTCGCGGACGAACCGGCAGTAATGATCAGGGCATCATTCTCCGCCAAGGCAACTCTCGCTTTGTTAAAAATATCATCAAAAAGGTCCTTTGCGATGCCATAATACCTGGGAATATAACCATGCGAAACCAAAACTGCTCCCAGGGTATGCGAGTTAATATCCCGGATCTTACCCTTTTTATAAGGCTCGGTATGATCGATCAGTTCATCGCCCGTAGAAAGTATCCCTATTGTCAACCTTTGGGTTACAAGAATCTGCTCAATACCCAATGCCATTAATCCGCCGATATCCGACGGTCGGAGTTTTTTGCCTTTTTCTAAGACAATTTCTCCCATCCGGATGTCTTCCCCGATCTGAATAACATTCTCTCCAACCGAAACTGATCTGTAAAACTCTATTTCATCTCTTTTTGTGGTTTGAGTGTATTCAACCATCAAGACCGCGTCAGCCTGTTCAGGAATCATACCGCCAGTATGGATCAGGACGCACTCACCGACTTCCATTTCAACATTCGCCTCTTCACCCATCTGAATTTCACCCACAACTTTCAAATATCCTGGGATCGATTCAGAAGCGCCATGAGTATCTTTGGAACGCACAGCGTAACCATCAACGGTCGATCGAATAAAATTCGGTAGATCTTGAGGTGAGATTACGTCCTGGGCGAGGATTCTACCGATGGCATCAACTGTAGGAAGGTTCTCTACGCTAATTGGATCACCTTTAATTTGAGATAATAGATATTCTCTCGCGATTGAAGGTTCGATTAATTTTAAAAACTCCGGCATCGTCCTACCTCATTCTAATATTTTTTTCACATCTCTTAAATGAATTTGATTGTGGAGATAGATCATTTTGATCATCTCACTCAAAGTAGTCATTCCCAGAGCTGGATGTCTCCCAACTGTATTGAGCTCTTCAAGGTTAAGTGAATCCATGAACTCGAGGGTTAACTTCCGAGTATCTGTAAATTCCCCGATCAGGGAATGCAGGTCTTGATATTTGTAATCCCTCATCATCTTCTGATTATAAAGATCAATATCAAAATCTGCCGGCGATCCTTCTTCGCCTTGGAGTATTTCTTTAAATAAGTTTAGAAACCCTTTTTCAGCAAAAACAAAATGAGCTAATACATCCCGAACCTTCCAGATATCAAATTCCGATGAATAAAGAACTTTATCCAGTTGAATCTCACTCATATTAGAGAAGATTTCCGCGATCTTTTTCCCATCGGCGCTTAATTTGTCCGCAGTTTTCAAAATGCTTTCATTCATAAATTCACATTTTCCTGACTGCTTATGTCAGCAAGCTTCCCCCATCGAGGGTGATCTTGCTTCCTGTCAGTGATGGGGTTTGCAAGATGAATTCGATCGCGTTGAACAGTTCGTCCAAACTCAGAGCTTGTTGGATCGGCAACTTCTCGATTCGGGTTTCCCATTGAGTTTCGCTCTCATCTGTGGATCGTAGTACCAAACCGAGCGCCAGTATATTTGCCCTCGTCCTGGGTGCCAGATTTTTAGCAAATTGTTTTGCAGCATATTCGAGCTGAATTTTGGTCATCGAATAAATCGGATATTTTTTCCAAAGCCGCTCAGCGGCAATATCAGAAATCATAATCAAATTACTCCTATCAGTGAAATGCGGGATCAAAGTCTGAGTTATCATGAGCGGAGCAATTAAGTTGATATGTTCCATTCGTTGGAGGTCTGAATAAGTAAACTCTTCAATTCCACCGGGGAGCATAATCGCTGACGAATGAACAACCAAATCAATACTCGCCTTATTGTTCAGCAATCTCACAAGTTCCTGATTAAAAGTGGAAATCCCAGAATGGTCTGAAAAATCTCCAAATAAGGGCAAGACTTGCTTGTTCAACTCCGTGCCGTAAGCTTGCAAAAGCTTGATTCCTTCAGTGGATTGATGGTAATGCGCAATCAAATCATGCCCATTCCGAAGGAGAGACCTGGCGATTTCCCAACCAAGCCTGGCACCTGCTCCAGTAACGAGTGAATAGGTGTTCTTCATAACCTAATTTTACCTTTAGTTAAAAACAAAAAGCCTACTCAGTGGCTTTTTGTGAAAGACTTGACTGGCAAAAATCAGGATTTGAAAAAATTCGAAACAAAAAACCAAATATTTGCGGGTCTTTCGGCTAATCGGCGCATGAAATAGGGATACCAGTGGGTACCAAAAGGAACATAAATTCTGACCAGATAGCCTTCCTGAACAAGTTGAATTTGGAGATCCCGACGAATTCCAAATAAAAATTGAAATTCGTACCCTTCTTTTCCCAATCCAATTTTTTCCGCGTATCGTTTGGCAAAATCAATGCGTAGCTGATCGTGGGTGCCTATCGCGGGAATGGCGGGTAAAATTCCATTCCGTTCGAGCTTGGTCCCATATTTGAGCGATGCGTCCATCAAGATCGCGCTCAAATTGTCAAAGTTCGAATCGACATCGGCTTTTTTGGGATAAGCAACGTTCTCAGGTTCTTTATATGCCCCTTTGATCAGACGAAATTTTGCTTCGAGTTCCAACAAATCTCGGACATCCTTTTCTGCCCGGTAAAGGTAAGACTGGGTAGCGACACCAACCGTATTCACATTAAAACCTTCCGAAAGCATTTGTTTGAAGAAGTCATAGGTAATATCTGTAAAAGGACTGTCTTCAATATCGATCCGGACAAAATTATCAAGTCTTTTGGCGGTGGTTAATATTCTGCGCAAATTGTCCTTACAAACCTCATTATCCATTCCCAAACCGATCTGTGTAAGCTTGATCGAAACATTGGCTTTCACCTTAACCTTGTCAATGGCTTCCAAAGTGGCGATAATCCCATCCGCCGCGGAATTTGCTTCATTCACGTTGGTAGTGTGTTCTCCCAATTGGTCCAGGGTAACGTTCATACCCTTGGCGTTAAGTTCCCGTACTACTTGTAATGCCTGGTCTATGGTATTACCAGAAATAAATCGAGAAGCGACCTTCCAAGCCACGCTCCAGTTTGTAACAAGGTTCATCGCCCATTCAGCCTGGGAGAGATAAATCAAAAATGATCTAAGCATAGGGAAATCCTTCTTTAGATGCAAAAATTTGAACTGCCTGCTTATGTTATACTTCCAACCAATCATTATACAAGTTAAACCCTTCACAATAATATGGTGACAAATGAACAAATTTTCCAAACTCGCCTGGTTTAATCTGGTATGGATAATCTTGGTAATTCTTTGGGGTGCGGTTGTCCGCGCCACAAATTCCGGCGCGGGTTGCGGGAATTACTGGCCTTTATGCGGTCAGAGTCTGATCCCAACCTTTGATGTTTTTCACACTTATGTGGAATTCATCCACAGGGTGATGAGCGGGATTTTACTGATCACCATTTTTACCATGTTTTTGCTTGGCAGAAATCGATTCAAGAACGATCCTCTTCGCCGGCGATTAAACACTCTGGTGTTTGTCTTCCTGATCGTTGAGTCATTATTAGGCGCCGGACTGGTGGTTTTTGAACTGGTAGAGGACAACGATTCGATCTTCCGCATCATCGCCATTTCACTTCATTTGTTAAACACCTTCATTCTGGTCGCACTCACCGCGCTTAATGCTTTCTTCGTCTCAAAACCGGAGATCAAGATTACCCATTTGACCCTGAACGGGGCGTTTAAGGTCATCCTCCTCTCCATTCTGGTGATCGGAGTCAGTGGCGCAGTCACTTCACTCGCCGATACGGTTTATCCACCAAAAACCATTTCTGTTACCATGGCCGAGTGGGTAGATCCTCAGGCACCCCTTCTCCAGAGACTCAGACCATATCATCCATTTATCGCGGGTTTGTTAGGTTTGGGAATTCTTGGCTATTTAAACCAATTTTTCCAACCAAAGTCCGTTTGGGGAAGGAATTTGCGAAAATGGATTCACATCCTCATCCTCATCCAGTTTGGCCTTGGGTCGTTGAATATCATCTTGCATGTCCCCCTCGCTCTCCAAATACTTCACCTTTTATTCGCAGACCTGATCTGGATCGCGGCAATTTACCTCGCTATTACCGACAACGAGGAAACCACACCCTCCTATGAAAAGTAGTTATCGACGGTCTTCTGACCACCTCTTTCGTTGGATTTCCCTCACCTTGTTATCAATCGCGATCATTTTAACGATGATTTCGCTCGTTATGTATTCACGCCAGAGAGCATTTTATCCGGTAGGTTTAACGATTGGAAACGTACCCGTCGAAGGATTAAACGCGGAAGAAACCAGGCAACGCTTACTCCAAACTTTTAGTATGCCAGTCATCGTAGAGCTGAATGATTCGATCATCCGAATCGAGCCTGCTTTGGTTGGTTTTAATCTAAACACCGAAGCCCTTATTGCGGAAGCCGATCGATATCGGTTAGGATCATCTTTCTGGACTGGATTTTGGAATTTTCTCTGGAATATCAACCCAACCAAGGCAGATGTTCCTTTGATCTACACTATCGATAATCAGAATTTGATTAATTACATCGAGGCAGAAATTAAAACCAGATATGATGAGCCGGCCTCACCTGCGGAGCCAGTACCGGGGCAAACAAATTTCTCTCCCGGTAACCCTGGAAAGGAATTGAATAGCCAAACAGCCTCGGAAGCTATTGCGGCAGCCTTCATTGAACCGGTTGACCGTACGGTACGCCTCTCCACTCAACCCGTCCAGCCTGGGAGGCCACAGTTTACGAATCTATCGATCATGATTCAACAGCTCATTGATCTCACTCCATTTGATGGAACAGTTGGAGTTTATCTTCAAGATCTCCGAACCGGTGAGCAGCTTCAGATCGGATACGATCTCAATCAGAATATTTCTGTCGATCCTGATATCGCATTTACCGCTTCTTCAACGATCAAGATCCCAATCCTTGTTTCGGTTTACAATCATTTGGGGCCAGATTTGACCGAAAAAACTCGCGATCTGGTTTTGGAAATGATCACAAAATCGGAAAATCCTGCTTCCGACGCCTTGATGGAATTGGTTGGAGGTCCATTGGTGGTAAGCGAGGACATGATTGCCCTTGGCCTCGAAAACACTTTCATTGCCGGATATTTTTATGACGGCGCTCCATTACTCCGCCAGTACAGTACCCCATCCAACAATCGGACTGATATTTCGACCAATCCTGATCTTTACAATCAGACCACCCCATCAGATTTGGGACAGTTATTAACCGATATTTACCTATGCGCAAACCAGGGAGGCGGCAGTTTGGTGGCAACTTTCCCGACCAAATTCAACCAGGCGGTTTGTACCGAAATGTTGGATGTGTTGAAGAAAGACAGAATTGGGGTTCTCCTGGAAGCGGGTTTGCCGGAAGGTACACCGATAGCGCATAAGCATGGCTGGATCAGCGGAGTGAGTGGTGTAATTCAGAATATCTCGGATGCCGGTATCATCTTTACCACCAATGGCGATTATGTCCTCTCCATCTACACCTACCACCCCGTCCAAACAGTTTGGGATCCGGTATCGAAGATGATTTCTGATATCTCAGCCGTAGTTTATAACTATTTCACTCTCCCCCAATAATGGCTAACAATTCACGTTCGATCTACAAGTTACAACTCCTCCACACAGAGTTATTGAAATTGAAGGATCAACTTTCAGAATTCAAAAAATTGATTGAAGATGATAGCGGTTTACGCCGGCAAGAAATCAACCTTAAAGCTGCGCGCGGATTATTGATCAAACACGAGCAAGAGCAGAAAAAATTAATTTCCGAATCGGAGCAACTCTCGCTCAGCATCCGTGAGCATGAAAGCCGATTATATTCTGGTAGAGTAAAAACACCCAAAGAGATGGTGGAGTTAGAACACGATCTTGCTCATCAGAAAGCGCGTCTCAAACAATTGGAAGATCTGGAATTTTTAAACCTTTCCACTTATGAGGATTTGGCGGGTAAATTGGAACAGGTTACAACCGATTTTCAAGCTTATGTCGGCCGGCATGAGCAGGACATGCAAGATTGGACTATGAAGGCAGCCAAAATGAATGAAAAAATTTCATTCCAAACGCTCGCCATCAATGAATTAAAGAACCAAATCCCACCAGAAATCTTATCCCATTTCGAGCGTTTGTTGCTCTCAAAAAACCAAACCGCCGTCTGCTTGATTGAAGAAGATTGTTGCGCGGTTTGCGGCACCCTTCTCTCAAAACAGATTGTTATTTCATCCCGTTCCGCCGAAATTCCAAACACCTGTCCAACCTGCAATCGAATGCTTTATAACAACCTTTAATTACCGACCATCCCGTTTTGATTTTCCGACATAAGTTGGTACAATAAAATTATAATTGTCTGACAAATTATTGGAGGAGATTAAGCCATCATGTTAATCACGAACGCAACCGTCGTCACTTACCAAAATGAAAATCAAGTTCTGAAGAATCATTCAGTTCACATGGAAGGCGGAAAGATACTGGATGTCCTACCTGATAAGCAAGCGAGCATCAAATATCCTAAAACACAAAAATATGACGTTGATGGAAAACTGGTATTACCCGGCGCTATTTGCGCTCATACTCATTTTTATGGCGCATTTTCACGCGGTATGGCGATTCCTGGCGATGCTCCCGCCAATTTTTATGAGATCCTTCAGAAACTTTGGTGGCCGCTGGACCGCTCTTTGACCGAGAAGGATGTTGAATATTCCGCCCTCCTTTGCCTGGTCGACGCGATCAAACATGGCACAACAACCCTTTTTGATCATCACGCTTCCCCGCGTTATATTAATGGTTCTTTGGATCTATTAGCTCAAACCGTAAATCGGGCTGGTTTAAAAGCTGGACTGTGCTATGAATTAACCGACCGCAACGGTAAAGCTGAACGGGATGCTGGCTTCGCTGAAAATCTGCGATTTATCCGCGATCGACAAACTACTCCGGATCCCAATATCGTTGCATTGTTTGGTTTACACGCGCCGCTCACCCTCGATCCCGACACGCTCGAGAAACTCGCGGAGGCGGATGATGGCACATTCGGTTTTCACATTCATGTAGCCGAAGGAAAAGATGATCAAAAATATACCCAGGAAACTTTTAAAAAAGATCCTGTTCCCTTGTTGAAAGAGTTTGGGATTATTTCTGAACGAAGTATCTTAGCCCATTGCGTGAACATCAGTGATGAGGATATTGACATCCTTGCCGAATCGGGAGTTTGGGTTACTCACCAGCCGAGATCCAATATGAACAATGCCGTCGGAGTCGCCAAAGTTGAGCAGATGATACAGAAAGGCGTAAATCTTGCGCTTGGGAACGATGGTTTTTCAAATTCCATGTGGGACGAGATGAAAACCGCCTATTTGCTCCACAAAATCGCGAATGCCGATCCCCGGGCGATGAATGGCTACACAATTATGAAAATTGCCGCCTCAAACAATGCTCGCATGGCGAGTCAATTCTTCAATATGCCGATTGGCGAAGTACAGCCTGGTAATTCCGCCGATCTGATGATCGTAGACTATCGCCCACCCACAGACTTAAATCAATTCAATTTCCCATGGCACCTCCTCTTCGGTTTTCGTGAATCAATGATCGAATCTACGATCTCGAATGGAGAATTTGTCATGAAGGAACGCCAATTGCTCACCCTTGACGAAAAAGAGATTGCCGCGAAATGCGTTGAACTCTCCGGCGGGGTTTGGGATCGTTACAATAACCTTTTTTAGGTTGGCATGACGAATTCGGAAGCGCTTGCGATCGCCATCATTGGCGGAACCGGACGGATGGGTAAGGGTTTGGCTGTGCTATTTGCCAGCGCCGGACATCACGTTCTGATCGGCTCTCGAAACGAGAAAAAAGCCGCGTTAGCCGTGGAAGAATTAAGAAAGAAATATGGTTATGAAAATATTACTTCACACAATGAAGAGGATTCCTCCCGTTTGGCAGAGGTTGTGGTGATATCAATCCCACCTGCAGCCCATACCGAAACCATCCACAGATTAAAAGATCTGATTTCGAATAAATTAGTCATCGATGTTACAGTACCCTTGGATCCTCAAGATCGAACCAAACTTGCCATGCCCAGTCAGGGATCCGCTGGTCTGGAAACCCAATCAATTCTCGGATCCAAAGCAATGGTTGTCGACGCGTTTCAACATATCAGCTACAGACTTATAACCCAGACCCCGGTTGAGGAAACGGAAATTCTGGTTTGTGGTTCGCCTGATCACGCCCGAATCCGAGCCATCCAATTAATCGATTCAACCGGTTTCAAACCTATCGATGCGGGAGGATTGGAAAACAGCCCAGCCATTGAAGGTTTAACTCCTATTCTGATCCACATGAATAAGGTGTATCAAAAAGAAAACCTTTCGATCAAAATCGAAGGATTATGAGATGGCACTGGTCCTCGAACCGATAACCGACATTCCGTTAATTGAACCAGGAGATGATCTTGCTGCGCTTATCAAAGGCGCGATCGATTTGAGGAAAATTTTAATAAAAGATGGTGACATTTTTGTCATCACTCAGAAAATCGTTAGCAAAGCCGAGAATCGTTACGCCGATCTCAATCAAGTCTCACCTTCCAAACGGGCGTTAAAAATTGCCGCTAATTCGGGTAAAGATGCCAGATTGGTCGAGTTGATTCTCTCGGAAAGCAATGAGGTCATTCGAATTAATCACGGTGTGCTTATCGTTGAGCATCGATTGGGATTTATTTGCGCTAATGCCGGGATTGACCACAGCAATTTATCCCACGAGGCGAATGGTAAAAACCTGGTACTCCTTCTGCCATTGGATCCAAGTGCCAGCGCGGCGCGGATTCGAGCCAGCCTCGAATCATTTTATCGAAAACAACTCGGTGTTTTAATCATCGATTCACACGGCCGAGCTTGGCGTAATGGAGTGGTTGGAACAACAATCGGAAGTTCGGGCGTGCCGGTGCTTTCTGATCAGCGCGGTTGGAGCGATCTTTTTGGTAACAAGTTAAAGATCACTCAAGTCGCGATAGCGGATGAACTATCTGCGGCCGCTTCTTTGTTGATGGGGCAGGCCGCTGAGCGAATCCCGGTGGTCCATGTGTCTGGTTTTCCATATCCACTGATGGACATGCCTTTCAAAGATTTACTCCGTCCCAAGGAGCGAGATTTATTCCGTTGAGCAATGTCTTTCTAAAATTTTGGGAAAATAATGGTAATATAATCAATCTAAAGGAAGGCGAATATGGAAATTTCACCCGAACGAATACGGAATCTGGAAGAGGAATTGGAAGCAAATATCGCGTTATTCCAAAAACAACCCACAATTATTCAAAGATTCTTTGAAGCCCAAGCCAGTCAAATTTCCGACGCTCTGATCGAACATAAAAGCTCGCTTCATTTTTCCTTACCGGACAAGATAATCAAATTAAACCAAGGTACCGGTCAAGAAGAAACCCTTCAAATTCCGATGGATTTTCGCCATTTTGTTGTTGGAGGTTTTTTAAGCAAATTAACTGGTAAGGATATCAAAGTCGATATCCGGCACAAGATAACCGAGCTGGAACATAGCCAAGTCGAGGCAGTGTCTTTATCAGGTCAGATCTTACTGTATGCGATTGCCACTCATCTGGTCCATAATGTTTTACCTTCTGGGAAAAATGTTCATTATAAAGTCGAAGGCGAGGATGAGCAGATCGCGTCAGTACCTGTTAGTGATGATGAACCTGAATCAGCGATCACCCAGGCGAGTGACGCGATCATTGAAGAGGGAAATGACACTAAAAATCGGGGAGAACTACAAGTACCTTATATTCCCTATGCACGCAAGTTTTACCTTCCACAATGGGTCAGTCTTGACGCGAATGATCAATTGATCGTTGGAAGTTTAAAGGAAGCGGAAGCAAATATTGCCTCTATGCAGCAATTTATTGCGATTCTTCATCTGGCTTCATCCATGACCTCCTATATCATCGCCGACAAGGTTTATCAGAGTAAACGCTATGGGATGCTTGGTCAACTGGTTAATCAGGGCAGGGCAATCTGTCGTTTCAAGATCCGCCAGATTATAAATACGATCAAAACTCGCGCGAGCGCGGGGCAACTTAATCGTGGGCTTAGTTTAAGCATTCCGTACTTCGATGATCAAGATCTTGTTTTAGATAATTTAAACTTTGAAGTTATTCCGGCTGGCAGGATCATGTTCGTGCCAGCTTTTGTAGTCAGGGCGACTAAAGAAGAAGCAGATAAACGTCGCCAGGATACGCGCTTTAACGATTCAACCAGAAAACACCTCCTGGCTGGACTTCGCATGATAGAAGAAGCTTTCATCAGCTAAACGATTTTCAATAGGCTCACATCGATGATTATTCCAATTCTCTTGTTATTATTATTTTTCGCGATTTCAAATAAATTCGCGCCGCGTGAATCACAAAAGGACGCGAATGTACATGGTGCCGGTCAAGTTGGTTTACTGGCTGCTGTTGCCCTATTTGGAGTTGATTACTTTACATCCTATTATTACGCGACTGGTGAATTGATGCACGCGCTGCACGCGTACACCTTTAATGGCGTATCCATGGCAAATTACGCCTATTACGCGGTTGTCGTAATTATTCTGGCGAATATAATTTTTGGCGGATTATATATGTACGCCCTGGGGGTTTTTAGCGATGGTGGTGGCGCCTTTACCGCCTCAATCCGTTATTTAGGTCCGGCAGTCAGCCTGGTTGTCGCGGTTGTTCTATTGCAGGATTACATCTTTACCATCGTAGTCTCCACTTTGTCCGGAGCGGATCAATTACTCTCGATCACCAATTCAATGGATAGCGGTTGGATTTATCATTTTTTCATCGGCGTGGTTTTAGTCGCCATTACCTGGTCGATCACCATCCGAGGCCGTGGGGAATCAGCCAGCATCGTTTTTACCAGCTTAGGCATTTTTACCTTCCTTACCATTACCCTGGCAATTGGATTGATTGTTGTCAAGGATAACAACCTGTATCAAGTGGTCTACACGGAATCGCCGAAAGCGGTCTCGCTGGGTGAAGCGTTCTATCATCTGCTTGTGGCATCCATGAAAGGACTGGTTGCTCTGACAGGGCTTGAAGCGATTTCGAACGGTCTTCAATTCGTAATTGAGGAAGATTATCCCTTAATTGCCTGGGGAAAGAAAAAGATGCCAAAACTGCACGGGCTTTGGAATTTTTACAGCGGTAAAGTCGGAATTGGACGTACCGTTCAAACCTCTTTCATTCTTTATGGAGCAATTACTACCTTATTTTTGGCTTACTTTTCAATCTATTTCAATGTTTATGACGGGTTTTCCGGCAAATCGCTTGTAGGAAATCTCGCGTATATTGGTTTTGTAAATAGTGGCATCCCCAGCGGCAACATCCTCTATTGGGCATATCAATTACTCGCGGTTGTCCTGCTTTCTTTTGCCTCCATGACCGCCTATCAAGATATTCAAGCGATGACTTGGCGGAATGTCGCGATTGGGGAGATTCCTGAGACAGTTGTCTACCGTAATCCAAAAGGAACTTTCACCCGACCAGTTACCGCTGCCGCCATCGCTGCGATCATTGTTCAATTCCTTGTAGGAGGAGAAACTTCCAAGGCCGTTCCGTATTATGGGGTCGGTGTCTTTTTGCCCATCACAGCCATGTCGCTCGCCATGGGAATCCATGTACGTCAGACTTTGAAAGGTAAAGCCAGATTCTGGGGTTTGATTGGCACTACGATTTCGACAATTTTAGCGATGACCATTTTTGTTGGTCAAATTGTTAGTAAATGGAATGAAGGCGGATGGGTCGTTCTGATTTCATTGACGATCTTGATCATTTTGGCCAACCTTCTCCTCATTTCGCCTTTCGGTCATCGAACTCCGCTTGACATTCATCGTATCATCCGGGAAAAATCAAGGATCGATGGCAGAATGGGAAATATTGTAGAGTGGCAATCAATAAAATTCCAGGAGTATCGCTATATCTTATTGGTAAGGGTCGCACAATTTTTTGAAATGTTTGGTGTTCGACGTCCTGTTCAATTCGAAAAACCAGCCGATCCAGGAAGTTTTGAGGAAATTTTTGTCGCTGATGAGCACTCCTTCCTAAAATCTTATTTGGGCGATGAATTTGACGAGCTCCGGCTTGGCGGCCATGCTCATGAAGTCAAACCTGAGGAATAGGCAAACCGGCAAAATCCAAACCAATGTCGCTTGATAAGATCCACAGCCTGCGAGTCGCAGATGTCTTAAAAAGCCTTGAAACAACCTTGACAGGTTTAACGTCTGAAGAGGCCGCTTCAAGGCTCGGGTTATATGGTGAGAACCGGTTACAAAAACAAGAGACCAGTAACCGGTGGGTTTCATTAGTATCTAATCTTTTACATCCCCAAAACATCATCCTTCTCATCGCGGCTATTGTTGCCGCAATCGCGAGTGATATCCTGCTCAGTGTTGTAATTCTGGCGCTGATCATCCTTAACGCCTTATTCGCCTTCTGGCGTCAATACAGAGCCGAATCCGCCATCGAAAAGCTGCAGGATATCCTGCCTGCTTATGCTCATGTCTTAAGGGATGGAAAAAACTCATTGATCCCATCCTCGGAGGTCGTTCCGGGAGACATTATCATTCTCGAGGAAGGTGATCATGTTACATCCGATGCGAGGGTTATCGAGGAGTATGGGCTGCGGGTTAACAATTCAACCCTCACTGGCGAATCCATCCCGGCAAAAAAAACCGCTGATGTATCTTTCGAAACTGACATCAGTGAATTAGAGCAACCAAACCTTATCTTCGCGGGTACATCTATCGCGTCTGGTACTGCCAGGGCGGTAACTTTCTCCACAGGTATGCTGACCCAATTTGGGCGGGTTGCTCATCTAACCCAGTCTATTGAAGATACACAAACTCCATTTCAGTATGAGTTACGTTTACTAACCCGAAATTTGACCTACATATCCTTAGGAATTGGATTACTCGTTTTTTTCATTGGATTAACCACCAATATCGGCCTCACCCTCGATAAACTCATCCTTTTCTCATTAGGTATCATCGTCGCGCTCATCCCGGAAGGCTTGCCAGCCACCCTGACCCTTACCCTTGCGGCTGCAACTCAACGTTTGGCTGGAAAAGGCGTGCTGGTCAAAAAAATGAATACCGTTGAAACATTGGGATCGGTAAGTGTGATCTGTACGGATAAGAGCGGAACCCTCACCCAAAACCAGATGACAATCCGCGAAATTTGGATCGCCGGACATGAAATACAAGTTTCAGGTATCGGCTATGAACCAGTTGGTCTGTTCAGACCAAATCCCGTTGAAAAAGATTATAAAAAAACCTTTGAGGATTTGTTGATCGCGTCGGCATCCTGTAATAACTCCAAACTCAATCCACCCAGTGTTGAGCATCCGAATTGGACCAGCTTGGGAGATCAAACCGAAGCAGCCATGAAGGTCGTAGCCATGAAAGGCGGCATTACAGAAGCGAACCTGAATAAAAACTACCCGCGAATCCATGAGATACCATTTGACGCGAGGCGAAAACGGATGACCACCATCCACCGTTCAAACCAAGGGCTGGTCGGGTTTACAAAAGGCGCGCCGAACGAGGTCTTGGCTCTCTGTACTCATATCATGCTTGCTGATCAAGTGGTTGAGTTAGACAATCAGACCAGGGCAAAGATCATGGAGGCAAATGATCGCTACGCCAGAAATACTCGCCGGGTTCTGGCTGTAGCCAGTAAATGGATAGGTGATAACTTTGGAAATTTTTCTCCGGCTAACATAGAAAATAACCTCACTTTTTTAGGTTTGGTCGCGATGATGGATCCCCCTCGTCCAGAAGTCGAGGAAGCGATCAAGATATGTCAGAACGCAAACATTCGGATCATCATGATCACTGGGGATTATGGTCTTACCGCCGCCTCGCTCGCCAGACGGGTTGGAATTCTCACTACGAAGAATCCGCGCATCTTAACCGGCTCGGAATTGGACTCGATGAGCGATCAGGAGATTGTCACTGTTCTCGAAAATGAGGTTTTGTGCGCTCGAATGGCTCCGGAGCACAAGATGCGCTTAGTTTCCATCCTTCAAAACCAGGACGAAGTGGTAGCAGTAACTGGAGACGGAGTAAATGACGCCCCAGCGCTCAGGAAAGCTGACGTAGGGATCGCGATGGGAATCGTGGGGACGGATGTGTCGAAAGAGGCTTCTGACATCATTCTTACCAATGATAATTTTTCGGCGATTGTAACCGCAATTGAGGAAGGGCGGGCAGTTTACGCCAATGTTCGCAAATTCGTATCTTACATCTTCTCAAGTAATGTCCCAGAATTAATGCCTTTCATCGTAACCTCTTCGATACCCGCAATCCCGCTGGCCTTAAAAATTCGCCAAATTTTAGCGATCGACCTTGGTACTGACATCTTTCCTGCGCTGGGTTTAGGTATGGAAAAACCCGAGCCGGATGTCATGAGCTATCCACCAAGGCCGAAAGATCAACCGATCATCACCAACTTCCTGATCTGGCGTTCCTTTCTTTGGTTAGGATTAATTGAAGCCACCCTCAGTTTTGGCGCTTTCTTCGCGATCTATTATTATTCTGGCAACTGGGACGTGCTTAAATTGCCTTACATTCAACTGCCGGACATTGGCTTCTTGAGATTTGAAATACCCAAGGATCAAGTATACGTAACCGCGGTGACTGCTTATCATGTAAGCGTTGTTTTTGCCCAGGTTGGAAACGCATTTGCCTGTCGCAGCGAGAAACAGCGAATTTCCAAAGTAGGCTGGTTCTCCAACAAGTACCTCTGGCTGGGAATCGCGCTTGAAATTATTGGAATTATCTTGTTGGTGAATGTTCCATTGCTCGCGAATCTGTTTGATCATCAATCAATCCCAATCGAGTATTGGCTTTTAATCGCGAGTTTCCCATTCATTCTCTATTCACTTGAATGGATACGCAAGTTTATTGTAAGATTATTGTTTAACAAACCGATTATTGATTGAAAGGGAAAGATATGAAAGCGATCGTAATGGGCTGTGGAAGAGTTGGATCTCAAGTAAGTTTGTTGCTTGCCGCTCAAGGTCACGATGTAACCGTAATTGATCACCATGATGTTGACGCCGAAAGCCGGCTTGGACCCAAATTCAAAGGGCGAATGATCCATGGATTGGGTTTCGATGAATCGGTATTAATGAAAGCAGGGATCAAAACCGCCGATGCGTTTGTCGCGGCTAGCTCAAGTGATAACGCCAATATCGTTGGTGCTCGAATCGCTCAATTCATATACAAAGTACCTAGAGTAGTTACCCGCTTGTTTGACCCTGCCCGCGCTGAAATTTATGAACGATTGGGACTGAGAACTGTTTCCACTACCGCCATCGGCGCATCCCAAATCTTTGAGATCGTAACCCAAACAGATTTTGATGTAATAAATTCCTATGGGCACGGAGATGTGAGTATCATCAAAATTCCGGTCGATCATCACCTCGAAGGAAAACTGGTTAAAGAAATATCAATTGCTGGGGAAGTATTGGTAACGATGATCCTCAGGGATGAGCGAGCCTTTGTTCCAACCCTTGGTACTCAGTTAAAATATGGCGATGTAGCCTTCATATCCGCTCAGGCATCAGCTATTGACCGCTTGAAGTCATTATTAGGCGAATAGGAGCAATTATCATGTTAGTCATTGTTGTTGGCGGCGGAAAAACTGGTTCCCACCTGGCGAACCTCTTATTGGCGGATGGTCATGAAGTCCGGGTGATCGATGATAGACCAGGCCTGTTAGAAAAACTCAGTTCAGAATTACCCAAAGACTGTGTGATTATTGGAGATGGAAGTTCCCCAACTATTTTGGAACAAGCAGGGATCAAAAACGCCCAGGTTGTGGCGGCAGTAACAGGGAGTGACGAAACCAATCTTGTCGTTACTTCCTTGGCGCGCTTCGAGTTCAATGTCCCAAGGATCATTGGCAGGGTAAACAATCCTAAGAACGCCTGGTTGTTCACCTCAGAGATGGGTGTGGATGTATCCTTGAATCAAAGTGATATCCTCGCTCATCTGGTAGCGGAGGAGATGTCACTCGGTGACATGATGACTCTACTTAAGCTCAAACGCGGCGAGTTTTCTTTGGTAGAGGAAAAAGTTCATCCAAAGGCTTCAAACCTGGGTAAAACTCTGACGGAAATAACATTGCCTCCAGAATCGATCATTGTGGCTGTAATCCGCGATCACCGATTGATTGTTCCAAATGGTCAAACTGTAATCAATGCGCATGACGAACTCCTCATGCTCAGCCGGACAACCAATTTGCAATCGCTTTCCGACCTGTTCGAAAACCCGGAAGAAGATTAATCGGTCTGTTTCAAGTAGGCTTCCATGAAACCGTCCAAATCACCATCCAGAACGATTTGCGTATTGCCGCGTTCATGCCCGGTTCGATGGTCTTTAACCAGTTGGTATGGGTGTAAAACATAGGAACGAATTTGACTGCCCCATTCCGCCTTGGTGTAATCGCCTTTTAATACCGCGATTTCTGCTTCCTGCTTGGTTTGCTGAATTTGCAACAAACGGGAACGAAGAACCTGCATGGCAACTTCCTTATTCTGGGTCTGACTCCGTTCGTTTTGGCAGCTCACAACCAGACCGGATGGGATGTGGGTGATTCGAACAGCCGTGGAATTTTTCTGGACGTTCTGCCCGCCAGCCCCGGATGACTTAAATACATCAATATTGATGTCATTTGGATCAATCACCAGTTCATCATCATTGGTAATCTTTGGGATCACCTCAACCAAAGCAAAGGAGGTGTGTCGTTTATGAGCGGTATCAAAAGGACTCAATCTTACCAACCGATGGACACCTTTTTCGCTGCGGAGATAACCATACACATATTCCCCATTAATAGCGATGGTAACAGATTTGATACCCGCTTCCTCACCTGGCGTAAAATCCAAAATCTCTGTGGTAAAACCTCGCCGTTCTGCCCAACGCAGGTACATTCGTTGAAGCATTTCTGTCCAATCCTGACTATCCGTCCCCCCCGCGCCGGCATGGATGGCGAGGATAGCATCTCCCCGATCGTAAACACCATTCAGCATCTGTTTAAATGTTTCATCTGCGACGATGGTTTCGAGACTTCCAAGCTCCTCTTCCACCACCTCGCGGAAGGATTCATCATCAGACGCGCAGATTTCCTTTAAGTCACCAATTTGTTTTTGAAGATTGTTCCAAAAATCAAGCAGATCCCTTAATCCTGAAGCTTTTTTATTGACCTCTTGAGCTTTCATGTTATCGTCCCAGAAACCTGGTGACGCGATTTCTTCGTCAAACTGTTTTAACTGGTTTTTTTTATCCGCCAGGTCAAAGACGCTCCAAAATTGGTTGAATTGCTTCTGTAATGGCTTGAATACGATTAGTAAGGTCTTGCATTAGTTTTTACCTCTTTCCGATTCGATCAATGAATCCACAAATTTTTCAGGATCGAAAGGTAATAAATCTTCCAGTTTTTCCCCGAGGCCAACGTGCGCGATCGGCAAATTAAGTTCAGAAACGATCGAGAAAACCATTCCACCTTTTGCGGAGGAATCCAATTTCGTCAGAATGACGGCGCTGACATTTACGCTCTCTTTAAAATTCTTTGCCTGGGCAATCGCATTCTGGCCAGTAGTGGCGTCTAAAACCAAAAACACTTCATGAGGCGCATCCGGAAGAGCTTTACCTATTACTCGATAAACCTTTTTCAATTCTTCCATCAAGTTGAATCGAGTATGTAACCTGCCCGCCGTATCGATAATGATCAAATCATGATTATTCGCGATTCCGGTTTGTACTGTATTGTATGCGACCGCCCCGGCATCCGATCCCGGATCTCCGTGAATAACGTCAATGCCTGAGCGTTCACCCCATACCGCCAATTGTTCGTAAGCCGCGGCACGAAACGTATCACCCGCCCCAAAGAGTACGCTTTTACCACTCGCTTTTGCCTTGGCCCCAATTTTTCCGATCGTGGTGGTTTTTCCAGAGCCATTTACACCTACCATCATGATGACTTTTGGCCCTTTGATGATCGGTTCTTTGTATTTCGAGTTCTCAAGGATTGACAACAACTCTTGTCTCAACAAATGGGTTAATTCATTTGCCTCGGTGATTCCCTGCTCTTTAACTTGGAATTTCAGGCTTTCAATCACCTGGGAGGTTGTCTTCAATCCCATATCTGATTGAATAAATGTCGCCTCCAGATCATCCCAAGTGTCATCTTCAATCTCAGTCGCGCCGAGAAAGGCGGAAATCCGTCCAAAGGTCGCCTTCGAGGATTTCGCTAATCCGTTCTTCCATTGGTTGATCAGGTCTGCCATAACCTAAGGATTATATCACTACAGAAAATCTGGAGAAAAAAAGAGGGCTGTTTGATTAAAAACAACCCTCTTGTATCCCTGTTTGACCCAATTAGTCAATTTGTATAAGGTAAGAATATTTGTCCTGGACCGTATCGATCATTCTCAATAATCCGAGCATTTCCTCATTTGGAGCTATGTTCTTATCCACCAGTTCAGCCTTACCATTCGTAATCACCAGGTTGTATACATCTTGACGGTATCGCATCTTTGCGGTGGTATTGGAGGTGTAGACATAGCCTTGATGATGTTCGTTGAAGAATTCCTCAACACTCCAGAACAAGGTGAATTTGTCCTTTGCCGGGTCGCTGCTATATGGACAAAAGACCAGGCAGTTGCCGCACTCATTGCACAAACCTTCAATGTGGAGAATCTGATTTACATCCCGCAATCCTTCGACTTTAATGGCGACATTGGCGATATTGGGACAGACCTCGATACATTTATTACAAACAAGATTGCAGGAAAGGCAACGATTGGCGGCGGCGTTAAAGTCCTTGTCAAACTCCTTTTTGGGTCCTTGAAGCTCGATGGTCGCTTTTCTTGCCTCAATTTGAGCGAGTCTTAAATCTTTTTCAAAACCATAATAAAAAGCTGCTTTAACTGGCTCCTTCTTAATTTTTTCCTTGGCGATGATTCCTTCCGCCACCGATCTGCCATCCGCGATCGCTTCGATGATTGAAGAGGGTCCTCTAAAGGCGTCACCACCGACGAAAACATTTTCCACGTTCGTTTCAAGATATTTGTCTACATTGATATTTCCTCGGTCATCAATGATCAAGCCATTATTTTCAAGCAATTCATACTCCACCATTTCGCCGATTGCCGTAATGACTGTATCGATCTCAAATTCCACAAATTCACCAACGACTGGCACCGGTTTTCTGCGTCCGCTGAGGTCTTTATCGCCTAATTTCATTCGTTGACACTTCAGAATCCCATTTTTAAGACTTACTGGATCAACCAGCTCATAAAATTCAGCGCCTTCGTGGGTGGTTTCAAGAAATTCCTCGCGCGTCGCGGGCATTTCCTTGCGAGACCGCCTGTAAATGATTGAGACTTTTTCAACATCTTTGATTCTTAATGCCGCTCGAGCCGCATCCATGGCGCTGTTACCCGCTCCAATGATGGCAACCTTTTTACCAAGCCGAATCGGTTCCGGATCTCGGGTAAACTCGGTTAAAAATTTTATCGCGCCCAGTACTTTGTCCTTCTCGCCCTCAATCTTAAGTGATCGCGATTTCCAAGCTCCGATAGCTAAATGTACATACTTAAAACCTTGCTTTTTATAATTCTGAACATCAATTCGTGGGTCGCAATTAAGTTCAAACTTGACCCCCATTTTCTTGATCAATTGGATATCATTTTCGATCGCTTCATCTGGAACGCGGTAATTCGCGATTCCATGGGTTACCATTCCGCCGATCTTATCGGTTTTGTCAAATACGGTGACATCAAACCCCTCCCGTCCCAGGAAGTAAGCCGAAGAAAGTCCAGCCGGTCCAGCGCCGATTACAGCAACCTTTACTCCCCGCGAAGGCGTTTTGGGTTTCATTTGCGACATGACTTCATCAAACCCACGCTCCGACGCGATCCGCTTCAGATCCCTGATCTGGACGGTCTGCTCATAATCATTTCGAACGCATTTGAGTTCACATGCGCTTTCACAAATGTGTCCGGTTACAAACGGCATCGCGTTACTTGAAATAATCAATTCATAGGCTTCTACAAATCTTCCTTCGCCAATTAATTGAATATATTCAGGCACATCTTGATGGACCGGGCAAGCCACAACACAAGGCGCCACAAAACAATCAAAAAGATCGAATTTTTGATCAATCTTCATCGGAGCGGATGGTTTTGACTCCCGGTGATAACGTTCATCAGTGAGTGAGCGGTCCGCCACCGTCTGCAATTTTTTCAAATCGATCGATCTCATCGCTTGTTCGGCGAATGACCTCTGGAGTACGTGTGCGAGTTGGAAAAGGCGTGAATACCCACCAGGTTTGAGGAGATCTGTCGCGACGGTAATCGGTTTGATACCACTGGTGAAGAGGTCATCGACATTGAAATAAGTCGCTCCACCAGAATAGCTGATCGCCAGGTCACCTTTGAATTCCTGTGCCAGCTTGTTGGTTAAATTAATGGTCAAAGGAAACAAAGCCCTGCCGCTCATGTACATTTCATCGGTCGGCAAAGCGCCTCGATCGTTAATGACAGCCAAAGTGTTTGAAAGTTTTACCCCAAATTCAAGCTTGTTTTGTTGAGCAAATTCCTTCAAAGATCGAATCATCCTGACCGCGTCTTCGTACTTCATGTCATGATCAAAAGATTCTGGTTTGATGTGAATGTGATCAAATTCCTGTTGGTCAAAGATCGATCGAACCGTATCGTATCCCAGTAAGGTTGGGTTCAGTTTGACATAGGTGTGAATTTTCTTTTCACTCAATAAGTAGCGGCAAATCGCCTCTTGCTGATCAGGCGGTGTACCATGCATTGTTGAAAGGGTGACTGACCTGGAGATGTTTGGAGAGATCGAATCCGCGAAGTTTGGATCTTCGAGATTGGGTATCTCCCCGTCCGCAATGGCTCGCTTAAGTTCGCTGACGCATTCCTTGAAGATGGCGGTTTCCGAAGCATTCTTAAGTCCCTCTATGAAACCATCGATCTTGGGTGACTGAATGCCCTTAAGATCGTAACCAACACTCATATTGAATACAAACCCGCGCTCATTTAAATTGGATAATCCCAGCATCTTCGCCAGGATATGGAGGAGGAACCAACCTTTTACATATTCATTAAATGCTTCCTGTACGCTGAACTCTGTTGACCACTCTGTGTTATAACCTTCGTCAGGTACATCGATACAAGGTTTTTCAATCTCAAGCGAATCAAGAATCTGCACCGTTTTCAGTTCGAAAAATCTGCCGCCGGTCAAATATGCGGCTGCTAAATTAATGGCTTGTTGAGTGTGTGGACCGGCGGCAGGACCAATCGCGGTCTCACATTTCTCGCCGAAAATTTCGAAGTAATTCAAATCGGTCTTATGGTAGAACTTACTGGCTGGGATCGAAAAGATCGTCCGGTGATTTTTGTATTCCTCAAGCATCCATTTCAATAGATGCTTAAACTTTACGGGTTGCATTACATCACTCATTGTGGGCTCCTATTTTTGTTGATTCGCCCGTCGCAAGGCTGAATCTCGTAAAAATGTATTGTCCTTTACCTATGGCTAAACGCTGTTGAAGTTGTCTAACAAATTGTAGAATAAATTATACACTACCCGGATTCGCTTTCAACCAGTCGGAAAATTTCATGACAATTGTCTCAATTTCCACATAAATTTCATTTTATTGGCTCAAATTACTCCAGGTAAAATTACTGTTACATTAAAAAAAATTAAGATCGGTTAAGCACAATGACAAACCTCGTTTTAGAAACCCTATTCAACCGGCGCTCCATCCGGGCATTTGAGGATCGCCCGCTAAAAGCTGAAACTCGTGAACTAATCCTCAAAGCGACCTTGCGGGCTCCAACAGCAGGAAATATGATGCTCTATAGCATTCTCGAAATTTCTGACCTCCAACTCAAAATGGAATTAGCTCGAAGCTGTGACAACCAGCCTTTTATCGCCAAAGCACCCATGGTTTGGATTTTTCTGGCGGATTGGCAACGCTGGTTTGACGCATTCATTCACGCCGGAGCAAGAGAATTTTCCAAATCCCTTGAAAAAGAATTTCGATTGCCCGGGGAAGGGGACATGCTTCTGGCTTGTTCAGATGCCCTTATCGCTGCCCAACAATCAGTCATCGCTGCTGAATCACTCGGTGTCGGTTCCTGTTATATCGGTGACATTATCGAAAATTTTGAATTCCATCAAAAATTACTCGATTTACCTTTATATACCGTCCCGATCTGCATGCTTGTGTATGGCTATCCCACCCCTCAGCAGAAGGCAAGACCTTTAACTTCCCGTTTTGATCCTCAATTTGTCCTGCATACCAACCGGTATCAAAGGCTTTCCGCGAATCAATTAGATGAAATGTTCCTGGACAAAGATAAAATGATTGGACCCGCATACATCACCAAAGGAATTGATCGCTACGCGTTGGCGATGTACATGCGAAAATTTGACTCTGAATTTTCTCGGGAAATGACCCGTTCCGCCAAATTAATCATCAATCAATGGAAAACGAACTGACAAACGGGACGGAAGTCACGAAATTTCTGTGATCAACAACCACAGATTTCTTCCATCCGAACCTTTACCAGGGTTGATATTTCCGTTAGAATAGACTGACCAGTCGGTTTATGGAAAATCTTACCAATTCCACCAAAGAAAAGATCCTTGAAGCGGCGATCAAAGTCTTCGCTGAGCGGGGTTACCATTCCACCCGGGTTGATGACATCGCGGATGAGTCGAAGACCTCCAAAGGCTCAATTTATTTTTATTTTAAAAGCAAACAAGAAATCTTTTTGGGCTTGATTGAAATTTTCATCGATTTACTCGAAAAACGAGTTCTTAAAACCATGTCCAATAAAGGCAATCATGGTCCAGAACAGCTTACCCAGACTCTCATTGAAATTGTTCGCGTTTTCAAACAATACCGTTCTCTTGCCAAAATCGTGCTTATTCAGGCGGTCGGGCTTGGCGAGATATTTGAGGATCAGCGCCGATTATTCATCGACAAATTTTGCGGCATCGTTCAAATGAGACTCGACCAGGCGGTTCAGGATGGCAGTATCGAGCCGATAAATTCCTCGATCGTTGCCAGACTTTGGGTTGGTTCAATGGTTGAAATCGTCGTTCATTGGATTTTTACCCCGGAATTTGATCTGGAAGCCCATATACCTGACCTTAATATTTATTTTCTTAATTCCATTAATTACAGGAGCAAAGCATGAAAAAATTACTAATCACTATCATTCTTATCACAATCTTTATCGCAGGTTGCACGGGTCTCCAGCCAACTTCCGATAGAGTTATTAAATTCGCTTATCTGCCGATCGTAGATTCTCTGCCACTTTTTGTGGCTCAATCCGAAGGCTTATTCGAGAAAAATCGCGTTAAGGTGGAACTTGTACCCGTTCAATCCGCGCCAGAGAGAGATCAACTCTTTCAAACCGGACAGGTGGACGGAGTCATCAACGAAATTCTCAATGTAATGCAATTCAACAAAGAAGGTGTGAAGGTTCAGATTCTCCGGCATGCCTTGATGGCAGATGAGAATGTTGGTCATTTTTTTGTGATTGCCTCTGCCGATAGCGGTATCAAAACTACCGCGGATCTTAAAAACGTTGAGATCGGGATTTCTCAAGGAACGATCATCGAATACACCACAACCCGGTTATTAGAAAAAGAAGGCTTAACTGCCGATGAGATCAAGTATGTCGCGATCCCCAAACTTCCCGACCGCTTAAATTTGGTTCTTTCAGGTGAAGTTAAAGCGGTTGTTTTACCTGATCCACTCGCCTCGATGGCGTTCGCTCAAGGTGCGGTTAATGTAATTGATGATACCAAAGCTCCTGCCAAAGGCGCGTCGGTAGTCTCCCTGACCAAGGAACTCATTGATAGCGATCCGAGTGCGGTTTTGAGATTTCTGAATGCTTACAATGAAGCAGTCGAATTAATCAATGCTGATCCGGCCAAATATAAAAGTTTATTGGCGGAAAATAAAGTTGTTCCCCCCACCATTTTCGATAACTTTGTTTTTCCCGTCTTCCCCGCCGATACTGTACCGAGCCAAGCTGACTGGGATGATGTATTTTCCTGGGCAGAATCTACCGGATTACTGGATACCGAAATAGAATACAAAGATTCGGTAATTACCAGTTCCCAGGAATGATGATCCAATTTAAAAATGTAACCTTCTCTTATAAACATACTCCCCTCTTCCAAAATTTCAATCAATCTTTTGGAAGAGGGGAAAAGTGGGCAGTGGTTGGGCCTTCAGGTTGTGGCAAGTCCACCCTCTTAAACTTACTCAGCGGGTTGGTTAAACCAATTTCAGGCGAAATTTTAATTGATGGAATGGTTTTAAGCCGCCCAAGGTACAAAACTGGTCTCATTTTACAAGATTATGGTTTATTGCCCTGGTCGAATGTCCGAGAGAATATTCTTCTCGGAAAGCGATTACAAGGTCGCAGCCGGCGTTCCTTTACCGGAAATATTGATACGGAAGGTTTCCTCGAGTATCAAAAATGGGTTTCCAAATTACATCTGAGTGATCTGCAGAATAAGTACCCCCACCAATTATCCGGCGGTCAAAAGCAACGAGTCGCCATCGCCCGTACTTTCGTACTAAATCCAGATCTCATTCTCCTGGATGAGCCATTTTCCGCGCTTGATGAACCTACGCGAAAAGTTTTATCGGGTGAGATTGATGACTATTGTAACCAAAACAGCGCGACTTTGGTCATGGTGAGTCATGGTATGCATGAAGTTTCCCAGCTTTGTGAGCATGTATTGGTTATAACCGACCTTGCCAAGCAAGCGCCGTTCGTAATTCACCTTTCGAAAGGCCCTGAACGAATTGAAGAGATCAAGAAAATTAGAAGCCTGATCGGCAACGCAAAAAGAGAACCACATGAAACCAACCAAGCGTAAGGAATTAATCCTCGCCGTTTTCGGTTTGATTGGGTTCTGGTGGTTGCTCTCCCTGATTGTCGCCCAGGACATCCTGCCTAACCCACCGGAAGTAGCCACCGCTTTTATTCAAGAACTGATTCATGGGTCACTCATCGCCGACTTTTCGTATTCTTTATTCAGGGTAACCGCTGGAACATTGATCGCCGTTTTCATCGCAACCCCGATTGGATTGCTTGCCGGGCAATTTAAATTTTTTGACCGGATCATCTCTCCAATCACAAATATCCTTTACCCAATCCCAAAAGTCGTTTTTATTCCCCTGATTTTTCTCTTCACCGGAATCGGGGAAGTTTCCAAAATTCTGATTATCGTCATCATTCTCTTCTTCCAGATTCTCGTACTCGTTAAGGATAGCGCCCATGAAATTAGGCCAGAGCTAATTTCATCGGTTCGCAGCCTTGGCGCCGGCAGGCGTGGGTTGCTCTGGTTCGTGTACCTGCCCGCATGTTTACCCCCAATCTTCACCGCCATCAGACAATCAATCGGCACTTCTGTGGCTGTTTTATATTTCTCAGAGTTGTTCGCCACAACCCACGGCCTCGGATATTATATTTATATGCAAGGTTCAACCCTTTTTAACTATCCTGCCATGTATGCGGGAATCATCGCGATGAGCTTTCTGGGAATCGGATTATCCTCTTTGGTAAATTTCCTCGAACGAAAAATTTGCCCGTGGAAATTTGAGCGTTAATTTCTCTGACCCCAGCGTATATGGTTTATTCGCCGGTCATAATGAAAAGCGGTTTCATCTCAAAGTTTTCGTATTTCGGGCGGTATCGATCGGTATCATAAAAACTTTCCACATCAACGACCTTCTTTGTAGAGGTGACCACGTCAATAGGCATATTATCATAACGGCCATTTTTCAAGACTACAAGCCTTCCATGCACGCCTTTGAGGATCATATCCAAGGCGAGATTACCAAATGCCATTGGTACAATCGAATCGATCGCGTCCGGATCTCCTCCCCTTACCAAGTAACCCAATTTTTGAGTCAGGATATTAATTGGCCGGCCGTTATTAAATTTTGCGGACCTGTCTTTTAGTTCAACGGCTACCCGATCACCGATTCCACCCAATTTGGCATGACCGTACGGGTCAGTGGTTCCATCCTCAAAGAACATGTTTCCCCCCTCAAAGGTCGCGCCTTCCGAAACCAAAACAACAGAATATTTACTCGGATTATTCGTTCGATCGAAAGCCATCAGCTCGGTGAGATGATCAATGTTAAATTTAAATTCCGGGATCACGCAGCGATGTGCCGCGCCTGCCATGGTCGGTAAAAGGGCGGTAAAGCCGGCATATCTCCCAAAAACCTCTAGAACTAGGAAGCGCTCATGCGATCCGGCTGTTGTCCGCATCATATTCGTCAAAGCGATCGTTCTGGTCACACATGTACTGAAGCCAATACAATAATCCGTACCAGGCACATCGTTATCCATTGTTTTCGGGATCGCTAAAACTTTTACCCCCTCCTTGAACATCCGAACCCCATAGCTCAAGGTATCATCACCGCCAATTGGGATCAATGTGTCAATACCAAGGAATTCGAGATTTTTCAAGACTTCCGTGGTCAGGTCATTGCGATCATTGAGATACGACTCTCTTAGATGTTCAGGAACATCAAATGCCTTCACCCTGGCCGGGTTGGTTCGACTGGTATGTAAAAATGTGCCTCCCGTCCGGCCAGCTTTATTGACGATATCCTCGCTAAGTATTTGAAAATTGTTGCTGTTGTCCGCGTTTCGATCTCGAATAAGGTCAATCAATCCAGCCCAACCTCTTCGAATCCCTATGACTTGAAAACCCTCCCTCAACGCGCGAATCGTTACCGCCCTGATCGCGGGATTCAATCCAGGGACATCACCACCACCAGTCAGAATACCAATCACACCTTTGCTTCCAGTTTTCATGGCGGCCTCCGAATATTTTTAACATTATACAACGGAGAAATGATGGGTAAGATTTGATCAAACCAATTTAAAAAATTTATAAAGAATGATTCCAGCCGCGACCGCCAGATTGAGAGACGAATGGTGGCCGCGCATAGGGATTGAGATCAATTCATCACAAGCTGAGAGCTGAGAATCATCCAAACCCTTTTGCTCAGAGCCAAATAAAAGGATTGATTTTCTTTCATCCGTCTTGTTCCAATCCTTGGTCTGTCCTCGCGCGCTCGTTCCGATAAGTTGGTAATCATGGATTTTTCGCCAATCATTCAAAGTTGCGAAATCAGCTTGAATTATTGGATTCCAGAATATTGAGCCCATGGATGCCCTCAACAAGGTTGGGTGATATGGTCTTACTCCACCATTGAGGAGAACCAACCCTCCGCCGCCGATTGAATCAAGCGTGCGCAGGATCGTTCCGACATTTCCTGGATCCTGTGGTTGCACTAAGGCGACGATCCGCGATTGGAGTTCAAGGTCATCCCAACTGAAATTTTTCTTCCTGCAAACGCCAACCATCCCATGAGTGATTTCTTTTTCTGATATCTCAACGAAGATCGAATTTGATACCTGATAAAGGCTTCCGCCTCTTTTCAGTATTTGTCTTAAGAAATCCAATCCAAATGAGGAATCTTGAACCTCCTCTGTGAAATAACACTCGACGATCTCCCAACCAGCTTCAAGCGCGGAGCCAAGATGATGATTACCGAGGATCATGAACAGATCTTCGGTTGTTTCGTTCCTTGTCTGACGTAATTTCCGCAAACGCTTTATTTTCGAATTCGCAGGCGAAGTAATTTGCTCAAATTGCAAATCAGTTTTCATCGGTGAAATATTTCAATCTTTCCCAGGGAGATAACTTTGAGCCTTCAACGATTAAGGCTTTTAGATCAAACAACTCGTCCCTAAGTTGGGCAGCCTTTTCAAATTCAAGGTTTTTGGCCGCTTCTTTCATTTGAACTTCCAATTGGGAAGCGATCTTTTCCAATTCTTTCTGCTCAAAGGTAGACGTATTTTGTTTGGTTCTATACGACCCTTTTTTGTCTCCGATTTGATGATCTGGTTGATTGGATTCAATGCTTAACTGATCAGTGATATCGCGAATTGTTTTATGAATGGAAACCGGCGTGATACCATTTTCCAGATTAAATTGCACCTGCTTTTCCCGCCGTCGGTTGGTTTCATCGATCGCCAATTTCATCGAATCGGTAAGTCGGTCAGCATACATGATTACTTTTCCGTTCACATTTCGGGCAGCCCGACCGATCGTCTGGATCAAGGCAGTTGAGGAACGTAAAAATCCCTCTTTATCAGCGTCAAGGATTGCTACCAGCGAAACTTCCGGTAAATCAAGACCTTCCCTAAGCAGATTGATGCCGACAATGACATCATATATACCCAAACGAAGTTCGCGCAAGATCGAAATTCGCTCCAAAGTTTCCACTTCGGAATGCAGGTATTGAACCTTGATTCCAAGTTCCTTGAGGTAATCAGCCAGATCTTCTGACATTCTCTTGGTTAAAGTCGTCACCAAAACGCGTTCTTTTTGGGCTATTCGCTGATTGATTTCTCCAATCAGGTCATCAACCTGACCCTTTGTTGGTCTTACCTCAACCATCGGGTCAACCAAACCGGTTGGTCGGATCACCTGATCAACAGTTTGTTGACTATGTTCCAACTCGTACGAACCCGGAGTGGCGGAGGTATAGATCGTAGCCCCCATTACCCGTTCAAATTCGGAAAAGGTCAGTGGGCGGTTGTCCAAGGCACTTGGAAGTCTAAATCCATAATCGATCAAGGTTGATTTGCGGGACCGATCACCATTGAACATGCCCCGAATTTGGGGGACCGTCATATGTGACTCATCAATCGCAAGCAGATAATCTGATGGCAGAAAATCGATTAGGGTCCAGGGAGGAGTCCCCGCTGGTCGACGATCCAGATGGCGGGAATAATTTTCAATGCCAGAGCAATACCCAACCTCTTTGAGCATCTCAAGATCGTATTTTGCTCTCTGTTCGATCCGTTGTGCTTCGATCAGCCGGCCTTCTTTTTTAAAATACGTAACCCTCTCACCAATTTCATTCTCGATATCCTCTATCGCTTCTTTCAATTTTTCATCTTGAGTAAGGTAATGTTTGGCAGGAAAGATTTGGACTCTTTCCGGAACTTCAAACACCTCGCCCGATATAGGGCTATAATCGATGATGGACTCAACCTCATCCCCGAAGAAGCTGATTTTGTATGCCTTTTTCTCAGAGTAAGCGGGCATAATATCGAGGGTATCCCCTCGCACCCGGAATGTACCTGGTCGTAATTCAAGGTCATTTCGAGTATATTGGCTTTCAATTAATTTTCGCAATAACGCGTTACGCCGATAGATTTCGCCCTTTATTAATTCAATCGTTCCACTTAAAAATTCATCCGGGCTTCCCAAACCATAGATACAGGAAACAGAAGCGACGATGATCACATCCTTGCGTGAAATTAATGAGGCAGTCGCTGCTAACCTCAGGCGCTCAATTTCTTCATTAATATCGGTTTCTTTTTCGATGTAAAGATCGTTTCGAGGAACATAAGCCTCAGGTTGATAATAATCGTAATAAGAAACGAAATATTCAACCGCGTTGTTCGGAAAAAACTCCTTGAATTCAGCGTAGAGCTGGGCAGCCAAAGTTTTATTGTGCGCCATTACCAAAGCAGGACGTTGGACCGCTTGGATTATGGACGCGATTGTAAAAGTCTTGCCTGTACCAGTCGCTCCCAATAAAACCTGGTGTTTTAAACCATCATTAATTCCTTCAATCAACTTTCTGATCGCTTCGGGTTGATCTCCAGTAGGTTTGTAAGGTGCGACTAATTCAAATTCCATATTAGTGTTTTTTTGTCTTGGCAGCGGCGATAATTTCTTCTTTATAAAGCCAATCGTTATTCGCGGCCAAAGCCCCAACCAAAATTACAACCAGAAATGCGAGTCCGAAGTACCAAACATAATATCCAAATTCCACAACATGGCCGGTTTCGCTGCTAATAATTGTTAAGTTCATGGTTTTACCTTCCTATTTTGAAATGTAAACTGCGATCTTTCTTGAGAATGTAAATTATAATTCTTTAATTAGCAGGCAGGATCAATATGACCGTTGTACACGCGATCGCTATCAATCAATTAATGGAGCATTTACCAAGTTATTATTCCGAGGCGGATAAGGCTTTGGTCAAGCACGCTTATGACCTGGCTGCCAAGGCACATGCCTCACAAAAGCGCCTAAGCGGTGAACCATATATCAACCACTGCGTAGCGGTAGCTCAAATATTAAGTGATCTTCGGATGCAACCAGAGGTAATAGCGGCAGGGCTGCTTCATGATACCGTTGAAGATACCGAACTTACAATTGAGCAAATAAAATCGGAATTTGGTGAAACAATCGCTAATCTCGTTAAAGGTGTAACTAAATTGGACACGCTGCCGAGGGTGAGTAGTAAAAATTTCGAAAATCTGGTTTCTCCTGATGATTCCACCGAAGAGGCTATTCGCAAAAGAAAAAAAATGCTCGCCAATGAAACCATCCGTAAGACTTTTCTGGCGATGAATGAAGATGTAAGAGTCGTTTTGATTAAATTGGCGGATAGATTGCATAACATGCGAACCCTCGGTTATACATCCAAAGAAAAACAAAAGCGGATCGCTCAGGAAACACTTGATATTCACGCGCCCTTAGCCAGCCGGCTTGGAATTTGGCAGATCAAATGGGAGTTGGAAGATCTATCCTTGAGATATGTGGAACCGGAGAAGTACAAGGAAATTGCTGAGTTGATCTCGGACAGGCGAAGCGTGAGGGAAGATCAAATTTCAGCCATTATCAAGACCCTCAATAACGTTCTGGAGCAGTCGGGTATCAAAGCGGAGATTTCCGGACGTCCAAAACATATCTACTCAATTTACAAAAAAATGATCAAGAAGGATAAATCCTTCGAGTTGGTCAGAGATATTCGCGGGGTTAGATTAATCGTTCCAGATATTCCCACCTGCTACGCGGCATTGGGAATCGTTCATAATCATTGGCGCCCAATTCCAGGTGAATTTGACGATTATATCGCCGCGCCAAAAGATAATTTTTATCAATCCCTTCATACCGCTGTCATCTTTGATGATGGAAAACCGCTTGAAGTACAGATTCGTACTCCTGAGATGCACCAGAATTCAGAATACGGGATTGCCGCTCATTGGCGCTACAAGGAAGGCAGCTCGAAACAAGATCCCAGATATGAACAACACATCCTGTGGCTCCGCCAAATGATGGAGTGGAATCAGGATGTAAACGATGCCCAGGAATTTGTCGATTCGATGAAGACCGACGTCTTTGAGGATCGTGTTTATGTGTTCACCCCTAAAGGGGACATCATCGATTTACCATCCGGATCAACTCCGATTGACTTCGCGTATCATGTCCATACTGACATCGGTCACCGATGCCGTGGCGCGAAAGTCGATGGAAAATTGGTTCCGCTCGATTACGCCATCCGAACCGGGCAACGCGTTGAAGTTCTTACGACCAAACTGGGCGGTCCAAGTCGGGACTGGTTAAATTCAAGCCTCGGATTGGTAAAAACTCAGCGGGCAAGATCAAAGATAAAAGCCTGGTTCAAAAAAGAAGATCGGGAAAAGAGTCTGGAACATGGGCACAGCATTGTGGAAAGGGAGTTGCGCAAGTTATCGATTACAAACACGAATTTTGAGACCTTGGCTCGTTCACTTGATTACAAAAATCCGGATGATATGTTTGTTGATGTTGGGTTGGGTGAATTACCTCTCCATCGGATCATCAGCCTGGTTTCTGAAGGTCAACTTGAGGAATCGGAAGAAATTGTTACTTCAGCCCCCAAATCCAGTTCTGAAACGACGGAATCCATTTCAGTTGTTGGATTAAAAGGATTACTTACCAATACCGCTAAATGTTGCAATCCAATGCCTGGTGATCCGATCATAGGATATATAACCCGAGGACGTGGCGCGACCATCCATCGTATGGACTGCCCAAATATTCTGAGTGTTAAGGAAAAAGAGAGATTGGTCAAAGTCTCCTGGGGTTCAAACACCAGAACCTATCCGGTTCCGGTTCAAGTAACCTCTTTTGACAGACCAGGATTGATCAGGGATATTTCGAATTTGTTAACTTCTGAAGGGGTCAACATCGTCGATTTTAACGTTCATGTAGAAAAGGATAAGGTGAAAGCCGATACTGCCCGAATCAATTTGATCCTCGAGGTAAAAGATTTGAATCATCTTAGCCGGGTTTTAGCCCGCTTGGAATCTCTCGACAACGTTTTGGATGCTTCGAGAATCAAGGGCGGATGATCATTTGACTTTTGCCCTTTACTAATAATTAGGTTCAGTATAAAATACGTGCCTTGAATAGGAAAGGAACAGGTTTATACAATGAAGTCCAAGCTGGATCAATACATTCATTACGCCTCACTCGCCATCATACTTATCGGGTTGGTTATTTCCGTTTATATGGCGATTTACAACTTCACTGACAACGACTCAATGTGTTTAGGCAGCGGTGACTGCTCCACTGTAAATGCCAGCAGGTTTTCTGAGTTCTATGGGATCCCAGTCGGTTTGATTGGTGTATTCGGCTATATCGCCTTGTTTTTGATGCTGTACTTTGAGGACAAATTTTCCATCACCCAAAGGAACGGTAATCTTCCATTCTTTGCTTCCAGTTTAATGGGTTTCTTTTTTATCATTTATCTCATCTATATTGAGATCTGGATTTTGGATGCGATCTGTCCGTTCTGCTTGATTTCTCAAATTACCATGACGATTCTATTCTGCGTTGCTACTTATAAAGTTCTTAAAAATATTTAATTCTAGGAGTTGATACGCCATGCCCCGCATCAGATGCCATTATGTAGATTGTGTTTTTATTGATGACAATTACTGTGCCGCCGCCGCGATCGAGCTCGACCCGGAAAATGGATGCTTAACCTATAGTTCGAGTGAAGATCCAGACATAGAGGATGATTTCGACGATGAGTTGGATGGAATGGAAGAAGAAGACTTCGAAGAAGAAGACTTCGATGACGATGAAGATGAAGAAGAATTCTAAATAATTTACCTGCAACCGTCGAGAGCCATCTTGGTGGTTTTTTAACGGCTATAATTATTCCAATTACCATAAACTTATGGATATTAAAAAGCAATTTCTCAAACCCAGACCGATCAATTTGGACATGTCTTCAGGCAAGCCGACCATCGCCTGGGCTGAAGTGGATGTGAATGGGAACCTTAAGCTCCCCGACCAAATTGTGAAGAACTTTGCTTTAAAACCTGGTGAGAAAGTTCGCATCGATGAAGAAGGAAATTTTTTCCGAATACATCGACCAATTACCCAATTAACCAAAGTTTACATCGAGCCTACGGTAGCCTGTAACTTGGACTGTATCACCTGCTTCCGAAACGATTGGGATCAAACCTTAGGCAAGATGACCGAAGAAACATTTGATGCGATTTTTGAGCAACTTAAAGCCATGAATCCAATCCCTGATGTTTATTTTGGCGGAATCGGAGAACCACTTTTTCACCCGAAAACAATTGAATGGATTCGCAAGGTAAAAACACTCAATGTCAAAGTTGAAGTGATAACCAATGGCACAATCCTTACCGAAAAGAAATCTCGCGAATTAATCGATTCCGGGGTTGATATGGTTTGGGTATCCATTGATGGCGCGACCGAAGAAACCTATGCTGATGTCCGCCTCGGCGCTGAACTCCATAACATCCATACCAATTTACGCCGGCTGGCGAATATGCGGAAAGCGGACCATTACCCAAAGCCGGATATCGGCATCGCGTTCGTGGCGATGAAGCGAAATATTAAGGATCTTCCAGAGGTGATTATCTTTGGTAAATCTGTCAAAGCCACCCATTTTTCAATCAGCAACCTGCAACCAGCCACACCCAATATGCAAGAAGAGCAGCTCTACAATAAGGCGATCCGCAATATTGCCTATATGGAAGCTCCACACCTGCCTCATCTCAGCTTACCCAAGATGGATTTCAACGAAGATACCAAGGATGCCCTGTACGAAGTTTTTAACTCACAACTGAATATCAGTTATGCTGGAAACAATTGGGGCGGCGCGAGTGATACATGTAATTTTGTCGAGAGTGGGACGATGTCAATCGCCTGGACTGGGGATGTGAGTCCTTGTTGGCCTTTGATGCATACTCACCGCACCTATCTGAACGGAAGACCGAGACTCGTTAAAAAACATGTTATCGGTAATGTCGGAGAAAAATCTCTAACTGAATTGTGGAACGATCCTGGTTACTTGAAATATCGTGAAAAATTGCATAATTTTGGTTTCGCGCCCTGTACTTTTTGCGGTGGCTGCGATCTTTCAGACACAAATGAGGAAGATTGCCTCGGCAATACCGATTTTCCAGTCTGTGGTGGCTGCCTCTGGGCTCAGGGCATCATCCAATGCCCATAAATCAGCAATCAAAGTAAACCATTTCCTCACCAAAAATTCATTTCATTATTCGGATATTTTTTGTATAATTTAGAAAACTCTTAAGCCAAATGTTTGGGAGGTTGACATGGAAGTAAATTTTTACGCGACGTTACGCGCCATCATCGGCACTAAAACCGTACAAGTTCCCCTTGGAGATAAAACCACCGCGATCCAACTGGTTAACCAGGTTACAGAAAAACATCCTGCTTTGCGAGACGAGCTTTTAGACGCTGAAAATCGCTTCCACCGCCATATGAAATTGTTCATTAATGGTCGTGAGGCGGTTTACCTGCCTGATGAATTTGAAACCATCATCAAACCAACTGACAAGATTGATATCTTTCCACCGGTCGGTGGCGGCTAGTGGAAACCAATATCCGCGAGATTCGCGGAATCCCAAAATTCTTGCTAAAAGAATATTTGATCGAGATGGGTGGAAAAGAAATTACGGACGATTTAATCGCCGGAGATTATTTTTCTGTAACATTTGAAAAAATGGAGCCGTTTCAGCTTGGCGCCCTCGAGATTGGACAGCATCGTCTGATCATCGAGGTCCAGCCCGACCGCGAAAATGAATTTTTTAAGATATTCGGTATGAAGACTCTCCGCGCTGGTGGATAACCAAAATAAAAAGAGGGACCGTTTGGTCCCTCTTTTGTGTAATATACGCTTTTGGTTAAAGAATTTCCAATGACTTTAACTTCGCTTCGGGCACGACACCATTTACCCAACCACGTTTTTCGTAATATTCCTTCAACATCTGATCCAATTCACAAACATGACCTACAGAACCAGGCATTGTGGAAGGCTCTTCGGTAAACCTTTTTGGAAGAGTATCGCTTCCCTCGCCAATTCCCGCCAGGTTGTTGAAATATCGCTCCAGGTTGTAAATCCGCTCACCAGTTAACATTACATCATTCGCGGTGAATGGCACTCCAACCATGGCGGAATATTGGGCGGCATATTCATCAGCCCCCTCAGCAAAAGCACTGAATTTACAAATATCCATGCTGTCAGAGAAGGCGTGGAAATTCTGGAAGATCATTACCAATTCACCTTTCCCTTCAAAGGCAAGCGGATCCACCTTCAAGGAGTTATAAGGCATTACCCCGAGTTCAGCGGCAGGTGTATAAGCCCTCAAGTGGCAGGCGCCTCGGTTTGATGTGGCGTACGCGATGCCCATACCTTTTAATCCGCGTGGATCATATGCCGGAATCGCTTGACCTTTGACAGCCATCGCCAATTCAGGGTGGTTAAAAGCTGTGGCGGCTCGCGCGGATCCTTCAGCGAGAGTGTTGCCTACCCCAGCCCGAGCACCGATCTGGTCTACCAATGCCACCATCGACATGGTATCGCCCCAATCCAATTTGCCTGGCGCGTAACCTTTCGATGTAGCTTCCATATACATGGATAACACATTTCCGAGTTCGATCGTGTCCAAACCGTAATCGTTACACTGATCGATTAATTTCGCCACGGTGTTAATATCACTGTTACCACAATTCGCGCCAAATCCCCAGGCGGACTCATACTCAACCGATTCCATGCGCAAGCCCTTCCATGGGCCTTGGGTGATTTCAACTTCTTTTTTGCAAGCCACAGGGCAGGCATGACAGGTGGGGTCATTGACCAGAACGTGTTCTTTAACATACTCGCCACTGGTTAATTCCGCCAGCGACTTTCCGGATTGATCAAAATACGCGGTCATCTGACTATTCTTGGTGGGCAAGGCGCCGATACTGTTATTGATGTTCATCAGTACGTTCGTTCCATAAACTGATAAACCACCCTTGCGTGGGCTGGTGATATTCTCTTCCGCCATGATTGTCGCAAGCGCGCGGTCGTGGGCTGCTTTCCAAGCTTCGCGATTTTCTGCCTTGGTGATTGCCTTTTTTGCGTCAATCACGATCGCTTTAAGGTGTTTGCTGCCGCCAACACATCCAGTTCCGCCTCGTCCACTGGCTCTGTCATTTTCGTTGATCCAGCAGGCAAATTTGTTTAAGTTTTCGCCGGATTGACCGATCGCGATTACCGAAAGGTCAGAGTCACCGTACAGTTCTTTAAAGTGCTTAACAACTTCATGGACATTTTTTCCCCAAAGATGAGAGGCGTCTTTGAGTTCAACCTTGTCTTTGGTAACATAAGCGTAAACTGGTTTATTGGATTTACCGCTGAAGATCAGACCGTCAAATCCTGCCCAGCGGAGCCTCGCCGCGCTCCAACCGCCATGGTGACTGTCAGTAACGGTTCCGGTTAAGGGTGATTTGGTGACCACAGCCATCCGACCGCTCATGTTCGCTTCTGAACCGGTCAACGGACCGTTCATGAAGCACAAGATGTTTTCAGGGGAAAGAGGATCTACCTTGGGGCCATTTTCAAAGACGTATTTCACGCCTAATCCACGCCCGCCGATATACTTTCTTTTCCATTCTTCTGGCGCGTCTTTGTACTCAACCTGGCCTTTGGTCAAGTTCACAAAGCCGATTTTGTTTGCGTAACCTCCAAGCATAAGTAATCCTCCTGTTTTTATTGATTTTAAAATAACTATTCCCAATTTGTTTATTGGTTATGTTTTAAACTATACCGACAGAGGGAATGAAATCAACCCCTTAGGAAAAACTTAAGGGGTGATTCAAAGGTGACAAACGAAATTTAGCGATCGAAGTATTGAGTATTAATCACTTTCAAGTAGCTGGTCGAGAATCTGATTTAACTCGTGGTCGATGGTTTGGTTTTCTGGATGATCCATAAGCCAATCATACGAACGCTTAATGCCCACCTGCCATGGCACCTTACATCGAAAATCTGGCGCTATGGATCGAATTTTACTGTTATCAAAAATAATGCTGTTCGTTTTATCGCCGATGAGTGTTCCTTCAAATTCAGGAAACATCCTTACGACTATTTCTACCGGAACATGCGCCAATTCAGCTTCCAGATTAATTGAATTGAGAAATTGCTCAAAGACTGCGTTCCAACTTAATACCTCTTCACTGGTGATATGGAAACTCTGCCCAATAGCGCTCTGATTTCCGAGCAAAGGGAGAAAACCCTCCGCAAAATCCTCATTGTAGGTCATCACCCAGAGAGATTCTCCATCACCTGGGATGATGATCGGTTTGTTCCGCCTGATCCTATCGATTATTGTATAGGGATGGTTCCAACTATTCATTACCAGGGGTAACTGACCCTCGCCATAGGTCAGGGATGGGCGAACGATGGTCACAGGGAAATTTGATTCCCTGTAAGCTCTCATCAAATCCGCTTCGCATGCGATCTTGTCCCGGGAATACTTCCAAAAGGGATTTGAAAGCGGAGTTTCTTCGGTTACTACCAGTGATTGGGGCGGCTTTTGATACGCGGAAGCGCTGCTGATAAATATAAATTGCCCTGTTCTACCGCTAAATACCCTTAAATCCCGTTCGATATCCTCAGGGGTGTAGGCAATCCAATCCACAACAACGTCAAACTTGTGGTCACTCATTATCGCCGTCAGCTGTATCTCATCCGAAACGTCGGCAACCATTGATTTAACCCCTTCAGGGAAAGGAAATCGGTGATTGCGTGAACGATTAAGTATCGTAATGTCCATACCTTTCGCGGTACCGATTCTCGAGCAAGCGTTACTTATTAACCCAGTTCCACCTAAAAAGAGAATTTTCATGATCCTCCTGAACTTAAACAACCACTCTTCGAACCCTTACCCGGTTTCGAATATTATCCAATATAAAAATGAGTACGCCAACCCACACAATGCCATAACCAACCAATTTTATTGGTTCGAAGGCTTCATGATAAATTAACAATCCGATCAAAAATGTAATCGTAGGAGTGAGGTACTGAATAAAACCAATGGTACTCATCGGAACACTTTTCACCGCGTTCGCGAACCAAATCAACGGTATGGTAGTGATCAAACCAGCGCCAATCAGTAAGGTTTGATCCAAAATATCTGCGGTAAAAAAGCTGCTATTAGCGGAGGTAGCCTTTAATTCCGAGATGATGAGAAGGATTACCGCGGGTAAAAACATGAACCCCGTTTCCAGGGTCAAACCAATCATAGAATCGGCATTGACCTTCTTCTTAACCAAACCATAAAAACCAAACGTTAAGGCTAGAGCGAGTGGGATGATTGGTACGGCATTGAGCGCAATCGAAAGGTAAATAACGCCAGCAGAAGCAACTCCGACCGCGATCCACTGCAACTTTCGCATTTTTTCGTTGAAAAATATTACACCGATCAAAACATTTACAAGTGGATTAATAAAATATCCCAGACTCGTTTCGATGATATGACCGCTAACCACCGCATAAATATAGATCGTCCAATTGGATGACAGCAGGATTGCCGCCAGCGCAAAGGTCCAAAGGTGTTTTTTATCCTTTAATTGAACGATCAGCCCTTTAAACCCACCTTTAAATGCCAACATGAGAAATAAGGTAAGCAGTGACCAGAATATCCGATGACTCGTGATTTGGACGGCGTCGATACCCGGGTTGATTTGTTTCCAATAAATTGAAATTAATCCCCAACCCGCGTACGCCAAAAACGCGTAAATTATTCCTTTGTTCTGCATATATCCTACCGGCATATTAAAAATACTTCCCTTCTCTCAGGAAGGGAAGTATTAGGATTATAAACCGATCGAGCTGGTTTACAACTTAACTTTTCTCAGTCTCAGGCTGTTAGTGACAACAAAAACGCTGCTGAACGCCATCGCCCCCGCCGCCAGCATGGGATCCATTTTCCCAAACATCGCACTTGGGATAAGTAAAATATTGTAAATGAATGCCCAAAACAAATTTTGTTTGATGGTAGTCATCGTTTTCTGACTCAATTTGAAAGCCTTGACCGCGTTCTGAAGATCACCATTGACTAATGTGATCTCAGCCGCTGCCATGGCGATGTCGGTTCCGGTCCCAATTGCTATACCGATATCCGCTTGAGCCAAAGCTGGCGCGTCATTAATTCCATCACCGATCATTGCGACTACCTGGCCGGTCAATTGCAGGTTGGATACCAACCCGGACTTTCCTTCAGGTAAAACATCCGCGAAAACTTCTTCGATTCCTGCTGTTTTCGCGATCGCGTTCGCGGTGAGAGGATTGTCGCCGGTTACCATTGCGACTCTATATCCGGCTTGTCGAAATGATTTGATCGCTTCAATCGATGTTTCCTTGATTGGATCAGCAATAGCGATCACGCCGATCGCCTTGTTTGCCGAACTGACAATAACGGGAGTTGAAGCTTGCGTTTGAAATTTTTCAATAATTTGGTCAAGTTCAGCGGACAATCCTTGAATTTTGGCATCGACCATCATTTTCTTATTGCCAACCATCACGAGATCATCCCCGACCAGTGCCTGAACTCCAAAACCAGATTTTGACGAAAATTGAGTGGATTCTCTGATTATTGCGCCTTCCTCAGTTGCCTTGGATACGATCGCGTCCGCTAAGGGATGTTCACTCTTCTTTTCCACAGATGCGGCAAAGCTCAACAAAGTCTCTGCCGAAGTCCCCTGAAGCGGCTCAATACCAACCACCGCAGGTTGGCCTTTGGTAACAGTCCCAGTTTTGTCCAGAAGGACAGTTGTAACCTTTCCCGCGTTTTCCAGAATTTCACTGGTTTTGAAAAGAATCCCCGATTCAGCGCCTTTCCCCGTTCCGACCATGACAGCCGTCGGAGTCGCCAAGCCCATTGCGCATGGGCAAGCGATCACCAAAACCGCGACCATGTTGATGATCGCGACCGTTACCGGATCGCCTTCGGCAAGTTGAAAATATTTAATGGCGATATACCAACCCGCGGCTGTCAAAAGGGCGAGAGCGATGACGATCGGAACAAAAATGGCGGAAATCTGATCGGCAATTTTCTGAATTGGCGCCTTACTGCCCTGGGCAGCCTCAACCAGTTTAATGATTTGCGCCAGAACAGTATCTTTTCCAATTTTTGTTGTTAAGTAATTAAACGAACCTTGCTTGTTAATGGTGCCTCCGCTGACCTCATCCCCTGGTTGTTTGGAAACCGGGAATGATTCTCCCGTCAACATTGACTCATCAACGGTGGAAGTCCCTTCCACAATTTTCCCATCCGTTGGAATCCGCCCTCCTGGTTTTACTACAACCAGGTCACCTACCCGGACATCATCGATGGGCAAATCCAATTCAACGCCGTCCCGGATCACAATCGCGGTTTTAGGGCGCAAACCCATTAACTTCTTGATCGCGTCACTTGTTCTCCCTTTGGCTTTAGCTTCCAAATATTTTCCCAACCTGATCAAAGTAATGATCACCGCGGCTGTCTCAAAATAAACATGCCCATGGATCCAGCCCAGAGTAATTGGAATGGAATACAGAAAAGCCGCGCTAGTTCCCATGACGATGAGGACATCCATATTCGCCGACAGGTTGACGAGCGCTTTGTACGCGCCAAGATAATATTGTTTACCGACATAAAATTGAACAGGCAGGGCGAGTCCGAAAAGGATCCAATTGAACCAAGTCTGGACCATCGGCATTCCGTCGGACATCGTCATCAAATGACCTTGTTCAATAATGTAAAAAAAATCAGGCAGTAGTTTAAAATCGCGGGCCATCGAAAGCAGAAAGAGAGGTATGGTAAACGCGAGACCGATGATCAATAATTTTCGTTGTTCGGCAATATCTTTCTCTCGCTCAAGCGCTTCGGCGTCAGAAAATTCATCACCGAGAACTTTCACATTAAAACCCGCGGTTTCTACAGCCATTCGAATCTCTCTTGGAGAGATTATCGTCGGGATATAGGACGCATCCAATCGTTCGCTACCCACTGATACGGAAAACTTGGTAATACCATCCAGTGAACTGATAGCTTTCTCTACCCTGCGCACATCATTCGCTTCAGCCAATGGTCTGACGCTAAATTTTGCCTCTCCGTTTGCCACACCATAACCGGCTTTGTTCACCCTGCCAATGATCTGTTCCAAGCTAATGACAGTCGGGTCGAATTCAATCGAAGCTCGTTCTGAAGAAAGATTGACATTCACGGCTGTCAACCCATCCAATTTTTTTACATTTCTTTCTACCGTTGCGACGCAATTCGCGCACGTCATGCCCGTGATCGGTAGAATCACTTGTTTGGTATCCGTCATTCTTATCCTGCCACAGGATAATTGATCTCTTTTAGTAAGCTTTTTATCAAATCCTCAGATGCGGGAGCTTCGTAAATGATTTCAACCTGTTTGGTAGCATTGGATGCTTTAACCGATTTCACCCCATCCAATTCACTTAATTCACTTTGGATGGTATGGACACAATGACCGCAATGGATCGCGGGGACAGAATAAACTACTTGGTTCATGATGATTCTCCTTTTATTCAAATCTTTTTTGATTGAGCATATACTTCAGCGATCTCTTCCAACACCCGCTGCCTTTCGCTCACATCCTCGCCACGGATGGCGGTGGTAACACAGGAATTAAGGTGGTCGCGCAGGATGCCTTCACTTACTTTATTCAAAGCTCCCTGAATCGCGTTGATCTGGCGAATGACGTCAATGCAATACTCGCCATCCTCCAACATCCGGATCACGCCTTTCAGGTGACCCTCAATGGTTTTCATGCGTTGAAGTTGTTGATCGTGATGCATATCGCTCCTTTTTACTACCCCCCCCCGTATGGGGGTGGGGTAGGTACAGTATATCACATTTTAAAAAGCGGTCAACAACCCATGATCGCCGAAGCTATTTCTTCTTTCATAACCAAAAACTGCTGGAAATCAGCTCGGTTCCACTGAGAAACACGACCCTTGTGTAGGTTTACCCAACAGTTTTCGGATTTTAAGGCATAAATACGCCTGTCTACGTCTATTTGGATGGCTAAGGAGCCTTCAAACTTCGCGGCGTATCAAGAAAATAAATCAAAGATAAAATCTTAATCAGATAATTTGCGGGTCAGTAATTTGCATAAAGGGCTAAAAGTACTCGACAAGATTGGCGATATATTCTTATCGTGGACCTTTTCAAATAGTCGGGTTATGGGTCAAAATGCGGATAACTAGTTTATATCAACGAGTTTATTTTTAGGATTTTAAAGTTTTAACGTGTAGTTTTAAGCCTAAGGCTTTCATCACTTTAAGAACAGTATCGAATTCCGGTTGTCCATCGGTGGAAAGTGCTTTATACAGACTGGTTCTTCCAAGTCCAGCCTTTTTCGCGATTTGGGCCATTCCCTTCGCTCGCGCGATATCGCCAAGAACGGCGGAAATTAAACCGGCATCCCCATCTTCAAGCGCGGCTTCTAAATACATAACCATATCCTCATCTGTTTCCAGATGTTCGGAGGCATCCCATAAAGTGGTAGTTTTTTTGGTTATTTTCGACAAATAAATTAGCTCTTTCGAGCGCTGAAAACCAGAACCACTCTCATATTTTCATACCACCCGTCACATATCTTGATCTGACCATCTTTGTGAAGATCGCTTTAATTTAATGTCGATCAATTCATCATCCCATTGGTTATGGAGATCAATGAGTAAATCCTGATCTACCTTTTCACAAAATGCTTTTTCAATCCTTTCATGAAAATGATCTAAATCTCGGACATTTTTCAACAAAACGCGAGCGTTTTGTAAAATCCAGCGCGATAATTCCCATGATACCGCCAGATCGATAAAATACTCATCACCATGCAGGCATTCCGGGTTTTTTAATAATATTTCACTCAAGCAATCCAACGAGCTACAACATCCTGAAATGCCACAGTGACCACAATGAATACCACTTTTCGACTCGGGGTTATATTGTGTGAACATTGCCTTTTTTATCAGACTATTCGCCATTTTTCTCTCCCTCATTTACCTTTTATATAACTTTTAACATCATTAATTGTAAACTTCTGCGATACCGATGAGTTTCGGCTAAAACGCTAAACCTTACATCCGAGATAAAACTTTAAAAAAAGTAGGGGAACGATCTCAGTACCAAAATATTATAGCCATTTTTTTGATTCAAACGAATTTCGTTTGACGTTGCCTGCAGGCTAATATCCAACAAAAAAACCCTTTGTGAAATAAAGTATTAACTTGAATTTGGCTATTTATTTGCTATCCTTTTTAATCATACGCATCGATAAGGAGAAGTAAAAGTGGAAGACTCAAATCAAGATCAAGTTTTTTATTACCCATCTGATGATGTGATCAAGAATGCCAATCTCAAAGACTGGGACGCGACCGCGAAAGCCGCCCTTCAAAATCCCGCCGCGTTTTGGGAAAAAGAAGCGCTTGAATTGGAATGGTTTAAACCCTGGGATCGCGTTTTGAATGATGACAAAAAACCATTTTTTCGCTGGTTTGATGGCGCCCAAACCAATATCACCTTCAATGCGGTTGACCGCCATCTCAAAACTTATCGAAAAAACAAACTTGCCCTCATTTGGGAAAGCGAGGATGGGAGGCAGGATAAAACTTACTCTTACTATTCCCTGAATCGCGAAGTCAGTCGAATGGCGAATATCATCAAAGCCATGGGAGTTAAAAAACGCGACCGGGTGACTATTTATATGGGTCGTGTTCCAGAGATCGTTTTCGCGATGCTGGCTTGCGCGAAGATTGGTGCCATCCATTCTGTGGTTTTTGGAGGTTTTTCTGTTGACGCGCTTCAAGGTCGAATTGCTGACAGTGAATCCAAATTGGTGATCACTTGTGACGGCTCATATCAAAACGGTAAACGAATAGATCTTAAAAGTGTAGTGGATGAATCGCTTCGGCATTGCCCAACCGTCGAAAACGTGGTTGTGGTCAAAAGAACCGGTCAGGATGTCATCATGGAAGCTGGCCGTGATCATTGGTATCACGACCTGTGCGCCTTGCCAATCGCCAACGGCAAGTGCGAAACAGAAGTAATGGATTCGGAAGATCCCCTTTTCATCCTCTATACATCCGGATCAACCGGTAAACCAAAAGCCATCTTACATACCCATGGCGGATATATGGTTGGCACCTACGCAACCATGAAATATGCCTTTGACATCAAAGATGAGGATCGCTTCTGGTGCACCGCCGACCCGGGTTGGGTTACTGGTCATTCTTATATTGTTTACGGCCCTCTGATCAATGGCGCGACTGTTTTCATGTTTGAAGGTGGACCAACTTTCCCATATCCAAATCGCTGGTGGCAATTGATCGAGCGTTACGGAATTACGATTTTCTATTCCGCGCCTACCGCTATTCGAGCATTGATGCGGTTCGGTGAAGCCTGGCCAAATAAACACGATCTTGGCTCCTTGCGACTGTTAGGCTCAGTCGGTGAACCAATCAACCCGGAAGCCTGGAAATGGTTCTATACGGTCATCGGTAAGAATCGTTGTCCGATCATTGATACTTGGTGGCAGACTGAAACCGGCGCGTTCATGATCACCCCAACCCCGGTTGTGCCGCTAAAACCCGGCTCTGGCACCCGTCCATTTTTTGGTCAAGCCGCGAGTATCGTAGATGAAGATGGCAAGCCGGTTGAGGATGGTCAGGAAGGCTATCTGGTTTTGCTCAACCCATGGCCAGCCATGTTGAGAACTATTTACAAAGACCCCGAACGTTACGTCCAATCGTATTGGTCCAAGTTCCCCGGTAAGTATCTGACAGGTGATTCTGCCCGCCGGGATAAGGATGGCTACTTCTGGATCATCGGACGAGTGGATGATGTCATTAAGGTATCAGGTCACCGCCTGGGTACCGCCGAAATTGAGTCCGCCCTGATTACCCACGAAAGTGTGGCTGAATCCGCGGCGATCGGTTTGCCGCATGAAATCAAAGGTCAAGCGATCTACTGCTTCGTTCAGACCAAACCCGGATATGAAAAAACCGAGGAATTGGCGGAAGAACTTCGCCAGCACGTCGCAAAACATCTCGGCGCGATCGCTCGACCCGAAGCGGTACACTGGATAGATAAATTGCCAAAAACCCGTTCCGGGAAGATTATGCGGCGAGTTTTGAAGGCACAAGCGCTTGGTCAACCGGTCGGCGACCTTAGCACGCTGGAAGATTGATTTTATAAAACAAGTAAAGAAAAAGGAGCCTTTGAGGCTCCTTTTTGCTATTTCATTTTTCAAAACTTTCGAAAATTTCCAAATTCGGGTGGCATTCCCCACAGCCGACATGGGGGGAATCGACAACCCGTGAGGTCTTTTCGCAAAAGGCGCTGATTTCAACCCTTGCTTGAAAAAGATTCAAAGGTTTTCGAGTAATTTCTGCCCGAAACCGCATGAATTTACAGGAATTTGCGCGTTGGATTCCCGGCATCGGACAGGTTTTACAAAGCGAGCTGTTCCATTTTGTCTTTTGACTTGTAAGCAGCCTGCATTCTTCATCGGATTTACCGCGATAATAGTTCCCGTAAAAATAGCTGCACTCCGCTCCGTAAGGTGTTTTCACAAAAGGTCTACACCCTGGTCAGATATTCGCCTGTTCGAGTATCCACACGAATGGTATCGCCCTCTTTTACAAAATTAGGGCATTGCACCGAGACGCCAGTCTCAACGGTTACCTTTTTTGTAACACCGGTCGCGGTATCACCGCGGACCGCAGTCTCCGCGTAAACGACCTTCAAGTCGACACTGGTCGGTAATTCAATATCGAGTGGCTCGCCATTATAAAAGGTCAGCTTGCACTCCATGCCCTCAGATAAAAATCCGGCACTATCGCCCAGAATATCAGCTTTAATCGCTGGCTGATCATAGGTCTCATTGTCCATGAAGTGATAAAAATCACCGTCATTGTAAAGGTATGAACAATTATGGTAATCAAGGCGGGCATCTTCAACCCGGTCCCCAGAGGTAAAGGTCTTTTCAATATTCGCGCCAGTCCGTAAATTTCGGGCTTTGATCTTGATTGTGGCGTTTCCTCTCCCAGGTTTGTGATGGCTGTATTCAAGCACTTTGAACAGGCTGCCATCCAGCTCAAAGGTTACACCTTTTCGTAGGTCATTAACATCGATCATGCTTTCTCTCCTATGATTGCTTATCAAGATCCAATTTGATCTTTAATTCTTTTAATTGTTGTGCCGAGGCTCCTGATGGCGCGTCCGCCATCACATCCCGCCCAGCCTGATTCTTTGGGAAAGCGATCACTTCCCGAATATTCGGTTCGTCCGCGAAGATCATCACCAGGCGATCAATTCCGGGAGCAATTCCGCCGTGTGGGGGAGCACCATACTCGAACGCTTCAATTAGGTGACCAAACTTCATTTTAATCTCCTCTTCCGGTAACCCAAGCAATTCAAACACTTTTTGCTGAATATCGCTCCGGTGGATTCTGATCGATCCTGAGGCTGTTTCGTAACCGTTCAGCACCATATCATAAGCGTCTGAGAGGATCTGGGATGGATCGGTCTCAAATTTCGGCAGATCTTCCATTTTCGGCATGGTAAAGGGATGGTGTGCCGCGTCCCATTTTTTATTTTCCTCGCTCCATTCGAACATCGGGAAATCGACCACGAACGCGAAAGCAAGGGTATTCGGGTCCGCCAGGTTCAATACGTCACGGAAGTTCAACCGCAAAGCGCTGAGGCATTTGTTGGCAATAGCTGTTTGATCGGCAACGATGAGTACCAAATCGCCTTCACTTGCCCCGGTGGCTTTCTTTAGGGCGGCAAGCTCAGCCTCTGTTACAAACTTGGCGGCGGTGCCTTTTAAGCCATCCTCCGCCAAGGCGATCGTTGCCAGCCCTTTGGCGCCAAGTTCTTTTACAAGATCAGTTAAATGATCAACCTCACGCCTCGAATAACCCGCGCAATCTTTGGCTACCAAACACTTGACTGTACCACCAGTTGAGAGCGCGTTTTTAAAGACCATGAATTCGGAGGCAGCAAAAACTTCGTCGAGCACAAACAACTCCCAGCCGAAGCGCAGATCGGGTTTGTCATTTCCAAAGCGCCGAATACTTTCGGTGTAGGTAAGCCGCGGCCATGGGCTTGAGAGAAGTTTTTTATTGGGGAGTATTTCCTTGACCATTTCCGTAAAAAGTTCTTCGACCAGATCGAGAATATCATCTCTTTCAACAAAGGACATTTCGAGGTCAAGTTGGGTAAATTCAAACTGGCGGTCACCCCGCAAGTCCTCATCCCGAAAACAACGGGCAATCTGAAAATATTTATCAAAACCCGAAACCATCAACAATTGTTTTAACTGCTGGGGAGATTGAGGCAAAGCGTAAAAGGTACCCGGTTGCAAACGAGACGGAACCAGGAAATCTCGGGCGCCTTCTGGAGTGGTCTTGAAAAGCATGGGCGTCTCGATCTCAAGAAAATCCTTTTTATCCAGAAAGTCGCGAATGAACTTGGTTACTTTATGGCGCAAAATCAGGTTTTTCTGCAGCCGTTCGCGGCGCAGGTCAAGATAACGATATTTAAGCCGGAGCGATTCCTCAGTTTCCTCATCCTTATTGATCAGGAAAGGGATCGGTTTGGAGGGATTCAGTACCTCGAATGATTCCGCCGTGACCTCAATTTCGCCAGTGGACATTTTCGGATTCTCAGCTCCGGCAGGTCGTCTTTGTACCATCCCGCGGATCAACAGAACCCATTCTGAACGTACATTTTGAATCCCAGCCAACTTCTCGTTAACGGGATCCAAAACAACCTGGATGATTCCATAACGATCTCTCAGATCAATAAACGTTACCCCACCATGATCGCGTTGACGATGGACCCAGCCTGTTAAAGTAACCCTTTCACCGGCATGGCTGCCGCGCAATTCACCGCAGTTTCTGGTCCTGAACATTATTGCTCCCATAAATTAATAATAAAAATAGCCAAAAAATTATAGCATATAAAATTTCCCCACTTGTTTTTAGATGATATCCAACATCATCTATTGTATTTCGTAACCCACTCCTTTCCGCTTCATGCGCTTAGAAAAATGACCATCTAGCGAATCCCTCATTCAATGACATGCTTGAAAAAATCAGGTCAAAAAAAGTCTAAAAAAAAACTTAACTACAGAAAAGTCTAAGCAATTCGTTATCTAAAAAAATTCTAAATAATCGCGCGGAGATTTTCCCGGATGGCTGATGGAATTTTTGTAAAGCTCTGATATTTTGATATTTTTCTCAATTTTTCTCAATTTTTCTGATATTTTTAGTTGCAATCGGTTTCATGAAAGACTATAATTTTATTCAAAGTTCGATTGACCTGTCTACACGAGTTTGTTGATTTCGTTTGACAAGATAATGGAACCAATATAATCATATTTCAAAAAGGAAAAGAGAAATGAAAAAATCTATAGGTTTGTTATTCAGCATCCTCATGATCACTTCAGTTTTGCTTGCCGCTTGCGCTCCTGCTGCTGAAGCCCCTGCGACTGAAGCTGTCACCATCAACCTCTGGACTAAAGAGGGTGAAGCCGATGGTGGTTTGCAGTACGTCCAGGCATTAGCTGACGCGTACACTGCCATGCATCCTGAAGTGACCTTTGTTGTGGTCAATAAGGAAGTCGAGACTCTTCGTGAAGATTTCCAGACCGCTAGCCTCGCCGGCGCTGCACCTGAGCTGCTGTGGACCGTTTCCGACCATCTTGGTCCCTTCACCGCCGCGAGCCTGATCCAGCCTGTCGACAGCCTGTTCGACCTTTCAGTTTATGTTGGCAGCGCCACTGCCGCCGTCAAAAGCCCTGATGGAAAGACCTGGGGTGTGCCGATTTCCAATGGCAACCACCTGATGCTGCTCTTCAATAAAGCCCTCCTCCCGGCCGCCCCCGCGAACACGGATGAGATGTTGACCCAGGGCGCTGAATTCATTGCTGCCAATCCCGGTCTCAACTACCTCGTTTTCAACCAGACTGAGGCTTTCTGGTTCGTTCCCTGGTTGGGTGGTTTCAAGGGTAAGGTCTTCGCTGATGATGGTGTGACCCCCACCCTGAATACTCCTGAAATGATCGCCACTTTTCAGTTCCTGGCTGACGTCAAAGCCGCCGGCTTGATCCCCGCCGAGAGCGATTACGATGTTTCTGACGCCGCCTTCAAGGAAGGCTCAGCGGCCATGATCATTAATGGTGACTGGTCACTTGGTGGTTACAAAGAAGTATTGGGTGACAACCTTGGTGTTGCCCCCATTCCGCAGGTTTCTGCTACCGGCACCTATCCGGCACCTTATACCTCCGGTACTTTCTTTATGATCCCGAAGGAACTTGATGGTGCCGCTCTGGCTGCTGTTGTCGACTTTGTCAAATTCGCAACCAATTACGACAATCAGGTTGACATGGTCGCCAAGCTGTCCCGTCTGCCCGCGTTAACTAAAGCCCTTGGCGCCGAAGTCATCACAGGTGACCCCATCCTGTCCGGTTCCGCTGCTCAGATGAGCTACGGTACCCCGATGCCCACCGTTCTTGAGATGCGCTGCGTCTGGGATGCGATCAAACCCGAACTTCTGCCCACCTACGCTGGCTCCACAGCACCTGATGTTGCTGCTGCCAACGCCCAGGCTGCGGCTGAGACCTGTATTTCCAGTCTCGAGTAATTCTCTCGTTGTGAGAAGGTCAATCCTTCTCTAAGACAGTTGCATATGCCGGGCTGAAAGTCAGTCCGGCATATGCACTAATAATTGAATAGTCACGGAGGAAAGCTCATGATTACAAAAGAGGTGATCCTGAAAAGCCTCAGCGAAGTCGGCAGCACGGCCTTGTTGATCTTGATGGGGACAATAGCAATTGAGGCGCTGCTTTATCTGATTCTTGTAAAATGGCTTAAGTATAAATACGGGCTTCCCTTCATGTTACTGGCGCCCGCTGCCATTGGTCTCATCGCTCTGGTCATTTATCCGCTTATCTGGGAATTAAGGCTCTCTTTTACCAACATGTCCTTAAGAGCCTTCAAGAATCCTGAATTCATTGGTTTTAAGAATTACGTGCGCGTTTTTACTGAGCCTGTGCTCAAACAAAAGATGTTTTTCCCCCTGTTAGGGCAGACAATTTTATGGACAGTCGTCAACATTTCGTTCCATGTGGGTGGCGGTTTGTTCCTTGCGATGCTGCTTAATCGCAAGATGAAAGGTAAAGGCATTTACCGTACCCTTCTGATCCTCCCCTGGGCGGTTCCGCAGGTCATTGCGGTTCTTGCCTGGCGTGGCGAGTTCAATTATTCATACGGTTACTTTAACATCATTCTCACCCGGCTTGGTCTCGAACCTGTCCAATGGATGACAGACCCGACAGCCAACTTCATTGCCATGTGTCTGACGAACATCTGGCTGGGGATACCTTTTATGAGTGTTACATTGCTGGGTGGTCTGCAGAGCATTTCATCTGATTATTACGAGGCGGCGGAAATGGATGGCGCGAATGGGTGGCAGCAGTTTACAAATATCACCCTTCCCTTGATCCAGCCTATTCTAACCCCCGCGATTCTCCTGGGAACCTTCTGGACTTTCAATAACTTCAATGTGCCATTCTTTATCAATCAGAATGAGTTGGAAACTTCGGATATTATGGTAACCGGCTTATTCAGAGCGGCATTCCAATACAACCGTTACGGTTTTTCTGCGGCGTTCGCTTTTGTGATTTTTGCCATGTTGTTAATTTTTACGGTGTTCTACATGCGTTACACAAAATCCTTGAAAGGAGCGTTTGAATCATGAGCACATCCTCAACGACTTCAACGATAAAACCTAAACGCTCCTTCTTCCGCAGCGGCAGAGAGGATTCGCCCTTTAAACGGATCATCATTCACCTTGTCTTGATCTTGGCGTCTGTGGTTTCCATCTTCCCGGTGCTTCGTGTTTTAGCGGTTTCTTTACGTCCCGGCGACCGCTTGATGTCGACCGATCTTGCGATCATTCCACCTGATGCCACCCTTGAATCTTATCGCATCATTTTGTTTGAAAAACCATTTCTGAGCTGGTTATGGAATAGTGTAGCCATCACGGTTGCAACCGCCCTGATCGGCGTGATCCTGGCGGCAACCGCAGCTTACGCTTTTTCCCGTTGGAAGTTTCCCGGTCGATCTTTAGGCCTTGTTTTCCTGCTGGCAACCCAAATGATCCCGGCTTCCATGCTGATGATCCCGATTTATATTCTGGCGATCAAGCTCGAATTAGTGGGAACATACATTGGGTTGGTCATTGCCTACTGTGTTACCTCAATTCCATTCAGCGTTTGGATCCTCAAGGGCTATTATGATACGATCCCCATTGACCTTGAGGAAGCTGCTCGCATTGATGGTTGTTCACAACTGCAGGCTTTTCTAAAAGTGCTTTTACCCCTGTCCACTCCCGCGCTGGCGATCACTTTCCTTTTCAACTTTATGCTGGCATGGAATGAATACCTGCTGGCAAGGGTTATGCTGGGGTCATCAGAAGACTTGTTGACCTGGCCGCTCGGCTTGCAGCGTCTGCAGGGGCAATACCAGACGCAGTGGGGTCAATTCTCCGCAGGTTCGATCCTTGTGATGCTCCCGGTGGTGATTCTCTTTCTGTACTCCTCCAAGTACCTGATCTCAGGTCTAACGCTTGGAGGCGTTAAGGGTTAATTCAATGGTTTAGGTTCTTAATACCCCGTTTTTCTAATTGAAACCGGGGTATTTTTTAAGGAGTGTCGGATTAAAAGGTTGATCACAAACGATCATTTTTAGATGAGAATTATCAAAGGTAAATTCGATATAGCCCTGTATAAAAAGAGCAGGATTATATTTTTATACCGTATCACATCAACCAAGCGATGATTTTTGTTACAATTTTAGCGAACACAACACAATTAACAGGGTTAGGCTTACTTTTCGCGAACCTTGCACAGGAGATGAAGATGCAAATACAAACCCCCGACTGGGTAAAAAAAGCCGTTTTTTATCAAATCTTTCCGGATCGTTTTAAAAAGAGCGATCGTATCATCCACTCACGCGGTATTCAATTCAAACCATGGGGTACGGACCCAAAAGAACAAGGTTACCAGGGCGGCGACTTGTATGGGATTGCCGATCAATTGGATTATTTAGAGCAGTTGGGTATAACCGCGATCTACCTTAACCCCATTTTCTCCTCAGCCTCCAACCATCGATACCACGCGTATGATTATTTGGAGGTCGACCCCCTCTTAGGAGGCACCGCCGCGCTGAGAGACCTTTTGGATAAAGCGCACGCCAGAGGAATGAAAGTGATATTGGACGGAGTTTTCAACCACGCCAGTCGAGGTTTTTGGGCATTCCACCACATTTTAGAAAACGGCGGCAACTCTCCTTACATTGACTGGTTTACAGTGTATGGCTGGCCGTTGAGACCATACAACAGTGATAAAAATAACCCGCCCAATTACGGGGCATGGTGGAACCATCCCGCCTTGCCAAAATTCAACATCAAAAACCCGGGCGTAAGAGACTACATTTTATACGTCACCAAATATTGGCTTGATTTTGGCATTGATGGCTGGCGGTTGGATGTCGCCGATGAAATTAAGGATGATGACTTTTGGCGAGAATTTCGCCAAGTAGTTCATAAAGCCAACCCCCAAGCATACATTGTCGCGGAAATTTGGCCCTTCGCCGATAAGTGGCTAAAAGGGGACATGTTCGATGGCGTGATGAATTATCAATTCACCGGTCCAACGCTTGGTTTTTTTGGCGCGAGGAACTTAAGCAACAAACACACATATTCTGATCAAAACTTCATCAATTACTATCCTCATACGGCTGAGGAGTTTAAAAAGAACTTGCAAGCGATGTACGCGCATTACGATCCCCAAATCAACCACGCGAACATGACTATGTTGGATAGCCACGATACACCCAGGGCTAAATTTTTATTGAATGATGATAAAAACGCCTTTAAACAAGCAGTTCTTTGCCAATTTACCACGCCAGGCGCACCATGCGTTTATTACGGAGACGAGATCGGTATGAGCGCGGGGGGTGACCCCGATTGCAGGCAAGCGTTTCCATGGACCGATAAAGCGAAATGGGATCTTGACATTTTAGAATTCTACAAAAACACAATTGCACTTCGAAATCATCACGCGGTTCTCTCTTTGGGTAATTTGGAATTTATCCATGCCGAAAAGGGTGTTGTCGCTTACACTCGAACGCTAAAAAATACAACCGCGATCGTTGTTCTCTGCCAGCTTGCCAACCACACAGCCATCACTCTGCCCAAAGCCCAATATGGCGAAAAAGAATATGAAACTATCTATTCATTAAACGGCGCGCAAGCGGAGATAACGATCGGTGAAATTGGAATAACGTTGCCCGCTCAGAGCGCCATCGTTTTGGTATCCAAGTGAGCCCCATGAAAAAAATCAGTAGTATTGCCTTATTGTTATTTTTATTCACAACCGCCTGCGCAGTGAATATACCCGTAGAAAAAACAGAGAATCCGGCCATTTCGGAATCAACCGTCACTCTCACTCCTTCCACCACCTCAAACGCCACCGGTTTAACCAAGCCACCGACCAATACTCCAAGGCCGGTTCCATCGCTTGACCCCAATCTGGATAATTGGTGGAACGACACCGTTTTTTATGAAATTTTTGTGCGTAGTTTTTACGATTCAGACAAAGACGGTATTGGAGATATTAACGGGTTAATAACCAAGTTGGATTATTTGAACGACGGTGACCCGAATACCAAAACCGATCTTGGCGTAACAGGTATTTGGTTAATGCCCATCATGGAATCACCGAGCTACCATGGCTATGATGTTGAAAACTATTACCAAATAGACCAAGAATACGGAACCAATGAGGATTTTACTCGCCTCATAGAAGAAGCGCACAAGAGGGGTATCAAGGTTATCATCGATTTGGTGATCAACCATACCAGTACCAATCATCCTTGGTTCATTGCGTCCAATAAAGGTGATCCTGAATACCGTGATTATTACATTTGGAGCGAAACCGACCCGTCCTATACAGGGCCATGGGGGCAGGACGTGTGGTACTCAGGAACAGCAGGTTATTATTACGCCTTATTTTGGAGCGGAATGCCGGACCTGAACCTTACCAATCCAAAAGTTACCCAGCAAATATACGACATTACTGAATTCTGGCTGTTGGAAATGCGCGCGGATGGCTTTAGAATGGACGCGGTTCGTCATCTCATTGAGCAAGGTAAAACGCAGGAAAACACCTCCGCCACCCACGAGTGGTTATACAATTATCATCAGTTTTATCGTTCTCTTAGCCCTTCAGCGTTTACGGTAGGAGAAACTTGGACAGATACTCTCAATGCTTCTTTGTACGCCGTCAATGAAAATGACATACCCATTGATTTTGACCTCAGTAAGGCATATTTAGCTTCAGCCGGTAGTGGTATCACCCAAAGCCCAAAATACATTCTCAATACTGTTTTACAGACTTACCCGGATGATCAGTTCGGTATATTTCTAACCAACCATGACCAACCCCGGGTTATGAGTGTACTAAAAGACATAGAAAAAGCCAAAGTAGCGGCTGCTTTGCTGCTCACTTCTCCGGGAGTGCCATTTTTGTATTATGGGGAAGAAGTGGGCATGCTTGGAATGAAACCTGACGAGCTCATCCGCCTGCCCATGCCCTGGAATGGTGACGTACCAGGTGTTGGCTTTACAAACGGTACACCATGGCGCGCGGCTTTGCCATCCTCCGCGACAAATAACGTTGAGTCAATGGCTTCAGACCCCGATTCACTCTGGACCTATTATCGGGATCTCATTGACCTGCGAAATAAACACTCCGCGCTTAGGCATTCGCGAACCTTTTTAGTGGAGAACGCTCCTATATCTGTACTTGTCACCCTGCATGTGAATGAGGAAGAGAAGCTGCTGATTTTTGTCAATACCAGCTCAAAACCGGTATCCATTTACGCGAATTCTCTTTCTATGGAAAAAAGCCCTTTTAGCGGCGCCTGGGTTGGCAAATCGATTTTTGGCAATTCATCCCAGATCGAACTTTTTGGGAATGAGAAAATGGTTCTTACCAATACCAGCGCTTTGGAAATTCCAGCGCGGGAGACAATCGTATTCACGTTAACGGAAGAATAAGGATCAGGAAAATTTAATTTTTGGCGATTTCCCCTCAAATCCCAAGCGCTTTGAAAAACAATGAACGCTATTGAATGGAAATACACACCAGCGAATGCGATCCCCGCTTGCGCTGAATTCATCAGATGAGATCCAACTGACCCTAACGGTCGGTCACGGTCACGCGCTCAGCAATGGGTATGTTTACTCCACCACCGATGTCACGGAATTGGTTGGAAGGTTACGCGATTGTGAAAATGGGAAACGCTGGTATGGGGATAGGTACGAAAATTCCAATCTACCCTACCCGCTATTCCGCGGGTACTGTCATCCGCTACCGTCTTTCCGCGACCAATGTGAGCGCTGAATTTTTCGCGGATGGCGGTGAATATTACCCGATCCACATCAATGATCATCCAACTCCGGAATGGGAAAAGCAAGCTGTCGTCTATCAAATCTTCACGGACCGTTTCTATGACTACTTTAAAAAAAATGGCATCCATTTGAATATGAACTTGGTGCCCAACCATTAACCAAAGCTACCCGAAACTTTTATCTCCGCGACAACAGGCCCTGACAGCCCTTATTAAGAGATGTAAATGAATGGCTCTGTGAAATTGAAAGCGATTGGTTGGATTTGAAATTTATTTAACCGCGATGTTGAAAGTAAGTTGATGAGCGGAATAAACAATATTTCGCTTAAACTCAACTGCTCCGCGACCTTTGGTTAACCGGATCGTTATCAATTAGCCCGATTAAAACAAAAAATCCCCTTCGGGATTTGCTGTCGGGGCTTAGCGTTATCTAAGCCAAAGTTAAATGTCGCAGTTTATTCCATACCAAGGAACGTGCGGGTTTCTTCTGAAAACGGGAGATAATATTCCTGTTCGGTCATATTCACCGTATCGATCAATGTTACGAGGTAACCCTGACCTTCATTGTTTTTACCATTCGCCAAAACCCTGGCAACTGATCCTACCTGGGCTCCTGACTTAATCTTTCGAAAAAATTCTGTCATTTTTTTCTCCTTTCTGTGTAAATATCATTATGAATATAATAATCGTCTTTTGTGAAACGATCATTAAAACTTTGTAAAGAATTTGTTAATACTGAATTGAAAGTTTTAAATTCCACCCGTACAACGATCATTATAACACATAATCTTCGCTTTTCGGATTTTCAGAGATTTGCTGACCTCCATGATTAGTTTGGTATAATTGGTTGGCGAACTTTTCAACGCATTAAGCTATCAATTTAGGATGTAGTATGACAATTTACAATTCAACTTTGCCAAGCGAGTATTGGCAAAACTTGATTATTTCCGACTCAGATGTTGAATTTATCCAAAACCATTTATTTGAGATAGAACAACCGCTCAGCTCCGAAGACCTGACAAAGGTCATCATCTCCCAAAGAATTCGGTTGGAAGGGGAAAATCAGAATAATCAGAAAACTAACAACAGCGTTCCATATTTACCCTCCCAGAGTTTTCAAATTGGTCAGTCAGTCAATTTTCCCGCGCTAAATTTCAAAAAAGGTACCATCGTTTCAACTCGAGATGGAAAGAACCCCGACTTTCCGAATTTTAAAGTCATGACGGTAGAATTCGAGGAAGGTTCTTTAAAACAATTCGCGTATGAACACGATGGGCATGATCTTGATCACGCCGTTAGTACGGAAGCCCGTGAAGACGAACAACAACGAGTCCAAAATCGCTTCGGAAAACAAATCGAGAAAAAGATCACCACAGCGCTTTCAAATAAAAATTCAGGTTTAATCCAAATTGCCTATCGTTGGTTTCCAGTAGCCTTACTCGTATCGATCAATCAAGGGGAATTAAACCTCGCGGAAGCCATCCTCGAGATGAATGCTCCAAAGCCCCTGACTACCAAAGCTCTTTTGGCTCAGTTACAAACTCGGGAAAGCGAAAACCCCGATTTGCTCGAATTTTCGATGAACTTCGCCTTGCAAGAAGACGGACGCTTTGACGAAGTTGGACCAAAAGGCATCATCCTCTGGTGTCTTTTACGCTTTGAGCCTGAAGAAGTGCTTACCCCGCCAGCCGTGCTCACTTATACCCCGATTGAATATGATCGCTCGCTCATGACCGAAGAAGAACTCAAATTTGAAGAATCGATGGCGGATGAGCTTTCAGAAATGGACCGGGAAAGTCTTAACTCTCCTAATGTAAAAATCGCGCTCACATTTCCACATTGGAGAGTTGGCACTTTGCCGATCTCCTCAAATGCCTGTGATTTCTTTCCGACATCCTTTGAAGCCCCGAGAGTGCTCTTCAGTATGAATGTCGTTCCTTCAGGTGAAGAGGTAACCGCCTGGGTAGTTCGCGATCACGGTTATGTGTACGGTCTGCGCGAGATGTTTGAAAAATATAAGGTTATCCCCGGAAGCATTATCACCCTCCACAAAGACCCGAAAACTGAAAAAATATCCATAGACTTCGGTTCCAGGAAAGCTAACAAAGAATGGATTCGTACCGTTCTTGCGGGAACAGATGGCGGCCTGGTTTTTGCGCTCTTAAAGCAGGAAGTGAGCACAGAATTCAATGATCGGCTTGCGATGGTCATTCCGGATATTGAAAGTGTTGATGCTGCCATTGAGCTGAGTCGTAAATCTAACCGCAAACTGGTAAATATTATCAAGGGAGTTCTCACCGAGCTCGCCAAACTTAATCCTCAGGGACATGTACATATTGAGGAACTTTATTCCGCCATTAACATTCTGGTCCGCATTCCTCCCGCCCCATTACTCGCCATCATCAACTCATCCGAGTACTTCGTCCACATAGGAGATCTTCACTACCGCTTGAGAGAGTCGGAACAGGAAGGAAGTTAAAATGCCGCTCAATAAACCAAGCCGTAAGACTAAATTTCATATCGATTATGACTGGTGGAAGAATAACGAAAAAGACTGGCACGTCCACCTGCGCGGTTTGCTATGCGCAACCCATCAACGCTTTTTCGATGAGAATCCCGATCTCAGCACGATTGACAATATCGATCCTGTCACTGGGGAAGTTACCGAGATGGACGCCATTCAGCAGATCATCCTCACCCATTGCAGCCAACAACCGGAATTCATCTCCACGGAAACTCAGCTCGTAGAAAGTGTCTTCAGAACTTTTCTCAGCAATGGGAATCTGCCTCTGGATTGTGATGAGTTGGCGGAAAAGATCAACAAATCAGCCAACACAATCCTGGTAACTCTCTCTGGTCCCAGGGTTTACAAAGGCCTTCGTCCGATAGTATAATCACCGCTCAAGCCCTCGTAGCTCAATGGACAGAGCGCCAGCCTTCTAAGCTGTAGGTTCTGGGTTCGAATCCCAGCGAGGGTACAGGTAGCCTTTTCACCCATTTTTAACCCCTTCTCTCCCGTATATGGCTGCAACATTTGTTCTATTTTGCGCTATAATATAAATACCAACCAACAGCTTACTCTTAAATTCGGCACTTCACATTTTCATTAGGCTGTTGGTTTAATGTCCCTAAGCTGTTGGGTTAACCCAGAAAGGGTTTTACCGTGAATCCTAATTCTCCCATCCCTCTTCTCTCCGCCTATGACGATTTCCTGCTCTCGCGTCAGTCTATCCGCGTCAGCGCAAGAACCTATGAGTGGTACAAATCCACCCTGTCAAAATTCATCGATGATCTCATCGCCCAATCGATTACATCCCCTGACCAAATCACCGCCAAAGCTGTGCGCGCCTACATCGCCGAACTCACCAATCGTAACTTATCAGATTCTTACATCCACGGCCATGCTCGCGTGATCAAAACGTTTGTACGGTTCCTCGCCAACGAAGAGTACATCACCAAGCCTATCGTCTTTCAAATGCCGCGCGTTCGTAAAAAGAGATTACCTGTTCTCACCGCCGGCGAAATCTCCGCCCTCCTGGCAGTCACCAACCAGCGCGAAACCATGATCATCTTATTCATGGTCGATACTGGTATCCGCCTTTCTGAATTTATTAATGTCACCTGGGAAGATATTGATCTCAATACCGGCAAAGTCCGCATCCGATCCGGCAAAGGAGGCAAGGACCGTACCGTCATCATCAGCCACCAAACCGCCCGCCAAATCGTATCCTGGCGCAAGCAAGCTAAAAATACCGATCTCAATGCCGCTGTCCTTCAATCCAGGGAAGGTTTACCTCTCACCCGCTGGGGGTTACGCGAGATTCTCAGCCGGCTCTCTGAACGTACCGGAATCCCCTTTTCAGCCCACGCCCTCCGCCGTTCATTCTGCATTCTCGCCCTTCGTGCCGGCATGAGCCCGCTTGCCGTTCAGGATCTCATGGGCCACGCCGATCTCACCATGACCAAACATTACGCTCAGATGATCGACGACGATCTCCTCAGCGCCCATAAAAAGTTCTCCCCCATCGAACACCTCAAAGACTTGATTTAAAATTGTATTGACATATGTTAACAATTTTGATAAACTGAGTTTGACAGTACCCGAATCACCTCTTTATGGAAACATAAATGTGGAAAAGTTCGGGTCTTTATTTTAGGATAAAGATGAAACCATTAAAACCATATCTCACGTATCAAGAGCAAATAAATTTACTTCGAGAACGGGGTATGCAAATAAGTAACGAAGATTATGCAATTAGGTACCTTCACAATTACAACTATTTCCATCTGAACCCATATTTTAAAATCCTTCTGGATACTAATGATAAGTTTAAACCTACGACAAATTTTGAGGATGTTACATCAATGTTACATCTTGACATAAGATTTAAAGAAGTACTATGGCTTTATCTCCAAAGAATTGAACTAAAATTCAAAACCTCTATTGCTCATTCATTAGCCAAATCTCACACATCCTATGCTTTTTATTCTCCACAGATTTACCAATCATCAAATTATTATCACGATGAATTACGGATTTTAGAAACAATAAAAAAAAGAGATAGCAAACGAGAAGTAATTTTCCATCACGAAAATAATTATGGCGGTCTTTACCCAATTTGGGTGATCGTTGATTTATTTTCCTTTTCTCAAGTTTCATTATTTTACAAAAATTTAAAGCAAAAATATCAGAGATTGATAAGCTCTGAAAATTACCCAGGTCTTGGCAACGAACATCTTGAATCATGGATTCATGCGGCAGTTAATTTTCGTAATGTGATTGCTCATTTGGATCATATAAATGAGCGAACTTTTAATATTTCAACAATTTCCGTAGATTTTTTTCAAAGAAACAATATCGAATCTGAAACAGTTTTCAAACAAATCTTGCTAATTTCTCGATTGTTGGATGAAGAAGGCTTTTCAATGTTATTAAATACGATCAAGTTTGCAGTAGAGAACTTAAACAATGATCTTAGTTGTTATGGTTTTCCAAATAATTGGAACACTATTCTGACCGATTTCCGGAAAGAAAAACTTTTCTAAACTCCCTACCCCCCAAACATCCGCCCATACTCCTCTGGCAAACTATCCACCATCCCACCAACATCACCTACCCCCACATACTTCCGCCCTTGCCACCAGGCTCTCCCATCCTCGATCGGCACCAACTCCACCTGGCTCACCTCATCATCGTAATACACCAACGCCAACCCCTGATTCCACGGCTGGGTCCGCGTATGCCCCGGAACGCGATGATCCACATGACAAGCCGCCCCAGGATTCGCCGCTGTGATCGTTCGCGCCCTCTCACGACCCTTGATCACATTGGTACTCAATTCCCTCCGGTGCGTATGCCCAAAGATAACCGTCTCCACATTTTTACTCGCGTAAGCCCCACTCGTCGCTCCAGCGTTCGCCCTCGCGATCGATCCGTGCGTCACCCTGGTCACATCATTCAGCCAGATGTCCGCGTCCGGGTATCCACCGACCCACTCCACGCCCATGCTCTCCAGCCCCAACAAATTCGGCACACTCATCACCGCTTCGCCCCCCAAATTATCCGCGCTACGTAATCCATACGCCGCTACCATATGTGTCATCAACATATTATTGATCCTCGCCTCGTCGTGGTTGCCGGCGCTCACCAACACCCGCTCCCCCAAACGCTTATACTCCCGCAACCACCACGCCGCCTCAATGATCGCCGGCTGCGTCGTGAAATAATTTTCCGGCCTCTTAGGGAACCTTCCGAACTCAGCCAAGTCCAAAATATCCCCACCAAAGATCACCATCTCAGGTCGCCGCTCCTCCGCGATCTGCAACCCAATATCCAACACCCTGCGATCATGGTACGGCAGCAACCTACTACTCACATCCTTGCTAAACCCAAAGTGCGCGTCAAACACCACCAACGCGCACCGCATCTCTCCAACTACTTTCTTCCTGGCTTTGTACTTTTGCCTTTGCAAATACACCGGCGCCAAGTGTGGCCATACTGGCTCCAAGTTCCGTCGCTTCAAATACGCCTTCACCTGGAACAAAGGCTCCACCACGATCTCGCCCTCATCCGTCTTCGCGCCGATCTCCCACTTATTCACCGTGTGGTGCTCAACCGCCCACACGCTCAGATCCACCTTGCAATACGTCAGCAATTGGTCCAGCGTCACGATCCGCGCGCTCTTACTATCCAGGTCCAACTCATTCGCCCGCTCATCCCGTTGGACCTTAACGCGCTTCTCAACTTTACCCAATTTTCCCCCTAACTGATCGCCCGAACAGTCGCCACTCGAATGACACACTCATCATCTCGTAACTCAACCACATCACCGCCCACCAAAGCTTTCGTGCTGCTATACCCACTCCAGCCATCATGCTCACCCAACAAGCTAACCGCGTCTTGGTCGAGATATATGCTGATTTCCCAATCCCCGGCGCTGCCAGTAATAGTAATGCTTCCATCCGCCGGCACCCCATAGGCTGCTCGATTCACGATCGTCAACCCAGCGCTCTCTTCCAAAAAGATCAATCCGTTCGCGTCTTCCACATCCTTTTCCTTGACTGCGTACCAAACCTTCGTCGCCGCGCTTAAATCGCCCACATAGGTTGACAGGAAACTAAACCGGTAAGTCAAATAGGGGTTGATCTCTACCTTTCCAACTGCCGCCCTCTGTGCCACGCTAACCGGTAATGCAACACTCGAATGTACGTTCAAAGGAATATCACTGATCGCCATATCCAAATTGCTATCAATCGCCGCCTTAATCGCCGTAATATTCACGTCGCTATTTGTCGCTACCGTAAACCCGAATGAGCTTAATGTCCGCGTTGCGCTCGTCCATATATCGCTAACCAGGCTTCCAAATCCACTCAAGGTTCGCGTGCCGGCTACCCATACCGCGCTGGCCACATCGTTTGCCAACGTTCCAAAACTGGTCAAAGTTCTTGCCGCGCTGCCCCAAACCTTATCGGCTCCTGTCTGGGTGATCCCCACATCATTGGTTACACTCGTCACCGTCGGCACCGTGATATTCGTCAAGGTTGTCGCACCCGTAGCCGCCTTGATGTTACTAAAATCAAGGCCAGCCTCTCCCGTTGCTGCTACATCCAATGTATTCGCCGGTGTCGTCGCCCTCACCAAATCATCACTGATCGCTGCTCGTACCTGCAAAACTACATCTTGCGGATCCGCTCCAGTCGCGCTGATATGAATCGCCAAATCCCCAATCGTATCCGTATGGGAACTGGTTAGTGCGATCTTGTAAAATCCATAACTCAACTCGGTAACCGTTGGGGTTATCGAGCCAAAAGCCGCGCCATCCTTACTGGCCGCTAACGTCAAGGTTAAACCCGTTTTCCCGCTGATATGATCCGCGCTGTCCACCATCAGCACTACCAAGTTATAAGCCGTGTTCTGTTTGAGTAATCTCATAATATTCCTCTCTTTCCTGTTCGTTCAATCCCATCCAAATTCCTTCTAAACTTCGTTCCAACACTGACCGGTGCCGGCGTAAACGCGCATGCCGCCATCGCGCCATTTCCGGCAGTGGTCAGGCTCCATGCCATCGTTTCCGAAGTCGCGTCCGCCACCAGACTTGATCCACGAGTGGTTAAAGGATCCGCGGCGGTTGTCTCCATTTGAGCGTAATTTTCCACGTTCTGGCCAGTCGAATTCCACACCGCGCCGCTGCCATCCACCGCCAGATCCACAACCAGATCACCAATCGTGATACCCGTACAAGTCACCGAAATCGTGCTGCTGCCAGTCGTGTTGGATGCCGTGCTATGGGCGCTGATCGCCGGATCTACCCCGCTACAGTCCACCATCGATATTGCTGACGTTCCGGCGTTTGTCCAGGATACAGCGATCGCCTTGACCCCGGCACTCGGGTTCATTAAGTAGAATATTCCCGCGTATTGCCGGCCAGTTGTGTTCGTTCTCTCAACCGCCGCCGTCATCGCCACCCCGCCGCATGTCACCGTCACTCCGCTTGGGGAAGATACGTCCCCGCGGATCGCCAGCCTGACCAACAACATGGATACACCCGATCCGATGGTGTGATTCTTTGAGTAACTACTTACGGTTGCGTCATTGATCTGATTGTCAAACGCCCCAAATGCAATGGCCATTTACCCGCCTGCCTTATACGCCCGCCAAAGGATTTCTACCTTCTCTTCCAGGCTCGGTTCTTCACCGTTACCCTCAGCCGGCAGCCGGCCAACCCAGCGCAAAAATTCCTCGTTCGTCCCGTTGAAATAATTCACATCCGCGCTGCTCTCCCCGTCCCTCGGGTATCCAAATTCGGCGCTCGCTATCCGGTCACTAAATTGCCACAATCGCCAGTTCGCGCCCCACGGTTTAACCGCCATCGGATTAACCACCCCATAATTCGCGATCCATAAATCATACTTACTCCAAAACGCCCCCGCATCTCCGTACGTCAACCAGTAGCTCGGCGCCGTATAAATCATCGCTTTCTTTCCGGTCCGCCGCTCAAACTGGATCAGGTATTCATACAGATCGCCCTTGTCCGGGTTGATCGGTTTTGTCCATTCAAAATCGATCGTAGGCGGCAATTCACAATCGTTTTCTTCTACAATCTTCGCCATCGCTTCCACTTGTTTGGCGATCGGCACAACATTGCTGTCGTATAACCAAGCATACGCTCCGGTATAGATCCCCGCCTTCTTCGCCCCGGCTATGTTTTCCTCAAAATAACGCACCGGTCCATACCCGCCATCCACCGCTTTGGCGATCATAAATGTAACCCCCGCCGCCTTTGCCTTGTTCCAGTCGATTACCCCGCTCCAGTGGCTCGTATCCAATCCGAATACTCTGGTTTTATCCACGCTGTTCATTCCCACTCCTCCCCAAAAATAGTATGTTCAATCCATTCCAGCCCCGCCAGGATCAACATGACTGGCAACAAACTGAAGACAATCAACCCTTCCACTATCTTTTCAATTCCACTCTTCAGCCGATTCATTATTTCATCTCCCTTTACGTCCCGCCTAAATGAGTCCTCAAAAAACTCAATGCCGTAGCTTCATCAGGAACATCCGTATCCCAGGCAACCAACAACAGCCACCCATACCTTCGGGTCACCCGTAAAATATCCAGGCTATCCTCTCGCGCCCCGGTATGCCAGTAAGTCCCTCGTACGTCCACTATGGTATATTTCCCGGGCGTGTAAACCAAAAAGTCCAACACCTGCCCACCGCGTACATTCCGCCCACCCATTACTGGCACCTGGTAACTGTATTTCATCCCCAGTTTGTTCAATCCCTGAGCAACAAAATATTCCTCCTTGCTGCCGGCTTGCTGACCTCGTATCATCATCACTTCCGGCAATTCCTTCACCAAAGGGGCTGCCTTCGCAAACGGCACCTTCTTCGCCGCGATCGACCTCCTCGCCTTGAACTTGATCACCTCACGCCTCTTGGAAAGTCGTCTGACACACAAACACATCCCGGCTGCCTGGCAGGCTCACATCTCTAAATTTCACCTGCTTGATTGTGGCCGGGTTCAAAAATACAGTCAATCCATCCCACAGCCGGCTCACACTCTCCATCCTTAACATGCTATCGCTGGTATCATCCGCCCAACCTTTGATCAACGCCCACTTATCCATCGCGTCCCGTTGTTCATCAAGCCCCTGATTATTAAGCAGTTCCTCGTCATCCATCAACCGGAAAACCATCGGATACATATACTTCACTCCAATCCGCATCACCGCCTCAACAATCACCGCCAGCAAAATCGGCGTTTTAGTCGCGTCCGTAGTCACAAATCTCAACCGTATCTGGATCCGTTTCGCCGCCAATCCGTATGTATTCCCAAAATCCATGCGTGCCTGTGGACTTTCCTCAAATACACCCTCAGCGCTCGTCCAATCCTCATCCTGGTTCAATCGGTAATCAAGTTCAATCCACTGTTCCCCCGCCGCCAACTCATCCGTCCACAGTTTGATCGTCTTCACCATTTTCTGCACGTCCATCATCCCGGCGTGCATCCGGCTCAAAATCAAAGCCCCTTCGTGGGTGTAACGGTAGGTACTATCCTCCAACTCATTCGTACTGTCATTCGGCATTGGCAGCCAAATCAAATCATTTCCCTGCATCAACCACAACCGGTTTGAGTGCACACCAGGGATAACCTGCATGCCTAACGCGCTGATCCGTTCTCCCTTTGGCGCCCGGTAATGCTCATGCCACCCGCTGTTGTCATACATCAACAGGCTGCTATAACCATCCTCACCCGCGTCCACCGCCACAAAAAATTTCCCCGGGTATCCCAACATGGCAGTGATCGGCCCTCGCCGGCCTTCCGGTAATCCATTCCCTGTGTTTGGTCCAATGTCATCCAAATTCCCGCCGTAGTAACGCTCCAGTCCATTCATCAAACTGAAGTAGATATACACATCATGCACCAGGGTTGCCACCCCGTTTTTCTCACTCATCGAGGCTTCCATCTCGCGGATACTGATCGCGTACGGGTTTCCACTCGCCGGCACAATATAGGGTATATCGGTCTTAAACGCCCAGATTGCCTCCTCATTTCCCCCATCCGGGTAACACATTAAACGCGTTATCTCTCGGTTATAGTCGCCAACAAATACCCCATCATCAAACACCATATTGCTCGAAAATCCGGTAATACTCGCGCTGCTTACTTTAACTTCATCATTCAGCGCCCGGTATATCTTTCCCGCGATCGGCTTAACCGCCAAATAATCGGCGTTATTACTCTCAGCCGCCCATTCTTCTTTCCACACCCCGGCATCTATGTAACCGCGATACTTACGGATATTCACCGCTGACCCCTGGGCAAAATACACGAGGGACTTGCTGCTGCCCCCGCCTTTACTGACCGAAATCACATCCTGCACCGGCGCGGTTAATCCGTGGCCGCTCACCTCACTCCACGTATTCGTCCCTAATATCACATACTCCGTACTGGTTGTATGAGTTGCAATCCAATCCTCATCAACCACAAGCTGGGTAGCGGTGTTACTCACAATATCCCTGTGCTCACCCTTTCCCGGCCCATTAGTCAAAAATACAACACAGCCGGTCCAGGCGTTCACACTCCAGCTTTTAGTCGCGTCAATCAATTTCCCCAGGTTTCCGCTATTACTGTCCGCTGCCCCTCTGTCGCCGTTTCTATACAACGTGGGTGCCCCGCTCGTACCATTGCTCACCAGGTACATCATCTCCTTATATTTAAAAAGGATATTGGTCTTCTCGCTAAAAGCATCCACCAGGCGATAATATAAATCCACCCCGGCGCTGCTCCATGTAGTCCCATTCGCGCTGCTCTCACCAGTCCCGCTCTCGTTGCTTGCCAAATGCCAACAATTCTTGATGTCATCCGTACTCGCCCCGCTCACCACAATCCAGTACACACTACCGCTCGTAATCGCTGCCGCCAGGCTACCCTTCACCCACTCACTCAACACATCGCTCAGCGCGCTTTCCGCCAGGCTCACACTCGTTATCAAACTGCCCATGCTGCCGGCGCTGTCATTGTACAAACCAATCGTTAAATTTCCCGGGGCGCCCCTCTTTCTCAATAACAACCACACACTCGCGATCGTAAACGTCCCATCCGCGGTGATCTGTCGCCGGTAATACCGGCCGTTGCCCGTCAGGTTCTGCCAATTCACATTCCCAGGTACTTCCTGCTCCTGGCTTCTAATTCCGTTACTCCATTGCTCCTGTGGTCCTAAAAACGCTTTGTTCGTTTTGCTCGTTCTCAACCGAAAACTATCTTCAAATTTGGTACTGTCCCGCTCAATGTCCAGGCTCCCTCTTCCCCCGCTCCAGTCATCCTGGGCAATCGGGCTGTACGGATATTCAAAATCACCATATCCGCTATTTCCACTGGCGGTCTTGAGGGCGGTTCTCTCAACCGGATTCCCGCTCACCGATGGTTGCACATCCCCCTTCCCATCGCACAAAATCAACCCCACCTTTCGCCCGTACTTGTCTTCAAGGCTTATGTGATGGGTGGGGTTCGGTTCTGTTGGGCTTACTCGTATCGTCATCTCAGGCCGTCCTTAATCGCAAAATCACCTGGCGCGTGGGTTTCAACCGCTCCACCCTTTTGTAAGCCTCATTCAAAAATTCCCCCACATCATATACCGGATCATTCTGTAAATTGCGCATCCCCCAACGCAATATATGCACCAGGGCTGCCCAACGTAACCATTCCAGGTTGATCTCCACCGGCACCTCCGCGCTGTCCGTGCTGAGCGCGCTATGACTGGTCAGATGTTGGATTCTCAAAGTCCCTGATTGATCCGATCCAAGATACAACACCCCGTCCTTCACCTCATAATGGGTGTTAATGCTGATCTCTCCGTCTTCGTCGATCTCTAATCCCACCACCTCACCAATGCTCGCCGGCAAACTCACCTGATCTTCATCGCTCACACTCAAACTGATATCCAAATCCACCCGTCGGGTTTCCCCCAACGCCGAATTGATCCCCATTTTAAGGATTCGCAACGGGTACTGTCCCCGGGATACCGCGTAAGTTGCCCCGCTTACACTGCTGCCCAGGTCATCAATCGTCAATTTATTCCCGCTAAAACTAAGCACGCTCACCATCTTGCCGGCATGCGTGCCGCTCAAAATCCACAACACGCCCCCATCCCAAAACCCGCTGCTCTGGGTCAAATTAACCGTGTCAATCAAGCCGCTGGAACTTCCTCCCGTCGCGACACCATCCATCACCTCGCCTAACATTCGCGCCGTTTGCAGGCATATCTCTGCTAAGGTCGTCAAACCTACACCTCCAAGTAATAAAAATCCCTAATCGCACCTGTCGCGGGCTGATCTCCCCAACCCTCCGCCCATGTTCACGATTAGGGACTAACCCCATCTCATTGCCGCTTTCGGTCCCCCGTCCACGGCTCAAATTATTTTTATTTCACAACCACTTTACCCCCACCCTCAAGCAGGGTGACCTTATATCCGTGGTCTTTCTGGAGCATTTTGGCTACATCATCTACCGAATACCCCAGGTGTTTGTTGACCGTCAGTTCATCAACATACGCGCGTCCGTTCGTAAACCGTACCCCGCACGTTACACCGTTATATTGTTCATTTGGCGCTACCGCCTCAAATCGTTTCATCCGCTCAACCTTTCTACCAATATTTAGGCTCAAACATTAATCATCGGCGCCTGGATCTCGTTCTAATACCCAGGCGCCAACTTTATTACGCTACATCGTCCCTATCAGGGCCGCTCGCCACGTATACATACAACACTTCACTGGTCAGGGTTCCCCCAACGGTCAGTAAGGCGCGCATATAGCGTTTCTTGCTCTGGCAAAGCAAACTCTGCCGCCAACCTGCCGCGGTCGATCCGGTCAATTGGCTGAACTTAGGTCCATCCTCAATCCCGCTCGCGAAGGTCGCGCTATCGCTGTACTGGATCTTTACATCAATCGTCGGGCTTGTCCCAACCAACGCGGTTTTCAAAGCCGCTTGCACCCATAACCCATCCGCCGGCGTTTTACCAATATCCAAAACCGCGCTTCCGCCGCTGCGTGTCGTGCTTACCGGCGTCTTGGTCGCGGTGAAATTGGTGCCATCATGCAAAATCAAATTCTCGTCTCTCATCCGAACTCCTTTCGTTTTTCTTAACCCGCCGCATAAGCGGGCATTATTTTATGGCAGCTTACGAAGCCGCCATCTTGAAGCCCTTCACCCGGCAAATGCTGTACTGGCTCAAGTTATACAAACCAACCGCCCAGTCAATTCTCCGTAGCAATTGCGGGCCGCTTTCCATCTCACCGCCGTTTAAGGGGTCATACACATCCGGACCAGTACCTTTCAGTTGAATGGCACGCAACCCATCATCGGTATCCATTCTCACCGCGTAAATACTGGTGCTGTCATTTCCACCATCCCCGGGGTCTTCAGCCGAACTGATGATCTCCGTGCTCTTGTCGGCGGTCAAACCTATATCCACCAACGGAACCCCGCGGAAGTTCTCCCAAACCTTGTCGTACAGGGCAAGCACGTTATAGCTCAACCCCAAATTCCGTAATACAGACCCAAATTGGATCCAGGTATCCTCATTCATGATCAAATGAGTTGCCCCGTCCACCACTTTCACCGCTTCATGTAACGCGTCCAAAAAAGTGTTTTCATTCGCGGTCGAGGCTTTCACTTTTAAAGCGTCCCCAGCCGAGGCAAGGTCAATCGTTTGGCGGGCTGGCATATTGCTCACCCGTTTCTTGATCCCCTCAAACGCGTCCGGATCAACCCCGTGATCACCATTGATGAAGTTGTCATTAAACGTGAACGATACCGCTTTGGCTTTCATCTTCATATTGGTTACCAATGTGGTTTCGATACTGTTAACCTTCTCCGCCAGGCGGTCCACCTTTACATCTCCACCCAAAGCCGCCAACGTCTCAACCACGTCCTCAACGTTCCCGGTCGATTCCGTATACCCGCCCCCAATTTTACGGAAGCCGGCGCCCGGCAGGGTTTGCCAACGGGTTCCCCCCACATTCAACCCTTCCACCGTCTCAAACGGCACCATCTTGATCAAATCCGAATAGCGCAAAAGGTCGGTAATAAACCCTTTCTGCATCGGTTCTTTCGATTGTTTCTGAATATCTGCTAATGTAATCATCTGTCGATCTCCTCTCTCTCATTTCCGCTTTCGGTCCCCCGTCCACGGTTCTAATTGTTATTTTTTGCGTAACGCCCTTTCTCCCATCAAGTACAGGGTCTTACTGTCCGTAATCCCGCTGATGTCATTCGACGCCACCCTGCCATCCACGCCGCCGGCGTTTCTCACCGCGGCATTTCTCTTTTGTCCCTCCAGCCTGGCTCTCTTCGCGTCAATTGCCCTGGTCGACGCGGCAAGAAAAGTCCCCGTAAGCTCTCCCTTGTCAATCATGGGCTTCAAATACTGGCCAAATTCCGGATCACCCTCTTCGATAAAAATACCTTCATCTTTCATCATCGACAACGCTGTCGCGATCACGGGGTGCAACTGCCCGGCTCCTCCGCCGTCAGCTTCTGCCGCCTGGTTGTCTCCAACCTTGCGCGGATCCCCGCCTGTCGGGTGGACCTCGCTCATCACCGCGGAGTTGCGCTCCTCCTCCACGATCTTCTTCTTTGCGGCTTCTACCTGCTCATCGCTCAAGCCCAACACCTGCTGGTTACGCTCAAGCCCCTCGAATCGCTCCCGGATGGTTTTATTCATCCGCTCCGACAACTTGTCGGTAAAACTTTGCGCGGCTTTAATCGCCTCTTCTCGCGCGATCTGTCGGTATTTCTGCTCGTCAAACCCCCGCGCGGGATCTGCCAGCTCTTGTTCATCAGGTTGATGCTCCAGGGATTCCCCAGAAACAGTTTTGTTGCCTGCCGCCGGAATGGTCTGATCAATCTCACCCGCAACGTTCAAGCCTTCACCTTCTAAACTCTCCATTTTTATCTCTCCTTTTTCTGCCTTAACAACAAAAAAGGGCACGCGAAAACTCGCGTGCCCCGCAGGATTATCCCTGTTTCTGTCAGGCTCTACTTACTCTATTATACAACAAATTTTTATTTTGCAAACATCCGTTCTAACTTTTTACGTAAAAACTCACTCCATAATCACCTCATTCCCATTCAACAACGCCGGCGCCACCATGCTATCCAGCCACGCCTGGAAATTATCATACATTCTCCCATCCATCTCCCAGTAATACCGCAGCATCTTCTCCGCCCCCTGGCTCAACTTATCCCCGGTCAGCGCGTAATTCATCGCCGCGGATAGTGCCAATTCACTCCATCCGCTCGTATCCACCCGCCGGAACATATCCCCGCCAATAATTGGTTCCAACTCCGGGTATTTCTCATTCCAACTATCTTTCCAGTTCAAATAATTCCGATACTCCGGAAACCTCAACATAAAACCATTCCGATCACTCGGCGCCAACCGCTTGTACGCGCTCTGCAATTCGTAGTAATGCGGAAATTTCTCGCTCCGTTGCCTGAAATACTGATCCGCCATCGCGGTCATCCTCTCATCTATCATCGGAATCTGAGGTGCCTCTGCCGGCCGTTCATACCCCTTTGGCGCCGCCGCCCCCAGTAATTGTGCCCAGTTCGCCAAAAGTTTCGGATCAAACTCAACCCCCGGCTCACTTCCTAGAAAATCATCAAACCGTTCACCCAGATACGCCCGCACCTGTTTTCTATCCGTCGCCCCCAATTCACCATACTGATCCCAGATCGAACTCTTCAAAAACTGAATCAATCGCTCTTCCGGATCCTTACGCAAAGCCAGCCGCGCCTCATACTCCGGATATCGCTCAAAAAATTCCGTCAAGGCTTCCTTGTTACCCGCGTTATACGCTTCCCACGCCAGGTTGTACTCCTGCTTCAAACCCTTGTACTCCATCTCTGCCGGCGGTAACAACCCGTTGGAGAACAAACTCGGAATCAACGACCCAATCACCTGATCCAATTCCGCCCCCTGGGCTGCCCCGGCCAGTGCCGGAAATCCCGGAACCCGCATGCCAACCTCAAAGCGCACCCGTTCCATTGCCTCATCATACGCCCCGCCCTGCCGTTCAATCATCGCCAGCTGCACCTCTTCCACGCTGTACTTCCCTTCAGCCGCCATATTCGCCAACTGCCGGTCAACGTAAAAATCGCCCCATTCCCCAAACTCACTCAACCCTTTACTCTCGCGGTACCAATTCTCGGGTGCCGCCAGCATGCCGGCCACATCCCCCACCCATTCTAATTTTGTACCCTTAAAAGCCGTCTTCATCGCGTTACCCGTCCTCGTAATCGGCAACGGGCTGGCTGGGTAACCATTTTCCCCCAATTTCTTTCCTTGCGTCAAATAGTACGGCAACGTAATATACAATGCCGGCGAGAACAACGTCCCAAAATAATCAAACAATCCACCCTGCTCATCGTTATCCATCCGCGCTTGTTCAAGCGCTCTCTCCCAGGTTACCCCGCTTTGGGTATTTATCGCCGTATCCGCTTCCCCGGGTTTAATAACCCCGTCCTGTTCCCAGTCCCGCAACACCCACGCCGCGTTATTGATCAACATGTTCTCATCCCGCTGCATCGCCTCCAACGGCTGGGTGAACATCGTCCACGGCATCAACTGGCTCTGATAACTCATCCAAACCCCATCTCCCGCCCATTCCCCAAGCCACGCCATCGGCACCTTTATCTTGTTTCTGGTTCTTTCCGGGTATTGGTTCTTGTAGGTATTCTGTAAATTCTTAAAGCGCGCGTAAAAACTCAAAAAGCCCGGTCTGTCCATCCCGCGCACAAACCAGTTCAATCCGCTCCTGGTCATAAAAAACTGATACGGGTATACCGCGTTCAATAACCGGTCAAAACCATACTGCTCGTTGTAGTTCAATAACGCCTGGTCGTGCATCAGGTTTCCCCAACCCACCGTTTCATGTTTCACCTGAGCCATGTCCCCGCGTACATCCTTCAACCAGCCCTTCAACTGCTTGCCTGTTTCAGGGTCCAGCCCGTCATAGTTCACTCCCCGCTCATAATCCATCGCCGCCCGCTCCATCGCGTCCAGCAATGGTTTTACCTCTCCATTCCAACCTGAATCCAATACCTCCCCCGTGGGAATAAATCCGCTCGTCTGGTCATATCCGCCCACCGGGTATAAAGGCATCTGCCCGCCTTCCTGGTAAAGCACTCTCGGATCAGTCGACACACCCGGCTTCCCTTCCTCTTTTACCTTCTCACCGATCTGCAATCCAATCTCTTCTACCTCACCCCGTTGCGCCAGCAGCCGTTCGTACTCCACCTGCAGTTTATACGCCTCACCCATCGGAACCAGCACCTCTGCCCCGCGCGCTCTTATCTCCTTCGTGCTGATCTCACTCCCCCGGCTTCCGTTCCTCGCTACCTCATAAAACTTGCCGCCGGCTTTTTCGTACACCATCCCATTGCCCAGGTAATGCCCGCTCTTCGCCCCGCGTAAACTCACCCCCTCAGCCTTCCCAATCGCCTCTTCCGCCACTCGCCAGGCTTCTCCAACCCGCCCCAATTCAAGATCAATCTCTTCCAGCAGCCCGGCCGCGTCCACCAATTCCCACTGCTCCCGGCTCAAACTGTCCGCGTCCATCCGTCTCAATGTCTTCGCCTGGTTGTAATCAATCCCCGCTTCGTTCAAAGCCTCATCCACAAACCGGTTTACCGCCTCATTCAGATCTTTAAAGTTCTGCCGCTCTGGCCCACTTTCTACCAGTTCCTTATATAACCGAATCCCGTCTTCTCTGATCTTCACAGTAGCGCTGTATTCTTTACCCTCAATCTCGACCCTCAATTTTCCCAAACGGGTCCCCGCTTCGTTACTTATCAGGTTCGGATCATCCAGGCTCACCACGGTTTCATTCAAATATTCCTGCCGGCTCTTTACCGCCGGGTTCTTTTCATCCACAAACAACCGGTCGTATACCCCCAGCATTTCCTCATTCAAACTCAAATCCAAATACCCGCGCAAGCCGCTGTAAACCTTTTCAACCCAGCTTTTAAATTTTCCAAACACCCGTTCCAGTCCCGCCACCGGTGCCTGGCGTTCGCTCATATACTTTTCCAACCCTTGCACCCAGCGTTCCTCCGCCGCGATCGTCCACTTCCCGCCTTCAACCCCAGCCCAGCCTTCCACAATCCGCAGATCCTCACCCTCCAAATCCAGGCGGAAGATATGCCCCAGTTCGTGCAATACCGTGGTCTTGTCCGCGTTTTCAAACGCCGTGATCAAATTTCTGCCATCCTCAAATCGTTCAACCATCCCCCGATGGCCGTCTTTATCCACACCCCCCGCTTCAATGCCTGCAATCCGGGTCTCATACCATTCCCCCGCGTCCCTTCCGTGCCCGCGTCCCCATACCTCGGCGTGCGCGTCCGCCAACACCATATTCGCGTTAACCACCTCCGCTTCTATACCCATATCCAGCATCTTCTGTTTAAAGGCATCTCTTACCGGCAATCCATTTCCGTATTTCTTTATCTCCCCAATTCTGCTATTAACCTCATTTCGGGTACTCTCCAATTTCGGTTCCCCGCCACCCCATTCTTCCGCCATGATCCGCCTTACCACCGAATCAGGGCTTTCAATTCCCGTCAGTACATCCGCGCCCGTATGCTGCCAGCTGTCAAACGCCCGATCCACCACATCCAACGGTACATCATCCAACCGCCGCCATTGCGGGCTGTTCGCGCCGCCATACTCTTGCACAATCGCCATGATCTCATCCCATGCCTCAAGCCGTGGGCTTCCATCCATGTTCGCCGTTGCTATGCCATAGTGGTTCGCCAACTCAAAAATCGCCGTCCGGTGGCGCTCCTTGCCAGCCCGATAAACTTTTCCGCGTTCAACCGCTTCCGTCACCTGGGTCGCTCGCTCACTCACCGCCGGTTTGCTCGCTTCAGCCTGCCCGGCCGGGGTCTCCGTTTTTAAGCCTTCTCCCGCTCGCTCATACAGGGTACTCGCGCCATTGTTCCGTTTCAGTATCCGCTCTTTCCATTTCGCCTGGTATGCCGGCTTAAACTCCTTCCAACGCGCCGCCCGGGTAGGCAGGTCCAGGTTGGCAAGGTTCGCCCGATGCTCGCTCATCATACTCAGCAACTCCCCATCAATCGTGCGTAAATCACCCCGCCAGGCGCTGGCAAGGTTCGCCCCATCTTCGCCCCAATGCTCTCCAAAAACCTTCACAAACAAATCATCAAATTCATTCGTAATCCCGCCAATCTTCTCAGTAACCAGGTTCACCCATGCCTTGTTCCAGGTTCGTTCCAAATCGGCGTAACTCATCTTCACGTTCCGGTCATTAAAAAACGCGGCGTAGGCCACATCCCGCTCCCCAAAAAAGGTCCGATAGGCTTTAAATTTCTCACCCATCAAAACCAGCATTCGCTCCACGTCCGCGCCGCTTACGTTGATCCCGTCAAAAATCCCCTTCATCGTCGCTATGTACGCGTCCTGGGCTTGTTCCCAACGCCGGCTTGCCCTGCTCTTCGTGCTTTCAATGATCACATTCCGCAAATCGTAATTGTCCGCGGTCTCCGCCAGCCGTTCAAAGGTTTCATCCCAATTCAAATCATTCTCTATTTTTGTTTCAAAATAGCGATCCTCCAGCATATCAAAAGCATCTACCGCCCCGGCCAACCCCTCCGTCTTGGTCTTGTTCTCACTGTGTTTCGCCATGTCCAGCAATTCATTCCGCCATCGTTCAGCCGCGAATTTCTCTCCCCGCTCCCGGATCTGATCAAATACAATCTTTACCTCCGCGTCTGTCTTCGCCTGCCCCAGCCCGTCTTTTAATTCGTCCAGCAACCCCAGGTGTCCCAGTAATGCGCTCGCTTCTCCCGCGTCTATTCCCAACGTATCCGCCGCGCTGTTCACCAGCACCCCAACGCTCCGGTTGGTTGTGTTCTTTACCAGGTTATCCAGTTCATTCGCGCTCACAAAACCTTCAATCGTCCGCTCCAAAATATTCGGATCGATCCCGCGCTCCGTTAATCGGTTGCGCAACAATTCCGGCATCCGTTTAAAACCGTTCCCAGCCGTCCAGCGCCGGCCATAAAAACTTCTCATCGCGCTGTAATACATCTGCTTGCTGCTCCCGCCTTCCAGCCAGGCGCTTAGCCGCCCAAATACTCCCACTTTTCGCGCGTTACCCACAAAATCAGCAATCTTGCTCCCCAAACCGGATCCCTGTCGCGCTTCTCTGATTAAATTTTGTCCATCTACCGGAATTTCTTCTTTCACCCCCAGCGAGCCATCACTGGCTTGTTTATTCACTGTCCCGGCGTCGTATTGCGAGGCGCCATACCCTTCTCTGACCCCCTCAGGAGTTACCCCAAAATCTTGGAACCAGCTGTTCATCCGCCCGTCAGTCGTAAATCCCATTACCCCGTGGGTAGCCATCAATACCCGGTTATTGATGAAGTTATTCACCATGTAAGCCGGGTTAATGTCCAACAGTGCCAGGCTTTGGGCACCCTTTAAACCACGCAAAACCCCCGCGAAATCACCCTCGTTGGTTATCCCAAAGGCTTTCTTAGCCCAATTCCCAAAATGCTCACCATAATAGGCTTTTACCAGGTATTTATGTTCTTCCGGGTACAACGCCACCCTGCCATCCCGAAATACACCCATCTCTTTGGCGATGCTCTCAGCGCTGATCTCGCCCCTATCCACCTTCGCCACAAAGTCTTTGGCGCTCAGTGTATCCAGTTGCCTGGCTTTATCCACCACCACCTTGAACATCGATCGTGGATCACTGGAGATCAACCCCTTCAATAAAGTTGCCGGATCCCCGCCTACGATCTCCATCATTGCCATAAATCGTTCTCTCGGTATTTTTGCCAGTTCAAAGTTCGCGTTCAGTTCTTTCAATTTGGGCAGAAAACCCTGCACACTCTCCAGCACTGTGTTGAACTCCGGGTTATCCAAAAAGGTCGCCCCCATATCCTTTAGCGTATTTATATCCCGTTCAGCCAGTGCGGTTAATGCCCGTTCTAAATTCGCGCCCACCATTTCATCGCTTTTTACCCAGTCCAGCAGAACACCCATATTATTAGATGCGTTTCTGAAATTAATGATCGCTTTCGCTTCCGGGTTTAATCCCCACAATCCGCTCCAGGCTTTCCTGAAACTTTTCTTGCTGCTCTCCGCCGGCGTTGGTTTCAGTTTTGCGATCCCATAATCAGCGTCCAGCCCCGCCAGTTTCCGCTCACTCGGCGTCATCGCCCGCAAGGTTTCCATGTCCGCGCTCTTCGCCAACCCTTCAAAGGCTCTGCCGGCTTCCGATCTCCACAGCAAGATATTTTCCCCAAACAAGGTCGGCGCCATCTTGTTCGCCGTCGCATGCAGTTCTTGTACCCTTGCCTTCGCCTGGGTATCATTCGCCAGCCCCAGCAAACGGTCAGCCTCCGCCAAATTACCAGCCCGTTCAGCCGCCTCCGCCAATCCCCGCAACCGCCCTGCCTCTCCGCTAAGTTTTACGGTTTCATGACTGAAGTATTTACCTCTTGCCTTACCTGCTATCTCCGGGGCTACATTCAGCGGATCAAATACTGATTGCAATCCAAAATCAGCGATCACACCGGTAATGCCATACTCTCTAATAAAGTCTTCTCTTATAGATTCGTAAGATTCTCCCTTCAATAATCGCAAAGTAGCGTCAGTGAGGGTATAACCCTCTCGCACCTTTATATTCTCCGTTTCTCCCAATTGAGTAACAAATAGTTCGTATGAAGCTCCTGCCCCAGTCTCTCTGAACAGTTCACCGGTTTCATAAGCTAATTTACCTGCCAGCCAGGCAGCTTCTTTGATTTCTTCATCAGAGTAAGGCTTTAATTCTTCGGCGAGCTGAATATTCTGTTCACGCGCATTAATAAGGTTATCAAAGGTTCCCTTTCTAATTTGTTCCAACCATGCCGGTATTTCTACTCCACTCGCTTGATACTTTGCCACATTTTGTAAAATCTGGTCTTGCCCGGCCTTCTGTTCTACTAATTCAGCGGGTTTGTTTAATGCCATACCAAGTGCTTGCATGGTTTCACCTGCTTTTCCACCCAATTGTTGCCCATACCCTAATAACATCGGGGCAAGCGCTGCTATAATGCCAGCTTTCGGTCCAGCTACAGATGTAGTTATCACCCCTGCAGCAATCCCTTGCGCTGCTGGAGCGGTGGCGGGATTGGAAAATAAACTAAATAGATTTTTTTGATAGATTTGTTGGAAGTAAGGCATTTCTTTCCAAACTTCATCAAATACAGGATCGCTCAGGATCATTCCCTGGTTATAAGTTGCGACATCGTGCATATTAAAGTTTGGATCTCTGATCACGGCTTGTTTCTGCTCAATGCTCAGTTTCGACCAGTCGAAATACGGGTCTTGCCAATTGGTTACCGCGTTATAACCCACTTCTGGAATCGCCGCCAATGGGTTGGCTACCTGCCCGTTCTCTCCAAAGATAATCTCCGGGGGCGCCGGCATTTCCTGCAATTGTCCCCAATTCGGGTCTCCGTCCGGTAAATATCCCCATTCTGTATTTGGTTTGAACCCGTTCCGCATTTCCATATAGGCATACGTATCTTTGATGAATTTCTGGGTATTTTCGTCCAACCAGCTATCACCGGGGATCGCCTGGGTATCGATCAAGTTATTCCAATACACGACGTTGGCCGGGTTCGCCCAATAATTCGGGGTGTAGTTTGGGGTTGCCAATACACCCCCAAATTTACTTCCTAACCAATCGCTGTCAATTGATGTCCACGGCCGATCTTGCGGGTTCTTTGGGTCATATCGCTCAAAGCGGTACCCGTCCACCCGATTACCTTCTTGTAAATCGTTGTATTTAATTCCTGTAAAGAAATTCTCATTGATATAGGGCGACCAGTCCCCATTGATCCCGTTCGGTACTTTGATTTGTGTCCCGGCTTGTAATACATCAAACGGGCTGTACCCTGCTTTATTGGCCAGCCAGTACGCCTTGCGCTGATCTCCTCCAAACATGCCGGCGATGCTTTCCCAGCTATCCCCTGCCTGTACTGTATAGTTGATCGCGCCTTCGCCTTTTGCCACACCGCCAAACCCGGGTAACTTCCCCAGTCTCGCCATTCGCATTGCTTTTAGTCGTGCCTGTTTTAAATCCCACGCCGAAGGACCAGTCGCCATAATTTACCTCACATTCCAGTTGATCAAATTCCAATTCCAGCCGTTATACGGGTTATATCCCCCGCCGCCACCGCCATAACCTCCGCCACCACCCCACAAACTACCCCCAGCGTATCCACTCCCGGAGCTGTTCGATGCGCTGCTATCACTTACGGTTGTTGGGTTACTGGTTGGATATCCGGTTCGGTGATAATTTGAAGTTGAAGGTTTTGGATATCCCGTTCGGTGGTAATTAGTCTTTGGCTTTGGGGTAGACCACGGTCCATAAGGTCCGCCAGATAATAATTCCGATCCGTTGGTATAGTTTGGCCACGGGAAAGGACTGCTTTCCATACCAGGAAATACTCCCCAATTCTGAAAAGCGGATGCGTCAAAAGTCGGATTCGTCGGAGCTCCGCCATTTGCCTGCACAAAACCTGCCGGCAGATTCCCCCAGTTATCTCCTGGCGTATCCTTCTCTTTCTGGCTCCTCGCTTCATATTCCTTCGCCCAGGTTGGCGCGATCGAGTACAATCCCGCTTTTCCTGAACTCGGATTCGTTTCTATCAGGGTAGTCGGTTCCACTGGCGCGCTCACCTCCGGCACGATCGGCACTTCTCCCGTGGTTGGTGCCGGCGCCGTTACCTCAACAACGGGTGCCTCTGCTCCGGTCACCCCGCTATACACACTCGGAACCCCCGCCCCGTTTCCCACTGTCATCACCGGCGCCGCTACCCCGCCCGGCGCCACATACGGCGTCATCCCGCGCCACCAGTAACCAGGTGCCCCATATCCAAATGGTGTCCGCTTTGTCTTTTCGGCCGCCGCTCTCCTCGCCTGTTCAGCCAATGCGTTCTGATACTGGCTCGCCAAACTTTGTACCGTAGTTACCCCGGCCGGCTTGTTCACCGAGGTATTGGTCAGCATCGCGTTTCCTGTTTCGTCATATTGTGTGATCATCTCTTCTTCTCCATGTACTTATTAAATTCCGCAAACCCTGCCGGATCCGTCTGTTTCAAATCTTCCTTTACCTCATCGGTCAATCGCCCATACAAACCCTTGATCAAGGTTGCCTGCTTCGTTCCCTGCCAATCCCGTTCAAACTGTTTCCGCCAGTTCTCAATTTCCGCCTGGCCAAACATCAACGCGTCTTCCATTTTCTCAGCATCAATCATTCAATCACTCTCCTCGCGGGCCGCTCAAAGGTAGTTGCTCCCCGCTCTGATTCAAAGTTGGCAACCTCGCCCCTCCTCCGTTTTGAATAAACTGGGGAGGTTGCCCTTGCGCCATTCCCTGCTGAGGACCACCACCTTGTGACTGAGGCATGGACGAAGGAATCCCCGAAGCAGCCGTAGGCGCGGAGCGGGACATCGCCATCTGCTGTTGTTGTTGCGCCGCGATAAAGGCTTGTTTGGCTTGTTCGGTCAACTTCTGCATCTCCAACTGGAATACCGTATCCGCCGCCGCCTCACTCCACACCTGATAGCGCATCTCATTACTGTCATCAATCTGCAGTAAATTGGTGTGCATCCATTCCGTACTCACAATCCCCTTCAATCCCGCCGCGATCTGCGCGTTCCTGAACATATCCTGGGGCAGCTTAACTTCCATTGTGCATTCCAGTTCCAAATCATCCCCAATCTCACTCGGCTTGATCCACGGGTTCTTGATGTTCTCAGCCTTTATCCAACGGATGATGATGTTGCCCATCTCCCGGAACGCCGCTCCTATGCACTCTTGCGAACTCACCAGGGGCAAACGTCCGCTCTGGCTCAACATGGCCAATGTGCTGTACGCGGTATTACTCCCGCCTATGTTCTCTCCCAGGGTCTGCTTGTATATGGTGCTCTCCCCGCTCACCTGATCCAACAACCCGCGCGCCCCCAACAAATCCGCGTCAAACGCTTTGTCATTCAGCAGTTGGGCTTTGGCGGTAATATATCTAAACGGTCCCGCGTAATTCACATCCAGCACCCCGTCCTGTCCTAAGCTCTCCGGATCAATCGCCACCAGTGGACCGGTGCCTCGCTCAAACATGCTCGTGAACAAGGTCGTATATAACAAATTCTCCCGCTTCCACCATTCACCCTTCCACTTCGCGTACAAAAACGGATGACGCTTGTGTTCCTCATCCCGGAATAAATTGGTACCATCGCTGATCATCACCACAATCGGGATTCGGCTCATCCCATGCTCGGCAAACATCAACGGGACGCTCTTTTCCTCAACCCACACCGCCCGATTTTCCATCCCATACCAGTCATAAACCGTATATTCCTCATCTTCATCCAATCCCTCCGTACCCCACCGCTCGCTGATATCCGCGCCCAGGGCTTTGTACTTGCGTAAATACGCCCTCATCCCCGTCCGACCAAATACCGGGTAACCTTCCCGCGGGTTGATCGCGCTCACCAGAAAAGGCGTTCTGGATCGTATATCTTCCAGCCGGCGCTTCTCGTATTCCGGAATGCCGTCCACCTCCAACATATCATCCACCAATTCGATCATCAAATGCACATCGCTGTACAATACCGCCGATCGCGCCGCCTCAGTGGTCAGCTTGGTCAAAGTCACCTCATCAGATCGTTTAAGGATGTTATTCAAAGCCTTCTCCACCTTGTCCGGGTCACCAGTTTCGGCGCTCGCTATGTAGTGCGGATCATTGGTTGTCAGCAAGCGCACCATCCCCAGTACCTCATTTCTGGCGCTCGGGCTGATCGTCATCTTTACATCTGCCGTATCACGCTTATTAACCGTCTCGCTCGTCTCCATCCAATACATATCCTGCAGCTCATCAAACATCAAATCCCGTTCACTGTTCTGGCTCACCAACCGCCGCGCCTGATCCTGGATTTTCTTCAACTCGTCCATACTCAATTTTTTCGTAGCCATATTTTCTCCGTTTCCTGTTTAACCTCTACCGCCTACCCTCTACCCTCTACCTACTACCCTCTACCTACTACCCGCTACCCTCTACCTACAACGCCCTCATGCCGCTCATCGGATTCACCCTCTTCACCTTCACCTCACCCGGCGCCCGTCTTGCCGGCGGATCGAGGTTCGTCAGTCCGTACCTCAGCATGTCATAGGCGTCATCCCCATCCACCTTCTCAACATCCTCCGGATTTCTCTCACTCCTCACCAGCGTCTCCATGCACTTAAACACCGGGTAATAATCCTCAAACACCATCAACCCCGGCATCCCGTCCGCCTGATCCGCCAGTAACCGATCCAGCTTCCTCTTTCCACCCAGCCGGTCATCATCCGCCCGCGTTAACGCCACCCCTTCATCCTTGTATTCATCCACGCTCGTAAATATTTTGTTCCCCGCGCTCTTGCGTGCCCACATGTCCGGGCTGGCATACGTCGCCGCCGGGCGCTCATCAGGCGCCGTCATCTGCTTGATCACCCGCGCCTGTTCAACGTCCGTCAATCCGCTCTTCAACATCGCCTTGTACACATATACCCGCCGCGTGGTAGGATCCATCGCGAACCATCCCGCCGTAAACGGATGAACGTAGCCATAATCCAATGCTCGCCACCTCGGCCAGTGTTCGGGTATGTCAAAAGCTCTACATGCGATCCGCTCTCTGGTCCAGCCGGCAAATGCCTGCCCGGCAAACACGCTCCAATCCCCATAACGCAACGCCCTCGCCACCTCCGGGTCGCGCTCCATCAAACGTCCCTCATACCCCGGATCTCGGCTCACCCCGATCTGGTTATCCTCCAAAAATGCCGGAATAAAATACACCCGGCTATTGCGTCCATTCTGGTTCGTTACCGTTTTAACCTGCTCGTGTTCCCCTTTCCGTTTTTCCAGATCATACAATTGGCTGTACCATACATGCCCTATATTGCCCGGGTTACTCGTCATCACTGTAAACGGCCGGTAGTTTCCCCAGTTCCCGCTGGCTCTATTACGGGTCAATAAATAATCCACGATCCCCCAGCTAAAATGGGTCGCTTCATCTAAAATCAATAAGTCGATCTGTTGGGATTGATAGTTGTATTTATCTTTGTCGTTCTGGGCATACCGGAAATAGAACACACTCCCGTTTTCAAACTTCCACTCTTTTCCGCCATCAGTCGCGGTTGCCGCCGATCCAAATACCTCATACGCTGTTTGCATCGCCGCCCCAGGTCCGTCCAATTGGCTGTACGTCCGCCGGAAGAACGCGATCTGAATTCCCGGCCACAAGGTCGCCGCCACGCGTGCCAGAATCAAATTGCCGTACGTCTTGCCGCCGTATGCCGCCCCGCCATACCCAATCAAATCCGTCACCGCCGGCCCACGCTCCCCCGTCACCTGCCACATCGCCACCTTATCGTGCGATCCGCCAACTGGTGCGCATTTAAATCCACACGCCTCCAATAACTTCGCCTGGCGCGCCTGTACCAGCGGAAGGTCAGCGATCACTTTATTCGTCCCCGCCTGGCTCTTGATCTCCGCCCGATTCATCAATTCCGCTTTGTCCTCCGCCGGCCACAGATGCAGCAGCCTCAATGAGGGAGGTAAGCTCGAGTTTGATTCCATCTGTTTCTGATTGCGCATATTTCAGCCATTCCAGCAAGTCCTTTGTCGTCGGCGCCTGCTTCCGCATCGCTTCCCGCACCATCCTGTTCGCGATCCGCAAGCGCTCAGCCTTGTTAGCCGCCCCGATCATCCTGCTTAATCGGTCCAATTCCTCCAAAAATTCAATGTCAGCCTTCCACCGATACAGTTGCCGCTCCGATCTACCGATCCGAGCGGCTGCTTCCTCTATTGTGTACCCCTCTGCCAGCAGTTCCACCGCCTGGGCTTTAACTTTTGTCCACTTAAATCCTGACATTAATCTGACATTTCCTCTTAATCTTTTTTCCAGGCAGATGTCGGATTACCCCAGGAGCGAATGCGACGTGCGGGTTAATCTGACATTTCCTCTTACCCCCTCTTCGCTCTGGTCCTCGCCGGCGTACTCGTAGACCCATTACTCGATTGTTGCTCATGCAGTTGTTGCACCGATGCGTCTACCCGTTCAATCGCCCTGCCCATCGCGTCCAGTTGCGTGATCATCCTGCCCATTGCCGAAGATTGCTCCTGTGAGTGCAGGTTAAATATCCTGATCGCCTCAATATATTGCTCGCTCAATCCGCGCACCACCACGGTATGTTGCTCCTCAATATGAGCCACCGAATTGGTAAATTGCCTGATCAGCAGCCCGCCGATGATGATCAGCAGCAGCGTGTACAAAACCACCACACCCATCTGATCCCATACACTCACCGGCACATTCGGAAGTAGAATGCCATCGCCGGTCATAATTCCAAACTGCCCGCGGGTTCTGAGTTCCAGTTTTTATATTCTCGCAGCGCCCCTTCCACACTGTCCCCAACAATTTTCTCGACCCGCCCCGCGTCAACCTTAATATTTTTGATCGCCAGCACATCCAAAATCGCCTGCACCGCGTACGCTTTAGCGGCGGCGTTGTCCGGGATCGCCCCATTATGTTTGAGTTGCTCCACCACCGGAATGACCCATACCGCGGCACTCGCGATCTGTTTCGCCACGTCCGGCTGGGCTAACTGGAACTCTCTCCAGGCTTTGGCAGCCAATCCCAGTAACCATCCGGTCAATGCCGCTGCCAAAACCGGCAATACTGCCTCAAATACGGTTAATCCTATCTCTGTCCAATTGATCATTTTTTCTCCTTTAAACTGTCATTTTCCGCCTTAACAATAAAAAAAGGGCACGCGAATATACGCGTGCCCCGCAGGATTATCCTGTTTCTGTCAGGCTCTACTCACCCTATTATACAACTATTATCATTTTTAGAACATTAAATAGAACGAAACCTTAAAATATTTTTTTCTCCAAATTGCCTATTGACAATTATTGCCGCTTGTGGTAATATATAGTCAAGATAAAAAAAGGAGAACGAAATGAACGCAAAAGAAATGGTTGAGCAATATAATATTAGCCTCACGGAAACAGAAAAACTTAATGCCCCTGGTTATAACAATTTATCCGCCGACATTAAGCAGGCGCTTTTTGACTCTCAAGCTGAGATATTAGCCTACTTGATCGCCGAGAAAAAAGAATTAATTGCGCGTAATGTGCCAGGCTTGGACGAGCTTACCAAAGCCCTTGATGCTGCCTACAACGAGGATTGCCGATATGATGATCAGACTAATTTGATGATGGATGACGAGTACAATGACGGCTCCCGCCCTCCCGCCGCGATAGACACATCGCTGAGATCCTACGCTGATCAGCTCTCAGCACAATACCCAAGAGCTGCCGTATATATCAGGGCTCAAGGGTATACAGCAGCCAGTAATTTTAAAAAATATGGCGCTGGAAAAGCCGCCATGAAATTATTAGCAGGCGGTGGGAGCATAGAGGCAGCGGAAGCGATCTTGAGTAATTGGTGTGAGGATTTCTCAGATTAATTTTCGATTTAGCTAGTCGGCTGGCTTAGTAAACCGACAGAAAAGGATGATATGAACGCAACCTCTAATCAATACTATTGGCCAGATCTATCAGCGGTAATCCGTCAATACGTTGTAGTTGATGATCTCGGGCGGTTCGGTATCGCTCACTACAACCCATACAATGATACTTTGTTCGCACGACCAATAGACACCCCTCCCCTGGTATCGTTCGGTGGAGGCAAACTTATGTCAAATACTGCCTGGCACAAGGTCGCCGAGGACACTTATACTGGGATCTGGTATGACTATGATGGTCCATCCAGTACCATACCGAGCAGTCTCAAACGTACATTAACCATAATCCAGGATCTAGGTTATCTGTTACCTGATAGTTGGGCGGATAAAATACTCGCGGAGAGTGATCAGTCTGGACACTGGAATTACGGAGCGACAATTGGCTACATCCCTGGGCGCCCACCGGTTACAGGCATCATGCTTAATGAGACTACCGTACATGGCGCCATTGATTATGCCAGAGAGGCAGGGATATCGATTAACGATCGCACTGTCCGCCACGCCGCAAAACATGGATATATTCCAGGCGCCCGTAAAATTGGCCGAGATTGGCTGATCCCTTATGATGGGTTTAACCATTACCTCGACCACCGCCCTAAACCAGGTCGGAAATAATTACACATAATTCCTTACTTCTGGATACGTACCCGCGAACTCATAAAACAGCTCCGGGTACGCTCTTTTAAGAAATGCTAATCTCCCATAACGCGCTGATCGGGTACCAAACATAGCCCCATTGCGGGCTAACTCCCTGCCTTGTGGCATAAGATCATATAATTCGTTATAGGGTAAATCATTACTATATATGGTTGCCCAAATGTCTTTTCCATTCCAATCAGCCATCGGTGCACATACCCATTGATTTCGCGTTTTCGCGAAATATGTGTTTCCCCTGGTTATCAATAGCCGACTACGGATTCTGCTTTCGGATTTACGCATTCCGATAAAACTACCATCCATACCATTCTGCTCAGCCCATGCACCGAGCAAATCTCCCAAACTTTCCGAATATCTTCGCTGCGCGCCGCGTTCCGCCTTCTCGCTCTCCTCATCCTGTAAGTACCACCCAACCTCCTCGTAATATTCCCAGATCGATGGACCTTGCAGCTCAATAAATTCGCACCCTTTGTGCGTCGCTAAAAACTGCTCTATAACCCTCGGAGTGTCCGGCCACTCATCATATTTCCCGCAATTAACATACACCAGTGGTACTTGCGGCCTATTAATCAGAATTAAATGCGCCATCGCCAAACTATCTTTGCCAAAACTCATAGATATATATGGAGATGTGGCTCGATCAAAAAAAGAATCAACCAAAACATGCAGGCCACTCACCCGCTTCTGGTACCCTCTTGTCTGGCTGTAAAGCAAATACCCGTCTCGCTCCATCATACCTCTCTAACGCTCACCGAATGCCGATCGTTCCCCAGCTCATTAGCCGGAACGATTACTCAACCACCAATTCCATATGATTACGTTTGTCCCAGTATGGCGGTCTCACTCCGTAACTCACTCGCCGCGTCGCCCGCACATCCTTTGGCAAGTTATACACCGGTATCCCGCGCATCAACTTACCATCCCGCCATATGGACCAGTCCTCAGCCACCTCATCCACCTCCCACTTCGCCACCCGCCCCCATCCCTGGCTGATCTTCTTCCCGATGTGCGTCACCGTCGCCAACAAATACCGGATCTTCTCAATATCCCCGACCAAATACCATCGCACCCACAACGCCGACCGATAATACATCGGCATCCTGTACGCCTTATACATCGCCGCGCTCGTATCGATCTTACCCCGCCGGCCATCAAACTCGATCAGATCCGCAAGAGGGTTGTCGAACCTCTTATTCCAATACTCCGTCCCATCCACATACGGACCCCACTCCGCCCAACTGCAGTGATAATACCAATCCTTATTGTGCGTCACCTTGATCGGCATCCTCCCTCCGCGCATCGGCTCCCCCTTCGGTTCCGCCAGCAGCGAAGCGCCTGGTACGGTAACATCCCGCACCCCCAGATCATCCCGCACCCACTGCGATAACAAGATCCCATCCAGCGGAAACCACTCATCGCTCACAATGCCGGATCGCATATACGCCGTAACCCGCATCGGCACATCATTTGAGGCCATTGATCAATTCCCTGATATCATCCCCATTCTCCCGTAGATGCTCCATATACCTCGTTCCTAAACTCGTATCCAACTCAGCCCCGCCCTGACTCAGTCGTGGGTTTATCTCATGCCAATGATCAAACTTCACTGCGATCTTACCGTGTCCGACGCCGCTCTTACCACCGATATACGGGAACCGCCCAAACTCTGCCAGCACGATGCAAAACGCGTCAAACTCCAGATCGGTCACATCATCCAACACTATATCCCAATAAAATCGAGTTCCAGCCGCCAAAGTCTCCACGTAATACCGCATCTGTTGGCTCTGCCCGGTTTCTCCAGCGATCTCATCACCCTTCGCACGCTTCTCTGCCTTCGCAAAGTCCAACAAGCCCCGAACTTCTGGTTCTATCAACTGCCTTAAATGATCGTTCTTCTCGTCATCCCGCCGTGTATATGGCTCCTGCTGCGTAACATCCCATATCGAATGGAGATCATCACCAACATACTGCGCCGGCACCAAATGCGACGTCTCCTCGCAGATCGGTAACATCTTCCCGATCTTAACCTTACCAGGCATAATCTGGTTTCCCATCGCCCCACCAAAGATCGAAACCAGCGGGATCACCTTCCTCCACCGCCTGGCCTCATCCACATCAATACCCTTACCAGACTGCTTGCTCAAAATGCCACCGCTGAACAAAAAATAGAACGCCGGCAAACTCAATCCGCGAATCTCCCCAGTTTCCTCATTAACACCATACCCAAGCGCCTTCAACATGTGCAGCATCCCGCGATCCCTCAAAATACCCCTCATCGCGTTCCCGCTGATAACCGGCACCTCTTCAACGCTGCCATCCCTTTGGATGATCTTTTCTCTCCGCAACATACTATTGATGCCATGCGTCTCGCCAATATGGCTGATCGACGTCAACGCCAACACTTCACCTTCAAAAACGTAATTTTTCATTTCGCTTCCTCTCGTTTTTCAACCTTTTCTTTCCATTCATCTCGTTTCGCCTGGTTGTCGACCCTTACCAGAAGCACCAGATACGTTGTCTGATCCCTCAGCAGTTTCAATGCTGTCTTGTCATCCAAACTGCTCAGCGCCGCCTCGGCCAATCCCCTATCTGTATCATTAGTTCCCAACGTCGCCCCCAACCTCGAACAAAGTCGGCTGACAAAAAGCGGAAGGCTGCTTGTATACGCCGCCGATCTGATCTCGTTCTCGTACTGCTCCCAAATCGTCATTCTGTACCTGCTTTTGTAATCCGGCGATATCCCCTTCCAGATCGTCCTCAGCAGTGTCGCCGTCAAAGCCTCCGGCCCCTGTATGTCCATCATCCACACTCCTTTGCGCCAAAAAGATGGCCAACTTAAATAAAGACGCAGCTCTGAACGGTTTCAACCGCTCATCAGCCGCGCGCCACGCCTCGATCCCAAACTCCAATATCCGACCCGTACCGTAACTACCACTCTCTATCTCGCCCTTGCTGAACACCCGGTACAGATCCTCGATCACCACTAATAAATACTCTAACTTACCGCGCTCAACATAAACCGAAGTCTCCTCAAACTGCACCCATCCGCTCTCCTGCCCTGTCGGATTTCGATTCGCCCTGAAAGCCAAATGCTTTTGCCCGCTGTCCGCGATCGCCGCCAATTCAGGAAAGTTACCCTCCAATAGCAGCCGCTTCATCTCAGCCTTATTACTCTTACTCAACGGGATCCACATCCCATCCACCACAAAATGTGAATAATTCTGCATCCGTTGTGGCTTATCTTTACCCATCTTGACTTGCAACTCAACCGATCGCTGATCAAACCAAAAAGCACAAGAACTACAAATAATTTCACCAGGAAACAAATGATCATAATTAGTAAATGTATCTCTTACCCAATTATTAAATTCGGTTCCGCTGCCAATTTCTCCACAAATTCTACAAACTCCATAAAGTTCAACCATCGCCTACCCACTCCCTTCCCGCAAATCCTTACTGATCATCACCTGGATCCGCTTCACCTTCCCGTACACCACCTCGATCGTCACACTCCCAAACCGCCACTCCATCACCTTTCGTAGATCAGTCATCAGCTCCTCGATTTGTGCCTCGCTCAATATAGGATCGATACCCTCTCTCTTTTGGAGTGTCTGCCGGCTCATTTCTCGTTACCCTCGATGATCAAATCAATCACCCAATACGGCACATACCTCACCCGCCCGCCGGTAAATCGTTTCAATCTACCCTCCTCCGCCAGCCGCTTAAGCATCCAGGAGATATGACTGGTCGATCTGGTACCCATAGTCCAGCATAATTCCCGCATGGTAGGGGATCGCGCTTCCCTCTTCCACATTCCGTCAATTAATTCCAACAACTCTTCTCGCCGGCTCTCGGCTCGCTCTTGCTTTTTCAATTGTCCGTTTGGCATTCAGTCCCTCACCAAATCCTCGACCCACACCAATATTTCCCCTTCCTCAGCGCCTTCGATGATCTCAACCTCAACCTTCTTGATCTGCTTGTCATTCACATACACCACTCCCTGCAGCGCGTCAAACAACACCTTCAGGTAATTATCTATATCCCCCCGTTTATGCTTCCGCCGCACAATCACACTCACCCTTACATCCCCATCGTGCGATTCTACCCCGGCGCTTGCCCCAATCCAGCCGACCAGATCGCGGTAATCCCTGGCTTCCTTGCTCACATACACCCGCCCGCCCACGTGTCTCCAATAGCGGTTCGCGCTCGGCGGCATCGGTACAATCAACTGGGACCAGGTATTCACGGTACCGCCTTGCCATTCTTAATAATCCCCATTTTCAGCGCGATTGCATAAACCATTTCTTCATCCAAGTGGATCTCCATTTCCATTTCTCCGTTGGAATAGGTCTGCAACCTTACGGTTCTACGTTCTGGATAAAATACACCTTCTACCCCATCCCCAACAATAAAATCTTCCACAGTACCCGTTTTTGGGTCAGCTTTCATTTTCAAGGATAGAAACAGTTTATGAATCTTCAACATTCTCTCTGGGCTAAGTTCAATAGATTGATCAACACCGTTTTTCCCTAAAGTAAAGACAACAACTGAACCTATCCCGCTATGATACAAAGCAAATAACTCATCATCAATCTTATAATCCTTGAAAATAAATTCAAAATTATCATTAAACTCGGTCATTCTTTCTCCTTACGTATGGTTACAATCTCTCTACCGCATGATGGACAATATTTAAAACCATAATTTATACTTTCGAGGTAACTGTCTTGACATGATGTATTCCAAAAATTTTCATAACCGTCATCTCCGTGCTTCCATACGCATTTTTCAGGCGCGCCATCCCATTCGACAGGTTCGTCCTGCCAAGTAATGTTGTAGCCAAGAAGTGCTTTTATCATCCCTATCGCAAGTTGATAACCATTGTTTTCCCCAGAAATCCAATAATCATCGCCATTAGGAAGAAGAGGATGTTGTCTCCTTACTGGTTTTTTGATAAAAAAGTGTTCATCCCCGTTTTGGTCAACCGCTAACCATATATCCATCATCCGCCTCTTTCCAGCTTACTCAAGCGTGCCTGCAACAATTTCCGCGCGCTAACACCGCCAAAATAACCCGGCATATCTCCCAGGTCAATCATCCTGATCGCGGCTCTTATCACCATCAAATCCGTTGTATGCGCCATTCGCATGCGTAAATCCTCAATCGTCAGAGTTAACAATTTCCGCGCCGCTTCTTCCGTCCTCGATTTTGGGCTTAATTCGCTCATCTCTTCTCCACCATATCCTTGTCATTCGGCCATTCCTTCACCGTCCGCTCCATCATCCGCCGATAAGTCCACATGCACGGCTTATCACTCACCAGGATCAAGGTTAGAAAATCATCCATGATACGTTTTTTCATCACGCCCCGCTGGCCAGAAAAGCAGCCAGCTCATCCTGAATGCTATTCCGGGTAGTCTTTCGACCCACCACCCCGTCCATACCTGGCACCCCCTCGGTCTCCCAGCGGGTCAAAATCGCCTCCAAATAACGATGATTTTGCACCCCAAACCTCAAACCCTCCTCCAATGCCTGGCGCACAGTCGGCGCGCCGTATTTATCCGTCTGGCGGGCTAACCAATCCCGCGCGTACTGGTTGATCTTCCCGATGTTTGCCCCGTAATATTCCAGCAATTCAGGGGGTACATCGGTTGCTCGAACCTTTGTCTCTTTTGGTTTTAGATTTAAATTCACAGCGGCGGCGGCAGCGGCGCCCCTTGCGGGCGCCAACGATCTTTCGCGCGATTTTTTTCGCGCGTCCGCGCTTAACCCGCCGCGCAACGCGCGCGCGGGTCTGCTTCTGCTTCTGCTTCTTATCTTTTCTACTTCTTCTTCTACTTCTTCTTCTACTTCTTCTTCTGTCACGCTCATGTCACGTTGTTTATTTGGTTCTGTCACGCTTATGTCACGCTTTCGTGACATAAATTCTTTTTCTCTCCCGCTCAAATTCCTATCATTTAAGCTCTGGCCAAATTCCTGATTCAAGTCTTCTTCTTCTAATTCATCATCTTCCGCCGGGTTACTGCCGCGTTGTTTCCGCTTGCGTTCCGCCGGGCTCATCGCCGCCTGGCGTTGGCTGAAATGGGTCAATATCCACCGCTCGATCGTATCATCGTAACCAAATCCAATCGCCTGGCTTAACCTCTCCAGCCCGGCTTGTAAACTCTCCATATCTGTCCGTAATATCCACGCCATATCATCCAGGCTCGGTAAAATCCCATCCCTGCCCTCATTGCCGGCCAGTAACATCACCTCCACCGCCAGCCGCCAATCCCCATCACTCAACCGCCCCATCTTCGGATCTTGCAATATTTCCGTGTACAACTTGATCCACGTATATTTACCGCTCATAATTGGCTCCCATCATTCCCGATCGTCCCAATCCTCGTAATCACCAAACATCTCATGCCCAATCCAGTACGCCACCAGCAACACCGCCCACACTGGCACCAGGCACAACATTACAAACCCTTCCACCAAACGCTTCATTCAACCCTCACAATCCCAATCCCATCTGACCGCCATACGTTGTTTTCAGGTTATCCACCAACTTCTTGGCGTTATCAAACATCGTCTTCGCCCGGCTCAAACGGCGCTCGGCGCTTACCAACCCATCCTCCAGGCTTATCGCCCACCAATAACCAACGCTCTCATCACTCACAATCAGCGCCCCATATTCCAAATTCGCGATCTCAACACACCGCCTGAATATCCGCTCTGTGTTTTCATAATTCGGATCTCCCTTGTGCAATCCGAACAAATCCGCCATCAGCCGTTCTTTCGTTGTTGCCTTGTCTTTCCCGCGGTAATGGGTCTTCATCGCCCGTATTACCTCGCTGATCAATTCGGGTGACGCGCTCTTATGCTCGATCCAACTCGGTATTGGCATCCCAGCCTCCTTATTCCTCGTCCACCGCCCGCACAAAGGCAATCGCGGGACCAGTTCGCCGGGCTTCGTTGATCTCCGGGTAACGCGTGGATAGACTATTCAACATCTCTCCATCCCACAACATCCTTCCCCGCCGGTATCCAACCTTGAAATATTTTGTCTCCGCCGGCTCACCACTCAACGCTACCCACTCCTTGATCGAAGTCATCAGGTTGTTCAACTCTGTATCCACCACCCCAACCTTGAACTCATACAATTCCTTCAACTTGTCAAACTCCGCCCGCTTCTCTTCACCTAATAAATTCGTGATCGCCCGGTCGCTTTCCGCCACCAACCCGCGCCGTTCCTCTTCCAAACGATCCAAATCAGCCAATAATCCGTTAAATTCAGGCATGCCTAATTTCTCCTATCCCACCAATTAATCGCTTCCGCCACCATGTACAAAAACATCACAAACACAAACATCTTAAAATCAGCGCTCATGCCGTTGCCCTCCCATTCTGTCGAGCGATCGCTCGTTCAAAAACGGTTTGCGCCATATTTTTGTTTCCCGCTTCACTCGCGTCCACAAACCAGCGTGTTTTACCGTACACCTCAACACTCAACACTTCGTGTTCATGGAACGTCACCGCGAACGATTTCGCTTCAACCAGACTCCAAAATACCCGGTACGGTTTATGAGAGTACAACAAGCGCAATTCCACTTCGTCCCGGTCCGAAAGAACCTTGATCCTCGGTGCCCTGGTCATACCAACCCAACCCGCCGGTCGGCTTTCAAAATCAGGCTCGCCACCAGTTCATCAATCCCAATATCACCCAAATTCGGCACCTTCAATCGCGCCACTTCCGCCCGCAGATAATCAATCTGCGCCCGCTCCTGATCGTTACGCGTCTCATACCACTCCCGGAAGGCCTCCACCTTGATATCCGCGTCCTTCCGCTCAATACACTTATCCTTCAGCCGGCTATAGTACATAGTCATCCTCTTCCAGGTATATCCTCTCAAACTCATCATCGATGACCCGGCAAATATGCTCATAACACCAGATATAACGAAGTGTATCCCCGTGGGACCAACTGAAGTCCATCTGCCTTTTATTGAACATAGTCATCCTCTTCCAGGTACATCCTCTCAAACTCATCATCGATGACCCGGCAAATATGCTCATAACACCAATACCACTGGTAATCTTTGAACCTTTGCTCAATCACCCTCAACACATGTTCCCGCCCTGCCATGTCCTCACCAATAAAGGTCTCCCCCTCCGGGATCCGCACATTACCCTCAATGATCAATACCTTGCCGGCTGCCAATTCTTTTCTACAGATCATTTCATCACCTCTCCGCCTTTAAACATGAGTAATTCCTCTCGGGTCGTCGCCGGCGGTTTTCCCATCCAGGTGACATTCAATAAAATCATCAACGCTCTTATTTGCGCGGAATCCAACATTATCATTGCATGATGACCCGTCAATTCCTCCAATACCTCTTGTCGAATATCTAAGCCCGGCAATATATCGATCATCCGTTCGGTTAACATTGAAACCTCATACTGGTAAACTGGATAGTCAAATTTTTCCAGCGCATCCACCAAAGCCAGGTAATGCCGCTTAAACTCCGCTGGTTCATACGGTCTTTGGTGGGGCTGTTTTCCCACCGTATACACTGTATACTCCGCTTTATTCTCCATCATCCGACTCGCCTTCGCCTTTCATCTCAGCTTCCACGTTTGCTTCCAGCAGCTCATCCCTCAGCCATAAAAGCTCCGTTTTCGCGATATCCAGTTTTTGCAATACCCGCTCAAACGCCAGCACTTCCGCATTGGATAACATGTAAGGAGATTCAAATCCGGTCAAATACTTCAACACCATGCGCTCTTCCAACTCGCTCTCAAATATTCCCGTCAGCATTTTCTGCACAAAAGCCACCTGCTCCGCGGTAGCCGAAACGCCCCCATTGTTTTGCAGATTGTCCACCATCAACTTGAAATTAGCGCTGAAAACATCCGGCCTAAAAGGTCTCTCAGATTTCTTTTTAGTGGTATTTTTTTCCCCTTCTTCACCCTCGCCGGCTTCCGTTTCTGGCATACTCGTCACGGCTTCAATCTCCGCGCTTACCTGGTTCACCGGGTTGTTAATCACGCTCTCGTTCTCCATCTCCTCCGGTACATACACCTGCCCAACCAGCACATCCGGGCAATACCACTTCACCCCGTTGCTGATCGCCCGCGCGAACAAAATATTCTTGGTATATCGATCCAAGTTACTTTGCCCGCTTTTGGTCGGGTCCGCCCGGCCGGCGCCCGTCTTGCGCGCGTCCGCCAGGCTGAATACACTCGTTCCCAACTTGTACCCGTTCCGCGTGAACGTGATCGCGCACCGCTCATCATTCAACTCATCCACCAGGTAATCGTAAATCCCGCTCCGCTTGATCAAGCTCGCCAGCAACCCGGCCCCGATCACCGGCTTGCCCTTGATAATGTTGATCCCCGTCATCGCCGCGTATGGTCCAATTCCCAATTCCGCGCCGGCCATGATCTTCACCGCCGCCTGAGCAAGGTCTTTCGTATCCTCAAAAAACCCGCTCGCCGCCATCAGGCGCGCCGCTTTCTCCACATCCGCCATGCTCACCAGTTCTACTCTGCCAGCCTTCATCAAATCATTCATTTCTATACTCCTTAATAAATTCGTTTATAATTAAGGCGAGCCAACTCAAAAAAGCTCACCCCCATGGGTGCCGAATCTTACCGTTCGGCACTTTTCTATTTTCGAAATCCTTTTATGTCCTCCAACCTTTCCGGGATTTCCTCAAAACGCAAACGATCACCCTCTGGTCGCTCACCCTGCATTCGTTCAAACTCCGCGCGCTCCACATCCGTAAAAAACTCAATAGATACCGGTTCAGACTTAGGTCCAAACACCGCGTAAGTCCGCGTGGATTGCTGTTTTATCCCGCTTACCAGTTCATTTCTCCGCTTAAGTTCTGCAAATCCCCAGCCTAAAATGAGGAATTGAATAGTCTTTTCTTCTTCTGTCCAAGCGTTCATCTTCACTCCAGTCGCAAAGCCGGCTCAGGTTTTTCTACGTTTGGATTCTTTTCCAACTCGTTTAGATAAAACCTCACTGCTTTTCGAATGAACTTACTCCGATCTGTATCTATCTCCTCACATAATCGTGCAATTTCCCGCACTATTTCATCGTCCATTGTTATGTTTATTGGGATTAATTTTCTTTTTTCCATTTCTCACCTCGTGATAAATATACAACATAATGTAGATATTTATCTACATTTTATGATATACAATAATAAATGTCAAGTCCCAATCTACATTTTGTAGATATTAGTAAACAGGATTATGAAATGAACGCACAAGGTAGGGAATTAGAATTTACGGATTGGCTTCTGAATAAAATGATTGATCTAAATCTGAACCAATCACAATTAGCACGGCAAATGGGTAAGGGAAGATCATACGTAAATAAGTTAATTAACGGTTCTTATAAATTGACATTCGAAAATGCTAAACTGTTATCAAAAGCATTAAGATTGCCTCTATCTGAAATACTCGTCGCCGCCGGCATGCTTCCCCCAGTTCAAAACCTCAAAGATAATCTCGCTGATCGCTTCTCCGAGATCCTCGCCGAACTGCCCGAAGAGGACATCGACGAACTTTACAACATCGCTATCCTGAAATTGGAACGAAAACAACGCAACAAATAAACACAGGGAGGAATTACCAGTGAATAAAACCGATCAGATGATCGCCATCTATCAGGATCTCAATCTCATTGACCAGGTAGACCTGTTCCGCAAGGCAGCCTACTTGCGCTTGCGTCGTAACCCGCGCCGCGCCGCCCTCCCTGGCACCATCGCCGGCGGTATCATCACCTTCTCCGTCCTCATCCCACTGGCACTCAAATAAAGGCAGAAAAATAAGCTTCTCATTTCTGGACCAAAGGAGATATTATTTGTGAGAAATGTCATCAATATTCGATGGGAAGTAACTGATATTCGAAATTTCAAAGTTACTTGTGATGATTTTCAGTGTAGTGATCATATACAAGACGAACACGATGGAATACTCGAATACGAAGAAGAGATCAAAAATGCTATAATAAAACCAAGAAACAACATTGTATATGGAGATAAATTTATTTCTTCAAATCACATTTATTATCACAAAATCAACGAATTTTTTGAGATAAAAGTCGTCGCCGAATTTGACGACAATTCCGACGGTTATATCCTAACGGCTTATCTTATAAAAGGTAGACCAAAAGGAGAAAAAATACTATGGCCAGCATGAAACAACTAATTGAAAACTATAAAGATGGAGAGTTAGATTATTCTTTGGTTTTAGAATATCTGAACGGAGAATCGATTACTCCCATCCTAAAATATGAGGGATCCCTTGATATGTTGAGGGTTTATTTCACAGACGATCCTAAGAACAAGGTTGTATTCTATTCAGAGAAAGCTGTAGCTTTGATCGTCGATATTGCGACAAACACCGTAGTTGGTCTTCAGGTGGATAATTATGAAAAAGGCTTTCTCCCCGATCTTATGGCTGAGAAAAAGCTCCAGAATAAACCAACCATAAAAAAACCATCAAGTTTGAAACCCTATTTCAGAACGGCGTTTGCGTAGCTACAGCATAGATCACTACGAATTACTTGATCGCACATTAAATAAAAAAAAGGCAATACAACGCGTTGCGTTGAAAGCCTCCACTTATTGTTATATCTAATTTCATTAATTAGTCAAGTTGCAGTTATTTCATCATAATTTGAAACCTTTATCAAATAAATAAACAAACCGACTGAATGGAATATAGAACCAAGATATGAACACTCTTGAGCTGATTTTACTGATAATTTCAGGCATAATCGCGGCAGCCCTCTCCTTCTTTATCTTCGGATTTTCTTCTAACTATCTCTCCGAACGCCACAATGTCTTTTTAGGTTTTAAAATATCCCTTTTTTATTTTTCCTTTGTGGGGTTGATCATTTTTTATTTTTTATTGTCTGGCTTCCAAAATCTTTTCGGCATTCCATTATTAGATGTATTCGAAACCACTCCTGAAGATTTTCCGCCCATCGTCAATGGTACCGTTTGCCAACATTTTTCTTCACTTTCCAACAGTCAAATAGGGGATTATGTTTGTATTTATGGTTCAGCATCCCAAGCGTATAACGGAAAGTATGACGAGATTATCTTGGTGGATAACAATTCCATAGCAAAGTTTAGAAGTGATCTTTATGTTTATAATATGAATACTAACGCTCGTGAGTGTGTTTACGCTTATGGTTATTTTAAAAGTCTACTTCCAGCGGTTGAAATCATTGATAACCAAACAAAATATGAACAGGTTATAGGTGATTACAATTCATCCTTTACCGCCTGCACTAAACCGACCACCAAAACGCCACCACCTTCAAGCGCTTTAAAACAACCCACTACCGTCCCAGTCCGCCCTACCTCCACCCCAAAGCCGGCACCCACCAGCACCCCCGCCTTTCAGCCCTCCCTCCACGGCGTCCCCTGCAAACACTTCACCCAAATCACCGACGCCGATATTTACCAGAACATCTGTGTTTATGGCCGCGCCGATCGCGCTTATTCGCCCACCTTTTCCTCCATCAAACTTCAACTCGGCTACCGCTCCATTGATCTCATCTCCAACGTCTGGGTGTATGATGAATATGTCCCCGCCGGCACTTGCGTCCTCGCCTATGGCCGGCCACAGAACAACGATTTCTACATCAACTTCATCATCCACTCCGAAACAGAACAATCCAACATCACCAACGCCCCGGGCGTCACCACCCAATGCGACCAATAAACTGATCGAATAACCATGCCAACCAAACTAAAAATTACCAACCTGGACCCGCCTATGAAATAGACCAACAGCTTCTTGAGCTGTTGGTCTAAAACGTAGCGCATAATGACCAACAGCCTAACCTTAAAAGATCGATAATTAGAACATTTGTTGCCGCCACATCTATCGAAAACAATGAAAATACACATTACTACCACCAAATACAGATACCCCATAGCCAACAGCCTTCTAAGCTGTGGGTTGTGGGTTCGAATCCCGCCGAGGGCGCCTTTAATTTTCTTAATAGTTTATCTCAGACGTATATTTTAATGGATCGGTAAATTAACCTCATAAAGTGCCAACTATCAGGTTCTTTGGGCAAAATTAATTATTCATTGGTGGAACCGTCATTTAAAATCCGAGCTACAAGAAGAAATGGATCCCTTGTTTCGCATCACCATTCCAGCCTGAATCGAATACCTCACCCGTGGGAATAAATCCGTTCTGTTTGAGCGAAGCGAAACCCCAATGTAAGTTGGGGCTGGTCATATCCGCCAACCGGGTATAAAGGCATCTGCCCGCCTTCCTGGTAAAGCACTCTCGGATCAGTCTTCGAGAACGTTCCCCGATTTCCAATACTTTTTACCTGGTTTTCATCGAATACAATAAACCCATCCTCGGTCCTGATCCCATCGTACCCTTCCGCCTTCAAGGTCGGAATATCCCGTCCATTAACATCCACGTCATCAATGACATTCCTCGCGTTCAAATAATACCCATCACCAACATCCCCAGCTTGACGGACTTTGAATTGAAGTCCGTTCCCATCGACCTGGCTCATAAGTAGCGGTCTCCCATCTCCATCCACAACAATCGAGTGATCATTGACTTCCGATAACCAGCGTGATATAGTGAAAGTAGATTCCACTGTATCACCTCCCTTGTAAGGGAGTGCTGATGCAGTGGATTTATTTGTTGTCTTATCATCGACAAAATAATCATAATAATATTTTTTTACATTATTAGTGTTAACCTCTCGAACTACTATGGCGACATTCATAATGTTTCCATCAATTGATATTTTTGTGCCATATCGATGAACCAGATCTATACTTACTTTTTCTGGTCTACCAATATCAGAAATGAGACGAACGCTATTAGCGAAGAGTTCCGGCAGATCTCCAATGATCCTCCACTTATAACTGTTCTTGTCAGCTCCAAATATGGTTTTTCCTAATGCACTATTTGGGAAACTGATAGTGACGCCGTCGTTCATATTCACAGCTGTATGTTGTGTTAACGATCGGTAGGTTTCTTTTGTATAATTTTTCAACGCTTCAAAATCTGTGTTCGGAAATAATTCACTCGATGAATACTCTTTTGGCATAATACTTTCATAAATAACCGCGTTCTTTGTAGCTTCCCAGTCCCCAAACCACTCCTTGAACCCTGGGCTTTCCACACCGATTCGGTCCCAAACTCGCTTGTACTTCCTCAATTGCTGAAGATCATTTTCCGCCCCAGCTACCGCCGCGTCACCATCCGCCGCCAATTGGTACAACACCCTTCCATCTTCTCCGCCCGGCTTCCCTTCCTCTTTTACCTTCTCACCGATCTGCAACCCAATCTCTTCTACCTCACCCCGTTGCGCCAGCAGCCGTTCGTACTCCACCTGCAGTTTATACGCCTCACCCATCGGAACCAGCACCTCGGCCCCGCGCGCTCTTATCTCCTTCGTGCTGATCTCACTCCCCCGGCTTCCGTTCCTCGCTACCTCATAAAACTTGCCGCCGGCTTTTTCGTAAACCATCCCGTTTCCCAGGTAATGCCCGCTCTTCGCCCCGCGTAAACTCACCCCCTCAGCCTTCCCAATCGCCTCTTCCGCCACTCGCCAGGCTTCTCCAACCCGCCCCAATTCAAGATCAATCTCTTCCAGCAGCCCGGCCGCGTCCACCAATTCCCACTGCTCCCGGCTCAAACTGTCCGCGTCCATCCGCCTCAATGTCTTCGCCTGGTTGTAATCAATCCCCGCTTCAATCAGAAAGTCATCCTTTAATATATCTCAAATCCATCGATGACCTGATCATCGAAACCGCTCAACTAGAACCAGTAACCCAATAATTTATTGTATACTTAATCCCGTATTTGAATTTTATGCTTTCACATAATAAGATCCATCCCAACCTTACCCGTTTTGCCTGGCACTCCATCAATGCTGCTATTCTGACAATCGGTATTAAAACTGCCGCTTATCTAATCACGGGCAGTGTAGGTTTGTTTTCAGACGCGTTGGAAGGCGGGGTGAATTTGGTAGGGGCATTGATGCAATTATTCGTTCTCAAAGTAGCTGCCCAACCTGCCGATGATGAGCATATGTATGGCCATTCCAAAGCCGAGTATTTTTCCAGCGGCGCGGAAGGCTTTCTGATTCTTAGCGCGGCAATAATCATCGGTTTCGAAGCGATCAAGCGATTGTTGGTGCCAGAGCCTATTGACCAGATTTTGGAAGGTTTATCGGTTTCGCTGGTCGCGTCCCTGATCAATTTACTCGTCGCCCGCGTATTAATAAAGAATGGGCAGAAATTCCAGTCGATCGCCCTCACGGCTGGCGGGCAACACTTAATGACCGATGTTTACACTTCAGCCGGCGTCATTCTGGGGGTCGGTCTTGTAGAACTTACCGGATGGTATTGGCTGGATCCGGTCATCGCTCTCGTGGTAGCCGCCAACATTTTAATAACAGGATATCGTATTCTTCATGAGTCTATCGAAGGTCTCATGGATCATTCCATTTCCACAGAAAAACAGGCGATCCTCTCCGGAATCATCAGCCGTCATCGCCAAAATGGAATCGAAATCCATGAAGTTCGCACCCGCCAGGCTGGCGCGCAATCCTACATTCGATTCCACATTCTCGTCCCAGGTGATTGGACCGTACAACGCGGACATCAACTTTGTGACGACATCGAATTGGAGATTCAATCAGCCATCCCTAATTCGCGTGTCGATACTCATTTGGAAAGCCTTGAGGATCCTCGCTCCTGGATGTGATTGTTTTAATACAATTCTTACGCTTAACTGATACAGTTAATGATCAACACTGTACCCCTCTTGGCTGAATATTGTAAAATTATGTTAGATATTCATTAGAGGAAAACAAAATGACGATCGTGCACTGGAAAACCAAATATTCGTCCACGCTCGGTGAATCCTACGCGAGCATGGCCACAATCAGTTGGGGAGTTCGTACTCACGCCCACATTTGGAGCCCGCCGACTGATCTGTTCGAGAACGACAGCTATTACATTGTTCGGGTAGAAATCGCGGGTATGCACAAGAACGCTTTTGAGATCACTATTGAGGATAATTTTTTGATTATCAAAGGTAAACGAGCTGAGCCAACTGGTAAAAAAGCCTTTTATCAAATGGAAGTTCGGTTTGGTGAATTTAGCTCAATTGTTGAAATCCCCGGATCTGTTGATGAAAGCAAAGCAGAGGCGGAATATCAGGATGGCTTCTTAACTGTAATTTTGCCAAAGTTCACAAATTAAGAATAAGAGGATGTAATCTAAAAATGCCCGCCCGACGATGGAATACAACCCCTGCCGAGTTGATCGAGTGGATCGATGATGAAGGCTTTAAAGATCTGGATATGTTCTTTCCCACCTTATTTACAAAGATTGAACCTACGATTAAGGATCTGGTGGATTCAAAATCTGAAGAAAAAGAAGAAGAGCAAGAACCACTGACAGAGGAAATTATCCCTATTCTTCCTCTCCGTGGGGTTGTTGTTTACCCTCAAACTGCCGTGCCATTGACAATCGGGCAACCACGCAGTATCAAACTGGTTGATGATGTTTCCTCGGGAGATAGACAAATTGGCTTGATTGCTGCCATCAACCCCGAGAATGAAACACCTGGTCCTGATGAACTTTTTCGGCGAGGAACTCTTTCAAGCATCCATCGCTTACTTCGCGCCCCGGATGGCACAATCCGGATGTTGGTGCAAGGCGGCGAACGGTTTGAAGTCATTGAATATACCCAGACAGAACCATATCTGATGGCGAAAATCCGCCGGATTCCTGAAGAAATCGAGACAGGTTTGGAGATTGAAGCCCTTGCCCGCAAGGTGCGCGACCAATTTTCTGAGATCGCCGATCTGATCCCCTCATTTCCGAAGGAATTGGTCGCATCGGTTGTTGGTATCGAAGACCCTTTGCTTACCGCCTATACGATCACGAATTTTCAACGCATTGAAATCGACGAAGCCCAGAAGATCCTTGAGCTTGACAGCACCCTGGAAAAATTAAAGACCTTGATCGCTTTTCTCGTTCGGGAGACAGAAGTTTTAATCCTTGGTCAGAAAATTCAGAACGAAGCCCGCAGCGAAATCGATAAAGTCCAGAAGGAATATTTCCTGCGCGAGCAATTAAAAGCGATCCAGAAAGAACTGGGCGAAAAAGATGAACAATCGGTAGAAGTTGATGAATTCAGGGAAAAGATCAACAAAGCCGGAATGCCTGAAGAAGCTGAAAAACAAGCCCGCGGAGAGCTCGATCGACTTTCGAAATTACCCACCGCCGCCGCGGAGTACGGTGTGATTAGAACGTATCTCGATTGGCTGGTTTCAATCCCTTGGAAAGAAAATACCGAGGACAATCTGGATATCGTTCACGCTCGCAATGTCCTCGAGACAGATCATTATGGACTCAATGAAATTAAGGAACGAATTTTAGAGTTTCTCGCGATTCGAAAATTGAAATTAGATCGAACTTCCGAACGAACCGAATCCACAGACGAAATCCGCAAAGATCGTGAAGGCGTCATTCTATGCTTTATCGGACCTCCCGGCGTAGGAAAAACTTCACTTGGACAATCTATTGCCCGTGCGATGGGGCGAAAATTCATCCGAGCCTCGCTTGGCGGGATTCGGGATGAAGCCGAGATCCGTGGTCACCGAAGAACCTATATCGGCGCGATGCCAGGCCGAATTTTACAAAGCCTGCGCCGGGTTGGTTCCAAAAATCCGGTCTTCATGTTGGATGAAATTGATAAACTGACCAACGATTTTCACGGTGACCCAGCGTCCGCTCTTTTGGAAGTACTTGATCCGGAACAGAACAGCCAATTCAGAGACAATTATCTTGAGATTGCCTATGATCTCAGTCAGGTGATGTTCATCACTACAGCCAATACTCTTGAAACCATTCCCGGTCCATTAAGAGATCGGATGGAAATCATCAATCTCTCCGGTTATACGGAGGGTGAAAAAATCGCTATCGCCAAAGGCTACCTCATCCCACGCCAGATCCGTGAAAACGGTTTGCGCGCCAACGAGGTCAGCTTTACCGATGAGGCATTGAGTGTGATTATCCAGCAGTACACTCGGGAAGCAGGCGTACGGAGTTTGGAGAGGGAGATCGGTACGATCTGTCGAAAAATAGGTACTCGCATCGCCGAAGGTATGGAAATTGATGAAATTGTCAACCCGGAAGATATTCGTGGCTACCTTAACAATCCTCCATTCCAAGGGCCGGAAGAATTTAATCTCAGGGTGTCCATGCCAGGCGTTGCCGCTGGGCTCGCTTGGACCCCTTATGGTGGAGACGTGCTTTACATAGAGGCGACCCGCATGCCCGGATCGAAAGGATTCCAGATTACAGGCTCGATCGGAAACGTAATGCAAGAATCAGCCAAAGCTGCCTTATCTTATGTTCGCACCAACGCCGAGAAATTGGGCTTAGCCGCGGATTTTTATGACAAGTCCGACCTTCATCTCCATATTCCTGCCGGGGCAACACCCAAAGATGGACCATCCGCTGGAGTAACGATTGTAACCGCGCTCATCTCCTTATTATCAGGGCGCTTGGTAAAACCAGCTTTGGGAATGACCGGTGAGATTACTCTTCGTGGAAAAGTTTTACCGATCGGTGGGGTAAAGGAAAAAGTCCTTGCGGGGCATCGAAACGGGCTGCGTACTATTATCCTGCCAAAACGAAATGAGCAAGACCTGGATGACATTCCTCAGGAGATTAAGGATCAAATGACCTTCCATTTCGTAGAAGATTTGAATGAAGTCATCCAACTCTCACTTGAGCCTGCACCGGAGAATAAGATTTCCCCAGAGACAATCCCCGCGGAGTCTGCGTGAAAAAAGTCCTGGTTGTCGAGGATGATCAATTAATGAGAGATCTTCTCGAAACATTGTTAGGTTTGGAAGGCTATCAGGTCACAACTGCCGCTGATTTGGATGGAATTGAAAAATTCATCGACAATTACCAACCCGATTTTCTGCTGGTCGATATCAACCTCCAAGGCCAGAGCGGCTTGAAACTGATCAAACAAATTCGAGCCAATTGGCAAAAGAGAAGGATGATCATCATCGCTCAGTCGGGGATGGATGAAAAAGAACTTGCTCTGCGTAGCGGAGCGGATGCATTCCTTCTCAAGCCGTATGAGAGTAACGAATTGATCCGAATACTGAAGGAGAATGACTGATGAAGATCAAAACAGCCATTCTTACCATTTCCGACCGATCCTCCCGTGGTGAACGCGAAGATCTCTCAGGTCCGATCCTCCGTTCAAAAGCGCTCGAAAATGGGTTGGAAGTCACCAATATGGCGATTGTTCCAGATGAAATCAGCGCCATTCAAAACCAGATTCTGGCATGGTGTGCCGATCCACAATTAAACCTGATTCTCACTACGGGCGGGACTGGTTTTGCGCCAAGAGACGTAACCCCTGAAGCCGTTCGTCCATTATTGGAACGGCTCACACCTGGCGTAGATGAATTGATCCGCCAACGTGCCCAAGCCTTTTCGGTCCACGCGGCTCTATCGCGGGCGATTTCCGGTATCCGCGGCAAGGTTTTCATTATTAATTTTCCCGGAAATCCAAAAGCATGCGCCGAAGATTTCGACACTTTGAGCGAAATTCTACCGCACGCTATCGCGTTGATTAATGAATTACCACCTAATGTGATCGGTCATTAATTTTTTATAGCACCAACGTAAAAATCACCCTAAAAAGCCAGCCTGGCACCTTATTTCGCTTGAAAATGTGGTATAAGTACCTTAACCCTGCGGTGTTCGTGATGTCGCACATCCGGTTTTGAGCCAACACCCTTAATAGGGGTAACCATTTATCGATATGACGCGATAGGCTTTGGCCAAGGCGGAAGAATTCGATTAGGCACCCACCTGCTTTCGCAGGTTCAAAACTACGCGGCACACGGCATCGCGGGGCCGATTTAGACCTCGACCGTAATCGTCCTCTCATTCATGAATTCCAGAATTTTAAGCAATCGCTCTTGCCAATCCTGTTGGTGAAGAATGTTGCACCAATAGGCATTTTTACCGCCCCGGATGCTCGGAGAAAGATCGCCAAGCTGTCGATTCGCAAACCTTTCACCCAGATTGGGTAATCTCAAAACTACCTGGCCATTTTCCACCGATACGGAATTGATTCCAGCTTTATCCGCAAGCAATTTGACTCGCATCTGATAGAAGAGATTTTCGCTTGATTTTGGCAATGGTCCAAATCGATCCTGAAACTCATTTCTTAATACTTCCAATTCCTCGATCTCTTTCAACGCAGCTACCCGGCGGTAGATTCGCAAACGCATTTCCTGTTTAGAAATATAGTTGGAAGGAATTCCAATCGCCAATGGTAATTCGACCGTAACAGGTTCCTTGATCTCTTCATTGAAAAGGCTGCCATTTTCCCCCGGGAACATCGCCAATTCAAGTTCAGTCTGATCAGTCAATGTTGAGATCGCATACCGCAATCGTTTCACTTCAGTTGCAAGCATGCGCGTATAAAGGTGAAATCCAACCGACATGATGTGACCTGATTGGCGGCTGCCCAGCAGTTCTCCAGCCCCGCGGATCTCCAAATCCCTCATAGCGATCGAATAGCCGGCGCCAAGCTGCGAATTCTCAGCGAGTACATCCAAACGTTCCTGTCCTTCCGGGGTTGGCATTCTCTTTTTATGCCGAAAAAAATACGCGTATGCTCTATTGGCTGCCCTGCCTACCCTGCCGCGCAATTGATACAACTGCGCCAAACCAAAGGTATCCGCTCTGTCAATGATCAAGGTATTCGCGTTAGGGATGTCCAACCCGCTTTCAATAATCGTCGTTGATAGAAGGATATCGATTTTTCCATCCGCAAATTCGTGCATCACCTTCTCAAGTTGTTTCTCTGGCATCTGTCCGTGTCCAATTCCAATGCGGGCTTCTGGAATTAATTTTTCGATATGCATCTTCATCGAATAGATCGTAGTCACCCGGTTATGGACAAAAAAAACTTGTCCCCCCCTATCCAATTCCCGCAACACAGCCTGGCGAACAATCTTGGAGGAGTACGGTCCGATGTGAGTAATTACTGGTAGGCGCTCTTCTGGAGGCGTGTTTAAATTGGAAATATCCCGCACCCCCGATAACGCCATATATAAGGTGCGTGGGATTGGTGTAGCCGTAAGAGTAAGAACATCTACTTCAACTCTTAAATTTTTAAGGTGTTCCTTATGGGTAACACCGAATCTTTGTTCCTCGTCGATGATCGCCAAACCAAGGTCTTTAAACCTCACATCTTTTGAGATCAAACGATGTGTTCCAATCACGATATCGATTGTGCCCTCGCCAAGTTTTTCGATGATCGCATCCTGTTCTTGTGGAGTTTTAAATCGGGAGAGCATTTCAACTTGGACAGGAAAAGCGGCCAGCCGCTGACGAAAGGTATCATAATGCTGTAAGGCGAGCACCGTTGTTGGAACCAAAACCGCGACCTGCTTTCCATCCTGCACTGCCTTGAACGCTGCCCGAAGCGCGATCTCGGTCTTGCCATAACCAACATCACCACATAAGAGCCGATCCATCGGCCGAGGCGATTCCATGTCACGTTTGATATCAACCAGGCTCTTGATCTGATCGGGTGTCTCGACGAATGGAAAACTGTCTTCCAATTCTTTCTGCCAGGTTGTATCTTGGTTAAACGCGAAACCTTTTGCGGTTTGTCTGCGCGCGTACAAATTAAGTAATTCTTCCGCGACTTGTTTTACAGCCGCTTTTACGCCTACTTTTGTAACGCTCCATTCCTGAGTACCGAGCCGGGTGATCGTCGGTGGGTTACCATCAGGGCTGATATATCGAGTGATTCGATCCGCCTGAAAAATCGGGACAAAAAGGGTATCGCCGGCTTTATATTCAACCACGATATACTCTCGCTCATGGCCTTCCAAAGATCGCTTCGTCATACCAGTGAATCGACCGATCCCATAGTCTACATGAACCACGAAATCCCCAATTTTCAAATCACCGTACATCAATTCTGGAGAAGCCTGCCTTATGAATTTTTGTGCTCGGCGAGGATGGGATTTTTCCCAACCAAAGATTTCCGCATCCGTAATCAGATGGATAGCGGTTTTACGGGCTACGAGAGAAAACCCTTCACTCAATTCTTGTTTGATAAAATGGAGTTCGCCAACATCCGTTCTTGTTCTATTTGCTGAGCTTTCCGTGTAGAGTTCTCTAAGCCGTTCACATTGTCGGGAGGCAACAACCACGCTCGTTTCCCTTTTTAATAAGTTGTCCAGATGTTCCATAAACGGGAGTAGTTTCCCAGCGAATCTTTCCTCATGGCCAAGAACGCTTTCAAAAAGTTCTTTGCCATTCTCTTCGATTGTGTGGCTGAAATTGTAAGTAATCAGGTGTTGGGTGGAATCCATCAGCTCTCCCCAACTTAAATACGGTTCGGGAAAATCAGAATCTAAAACACCATCAGATACCTGTTCCTGTCTGAAACGAACAGCCTGCTCCTCTATTTCATCCGCAGTTCCTTGAATCAGATCTGGATCGATCTGGAACAAGAGAGTACGCTTTGGAAGATGATCCACCAGACTTTCCACCGAAGGATGGAGCAAAGGGATATGAAATTCCTTTACATCCTGAGGAAGGATGTGATCCAACTCAGAAAAAATAAATTCGCGGGCTGGGGTTAATAATACTGAATCCATTTTTCGGATCGTCCGCTGGGTGGAATGATCAAATGCCCGGATACTTTCAACCTCAATATCAAAAAATTCAATCCTCACAGGCAGCTTTTCGCCCGGAATCCAAACATCCAAAATCCCGCCACGTTTACTGGCCTGTCCAGGTTCAAACACGATATCGGCAGGGGTGTAACCGATCTTAAAGAGCTTTTTAAAAAGGTCATCCAAATCAAGTCTTGTGCCAACCTTGATCTGCTTGCAATTTCGAATGAAATCGCGCCTTGGGATCGTTCGAGTCATCAGAGCCCGGGCCGTGGTAAAGATCACTGGGGTTTTGTTTGGCTTTGGAGCAAATGGGATATTGTAGGAGGCCATTAGGGTCAATACCTCCATCCGCTCCTGACGAGTATTGAGATCCCAGTTTGCGTCCTCATAAAAATTTGGGTTGGGTTCTGGATAGAAATACCTTGCGCTATCCGGAGACCAGATCCCGAATTCATCAAAGAGCCGAACAGAATGGTTAGCCCGATCGCTGAGGATCACCAGCGGCCGATTAAGCGCCGGTAAAAGACTGGCAAGTAGTGGCAGTCTGAAGGAACGTGGCACTTGAATCGGGGCTAAGTATTGATCAGCTAATACCGATTTTTGAAAAATTTGGAAATCATCCAGCTCTCGGATCGCGTCTACAATTATTTGAGTGGTCATTTGTTATTATGGCGATTCATCGCTTCCTGGATTCCAAATTCAAGCCAGGTTTCAATTGCTTCGATTGATTTCTCCGTTATGGATAAAAGCTCGCTCATCTGGGAAGAACTGAGGTCCTGCAGAACGTAGGCCGCCGCGTCCATCCGACCAGGTGGGCGATCGATTCCGATTTTTAATCTCGAAAAGGTATTCGTTCCCAATCGTTCAATAATTGACCTAATTCCATTTTGTCCGCCAGCTCCACCCTCGGGCCGCATTCGAAGCAAACCCCAAGGAAGATCCAGATCATCATGGATGATTAAAATTTGTTCGAGGGGAATTTTGTAAAAATTTATCAAAGCTTTCACCGAATCTCCGGATAGATTCATATAGGTTTGCGGCTTGGCTACGATCACCTTTTTGTCACCGATCTTCCCTGTGTAGATGATCGCTTTTCCTTGAACTTTCATGCCGCTGATCGCGTATTTTTTAATAAACGAGTCCGCCACCATAAAACCAATGTTATGGCGGTTATTAGCGTATTCCTTGCCTTTGTTACCTAAGCCTACGATTAAAAACGGAGAATCTGCCATCACTCATCCTGATTGAATTTTGTAACTTTTAATTTTAACACAAACAAACCCTACCCGCATTTTCAACAATCTACCCAATAACCTAATCTTTAAACAGTTGGCGGGGCAAGTTACGGTATAATTTTAAGGTTATATGTATCCAGCCCTTCTTACCAAACCTAACGAGGACAGATGACAACAAAATACATTTTCTTTACAGGCGGTGTAGTTAGTTCAGTTGGTAAAGGTGTAACCGCGGCGGCACTCGGTAAAACCCTCAAGGAACGCGGAATAAATGTCGCAGCTCTCAAATTAGATCCTTATATTAATGTCGATCCAGGTACCATGTCTCCATATCAACATGGAGAGGTGTTTGTTTTGGATGATGGCGCGGAAACAGATCTCGATTTAGGTCATTATGAGCGATTTATTGATATCCGGCTAACCAAACGTTCTAATTTTACCGCCGGACAGGTTTACAACGAAATTATCACCAAGGAACGTAAGGGCGATTATCTTGGTGGCACGATTCAGGTCATTCCACATATTACTAACGAGATCAAACGCAGGATTGTATTGGTAGCTGAAAAAACTAAAGCCGATGTAGTCCTGGTTGAAATTGGTGGAACAGTTGGTGACATCGAATCCCTTCCTTTCATCGAGTCACTTCGACAACTTCGAAATGAGGTCGGTCGGGAAAATGTCCTCTTTGTCCATGTAACCTGGTTGCCATATATTCAGGCTTCCCATGAACTTAAAACCAAGCCAACCCAACATTCTGTCGCGGCGCTGCGCAGTTACGGTATTTCTCCAAATATCATCGTCGCCAGATCGGATCAGGATATTCCTCATGAACTATGTGACAAGATCGCCTTGTTCTGTGATGTTGACAAAAAAGCGGTTATTCCCATGGTTACCGCTCCGATCCTCTATGAGATACCCCTTTTATTAGAGGAAAGTGGATTCCCTGATCTGGTTATGGATATGCTCAGATTGGAAAAAATCCGCCAGCCTGATTGGACAGATTGGATAGCATTGATCGAAGCGGTCAAGAAACCAAAACCGGTCGTCATCATTGGTTTGGTAGGAAAATATGTTGAGCTTGAGGACGCTTACATGTCGGTCCGAGAAGCGGTAAAACATGCCGCCTTGAGAGTCGGTGTCGAAGCCCAAATCGAGTGGATCCACTCCGCCGATCTGGAAAAAGAAGCGAATCTGGAAAAATTAAACCACTTGGATGGTATTATCGTTCCAGGAGGTTTCGGATCAAGGGGCACCGAAGGAAAAATCTTGGCCGCAAAATATGCCCGTGAAACAAAAACTCCGTATTTAGGGCTATGTCTTGGAATGCAGATGATGTGTGTGGAATTCGCAAGAAATGTTCTGGGACTGGAAAACGCCAATAGTAGTGAATTTAACCGAGGTACCGAACATCCAGTCATTGACCTGATGTATGAACAACGCTCCATTACCGATATGGGGGGAACGATGCGTTTAGGTCTTTACCCTTGCGTAATAAAACCAAACACCAAAGCGGCCAAAGTTTACAACGCCGAAAGAATCGATGAACGACATCGGCATCGCTGGGAATTCAACAATAAATACCGGGCAGAATTCGAGGCCGGCGGAATGGTTTTCTCTGGAAGCTCCCCGGATGAAAAATTGGTTGAGATCTCTGAAATCGCTGATCACCCGTACATGGTGGGCAGCCAATTTCATCCAGAATTCCTTTCCCGTCCCAACCGACCACATCCGCTCTTTGTCGGATTCATGAATGCGGTCGCCGCACTCGCTAAAGAGAGAAAAAAGAAAAAATAGTTATTTCATGGATCATAAGGATCCTTTAAGGAGAAAAAACAAATGGATACAACAATTGAAAGCATCTCAGCCTTGGAAATTCTCGATTCTCGTGGTAATCCGACCGTGGAGGTCGAGGTTGTCCTGGGTGATGGATCATGGGGTCGAGCCGCGGTTCCATCCGGCGCCTCAACCGGCATTCACGAAGCCCTCGAATTGCGCGACGGTGACAAATCCCGATATGGGGGTAAAGGCGCGCTACAAGCTGTAGAGAATGTCAACGAAATCATTTCCGATGAACTCTTCGGATGGGACGCCACCGAACAGAAAGCGATTGACACCGCCCTGATTCAGTTAGATGGAACCCCCAACAAATCCAAATTGGGCGCTAACGCGATTTTAGGTGTTTCCCTCGCGGTGGCGAAAGCGGCTGCTAACAGCCTCGGCTTACCTCTCTACCGTTACCTCGGGGGAGTATATGCCCATGTGCTTCCCGTTCCCATGATGAATATCCTCAACGGTGGGGCTCATACTGCCTGGCAATCCACCGATATGCAGGAATTCATGGTCATGCCGCTTGGGGCCTCCACTTTCGCGGAAGGGCTCCGTTGGGGAGCCGAAATTTATCACGCTCTTAAATCCGTTTTGAAACAAAAGGGGTATGCAACCTTGGTTGGTGACGAAGGTGGTTATGCACCTTCATTGAAATCGAATGCCGAAGCGATCGAGGTGATCCTCGCCGCTGTAGAGCTTGCCGGCTTCAAAGCCGGTAGAGGTTTGGATGTCGCCATCGCCCTCGATCCAGCCGCCAGTGAATTTTACGAGGAGAATACCGGGAAATACAATCTTCGTAAGGAAGGCAAGATGCTGAGCGGTTCCGAAATGGTTGAGTTTTTGCATAAGTGGATCAAAGATTACCCGATCGTCTCTCTTGAAGATGGGCTCGCCCAGGACGATTGGGAATCCTGGAAGTTGGCAGTAAGTACCTTTGGTGACAAATGCCAAATTGTCGGTGACGATCTCCTTGTTACCAATCCGGAACGCGTCCGCCGAGGCATCAAAGAAAATGCCGCAAACGCGCTCCTCGTCAAAGTTAATCAAATCGGTTCTCTGACCGAAACGATCGAAGCTGCGGAAGCCTGTCACCGGAATGGGTGGCGGACGGTTATTTCGCATCGTTCTGGCGAAACCGAAGACGCTACCATCGCTGACTTAGCGGTAGCCCTCAACACAGGCCAGATCAAAACCGGTGCCCCCGCACGGAGTGAACGGGTCGCAAAATATAACCAGCTACTCCGCATCGAAGCCGAACTTGGTGACACTGCCAAGTATGCCGGATGGGATGCTCTCAGATAATTAACCCGATAGCTTAAGATTGAGCCGGCTTGTGCCGGCTCTTTTATTAAGAAATCATCTTGACAATCTCCCCCGCGAGCGTATAATTGAAAAATCAAATACGAAGACAGGGACGAGTACAATCTAAAATCGGTTTCCAGAGAGCCCTCAACTGGTGTGAGCAGGGTAAACCCGACAGATTGGAATGGACCCTTGAGTAGAAAAGCAGAACGGTGTTCACCAAGTACGCTGATCCGAGAGCCATATTCGTTACAACGTGGGACCACTAAAAGGCAGGCTTGTGTCCTTTTGCTGGTTGATAAGTGAGTATCAATAGATATTAAATTGGGTGGCACCGCGGGAAACCCTTCTCGTCCCAGATTGCATACAATTTGGGATTTTTTGTTTAAAGGAGCTCCATGCCTACCCGCCCTGTTAAAACCCTGATCCGAGAAATTCACGCAGACCTTGAAACACCGATCAGCGTCTATTTGAAGGTTCGCGGCGATCAACCTTCATTCCTCCTGGAATCTGTGGATGGAGGAGAAATCGTCGCTCGATATTCGTTTATCGGTACCTCACCCCTCGCCCAATACATTCTCTATTCAGATCGGGTTGAGATCATCACCAATGGAATCCGAACCAGCAACCCGCTGGATGAATTTGATGATCCGTTCTCTTTTCTGGAGCGTGAGCTGGCAAATTTTCAGGTGGAAGCGTTGGAAGATTTGCCACGATTTAACGGCGGATTAGTCGGTTATATCGCCTATGAAATGGTTCAGTTCTTTGAACCTTCGCTTAAGGGAAAAATACCGCCGCGAACTTCGCCCATCGGTCACTTCCTCTTAACCGATACTGTGATCGCATTCGATCATGCCCGGCGGAGTTTGCGAATAATTACCCATTTGTTTAACGGGGACGAAAACGCAGGTAATGCCCGCCTTGATAAATTAAATACTTTGATCAATTCACCGCTTCCTTCACAACCCGAGACTTACAACCAACCAGATGGGTTGTTTAGTGACTTGAGCCGTTCAGAATTTGAAACCAATGTTCACATAGCAAAGGAATATATTAAATCTGGTGATATTTTTCAAGTTGTTCTCAGCCAGAGGATAAGTAAGATCTCGAAAGCAAATCCTTTCAGCGTCTACCGCAATCTCCGGCATCTCAATCCCAGCCCTTATATGTATTTTTTGGATTTCGGCAAGGTGGACGATTGTGATTTCGCGTTGGTTGGAGCAAGTCCGGAGATGTTAGTCCGCTTGGAAGATAACATCATTTCACTGAGACCAATCGCTGGTACAAGAAAACGTGGCTCTTCACCAGTCGAAGATGAAAACCTTGCTCGAGAATTAAAAAATGATCAAAAAGAAAATGCCGAACATATCATGCTCGTTGATCTTGGTCGGAATGATCTCGGTAGAGTCTCAGAGTATGGCAGTATCCAAGTCACTGATTTGGCGATCATTGAGAAATACAGTCATGTAATGCATTTGGTGAGCAACCTGACGGCGAAATTAAAAACTGGTAAGAATGCTTTTGATCTTGTCCGGGCAACCTTTCCAGCAGGTACCGTGAGCGGCGCGCCAAAAGTAAGAGCAATAGAAATTATAGGTGAACTGGAAGGCAAACCTCGCGGCGCCTATGCGGGTATGGTTGGTTACTTTGGTTTTAACGGCGCGATGGATGGGTGTATCGCTATCAGAACTTTAATCGTGGATGGCAATACCTTCAGCATTCAAGCCGGCGCCGGGATTGTCGCTGATTCCGATCCTTCGTTGGAGTACTTGGAAACATTGAACAAAGCCAACGCAATTTTGCGCGCAATCGAATTAACGGAACAAAATGAGTAGAAAGGATAATTTCCATGGAAAACAAACCAATTGAACGATTACTTACGGGGGACCGTCCCACTGGCAAGCTCCACCTCGGTCATTACGTTGGAAGTCTTAAATCAAGGGTCGCGTTGCAACACGAATACCAATCCTATTTTATCATCGCCGACTTGCATACCCTTACCACCAAACCTGAACCGCAATCGATCAAGGATTTGCCTTATTTCATTCGCGAGATCGTCATGGATTACCTCGCTGTCGGTATCGATCCAGAAAGATCGATCATCTTCGTTCAGAGCGCGATTCCGGAAACCTTTCAACTTAACCTTATCTTCGAAATGCTGGTCAGTGTATCTCGTCTTCAACGCATGCCAACCCTGAAAGAGATGGCAAGAGCGGCGCATATCGACGCCATGCCATTTGGTTTATTAGGTTATCCAGTTCTTCAGGCGGTAGATATTCTTTTACCGATGGCCAATGTAGTCCCAGTAGGTAAGGACAATCAAAGTCATGTCGAATTAGCCCGAGAGATCGCCGCTAAGTTTAACAATACTTACGGTAACTTCTTTCCAATGCCTCGTCCCCTTCTAAGCCAGATTCCGTTATTGGTTGGCACTGACGGAAAAAATAAGATGAGTAAGAGTATGGGAAACGCGATCTACTTATCAGACCCCGCTGAAACTGTTGTCCAGAAAGTGCGTGGCATGTACACCGATCCAAATCGTCTTCGTGCCACTGATCCCGGAACAGTTGAGGGAAATCCCGTTTTCATCTACCATGACGCTTTTAATCCCGATACCGACGAAGTTAATGACCTCAAACAAAGATATCGAAATGGAAAAGTAAGCGATGTGGAAGTGAAGGAAAAGCTTTCAGTCGTGATAAATCAAATGCTTGATCCGATTCGAGAAAAACGAGCCTATTATCGCGGCCATCCCATCCTGATTCAGGATGTGCTTAATCAAGGAATCTCACGTATGCGGCGGGAAGCCCGTCAGAATATGGAGATGGTTCGTGAATTGACCGGGCTTTCCTATTCTTCAGAAATGGCGATGGATACAACCGACCTGTTCGGGGAGTATGGCGGGAAAAAATGATCTTGATGATCGATAATTACGATAGTTTTACTTACAACCTCGTCCAATACATGGGGGAATTAGGTGCGGACCTTAAAGTCATCCGAAATGATGAATTATCGGTCGATCAGATTCGAGAGCTCGATTTCAGTCATTTAATCATTTCTCCTGGACCTGGCGACCCGCTCAAAGATGGCGGGGTCTCTGCGGAATGTATCCGCGCATTTAGTGGTAAGGTGCCAATCCTTGGGGTATGTCTTGGACATCAATGTATCGGTGCGCTCTACGGTGGAACAGTCGGTAGAGCTTCGAAATTGATGCACGGCAAGACCTCGTTGGTTTCGCACGATGGCAGCGGAATTTTCAAAGACATTCCCAGTCCATTTACGGCAATGCGCTACCACTCGCTGGTGGTTACTTTTCCTGATCTTCCCGAACTAATCGAGATCGTTGCTTTGTCACCGGATGAAGAGGTGATGGCAATAAAAGTAAAGGACCAGCCGACCTTTGGGGTTCAATTCCATCCAGAATCAGTACTGACGGAGCACGGGCATCAATTACTAAAAAATTTTATGGAAATTAACGTCCAGGAAGGTTCCAGTGATGCTTAAACCATTTATCGCCAAAGCGATCGAAAAACAAGATCTTACCCGCGAAGAGTCAGAATTCGCGATGGATATCATTATGAAAGGAGATGCCACCCCCGCCCAGATAGGAGCATATCTGGTTGCTCTGCGCATGAAAGGCGAAACGATCGATGAAATTACTGGCGCGGTACTGGCCATGCGCAAAGCCAGTGTTAAGGTACCCATCCGGGATCGAAGCAAACCAATTTTTGATATCGTTGGAACGGGTGGAGATGGCGCACAGACTTTTAACATATCAACCGCAAGCGCCTTCATCCTGGCTGGTTGCGGTTTTAAGGTCGCCAAACACGGCAATCGAGCGGCCTCCTCCCGATGCGGCTCGGCAGATGTGCTATCCGCGTTGGGGTTAAACCTCGAATTGACGTCTGAACAAGTCGGTGGCGCGATTGATGAGATTGGTATTGGATTCATGTTCGCCCCAAAATTCCACCCAGCGATGAAACATGCCGTCGGTCCACGCAAGGAAATTGGGCAACGTACAATTTTCAATGTACTCGGCCCGCTTACAAATCCGGCTGGCGCTGATATGCAATTAACCGGAGTTTATTCCGCTAGCCTGGTCACGCCCATCGCCGAGACATTGCGAGCTCTCGGAACCAAAGGTGCGATCATCCTTCACGGAGCCGGTGGTACAGACGAATTAAATACCATCGGTAGTAACAAAATCTGTGAGTTGAGGGAAGGTTTTCTCAAAGAGTATGATCTTGATCCATCCGAAATTGGCTTGCCACCCTCCAAATTATCCGACCTCACCGGATCTGATCCTGATGGCTCTGCGACCATGATGCGCCAGTTGCTCTCCAACAAACTGCAAGGACCGCTTCGCGATTCAGTTTTACTCAATGTTGCCGCCGCACTTTCACTGGTAAATGGTGATTTGCGCGCCTCGTACTTACAAGCTCAGCAGGCATTAATGGATGGTTTCGCGATGGAGAAACTCGAAACCTTGATAAATTACAGCCGTTCTTTTACACCTGCGCCTTTGGATTAAATTTGAACAACATACCCGATATCCTCCAAAAAATCATCGCGACCAAGCGGGAAGAAATATCATTATTGAAAAATTCTGAATTTCACGCTCTGGCGGTTTCAGCGCCGCCAGCGAAGGATTTCTCAACAGCGCTCGTTCGAAAAAATAAATCTGATCCGGTACGCCTCATTGCTGAGTTAAAAAGAGCATCCCCCTCCCGGGGTGCCTTTCTTGATCCCAATGTCGATTTGCTCGAAGTTGCTAAAATCTATCAGGAAAATGGCGCGAGCGCTATCAGTGTTTTAACTGATCAAAATTATTTTCAAGGATCACTTGAGCTTCTTCAGGCACTTGCCAGGGATCCAGCAACGAAGATCCCCATCCTGCGCAAGGAATTTATCATCAATCCGATTCAAGTTTATCAATCCAGAGCAAACGGCGCCGATTCGGTACTGCTGATTGTTGCGGCTTTGCCTGATCACTTTTTGCTGAGGGAATTGCACGGACTAAGTCTCTCACTTGGAATGACACCGTTGGTAGAAATCCATGATCAAGAAGAACTTGAAACCGCCCTCAACATTCCAGCTCTCAGAATCATTGGAATCAACAATCGAGACTTACGTTCGTTCAAGGTGGATATTGGGTTGAGCATGCAACTCAAACCGCTCATCCCAGAAGGAATCATTTGCGTCTCAGAATCAGGAATCAACACAGCGGCAGACGTCAGACCTCTGGCGGATGCCGGCTTTGACGCGATTTTAGTTGGTGAGAAATTGATAACAGCCCAGGATATCGCGTTGAGAACCTGTGAGTTAAGTGGAATTCGATCATGACAAAAATCAAGATTTGCGGGATTACGAGATTTGAAGATGCTCAGACTTGCGCTGATAACGGGGTGGATTTTATCGGCATCAATTTTTATCCCGATTCTCCAAGATTTGTCAGTACCGAACAAGCCCGCTTGATCATCTATCCGTTTTCGAAACTTAAACCAAAAATTAAATTCGTTGGTGTATTTGTCAATTCATCTTTCGCAAAGATTACAGAAACTGCTGCCTATTGCGGTCTCGATATCATCCAACTCCACGGAGATGAAGAGCCTCAATTATTAACCCAACTTAGAAGCGCGGGTCTGCCAACTTTCAAAGCGTTTCGAGGTACAGGAGGATTGGGTTCAATTGGCAAATATTTAGTTGACCAGGATAATCCTGATTTGCCGCAACTTCTACTGGATGCCTACCAGTCAAATTTGTACGGTGGAACAGGGAAAACTCTTGATCAAGATGAAATCTTACAATTAAGAAAAATTCTTTCTGATCCGCTCGGAGACAAATCCTTGAGAATCTTGCTGGCAGGCGGGCTCAAGCCGGATAATGTAACCTCCTTTGTTCGAGCAATCCAACCCTGGGGAGTCGATTGCGCAAGCGGGGTTGAAGCAAATCCGGGCATCAAAGATCCGGAAAAAATTAGATTATTTTGTTCGCGGGTCCGTGCCATAAAACCTGCCAAGGAGTCAAAATGACCAATTCAATTCTGCCATCAAAATTTGGTCCATACGGTGGCCAATTTGTACCCGAAACACTCATTCCCGCCCTTGAAGAGTTGGAAGAGGCTTTCGTCGTTTCCGAATCCGATTCGGGTTTCCAGCGCCTCTTAGCGGAAACGCTTCGAGATTACGTCGGCAGACCAACCCCCATCACCTACGCGAAAAGATTATCAGCGTCAATTAATGGCGCTCAAATCTACTTCAAACGGGAAGATCTTTGCCATACCGGGGCTCATAAGATCAACAACGCTGTCGGGCAAGCCCTTCTCGCCAAAAAAATGGGAAAATTCCGAATTGTGGCTGAAACAGGCGCTGGCCAACATGGCGTAGCCTCTGCGACTGTTTGCGCCTGGCTTGGCTTGGAGTGTGTGGTTTATATGGGAGAGGTGGATATCGCCCGCCAAAAGCCAAATGTATCTCGAATGAGATTGCTCGGTGCCGAGGTTCGTCCGGTTACGAGTGGTTCTCGAACCCTCAAGGACGCGATCAACGAAGCAATCCGCGACTGGGTTACCAATGTCGATTCGACCCATTATCTTCTCGGCAGTGCGCTTGGGCCCCATCCATATCCGACCATGGTCAAACGGTATCAATCTGTCATAGGGAAGGAATGTCGAGAGCAATTTTTCGCGAGTCAGGGGGACGATCCGGATGCTGTAATCGCCTGTGTTGGCGGCGGTTCAAACGCGATCGGAATTTTTTCAGGATATCTGGATAAACCAGACGTCCAATTATTTGGAGTTGAAGCCGGTGGAAACGGGATTTCAAGTGGAAAGCATGCCTCCCGCTTTGGAGACCCAAGCAAAGCTCGAATTGGCGTGATTCATGGCACGAAAACCTTCGTTCTTCAGGACGATGATGGACAGGTTATGGAAACCCACTCAATTTCAGCCGGGCTTGATTACCCGGCGGTTGGGCCTGAGCATGCCCAATTACGTGATCAGGAACGAGTGATGTATTCCAATGTCACGGATGAAGAAGCCCTGACAGCCTTTCATACTCTTAGCCGACTTGAAGGCATTCTTCCAGCTCTCGAATCAGCCCACGCGGTAGCTTACGCCATTCAGCTTGCCCAGCGGCTGCCAAAAAGTGCCAGAATTCTGGTAAACCTCTCTGGCAGGGGTGATAAGGACTTGGATACGATCCTAAATTCGATGGAGGCAAACCCATGAATGAATCCGCCCAACCTCAAAAAATTTTCATCCCTTACTTTCCATTTGGTTACCCAACCCTCCCATTGTCGGTTGATATTCTTGAGGCGCTCGCGAAGAACGGCGCGAACGCATTAGAGATTGGAATGAGTTTTTCTGACCCACTCGCGGATGGACCTGTGATCCAACATGCTACCCAGATCGCCCTCTCGAACGGTGTTACTGTCCAAAAAACACTTAACGCGGTGGAAGAATTAAGACGTAGAAAGGTCACAATCCCTCTGTATCTTATGGGCTACTACAACCCAATTCTTGCTTACGGCATCCAAAATTTTATTCAAAGGGTTGAGAAGCTCGGAATTTCCGGTCTGATCATACCGGATCTGCCCATGGAAGAAGCCGATGAACTGATTCCATTTTTAAATCAAAGCGCTCTGATTCGAATGATTGCCCCCACAACACCACCTAAGCGAATTGAAATCCTCGCAACAGGAGCCAAAGGTTTTATCTATCTGGTGGGAATGACCGGAGTAACTGGAAGTGGTGGAGACCATTCCAAATGCCTGGGTGATTTAGTGACATACATCCGGAAATTTACCTCAATTCCGATTTGTGTTGGCTTTGGGGTTTCAGATTACATAAAAGCCAAACAAATATCAGAGATCTGTGATGGAGTTGTTGTCGGTACAAGAATCATTAATGAAATTGAATCCGCGGAAGACAAAGTAACCACAGCCGTTGAACTGGCCCAAGGATTCGCGAAAGCCGTTCAAGGAAAATAAATTACAATTGCCTGGTGAATAACCATCCAAATAATCGAATCGGTAATCGGAAGCTCCTCATTGCATTTTCCTTGATTGGAATAGGGATCATGGTTCTGGTTACCTCCGCATACTTTCTTATGGGTTGGAATGAGCGTCGGATTGGAACGATCCAAATTTATCCGCAGCAAGCCTCGAAATACGATCTTCCAGCCTTATCCACCCTGTCTGATCTACTGGAGGCGGGAAAAATCAGTATTTCAGACGATCAACTCATTTTCATCAATGGAAATCTGGCGAAGTTGAGCGATTTACTCCCACAAGACGCAATCGTTGAAGTAAAAACTTTGAAATTCATCACGATTTCAGTGGATGGGATAGAGCAGGAATGGCAAACATTTGAACCTACCGTTGCCGCGGTCTTAAATGAACTTAAAATTGGTTTGAATTCGAGCGATTTCCTTGATCCCCTGGACGCAACTCAGATTTCAACCGGAATGCGCATCACCATTTTGCGCGCCCAACCAGTCAAAGTAATCCTCGACGGAAAAACGATGGAAGGCTATAGTTATGAGCGCAGCACGGAGGGCATTCTTGCCGATCTTGGAATCAAGCCCATCGGAAATGATCAAGTTGAACGTAGCAGTTCCCAGGACGGTACAACTCTGGTCACCGTAACCACAGCCAAAGAAACAGTCAGTTTTTCGCTCGATTTCAAGCCGTACGGAATAAAACAGGAGTATTCTCCGGATCTTAAAGCGGGTGAAACCCAAGTAAAACAAGCCGGACAACCTGGAGTCACAATCATTACGGAGAGAAACCTCGCCTTCAGCAACAATGAATCCAGAACCACAATCTCAGCACCAATTGAGATCAGCCAACCAACTGATCAGATCACCCTTGTTTCCAATCAATCAGGTAGTTTTACTCTTACCACCGACATCGGTGATTTGGAATATTGGAAAGTTATGGAGATGTACACCACCAGTTATTCACCTTGTAATAGCGGAATTGATGGTTGCTCCTATGGCACTGCCAGCGGATTGCCGGCTGGCTATGGGGTGGTTGCAGTAACCCGATCCGTTTTCAATGTTCTCAATGGAACCGAAGTTTTCATTCCTGGTTACGGCAAAGCGGTGATTGGCGATATTGGAGGGGGATTTCCCGATGGAAGACCATGGATCGATTTAGGCTATGCGGATGAGAATTATGTTGGTTGGTATGGATACCACACTGTTTACTTTCTTGGGCCTGCCCCCGCTTATGACCCATTTTAATCAAACCAAGGAAATTTAATGCGAGAGAAAAGCTTGACCGAAATCCTCAAATCCCAAAAGATCGCTCCGAAGAAGAGATTTGGGCAAAATTTCTTAACTGATCCGGCAGTCCTCAGCAGAATTGTCCGGGAAGCGGAGGTTAAAGGGAGCGATACAGTTTTGGAAATTGGGCCGGGGCCAGGTACCTTAACCCAAAATCTGGTTGAAAAAGCAAAAAAGGTAATCGCGGTTGAATTGGATCAGCGTATGGTTAACCTTTTAAGAGATAAAAAGAAAAACGTCCCCAATCTTCAAATCCTTCATCAGGATATCCTGGAAGTGAACATCGACGATTTGATGGCTGGAGAATCCTACCTCGCGGTGGCAAACGTCCCTTATTACATTACATCCGCGATCTTTCGGCATTTACTGGCAGCGTCCAATCCACCTACTCGGATCATTTTCACAATTCAAAAAGAAGTAGCCGAGCGGATTTGCGAACTAGACGGGACGAGTTCGCTGCTCTCGCTCAGTATTCGGGTACATGGAAAACCACGCATTCTATTTGATATCCCCGCCGAGTCATTTAATCCTCAACCCAAAGTTGACAGTGCGGTTCTGAGAGTAGATTTGTATCCCGAACCGTTGGTTCCTCCTGAAAAATTGGAGGATTTTTTCAGAATCATCAAAGCTGGGTTTTCGCAGAAACGAAAAACCTTGAAAAATAGTTTGTCGGGCGGATTGGCAAGAAAACCTTCGGAGGTTGATAAATGGTTACTGGCTGCGGGGATCGATCCTAACCGAAGAGCCGAAACCCTCAGTATCTCTGAATGGCGAGCCTTGATTGAGGCAAACGAAATTCCAGATTCAGTCTAAAACACTCTCCGCCCGCTCGTTCCTGCCTTCTTGAGATCAGAATAATTGGATCGCACCTGCCAAACAATAAAGGCGGCTTCCATCTGGATTTTCATGGACATTTTTGACACACCCTCCACCCGTTCCGAAAAGTGAATTGGTACTTGGGCACAACGATAACCGAGAATATGCGCCAAATAAGCCATCTCAACCAGAAAGATATAGCCGCTTGCGTTTACTCTCTCCAAAGGCATACCTCGCAGAGTATCCGCTTTCCAGAACCGAAAACCAGTAGTTAAGTCCCTGATCTCCGAAACGCCAAGAATTGATCTGGCATAAAAATTCCCAAATGCTGAAAGCGCTTTTCGCCAGAGAGGCCATTTATCATCCAGGCTACCCCCAGGTACATAGCGTGAACCGAGAACAAAATCCCTTTCGACGATAGCCGCTAACATTTCTGGAATTTTTTCAGGTTGATGAGAAAAATCCGCGTCCATTTGACCAATCACCTCGACACCATCTTCCAGCGCGGCTTTAAACCCCGCCATGTATGCGCTGCGCAAACCATTTTTAACCGTTCTATGAATCACGCTTATCTGGTCAGGAAATTCTACACAGAGCTGATCTGCCGCTTGACCGGTGCCATCCGGGCTATTGTCATCGACGATCATGATCCTCAAATCCGGGATTCCCAGTCCGAGAATGGCTTTGCATAATTGGGGGATATTCCTTACTTCGTTGTAGGTGGGGATAATGATCGTAGTGCGCAATGTTTACTCCAGCCGGAAAGATTTAGATCAAGTGCAGTTCTTCGATAATGTCTTCAGCGTTTTTCCCGCCAAAATCGGAAGGCTTGAATAGCTTGCACGTGACTGTAATTCGTTTATTCGGATCGATGACGGATTTGGAAAGATTTACTGGATAGAACAGATCGACCGCCAGGGTAAGTTTTTGCTCAAGGCGTTGAAAAAAGAGCTCAGAATCTGGGTCTTCCATGGTTAAAATAAATGCTTCCTCACCAATATGACCAAGAAAATACTGTTCAATTTGGCTATCGCGAATCTGGGAGCGGATCAGCGCGCTCATATTCTTGATTACATCGGAGGCTGAGACAAATCCGAATTGATCACGATATTCATTGATATTTTTTAAACCGACAAAGATAAGGTGTGAATTCGAATTAATTGTTTTTTCGATAATACCTTGAGAGACAGTGCTATCCGGTAAACCGGTAATATGGTTGGTTTGGGCTTGAGGATGGTATCGATTAATAATATTTTTTACCCGCAGCTTTAATTCCATGATGTCAAAAGGTTTGGTCACGTAATCATCAGCGCCCAATTCCAATCCTTTTAGCAAATCAGATCGATCCCTTCTTTCCGTTAGAAAGAGGATTGGAATATTACTCGTGGATCGATTTCCACGTAAACGCCGAGCGACCTCAAATCCATCGATATCAGGCAGCCGAATATCGAGAATGATCAAATCCGGCACTAATTCCGCGGCGGTTGTTAAACCAACCAGACCTTGATCACGGGTTGTAATGTTAAAACCTTGGTTTCGAAAAAATGTTTCCAACATTTCCGCGATTCCAAAATCATCTTCAATCAACAAGATCATTCTATTCGGGTTCTCAATAACCATGATTAACTCTCTATAACCGATATGCGGAATTGGCAAAAATCATCTCCCATGGCCACGCACTTATCTTCGACGACCAGAAATCTGCTTCCGCCGCTTGCCCATTCCAACGACTCTTCCAGTAAACCACCTGCGAGATCACAAACTGGTTTTGAACTTCCTGTTCTACCCCAACAAACCGGACATCGGATGATCTTCCAGAGATAATCACTGCCATCCTGGTCCACTTCAACAATTTGATCGCTGACCTGATTAAAAATCTTTGCAAAAGCAGGTAAGCCTAAACTTAATTTTTTCTCCAAAGGCAGCGTCCTCAATGCGAGGTCCCCCAAACCAACGAATGCTCCAAAATCTTTCAATCCGTCGGCGAACAAAGCCCGTCCTGCCCGATTTGACAACCCTCTGCCTCCGCGGGCGCCATACATCAGTTCCAAGGCAATCAGGATAGAGGATAATTCAGCAAAATCGAATTCCTTGTTTAAATTGTCTTGAGGATAGTGATCTTTTAATTCCTGTAATCCAGCGGTATCCAGAATCGCATCAATTCCATTTTGTCCCATAACATCACGCAAGGCAAGAATAATCAGTCTGCCAAATTTGTTTGGATATGCGTAACCGGATTTTGCAATCAAACTCATGAATGCCTGCAGATAAGAAAGTTTTTTTGAGGTGATTCTTAATTTAAGATTATAACCGAGCTTCTCTGATAAAATTTATACCCATGAACAGAAAATCAATCAAATTTCTCATGATTATAATTCTGATGCTTGGCATGATGCTGCCTTTGCCAACACCGGCAGCTGCCGATGAAGGATCTTTTTATCGTCATCCTGATCCCGGGTTGGGAGTGATCCCTTATCAATACTACCGGGTTGACCCAACAACTGGAACCCAATTCTATTCAACCATTCCCGAGGCACGCGAGCGATCAAATCCCATTGAAGTCATCGATCCTGGTTCTTTGATCTTTGTGACCTACTCTGAACGTCACGACACCGAAAAAGGGACCTTTTTTTCCCTGCCCGGTGGGCAGATTATGCCAGGTGATGGGAGTACTGTATCCATCAACGCGCCTTTTCCGGGGATTGAAATCACCCAGGTGATGGAAAGATCCTTTGGTTTTGTTTTTTTACCGGCGGAAGTATTTGAATTTCCAGCTGAGGTTTGGTTTAACAAACCGATTGAGCAAATTTCACCAACCGGCACCATCTTTCCGATAGTAGATATTTTTGAAACGATGAATATTGAAGGTGTTCTTTGGCATCGGATCGGTGATTCAAAATGGATTAACGGAGCGCGGGTCGCGGTTGTCACCCCAAAGAAATTTGCTCCTTATGGCGTTAACAATAATCGCTGGATCGACGTTGACTTAGCGGAACAGTCCTTGGCGGTTTATGAAGACAATCGACTTGTTTACGCGACTGTGGTAGCTACTGGCGCTGAGCCTTTATACACCCAACCCGGTTTATTTCAAATCTATAAACGAGTTGAATCGGAAAAGATGACTGGAGGCAGGGGAACGAGCGAATTTTATTATCTGGACAGTGTTCCGTGGACCATGTATTTTGACAAAGCCCGCGCGCTTCACGGTGCCTATTGGAGAGCCTTCCTTGGAGTACCCCAGTCTCATGGTTGTGTAAATATGTATCCGGGTGATGCGCATTGGATTTACAACTGGGCGAAGGAAGGCGATTATGTTTTTGTTTATGACACGACTGGGGAGACACCTACCGATCCGGCTTTTTATGGAGATGGCGGCGCCTGATTCCGGGTTATTGCCCTGATGATCTCAACGCATACAAAACTACCAGAAACAATCCGATGACAAAACTTAAAATGATCATCGCTGTATCTGTGGTTGGTCTGGGGGCTTTCATTTTTAGCATATATATTATTTATTAGATATATTTCTATTTTATTGACAAACCTAACTTAGACTGATATACTCCAAATTCAGGAATCAGTGATATGAACAGTACTCGTGATCGTATTTTAGCGCTTTTATTACAAAAGCCCAAACTTTCTACCAGTGAAATCGCCGCTGAGATTGGAATTAATCCCATTTCTGCCCGGCATCACCTTACCAACTTGCAGATGAAGAGGATCGTGGACACGACCATCGAAATGCATGGCGTTGGAAGACCGCGGATGTTGTATTACCTCACTGACAAAGGTCTCGAATTATTTCCATCAAGGTATGTGAAATTAACATCCCGAATTCTCTCGCGAATGAAAGACAAACTTTCGAGTGAAGCTGTGACTGAATTGTTCAGTGAAGTTGCCCGAGGAATTGCGGATGAACATTCCGCAGCAATCGAAGGTATGGACATCGAAAACCGCTTACGATACATCAGAGATTTACTAAAAGAAGAAGGTTTTAATATCGAGTGGGAAAAGAAAGACAATGAATACTATATTCACGAGGTAACTTGCCCATATTTGTATATCAGCCAAAAACATCCAGAGGTCTGCGCTTTGGATGAGGGGATTATCTCCTCGATGTTGAACCTGCCAACCAACAAAATCGAATGTAAGATAATGGGTGCGGAAAAGTGTACATTTGTAGTAAAACAATAAATCAGTTACAGAGGCAAACATGTCAGAACAGGTACTAAATACCCCAGCCTGGGTAATCCGGGAAACTCACCCTGAGTTAGTTGATCAAGTGACCAAATCACTTGCTGAAGTGATCGACCCCGAAATTGGATTAAATATTATTCAACTTGGTTTGGTTCGGGATATTATCATTGACTCCGAACAAAAAACAGCCCGCTTGGTGATGATCCTCACCACCCCATTTTGCCCTTATGGTCCGGCAATGGTAGACATGACCCGCCAAAAAGCACAGGATGGCTTAAAGATGCCGGTTACTGTTGAAATGGGCATGGAAGTTTGGGATTTCGCGATGATGGAAGACCCCTCAGCATTTGATTGGGGACTTTATACATAGGCGAAGGGATCGTTCAGTCTTCTTCAAGCTTCGAAAAAACCTCACTCGTATGATAATACACATCGCTCGCCATAATCGAGCGATTGTTGTTATAAATGGCGCTGCTCACCTCACCTGCCATGGCATGAATCCCAGCTCCAAGAACCCCAGCCTCAAAGCTGGTTAATCCTTGTCCTAAAAATCCACCGATCATACCCGCCAACACGTCTCCAGTGCCCGCTTTTGCCAAGGCTGGCGAAGCGATGGGAATGGTTGCACTCCTTCCATCCGGTGCCGCGATCACGGTCATCGCGCCTTTCAGAACCACGACACAGTTCCATTCCCGCGCAGCAATTTTCGCGCTCTCAAGGCGATCCGCTCCTTCGAGCCCCATTTCTGCTGTAATTGCCCTAAACTCGCCGGGATGTGGCGTGATGATAGTTTGGCTTGGCATTTTTTCGTACCAATGATCCAAACTGGTTATCATCCGCAAACCATCGGCGTCAAGTACGATTTTCAATCCAGCCAATACGTTTTTTCTTTGCTGCATCAAGTCAACGAACGAATTTACAAATTCAGTAGTGGTTTCATTAATTCCAAGTCCAGATCCAAAAATAAGTACATCCTGCTCCACCAGGGAGCGGTCAAGGCTGGAAATGCCCTCAGCATTCAGGTATCCCGCTGTATGAGGCAATCTCAGCCAAACCGCCTCAGGCAATCTCCCGCATAAACCTTGCATGCTAAATTCAGTCGTGGCAATCCGCACAAGTCCCGCCCCAACGGCATAAGCACCATACCCATTTAAAATCGGCGCGCCAAGATATTCAAGGCATCCTCCACAGACCAAAACCTTGCCAAACATACCTTTATGTGAATTTAAAGGTCGAAGAGGTAAAAGTGATTTCAACATCGCTTCATCCACGACAAGATCTGATACGCTTTGCCATTCGGGGTTATCCTCAGTGATTCCGATATCGACTGTCTCAATTTTTCCCGTTCTGGCGGCTGCAGGAAACTTAAGCAATCCTTGTTTTATCGCGGCCATACAAACCGTTACGTCAGCATTCATTGCCTCATCAGCGCATTCCCCAGTGTCACAATTAACCCCGGATGGGCAATCCACAGAAAAAACCTGACATTTTTGGCGTTTTATCTCCCCTTTGATCCAATTCATCGCCGAAGCGAGCTCCGCGCTCAATGGTAATCGAAATCCAGTTCCCAGAATTCCATCGATCACGGCTGGCTCGCCGTTAAGCATTTTTTCGATCGATCCTTTTTCCTCTTCACTAAATTGAACGACCTCGCAACCCAATCCGCGGACAGCCTTGATCAAAGGATCAGAAATGCTCCGTTGTCCAAAGATTAAGGCTGTTCCGTGCCATCCCTCAAAAGCCAAATCACGTAAGGCGACCAACGCGTCACCGCCATTGTTGCCTTTTCCTACCAGTGAGATTACTTTTTTATTTCCAACCGCGGACTCGGAGGATCGCCGGATAACCGCTGCAACGCCAGCGCCAGCGTTGAGCATTAATTGACGCATACTTACCCCGAGATTTACCTGGGCTTGTTCGATTGCGATCGTCTTCGTGACTGAAACCAATTTTGGCATATTACCTCCAATGGTTATTTTTTTCCTTTTACATATTCTAAGCCATTCCCATTAAAAAGCCCACCCTGTCGTCGCAAATGGGCTGCCGCAGGGGGTGTGGCTCTTCATCTGTGTCACGAACAGGGTAGGGGATGCTTAATTTTTACCGAACAATAAATATCTGGATTATTCTACTATAAAGTGAGCCCTTTTTCAACGGGACGAATTGCCTCAAAATAAATGTTACTTTAGAGAAGATCGTTGCTTCAAGATAGATGTTACCCTACGACAGTAAATAAGAGGACTGTCGAGGTAGCTATGATGAGTCAAGCCGAGCTAAACCGAGCATCTGAAGTTTTAACTCACTTGGGAATCCGGTTTGCGGGTCCCAACCCCTAAATTCATAATATTTAGCCATCATTTCTTCAAATGGCAATTCATATCCGCTTGAGCCGCCATCAGAATATGGAGTGAGCACAGCCTTGGGTAATATTTCTGTTGAAATGTTAAAGCCGAGTTTAAAATTGATCATCCGTTTCAAATTCCAAATTCTTTCTCCTGCCTGTAAAAGCTCTGGAACTGTCTGATCAAAACCCGTCACCGAATTAAGCAGATCCTTTATGCTTTCAGGATCAACATTGGCGAAATAACACATCACCAAGGCATTGAAAATTGATCGGTAGTCCTGATGAATGATCACATTTTTTACTTTTTCTGCGCCAGCATGACGGTCATAAAATTCCATTCCTATTGAAGGATCTACGTGGCCAATATCTGCCATGAAGTAGTCGCTTTGGTTATGGCACGCGCCTCGAGGTGATGTTGCATACACAATTGACATACCAGACGACCCGCGAGGATCATGAAAAGCCATATCCATCCCATTAACCTGTACGACCTCATCTTCCAGCCTAAATTGCTTGGCAAAACGGTAAGTTCCCATGGCAAGATATTTCCCCAAGCCAGTTTGTTGTATGGTTTGGTGAATACATTCTTCAACAAAATCCTCGGAACCCCATTCAGCTCTTTGGAATAATGGATCATCCAAATTTAATTTGCCAAGCTCACGCATTCTAATGACAAACCCGATCCCAGCGCTCATTGTGATTGTGTCGATACCATACCGATCACAAAGATCGCCCATCCTGCTCGCGAATTTTGGGTCTGTAAGTCCAACATTGGGGCCAAAACCAACCAGGGTCTCATATTCCGGGCCCTTCATCTTATTCCCATCCACGCTTACAACTCTTCCACAGGCAATCACGCATCCATGACATGATTTTTTCCCCGTTAGCATTGTTTCCGAAATGCTTGCCCCGGAAATCTTTTCAGATCCATCCAAAACACCCGCGCTAAAATACTTCTTCGGTTGTTCGCCAAGATAATCCAGATAATCGGCAGCCCCAGCCGACCCCAACTCGGTTAGAACGGCTGTCATTGGATCGTTTTTGAGCGCTCGGTTTGTTCTTGAACGGATCACATCAAATTCCTCAAAACGCGCGATTGGTGGGAAACCATTCCCTTTGACCAAGATTCCCTTCAGCTTCTTGCTGCCCATGATAGCGCCAAGACCTGCTCTACCCGCCACTCTGCCATGGTCTGCCAAAATACTCGAATACCCAATTTGTCGTTCACCGCCCAATCCAATGGAAAGCGCTCGACCCCCGCATTTTACCCTCGAGAGAATTTCCCTCTGGTAGTCATACGTATCCATTCCCCAAAATTCCTCAGAGGGTAGAAGCTCAAAATTCCGATCGTTTAATATCAAAGAAACTGGTGTTTTGCTCTTTCCAGTTACAAAGATCCCATCAACACCGGTCCTGCGCAACTCCGCGCCCCAATATCCTCCGCAATTACTTTCAGCCCACAAGCCCGTAAGCGGGGATCTACCACAGATAACATATCGTCCAACCGCCGGACCGAAAGTACCAGATAGCGGTCCATTCAGGAAAAGAAGTGGAGAATCAGGTCCCAGAGGATCTAAATCAATATTTAAATAATCGAACAAAATTCTTGCGGCTAACCCAGCCCCGCCAATATAATCCTTTTGCCACTCCACGGGGATTGGCATTTCCGAAAATTCGCCGGTATTCAGGTCTACCTTTAAGATTGGCTGCATCACTGAGAAATTTCCCTCGCGCAACGAACAAAATCCAAGACGGTAGGGACATTCCGCATCATCACGAGCATATTTCCTTTGACATTGAGTTTTCTGGTCATCATCGCCTGCATCGGATCCAGTTTACCACTCAAAATCTCCATAAAATTGGTATATCCTGACCGCAAGATAAATGCAGGAGCTTCGCCAATATCTTTCCGGATTTCAACCTGACGACACTTGCCATGCCACAAGTCGAGATACAAATAGGCGCTGTTTGTTAAGTTTTCCTCCGGATCAATGACAAAAAGGAGATCACCTTCCCAATTCTTTGCGATTCTGGCATATTGCTCATCCGCATTCAATTTTTCCATGAAATTTGATAACCACTCACTGCTTGGAAACGACGCCATGCTGAACTCCCGATTATTTTCTTGAAATTATACTAATATTGTAGGAAATAAAAAAACTCGAACCTTGGTTCGAGTTTGTGTGCGCTAGAGAGGACTTGAACCTCCACGACTTTCGTCACATGGCCCTCAACCATGCCTGTCTGCCAGTTCCAGCACTAGCGCGCATAGGAACATCATTATAATCGGCTTCACCAAACTGTCAAGGATGGTAGTTTTGAGCTTACTTTTGCCTGAAATGCTCATTTCGGATCATAAAAAAGGAGTTTCTTGTTCCCATAAGTTGGCGCTGATTCCACCTGTTGCAGGTCTTCTCGAGAAATCTGAAAACTATACGGTGCGGTCTCCGTAAGAATAAAACGATTGGCAAAGATATAATCCAAGCCGACCTCTTGGTAAAATTCTCCTGCCTGGTGGGATTTTAATGCCTCGAAATATTCCATTGAATTAATCAATCCATCCATATTCATGATCGTACGCCCTCGGATGAAATAACCAACGTTACCGCCGCCTGTCATTCCGATCAATGATCCAGGAGGAGTGTGTTCCTCCATGATCACAGCCATATCAATATATGGAGTGGAAGCAGGAAGATCCTGCATCGGCATCCGGCTGATCAATTCCTTTTGATATTCAAACAAAGCGTTTGCCCCGACGATAAGGGCGATTCCCCACAAAGCCGCGCTGCTGAATGGAATCTTTTTTATCTGATCGAAAATCACCTGAATAATCCACGCCAGGAGAACAAATGCGCTCAGATCTTCTGAAACCCAATACCATTCGTGTTTGGCGGCATAAGAAGTGGCGCCATAAAAGAGAATATGGAAAATACTTGCCGCAAGAAGCAACAACAAGCCAGAATTACTGATTCTGCGCCCTTTCTTTTTCCGCTCGAGGAAAAAGAGAATGAGAAGTAAAGCCAAAAATATCAAAAAAATGATCCAGTACACATCCAAACGTTCCAGTGGCTTAAGATCGAAAGTTTCCTTCAAAAAAGCACGATTTTTTACGCTCCATTTGGCAATTTGGCGTGCCCATTCATAAATTGCTGAATTAATGAATGTCCAACCATCTTTCAAATAATTGGGGGAAACTCCAAACATCTGCGCTATCGTTTTAGTAGAACCCCCGTAAACATTGTCCGGAGATGATCCCCACCAGCGTTTAATTTGCCCGCTGATAGGCATCAAAGTTCCAAAAGTGATCTGGTTATAGATTGCATACAGCCCAAATCCTGACCCAATCAACCAACTCGCTTTCAATCCATCCATTACCCAAACACGAAGAGAATTTCTAAATTCGATCCAATTTTTCTTTAAATTTAAAGTGGAAGCTGAACCAACCGGATATTGGTATCGATATAAAAATATCCGAAAAATCAGACTGCTGAGTGTCATGATTGGGATGAACAACAAAGCGACCGAAATTGAAAAATTGATTTCACTGTTGGCGGATAAAATGGCCATCACCCCGCTCGCCAAAAGAGTGCTGAGAATAATCGAGATTGTGACTCTTAACAATTCCTGCCATAAATCAAATTGTTGTTTGTTGTAACAACCAAGGAGATTGTTAAAAACAAATAACCAAATCACAAGTAACCCGGCGAAGATGATCGCAGTAGTATCATACGCCAGAAGGAACATGCTCAAGTCAACTCTCAAAATATATGCAAAGATCACTGAGAGATACACCAGCAGAATTTCTATTAAAAACCTTATCTGGATTTTCGTACCCCTGAACACCAACCAAATCAATCCAAATAAAACCAGGAAGAGAGTATCCAACCTGCTCAAAAGGAGGATCAACCCCCAGAACCCGAACCAGAGGCCGTCTTTCAGGCTCAGTTTCTCCTTCCTGGAAAGATCATGGAGCACCATCATAAAACCGACCATTGATAACGCTGTGATGCCGGTTTCCATCCCTTGTTGGTAAATTATTTCATGCACGTTTCTACTGTAACCCCACATCATCGCGATCATGGCGGCGATCCCTGGGTGGAAGTGTCGTCGTAACCAACGGTACAACATTACACTCGTCGTCCCACTAATCAGACCAATTACAACCATCAATACCCTGAATGGAAGGATTAGATCGAAGCGTGCCAGGCTGAAGATCGGAATATTGATCAGCATCCAAAGCGGGTGATAACCATTGCTCAAATTAATTCGATCAAAAGTTGAGCCATAACCTTCACTGATATTTTGGGCAACTTTGAAGTAGTAATAAGCGTCGTCCCTGGTAAACCAACGTGATGGAAAATAATGGGCACCGCTGAATGAAAGATAGAAGTGAATTCCAACAATCGAAATCATCAAGAGAATTTCGACCCAATATCTTTTCACCAAATTGATTATTATTTGTTTATTTCGCATGAAATTTAATTGTAACAGCTTGTTGAGGATACCTACTTGATGGTTGGATTGCCTGCATCAAGTATAATTTTAACAAAATTATTCGCTGAGCAGGGAGCTTATGAAAGAGGAAATCAACAGTCAGGTTTTTGATCATTTGGTCAGTTTAGCGGCATTAAAACTTACCTCTCAGGAAGCGGAATATCTGCGGGGTCAAATGAACCAACAACTCCAAGTTATCCACGAGATGGAACAGATCCCGATTGAGGAAGAGCTTGAAATTTCAAGCCACGGAGTCGCACTCACACCAGCTAACTCGTCTGGCTTGCGTGAAGATGAGATTGACCCGCTCAAGCCAAAATTGAACCTCGAAAAAATTGCTCCTGATGTAAAAGATAATTTCATCATCGTTCCAGAAATCCCCCACCATAAGATCTAAAAGGCAAAAAATGTCAATTGTTGAATTAACCGCGTTGGAAATCGTTTCCAGGGTAAAAAACAAGCAAATTTCCGCTCAGGATGTGTTGGAAGCACATATCAACCAAATTGAGGCAGTCGATGGGGTCAGCGGAACGATCGGCGGTGATAATAATTTCGAAAAGGATAAAGTCCATAGCTTTATTACCAAAACATATGACCTCGCGAAACATCAAGCCAGCCAGGTTGATCAGAAAATCGCCGCAGGCTTGGATCCTGGTCCAATGGCTGGCGTTCCGGTCACCATTAAAGACATCTTTTGCCTGATAAATACTCCGACCACAGCCGCGTCCAGGATGTTGGCTAATTTTATCGCTCCCTATACAGCCACATCAATCCAACGATGGATCGACGCCGGAGCCCTGATTATAGGTAAGGTTAATCTGGACGAATTCGTGTTTGGTTCTTCCAATGAATCTTCCGCTTACCTTCCCCATCCAAGGAATCCCTGGGATACCTCCAAAGTTCCCGGCGGTTCTTCTGGCGGAGCGGCTTCCGCCGTCGCGGCGTTTGAAAGCCCAATTTCGCTTGGCAGCGATACCTCCGGATCAATCAGACTGCCTGCGGCCTATTGCGGAACAGTTGGTTTAAAACCTACCTATGGAAGAGTCAGCCGATATGGGTTGATCGCGTTTGGTTCTTCTCTGGACAATGTGGGACCACTTTCTCGCAATGTACCCGACGCAGCCCTCGCTCTGAGTGTTATGGCGGGCAAAGATGATTTGGATAGCACCAGCGTGACCTTACCCGTGCCTGATTACCTGAAAGTGATAGAAAAAGACATCCGAGGATTGCGAATTGGTTTGTCAGCGGATTATCTGCGGATTAGCGTTTATGACCAAACAAAGGGTCAGACCATTTTCCATGACCTTCCAGAAAAGGTAAAAAATGAGGTTTATCGAACTGCCGAAATTCTTGCCAACCAAGGCGCTGAAATTATTGAGAATGTTTCCATGCCGAGAACAAAATATGGGATACCGGCATATTTTGTCATTTCGAGGGTAGAGGCTGCCAGCAATCTTCACCGATTTGATGGGGTTAAGTATGGGCATAGGACTTCCTCAACCTATCACGGATTGACTGAGATGTACCAACAATCCCGGGCGGAAGGCTTTGGTTTGCAGCCAAAACTTCGAATTTTGATGGGCATGTATGTATCCGCGGCTCAGTACAGCGCTCGGTTTTATGAAAGAGCCCTTAAAATTCGAACTCAAATACGTCAGGATTTCGATGTCGCATTTGAGAAGATCGACCTGCTGCTTACACCATCAACGCCCGCGCCAGCCTTCGAAATTGGTGGTGTCTTTGGAGACTCGATCATGATGCAATACGCGGATCAATTCTTGGTTCCGGCAAACCATGCGGGCTTGCCTGCCATCTCCCTACCTTCAGGTTTGGATGAGGAAGGATTGCCCTTATCCATTCACATGATCGCGAATGATTTCCGTGAGGATTTACTCTTCAGAGCTGGATATACCTTCGAAAGATCAACCGCCAATGAAGCCTGGCGATCCAAAAAACCAGTTGTGATGAAAGGAGGCAAATAACCATGTCTCCAGAATATGAAGCTGTAATTGGACTTGAAACCCATATCCAATTAAAAACAAAAACAAAGATCTTTTGCTCCTGTCGAGCTGACTCGTGGAACGACGCCCAGAATTCCAACATCTGCCCGGTTTGCAGCGGATTACCGGGAGTTTTACCAGTTCTCAACAAAAAAGCGGTGGAAAAGGGTGTATTGCTCGCAAAAGCGATGAATTCAGACATACAACCAATCTCCTTTTTTGATCGAAAAAATTATTTCTATCCTGATCTTCCCAAAGGTTATCAAATCACTCAATACGACAAGCCATTCGGAGTTGGTGGTTATCTCGAATTTCCTGCTGCGAATGGCAGGCTCACCCGGGTCAATATCGCCAAAATGCATCTTGAAGAAGACGCGGGAAAGACAAAAAACGAGCGCGGAGAGAGGCTGATCGATTTCAATCGTTGCGGAGTACCGCTCGTTGAAATGGTTACCCAACCAGATATTCGAAGCGCCAATGACGCTGCTGATTATCTCACTCGTCTTCGCCAGCTCCTTCGCTGGGTTGGGATCAGCGACGCGGATATGGAGAAAGGTCAATTACGATGTGACGCGAATGTATCCATCCGACTTAAAGGCGAATCACACCTGAATCAGAAAACAGAGATTAAAAACGTCAATTCCATCGAGGCGGTTCGATCCGCGATCGAGGCTGAGATCGAGCGTCAGATCAGGGAAGTAGAAGCCGGCAACAGAATTGAGAGTTGGACATTGGAATGGGATGATGAAAACAAATCCCTTAAGAAAATGCGCTCCAAAGAAACTGAAGCCGATTATCGGTATTTTAAGGAACCTGACCTTTTACCTTTAATTATTGACAAGATCTGGTTATCCGAAATTTTGGCGGACTTCCCTGAAATGCCGCTCGACCGGCGCGCCCGATTTATCTCCGAATTTGGCCTTTTGGAATATGACGCCGAGATCCTCTCTTCTGAAAGGCGTTTGAGTGAGTATTTTATTAAAACAGCAAACGCCTACAAAGGTGATCTTAAAAGGGTCGCCAACTGGTTAACCAATGATGTTCTCCGGATGATTAAGGACGCGGATGCTGATCCACTTTCCATGCCACTCAAGCCAGATTTTCTGGCTGAGATTATTACAATGGTAGATACCGGGACCATTAATACAACCATAGGCAAAGAATTACTTGTAAAAGTACAGGAGAGTGGTATTCCCCCTGCCTCCATCGTTGAGAAGGAAGGTCTTAGACTGGTCAATGATAATGACATGATCGAAAAGATGGTTGATGAAATTATTGCCAATAACCCCAAAGAGGTTGGCGCGTATCAGAACGGGAAACTTGGATTAATTGGGTTTTTCGTCGGTCAGCTCATGAAGCAGATGGGCGGTAAAGCGGATGCCAAACTTGCCAAAGATTTGTTTGAACGAAAGTTAAACTGATCAGCCATTCATGATGAACTTCTGGAAGAGTTTTGTACTGATATTGCTTGGAATTCTGATCGGGATCGGCGCCGTGGGTGTAGGTCAATTATTATTCATCCAGCCTCAGGGCGAAGGAATAAAGATTTTACCAGCGAACACCCCTGCCCCCGTAGTTGTGTACATTACCGGTGAAATTCGCAAACCTGGTGTTTATGCTCTGCAAGAGGGAAGCCGCCTGATCGATCTGGTTCGAGTAGCTGGCGGGTTTAAAGATAGTGCTGATCCAACATCCATAGATCTCGCGGTGATCCTAAAAGATGGCCAGAATTTTAATATACCGACCGCCGATGTAACACTAAGCCCCTCTGATTTCCCAGAATTGATTATCAGCCAGGATGGCTTGGCAAATGTCAATTCACAGGCAATCGAAGAACCGCTCAACCTCAATCGCGCCACCAAATCCCAGCTTGAAGACCTACCCGGGATTGGACCAACTCTTGCCCAACGAATCCTTGATTATCGGGAAGAATACGGTGATTTTTATGATGTCCAGGAACTTACCTCCGTACCCGGAATTAGTGAATCTCTGATGAACGAGCTCGCTGCTTACTTAACCGTCAAATAAAATCTACCAGAGCAGCGCGAAAAGGACTAAAAATCCGATACTCACCCCAAGTTGACGAAATCCAATCATAACTGGTTTGGTATTGATTCCTGGCCAGCTGATTGAAAGGATCGTCTCGCCAAACTGAAGCAGGTAAGCAAGCCAAAGATATTCGCCAACCAAACCCCGGCTCGAAAGCATATATACAAAGATCAGGTTCAAGCCTGTTTTGACCAGCGCGTCCATTCCATTTTGAATCCTGACCTTGCTGTCGGGTACTTCTTTCCAATTTCGTTGATTTAATCGACCGAAAGCGTATTCAATGCTCGCGGCAGCCTGAAACCAGAGCAATAGCCAAAGGAAGAGATCCTGGATGATAAAAGTTCCCCGGTCAAGGAAAAGCAATAAGGGAGCCAATTCCGCTAACATGCCAGTGCTTACCATCTCGAAAGTCTTTTGTCGACGTTCGTTATGATTTGTAATCTGGATTAGGTAATATGCGAGCAAAACTACTCCAGGAATTAACAATAAATAAATTGTAAGTTGCTTGCCTCTCAAAAGCAGATAGATCAAACCAACCATCCCGATTGCCCCGTACAGGATCGTCCAGAAAATCGACGCTTTTTTATCTTTATCCGATCTTCTGCCGCTTAAAACCTTCACCAGAATAGAGATCGGTTGACGCATCAAGAAAAAGGTGATCGCCGCAATCGTCAAAGCCGCCATTTCCAAGTTTGGGTTTGATGAGAATAACCAGCCGAGAATCAGAGGAGTAAAAAGGAATATCCATGAACCATGATCCTGAGGTAAAGCGATGATCTTGTTGAAAATCGGGGTAGGTTTATTCATTTATCCACCTCGCGGCTGTTTCAGGCAATCTCACTACACTATCCTTTCTCAAATGGCAGGTTGGCAGGCTGTTGATGAACATGGCACCATAATTTTTTGTTAAAATACGTTTATCCAAAACCGCCACAACTCCTTTATCCGTTTTGCTCCGAATCAGACGTCCAAAACCCTGTCGAAACTTCAGAATTGCTTCAGGTACCTGATATTGATTAAATGGATCTTCAAAATTTTCTGATCTTGCGGCGATGATCGGATCGGAAGGAACCTCAAAAGGTAAACGGGTGATCATCACCACTGAAAGACTCTTCCCAGGGACATCCACGCCCTCCCAGAATGATCGTGTACCGAGGAGAACAGCTCGCTCGGTGCTCATGAATTCGTCAAGCAGACTCGCTGGACTGGCGCCTTCACCCTGAACAAAGACTTGAATATCGTTTGCCATCAATCCATGTCCAATCGCGTTCCCACACCGTCGCATTTGAGCCGTATTCGTAAACAAAGCTAACATTCTTCCGCCGGTCGCGATTGCCGTTTTTAGGATCGCGCTGTTAACTGCTCCCTCATATTGGGGAGTGTTCGGTTCAGGGATATCTGTGGCGATGTAGAGCATCGCGGAATTCTCAAAATCGAATGGTGATCCAAGGGTTAGCTCCTCCGCGTTATGCGCCATCAAGGTATCTTTTAAATACGTATATTCAGCGTTAGTCGTTAACGTCGCGGAAGTAAGAATCACGCTCGCTTTGGTATCCCAAATCTCTTGTTTTAAGGATGGACCAATTCGAAGAGGCGCTGAGTTAAGCGTTAACCGACCGTTTTGTGGCGCGCTTTCAACCCAATAGATCGTGTTTTCGTCAGGCTCATGGATCATCCCGCTGATATTTCCAGACAATTCTTTCAACCTGCGATAGTCATTTCCCAATCTACCAACCACATCCTCCAGTTGTTCGTAACCCTTACTGATCAAATCCACCAAATTCATGTAAATTTCATTCAGTTTTTCAAGCGTATGGTCAATTCTTTCCTCAACCAACATCCATGCTTCTTCGATTTCATCCCAATTTCGATTTCGCCGGGTCGCGTCAATCACCCTGAGCTGATAGCTATAAAAAGGATTTCCTCTACCTTCCTGTAGAGAAAGGACATAGCGGGACAACACTTCAAAGAAATCCTTGGCATAATTTTCAATTTTAAACACCTGTTCACCAGCGCCGCTTGCCAATGAATAAAGTCCGGCGTAATCAGAAACGCTGATGTAGTTATTGCACACATTAAGCAGATGACCCAAGTCACCGCTATTTGCGCTTCCGAGATCTTTGAACATTCGTTCAAAATCATACTGTGAAACCCGAAAGGCAAGCGCATCGGTCGCGGCGGATTCAAGATGATGGCCTTCGTCGATTACCAGTTGGTGATATTCTGGCAAAACCTTGCCGCCAGTGGAGATGTCCGTAAGCAGCAAGGCATGATTAACAATCACAATGTGACTTCCAAATGCGGATTGCCTGGCTTTATAAAATGGGCACGTTCCATGCATCTTTCCCGAACATACATCATTGGTACAGCGATCATCTTCAGCGCTTAATTTTTGCCACGCGTCCCTCTCACCCGGTCGATTCAGCGAAATATCATTTCTGTCGCCGGTAGGCTTTGAGAGGCTCCACACAAGAATCTTGGCTAATACGCGCATTTCGTCTTCATTGTTTGGACCATTTTGACGCATATTCCATAACAGGCGAGGACAGAGATAATTTGAGCGCCCTTTTAACACAGTCGCTTTTACGTCGATCCCTAAAACATCCCGGATCATCGGAATGTCCTTGTGAATCAATTGAGATTGAAGGTTAATGGTGTTCGTGGAAACTACCACGCGTGATCGATTCCGGATCGCGAACAAGGCTGCTGGCACAAGGTAGGCAAAACTTTTTCCAACTCCTGTACCCGCTTCCACCATAAGACTGTAACCATTACTAAAAGCCTCGCTTACCGCCTCAGCCATGGCTAACTGTTCCTGTCTACGTTCAAAATTCTTGGAAGCTTTGGCGAATTCACCACCATGATCAAGATGGGCTGAAACTTCTTCAGGATCAAGAGGAATCATGTGATCCTCATCCGGGTCAATGATTACATTGTCACCAGGGTCAAATTCCGGAAATTCTACCTTGATTCTTTCCATCACGGCTGGGTTCGGTTGAATGCTTTCTTTCGCCAACTCTGCCATGGCAAACTTGAATGCCAGAGTTCCAGACCAATTGACAGTTTCGCCATGATAAACAATTTCGGTAATTAACTCCACTGGCAATTCAAGTATCTGCTCATATAAGCGCATAAACACCGCATGAGTCAGCTTAACATCATCCATTGCTCGGTGTGAATTCAACAATGGAATTCCCAACATTTTTCCAAGCGCCGCGAGATTATACCTTCCAGCTTTTGGCATGATTACAGAGGCGATATCATACGTATCAACCCGGTCATTGTATAGGAGACCCTTATACCGATTGATAAAACCGAGGTCAAATTGTACATTCTGGCCGAGGATTGGGGAATCACCGCAAAACTCAATCAATTTTGGGATCACAGCCCCAATCTTTGGAGCATTTCGAATCATGGCGTTGTCAATCCCGGTTAAAGCCGTAATATTATCGGGAATACGCTTACCAGGATCAACCAGAGTTTGAAACTCAGCCTCCACTCGGTGACCTTTAAATCGAACGGCGGCGATCTCAATGACCGCGTCAGAATTTCGGTCCAAACCCGTGGTTTCAATATCCAGACAGATAATGGAACGAGGTAAGTTTACACTTGTAGACATGCTTTCGATTTTCGGCTTTGTTAAACGACTGATTCTTTTGGAAGCGCGGCTTTAATCCTGCTTATCAAATCTGGCTCAGCTTTATCTGTTTTTTCGAGATTACGCATGGTCGTCTTGAGTACATCCATGGCAATCATCATGTGAGGACTGTCATTCGCCACAAGGTTAGCGTCCTTATTACTAAAAGCCAGAACAACTTTTATCTTTTCAAAATCTTCGGTCGGAATACCGTTAGCTTCATAAAAGCGTTTCATTTGGTCGAGGTCGGTTTTAATTTCAAGGTCCGGTCTTCCAATCCCTTCCTGAGCAAAGACCTTTAGGTAGGCTTGTAACAAACCTCCACCTTTCTGCTTGTATTTGCCCTTGTCATATACAATTTCACCTTTTTGATAATATGACTCTAATATGAAGACACCGGTTGGTCCAACCAACAAGTGATTGACTGGCGCCATGAAATGGTAAAGTGAATATTCCTTCGTCAAGCCTTTTAATGAAGCGGTCAATCTCTCATCCTGCCGGGGATGTTTTCCCCACCGATTACCGAAATAAATTCCGATTTGGGATAACAAAAAACCTAAGATTAATGCCATGAAGGACCATGTCGCGTATTCAGGGTACGCGAAGGAAATGTATAAACCAATACCGAGAATTACCAACGCGGCAAGGCTTGTATAAGAACCAACCTTCGCGTTACGCTTGATCATTTTTTCATTGATGATTACTTGCATCTTTTCACCTGCCTATTGGATTTTTTCTTTGATTGATTCTAATACATTGGATTCAACAGCATCTTTCGCGACCCTGACCGCGTTCTTGATTGCTTGAGCATCGCTCCTGCCATGGCCAATAAAAACAAGTCCATTAACCCCAAGTAACGGAGCCGCGCCTTCTTCGCTTGGATCTAACAAATTCTTTAATTTTTTCAGGGCTGGTTTTACCAACATCCCCCCCAATTTCACCAAAAAGTTACCGTTGACAATCGCGGTTTTCAGGCTGTCCATGATCAATTTCGCGATTGCTTCAGAGGTTTTCAATACAACATTTCCCGTAAACCCATCCGTAACGGCTACTTCCACCTGACCACCAATCATTTCCTTTCCTTCAATGTTCCCAATAAAATTTAAACCGGCATCTTTAAGGAGTACCGTTGCCTCGCGAACAAGCAGGTTGCCTTTTCCCTCTTCTTCACCATTAGAAATGATTCCAACTCGCGGATTTGGGACACCCCGTACCTTTTCAGCGTAAATTGAACCCATCTTGGCAAACTGAAGAAGATTTTCAGGTTCGCAATCCGGATTCGCTCCAATATCCAAAACTACGCAATGCCCCGTTGCCGTCGGAAAAATTACTGCCAAGGCTGGTTTGCTTACCCCGCGTAATCGTCCAAGGCGAAAGAGAGCAGTCACCCAGGCGGCGCCAGTGTTTCCAGCGGTTACAAACGCGTCGGCTTCGCCATTCTTGACCATATCCATCCCAACCGCCATGGAATTTTTTGAATCCTTATGCCTCGCCTTAAAAACCAAGGCTTCCCCTTTGTCATCCATGCTTAGAATTTCTGGCGCATGGATGATTTTCACAACTCCACTGCCGAGCTCTTGCTGATCCAAAATAGGTTCAATTTTTTCCTTATCCCCAATCAACAATACCTCAACCCCAAACTCCCGGGCAGCTAATACACCGCCGATTACATCAGGTATCGGAAAATTATCACTACCCATGGCATCAAGAGCAATTTTTATCATTTTGATCTCCACTAAAAAGGATGCCTTGATTTTAAACGATTAAATGGTGTTCGGGGAAAATGACCTTACAAAAACCTATTCGTAACAAATAAAACGCCGCGGGGTTAAACAAATCACAAATACTGATAGGAAGTGATAGAACTTCAAATTTAGAATTGATATAAACCCCAGCGAACAAGGCAATTATTCTTGATTATTTTTAATAGGTATCGGTTCAAGGGGCTGTCAAAGGAGACCAGATGGGATTAACAAAAAGCATCGAAACTTTGCGAACAAAGAAAGAGCAAGCCCATAAAGGTGGGGGAGAAGAACGCGTCGCTGCCCAACACAATCGAGGAAAATTAACCGCCCGAGAACGTTTAGACCTGCTTCTCGACAAAGGCTCATTTCATGAGGTAGATTCCTTTGTGATACATCGGACATCCGATTTTGGCTTGAACAAACAGCACTACCCTGGCGATAACGTTGTAACCGGTTGGGGAACCATCGACGGCAGGCTTGTGTACGTTTTTTCACAAGATTTCACAATCTTTGGCGGATCATTAGGGGAAGTCACCGCCGCCAAGATCGTCAAAGTCATGGAAATGGCCATGAAAAATGGCGCTCCAATCATCGGATTAAACGACTCTGGCGGAGCCCGGATCCAGGAAGGGGTAGTTTCCCTGGCAGGGTATGGTGATATCTTCCTCAGAAATACCATGGCGAGTGGAGTTATTCCACAAATAAGCGCGATCATGGGACCGTGCGCCGGCGGCGCGGTTTACTCACCAGCCTTAACCGACTTCATCTTTATGGTCAAGAATACTTCGTATATGTTTGTTACGGGTCCTGATGTTGTCAAATCAGTCACCCATGAGGATGTGAGCTTCGAGGATCTGGGTGGAGCCAGCATTCACTCCGAACGGTCAGGGGTTTGCCATTTTACAGCTGAAAATGACCCAGATACGCTCTTTCTAATCCGCAAGCTGCTTGGTTACCTTCCCCAGAATAATATGGAAGATCCCCCTTATGTAGACACAGGCGACGACCCCCTACGTGAGGAAGAAGCCCTCAACAGCATCATTCCGGATGATCCCGGTAAACCATACAATATGAAAGAAGTTCTGACCAATATCCTTGATAATGGCGCTTTTTTTGAGGTGATGGAAAATTACGCGACAAACGTTGTCATTGGTTTAGGTCGGCTTGCTGGTCATTCGGTTGGAATTGTTGCCAATCAACCCGCTGTTTTAGCCGGGGTTTTGGATATCGCCGCAAGTGAAAAAGCTGCCCGGTTTGTTCGATTTTGTGATTCTTTTAACATTCCGATCATTACTTTTGAAGACGTCCCTGGATTTTTACCTGGAACCAATCAGGAACATCATGGTGTAATTCGTTCCGGAGCGAAGCTGCTTTATGCCTATTGTGAAGCTACCGTCCCTAAACTTACCGTTGTTACCCGAAAAGCTTACGGCGGAGCGTATATCGTGATGTCCTCAAAACATATCCGCAGCGATGTGAACTTCGCCTGGCCAACCGCTGAAATCGCGGTCATGGGCCCCGAAGGCGCGGTAAATGTAATCATGCGCCGGGAATTGGAAGCTGCCGAAGATCCAGCCGCGAAAAAAGCCGAATTGGTCGCGAATTACAAGGAAAAATTCGCGAACCCATATTTCTCCGCCCAACGAGGTTATATAGATGATGTGATTGAACCGCGCGAAACCCGCGCCAGACTCATCAACGCGTTGGAAATGCTCCAAAACAAACGTGAATCCAACCCCATGAAGAAACATGGGAATATCCCGTTGTAAAGGACAGTTGAGATGACGAATGTAACCAAGGTACTCATCGCCAATCGGGGCGAGATCGCGGTCCGCATCATCCGAGCTTGTCGGGAAATCGGTGTTGAGACTGTGGCGGTTTTTTCCGACGCAGACAGACAATCCATGCACGTCCGTTTTGCGGATGAAGCTTACTACATCGGACCAGCCCCATCCAAGGAATCCTATCTGCGGATGGATAAGATCATTGAAGTCGCCCAAAAAAGTGGGGCGGACGCGATTCATCCAGGCTATGGCTTTTTGGCGGAACGAGAGGAGTTTGCCATCCTTTGCGCAGAAAATCAAATTAAATTTATCGGTCCAAAACCAAGCGCAATCGCCGCCATGGGAGATAAGATGACCGCCCGCGAAACTGTTCGCAAAGCTGGCGTCCCAGTTGTTCCCGGCACCGAAGACGTCGGGAATCTTTCTGATGAGGATCTGATCAGGAAAGCGGCCGAAATCGGCTTCCCCTTGCTCATCAAAGCCACCGCTGGCGGGGGTGGAAAAGGTATGCGCGAGGTTCGAAAAATTGAGGAGATGCCGGAACTTTTGGCTTCCGCCCGCAGAGAAGCCTTGTCCGCGTTCGGCGATGGCAATGTCTATCTCGAAAAATTGGTCGAGGGAGCTCGGCATATTGAGTTTCAAATCATGGCTGACTCGTATGGAAATGTGATCCACCTCCTCGAAAGGGAGTGTTCCATCCAGCGCAGGCACCAGAAACTGGTCGAAGAATGTCCCTCTCCATTTGTGGACGATGCTTTACGCGCCAAAATGGGTGAGATCGCGGTCAAGGCGGCAAAAGCAGTTGGTTACGAAAATGCCGGCACAATCGAATTTTTAGTTGACAAGAATAAGAATTTTTACTTTCTCGAAATGAATACCCGCCTGCAAGTTGAGCATCCAATCACAGAATTGGTAAGTGGAGTGGATATTGTCAAGGAGCAGATCAGGATCGCCCGGGGAAGGGAATTATCAATCAGACAGGAAGATATCAAGATCAAAGGGCATGCCATCGAATGCCGGATTAATGCTGAAGATCCCTACAATGGCTTTGTACCTTCAACCGGTTTAATCAGCACGATGATGGTTCCCAATGGACCTGGAGTTCGAATTGATAGTGGAGTTTTTCCTGGCTTTGAGGTATCCCCATTTTATGACCCAATGATCAGCAAACTGATTGTTTGGGGTGAGACCAGGGCATCGGCGATACTTAGAATGCGACGCGCCTTGCAGGAATATCGGATAGTTGGCGTGCGTACAAACATTCCATTCCATCAAATGCTCCTCGACAGCCACCGTTTTATGGCTGGAGTCTTTGATACACGTTTCATTGAGGAACGTTTTACGATTAATGATCTTCATGATGAGGATGACCAGGAGATTGCCGCCATCATCAGCACCCTGGTAGCCCATCAGAAAAACCAAAAAGCGAGCCAATTTGTGATGCGCAACGAACGGGATACATCCAACTGGAAATGGGTCGGTCGCTGGGAAAGAATGCACCGCTAAGGCGACTATATGAAATATATTACGACAATCAATAACAGAGATTACACGGTTGAAATTATTAACGATAAGCAGGTTGTCATTGATGGCAAACTTGTGGACGTCGACTTCGTCGCACTCAGCGGACAGCCAGTCTATTCTTTAATCATTGACGGAAAATCCCATGAGGCATATATTTACGAAGAGGATAACCAGATCCAGGTTCAATTACGCGGTTTTCAATACAACGCCAATATCATTGATGAGCGAGAAAAACGCTTGAGTGATAGTTCAGAAGGCGGGATTGGATCAGGCGAATTCATCCTGAAAGCGCCGATGCCTGGCTTGGTGATATCAGTGCCGGTTATGGAAGGCGACGCCGTTGTAAAAGGTCAGGTTCTGGTAATTCTCGAGTCGATGAAGATGCAAAATGAATTAAAAGCGCCGCGAGATGGTGTGATCATCAGGATTAAGGTCGAACAAGGGCATACGGTCGAGCAGAAGCAACAATTAATGATGTTAGGAATTTAAATGGCCAAAGGAAATCAGGAAACGGAGTCAAAGTTCTGGGTGAGTGATCTGCCAAAGATCGAAAAATTGCTCACCGAACTCGGCGCTCAGGTGATGGAGGTTCGAGCTTTTGAATCCAATATCCGCTTTGACACGCCAGACAACACCTTTACGCAGGCAAAGAAGGTTCTTCGCCTGCGTAAATATCATGATTATCGGCTTACTTTCAAGGGACCCGGACAGACTCTCGGCGGAGCGCTAAGCCGCCTTGAGATTGAAACCGTTGTAACAGATCACGATAATATGCGCCTCATTTTACATGAAATTGGATTTGAGGAAAGAGCGGTTTACGAGAAATATCGAAAGATGGTCGAATTCAAGGACTGTGTGGTTACCCTCGATGAATTGCCTTATGGAAACTTCATTGAGATCGAAGGTTCTGATTTTAATCAGATTTCGCAGGTCGCGTTTGATTTGGGCATTGACCCCGCCAAAGCCATTCCAGTCAGTTATCAGAATATTTTTGAATTACTGCGAGATGAGCTCAAACTGAAAGCCGCGAATTTGACCTTTGATGAAATTGAATTATCAGGAGTTGATCTGGCGGTATTAGGATTCGAAAAAGCCGATCATTCCTAACTTAGTTTCCCGTCTTGCCAGGTCAATTTATCAAAATAAGCCCCCATAAAGTCTTGCGGAATTAACCTTTTAACCAATCCCTCAAAAACCGCTTTATTCCCGGTTGTATTTAATTTAACTGATCCAATTCGCTTCAGATCCGTCCTTAATGTTTTTTCGCGTTTTAAAACCGACTCTGTCTGCCGGGCGACTGCTGGTGCTGGATTAATCAAAACGACTTCTTCCCCAACAATTTCCTTTATCAAGGGAATCACAAAAGGATAATGGGTACAACCGAGGACGATCGTATCCACGTCCGCCTCGAGCATCGGAGTCAAGGAACGAAGCAGAATCTCTCTCGTTTTTGAGCTATCTAACTCGCCATTCTCAATCTGTTGAACAAGCCCAGGACAGGGATCCTCAAGCACCCGTTTCCCTTCAGCGAAACGGTGCAAGGTGCTGGCATAGAGTGCACCGTCGAAGGTATTGGGAGTTGCAAGGACACCAATTACACCGGTATGGGTACTGGCAGCGGCTGGTTTGATCGCGGGTTCCATTCCAACAAAGGAAATTTCTGGAAAATTTTCTCTCAATCTAAATAACGCGGCGCCGCTGGCAGTGTTGCAAGCGACAACAATGATCTTGGCGTGTTCATGAATCAAATATTCACTGATCGCGGATGAAAGAGCAATGATTTGCTCCTTTGGGCGTGGTCCATAAGGAACATTGGCATTGTCACCAATGTAAAGAATATCTTCATAAGGCATCAGGGATTTGATTTCACGTGCAACAGAAAGGCCGCCAAGCCCGGAATCAAAAACCCCAATCGGTCCTTCAGATCGTTCCAACCCTACCTCAGCATGCTCCAACAAACGCGGCAAATAATGCGCGTGATTGAGCTTGATATCCCAACCATTCCGGATGCCATTGTACGCCTACAAAAAATTTCTTAGAGGGATCTTCCACCGCTTCAAGGATTCCATCCGGAGCATGTGACGTTTCAATTAATCCATTGGCAAGTTGCTGAATTGCTTGATGATGAAAACTATTGACCCCGGTTTCATCGAGTCCATAGATCTTCGAAAGGAGGGTCCCTTCGACCAGATGCACCGAATGTACGATCTCTCTTCTGGTCGCGGGGTTGTTTGGACCCGGATTCTGATGTTGGATGGTCGTTTCGAATTGGGCCAGAATATCGGTAAACAATGTCCCACCCAAGGCGATGTTGATCACCTGTAATCCGCGGCAGATTCCCAGTATTGGTTTATCAATTTCATGAAATTTCTTTGCCAACGCCAATTCGATGGCGTCACGAGGATGATCAACGGAAGAAATTTCGGGACACGCTATTCCGTTAAAGCGCTCCGGAGCGATATCTCCACCACCCGTAAGTAACAAACCATCAACTCTATCGGCAATTGCCAGGCTATCTTCAGGCAACATACTCGCCGCGATCAGCAAAGGAATTCCTCCGGCGTTCTGAATCGAATCAATGTAAGCCTGTGAAATTTGAGCTCGGTTCATTCCAGATTGTGGGCTATGAGTGGAAGTTGTAATGGCGATAATTGGTTTCTTCATGAGGGTATTTTACCAACAAGTGAGATTAAATGAAAAGAGCGTATTGCTACGCTCTTAAATAAACGACCTAATTGAATTTTTGCTTTAACCTGGTTGCCTTGCCGGTCCTGCCACGCAAAAAATAAAGTTTGGCTCGGCGCACGATCGCGTGCTTCTCTACCACTACTTTATCAATCCGAGGAGATCGGATGAGGAATGTCCGCTCAACGCCGATACCGTTGGAAGCTATCCGCCGAACTGTAAAGGTCGAAGCGACGCCAGCGTTCTTCAGCTTGATGATGGTTCCTTTGAATTCCTGAATACGTTCACGTTCACCTTCTTTAATTTTAACGTGTACGCTGACAGAATCGCCGGGTTTTAATTCCGGAATATTTGGGTTAACCGGGGCTTCAATGGATTGAAGTAAGTCACTCATATCTACTTTTCCTTAATAATTTAATACCGCTTCACAGCAGGTTTTCTAAAACCGCGAATTCGAATTATAACACAATATTTTCAGGAAACCCGCTAACTGGGTGATTTAATCCCGGAATTTGAGTTCAATTCGTTCCACAAAACAAACCTCAAAGGGGATATCCAATTCGTCCAGTAATTCTTCCGGACGCCCAGTAGCCGATTCTCTTGCGCTCAACTGAACGAAAATACCATCATCCTTGATTTCAAGTTCTTCGATCAATGGTTTGAGGTCATATGGTTTGTTTCTTCGAACTCTTTGAATTTGATCCCTCGCCAATAATTTGGTAACCTTGCCGTCTAACTGATTTCTGGATTCCAAAGGTACCTGGATTTGGTAAACAGCCGATTTGGTCAGCATCTGCAATGGAGGTGATGGCTCGGTAATTATTTCAACCGCCTCGATGAGGAGACCATTGGGAACGGCGGTTTGTAACTTGTTCTTCAGTTCGGTCGGTTCGGCATCGTAATTCGTCCAGATATCAACAATTTCACACCGCGACGCGAATCCTAAGGGTAACGCCGAAGCAATCTGAATTTTTGGTTGGGGGTGAAAGCCTTGACTATACACCAATTCAATGCCTGCTCTTCTTGCGGATCGTTCCCAGATCTTGTGAAGATCCAGATGACCAATATAACGCAGGGAGCCTTGTTTGTGGAACTTGATCCTTAATCTCATGATCCTGCCCTGCCATCCCGAACCTTGACAGCGACCCAGACAGGGATAATGATGATCAAAACAAAAATATAAGAGACCTTGAGGACTTCCAAAAAATTTGGATAGATATTGATCCATAACCAGGCAGCCGATCCAAACACAAATAAGCCTTGGATCAAGGCGGATGGCGCGGCATGGCTCCCCCGAATAAGTCCGATCAAGGCCGCAAAGGCAATACCGGCAGCTAAGAGGAACCAGAGAAATACCTCGGAACTCATTTCCAGATTTCCGACTAAGGCTAATCCGACACCTGCCGCGACAAAGGTAGACATCCCAGCGGGAATTCCTGTCAGCAGATCCCAGAGACCCATCATTTTAATTTCGCCCCAGGTTTTCATAAGGGTAGGCTTACACAACATGGCTTACCTCTTTTACCCCAACTTCAGGGCACTTCCAAAAATCGCCTTTGTGCAACCGCCGCTGTTCCTTGAAAGTCGGAAGAATTCCACACGCATAACATTGATTCCGGCAATCATCCCGAATCTGCTCGTTGAGGGACATAACATAATCCTGAAAAAGGAATTTTTTGGTCACCGCGGGTGAAATGTGCTCCCAAGGGAAAATTTCATCCACAGTACGTTGACGATGAGTATAAAACTCAGGATCAAGTCCTTGTTCCTGAAAGGCTTCCATCCAAAACCCAAACTTACGTTCTTCCTGCCAGGCATCGAATTTTGCGCCTTTTTCCCAGGCAGAAAATATTACTTCACTCATTTTTCGATCTCCACGTGAAAGAAAAGCTTCGATCATTGTGTCTTCAACCGCAGTCCAGCTTAATTTGATATTTCGATCCTTTAACTCAGTCTTGAGTAAATCCTGCTTCTTCCGAATTTGCTCAGGGGTGTCACAGGAAACCCATTGGAATGGGGTGTGGGGTTTAGGAACGAAGGTGGAAACACCAGCGTTCACCCTGGCTCGATTTCCGATCAGCTTTCTCCCCTCACCAATTACCCTTTTACATAAGTTGGCGATCGCTTGAACATCCTCTAATGTTTCTGATGGGTGCCCGATCATGAAATAGAGTTTAATTGTCGTCCAACCTCTTCGGTAAATTTCTCTTACCGTCTCAATAAGTTGTTCATCAGGAATATATTTGTTAATCGTCCTGCGCATTCTCTCCGACGCGGCTTCCGGCGCTAAAGTAAAGCCTGTTCCTCTTCGATCACGCAAGCGGTCCATCAGATCGACTGATACGGTCTCGATTCTTAAAGAAGGCAGGGATATGCCGAGGTGTTTTTCAATGAATCTTTCATTCACCGCGTTTACAAGGTCAAGAATATGGGTGTAATCGGAAGAAGACAAGGATAATAAGGCGACTTCCTCAAATCCGGTGAAATTAATTGCCGAATCCAGGGATTCAACGATTTGCTCGATCGATCGTTCCCGAACTGGCCGATTGATGATACCCGCCTGACAAAATCGACAACCGCGCGTACAACCACGCATGATCTCGATTGAGATCCGGTTGTGAACAGCCTCGATATTGGGAACGATGAATTTGGTTGGAGGTGGCGGGAGTACCGGGACCATTCGTTTTATAACCTTTGGTGAAACCCAGGCTTCTTTCACCTTTTGTTTCTTTATGGTTTGGTCTTCATGGTATTCAACATCGAAATAGTGTGGAACATAAATTCCTTTGATCTTTGCCAGGGCTTGGATGATTTCCGCCCGATTTCTGCGCTTACCAATTTCAACAAGCGGATTGATCTGCATCCTGATTTGATCGAGGATCTCATTGATCACTTCTTCTCCCTCGCCAATCACAAAGGCATCGATGAACGCGTGCATCGGTTCAGGATTCATCGTGGAATGACCACCAGCGATGATGATCGGATCAGAATCACCACGCTCAGCGGATCGGAGTGGGATGCCTGCCAAATCGAGGATATTCAGGGTGTTGGTATAAAGAGTTTCGTAAGGAATGGAGAATCCAATCAGATCAAATTGGTTCAACGGCACATGGCTTTCCAAAGAATACAGGGGAATGGAATTACGGCGCATCTGTTCTTCCATGTCCCGCCATGGGGCATACGCCCTTTCCGCCAGGGAATCATCCCTTTCATTGATAATATCGTAAAGTATCTTTAAACCCACGTTTGAAATACCAATATCATAAATATCCGGGAAAACCAGCGCGGTTTTGATCCGGCTTGGCCGCCATTCTTTTTGAATACTATTGTATTCACCTCCCACGTATCTGCCAGGTTTAACAACTTTTAAGAGTATCTGATCAAGTTTTTGATCAAATTCGGTTCTATCCATTAATTTTAATTTTCACTTTCGTTTATTTATGGAGCGATTATATCCATGTTTCGTTAAGTTTCCAAAAGATCAGTAATATCAGGAAATTTATCCCGATCCGCATAATCCACAGGTAATTTGTCGGTATCATCGACGGTCAATGGATCTGCCCCATACTCAAGAAGGAGACTGATCATCGCGGCATTGTTGTTCTGCGCGGCGGAATGCAGAGGAGTAAATCCACCATTCTGTCTGGCATTTACATCGGCGCCTGCTTCTAATAGCATCCTTACAATTTCAAAATGATTACCGGCAACCGCGGAGTGGAGCGGCGCGACCGCTAAATAATTGGCGCTCTTCTGATGAATATCAGCACCCAATTCGATCAGTAGTTGAACAACCAAATCCCTGCCAAAAAAACAAGCTAACCCGATTCCGCTAAAACCATCCGAAGAAAATTCATAAATCTGGTGCGGATCTTCATCCAATAGCTTCGCGACCATTTCAGCATCTCCAAGAGCACAGGCTTCGTGGAAATTAATTCGATTAATCCTGTCTAACAATAAAAGGGTCATCGTCGCTCTCTGATAGTAAATACTTACCATCAAGGCGGACACCCCGTTGTCCGCAAGCGCATACGCGCCTTCTGGGTTTTTTTCTAAAAGTTGTTTTAATTTTTCAACTTCATTTTTTTGGATCGCGATAATCACATCATCCATGATTTAATCTCCCTTAATGGCATCATTAACCATTTCCTGGGCTTCTTCGATCACCATCGCGAGGTGCTCATCACCCAGGAAACTTTCTGTATAGATCTTATAGATATCTTCAGTTCCTGATGGCCTTGCCGCAAACCAACAATCCTTCGCGACCACTTTCAAACCTCCAATTGGGGCATTATTGTAAGGCGCGGATGTCATTATCGACACGATGGGTTGCCCAGCAAGATCAGACGCATGAACCGCTGAAGGTGATAACTTACCCAGTGACTTCTTCTGTGCATTATTAGCCAAAGCGTCGATCCGCTTGTAACTCGATCTGCCAAATTTTTTCTCAAGCTCGAGGTATTTTTCACCAGGGTCCTTGCCGGTAACCGCAGAGATCTCCGCGGCCAATAAATTAAGGATTATCCCATCCTTATCAGTTGTCCAAACTCTGCCATCCTGGCGCAGGAATGAGGCGCCAGCGCTTTCTTCTCCACCAAAACCAAATTTTCCAGTAAACAATCCGTCCACAAACCATTTAAAACCGACCGGAACTTCAGCAACCGGGCATTTCAAGGAATCAGCAACCTTATCGATCATCGAACTTGATACGAGCGTCTTACCAATCATTACGTTACCGCCCCAATCAGATCGGGTGCGGAATAAATAATCGATGGAGACCGAAAGATAATGATTTGGATTCATCAATCCAACGCTGCGAGTCACGATCCCATGCCGATCGGTGTCCGGGTCATTGCCGAAAGCGATATCGTATTTATCCTTCAGATCGATAAGCTGAGCCATGGCGTAAGGGGATGAACAATCCATGCGCACTTTTCCGTCATGATCCAAACTCATGAATGAAAAACTCGGATCAATTCTGTCATTTACGACCTGAATATTTAAGTGATAACGATCCGCGATCCGATCCCAATAATGGATCGCCGCACCGCCGAGCGGATCAACACCTATGCGCAAACCGCTCCCCGCGATCGTCTCCATCCGGATTGCCTTTCCCAAATCTGTGATATAGTCCCCTGAGAAATCGTGCCGCTTGATAAAGCCTGATGACAAAGTCAGACCGTAAGGAATTCGTTTGACGTCTCGCAAACCTGACTTCAAGATTTCGTTTGCTCTGTTTTGAATGACATTCGTAATCTCAGGACCAGCGGGTCCACCATGCGGAGGGTTATATTTAAAACCTCCATCACCCGGTGGATTATGAGACGGTGTAATGACTACCCCGTCCGCGATTGCCCTTGGTTTTTTTCTGTTATAAGTCAGAATGGCATGCGAAATGACAGGCGTCGGCGTAAAAATCTCGTGTTCATCCAATAACACCGTGATTCCGTTGGCGGTGAACACTTCTAAAGCCGTGATCTCAGCTGGCTGGCTTAACGCATGGGTGTCCTTACCCATGATGAGAGGTCCTGAAATTCCATGCTCATGGCGATATTCAGATAAAGCCTGGCATACCGCCGCCAGATGGTCTTCATTAAAGGAGCCTTCCAGAGATCTTCCGCGATGTCCCGAAGTTCCAAAAGCAATTTCTTGCTCTATATTGTGGGGATCGGGATGGATCACATAATATTTAGCGACTACATCAGGGATATTCAGTAGATCTTCTGGCCGGGCTTTCATTCCTGCTCTAGGGTGTATTTTCATGATTACCTTAATATCTCATGTCTTAAATCACTTTATTTTGCTCGCGATTACCATTATTATAAAGGTAATGGCAGTTCTTTAATATTCAAGGCAGGTTATGGAGAGGATCATCTTGAGACCACGTGTAACAATTGAACGATTTGTACTGAGCAAACAACCTGAACACGCCAAAGGCAAGCTGACTGAACTCTTTTACGACATTGCTCTCGCCGCGAAACTCATCGCTGTCCAAACCAAAAAAGCAGCGCTTTTAGGAAATGGAGGTTATGAAGATACGATCAATATTCAAGGCGAACAACAACGAACCCTGGATGTTTATGCCGATGATATCTTCATCAAAACCAACGATCATACCGGTCGTTTAGCGGCGATGGTATCGGAGGAACAGGATTCGATCATCCAGATCCCAAAGAAATACAAGCGAGGTAATTACATACTGGTATACGATCCGATCGACGGTTCAAGCAATATTGACACAAATGTTACCGTTGGCACAATTTTCGGCATTTACAAAATAGACGACCTCAACGGTGATATCCCATTGGAAACGGTATTGCGACCCGGTAAAGAATTAATCGCTTCAGGCTATATCATCTACGGCACCAGCACAATTTTTGTTTACTCTACTGGGGATGGTGTACACGGCTTTACCTTGGATCCGGAAATCGGCGAGTTTTTCCTCACCCACGAAAACTTGCGCTTTCCGGAAGAACCTGCTTATTACAGCATGAATTTTGGAGCGTATCGAAACTGGGATACAGGTGTCCAGGCTTTCGCCGACTGGCTGCGAAAAACCGACGAAATCAAGCTTTCCCAACGTTACATCGGCTCATTTGTTGGCGATTTTCATCGTAACCTGCTTTATGGCGGAGTTTATGCCTATCCCGCGGAGAGAAAGTACCCCAATGGCAAGATCAGGATATTATACGAATCCGCGCCAATGGCATTTATTGCTCATAACGCCGGCGGCTACGCGTCCGATGGTACCAGGCCTATCCTTGAGATCAAACCCGATACTCTGCATCAGCGCAGCCAGTTGTTCATTGGCAACACCAGTTTGGTAAAGAAGGCGGAAAGCTTTATCCAACGGAATAATAAATAAATTCTGAAGTTAATAGTCTTTGAAAAAAGCCAACCCAAATACTTGGGTTGGCTTTTGGGTTAGCCTTTTTATTGAATATTTTTTCACAATGCGTAAAATGAATTCATTCCATTTCATCGTTGAAAGGTGGCAATTATGTTAATGATTCAAAAAGTTGATAAGAACAATAAAAAGCAGGTTAACCAGTTTATTCGTATTCCCTTCGATATGTATAAAAATTGTGACCAATGGGTTCCGCCGATCCTCATCGACGCGTACGCCCAGCTAAATCCCAAAAAACACCCTTTTTATGAGCATTCAGACGCGGATTTTTTTATCGCTTTGATGGATGGAGATCCAGTTGGGAGGATCGCTGCCTTCGAAAATCGCCATTTTAACGAATATCATCGAACCAAAGAAGCGGATTTCTACTTCTTTGATTCGATTGACGATCAAGAGGTCGCTGACGCCCTCCTCAATACGGTTGAGGATTGGGCAATTCAACGGGGGTTGACCAGTATCATCGGCCCCAAAGGGATGGGACCTCTGGACGGGTATGGGATCCTCATTTTTGGGCATGAACATCGCCAAACTATGAATATGCTCAATTACAATTATCCCTACTATCAAAAGCTGGTTGAAAATCATGGTTATCACAAGGAAGTGGATTTTGTGTCATGTTTTTTGCCCGCCGATCAATTCAAAATCCCTGTTCGAGTCGCTCACATCGCCGAGAGGGCTCTTGAACGAGGAGAATTACGCGTAAAACCATTCAAAAACAAGAAAGAAATGCTCGAGTGGGCGCCAAAGATCGGAGAAGCGTATAATCGCTCCTTCGTACAAAATTGGGAATATTTTCCGTTTACACCTCGGGAAATTGATTTTGTGGTTCAAAGTATCATGACCGTCGCGGATCACCGGTTAATCAAAATAATCACGCATAAGGAAGACGTCGTTGGCTTTCTCTTCGCTTTTCCAGATATCTCCGCGGCAATGAAACGGGCCCAAGGCAAGCTTTTCCCCTTTGGTTTATTGGATATGATCATAGAGATGCGAAGAACAAAAACAGTCGCGGTAAACGGAATCGGAATTCTCCCCAAGTTTCAAGGCCACGGGGGAAACGCCATCCTTTACGCTGAAATGGGCAAAACACTGTTGAGCTTTAACCAATTCACTCATGTTGAAATGAGTCAAGTTGCAGAAACAACCGAGCAAATGCGGGCAGATCTCAAGAATTTGAACGGCGTTGAATACAAAAATCATCGTGTTTATCGCAGGAATCTTAATGAGAATTAAATTCTTATCGACAATCATCATTTTTACGTCAGTGTTGGTTGCCTGCTCGGGAAATGGCTCTGAAGTTTCGAACTCCCAAACCACCGAAAAACCGGCTTTGGTATTTAATACACCTACTCTCGCGCCGACATTAACTCCCGAGCCAACCGGCACGCCGCCTATTCCAACCGCCACGACTACTCTTACCCCAATTTCCGCGACGCTCAAAACCCAGGTGAATATTCGAAAAGAACCTAATTCCGAATCCGAAGTCCTGAAATTGCTCAATTTCGGCTCTGAAGTAATGGTAGTTGGCAGAACTGAAGTGGGAGATTGGTTGGCGATTAATCGTCCAACCGAGACTGGTACATTAGGGTGGATCAAAGCTGAATATGTCAGCATATCGGAAGATTTGATCAAAGAATTACGCGTAATTACCCCAATTGTGGACATGGATACCGAAAATCCAAATCCTTCCTCTCCAGTCATTCAGAGCACTCTTCCTCCAAACACCGCAACAACTACCGCGGAGCTTAATGTGCGTTCAGGTCCCGCGTCCACTTTTACCCTGTTGGGGACTATCCCAGCAAATACTACCGTAACGTTGCGTGGAAAAAGTCAAACTGAAATTTGGACTCGAATTGAATTTCAGGATAGCCCGGAAAATTTTGGCTGGGTGGCTTCCAAATACCTGACCGGTGGAAATTACGCGGTTTTACCATATTATGATGATAACGGAAATCTCATCGGAAGCCCGCAATCACAGGGTTCAGAATCGACCAATTCGAATAATCCAAATCCGATTGACGTTACAGCTAATCCATCCGGAGAGTTTTCCCCGGCGCTGATAGATAATGATCTGTTCGATCAACCAGGCGCAGAAATTCGTTTGGGTCCGGCGGACTCCCGGGAATTTCAATTTCGAAATTCAGTATCATCACCATCAGGTGATAGCGAAGATTTCATCAAGGTTACACCTTTTACCTCCGATGGCTTACAAGCGACTATTACCACAAGAATGGATTGTGTTGGAAATGGCGGAATTACACTTTCGCTTTTCAGGGAAAATAGTCAGGGTTGGGAATCAATACCTTTAACCTGTGGCGTTTATGACTATTTGATCAGAGGCGAAAGTGGCAAGGCAATTGTCATAAAAATCAGCGCCGACGGTTCCGCGGGTGAAATAAGGTTGGTTGAATATTCACTAGAAATGCGGATTGATTAGGATCGATAAGACAAATATATTGCCAATGAATCATCATTTGTGATAAAAAGTGTATAATTGTGAAAATAAACACAATTAAGCCTGTCCAGCTCAATTTAGGAGTACCGATGAATGCACCCAACGTCCCGGATATAGTGATCAGTCGTCTACCCGTTTACTTACGGGCGCTTCAATTCATGGAGCAGCAAGGGATTAAAACAACCTCTTCGGTCAGTTTGGGTGAGAAAGTTGGCATCTCCGCTGCTCAGATCCGAAAGGATCTTTCTCAATTCGGAGAATTTGGCAAGCAGGGAACGGGTTATGATGTAAATGAATTAATAGAACAGCTTCAACAGATTTTGCACGTTCAAAAAGTCAGAGACGTGGTTTTGGTTGGTATGGGTGAACTCGGGCATGCGATCCTACGTTACGGTGGATTTATAAATCGCGGTTTCCGGATTTGCCATTGTTATGACAATGATCCCGCGAAGATCGGAAAAATGATTGGGGAATACAAAATTCTCGACGTCGCCGATCTTGGCAAGACAATCCGTGAATGTAATGTCAAGATGGCGATGTTGTGCACTCCGGCGATCACCGCTCAAACAATCACGGACATTATGGTTGAAAGTGGCATCAAAGCAATTTTAAATTACGCGCCGGTTAGTCTCAATGTTCCCAAGGATGTGAGAGTTCAGTACATTGACCCCGTCATTGGTTTGCAAAGAATGGCATATTACCTCAACAAGAAGTAATTCATAACTCGGATATAATCACAATACCGTATGTGCTTTGATCGCTGCGGTATTTTTTTGAAAGTCCATTTTCATGTCAACCAAATCAAAAGGTACGCTTATCGCGTTGATTGGCATCGCTATTTGGTCAACCAGCGGTGTGTTGATCAGTTACCTTCTCATCAATTATCCATTCACCTCCCTGTCTCTGGCATTTTGGCGAAATTTGATCATTTCGATCTTTCTCTTGCCGGTATTGATCATTTTCAGAAGGAAATCTCTCATCCTCGATAAACAGCACATTGTGTTTACCTTGTTTTATGGTATCTTTTTGGCTGTATTCAACTCAATTTGGGTCTTATCAGTTTTTTATAACGGTGCAGCGGTAGCTACTGTACTGGCTTACAGCTCTGCTGGATTTACAGCGATCCTGGCGTATTTCATCTTTCAGGAAAAAATTACCGGACCAAAGGTCGCGGCGATTATCCTCAGCCTGAGCGGCTCAGTCCTTGTCTCCAAAGCGTACTCTACTGAAATGTGGGCAAATAACCCGCTGGGAATTGGAGTAGGGTTGACGACCGGCGCGTTTTTCGCGGGTTACACATTATTTGGCAAAGCTTCCTTGCTACGCAACATTGATCCTTGGGGATCGATGTTTTTTACTTTTCTGACCGGCTCTGGTTTCATTCTGATTTTCAATCTCATTCCAATGATTCCAGGAGCTGCCGGCTCGTTTCATGCGATAATGCCAGCCATGGAACCCGCTGGTTGGGCATGGATGATTTTTCTCTCTCTGGGGCCAACCCTGCTCGGTTTTGGAATGTACAATATTTCAATGATGTTCATTCCGGCCAGTGTCACCAACATTCTCGCGACCACGGAACCAGCCATGACGGCTATCCAAGCCTACTTTTTTCTTGGAGAACAATTAAACTGGGTGCAGGTTCTTGGCAGCCTTATAATCCTGTCCGCAGTACTCATTCTTCGCTTATCTGAAAAATAAAAAAAACCGGCTTTCACCGGTTTCTTAATTACACTTTTGGCAGATTTCTTTTCAGCAAATTATACATACTTATCGCTTTGGTGGTTCCTTCAACCACACATGTGGTTGGATTATCAACGAGATAAGCGGGAATGCCCAACGAACGGGTCAATAATTTATCAATTCCACGTAAGAGAGCACCACCCCCGGTAACCGCCATTCCTCGATCGATAACATCCGATACCAACTCTGGAGGCGTTTTTTCCAGTACCTTTCGGCACAACTCAACGATTCGTTTAAGCGGCTCTTCCAATGCCTCGACAACCTCATCTGAAGAGATCGTTATCGGACGAGGGAGTCCTGTAACCTGGTCCTGTCCCTGAACTTCAAGCAGCGATTCCATGTCTGGTGATACCGCGGCACCGATCTTGATCTTCAACATTTCCGCGGTAACATCGGACAGAATGACACCATACTTGCGCCGAACATAAGTGATGATCGCCTGATCGAGATCCTCTCCACCAAAGCGGATTGTTTCCGCGCTCACAATACCATACATCGCCAAAACAGCGACCTGGGTCGATCCGCCGCCGAGGCAAATCACCATATTACCAGACGGTGAGTTTATGGGAAGATCTACTCCCAAAGCCGCAGCCAAAGGTTGCTGAATGAGGTAGGCTTCCTTGGCGCCAACTTGTAGAACAGCTTCGTGAACTGCCCGACTTTCAACGCTGGTGACGCCATACGGAACTGAGATCATAATAGTTGGTTTAAACAATCGGAATGACCCGGTGACCCTGTCCAATAATATTTTGATCAGTGCTTCGGTAATCTCATAATCCGCGATCACGCTCTTTTTCATAGGACGAACGACCTCGATCGATTCTGGAACCCTGCCTTCCATATCTCGCGCGGCTACGCCGATTTCAACGATCTTTTGTTCCTCCACATCAATCGCTACGATCGTAGGCTCTTCCACAAGGACAGATGAGCCTTCGGCGATCCTCGTGTAGATCGTTCCCAGATCAATACCAAGGTCTTTTGAAAATCCTGCCATTTATTGTTTTACTCGTTTTTGAATTTCTTTCGTTGGATGGTATGGTATCGTTTAACCGCGTCCAAACGCAAGTTGGATCGTCGGAGTGCCGCTTCCAAAGCCAAATAACGATCAATTTCATCGACATGAACCGTTTTTAAGGCTTCCTCTGCTCTTTTACGGGCTGATTCCGCGCGTTCAACGTCAATTTCCGCGACGTTTTCAGCCGCGTCTGCCAGTACGGTTACGATGTTCGGTTGAACTTCAGCAACTCCACCGGCGACTGTGAAGACTTCTTCCTGATCCTTTACTCGGACCTTGATGCAGCCATACCGGAGTGTGGTCAATAGTGGCGCGTGGTGAGGTAAAATTCCCATTTCGCCATCGGAGCCAGGGAGTACGACAATATCAACATCTCCCTGAAATACCATTCTATCCTGGGATACTATTTCACATCGAATTGGCATAATTATTTTCCTGAAGGGCCGTGTTTTCACGTCCCATATTCTTTCCAATTACGCAGTTTGCGCTAACTTTTCAGCCTTGTCTCTGGCATCTTCAATAGTTCCGACCATCATGAATGCCTGCTCAGGCAGGTCATCACATTTTCCATCCAGAATTTCCCGGAAGGACCGGACAGTCTCTTTCAAGGGAACATAAACACCCTTAATACCAGTGAACTGCTCGGCGGTAACAAACGGCTGACTGAAAAATCTTTCAATTTTTCGAGCGCGAGCCACGAGCATTTTATCGTCCTCGCCCAATTCATCCACACCCAGAATCGCGATGATATCCTGTAAATCTTTATAACGTTGCAGTACCTGTTGAACTTCACGGGTGGTTCGATAATGCTCTTCACCCACGATGTTCGGATCCAAAATACGGCTCGTCGAAGTAAGAGGATCAACCGCGGGATAAATACCTTTTTCAGAAATCGCCCGCTCTAACGCGATTGTCGCGTCAAGATGGGTAAAAGTGGCAACTGGCGCGGGATCGGAATAGTCATCAGCCGGCACGTAAACTGCTTGCATGGAAGTGATCGATCCGGTATGTGTGGATGTGATTCGTTCCTGAAGTTCGCCCATTTCAGTACTCAAAGTTGGTTGGTAACCTACCGCCGAAGGCATACGGCCTAACAAAGCGGATACTTCCGAACCTGACATCGTGAAACGGAAGATGTTATCGATGAATAATAATACATCTTTGCCCTGATCACGGAAATATTCAGCCATGGCCAACGCAGAAAGGGCTACGCGCAAACGAACGCCAGCGGGTTCGTTCATCTGACCGAATACCATAACGGTATCTTTCATAACCCCTGATTCGATCATCTCTCGGAAGAGAGCAGTGCCTTCACGGGTTCGCTCGCCCACCCCGGCAAATACGGAATTTCCTTTGTGGACCCGCGCGATCGAAGAAATTAACTCGGTGATAACGACGGTTTTTCCTACCCCGGCACCTCCGAAAATACCTGTCTTACCACCTTTGGTAAACGGGGCAATAAGGTCGATGACCTTGATACCGGTTTCAAAAATCTGCACACTGGTGGATTGTTGGTCAAATGTCGGGGCTTTGCGATGAATTGGATAGTAAGCTTCCGCTTCCACATCTCCTTTTCGATCTACCGGTTTGCCGAGCACGTTAAAGATTCTACCCAGGATTGTTTTTCCTACCGGAACCCGGATAGGAGAGCCAGTGGCATGCACTGGAACCCCGCGCTGAAGACCATCCGTAGAGTCCATCGCGACCGTCCGAACCCAGCTATTACCGAGGTGTTTTTGTACCTCAAGGATCATCGGCTCCTGATTCTCGCGAGGAACGCTCAAAGCCTCAAAAATCTCCGGAAGATCTCCTTCCGGGAAGGAAACATCCACAACACCACCCAAGATTTGTTCTACACGACCTGTTAACTGATCCATTTATGCCTCCAGCCTTATTTGGTTGACTGGGCAAGCGCTTCTGCGCCACCCGCGATGTCGAGCATGTCGCTCGTAATGGTTTGTTGACGTACTTTGTTATACAACAAGGACAAATCAGCGCTCAACTCGATCGCGTTTTCTGTTGCGTTACGCATGGCAACCATGCGCGCTGCATGTTCAGAAGCGAGAGATTCTAAAACAGCCTGATAAACTTGTAAACTGGTAAAGCGAGGAATGATCCCATCAAGTATCTCACGTTCTTCCGGTTCATATTGATAAGCGGCAGCGGCACCGTTTTTGCGCTCATAATCCTCAACCCGGCCTTCACCACCATCGACTTCCAATGGCAGTAATTTTTTAACAACCGGATCTTGTTTTACCATATTAATAAAATCGGTATAAATCAGATAAACCTCATCTACCATACCATTCAAAAACTCATCCACTGCCACCCGCCCAATCGCTGAAACATCCTGAAAGGTCGGAGCCGGGGGAAGGTTGCTGAACTCAGCAATAACTTTCATCCTGCGGCGAAGGAGAAGATCCCTCCCCTTGCGCCCAACCGCCACAAAACTAACTGGGGTTGGATATTTGGAGAATTTTTTTAATACGAATCTAATCAGGTTGGTATTATACGCGCCAGCCAATCCACGGTCGCCGCTGATCACGATGACCAAAGTATTTTTCACATCCGTTCGGGCAGTCAACAACGGGTGAAGGGAATCCCGACCCGGCTGGCCAGCCACATGGGTAAGTACTTGCCAGGCTTTAGTGGCATACGGGCGAGTACCCATCAGGGCATTGATAGCTTTTTTAACTTTACTCGCGCTTACCGCTTGCAACGCGCGCGTTACTTGCGATATATTTTTTACGCTCCGAATGCGGAGCCTCATCTCACGTGCGGAAGCCATTCATTACTCCATTCTTTCGCGCACGACCATTACGCCTGGTAAGTAGCTTTAAAACTAGCCAATGCTTCGCGTAATTTTGCCTCGTTCGCTTCGGTAATCTTGCGTTCGATGACGATATCCTTGACGATGTCCGGATGAGAAGTATCAAAATATTTGGTCAAGGCAACTTCCCAATCTCGAATATTCTCAACAGGTACTTCATCCGCGTACCCATTGGTACCGGCAAAAATTGTGATTACCTGATGTTCGAGGGATACCGGTTGGTATTGAGGTTGCTTTAAAATTTCTTGCATTCTGCGGCCTCGATTAAGCTGGCTCTGAGTTGCCTTGTCCAGGTCTGAGCCGAATTGGGCAAATGCCGCCAATTCGCGGAAAGAAGCCATATCGAGTTTCAGCCGACCGGCAACCTGGCGCATCGCTTTCGTCTGAGCTGCGCCGCCAACCCGGGAAACGGAGATACCAACGTTCACCGCAGGTCGGATGCCAGCATTGAACAGGTTGGATTCCAGATAGATTTGACCATCTGTGATCGAGATTACGTTGGTGGGAACATAAGCGGACACATCGCCCAAGAGTGTCTCGATGATCGGCAGCGCGGTCAAGGAGCCTCCCGTATTGGATAATTTTACAACTTTGCCGGTACCGATCTCCTTGGCGTAGGCTTCAGCGTCATGATGAGCCATTGGTCCGGTAAAGACCCTGTTATTCAAGGCGTCTGAAACCTCAGCCTTGTCACCAGCGAAATCAGAATTTGTTACCACATAGTTTACAGACATACGCGAGGCGCGTTCCAAAAGGCGGGAGTGCAGATAGAAAAGATCGCCCGGATAAGCTTCACGTCCAGGCGGGCGGCGAAGGAGCAAGGAAACTTGACGATAAGCCCAAGCGTGTTTTGAAAGGTCATCATAAACAACCAGCGCTTCTCGCCCGGTTTCCATGAATTCTTCACCAATAGCGCAACCAGAATAAGGAGCAATGTATTGAAGAGCCGCGCTTTCATCAGCCGCGGCAACCACAAAAATCGTATGATCCATGGCACCATGTTTTTCGAGTAAGGCAACAGTACGGGCGACGGCGGCTTTTTTCTGGCCGATCGCTACATAAATACAGATCAGGTTTTTCCCTTTTTGGTTGATGATCGTATCAATGGCAATCGCAGTCTTGCCGGTTTGGCGGTCGCCAATGATCAATTCACGTTGACCACGGCCGATCGGAATCATGGCATCAATCGCCTTCAGGCCGGTTTGGACAGGCTGGTCAACATCTTGCCTTTCAACAACACCCGGAGCGATACGTTCGATTGGACGATAACCAGAGAACTGGATTGGCCCTTTGCCGTCAATCGGTTCGCCCAAAGCATTTACAACCCGGCCAATCAACCCGTCTCCAACCGGAACAGACGCAATCCGTCCGGTCCCCTTCACCAACATGCCTTCAGTTATCTCCGAATAATCACCCATCACGATCACGCCGACACTGTCACTTTCAAGGTTGAAAGCGACACCGATGACGCCGTTCGCGAATTGAACGAGTTCCTGAGATCGAATCTTGCTCAAACCTTTAATGCGGGCAATTCCGTCGCCAGCTTCCAGAACGGTACCTACATCGCTTACATCTACTTTGGGTTGGAATGAGTCGATCTGCTTTTGGAAATCGCTGGTGATCTGATTGATCAAGTCTGTCATTTCGCCTCCGAGCCAGTTAATTTGGTATCGTTTAAATATCCATCTAACCAGAAAAGCGCGTACTTTTATGGCCGCCTAATGATAACTTATAGGGCATTTCTTGTAAAGTTACAAATTTCACATTTAATATTCCAAACTTTTTCGTGGCTCTCATTGGTGGTAATTTCTTATCAAGTCCCCAATTCGTGATAAATTTATCTCGCAACAAGGATTCAGCAGTGTGATCAAAAAATCAAGGAGCCAAGGATGATCAAATCACCTTACACAGATGTAAAATTGCAGGGCCAAGGTAAGCCCTTGTTAGTTGCTGTGATCGCGAACATTAAGGAACATAAAGATGGCATGAATATTCCTGTACCAGGTGTGGCTGATGATATAAGCGCCGATTTTGATCATATCGAAACCATCAATGCCATCCGGGCTGCCATAGAAACCGATGGACATCAGACAACTTTCCTCCAGGCAAACCGTGACCTGCCCTACTCCCTTAAAGAAGTTAAACCCGACATTTGTTTCAATATCGCTGAAGGGCTTGGCGGAGATGCTCGCGAAGCTCAAGTCCCCGCGCTTCTTGAACTTCTTCGCATTCCCTATACTGGCAGCCGGGTAATGGCGAACGCGATCAGCCTGGATAAAACCCTGACCAAACGTATATGGCGGGATCGGAACCTGCCAGTAGCGCCTTTTCAGGAATTCATCATCGGGGATGAAAAATTACGGACAGATCTAAAATTTCCACTTTTCATTAAACCTGCCAAGGAAGGAACGGGAATGGGCGTCGACACAAAGGCCATCATTCACAATTACGATGATTTGATGGAGAGGATTCGATACCTTCTTCAATCATACAAACAACCAGCGCTGGTAGAAAAATACCTCACCGGTAGGGAATTCACCTGTGGAATCATCGGACGGTGGGACGCGAAGAAGTATTCACGCTACCCCGATTTGTACAATCACCGTCTCGGTTATCACCTCTTTCCTATCCTCGAATTAGAAAGCGGGAAGTCTATCACACCGGGATTGTATAGCAATGCCGCAAAATCCTTGGCAGTCGGCGAGGAAGGTGCCCCAACTTATACCTGCCCAGCTCAAATCTCCGCTGAATTGGAACGAAGAATCAAGCATCTCGTTGTACGTGCCCACATGTTAGTCAAAGCGATCGACTACTCGCGGGTTGATCTCCGCTTGGACGACGAAGGTAACCCCAATTTAATCGAGATCAATACCTTGCCCGGGCTTACCCCCGATTATAGTGATCTTTGTCTGGAAGCGAACGCGGATGGAATCAGTTACACCGATCTGATTTTAGAGATCCTCTATCTCGGAGCATCGAGATGGGGCCTTCTACGGGGAAGAGAACTTCAACCTCAAGCTAAATCGGCGCGTTAGATTCTTAAAGTACCTAAAACGAAAGCCGAATTTTGTAAAGGAGTTTTTATAAGAATGAACTCCTTCACTTCGTTAATGAAAATCTGACATTAAACTGTTATCTTTTACCAGGCAACAATTTTATTACAAGAATTAATGGAAGGTGAACCATGGAGAAATCTCAATCCTACACTTTTAAAGCTGAGACAAAACAGCTTCTCAATATCCTGATCCATTCTCTTTACAAGGACAAGGAAGTTTTTTTACGGGAACTCCTTTCCAATGCCTCGGATGCCCTGAACCGGCTAAAATTTGAATTGCTCACCAATCAGGATGTCCTCGATCCTGATGCTGAGCTGAAGATCAAAATAGAAACAAACCAGAAGAAGAAAACCATTACCATTTCCGACAATGGAATTGGAATGGACAGGGAAGAGATCATTACCAACCTTGGAACCATCGCCCAATCTGGCGCGAAAAATTTTATCGACCTGACCAAGCAACAAAACATCGACATTTCGCAGATGATTGGGCAATTTGGGGTAGGTTTTTATTCGGTATTCATGGTTGCTGATAAGGTCACCGTTACCTCTCGTTCCTACCGCCCTGAAGCTCAAGCGGTTCGGTGGGTAGCTGCGGGGGATGAGACTTTTGAAGTTTCGGACGCGGACAAATCCGATCGGGGTACCAGGATTGAGATCCATTTGAAGGATGAATTCAAGGAATTTACCGAAGAGTATCGCATCAGGGAAATCATCAAAAAACACTCCGACTTCATCGGTTTTCCGATCTTTGTAGGTTCGGATGAAAAGCAAGCCAACCAGCAAACCGCCTTGTGGCGAACACCTAAAAAAGAGATCGAAGCTGAAAAGTATTCCGATTTTTATCGCCAATTTACACTCGACTTTGAGGAACCTTTACACACATTTCATAATGTAACCGACGCTCCTGTTCAGCTTTACTCTCTCTTCTTTATTCCTGCCAAGGCCGAACGATCCATGTTTTCGTTGCGAAAGGAGGACGGTCTTAAACTCTATTCACGCAACATCCTCATCGATGAATACAACAAAGACCTTTTGCCAGAATGCCTGCGTTTTATTCAGGGAGTGGTAGATTCCGAAGATCTGCCATTAAACGTATCCCGGGAAACAATTCAGTCAAGCGGGTTACTACCAGGATTAAAGAAAGTTCTCACCAATCTGGTCTTCAAAGAGCTTGAGTCTATGGCGAAGAAGGATACCGAAAAGTACAACAAATTCTGGCGGGAATTCGGTCCTTTCCTCAAACAAGGAATATCAATGAATGCTGACGAAAGTAAGAAGATCTTGCCTCTTTTGCGCTTTCACACCAGTCTAAAACCGGAGGAATGGAATACATTAGATGAGATCATCGAACGCGCCAATAAGGATGAAAAAGTAATCCATTATTTATTGGGTGATGATCCTCGTTCAATTCTTCACAGTCCTCATCTTGATTACTACAAGAAAAATGAAATTGAGGTGATCCTTCTGGCAGAACCGATCGACAGTTTCATGTTGATGGGTATGGAATCCTATAAGGAATATCAGCTAAAAAATATCGCGACATCCCAAATGGATGATTCAAAGAAGACCAATGCCGAAAACGAATCCAAAGCTGATGAACAGCTTGTTCCTGAGGATGATAAGATGCTTTCCCTTTTCAAAGAAGTACTTGGAGAAAAAGTGTCCGATGTGACGATCAGCAAAACTCTTTCAAGCTCAGTAGCCCGTTTAGTGGACGCGGGCGGCGCAATGAATCCGGAAATGCAGCGAGTCTATCGTTATCTCGGTAAAGAATTTGATCAACCAAAAAAAATCCTCGAGATCAACAAGGAACATCCTTTGATCAAGGGAATATTAAGTCAGGCAGACGAAGCTTTGAAGCACACCTTAATTGAGCAAGTCTATGATAGCGCCGCCATAATCGACGGCTATTATCCGGATCCGGCCAAATTGGTGGAACGGATCCAGACCTTGATGGGAAAAGTGATCGAGTAGAAATTTAATGGATTAACTTCTTAATCCATCGTGCGATGAGTGCTTACCTTGAAAGAAATTCAATGACCAGAGAATTGAACTCACTTGGTTTATCAATGTTGGTACCATGTCCCGCACCATGGATCATGACTGTCTCGCAATTCGGAATGTATTTGTTTAATGAAAACTGCCGCTTTACCAAAGCGGTATGATCCAATTCGCCGGCAATCACCAATACTGGTTTGTTGAAATCCTTCAGGCGGTTGCCGAGCTGATATTTGGTTAGTTCCATGGTAGCTGCCCGGTAAGCCTCAGGGTCAGCGGCAAGGATCTGCTCCTCCAGAGTCTTTCTAAGTTCGGCCTGATCTTCACCTGGGAAAATGTTATTCGCCACAATGGCAGCCTGACGATTCCTCCCTCGAAAGTAATTTAACACAAACCGTTTCCCAAGATAAAGTGCCTGGGAGAAATTATCAGGTCGTAAATTCGGAAAAGTAGCGGTAAGCACCATCCGCCGGATTCGTTCAGGTTGGTCGATCGCGAATTGTTGGGCAATCACACCGCCCATCGATAAACCAATTAGATCAACTTGTTTGAGTTCCAGGTGATCAAGAAATTTCCCGAGCTCCTCGCTCACCCCAGCCAGGCTCCAACCGCCTTCGATATTTGGTGTTTCACCAAAACCGGGCAAATCAGGCACAATCGGCCTAAAGCCAGCGTCAATCATCGCTTGGATCTGCGGATTCCAACTAGTGAGGTTGGTACCCAACCCATGCAAAAATAACACCGGGCGGGTTAAGTACGGGGCGGGATCAAAAAAATACATTTTTTTAACAGAATAGGTCGATAGCTGAAACCATTTATTGCTTTTCCTCAGACCCTGTTGCAGACTGGCTCTCAGGTTCGTTTTCCTGGTTCGTAGGTTCTTTGAAGTTATCTTTAAAAGAACGAACACCTTTGCCGAGTTCACCCATAACCTTGCCGAGTCTTCCGGGTCCAAAAATCACAATAACGATCACGAGAATGATCAGTAATTCTGATGTTCCTAATTTAAACATAATATCTCCGCGTATGATTGATCACGAAATCATATCACAAGTCTGATCTTGGGTTTAGAAGTCATCCTTTTTACCAAAAAGTAGAACATCAATCTTCCGCAGTAAGCGGATGATCAAGCGCCTGACGAACGACCATGGACGATAGAAGTCAGCGTTGATGAGATGTTTCTCAAACGGTTTATTGATCGGACCACTCCACTCCGTGGTGATGGCTGCCCAGGTAAGTCCACCGCCAAAACCAACAAACGCGATTTTGTCCCCAGTTTTCAACTTGCCTTCCTGCGCCGCCTCAACAGCCGCAATCGGAATGGATGCGGTTGAGGTGTTACCATATTTTTCCAGGTTAAGATAAAATTTTTCCATCGGGTAGTTTAAACCGCGGGCAGCCGCGTCAATGATCCGGCGATTGGCTTGATGCGGGATAATCATCTCAAGATCTGTAATGTCCCAACCTGTTTTCAGTAAGACTTCGTTGATTGATTGAACAATTACTCTGGTAGCGAAACGAAAGACCTCTTTGCCATTCATGTGGATGAAATGCATTCCATCGGCATAGGTAGAGTCATTAGCCGGTAAAGCACTTCCGCCAGCTGGAATACTCAGATAATGAGCGCCTGATCCATCCGAATGGATAACGGCTTTCTGGATTCCACCGGGGTTTTCACTTGCCTGAAGTACGAAGGCTCCGGCGCCATCTCCAAATAAAATGCAGGTATTTCTATCTTTCCAATTAACAAAACGAGAAAGAGTTTCGGTTCCTATGACCAGAACAACCTTTGAATCACCAGCCTTGATTGCCTGTGCTCCCGCCTGCAAGGCATAGATAAAACCAGAACAGGCTGCGGACAGGTCATAAGCTCCTGCCTTACCCGCGCCGAGCCTATCTTGGATCAGGCTTGCGGTTGCCGGAAAGATGTGTTCCGGGGAGGACGACGAACAGATGATCAAATCGACATCGTCCGGGGTCAATCCAGCTTTCTTCAAAGCCTTGAATGCCGCGTCTGAGCCGAGCGTCGCCGAAGTTTCATTATCCGCGGCGATTCGACGTTCACTGATCCCGGTCATCTCCCTGATCCATTGATCGCTGGTATCTACCATTTGACTCAAATCATCATTGGTCAAAACTTTTTGGGGAATTGATTTACCCCAGCCAGTAATATGTGCGTATGGCATCCTTACTCCTTTGCCATTAGATATTAAATGTTTTTCATTGAACGAATTTGCTCAGAATAATAGTGGCATTGTGTCCGCCAAAACCAAAGGAGTTGGACATGATATGGTCAGGGTCAGCTTTTCGAGCAATGTTTGGGACGTAATCCAAATCGCAATCAGGGTCAGGGTTTGCGTAATTGATGGTCGGGGGAAGGTAACCCGTCTGAAAAACATGCGTACAGAAAGCCGCTTCCAATGAACCGGAAGCGCCGAGTAAATGCCCAGTCATTGATTTGGTTGAGGATACAGGAATCTGGTAAGCATACTTGCCAAAAACCGATTTAATCGCCGCAGTTTCAGATTTATCATTCAGTTTCGTTGATGTTCCATGAGCATTGATGTAACCGATATCTTCAGGGTTCAATCCCGCACTGTCGAGCGCGATTTGCATACATAAAGCCGCGCCAGCCCCATTTTCAGCCGGAGCTGAGATATGATAAGCGTCATCGGTTGTTCCATATCCGCTCACTTCACAGTAAATTTTCGCTTTCCTGGCAAGAGCGTGTTCGAGGGATTCCAGGATAAGCATCGCCCCACCTTCAGCCATTATAAACCCATCCCGATTCGCGTCAAATGGTCTGCTTGCCTTGGTTGGCTGGTCATTACGGGTCGAAAGGGCGGTCATGGAATTAAGACCAGCCATTGACACTTTAAGGATTGCGGCTTCAGCCGCCCCCGCGATCATCACATCCGCGCTCCCTCGCCTTATGATCTCGGCAGCTTCTCCCACGGCGTTCGTACCGGTTGCACAAGCCGTTGCCACGGCCAGGTTTGGCCCGCGCAATCCATGTCTGATCGCGATTAATCCTGGAGCATTATCAGAGATCATCATCGGTACCAGAAAAGGACTCACCCTGTCCACGCCTTTATCGAGCATGGTCTGGTATTGCTCAATTAAAGTTCCAATCCCGCCAATCCCTGTACCAACCAATACGCCGATCCGATCGCGATTTTCTTTTGAAAAATCCAATCCGGCATGGTTAATCGCCTCTTCAGAGCTGGCCACGGCAAACTGGGTAAATCGATCCATTCGCCGAGCTTCCTTCGTCCCAAAGAGCTCATTTGGATTAAATCCTTTTACTTCGGCGGCGATTCTTGTTTTATGGTCTGAGCTTTCAAAGTGAGTTATGGGCGCCACGCCACTTTTTCCAGCAATAAGCTGATCCCATGTTTCCGGAAAATTATTCCCTAATGGACTAATGCATCCATATCCAGTGATCACAACACGTTTTCGCATTGAAAATTTCTCCTCTAATTTGGTCGCGGGAAAATTAATTTACCGCGCGCTAAATAAAACCCCATTGGATTTGTTTGGTTGCAAAGGAATGGGTTGATAAAAGATCAGCTCTTAAGGAGATCGATGTTTTCTTCTGCAGCATTTTCAGCGCTGAGGGGTGGCAATTCATCCTGCGAATTTAAACCAAAATGTTGCAGAAATTCTGGTGACGTGCCAAAGAGGATCGGCCGGCCAGGTCCTTCTGTTCGTCCGACTTCCTGGAGAAGTCCTTTTGAGAGAAGGCTTTTAATCACCCCGTCACTATTCACCCCGCGGATCATGTCCACCGCAGGCCGGGTAATTGGTTGTTGGTAAGCAACGATCGCGAGAGTTTCCAAGGCAGCCCGGCTTAGTTTCTGGGTCGCGTCCAAGCCAAGTAATTCTTCGATCTGATCCGTTAGTTCTGGGGCAGTGGTCAATTGGTATCGATTGGCATGTTTTTGCAAGCGAATTCCCCTGTTTGAAAGTTGACGTTCAAGATCCGCCAAACCCTCTTCAATTTGGAAAACGGGAAGACCAGCGATTGTGGCTAAATGTTGGACAGTCAATGGTTCTGGCGCGGCAAACAACAACCCTTCCAATAACCTGGTCACATATAAATTATCATTATCAGTACTCATGCTATAATTCCAATGTTAATCTTAGCGGAAATATGAATAAACTCAAAATCACACTTTCAATTTTACTTTTGTTTAGCCTTACTTTGGCTTGCAATTTACCTGTCTCTCAATTGATGGGGCTAGATCCAACGCCAGTTCCTCTGGAAGTGGCTACCAACATTAAACCATTCGTAGTGGCGACGACTGAATCGAACGAGATTATTCTGACCATAACCGAGGCGCAACTTAATGCCTTGCTTATGGAAAAACTTTCAACCGATCCGGATTCCATTTTACAACAACCCGCAGTCATCATCGGTGATGAAAGGGTAATTCTGACAGGCAAAACAATCCAATCAGGCGTAACCTTCGACCTGCTGGTTGAGATGAGTATCTCCATTAATGTTGAAGGAAAACCTGAAATCAAAATCGAGTCCGCCAAAATCGGCCCACTGGAGGCTCCTCAATTTATCAAGGATACCCTTACCTCCATGGCGGATGAGATGTTGACCGGCGCAATTGGCACATCTCTGACCGGGGCAAAGGTGGAACGTATCACAATCGAGCCTGGCTACATGGTAATAACCATTCGATAATACATCTCAAAGAATAAGGAAACTGCAAATGAGAATATTAATAACTGGAGCCGCGGGATTTTTAGGTTCACATCTTTGCGACGCGCTTATCGCGGACGGACATGACGTCATTGGAATAGATAACTTTATTACTGGCTCAGAAGACAATATCAGCCACTTGTTCGGTCATCCGCGCTTTTCATTCTACAAGCATGATGTTTCCAATTATATCTTTGTGCCCGGTAAAGTCGACGCGGTTCTTCATTTCGCGTCCCCCGCCAGTCCCAATCCAGCCAGCCCTTATGCCTATTTTAATTTACCGATTCAGACCATGAAAGCTGGAGCGCTTGGCACCCACAACACGCTCGGTGTAGCAAAAAATAACAACGCCAAATTTTTACTCGCTTCAACCAGCGAGATTTATGGCGATCCTTTCGAACATCCCCAAAAGGAATCCTACGCCGGCAATGTGGATATTACCGGTCCGCGAGCCGTTTATGATGAGGCAAAACGCTTCGCGGAGGCATTAACTCTCGCCTATCATCGCCAACACAATGTCGATACCCGGATTGTCCGAATCTTTAATACTTATGGTCCCAGGATGGATCTGGAGGATGGGAGAGCTCTGCCTAACTTCTTAAAACAAGCCTTACTCGGGGAACCTTTAACAGTTTATGGCGAAGGTGAACAAACCAGATCTTTCTGTTATGTTGATGACCTCATCAGTGGCATCGTAAAACTACTCTATTCAGACGAACATATGCCCGTTAATATCGGAAACCCGGTAGAGATGACGATCATGCAGTTTGCCGAACAAATCAATCGAATTACTGGTAACAAAGCTGGGATTAAATTTGTGGATGCCCGATCACATCGCGACCCGCAGAGAAGACAGCCGGATATCACCCGGGCACGAGAGTTTTTAAACTGGGAACCAAAAATCGAACTTGAACAGGGTTTAAATCTCACCATCCCTTACTTTAAAGCAAAATTAGGCATTTGATGCTCGAATTTGTTCACGATCCGCGGGAGCGCTCCCGCTTTCTTAAATTCGCGGTGGTTGGCGTTATTGGGGCCGTGATTGATTTTGGGGTCATGAATACTTTGGTTGGATTTAATCTGCCATTCACCGCCGCGGGAACAATTTCTTTCATCGCCGCTGTAATCAGCAACTTCTTGTGGAATCGTTATTGGACATACCCTGATTCTCGCGGCAAGCATGTGGTAGGTCAAATGGTGCAATTTTTCGCGGTGAACACCGCAGGCTTAGCGATTCGTTACCCCATTTTGCATTATGTTGAGCCACTTCTTGATAAATTTTTCATTGAAATTCCCAATATAGCATCGTATCATGAAGTGTTAAGCCACAACATTACCCTCGCGTTCGCGGTTGGTGTGGTGATGATGTGGAATTTCCTCGCGAATCGCTTTTGGACATATAGTGATGTTAATGAGCAATCAATATGAATGATCAACTCCTCCCAAAACCAATGAAAGATTCTGTCGTTGTACTTTCCCAACTCATGCATCCGGAACATGCCAATAATCAAGGCAACGTTCACGGTGGATGGATCATGAAACTGGTCGATGAATGTGGAGCGCTTGCCTGTATGCGTCATAGCCAACATAGGGTGGTAACAGTCGCTGTAGATGGGATGACTTTCAAGCAGCCTATTCGCATTGGCGATCTGATTACTTTAACCGGTATGGTCACACTTACAGGTAGAACATCTCTCGAAGCGGTTGTATCAGTGACCGCCGAAAATCCGCTTACCGGTACCAAAACCCACACCAATCAGGCGACTTTGGTTTATGTCGCTCTGGATGCGGACGGTAAACCCACCCCAATTCCTCCTGTCTTCGCCGAGACCGAAGAGGAAAAAAAGCTCCAGAAAGAAGCCCGCGCCAGACACGCGGCGCGCCGGCGTTAACTTTACGCCTGCAACATTAAATCGGTTGGTAGGTATAATTTACCTATGTCTTCCAGAATTTTTCGCCGTCACCTTCTCGTAATCTTCCTTTTTTTAATACAACTGATTTTCGGCATTATGTTTATTGGGGATCATGGAATTTCCTGGGATGAGCCATTTTTCTATGATTATGCCGAATCAATCCGTTCAGCCTACTCATCAATCACTGCTCAATCCAGCCCTGATTTTGAGCAGGTATACGGAAAAAGCGCGGAAGATCACAAATACTATGGCCCAGCTTATTTACTGATCGCCCAACCTGTCGCCCATAGGTTGGCTGATTGGTTTGATCTCGAATATTATGACTCTTGGCACGCGACAAATTTCCTGTTTTTTAATATTGGGCTAATTTTCTTTTATCTCACCCTGTTATTCTGGATTAAACTCGTGCCCGCCGCCTTTGCTACCGCCATGATGGCTTGGCAGCCGCTTCTCTTTGGACATGCTTTTATTAATCCAAAAGATATTCCTTTTTTAGTGTTCTGCGTTATTACCAACTACTTCGGAATAGCTCTGTTAAAATCCACACGCAACCGCCAATTTGTCGTTTTCGGAGTGTTATTTGGGGTGTTTTTAGGTCTAACCGCCTCAATAAGAGTAATCGGTCCATTGATTGGGGTCTTTTTTTTGATCAGCGCGTTGTTTACTCGCAATAAATCAGTGATCATCAGCGTTATTGTATCTGGGATCATCGCGATTTCTGTCATGACAGTTACCTGGCCATTTTTATGGTCAGATCCAGTTTCCAATTTGTTAGTCGTCCTCAAACACATGTCCAACAACCCCACAGAATTGGCAGTCCTCTATGAGGGGATACTTTTTCGCGCGAATGTTATGCCGCTTTCTTACATCCCAAAAATGATTTTTTTCACATTAACTGAACCTGTATTCGCGCTTTCGTTCTGCGGATTCTTAATATTCAGTTTTAAGCGAGATTACCGTAAGGCATGGATCGAGGTCTTTCCAACTTTAATGATTTTTATCTTCATCCTGGGATATATTTTGATCAGCCGGCCGGCCGTCTATGACGGCTTTCGCCATTTTTTATTCATCTTACCGGCGCTCTTCATCCTTGCTGGTTTTTTCTTCGATTTTTTATTTACATCGTTCCCAACCTCAAAATGGGTTTTTTCCTTAATTTCAATTCTTCTATTGCTTCCTGGATTCATCGGAATCATTCATTATCATCCTTATCAATACACTTATTACAATTTTTTTGCGGGGGGGGTGAGCGGTGCTTTCCGAAATTACGAAACGGATTATTGGTTGACCTGTTACGATGAAGCGCTGCATTGGTTTGAAGTTGAACATCCCGAAGAAACTCTTTTTACGCAGAGAGAAATACCACTCGCTTTGGCGAGCGGGACAAGCAAGATTAAAATTGAGCCGCTGCCTGCCTTCTCAGAGCCTCCTCACCCTGGAATGTACTTGTTTCATACCCGCGCCAATCTGGACTTACGCTCCGAGTATCGATCCTTGGAAACGGTCAAGGTTTTTGGATTGGATACCGCGGAATTCTGCCTGATCAAGAAAGCGCCCTGATGCCTGATACCATCCACAAAATCATCACTCCAAAAACCTTCATCCGCTGTTATATGGAAAGCGATGCTCCAGCTCTTAACGAGGCTCTGCTTGAAAGTAACGTCCACCTTAGAGAATGGCTCCATTTTGCCGAAACGGAACTGTGGAGTGTAGAGGACCAACTCGCAAAAATTCAAGCCTGGCGAGCCAGTTTTGTTGAAGATCAGGATAATGTTTTCGGAATTTTCGATAGAATTAATCATCAGTTCATTGGCTCAGTCGGCTACCATAAACGAGTCGGAGCAGGCGGTATTGAAATTGGTTATTGGACTCGCGTATCAAGAATCAATCAGGGCTTCATGACTGAGGCGGTTACGGCATTAATAAAACTCGCATTTGAATATTATCTCTATGATCGAGTGGAGATTCACTGCCAACCGGGAAATTTGGCATCCGCCGCTATTCCCAAAAAACTTGGTTTTGAATGGGAAGCAACTCTTAAAAAACGAGTTCTCATGTCCAGCGGATATAAAGATCTTTCAATTTTTTCCCTGTTTCGGGAGGATTACGGGAAAGATCCCCGCTGGGAAGATGTTAAGATCGATGGATACAATGCGGCTGGTTTTCAGGTATTCCCGTTCTTATTCCGTTCTGAGGAGTTGGACGCATGTTGCGGGTTATAGCAGGTTCCCTAAAAGGGCGCCGGCTCAAAACTGTCCCCGGCGATACGACCAGACCGATCACTGATCGCGTAAAAGAATCCCTTTTTGATATTTTAGGGAATGATGTGGTAGATTCAACCTGGTGGGATGTATTTTCTGGAACCGGGGCGATCGGAATCGAAGCCATCAGCCGCGGGGCGCGCTTCGCGACCCTCAGCGACCTCAACCGCCTGCCGATTGAAACAATTCAAGTCAATGTCGAATCGTGTGGAATTTCCTCGAAAGTCCAAATCATCAAGGCAGACGCTTTTCACCTCTTGACCCGTACCCATGACAAGACTTACGACTTTATTTACATTGCCCCACCTCAATATTTGAACATGTGGGAAAAAGCCATGGTATCGCTCGATCGGAACCCCGAACTGCTTAAGCTTTCTGGCGACGCGATTGTCCAGATCCATCCAGTAGAATATAAAGAACTCCAACTGCAAAATTTTGAAGAGTACGACCAGAGAAAATATGGAAGTACACTTTTAATTTTTTACAAACCAAAGGAAGGTTGATCATGGAAATTCAAGCTTACCAGATCCGAAAACCAGAGCAAACCAATTTCATTCTCGGACAATCCCATTTCATCAAAACTGTCGAGGACATCCATGAATTGCTCGTAACCAGCGTTCCGGGAATTAAATTTGGTCTGGCTTTTTGTGAAGCCAGCGGAAAATGCCTTGTTAGAAGCAGTGGTACGGACAATGGACTCATCGAATTGGCTGAGCAAAACGCCTTCGCTATTGGAGCGGGTCATTCCTTCATCCTCTTCCTCGGGGATGGTTACTTTCCAATTAATGTTCTCAATGGAATTAAAAATGTTCCTGAAGTCGCCCTGATCTTTTGCGCAACCGCCAATCCAACCCAGGTTGTGATTGCCCAAAGTGAACAAGGTCGCGGAATCATCGGCGTGATTGATGGCTTCTCGCCGAAAGGCATCGAAGGATCAGAGGATAAAAATTGGCGTAAGAATTTTCTTCGGCTCATCGGATACAAATTCTAAAAAAGAATACCGTGGAAACAAAACACAATCCAAACCGTGACAGTCGATTGGCGAATATTGCGGCTCTGCTGATTGTTTTGGCTTTTTTGTTCAGCGGTTGGCTGACCTTAAGTCATTATGGAATTTCCTGGGATGAAGGTCTGGGAAATTTCTTTTTTGGTAACCGATATGCTCAGTACATTACCAGTGGATTTGATTCCAAATTTCTGGATTTCGAACGAGATCTAGGCGATCAACCTGGAGAACTTAGCCTTGAAGCCTATTCGCCATACCGAGAAAAGTACTTCGAATTTCCGGGATTGGTGGATACCCTTTCTGGTCTCTCAATGCGGTTCTTAAGTTACCACCTAAATCTCCTCGATCCAGTGGATGCTTTTCACGCCATCACCGTATTCATTGCCGCTCTTTACCTTTGGGGACAGTATTATTACGTAAGCCGTTTGTTTGACCAGAAAATCGCCCTGCTCTCCATTCTTTTTCTAGCCACGGCTCCCCGGTTCTGGGGAGATGCCCATTTCAATCCAAAAGATGTGCCCGAGGCAGCCGCTTTTAGCCTCACAATTCTGTCATTCATGGCTTGGGTCCAAAAACCAACCTTCAAGCAGGCATCTCTTACCGGAATTTTTTTCGGCGCGGCGCTGGCCGTAAAAGCTAACGCGGTATTCATTCCGATCATAATCCTTGTGTGGATTATTTCATGGTTGATCAAGGCAAGTAAATTCAAATCAAATGTTCTTGAACTAATCAGCAACTGGCGCCAATTAGGTTGGATGTTTTTCCTATCCGGCGCTATCTATTGGCTTGGCTGGCCTCTTCTTTATACCAGCCCAAGTTTATCCAGACTTTATTTCCAATATATCTTTGGTCAGGGTGGCAGAGAGGGAAAGGGGGAATGGTCTTTGCAACCATTGAAAATGGTATTCGCGGGGAATTCAGAGATTTTTTTACTTTTTATGACTCTTGGGCTCTTCTTCCTCATCATCCTATTCATTCGAAATCAACACTTCAAGATTCGCTGGATAATGGTTTTGCTTTGGTTTTCCGTACCGATCCTGAGAATTTCTGCACCTGTTTCGGTTAATTTTGACGGATTCCGCCATTTTCTTGAATTTCTCCCCCCCGCGAGTTTAATTGCTGGCTTCGGAGCGATTTCGACCATTCAATTTCTTCAAAAATTTAAAACACTCCAACCAAAATTGGTTAGTTCGTTTATTGTATTTTTGATTGGGTTAAATACAGTATTTATTTATGCGAATTATTTTCCATATCAATACATTTATTTCAACAGCTTCGTTGGCGGGATGCGGGGAGCTCAAAGATATTTCAAACAAGGCGAAGTTACCGATTATTGGGCAGTAAGTTATCGCGAAGGAATTCGCTGGGTAAATGTTCATGCCGGGCAAAATGCTCTCGTGGACGTTCCCATTGGAGATTATCTTGTCAATATCCCAGCGGATCTTTGGCTCAGGGAGGACATCAAATTAATCAGTGATAATCAAGTGATTGATTATCGCGGTACTGATCGGGAAGTCTATATCATGAACATCACCCGTCCGAGCTTCTACAAAGAGGTAGCTCATTCTTGTTCCAACCAGCCTGCGGTTTTTGAAGAGAGGGTTGATGGCGTTACCATTATGACAATTCACCGCTTACAAGATTGCCTTGAATAATAAATAGAAAGGCGCCGTATTTCGGCGCCTTTCTATTTATTATTCTTCGATTAATTACAGGGAAGTTCGGACGATGTCCAACTGTCCAGCCGATCCAAGTTTCTTATTCTTATTCGCGATGAAATTCGCGTATTCCTGCATGAATATTTTTCCGACCGGACGGAGATCAAATTGTTCAGGATGATCCCGGAAGAATTCGCGGTGAACCCGGGTCCAGACTAGCCGACCATCCGTATCGATATTAATCTTTGTAACCCCAAGTGTGGCAGCTTTGGCAAATTGGTTGTCATCGACTCCTTTTGCCCCTAAGAGTTTGCCTCCAGCTTGGTTAATCCGCTCGACTTCTTCCTGCGGTACGGAGGAGGATCCGTGCATCACCAATGGATAACCAGGAAGTTCCTTTTGGATCATACCGAGGACATCAAAATGCAGCCCTTGGGTGCCTGTAAATTTAAATGCCCCATGACTGGTTCCGATCGCCACCGCCAAACTATCACAACCGGTTTGTTTAACAAATTCCTTCGCCTGGTTAGGGTCGGTTAATTTCGCGTCCGACTCAGCCACCGACACATGCTCTTCGACTCCGCCGAGCTGACCAAGCTCTGCCTCAACGACAATCCCTTTGGCGTGGGCAGCGTTGACTACTCTTTTGGTAATTTCAACATTTTTCTCAAATGATTCATGACTCGCGTCGATCATGACAGAGCTGTAAAATCCGCTTTCGATACAATCGTAACAAGCCTCTTCATCACCATGATCCAGATGTACCGCGAAGATCGCGTCCGGAAAGACCTCGTTCGCTGATCTGATCAACCCTTCCAGCATTTTCTTGTGAGTATAGGATCGCGCGCCCTTACTGATTTGAATGATAAAAGGCGCCTTGCTATCCAGGTTTCCGCGGAACAAACCCATCGTCTGTTCAAGATTGTTAATGTTATAAGCTCCGATGGCATACTTACCATAAGCTAATTCAAATAGTTTTTTTGTTGTTACTATCATGTCCTTGTCCTCATTATTTTGTAAATTATCAACGCTTCTTCTATTATTGATTATACATACAAACTAAAGCTATAATTTTATGGATAGATTTATTGACATGAAGATCGGAGGCTTTAACAATGAGCAACGAATTGGATCGGATCAAGAGTGAACAAGATCCCCTGACAAAATTGATAGCAAAGATTCCAGGTTTCACCGGTTACATTGAAAGAAGTGACCGACGCGCGGCCGACAAGATGCTTAGGGACACAATCGCCCAAGACCTTGAAGTTCAATATCAGGCTCTGTCCAATGTTCAGATTGATTTGATTAATGGCGGCGCGATCGATCTGATCGATGATGTTGAGCGAGCGATTAGGCCGTTGAGAACCTTTATTGACCGAATTCGCAACGCGACTTATGGATATGCTGGTTTTTTTGATAAGATTAAGGTCGATAAGGAAGAACTGGATCAGATGTACCAATTTGACCTTGAATTTGTTCAGATGAGTGAACAGCTTAAAGGCGCGATCGAGACCTTGAGCGGTAATGTACTCAATGCCGAGGCTCTACCAGCCTTAATCCGCAATGTTCAAACCATTACGAGTTCCCTGAATGTTCTTTTTGAAAAGAGAACAAACTTTTTGGATCATCCCTCCGAAACTGGAGAATAAATTAATCAGGAGTTCAGAGTAATTATGTGGAAGGAATACATTTCAGCCTCTAACGTAGAGGAAGTCGTATCAATTCTTGCCGAAAAAGGCGATAAGGCTCGCATCATCGCCGGCGGTACGGATCTGATGTTGGAATTTGAACACGGTCAGAGAGAAAACATTGAAACTTTGATCGATGTGAGTCGAACCGAAGGTTTGGATTCAATTAAGATTGATTCAAATGGCAAGGTTAACTTGGGGGCATTAGTAACCCACAATATGGTTGCGGCTGATCAGAATTTACGGAAAATCGCCTTCCCATTAGTGAGAGCTTGTTGGGAAGTTGGAGCTCCTCAGATCAGAAACCGAGGAACGGTCGCAGGAAATGTGATAACCGCCTCACCCGCCAACGACACAATCACTCCATTGATGGCGTTGGATGCCACTGTGACCTTGCGCTCAATTCACGAAGAACGCGTCGTCAAACTTTCTGAATTCTACACAGGAGTTCGCAAAACAGTGATGAGACCGGATGAAATGCTGGTCAATATCCAATTTCAAGGACTTAAACCAACCCAACGAGGAACGTTTATCAAAAGCGCATTACGCAAGACACAAGCGATTTCAGTAATCAATGTTTGTGTAATCCTCAACATGGATCAGGATGTCATAAAAAACGCGGTGATCACTCTTGGGGCGGTTGCGCCCACAATTATCCATGCTTCAACCGCCGAAAGGTTTCTGGTTGGCAAAAAACCTACCATTGAGGTGATCGAAGAAGCGGCTGAAATGACTCGGGCGGCTGCCACTCCGATCACTGATATCAGAGGCTCAGCGGAATATCGAAGTTTAATGGTATCAGTTCATACCAAACGCGCCTTAACCCAGCTCGCCAATAATGAACCTGATACCTTTGTACCAGAAAAACCAATCGTTCTGGCTGGGTCAGCTCAGGCGACTCAGATTAAAACCTCGCTTAGACACGAACACGACACTCCGATACAGACAACCATCAACGGTAAACCGGTCACACTGCACGCGGACAATACGAAAACATTATTGCGAGTTCTCCGCGAGGAAGGTAACCTGATTGGCAGCAAAGAGGGTTGTTCTGAAGGCGAATGCGGCGCGTGCACAATTTACCTGGATGGGAAAGCAGTTATGAGTTGTTTGGTGCCCGCAGCCCGCGCGCATGGAGCTCAAATCGTCACCGTAGAAGGTATTGCTCCAGATGGTGAGTTGCATCCCGTTCAGGAAGCGTTCATCGAATCCGGAGCGGTTCAATGCGGGTATTGCACCCCTGGTTTTATTATGTCAGCGGTTAAATTGTTGGAAGAGGTTGAAAAACCAACGAAAAACCAGATCGAAGAAGCATTTGCTGGGAATTTATGCCGATGTACTGGTTATTACAAAATTATCGAAGCGGTAGAAAAGGTTAAGTAAATAATTGAGCTGAGATGAAGCAGAGGAATATTCAACCGAAAAAAGAACTACCAAAGCGGCCGGAACGCGGTTTATCTGTCATGGTTAACTTCGCGATACAGGCTTTGATTCCGGTTGTTGCTTTTTTCTCGGCGCTTATCCTCATTGATGAAGGCGAAAAAGCAAATTGGGCACTTCTCATATCCCTCAAAGAACCTTACGGTTTCCCAAGTACTCTGGTTAAGCTTCCCCTCATTGGCGATTTATTTTTTTACTTATCCCACGTTCAGTACAACAGGGCAATTTTCCTGTTTACATTATTTTTCTGGATTGTTTACTCGAGCATCTTCACAATTCTATTTGTGATCCTCGTAAAATCAGTCAAATCTTATTCAAAAGCAAATGAAAAAAAGAAGTAAACAGCACCAATAATATTTTTATTAAGGAATTAACCATGTCAATGGAATATGTTGGTAGTTCAGTAAAAAGAATTGACGCAAAAGATAAAGTTATTGGCGCCGCCAAATATAGCGGCGATCTGGTGATGGAGAATATGGTCCATGCCAAGGTATTGTTTTCAAAATACCCGCATGCCCGCGTTCTATCCGTTGATACCAAACAAGCCGAAGCTTTAAAGGGGGTTGTCGCGGTTTTTACTGCAAAAGATGTACCAGTTAATGAATATGGCTTACAGATCAGTGATCAACCCGTCTTGTGTGGACCGGGTTCATCCATTCCCGGTGCCGAGTTTGTCCGCTTTATTGGCGATCAAATCGCGATCGTGGTCGCGGAAAACGAACAAATTGCTGAAGCCGCAAAAAAACTGATCAAGGTCGAATATGAAGTCCTCCCTGTTTTAACCGACCCGGAGGAGGCGATCAAACCTGGCGCGATGCCACTTCACCCTGAAATTTCTGATAGCAATATTTGTGTACACGACAAGATTCGCAAAGGCGATGTAGAAAAAGGTTTCTCCGAATCAGACGTAATCATTGAAGAGACCTACCGTGTTCCAGTACAGGAGCATGTCTATTTGCAACCTGAAGCTGGCCTTGCTTATTTAGAGAACGGAATGGTTACCGTTAAAGCCGCTGGACAATGGACTCATGCCGACCAAAAACAGATCGCTCATTCGCTGGGTTTACCAGTTGATAAAGTTCGAGTCCAATATCCGGTCATCGGCGGAGCTTTTGGCGGCCGGGAGGATATCTCCATCCAGATCGTTATTGCTTTGGCGGCGATGAAATTAAACCTTCCGGTAAGAATCATTTGGAGTCGTCAGGAATCCATGTTCGGTCACGGAAAACGGCATGCCATGATTATGAAAGCCAAATGGGGTGCTACAAAACAAGGCAAATTAAAAGCCGCTGAAACCGTGTTCATCGCGGATGGCGGGGCGTATATGTACACAACCAACAAGGTTTTAGGCAACGCCACAATTACTCAATCTGGCCCTTACAATATCCCCAATTTTAAGAGTGATGTTTATGGTGTTTACACAAACAACATCCCCGGCGCTGCATATCGTGGTTTTGGAGCGCCTCAGGCTGCCTTTGTAGCCGAAAACCAAATGGCTAAATTGGCTGAAAGGCTCGAGATCGATCCGGTAGAATTTCGCCTTATGAACACTCTCAAAAAGGGTGATACGCTCAACGTTCAATCCGAGCCACCCGGACCGCTAACCATCGATCCAGTGATCAAGGAAGCGGTCAAACGATCTGAGTGGCAAGTGGGGGAAGGGTTTAAGGCTGTTCGAACCCGCAAAGTAGTTAATGATTTAAAATCCTCCAAGAGATATGGGGTCGGTATGGCTTGTGGTTTCAAGAATATCGGCTTCAGCTTTGGTTACAAAGAAAACTGTTGGGCGAGAATCGAAATTGAAGGGAAGCAGGAAATTGAAAAGGTTACTGTCTGGATCTCCTCCGCTGAAGTTGGACAAGGTAACCATACAATTTTAGCCCAGACCGCCGCCCATGTGATCGGCATCCCAATGGAAAAAGTCCAAATGATCACCATGGATACTTACGATATGGAAAACGCAGGTTCCGCCTCTGCTTCCCGCCTTACTTTCATGTCCGGGAACGCGGTGAAAGGATGCGCGGAATTAGCCAAACAAGCCTGGGCAGGGGAAGAAAGGCCAGTCAAAGTTGAATACACCTATTATGGCCCTCCAACTACACCTTTCGACAAGGAAACCGGCAAATGTGAGCCGAACTTCTCCTATGCATACGTTGCCCAGGTTTGTGAATTAACGATTGATACAGAAACTGGTGAAATAACCGTAGAAAATCTCATTTCAGCCAATGACGTTGGAAAAGCGATCAATCCTCAACAAGTCGTTGGACAAATTGAAGGCGGATGTGTTCAAGCTCAAGGGTACGTCTTGATGGAAAATTTCATTCAGAAGGATGGCTACACCCTTACAGATAAATTGAGCACCTATCTTATCCCAACCATTCGCGATATTCCCAAGAAGATTGACTCGATTGTCTTGGAATTTCCTGATGAAAGAGGACCCTTCGGCGCCCGTGGTGTTGGAGAACTTCCTTATCTTCCATATGCCCCGGCAATCGTGGCGGCAATTCACGATGCGACAGGAGTCTGGATGAATGAATTTCCACTGACGCCTGAATCAGTGCTTCGTCAGTTAGGAAAACTATAATTAATAGTATAGAAAAGAGAGCGGGTTACACCCGCTCTCTTTTCTATTTTTGGATTGGCAGTTTGATGATAAAACTGGTTCCTTTGCCAGAACCTGCGCTCTCCGCTCTGATTTCCCCACCATGAGCCAGGACCAAGGCTTTGGAAATCGACAAACCGATGCCAGAACCTTCACGGCTGCTATTGGATCGCGACCTATCCACTTGGTAAAAGCGTTCGAAAATATGATTTAGATTTTCTCTGGCGATTCCGATTCCCTGATCCTTGATGATAACTTCCAATTGATCCTTGATTAGGTATACACTGATGCTCACCTCACTATTCTCAGGCGAAAATTGGCGCGCGTTGGCGAGAAGATTTGTCAACACCTGGGTCATCCGGTCATCATCAATAAAAACCTTGGCTTTTTCGGCTGCGGGATCGACCAACAAACTCAGCTTTAGTGAGCTCTCGTTAAAGAGAATTTGATTGCGTTTAACCAGTTCCCGGATCCAATCAAAAAATTGAACCGATTTTTGGAACAGTTCAACTGAACCAGATTCCACCCTGCTCAATTCTTGCAAGCCATTCACCAACCGGGTTAGTCGCGCGGTTTCTTTGCGCATCAAGGCGTAGGTTTCTTCGTCGGCAGGGATAAGCCCATCCGCCATCCCCTCCAGATAACCATGGATAATCGTCAGGGGGGTTCTCAGTTCATGGCTTATATCGCCGATCATCTGCACCCTGGTCTTTTCAACGCCTTCGAGCATTTCCGACATCTGGTTGAAACTCATCGCGAGATGAGAAAATTCATCCTGCCCCTCAATCGGAATCCGCTTTGAATAATTACCATTCGCGATTTCCCGGCTTGCTTCGTCCAATTGATGGAGTGGTTTGACGATTTTCTGACTATTGTAAAAACTGATTCCAAATGCGATGAGACTCGAGACTAGAACTGCCCAAAGGAGAGAATCAAAAACCGCCTCCCTGAAGTTCAAATAACCAATACCAGCTTGAGGCTGGCTCAGGTCCTGGTTTTGCCCCTGCATTAACCTTAATCCCTGGCCTGGAATATTCTCAGGGTTCCCACCCTCCATCATTGTTTGACTCATCATTTCCTGATTAGTCATGTGCCTTTGATAAGAATTTGGTGAAAGAAAATATACGCCTACCACTAGAACAGCCATCACAATTACAAGGGTTATGATGTATGAAAACAGCAGGCGATAAAAAATATGTTTATTGAAAATATTCATTCATTTTTTATGGTTCAAATCGAAAACCAACTCCACGAATGGTTGTGATAAATTTTTCACCAATTTTATGGCGTACATGCCCGATATGAACGTCTACTACTCTGATCTCTCCATAATAATTGGTGCCCCAAACGTTTTCTAATAACCGCTCACGGCTTAAAACCCTGCCGGCATTCTGTGCGAGGTTCAACAACAAGTTAAATTCTATCGTTGTTAAGTCAATCTCTTCAGCGCCATTCATCACCCTACGGGAAACGGGATCGATGACAAGATCGCCAAAAGAAAGTGATTTTTCAACTTCCTTATCATTCGAAATCCTTCTAATGGCAGATTTGACCCGGGCGACCAATTCCTTGGGGCTAAACGGTTTTGTTACATAGTCGTCAGCGCCAACTGTTAAGCCGATAATCTTGTCAGTTTCTTCAGTTTTTGCTGTCAGCATGATCACCCACACATTCGATTCTTTACGAGCTCGGGTTAATACCTCAACCCCATCCATTTCAGGCAGCATGATGTCAAGGATTACTACATCCGGTTTTTCAGTAAGGATGGTTTGTAAACCCATCTTTCCATTGGTCGCTGTTAAAATCTCAAAACCTTCTGGTTTGAGATAAGTGCTGATCAGTTGTAGAATGGAGGGTTCATCGTCGACGATGAGAACTTTTGGGGTCATGGTTATAATTTATCTTTCCAATTTGAAGAATAAATAAAGGAATATTAAAGAATTTATAAAGGTAATTGTTAATACCAATTTATATTATAATTTTCGTATGGCAGAAGAACAAGTTTCCCACTTATTAAGAAGAAAATTGGCGATATTGATCGATGGCGACAACGCTCAATCAAGTTTATTGACCCAGATGCTGGTTGAAACGGGTAAATATGGCATGGTGACTGTCCGCCGAATTTATGGGGACTGGACAACCTCCAATATGAATTCCTGGAAGGATGTACTTAACTTCCATGCCGTCCAACCAATTCAACAATTCCGCTATACCGTTGGAAAGAACGCAACTGATAGCGCAATGATCATCGATGCGATGGATATTCTGCATAGTTCCGTAGTCGATGGTTTTTGTCTCATATCCAGTGATAGCGATTACACCAGGCTTGCTACCCGAATCCGCGAGAGCGGAGTCTTCGTCATGGGTATCGGTGAAAAGAAAACTCCAAAACCATTTGTAAACGCTTGTGATGTTTTTGTTTACACAGAAAATCTGGTTACTGAACAGGTAAAAAACAAGCCGGCAAAGAAATCTACATCCACGAGCGAAAAGAAAAAGGTGGAGCGGGAAGATCTAATGCCGATCCTTGAAAAAGCCTTCGAAATGAGTCTTCTCGAAGATGGTTGGGCAAGACTTTCCGAAATGGGAAACGCGCTTTACCAACTGGATCCCGCCTTTGATCCTCGCACCTATGGACATAAACAGCTAAGCAAACTGGTCTCATCTATGAAAGATCAGTTCGAAGTGTCAAGTCGAGGCGCAGATAACGCTCTTTATGTAAAACTTAAAGAAGCCTGAGAAATCAGGCTTCTTTCATCTTTAATACAAGATCGTAAGGAAACTCCGCCAACCGTTCGATTTTACCCTCAGGCGTAACCCAATAGGTATCCTCTATTCTGAATCCCATCCCCTTCATTGGATAATATAACCCGGGTTCGATTGTGAACACACAACCAGGCTTGAGGATATTGTCGTCACCCGCAAGCAGCCCGCTCCAAGGCCGTTCATGGATATTTAAACCAACACCATGCCCCAAACTATGAATGTAGCCTGATTGAGGTGTTTTATCAGTTCTCTGGGTTGGATGTCCCATTTCTTCAAACATCTCGTTTGTCATTTCGTTGTAGCGCTTGAAAATTTCATTAACTTTCAAAGACGAGATGATCTCATCGTAAACCTTTTTTACCTGACCATACAATTCCAAGGCTTCCGGCTTGGCGTAACCCAGGCACCATGTCCGGGTAAAATCGTAAAAATATCCACCGCCAGGCTCTTGAGGGTAAATATCAAAAACAATCGTCTCGCCAAGACGCATGATATTTTCAGGGTTGCCCTGGGAATGAGGAACACCGGCGTCACTTCCAATGGCGAAAATAAAACCTTCGCTCGGCACCCCTCCGCGTTCAGCCAACCACAGATTGATCTTCTCGCGAACTTTTCCTAATTTCAAGGGTTTACCACTCTCATCGAGCAATTCTTCGCTCTGATTGACAGGTCTGCTGGTAAGATATTCCGCGGTTAATCCAACCACATCTGTTGTGATCTTGCCCATTTTTCGGATCGCGGCAATCTGTTCAGTACTCTTGGTTTCCATTGCCCGATTAAAGATCGAGTTTTCCCGGCTGATTCCCACAAAATTTACCTTGGGCATCAGTTTTGACAATCCGGTCAATAATCCGTAAATTGCGCCGACATCGTAATGCCCATAAACCTGAACTGTTCCCTTTACATTTTCTGATAAGAGCATATCCCGATAACGTAATAAATTCACCATATCAAGATCATTCTTAGCTTCCGCCAGGTAATCCTGCCACGGAAATTCATCATAAATCCGAACTCTTAAACCGGATTTCGCGGCTTCATCTCTTTCCATTACCCCGCAGAAAAGAACAGGCTCACTATCGACTTTTTTGATCAAGGTAGCATGGGTTACATGTCCTCCACCGGTCATATACCGCATCGGCGGATTATTTTCAGCATGTCCAAAAACCAATAACGCGTCGATCCCTTTTTCTCGCATGATGTTATCTAAATCTTTGATCATTGTTTCACCATTAATCTATTAATAATTTTGGCAACCTGTTCATCATCGGTTGGTTCAACGGTTCGCAGGTCCAATATAACCAGGTCATTCTCGACTCTAGCTACCACAGGGCTTGAGTGATTACGTAAGTTCATCAAAAACTTGGTCGGATTCTTGACTCTCAATCCAACCAGCCAGGTTGGCAGGGTTTCTCCAGGTAAGGAACCGCCGCCGATCGCGGAAAGCCCCTCAATTAATTCACCCATTCCGATCGCCGCGATCAAACTCTCAGCTCTTCGTTTGATTTCATCCGGCGTTCTGCTTATGCTCCGCCAAATCGGAATTTTTTGTTCGTACTCGTCCTTCAAGTAGTGAACAAGGGTCGCGTGAATTCCCGCAATGGTTGTTTTATCGGCTCTTACCACCCGTGCCAGGGGATGTTTTCTCAGCTTGTCAATAAGTACTCGTCTGCCAACCAAAATCCCAGCCTGCGGACCCCCGATCAGCTTGTCTCCTGAGAACATTACCAAATCCGCTCCGGCATTGATACTTTCCTGAACGGTCGGTTCATGGGCAAGTGAATATTTTTCTGTTTGAATCAGCGCTCCTGAACCCAGGTCATCAATGAAAATCGCCCCATGTTCATGAACGAGCCTGACCGTTTCTTCAAGGCTCGGCTCTTCAGTAAAACCTACAATTTTGAAATTCGAGCGATGGGCTCGCATGGCGATTACTTTTTCGGGCTGCTTATTCTCATCGAATGCCACGCCATAATCACTCAACCTGACTTTATTTGTTGTGCCGACTTCCAATAATTTGGCTCCCGATTGTTTCATTACATCGGGCACACGGAAACCACCGCCGATCTCAACCAATTGAGAGCGTGGAATAATGACATGTTTCCCTTTCGCGAGTGCTGACAAAGCAAGCAAGACTGCTGATGCGCAATTATTGACAACAAAACCCGCTTCGGCACCGGTAATCAATCGGAGGACAGTCTCAACATGTCCATCCCGATGCCCCCTCTTGCCGCTTGCGAGATCAAATTCCAGGGTATTGTAGTCATCCGCGATTGAACACATCGCTTGTAAAGTTTCCGCGGATAAGGGAGAGCGGCCGAGATTGGTATGGATTACAACTCCGGTTGCGTTAAAGACTGTTTTGATCGGGAGTGAAACCCATTCTTCCAATTTTGACAAAACCTCAGCATGATAATCAACAGTTTTAATGTCCGCAATTTCCCCGTTTTGAATAGCATTTCGAATTTCGTCAATAACCAATCGAACTGCTCTGGTAGTAAGCGGGCGTCCAAACCGCAGGATTAAATCATCAACCGTTTTGAGGAGTAAGTCTACGGATGGGATTGATCTAAGCATCTTCCTCAAATTCTGAATTAAACTGTCGGATTCTCAAGAGATATTCGATGATTAACAGAACCAACCCAAAAGCGACCGCGAGAGGCAAGGTAAACAATTTACCAATGGCAAGCCAAAGGAGAAAACCCAAATAAACGCCAAACCCGATTGACTCACGGACGATGATACTTGAAATCGCGATGTGCCGGCTTGAAATCACCTTATTAATAAATGTAATAAATGGCAGGGAAATTCCAGTTCCGAATAAAATTAAACAACCGAACAGAAGCCAGCGTTGCCACAAAAAAGGATAGGAAAAATTGATAATTAAATAAATTCCCGCGCCTCCTACCAACATCAGATAAAAAGCCGAGGTAATCACCGTTGTATTATCAATTATTTTTCTCACACCATAATTATAATGGAGATCATTTCTCCTCCACCGATTGAATATTACAAGTAGATATCAAGAATCTCATGCGCTAAAATTTTTAGATCAATGATAAAATATTAGATTGAGGTCATTATGTCTGAATGTTACTTCGATATTAAAGGTTTTAATTAATGAGAATTTTAGTCGTTGATCCCACATCAAATGACTATCTGTTGATCTCAGCGATTTATAAGCAAATCGCCGAGGTAAAACTGGTTTTTTCCGGGATGGAAGCAATTCAGCAATTTAACGATGATGTTAATATTCTGGTCATCGGCACTGAAATGGCGGATATGGATGGCATCACATTATTACAGAAGATCCGATCATCCGAGGTAAATTCTAAAGCTGCGATTTTATTGCTCTCCACGGATCCATCCCTTGAAACCAAGTTAAAGGCTTATCAATTTGGCACGGATGAATATTTGGTTAAGCCCATTACCGCGGAGATGATCTCAGACAGAATTGATATCCTCTTGCAAAGAATGGGCTTTTCTCAAGAACCCGGCAATCTTTCAGTCCCAGAAAAACCGATACCATCAGCCAAAATCAGATCTAAAAAAATTGTTTTTCATAGCCTGCGAGGTGGATCTGGTGTTTCTACATTGGCAGTAAATACCGCGTTAGCTATTGTGGATCTTTGGCAGGCGCCAACTATTATCATGGATACCGCCTTCTATAATGGTCAGGTCGCGATGTTACTCAATTACAATCAGAAAAAGAGCTTCGCTGACCTTAAAAGCGGGGTTTTTTCTGGCATGGAACATCCTGATATTGCCTCAGCCATCGAAAAACATAAAATCGGTGTATCAGTATTGGCCGCACCTCGCTTTCCTACTTCCTTGGATTTCATGAATGAAGTGTTTTGGGATTCCATTCAGGCGACATTGACTCCACGGTTCGAGTACATTGTGGTTGACACCCCGCATGATTTTAGTGACTCAACTATCTCAAATTTGATTGTCGCAGATACGATCATCCTGGTAGTCAATCCGGAAATATCCTCCTTGCGGGCAGCCGTAAGCGCCCTTCGAACATATAAACATATTGGCATTTCACCCAAAAAGATCATGGTGATCCTTAACCACAATGTTCCAAACTATACAATTGACCCGGCCAGGATTCAGTCAACCCTTGATATTAATATCGATATGGTAATACCTCACGAGGCGGTTGAGGTTGCCAAAGCCATAAATATTGGGATGCCAGTTGTAAAAACAAAACCGAACATCCCCATTTCAGCAAAGATCTTTGAATTGGCATACAAATTGAGCTTGGACGAGCATAAAGCTTTGGAAATTGATCAACTAAGCTCCTTGACAGCCCAAGTTCGAGAAAGGCAAAATATCAAATCGTGATATTCGGGCAATGAGCAAAATTTTCTCAGCCATAATTATTGCTATTCTTTCAGCCATCATACCGTTCAGTTCAGTTTTTGGCGCGTCGGATAGATATGGTTCATTTGCCAATGCCCAGCCTGAGAATCTGGTTCCACCTTCCATTGAGGTTTTTGTCCGAGCCCCGGTTGGAACATTCCCGACACCTTATGTGATCATCACAGCTTTAACAACTAGTTTGGATGATTCGACCCTTCGGATTGAAGGCAGATATGGTCAAAAAGAATTCACCTGTCTTTCGAGTCAGTGCGCATTAACTGTTCAATCCAATGAAACTCTTGTAGTAACTGCGCTTGATGACAAAGGTAATAAAAGCGAACCACTCTCCGCGGAGATCGAAATTCTACAAAATGAACAAGGCTACAGCGCCAAAATCGTGAGACTTGGTAAATTCATTTATTTCACAGACGCTTGCGGCGCCGCGTGGAGTTCCAATACCGCGGATAAACCCACCTGGGCTCAATTTCCTCAAGATCCTTATGAATTAAATACTTCCAAAGATCTTCATTTCCTTGGAAAGCAATTGGTTGATCAAGGGATTATGGACCTCAAATCCTGTCCAAATAATGGTCTTCTGGGAGCAGGCTTAAGTGCGTGTGGCTTGGAACTCGCCAGACCACACCTGGAATACTGGCAGAACCAATTTGACCTTCCAATTTGGCGGGCAGCCGCTGAGGAAGGAATTCCCCCGAAGGTGTTAAAAACCTTAATTGAAACCGAAACTCAATTTTGGCCAATTACCTCAGACAACCGCCTTCATATCGATGAATTCGGGCTCGCCCAGATTACCGAAAATGGTATCGACATCCTTCTCCGTACCGATCCCGATTATTATTATGAGGTTTGTAACGAGGCTTTGGCGGATTGTAAACTACCTTATGTTTCCCTTCCAGCAGAAGTTCAATACAATCTTCGAACTTACCTTACAGGGATGTTGAACACCGACTGCCCAACCTGTGCGTTCGGTCGAAGTTTAGACAAAGCCGCTGCGAGTATCGATTTGATCGCAAGAGTATTAAAAGCCAATTGCTTGCAAGCCAGTCCTTTCATCTCTTATGCTGGAGAGAAAATGAGTTATGAAGATAGTTGGAAAGTAACCCTCGCCATCTACAATGCTGGCATCGGATGCGTAAGTGAAACTTATAAGGTAATTACAGATGCGGATCTTCCGCTCAATTGGGATACTTTTTCAAAGAATTTCACTTGTGTTACAGGAACAGGCTACGTCGATAAGTTGTGGTATTCATTAGTTACATTTGACCAACATCGGAAAACCGATTATGAATTGGAAATTGTCACTCCGGAGTTAATCATGGAAACTGATGCCGCTCCATATGTTATCACCGATACAACCTTGGTCGTCCAGGCTTTTCAGGATGGAAATGATGACGGACTCTTCCAGGATGAGGAAGGTCTTGATGGAATTGAAGTTCTACTTACATTACCCAACGGCGAAGAAAGAAAAACAATGACTGAAAATGGAATCGCCAAATTTGATCTTTTTGGTCAAGCAATTGGTCAACAGGCAAAAGTTGCTTTGGTTGGTTTTAATAAGGAAGCCTCATTCCTGATCACTCCTCAAGAAGAGATTTTGATCATTTTCCATTTTCTCCCCCAATTTGGACAATAAACCTTGTCTCACGGTAAAAAAATGAATCAGTCAAAAAACGATCAACCTGAAGATGAAAATAATAACCTGGATGATATTCTGAAAGCTCTCAATAGCTTAGATGAAGATCAAGAAAATCCAGGGGATAAATCTTCCCCGGTCAGTAGAGATAATCTTAAAGACCTGATCGGTGACCTTCTTCCAATCGACGAAAACAACGTCAATCAAGCGGATGTCATTGAAAATTTGGCTGACGTATCAGACCTTCTTTCTGACGAAGGCATCACATTTAATGATCGTATGGACGATCAAGCCCAAGATGATTTTCCTCAAAGTGACGCAATGCTCAATGTGGATGGGATGGATGATTTTGATGAACGCCTTAAATCGATAGCGGCTGAAGGTAACCTCATTTCAAATCAAACTAACGAAGAATCTTCCGACTTGTTCTCCAGGAAGATTAACCCATCCGATCACTCCCAGGAGCTTAACGATCGATTATCGCCAAACCAGAACAAGAATCATAAACCCTCTGACTCACCGGCTTATAAAGAAATAAACGAATTACTTTCCGAAGAGTCAGAAAACGATCAATTTGAAGAAAAAAGCGCTGATGGTGATCTGGAGGAGCTTAAACAATACATTCAATTTGAAGAAAAGACCGATGAGCCAAAGAAATTATCTTTTTACAAGCGATTGAACAGTACTGAGGCGAGAAAAGATCCTCTGGTGATTACTTTGTTCTTATCCTTAATAGCCATTTTGCTTATCTTGATCAGTTTCATTGCCAGCCAGATCGTAGCATCTCCAGCTTGGAATCCAACTTTGGCGCCTACCCCGACAGCCTTGCTTGACAATACCGAACCCTACATCATTGGGATCAATTACCTCGGGCAACAGGTCCCGATCAAACCGATTGGCGGAAGTTTTTCCACCTGGATTCCTGAAACCGATGAAGCGCTCGTGATCGAAGGGAGTTATTTCTGCCGGCTGGTTTACATCAAAAATTCAGTAGACGTTTTCACGCCAGAACACTTGAAGCTTGGAAATATTATTACTTTTAATATGACTGGAAGTAATAATCGCGTCTTTCAAATCATTAATGTAACAAATTCAAGTTTTGAATCGTTCTTAAAATATGCCAATACTCAGAAAGAGTGTGTTGCTATCTACCTTGAATCGAGTCAGTTGGTTATATTAGCCGAATCCACAAAATAATCAACTTGTAAAAAGCTTAACCCATCGGCTCCCGTCCGGAAGAAAAATATTCCCTATTTCGCTTTTTATATACCTATCCGCATTAATTAGCTCGGCTTTGTACGGAATTGAATATGATCTCAAGTTTACCGACCTGTTGGCTTGGGCAAGGGTCGTGCGAATCGTTTCAATTGATCCCAGAGTTAATGTAGTGTTACAGGAAATATTTTTAATGGCTTTTGATTCCAGAACACTTACAACCTTTACGAGTTCATCTGTCGGAAGGTCCTGAGTCAAGTAAGCCTCCACAAAAAGATCTTTACTCATCAACCATGGAAGGATTGGGTCATTAACTGCCTCACCCTTTCCAATCCAGACACTGAGATGATCCAGACCTTCACGAATTAACTTTTCCAAAATCTCCTGATCTTCTGGAACAACCCGGGTTGAGATTCCAACAATCAACCCTATTTCCTCTGTGTATTTCACCAATTCCCCGATCCAGCCTTGCTTTAATATTTCAGATCCGACCAGAATAATGTGAGGATATCCATCATTCACAGCCTGATCGATTTTCGCTTTCCAAAAACCAACTCCAGCCGGCGGTTTGCCTGCCTCCTCATCCACCAGCATCCAAGCCACTTGGTCGTCAATGCTGCTTCCATTTTCTTCGCTTGGATCTAATTCTGACCGGGGGGACTGATCAACTACATCCAGAAATGTCTCGACCTGATCGATCAATTCCTCGTAATCCCTTGCCAATGAGTCATCGGGTTGTCTATACTTTTTCCGCATGAAGTGGATTGTGTTATCAAAGTCGGTACCGCGAAGGTAGTGATAGATAAGATCAGTCGATGTCTGATTCAGGTTTACAACGGTTGAGGCATTAATCACCAAAGTACCCAACCCTTGACCATCCACCATCAGGAAGAGCTTATATGGTCGATCAGTTTCAGTGAATACAGTCGCGTGATAATTCCCTCTGGGTATGGAAAAATCAGGCAGCAACCAGCTTTGAATTGATTTGATCAGATTCATGACATCATCCTTTGATCCATTAGTACATTTAGATGGATTTCGTTCTGATTATTTTCAAGCGGACAACCTCCACCGCATTCCGTCAATAAAGCACAATCATTGCACTTGGTCGGGAGGTCCTTACGATAACGTAGGGATAGATTCAGCGGGTGGTTCCAGATCGTTGCCCACTCATCTGTCAGAAAATTTCCGACTGGAGTGTAATAACTCTGGCATGGCAAAACATCCGCATTCGGTTCAAGACACATATTGTATAAAGCCGCGGTACATCCTTTAATTCCCAAGTCAAGTGATTGCGGATCGAATCCACAGTATTGGGTTGGGGTATACCAAATTAATCTCTGTCCGTAGAATTTCGTCTTTTCCACAGCAACCTTTAAAACATCCGGAAGTTGATCGGAGCGTAACCCGGTTCCAACCGAAACCCCATGACCAGAATAAATCAGCGCGTTAAGCCCAATGGTTGGTACACCAATCCCCGCCAGAAAATCAAGTGTATCGGGGATTGAGGCAAGATTATCCTGGAGCATGGTCGTGTTGGTCATCACGAACAACTTCACCGCTATGGCATTCTTCAACCCGGCAATCGTTTGTTCAAAAGCCTTGGCGTTTACCATGCGATTGTGGATTGAGGGGTCGTGGGATTCAACGGTAATTTGGATATGGTCCAAACCCGCGTCCGCCAATGCCTTCGCGTACTCCGGATTATTCAAACGCCGAGCGTTTGTATTTAACCCAGTCACCAATCCTTTGTCCGCCGCATATTGAATCAGCTCTGGTAAATCTTCCCTTAAGGTTGGTTCACCGCCAGTAAAAACCACATGGGGAATTCCGAGATCGATGACTTTATCGATTGCCAATTTCCAATGTTTGGTGTGCATCTCCCCAAAAGTGCGCTCTCTGGCGTTATAGCAATGTGAACAATCATTGTTACAGCGATAGGTTAATGCCAAGTCCATGCGGTATGGCGCGCTTGGAATTGTTTTAAATGGTGTAAGCAAATCAAGGTCAAGCGAATGGATCGGGCAAATTGCGGTGTCGTAGATCAGTTTCTCCATCGTTGGCCGGAAATCTTCCAGATCACGCTGAACGTCCTTCTTTGCCGCGTCAAACCGGTTAATCACATTTCCGATGATTTCAGAATCGGTTTTTTTCTCCAAAATTCCATAAGCGAATATCACCGCGATCGGATTGAGTTGATAGACAGTATTCGCGTCAATAAACAAAACGCCGCTTCCATCCGGATCAGTTCGCAAGTGAATATGCCGAATTAACTCACCTTCGTGAATTTTATAAGTCTGCATCCTTTTGGCGGGAATCGATTGTTGAGACCCAAACCAATTAGACCGAATGGATTCAAGCAATCCCACTTTTACCTTCCCCCACCCGCGCAGGCGCAGGCGCACCCGGCACAAGCGCAAGCACAAGCGCAGCTACTTCCACCGCCCGATGAATAGGACCTTGTTGTTACTGGAACCGGGTTGGTCTGATTCGTAATCTTTCCGGTAAAATCATTCACATTACCCACAATTTGACCAGCGAAACTTTCCACTCCTCCAACCACACTCGCGGCAAAATCTGATCCAGGCAATTGAACTTTTCCACCGCCGCTCATACTCGGCGCGCTTCCGATCGGCGCTCTGCCAGGCGAAGTCGGATAAAAATTCCCATACCATCTTGGCACGAAGATCGGCTGGGTAAAGACTCTGCGTGATCGCTTATCGAAGTCTTTATCCGCCATCGTCCATTCAAATTGCTCCTCATTCAGTTCTGGACCTATTTCAGGAGTTTTTGCTTCTTCTACTTGCGCCCAGGCCTTCTCAATGATTTGTTTGTAATATGCGACGGTTTCCTTTTTGTTAAAGCCCTTCATTTTCTCTGTGACATCTTTAACCAGATCCACAAACAAGACCTGCATCATCGCGTTTCTCTTACGCTTGTCAGCAACCAGTGCCTCGATGAAAGATTGTTCATAATCTCGCAGCACCGAAGAATCTACTTCAAGTTTCTTAATTTTTAGCGGGTTCGTGGAGAGGACTTCAAGAGCACCTTTTTTAGTAACGCTGAAGAGAATCATGGTAATGATTTGATCGAGCGACTGCCCGAGTAGAATGGCCGCCTCAACCGTGGTCAATCCACGCTTGATCCCTTGACCATCCACCGAGATCGTGGGTTTCATGTACTCCAGTTTTCGCTTGCGAGCGGATATAACCGCGAAGATCGGAATCAGGAAAACGCTGCCAAAAATCGCGATGGCTACCCCAAAAATAAAAAGTCCCGCGATAAAATTAATAATTTTGTCCGCAAAACTCACTCTTACGATGGCTGTCTCTGGAACGTATTTCGCTGGAAAGGATATTCCAAACTGATATTGTTTGTAAGGAACCGCGTCGGGTGTATGCCAGGTATAGGTAATTCCATCTTTGGTACGCACCATTGCCGGTTCGGCAGCCCATTCCCAGGCGCCGGATGGGATGTGATAGATTGATTCTTCAGGAGTAACCCCTGCCGGAAAATGAAAAACCATGGTCAGGTTAGTTTTTCCCCTGGCAAAATCGCCGCTGAAATAAGTCGGCGCGAATTCAGTTGAACCATAATCTGATTTTTCGTCATCCGGGTAGATCACTCGTTCGATCTTGCCTACTTTTACATGAACCGTACCTGTGTTTAATATCTGTTTTGAGCCCAATTCCACCGCGACACCAGTACCACTGCCCTGGTAAGCCGAACTGATATTCACAGGAACACCGTCAACATCTGCCGTGATATTGGATATGTCAAAATTACCATTTGGCAAACCAACATCCACAAAATCGATCGGATGTCCATTTGGAAGATTATGGAACGTGAAAAAATACTCAATTGAAGCAGTTCCGTCGTCGTTGATTGTGTAATGCACGATCTCCTCTGGTAACTCAAAAGCGTAACTCGATTGAGCATTTGCCGCGCTTGTTCCAGCAATCAGGAAAACGAGGATTAAAACGATCGAAAAGATCTGTTTCCACGGAAATCGGATCGTTACCATTTGGGTTCCTCCGACAATTGGTAATGTGCGCCACACCAAGGACAGACTACCACAGGCACACCATTGGTCATCTGAATATTGGCTGCATTAATCGAGCCGCCACAATTTTTGCACTGCATATCTTTGATCTGTACTTCACCAGGAAGATCAATCTTTCCGTTCTGGGTTGGCATTGAAGTGGCTTTCATATTCTTGTAAAGGCTTATTCCAGCACCTGCTAAAAACGCGGCGCCGACAAGCGAGAATCCGATACCATATCCAAACCAGGCAGAATTTCCTTGCGCGGAGGTAGATCCTACAATACTCAAAATTCCATAACTAAAGAGGCACAAACCTGTTAACAATAGAAAGGCCATCACGATACCGAAAATGTTTTTTGACATTTGTACTCCATTACAAAAATTCGTGAACAAGTTTAATTTTATAATAGATTACACCCCAAATAAAGAGATTTGAAGATGGATGAGCTTACACTTTACCAACGTTGGCATGAAAATGTTTATAAAAAGGCAGTCTCAAAGCTGCCCGAACGCAAGGAATCCTTTAAAACTTCCTCAGGTTTGGATGTGCCAGCGCTCCTGATCGATCCAAACGATCCGAACTATGCTGACAAGTTAGGTTTCCCTGGAGAATTTCCCTTTACCCGGGGTGTTCAACCATCCATGTACCGCGGAAAATTCTGGACAATGCGGCAGTATTCAGGCTTTTCCACCGCGGAAGAGACGAATAAGCGATTTCGATACTTATTGAAAGCGGGTCAAACTGGTCTTTCGGTCGCCTTTGACTTGCCAACTCAAATCGGGTATGACGCGGATGACGAAATGGCATTGGGAGAAGTTGGCAAAGTCGGAGTTTCCATCTCTTCAATTGAGGATATGGAGAGGTTACTTTTCGATATCCCGCTTGACAAGGTCTCGACCTCGATGACAATCAACGCCCCCGCTGGCGTGCTTTTGGCAATGTACATTGCTGTGGCTCAAAAACGAGGAATCGAAATTTCCGAACTCCGCGGAACGATTCAAAATGACATTCTCAAGGAGTACATTGCCAGAGGAACTTACATTTATCCTCCCGCGCAATCGATGCGCTTGATCACAGATATTTTTAAATTCGCCTCCAATCAAGTACCAGCATGGAATACGATCTCGATCAGCGGTTATCATATCCGCGAGGCTGGCTCCACAGCCGCTCAGGAGATTGCTTTCACCATCGCCAACGCCATCGCGTACGTTGAATCAGCCATCAAGGCTGGATTGGCGATTGATGATTTCGCGAGACAGCTCAGTTTCTTTTTCAATGCCCACAACCAACTTTTTGAGGAAGTCGCCAAATTTCGAGCCGCGAGAAGAATTTGGGCGAAGATCGTAAAAGAACGATTCAACGCCAAAAACCCCGCCAGCATGCAGATGCGCTTCCATACCCAAACCGCGGGCAGCACGCTCACAGCCCAGCAACCGGAAAATAACATCGCCAGAGTAACACTCCAGGCATTGTCCGCGGTCTTGGGCGGTACTCAGTCATTGCACACTAACTCAATGGATGAAGCTTTGTGGCTGCCAACCGAAAAAGCGGTTCAGATCGCGTTACGCACCCAGCAGATCATCGCCTACGAATCCGGCGTTGCCGATTCAGTGGACCCATTGGCTGGTTCGTATCTGGTTGAACATCTGACCGACAAACTCGAAGAAAAAGCTAATGAATACCTGACCGAAATTGATCGGTTAGGCGGGGCTTTACGAGCCATTGAATTAGGGTATACCCAACTGGAAATCCAGAACGCGGCCTATCAGGCACAGTTGGAGATCGAAAGTGGCAAATCAATCATCGTCGGACTGAATAAGTTCCAAACCGAAGAGAAGATAACATTAGAAAAATCATCTATGGACCCTTCCATCGAAGAACAAGCCCGGTTAAGGTTAAAGAAATTAAGGTCGGAAAGAGATCAGACCAAGGTAAGCGAGCTTCGCACCCAACTTTATTCTGCCTCCAAAACTACCCAAAACCTGATGCCAATCTTCATCGAGTGTGTCAGTAACAAGGTGACCCTCGGTGAAATTTGTAATACCTTGCGTGATTCCTGGGGTGTTTACAATTCATCAAATATTTAAAATAATTCCAAATTCTATCAAATTTGGGTTATATTTATAGCATTATGGGCTATGAACAGAACCTTGAGATCCTCGAATCTGTTCCTTTACTTAAGGAAATTGACGAGGGAGACCGCAAACATTTCGCTAAAATCAGTATCCTTCGTTCGGTAGAAGAAGGCGGTTTCTTTTTCATGCAAGGTGACAAGGCTGATTACGTCCATATCCTTTCAAGCGGTCTCGCAAAATTATGCAAAATTACCGCGGATGGACAACAAGCCAACCTGCGAACAATTCATCCGTATCAGATGTTTGGAGCGATAGGGGCGGTCGATTCCGGCTCCATGTACCCCGCCTGCGCCCAAGCGTTGGAAAACAGTTCAGCCCTCGCCATTCAAAGTACCATTTTCCATGAAGTCATTGAAAAAAGCCCCGAACTTTCTTTTGCTCTGATGAATTTAATGACCGGGTATATCCGTGAAATGCAGGAACGATTTACCGATGTCGTGACAACCAAGGTCGAGGAACGATTGGGGAGAATCATCATCCGATTGGCGAGCCAATCCGGGGTAAAGAGTGAAGATGGCTTGTATCTTGAATTACCATTTACCCATCAAGATTTAGCCGAGATGATCGGGACTACCCAGTATAGTATCAGCAGGATTCTGACTTCATGGGAAAAGAACGGAATCATCAAGATTCAGAGAAAGAAACTTCTCTTGCCAAACCTGCATGCCTTTGTCAAACTTTTTACTCATCATTAATCAACCCCATAATCAAACATCTAAATATGCGATTTATTTGATATAGCGCAAAGAAGGAAACCTTTAAACCAGTTATATTGGTGAAATGGAATTTATCATCGTCCCGGATATGACCGTGGACCAAGTGTTGAAAGCCGAACCCAGACTGATGAGTGTATTTCAGAAAAATGGAACGGATTGTGTGGGATGCCTTCTCACCCGATTCTGTAACCTCGAGGATGTTTCGGTTGCATACCATCTCGATTTGGACACTTTCATCAACGAATTATCCGTAGCGATTAAAACCCACAACAGGAGTGAAGTATGAAGCGAAAGTTATTGTTATTTCTTGCGTTTTCGTCATTATTGATCTTGGTTTTAACAGGTTGCTCAGCAGTCAACGAGCCAACCCATACTGAGTACATTTTGACAACAACCATGCGCGATGGGAATTTTGTTTTCCTTGGTGTGGATGGCGAAATAAACGGGAAGGTTAACCCAGCCTTACACGCGGAGCCAGGAGAAACGATCAAGGTTATGCTGGTCAACAGTGGAGAAGGCAAACATAACATCGTTTTTGACCTGGGTGACAGCAAACTAGTAAGTACTGATACGATCAGTCAACAGGGAGAAACTACAACCCTCGAATTTACGGTACCAGACATGGATGCCGCTTTCGAATATTTTGATGGCGAATACGATGAACTCGGTATGCGGGGCGTTTTGTTAGTTGGAAACGCGATCGCGGAAACCGAGGAAGTTGCGAGCGCGGCGCCTGTAAGTGGAAATTCCCTGGCCAGCGTAGCTTTCCAAAAAGGCGGCTGTGCCGCTTGTCATGTTATTCCAGGTGTAGCCGGAGCCATCGGAACGGTCGGACCAGACCTCAGCTCGATTGGACAAATTGTGGCGGATCGCATTTCAAGCGGGGAATACACTGGTAGCGCTGCCGATATGAGCGCTTATTTGATGGAATCAATCGTCTCTCCGGACGCGTTCTTATCACCCCAATGTCCAACCGGACCATGCGTGAAGGGTGTTATGCCAGCTTCTTTGGCTGATACACTTTCCGATGAGGAAAAAGCGGCCGCTGTTGAATATCTTTCCTTTTTACCCGATTTAGCCGCCGCCCAAGACGCGGCAGCAGCGAATTTAAGCACCGAACCGGTTGAGGCTGTTGGAGTTACCCTTTCGGATGAGGATTTTGAATGGGCAAAAGAAACATTCTTCCAGCGTTGTGCCGGCTGCCATGGTACTTTACGCAAAGGCGCCACTGGCCCAGCCCTCACTCCAGATGTTACCACCCCCAAAGGGACTACTGGTCTGGCTGCGATCATTTTTAACGGCACCACCGCTGGTATGCCGGATTGGGGCAAGCAGGGAATCCTGACTCAGGAACAGACCGAAATTATGGCGAAATTCCTCCAGAATGAACCACCCTCTCCGCCTGAAATGTCCCTCGAGCAAATGCAAGCATCCTGGGAATTAATAACCCCGGTTGAGGATCGTCCAACCTCCCCGCAGACAACCCGCAATATCGATAATTACTTCATTGTTACCTTGCGTGATGCCGGTCAAGTCGCCATCATTGACGGAGATAACTATGAAATTGTTAACACGGTTGATAGCGGTTACGCTGTTCACATCACTCGTATGTCTGCCAGTGGCCGCTACGCCTATGTAACTGGTCGCGATGGACGCCTTGCCTTGATCGACCTCTGGATGGAAAAACCGGAAGTTGTTGCCAGGGTACAAACCTGTTACGATGCCCGTTCCGTAGAAGTGAGTAAATACGAAGGGCCAGAAGGCGATTTTCGTGACAAATATGCCATCGCTGGTTGCTACTGGCCGCCTCATTTCGCCATTATGGATGGTCAAACCCTCGAACCTTTGAAAGTTGTATCAAGCCGCAGCTACACATTTGATACGGGTAATTATCATCCGGAACCACGCGTCGCCTCAATCCTGGCTTCACACTATGCTCCTGAATGGGTCGTAAATATCAAGGAAACCGGACAGATTTGGATCGTAAACTACCTCGACCCGATCAATCCGACAATTAAGATGATTAACGCGTCCCTCTTCTTACATGATGGAGGTCTTGACTCTACCCACCGCTACTTCCTGGTAGCAGCCAACCAATCCAATCAAATTGCGGTGGTCGATTTAAAAACCGGTACATTGGCTGGAATTGCAGATGTTGGAAAGGTACCTCATCCCGGCCGTGGCGCGAACTGGGTGGATCCTGAATTTGGTCCGGTCTGGTCAACTCCTCACCTTGGTGAAGCCTCAGTCATGTCAGTCGCGACTGATCCGGAAGGCCATCCAGACCTTGCCTGGACTGCTGTACGCACTACACCCCTACCTGGCTCAGGCAGTCTGTTCATCAAAACTCATCCAAAGAGCCAATGGATTTGGGTGGATATGACCCTTAACTCAGATCCCGCGATCAGCCGAACGGTTTGTGTGATCGCGAAGAGCGACCCAACAAAAGTCGCCAAATGTTGGGAGATTGGCACCTATGGACGCGCGGTTCACTTTGAATATAACAAAGATGGCACCGAAGTTTGGGTGAGCTTGTGGGGTAACGCCGCTACACCTGGTGAGACTGGCGCGATCGTGATCTATGATGATGCCACCCTTGAAGAGAAAGCTCGCATTTCGGATATGATCACCCCGACCGGCAAGTTCAATGTATACAACACAATGAACGATATTTATTAATCAAAAGCTTTTTGCCCGTCATCTTTCTGATGGCGGGCATTATTTTTTTAATAAGGTATGATTAAAACCATGTTTTATGACGTCCTAAGTTCAAATTACGACCAATTTGTAAATTGGAACAGCCGCCTCGAATCGGAGATACCTTTTCTGAAAAAGGTATTGACCGCCAATAAGGTAAGCTCTGTCCTTGATAGCGCTTGCGGAACCGGGATGCACGCGATTGCCCTGGCAAAGTTGGGGTTTCAATCCTACGGCTGCGACCTGAGTGAACCGATGATCCAAATCGCTAAAAAAAACGCGGAACATGAATCGGCTGAGGTTAAGTTTTTTCCGGCAGGTTTTGGTGAGATTGCCGACCGAGCCGATGGGTTTTCTTATGATTCGGTTATCTGCCTCGGTAATTCCCTTCCCCATGTTCGTGATTCCTCTGAATTAACCACCACGTTACTCGATTTTGGAAAAGTTCTGAATCAGAATGGAACGCTCATTCTTCAAAATCGAAATTTTGATTCGGTCATGGATCTTAAAGAACGCTGGTTGGATCCGCAGTACAGCCAACAGGATGGAACCGAAACTTTGTTCCATCGTTTTTATGATTTTAATCCAGACGATACGATCACATTCAATATGCTTGTAACCAGCCGCAAAGATGGGGAGGGTTGGCGGCAATCGGTCATTGCCACGAGGTTATTTCCATTACGCTCCAATCTTATGGAAAATGTTCTGCTAAGCACTGGTTACCGCGACCTCCAATTCTTCGGTGATCTGGCAGGTAATACGTTTGATAAAAAAACGAGCCCGAATTGTGTCATCGTTGCCCGTAAAGATTGATCGATGCGAATTGTACTGCTTGCCTTCGGTTCAAGAGGGGATATCCAACCATTTTTAGCTTTAGCGTCCAAGTTGAATGAGAGAGGACATTCTGTAACCCTCGCGGCTCCGAAAGTCTTTCGAACCATGATTGAGGAAAATCAACTTAAATTCACGCCCTTGGCAGGAGATCCGGAAGAAATCAGCCGTTTGTTGAATAGTGCCGGCGAAAATCTCTTTCAGATGGCTCGAAAACTTTGGAGATACGCACTCCAGGTTGAAAATGAAATTGTTTTATCAGCCAGCCTAGCCATCCAGGATGCCGATCTGCTCATTCATGGTTTTGCCTTTACTGATATCGGACATCAACTCGCCACTCTCCAAGGGATTCCCGATGTTTCGATTCAGATGTTCCCAAGTTTTGCCCCAACCCGCTCGATGCCAGCCGTTGGCCACCCGGCAAATCTGCCGGGTATCTTAAATTATTTTGGGCATTGGTTTAATGCCCAAATATTCAGGGTTTTAGCTCTGATTGGAAAAGCTTTCTTGAATGATGAGGTTAAGAAACTGCTTCCCAGGTCAAACCCCCAGCCCTTCGAACACAGATGTGGTCAACCTCCCACCCCGCTCCTTTTCGCGATCAGCCCTGCGGTTGTTGGCGAGCCAGAGGAATGGCGAAATAGATCAATCTTTACCCCCGGATATTTTTTTCTGGATGAGCCTGATTACCATCCACCCGATGAGTTGAACAGATTTTTAAAGGATGGCGATCCGCCCATCTGCGTCACTTTCGGAAGTATGATCAATAAAGAATCATCGAAAGTAATCAAATCAATCTTGGCAGCCGCCGATCAACTGAACTTGCGGGTGATTCTGATTTCTGGTTGGGCAATCTTGCCTGAAGATTATTCCAACCATAGCGTGTACTTGATTAACGCGATTCCTCATGCGTTCATCTTTCCGAAATGCTCTACGATAATCCATCACGGTGGCGCTGGAACAACAGCGGCGGCGGCCCGCAGTGGCAAGCCTCAGATCATCATCCCGCACATCGGCGACCAACCATTTTGGTCAGATAGAATGTATTCACTGGGTGTCAGTTCGCCGCCCTTGAAAATGAAAAAAATAGATTCAAATTTGATGGTCAAGGCACTAAAATTCACAACCGATCCAAATATCATTACCAAAGCGTTCGAATTGGGTCAGAAAATCGCGGCAGAAGATGGGCTTGGGTCAACGATCAGGATTATTGAGGATCACTACCAGGAATTTACATCGCAGGCTCAGGAATCGGAATTTCCTCGTCGCGGCTTGGGATCTTAAAGAAAACCATGAGAATTGCGGCGATTAGAGCCATTCCTCCCCCGAACCAGAATGGCGCGGAATAACCGGAAACTTCCCATAACCAACCCGCGATTAAGGAGGCCGGAAGAGCCATCAAACCAACAACCGCGTTGTAAGCACCATAGGCAGTGCCTCTCGATTGGCTTGGAACAAGATCAGCGATCAGGGCATTCGCGGTTCCATAAGCCAACCCGTAGTAAACGCCATACAAAGCGTAAAGGAAGAACATCTGGCTTGGGTTTGAGCTCAACGCGAAACCAAAATAAATGAGCGCGTAAACCACCCAACCCCCGACAATTAATTTCTTTCTACCGATCTTGTCCGAAAGCGAGCCGGCAGGCGTCGAGATGACGGAGTAAATTAAATTAAACATCACCAGCATGGCTAAAATTGAGATTACATTAAGTCCTGAGGTCTGCGCCCTTAAGATCAAAAATGCGTCAGACGAGTTTCCGAGGGTAAAAATTCCGACGATGACCAGGAAATAGGTAAATTTCCCGCCAAATTTCCATTGTTCAACATTTTGTTTGCCTTTTTTTAAGAGAGCAACTTCTGTTGCCCCAAACGCCAAGGTGATTACCGCCAGAAACGCGGGGATAAGGCTGAATAGAACCACCGTGTGAAAGGTCTGGTCCGTAATCTGCATTGAATTACCTTGCGCCAAGTAGATAACCGCCGCGGCGATGATAATTCCGATCATCGCTCCAAAAGTATCCATCGCCCGGTGTAAACCAAAAGCCAGTCCTCTTTGGTTTGCCTCGATCGAATCCGCGATCAGGGCATCTCGAGGTGCGGTTCGGATACCTTTCCCAATCCGATCCGACCAGCGGATTGCCGCCACGATCCCCCAGCTTGAAGCCAATAAATAAAATGGTTTTGAGAACGCCGAGAATCCATAGCCGATGACCGCCAACCATTTTCGACTACCCAGCCGGTCAGAAATCCAGCCTGAAAAGATCTTCAATAAACTTGCGGTGGATTCCGCCACTCCCTCGATCAGACCGATTAATGTCGGCTGAACACCTAAGACGTTCACCAGAAAGAGAGGCAGAATATTGATAACCATCTCGCTTGAAATGTCCATAAAAAAGCTGGTCAAACTTACTGCCCATACATTTTTTGGCAACTTACGTAGACTTTCAAAATTACGCATCATTCCGCCTTGTACAATAGGATAGGAATATCTTACACCAAATCATTCCCCAACAATACGCTGAATCGCTCTTAATCTTACAAACGACAAAGGGTTTTCGGGGTACCATTCAACCAATACATCGGTTTTTTACAGATTAAAATTCCATTTCTTTGCTCTAATAGCAAGTATTTGGTTTAAGCTCCATAAGCGGATTAAAATAAAGGGAACAGAGAAAATTGAATAAACTTACGATGAAAGGACTTTGCGCCGGATGCCAACTGTTACCCGCTGGTATGTAAAAACTTCACTCATTTCTCTCCTAATCGGGATTTCCATTGGAATTACCCAGCTCATACCGGATATCAATTTCCCAGGTGCCTATCCTATTTTTATCCATTTGCTTACCTTTGGGTGGTTAACCCAACTTATTTTCGGAATAGCCATCTGGATGTTCCCAACCTTTTCGAAAGAACAACCCCGCGGACCCGAATGGGTTAGTTGGTTAATTTACGGCTCTCTTAATATCGGCTTATTATTAAGAGTAATTTTTGAGCCTTTGCAGCTCGTACGACCCAACCATCTTACCGAATGGGCGGTTGATTTTTTTAAATTTTTGGACGCCAACCAATTTCTTATCCATGTCCTTTTCACCAATGACATCGTTCAATGGGCTCTATTATTATCAGCAGTTTTCCAATGGTTAGCTGGAGTTTTGTTTGTCGTCGTTATCTGGTCCCGTGCCAGAGGAACAAAGGCAAGATAATGCCCCGTTTAAGTTTGTTCTTCGTCCGTGCCTCGTTAATTTACCTGTTTATCGGGGTTACCTATGGCGGCCTTCTGCTTTGGAACAAGGTACTACCATTTTCCTCAATCATTTGGCTGCTTCGGCCGACCCACATCGATATCATGTTTATCGGCTGGATGACCCAATTCGCGTTAGGGATAGCCTTTTGGATCCTGCCCAGACGCGGGAGTGAAAAACCTCGGGGAAATGAAATCTGGAGCGTGATCGCTTTTTTCCTCCTGAATACCAGCCTCATTTTCTCGATCTTTCGGGTCTTCATCTCAACGACCTGGATTGTTGTAGCGGCACATTCTTTGCAAGGCATTGGACTGGTGCTGTTTCTGATCGGAAATTGGTGGCGGATTTATCCACTGAAATTTCCAGAATATCTAAATCCGAAGGGATGAACCATAAAAACTTTTTTCAGCAAAGGCAATTAACAAAAGATGATCAATGTAAGTTTTTTTAGAACTGTACAAAATTTGCGATTTCAAATAATATAGGAGGGTCGGCATGGCAGGTTTTATTGCTTCCATTGACCAGGGTACCACAAGTACACGATGCATCATATTTAATCATGAAGGGCAGATTATTTCAGTCTCCCAGCGAGAACATCGCCAAATCTATCCACGCCCTGGTTGGGTTGAACATGATCCTATAGAAATCTGGAAAAATGTGAAGTTGGTTATTGAAGATTCATTGACCAAGTCAAATTTAACCAAGGCGGACATCCTCGGCATCGGGATCACCAATCAACGAGAAACGACGGTTGTCTGGGATCGCGTTACAGGATTACCTGTTTACAACGCCATCGTCTGGCAAGACACCCGCACCGACATAATCTGTACCGAATTATCAAAAAATGGCGGTCAAGATCGATTCAGAAGCGCTACCGGCTTACCGCTCGCGACCTATTTCTCTGGTCCAAAAATCCAGTGGTTGTTAGATCAAATTCCAAATGGACACGATCGTGCTATTAAAGGCGAGCTGTTATTTGGAAACATGGATACCTGGTTGATTTGGAACCTGACTGGTGAACATGTCACCGATGTCACCAACGCCTCGCGAACAATGCTTATGAATTTGAATACACTTGCCTGGGATACCAACATTTTGCAAGAAATGGGTATACCTGAAACCCTCTTGCCAAAAATTCGATCTTCCTCAGAGATTTATGGCTTAAGCAAAGAGGTTCTTTCGGGCACCCCGGTTTGTGGGGACCTTGGCGACCAACAAGCGGCTTTGTTTGGGCAAACTTGTTTCAATCAAGGAGAGGCGAAGAACACTTACGGAACCGGTTGTTTTATGCTCTTAAACACCGGCTCAAAGCCTGTTCAATCGAAAAACGGATTGCTTACAACCCTCGCTTATAAAATTGGTTCCCAACCCGCCGCCTATTGTTTGGAGGGCTCGATTGCCATTACCGGGGCACTAGTACAATGGTTGCGCGATAATCTTGGCATCATTCAGAACTCGAGTGAAATTGAAACCCTCGCCATGGAAGTGGAAGACAGTGGCGGAATTTGTTTTGTCCCGGCGTTCTCGGGTTTGTTTGCCCCTTATTGGAGAAGTGATGCCCGTGGTCTGATCATCGGTTTAACCAGATACATTAACAAAAGCCACATCGCCAGGGCTGCTCTTGAGGCGACCGCGTTTCAAACCCGGGAAGTTTTGGAAGCGATGAATGCCGATTCGGGAGTGGCGCTAACCTCACTCAAAGTTGATGGGGGGATGGTTGCCAACGAATTATTGATGCAGTTTCAGGCGGACATTCTAAACGTATCTGTAATTCGACCTGTCGTCTCGGAAACAACCGCGCTCGGTGCGGCATACGCGGCCGGTTTGGCTGTAGGATATTGGAGTGATCAAGACCAACTCCGTGCGAATTGGACATGGGAGCGAGAGTGGATTCCAAAAATGGATTCGGATCGAAGAGAAAAACTTTACACAGGCTGGAAAAAAGCGGTTACCCGAACTTTTGATTGGATCGAATAAACGAACCCACAAATCAACGGTCGATTCGATCGAGATGAGGAAAATAGATGGATCGTAAGCAAATTTTTTCAGAACTTCAATCAAACCCCATTGTTGAGGTTTTAGTCGTGGGGGCAGGAATCAATGGTGCCGGCACTTTTAGGGATTTGGCACTCAATGGCGTAAACGTTTTGCTCATCGATCGGGGAGATTTTTGTTCCGGGGCATCCGCCGCGTCCTCGCACATGGCTCATGGAGGAATTCGATATCTCGAAAATGGCGAATTCAGGTTGGTCAAAGAAGCGGTTCAAGAGCGAAATCGGATGATCCAGAACGCTCCCCATCTGGTGAGGCCGCTGCCGACAGCGATTCCCATTTTCAAATTCTGGTCAGGTTTGTTAAACGCGCCGTTCAAGTTTTTAGGTCTTCTGGATAAACCTTCCGAGCGTGGCGCTTTTATCATCAAAATCGGATTAATCCTTTACGATGCCTTCACCAAAAGTCAAGGAACGGTTCCTGGGCATCGTTTTCTTGGCAGGTTGGCGACATTGCGGGCATTTCCTAAAATCAACCCTCAAGTACGATACAGCGCTACCTATTTCGATGGCTCGATTATCAGCCCAGAGCGTTATACGGTGGAATTAATTACTGATGGCGAAAGCGAAGGTAACCATGCACGCGCGCTCAATTATGCGCCGGTATCGGTAGATGATGGCGGAAATTTATTTATTCAGGATGCGGTTACTGGCTTAAAGGTAACGATTAAACCAAAGCTGATCGTCAACGCAGCCGGTCCTTGGATCGATCAAGTCAATGCCCGCTTCGGAATACCCAGCCGTTATATTGGCGGCACCAAAGGCTCGCACATTGTGGTTGACCAACCCGAATTGAGGAATGCAATCGGTGAGAATGAAATCTTCTTTGAAAACAAAGATGGGCGAATCGTTCTTATCTTTCCGCTTTTGGATAAGGTTCTGATCGGCACAACGGACATCCCGATTGAGAACCCGGATGATGCCGTGTGTGATGAGGATGAGGTGGCGTACTTTATTGAAATGCTTGACCGGGTCTTTCCAGAGATCAAACTAACAAAAGAACAAATCATCTTTAGGTTCTCGGGAGTACGTCCCCTTGAAGCTCAGCATACGCGGACAACCGGACAGATCACGAGAGACCATAGCATCAAAACTGATCAGCTTAACCAAATACCTGTTCTTTCGATGATCGGTGGTAAATGGACGAGTTATCGGGCATTTTCAGAACAAGTAGTTGACAAGGTTTTGAAACACCTCGGAAAAAGCAGGCAGATGAGCACAGAAAATTTGCCGATCGGCGGAGGGGCAAATTTCCTACCCGATACTATGAAAAATTGGAAAGATGTGGACCTGGCGGTTCTTTACGGTTCTCAAAACCAAAAGATTAAAGGATTCCCTGCAAAGGTCGAACTCGAAACAATTAACTCTCCGTACCTTACTCAGAATGAGATCGCATATTTTGTACAAATCGAGAAGGTTGTTCACTTGGATGATCTCATCCTACGCAGAACTTTACTCGCCTACCTCGGATTGCTTAATTTGGATCTCCTCCGACAAATAGCCAGGCAGGTTGGAGCTGAATCAGGATGGGATACGGAGAAAACTGATCAGGAGTTGGAACGGTCGATCCAGATTCTTCGCAACCAATATGGAGTCAAAATACAATAAGCAATCGGTGATACAGATTTGTTTGGTCGGATCTTGATTTTTAATTGAGGTTAAGATATATTCTACCTTAAGGTAGCAATTATGCGATTTCAAAAAACCACCGAATACGCAATCAGGGTCATGGTTTTTCTTGCCAAGCACAAGACGGACCGTTTTTCAACCAATCACCTACATAAAGTTCTCGATATCCCGTATAAATATCTTGGGCGGCTGATGAGCAAGCTTTCAGCCGCTGGTTTTGTTGATGTAGCCCCTGGAAAAACTGGCGGATATCAAATGGTTCGAAATGCAGAAGAAATCTATCTTTATCAAATAGCCGGATTAGTAGAAGGTTTGGAAGATTATGATCGTTGTGTTTTGGGATTTGAGGAGTGTTCCGATGAAAATCCTTGCTCAATGCACACTATATGGGTAAAGCATCGCGAAGGATTTAAAAAGATGCTCTACAATACGAGTCTTGCTGATCTTGAAAGCGGTGGTTCGGTAAAATTCTAATCGGTTCATTAATTTCTATCTTATGGTAGAAATTTTTATAATCGGGTAATCAAGAAAGGAACACATCAGTCAGAGATTTGAATTTCCTTAATAATTTTTTCCAATGGAAATTCCGGTGAAATCGCACCCGCCTTCCGGGTTTATTCGCACAGTGAAGAGGGAAAAATATCTGATTAAATATATTCCACACTGAGTGTGCGATTTGACCCGGATTTCGCGATTGAAGACGGAATCATCCTGATGAGCTGTTCATTACAATCGCTTGATTATATTCAGCGGGTTGCTGATCGAATTAAGCAGATGCTCAACTCCACCCCGAATGATGGATGGTTTCGTTATCCTATCTTCGGATTTTCTATCACCCACGTCCTCAGCGTAATTCATTCGGCTGGTTTTTTATAATTCCAATTCTGATCAGAAATATTTCTCAGATCACAAATTCATTGAGAAAAACGATCATAGATCATAAGGGTTTTGAGACATTTCAAAACAGTCGGATGATCCAAAACCAGAACATGAATAATTAATGGCTGGTCGCTCTTGTTGGAGCCACACCCGCCTTCGCGTAAACAATGCTCACAATTCTGTACATCACCAAAAATAACAGAATTCCGCCTGAGATCCAATAATATTGCTGCGCCCAAGGCAGTTCCGTATCCGTACCGGAGGTTAAGCCATGGATCAGCGCCAAAGCATAGTTCGCGAATCCTACGTAATGGATAACCCGCCATAACTTTTGACCGATTTTTTTACGCACATAAAAACTCAAAGTCAGGATCAACATCACATAAAAACCGAGCTGTCCTAAACCAACCCAAACCGGCTCATAACTGCTCATGAACGGAATCGCGATTTGGGAAATCTCGTATTTGATATATTGATCACCTAACAATACCAAGGCATGGAACATCGTAAACCCAATCCCCAGCAGGCTGATAAATTCATGAATCGCGAATGCTGCCGGCACTCCTGGCCAATTTCGCGCCATCTTGTTGGTCATCAAAATACCTAAAGCCATCGAGACCCACAACAAACTCAGGGCAACAAAACCGCTTCCTCTGGACAAATACCAATAGGCTTTGGGATTTGGACCGATCATTGATTCCGCCATCTTTGGCAGCCAGGATGGTAATACCAGCATAGCTAAAATAATCCCAGTACCTGTTGCTAATATTATGAACAAAAACGACTTTAAGGATAAAAGTGTGTCAGGAAATTCCTGGATTTCCTTGTCAGGAGCAGGCATTCTACCTCCAAATGTAATTATTAAATCGCTCACTCGTTAAGCATTGTCCGTTTTCAAGAACGAATAATCCAGCCAGGCTTTCATCTGTCTCAAGCCAATCAATACCTATCTGGCTGCCCAGGATCAGGCAGGTTTTGGCTGCCATTTCAGCTTTGTTTACGGATGGAGCGATAACAGTTACTGTCAGCAAATCTGTTTTAGCCGGGAAACCGCTCCTTGGATCTATGATGTGATGTTGCCAATGATCTCCCATCACCCATCGTCTTCGATCCCTTCCAGATGTTGCCACCCCGCCTTCCCAAAGTTGAATAATCTCGAGGTTTTCAGATGGGTTAAATGGGTTTGCTACACCAACTGGCCACGGCTGCCCACCTGCACGAGTTCCGCTGACTGCGATATCACCCCCTGCATCCATCAATGTTGGCCCGTATTCCGATAATCTTTCTGCGGTTTTTTGAGCCGCCCAACCTTTAACAATGCCGCCAAAGTCAAGGTGCAAATCCGGGGGAGTTATGATCGTCCGGGTAATCGGATCCCATCTGATCTCCGTTAAGCTTGGCATAATTACAATTTTTTCCATCTCTGAATTCTCAGACCTCAATTTAAGGTGTTCAAATGTTTGGTTATATCCCACATTCAACAAGGCATCCAAAACTAATGGGGTAACTAATCCACCACTCGAGCTTTCAGCATACAGAGCCAATTCAAATACTTCTGCAAAATCCTGACTCACCTGGGTCGCGATGCCAGCCCAATTATTGACCTGATTGAGTTCGCTATCTTCTCTGAAACGGCTGAACGTTTTTTCCCATCCTTCAAACCAGTTGGGTAACAACTCCATCTCGGCAGGCAAGAAATCAACATCTATCGCAGCCATCATCTCACAACCCATCGCCTTGAAGTCAAGCTTATGAATCATCAGGATGAATGTGTTTGGCCAACCGGATCTGGTTTGGGTTGTGACCGTTGATTGTTTTTGACCACTTTTTCTTCTACCGCGATAACGACCGGAACAGGCGCTTTGCCGCCTAAAAGGATTTTTCCGGTGAATACTTCGGTAGGTGTAGGCGTAGGCATCATCTGTGTTGCGGTTGGGATGGGTGTCGAGGTCGGTTCACTCGCTTTTGCCATCACGACTTTTTCATTCGGCGCCGCAAAAACATTCCAAAGTCCAATCGTCGCTGTGATTGATATTGTCGTCAAAACCATCTTCACGTCATCCCAATTTTTTGCGCCAGCTTTTCCTGCCATATTAATTCTCCTGCCTTATAAAATCCTTAATCTTCATTTTCCTCAGGTTCATCTTCATGCTCATCCTCCTCTTCATGCTCATCCTCATCATCATGGTCATCATCATCGTCATCATCACTGTCTGAACCATTATTCGAACCTGAAGATTGGTCATTATTGTTATCATCTGTAATCAAAGCAGGTACAGAAACGATAACCGGAAGTGGGGCTTCGCTGTTTAAAATCTGCCCATCCAAACTCACAAATACCACATAACCCGAACTAAAGACGACCTTAAAAGCCTCACCGTCTTCCCATGGAGCGTTTTCTACACTAAACAAATCCGTATCACCGAGGAAATTTGCTGCCACAAGAGCCGCTTCCTGATGAGTAAGCAGGACAGGTTTGGTCGATGTTGGAATCACCTCCACAACTTCCGTTGGCGCCGGTAGGGTTGGCTGAACAACCAATGTTGGCTCCCCACTTTTGAGGTTATAAGCCGATACAACATTGACCAAAATAACCATCACGAACGCGGTTAAGGTTGCGGAAATAAAAAGGGTCTTTTTAGACATTGAATCCTCCGATTACTAATTGTTAAATCATTTGTAATAAGCATACTTGGTGAAAGTTGGAAAATCTTTTAAAAACCAAACCAAATTTCCAATTGATTTCCAATCTTTTTCCACTAAACTATGATTAATAAATATTCCAATAAGGAAATAAATGCGAATACTCTTAGTTGAAGATGATAAACGCCTGGCGGCATTGACAAAAAAAGTGCTTGAAAGCGAGCACTTCGATATTGATGTCAGCCATAATGGCGATGAAGGCGTTGAACTTGCCTTGCGAGGTGTTTATGATGTGGCTATCCTGGATTGGATGTTGCCAGGGCGCGATGGAACGGCGGTTGCCCAGGCGATTCGAGCCGCCCGAATCTCTACCGCAATATTGATGCTGACCTCCCGCACCCAGGTTGAAGATCGAGTCGCTGGTTTGTATAATGGAGCCGACGATTACCTTACCAAACCATTCTCGTATGATGAGTTGATCGCTCGGATCCACGCGCTTGCCAGGCGCATAGGTAATACGGGAGCAAGCAGTACCTGGGAAATTCGAATTGGCAATATTGTGCTTGATACTCGAACATTCTCAGCCAGACGAGCCGAGCGGGTGCTTGACCTGACCAAAACTGAATGGACATTATTGGAATGTCTGATGCGCCATCCTGGTCAAACTCTCTCACGCCAGTTTATCATCGATTATGTTTGGTCATATGAAAGCACGGTTCAACCAACGATGGTGGATGTCTACGTGTCATACCTTCGCAACAAGATCAGTCTTCCAGGGTATAAAGACCCAATCCAAACCAAACGCGGACACGGCTATTACCTCGATGTGGCATATGCTTAATTCCCTTCGCTGGAAATTGTCGTTTTTGTATCTTATAGCCGCGGTGGGTTTGGTTAGCTTGATGGGGGTTGGGACCTACATCCTGATCAATCGCTATTTTCAGCAAACTACCGATCTCGCTCTTCAATATAAAATGGCAATCGAGTTTCGAATTCTTAAATTTCCCCTTCCCGATGAATTAGCTCAAGCCGAAGCTATTTGGGCAGAAAATAATACCAGGGTCACCATCGATAATAACTCAACTACAAAAGGCGAAACCAGTTCAGAGGCTGAAGAAGATCATTCTGAGGAAGAGGAACATGAAGAGGAATCAGAAGCGGAAGAATATTACGAAAATGAACACGACTATGATGATAATTTAGCCGCCATCTTCGTTGTTTCGTTGGATAAAAACGGTAACCCCATATTGATCCCAAATACAATCTCGCCACCGATCATCAATAATCCTGAAATAGTTTCCAATGCCCAAGTAAATGGCTGGGACTTACGTACCGTGGAAGTGCCAGGAAAAGGTCGGGTAAGGGTATTAACTTATTTAACCGGCGCGGGTGTACCAGCCATTTTACAGACTGGAAGATTGCTGGCGAATCAGGATCGAGCATTGAATCAGTATCTTGTCTTTATGGCAATACTTGGCGGCTCAGCTACCTTTTTGTTGGTTTTTGTAAGCTGGTGGTTGGCAGGCCGGTCGCTTGGGCCAGCCCAACAAGCTTGGGACCAACAGCAAACCTTCGTTTCTAACGCCAGCCATGAACTGCGCACCCCTTTGACTTTGATTCGCGCCACCGCGGATTATGGATTGAGAAGCCAGCCCCCCAATGAAAATTCCAAGGTATTAACGGATATTTTAAATGAGTGTGACTACATGGATCACCTGGTGGATGATCTCCTTTTACTTTCACGGCTCGACGCTCACCGTCTCAAGATGGAAATGGAAGCCATTGATGTCGCGGATTTATTATCCGAATCCATTCGTCAAATCAAAAAACTCGAAAAAACAAACGGCATTTCGATAGAATTAAAATCAGCTGAGGGGGTTGTTCTCGCTGATCGAATACGAATCCGTCAGGTTTTATTTATTCTGTTGGACAACGCCATCCGATTTACACCCCAAGGTGGATCTATTCAATTAAGTGCCAAACAAATTGCCAAATCGATTCAAATCGTTGTATCGGATACCGGAAAAGGTATTGATCCAAAACACATTCCGCATTTGTTTGACCGTTTCTATCAAGGTTCTTCGCCCGAAAATGATGCCAGTCGCAGCAATGGATTGGGGCTTTCAATCGCCAAAAAGCTGATTGATGCTCAAAATGGCTCGATCCATATTGATAGCATACTAGGTAAAGGTACCAAGGTCCAGATAACATTTCCTATCGCGGAAAAGAAAAAAACCAAGCCAAAATCAATTGGTGGAAAAAGTAATTTCATTGGATGAATCACCAATTTGAAACAAAAAAACCTGATTATTCAATCAGGTTTTCCTTTTAATTGGCGGCCCCGACGGGTATCGAACCCGCGATCTCGGCCTTGACAGGGCCGCATGTTAGCCACTACACCACGGGACCAATTGTTAAGCGGTTCATATTTTATCATAACACCCCAAAATATGTCAAGATTTCTCAAATTGAATGATACCAATTCTAATGATATCGGCCATAATACATAATCATTCCTGTGATATAAGTGCTGAGTTGGAGTGATACTTTTCAGGATAAATGTGAAAAAAGTTATATGAAGCATTCGAGAAAAATTCAATACCGAAAATTTGTTTGGCTTAATTTCCCAAAACGCTACATTAAGCAGAACAATAATTTGGGTTGATTAAGACCTTTACAAAATCTAAAATCTGGCATAGAATCTGTTTTATTCCTACTATTTCTATAGAGTAATTATGAGATTATCAAAACGCGGTGAATATGGAATTAGGGCAATGCTCATGATCGCAACACCTTCTTTAGATGGTGATTATCCGACGTTGTTAATAAAGGAAATTTCCATACCCCAAAAAATTCCTACAAAATTTTTAGAACAAATTCTACTGATCTTGAAAAATGCTGGATTACTACACAGCAAAGTCGGAAAGGGAGGGGGATATTACCTGGCTAAAGCACCCGATAAAATAACCATTGGAATGATCATCCGAGCTCTCGATGGCCCAATAGCGCCAATTCGGTGTGTAAGCCAGGTCGCTTACGAACCCTGTGATTGCCCTGACGAGCAATCCTGTGGCCTACGGATGGTAATGGCAGAAGTTCGAGAAGCCATGACAGGAATTCTGGATTATAAAACATTAGCGAGCGTTGTTGAATGGGAACAACAGCAAAAATTATATTCTAGATAAGACTATTTTTTTTTTGATCTATTTATCTACTATATCTATAGAGTTATATATATTAAGAGGATATATGAAAAGAATTTCGATTTTTGTAGGTGCTTTTGTGACGCTTTTTGTCTTGGTCAGCGGATGTGCTCGAATAACAGATTATCAAGCTATGAATGCTGAGGTTGGATTCATGGAAATTCTGCCTTTCATCTTGGTCGGGTTTCTTGCTCAGGTGATCGATGGTGCCCTGGGGATGGCATATGGGGTAAGCAGCAATAGTTTCTTATTGTCACTTGGCTTACCACCCGCCACCGCAAGCGCTAGTGTTCACACAGCTGAAGTTTTTACCACAGCAATCTCAGGATTGTCACATTGGAAATTACGAAATATTGATACCAGTCTCGCAAAGCGCTTGATAATCCCGGGAGTGCTGGGTGGAGTTAGTGGAGCATACATCCTCACGAATATCGATGGAGACGCCCTTAAACCCTATATTTCAATTTACCTTATCATAATGGGTATTGTAATTATTGTGAAAGCATTTCGAGAACAAAAAAAACCTGTTCACACACCAAAATATGTTTCTCTACTTGGTTTGCTAGGTGGATTTATGGACGCAATTGGTGGTGGAGGCTGGGGACCTGTGGTAACTTCAACCCTTGTTGCCCGCGGTTATAATCCAAGAGTGATGATTGGTACAGTTAATTTCTCGGAATTTTTTGTTACTTTTGCTCAATCAATCACCTTTCTGATCATGTTAAATATTCAAAACAGCTGGCACATCATCCTTGGCCTATTGATCGGCGGAGCTACTGCAGCTCCATTTGCGGCTATTCTGACCAGAAAAATAAAACCAAAAATCTTAATGGTGTTCGTTGGCTTATTGATAATATTTCTTAGCATTAGAACCTTGGTTTTACTTTAGACGATATTAACGGAGAATGGATACTATTTATTTCGCGCACCATTCATAATTAACATTGATTTGCGGTCGCCTGATGGAATTTTTCTTCTATTCTCAGGTCATCGCTTGTAATAATGGAGTCGAGTAATTTCAGCCTAGTAGCTAATAATAAATTATTCAAAATTTTAAGCTTCAAATAATCTATAGCCCTGGCTGATGGATCATATAGGGTTGAATTAAAATAATTTTTTGAATTGGACCAAAAGATCTTCTTTGGGATTATTTTTTAAATGACATCCTCGAAAATAAATTGTCTTTTAAGATTAGCTGATGATAAAATGCGGCGGCTACATGGATCAGAATCAGACCTAAAAGCACAGGGCTAATAAAACCGTGTAGAACCCGTGCACTAAAGACATAAAAATCCTCAGGCAAGCTTAATCCCCCGCCTCCAAAGACAATTTGTGCCAGACCGGATTGCGTTGAAAGTGAAATTCCACTAATTGCCATCAGAAAAACAAAGAGGTAAAGTCCAATATGAACAACCTTACCAAAGAAATCAAGGAGTTTATTACCGGTCGATGCATACGGTATCTTTGGTAGACGCAATCTTGCGACCAAACGGACCGTCATCGCTAACAAAATCAACAGACCAATCAACATATGGATTCCAATGAATGGAATTTTCTCAGCATTGTTGGGAAGTGTACTCATATATTTACCTAAAACCAGGGCGGAAATAACCAAAAGAAAAACCAACCAATGCATGCTGATTAAAATGGGATGGTAACTAAGTGGAGTTCGTTCTTTCAAAATTCACCTCGCAATAATTGTTTCAAATTTTGATATTAATTCTCTGATTAAATATTATTTTGATTATAACGGTTTATGAATTTTGTGCAAACGTGGATCACATCTAATTAGTCGGTTTTAAATCCTATACTTTGCGCAAATTGCATCTTTAAAACAATTTTGTAAACCATTGATAAAGTTCAACCATCGGATTGACCATTATCAAAAAGAATCAATATTTACCAAGAGCAAACTTAAATCTCAATGTCAAATTTGATACACCGATCAATTCAAAGCTTTTAATTAATAACGCCAACTGTCATAAATGCCTTTATCCAAACAGGTCAAACTCATTATTAACGCCCTCACCTTTCAAAATTTTATAACAGCGATCAGACTACGAATTTTATATTTGTCATGGTCCAATTTACAAAATGTAATATTTCAAAAATTTAATAGTTACAATAAGATTAGATATATGTGAATTGGAGGTTAAATGGCATTATTATTCAAATTAGCCTGGCGCAACGTATGGCGCCAAAAACGCAGAACTCTGATTGTCATCAGCGCGATCATGCTCACCATGGGTATGATGATTGTCTACGATGGCTTGATGGCTGGGTTCAATCAGGCGATTTATGGGAACGCGATCAAAGTATTAGGTGGAAACATACAAATCCACGCGCCTGGATTTCGTGAAAAATCAAGCCGGCTTCCTCTCCTCGCTCTCGATAACTCTGATTCGATGATCGAAAGAATCAGACAACTACCCGAGGTTGTAGCGGTTGGAAAAAGAATTCGAACCGGTGGCAGCGCAACCAGCCGTGAAGGCGCATTTGGGATTGAAATTGTTGGTATTGAGCCTGAAGCCGAGGCGGAGATCAGCTTAATGGCAAAAAATATCACAGAAGGTCGCTTTCTGAATAGCGACGACGGCGATGTAATTTTGATCGGCAAAGGACTGGCGGAAGAAATGGCGATCGCGGTAGGCGATCGAATTCCAGTCGCGGGCAGCTCTAAACACGAGCAGATGCGCACCCGTACCTTAACCGTGATCGGAATTTACGATCTTAATATGGCGGATTTGGAGAAGCAATACGCGTATATTTCGCTTGAAGAGGCCAGAATCCTCTATGGTTTGGATGGCACTGAAACAGAGATCGCGATTTACCTGGAGCGGATTGGAATGGAAGACCCTATCATCACAACCCTTGCCACCGAATTCCCAAATGTTGAGATTGATAAGTATGATGTTGCGTTTCCAGAATTAAAGAATACGGTTGGCACGAAGGACATGGTTCTGACCATATTCAGCTTTGTCATCCTCCTCATTTCAGGCATTGGTATCATGAACTTGCTTTTGATGGCGGTTTATGAGCGTACCCGGGAGATCGGTGTTCTTGGCGCGCTAGGCTTTTCTCCCCATCAAATTTCTTACTTATTTCTGATGGAAGGTACCATGATTGGAATGATTGGTCTCACAATCGGAGTCGCCTTCGGTTTGGGTTTGAATTTAATTTTTCGACAAGTAGGGATGGATTACTCCAGTTATACTGATGTCGCTTCATACATGGCGTTGATCAGTGATCGTATCTATCCATCCCTTGGCATCGAAAAACTTCCTATGCGGACGGTTACCGTTTTCCTCGTATCCCTCGCGAGTTCATTTATCCCAGCCCGGGAAGCGTCCCATAACGAGCCCGCTCATTCATTACATTACGTGTGAGGAAGAATATGAAAACAATTTTTATGCTTGCCTTGCGAAATTTGGGACGTAACAAGCGCAGAAGTTTTTTTTCCGCGCTCGCTCTTTCCATCGGGGTTGGTCTCCTCTTTCTTATCACTGGATTTTTGAATGGTGAGGTCGAGAGCGCGATTCGGCAAACCATCAACCTTCAAACCGGACACATCCAGCTTCAAGCCTTGGACTACAACCCTTCGCGAACAAGTTTAAAGTGGGAGGATCTGGTTAATGATCCAGCCATAGTAGCCGAATCGATTCAAAAAGATCCACGGGTGTTGAGCGCGACCCCTAAGCTTCTGCTGACCGGAATTCTGAATCAGGGCGAGGAAACTGCCTCGGTACGAATCATCGGAATTGAACCCGACGCTGAGGCAAATAAATTTTTTAAAACAGGGTTGTTAGAGGGAAATTACCTCACAGATGAAGATCGGAACGGGGTTTTGGTTGGTGAACCACTTGCCGAGAGATTCGGGCTTAAACCGGGAAATTCTTTAATGCTGCTCGTCAATAATAGCAATGGAAATATTACCCAGCAAAATTTTGAAATTCGCGGAATTTATACAACCAATGTACAAGGTTTTGATCGAAATTACGTCCTCATGCCAATCGCGAAAGCCCAGACCATTGGCGGTGCCGAAAACCACGCCTCATACATTTATATTCTCCTCAAGGACATTAACGATACCCAGGCTGTAAAGGCTGCCTTGGCGAATCCGACCTACAAAATTCAAGATTGGCGAGAGATGAATGATTTCTTAATCCTCTTCGAAGATGTAGCAGCTGGTTACTTTGGTATTCTCTATATCATCGTCCTGGGAATTACCGCCACAGTGATCATGAACACCCAATTGATGGCGGTCTACGAACGAACAAAAGAAATCGGGATACTGACATCAATGGGAATGAAGAGCGCAACGATCATGGCGATTTTCCTGGTAGAGGCAATTTATCTGGCGATTGCCGGTGTAATTATGGGTATTTTCCTGGGATGGCTGTCAGTAGAGTTGTTGGCAATCAATGGATTCAATTATGGCGACATGGGCATGGATATCATGATGTCAAATACAATTTATCCTTACCTCATAGGCAGCGATTATCTTAAACTGAGCATTTATGGGCTATTGGTGACAATTTTGGCGGGTATTTATCCGGCCATGTTAGCCTCCAAATTGGAACCCGTTGAAGCGCTTCATGGAAGTATTTAGAAGGTGAAAAAATGATTGTAGCAAAACTTACCAATGTTACCCGAACATTTAAAAACGGGACTATCGAAACCAAGGCATTACGTGGAATTGACTTCCAATTTGAAAAAGGTGAATTTACTGCCCTCGTCGGTCCATCTGGCTCCGGCAAAACTACTTTGTTGCAATTGATCGGATGTTTGGATCAACCTACCTCTGGATCGATCGTGATAAACGATGTGGAAGTGAGCGGTTTAAGTAGAAACAAAAGAGCGGAGGTTCGGCGGGGAACGATCGGCTATGTTTTTCAATTCTTCGCGCTTATTCCGACGCTTAATGCTTATGAAAACATCGAGATGCCGCTTTTGATGACCGGTGTAAAGGCAGTCAACCGAAAGAAACGGGTTAATGAATTATTGGAAGCTGTTGGACTCGGACATCGGGCAAAAAACCGTCCTGATCAATTAAGCGGCGGTGAACAACAACGAGTTGCGATCGCTCGGGCGTTAATCACAAGCCCATCCATGGTACTGGCGGATGAGCCGACTGCCAACCTGGATTCAAACAATGGCGAGCAAATCATGAATATCATCGCCGAACTTAATAAAAATACCGGCACAACTTTCATCTTCGCCACCCATGATCCGAGAGTCATTAAATATGCCCGCAGAATTGTCACATTGCAAGATGGTATAATCATTTCTGATATCAATCAATAATTAATACAATATACAAGGTAAAATGTGCGTAACTCAACTTTAATTTTTATCGTTTTCACGATTTTTCTGACCGGTTGCAGCAATTCGCCAGCCATCCAACCTGAACCTACCATTGCCTTGCCTGATCAACCGGTAACGCCAAAAGTGACGCAAGCCTCTTCACAAGGGGTCGTTATCGCCTCCGGAAATGTCGCCGCGAAAGATCAGGTTCATCTCAGCCTTACCACGGGAGGTATCATCTCAGCCGTTTATGTTAACCCTGGTGACAAGGTTGAAAAAGGACAACTCCTGGCCGAGGCAGATTCAGATTTACTTCGGATCGAGCTTACCTTGGCAGAGAGCGAGCTCGCGGAATTAACCTCCCCAATGGCAATTGCCCAGGCGGAATCAGACCTTGCATCCGCGCAGGATGAGCTGGAGGACAAACAAGCCAAGATCGATTCATTGACCTTCCCGCGCGCGTCCGATGAACGGATCGAGAATAATCAAGCCGAGATTGATCTCGCGAAAAAGCAGGTTGCCCTGGCATCCGATGCCTATCGCCTCGTCGCCAAATTGGAAGATGGTAATCCTAAAAAAGCCCAGGCAATCTTGAACCTCACCAATGCTCAGATGCGCCTTGACTACCTAATCGCCACTCAAAATTGGTACGTTGGTAAACCAACAGATCTGGAGGCTTCCATTATTCGTTCTGACTTTGATATTGCCACCTACAAAGTTCAGGAGGCTGAATGGCATTTGGCAGCGTTGAAAGGCGAACCGATCCCGGAAGAAGCGACAGGAATAAAACTCAAATCCCTTCTTTCAGCTCAACTCCGAATTAAATCGATCAAAGAACAAATCAACAACCACCAGATCATCAGCCCATTTTCCGGAACCATAGCCATGGTTGAAGCTGAAGTCGGTCAAATGGCATTACCCGGACAATCTATCATTTTTCTGGTGGACACAGAAAATCTGGAAGTAATTACCACCGATCTGAGTGAAATAGACATTCCCAACGTATTCGTTGGACAAAAAACATTGGTTCGGGTTGATGCTCTCGGAATCAGTGTGGATGGTGAGGTCAGCTTGATTTCCCCGGTCGCCGGAACTTTGGGCGGGGATGTGGTTTATGAAACACGGGTATCCTTGATTGACCCTCCAGATTCTCTATTGCCTGGAATGTCCGTTGATGTTGAATACTTGGCTGAATAATTTGACCAGCAATATCGGAGAACCGCTTTCGCGGTTCTCCTTCAATTAAGCGCTTTTGTTATAATATTTTTGACAGTAAATCATTTGCTCTGTGCTTGAAACATGTCCTCATCTACCCAGTCCAAATTTTTCAGCTTATCGTTTGGTAATTATTACCATGTTCAGGAATTTTTATCATGTTAAACATCCGAGAAAGAACCCGGCAAGTATTCCGTGAATATTATGGTAAGGATCCTCAATTTTTGGCCGCGGCCCCTGGTCGGGTTAATATTCTCGGAGAGCATGTTGATTACAATGATGGTTTTGTGTTGCCAACCGCCATTGACCGGGCGACTTACCTTGCCTTTTCACCTACAAAAAATGGTAAATATAGAATTTTCGCGATGGACTTTGGGCAAATCAGCCAATTTGACAACCCATCGATAAGAGAAAAGGTCGATTGTGAGAAAAAACAACTTTCGGATTGGGCGATGTACCCGGCAGGCGTCGCCTGGGCATTGCTGGATGAAGGTTTGGAAGTTGCCGGAATGGACGCGGTATTTTGTTCGGATGTTCCCAGAGGGGCAGGTTTAAGTTCATCGGCTTCCGTAGAGATGGCTTTCGCGATGGCCTGGCAAACGCTCGGTAATTGGGAAATTCCTCCCATGCATAGAGCGCTGCTTGGAAAAAAGGCTGAAAACCGATATGTTGGCGTGAATTGTGGAATTATGGATCAGTTTGCTTCAGCCTGTGGTATCGCGGATCAGTTGTTATATCTGGATTGTCGTTCCTTGGATTGGAAAACGATCGGATTACCAAAGGAATATTCAATCGTCATAGCGGATACAAGCATTCGAAGAGAATTAACTGGGGGTGAATACAATAACCGAAAACAGGCCTGTGATCAAGCGGTGGAAATTTTATCTCGGTATATCTTGAATGTCCGATCGCTAAGGGATGTAAGCCGAGCCGCATTTGAAGAGTTTCAAGATCGATTACCAGATCCCGTCAATAAACGTGCCCGTCACGTAGTCGAAGAGATTGAACGAACAATCAAGGCCGTTCAATTATTGGAAAGAGGGAATGTTATCGATTTTGGAGAATTGATGTTTCAGGCACATGCCAGTTTGAGAGATTTGTACGAAGTTTCCACTCCACAATTGGATACAATGGTCGAAATCGCAAGAAACCAACCAGGTTGCGTTGGTTCCCGTCTCACCGGAGCAGGATTTGGGGGCTGTACGGTAAGCATAGTAAAACAGGATCAGGCTGATGATTTCTGTAATGAGGTAAAAGATAATTATTTCAAAAAAACCGGCTTGCTTGCAGAACTTTATATAACAAGACCATCAGATGGAGCTCATTTGATCGCAAAATAAATATTCGTTTACCTCATTTATCGTTCAAAGTCAGACACTTAGCCCTTACCGCGATTGATGGAATAACTTTTAGGCATTTTCGCCACAAATGAGCAAGTATCCGAATGACCACAATGGCTGGCACTACAAGTAAATTCCGATCTTTCTGGATCACTATCTTCATCCTTTAATTTTCCCATCAAGATTAAATGGGTTAACATTCCATCAAGAACTGAACGATCAAGATCCAATCGACGACTCAATTCGGGAATCGAAAATGGTTCAGTAGCATTGTTTAAGGTTCTCAGTACTTCACTCAACATATTGTCTTCACTTAACCCAAACCTAATAATTTTCCGCCTTGAAAGACAGCGAAAGCCATCATCCAAGCGATTCCCAATTGGCCAAAAATACTAACCCAGGTCCAATTCATTCCAAGTTCGTGTCGTTCTGCAGCCACAGCTGCCATGCAGGGTGTATAGATCAACACAAAAACCATAAATGCCAATCCGGCGAGGGCCGCGTGTCCTTGACTACTCTCTTCAAAACCGACCCTAATGGATGACATTAACGAAGTTGGATCATCCTCCACGCCTTCTTCGAACAAATTGATACCAACGATTAAAGGCAATGATTTAACAGTATCTATGCTAGCCGCCCAAAATGAAACCCCAATTTCTTTCAAACCTTCAGAAATTGTTGGAATCTGCTCAATCTCCAAAGGTTCTTCCAAGACTGAATAAACCTGGGTCATCGTGCTGATGACTACTTCCTTGGCAACAAAACCAGTAAAAAGAGCGCTCGAAGCTTCCCAGGATCCAAAACCAAGAGGGGCAAAAACTGGTGCAACCGCTTTATTTATGACTCCAAACGCACTGTCGGATACGTCTGTTTTCGCAAAGGATCCAATCCCTTGTACCGGGATTGCCATAAGGAACCATAAAAGAATGCTGGTCGCCATTATGATCGTCCAAGCTTTTTTTACAAACGCGGAAGTTCTTTCCCATGTATGAAACCATATCGATCTCAGGGTCGGAACCCGATAAGGAGGGAGTTCCATCACAAAAGTTGACTGTTCCTTGGATTTGAAAAGAGTGTTTTTTAAGATAATTCCAAGAACAATGGCTGTTACGATCCCCAGGAGGTACATACTGAATACAACCATTCCTGAATTATGCGGAAAGAAGATTGCGGCGAATAGAATATAAACGGGTAGACGCGCCCCGCAAGACATGAATGGAACCAATAAACCTGTAAGGATTCGATCCTTTGGGTTTTCAAGGGTCCGGGTTGCGTAAAGTGCTGGAACTGTACAGCCAAATCCAACCAACATGGGCAAGAAACTTTTGCCATGTAGCCCCAGGGCGTGCATTAACCGATCCATCACAAAAGCAGCCCTGGCCATATATCCCGAATCTTCCAATATCGCGAGCGCGACATAAAGGAACATGAGAACTGGTACGAACACAAGCACCCCACCAACCCCAGCCACAACTCCGTCCAATATGAGGCTCTCAAACCATGAACCTTCCAAACCCAAACCATAGAGAATCGCGTAAAGCCACCCCGCTATCGGACCATGAATTACACCATCTACCCAATCAAGATAGGGAGCTGAAACATCAGCAGTCAATTTAAAAACAAACCACATCGCCGCCAGAAATATCGGGATGCCAAAAATTCGATGAGTTGTTAATTGGTCGATCCGATCAGACAAACTGATAAATTTCTCTTTTGGCCGAAATACCGCCCGCTTGACCAGATCATGGATCCAGGTATAACGTCGGTCAGCTATGATCACATCCAAATCTTCTTCGAAAATCGCTTCTAATTTTATCTTGGATCCTTCCGCTGAAAAAATGATCTCTTTACCCCCAGCAAGTAATCTAAGCTTATTCTGTATGTCCACGTCAGATTCAAGCAGTTTAATCGCCAGCCATCGAACCGGAAAAACCTTTTTAATCGCGGGGCTATTCATGATCAATCGGGAAAGCTCAGAGATTTCTACCTCAATTTCATGCCCGTAATCGATTTTAATGGGTTCATAAGCTTTCATCCCCTGGGATAATTTACTTTTTTGCGCCAGGACTGCTTCCAATAAATCTTCTCCACCCTTTTGTTCCCTGGCAATGGTGGTTACAACAAAACTATTTAATTCTTTGGCAATTAATTCCTTGTCAATTCGAATTCCTTTTGCGGAAGCCAGATCGGACATATTCAAGACCATCACTGATGGAATTCCCAATTCAATAATCTGAACAGCCAAATACAGATTTCTTTCTAAATTCGCGGAATCCATGACATTAACGACTACTTCCGGTTTATCATACAAAAGATGATCGCGAGCGATCATTTCCTCTGGAGAATATGCTGTCAGGCTGTAAGTACCAGGAAGATCTACAATAATGATCTCATTATCCTTATACTTTAAACTTCCAGACTTTCGTTCTACTGTCTTTCCTGGCCAGTTGCCTACATGTTGGTGAGAACCTGTTAACATGTTAAAAATACTGCTTTTTCCAGCATTGGGATTTCCAGCTAAAGCGATTTCAAAATTAATATTCATAATTAATTGTCCAATAACTCGACCATTATTTTGTACGCCATACCAGAACCAATTGCCAGCCGGGAATCACGTACCGAGAGCAAAAAAGTTCCACCGTTGTGTTGCAGTACAGTGAATTCAGTTCCTGGAGTCAACCCAAGCGCAGCCAGCCGGGATTTCAATCCAGTGCCGGCTGAAATTCGGGAAAGCTTCGCCTTCGAACCAAGCGGTAAAAATGTAAGTGGCATGATCTGTGGACTCATTCTTCGCTTCTCACAACCAGGATCATATTCGCTTCAGTTTTACGCAGCGAAAGATGATAATCTTTTAAGATGAAATCAATAGGATCCCCAAGCGGGGCAATTTTTTCAACGGTAATTTCTACACCTTTGATCAACCCCATCGCCATTAATCTTTGCCGCACCGGACCTTTTTGATTAATTTTTACAAGAATACCTTTCTCGCCCTTGGATAATGAGCCCAAGGGAACTGGGTTAACAGTCATGTTGCCTCCGAAAAATTCAACCATTTTATTAGCATGTGCTAATTATTTTATTTTCTGTATAATAACAGTGTTATTGTTATTTGTAAATAGCCAATAGGATGATATTTGTCATAGATTTTTTTTAAAAAACATACTAATATGGTTTTTATACCCTTCAATTAAGCTATGGTTTAAACAAAAAAGGCTACCGAAATTACGGTAGCCTGTGCAAATCACGATTAAACTGTGATCATTTCTCCATTTTGGGATTCCACTCTTTCCAAACATTCCCAACCAGGGCTGGGTTTGGGGTAAGTACCTTATCTCCAGGCTGCCAGCCGGCAGGAGTAGCTTTAGACCCCTTACTTTCGCGAACAAGTTGGAAGGCTTGGACTTGTCTGATGGTTTCAGCAACCCGGCGCCCTACTGGTGGAGTAAGTACTTCCATCGCCTGAATGACACCATCGGGATCAATGATGAACCGTCCACGCAATTCAATCCCCTGATCCTCATCCCAAACGCCAAACGCACGGCCAATGTTACCAGCTTGGTCACTTATCATCGGAAATGGTATTCCACCTTCGACCATTTTCGACAATTCAAAATCATTCCACATTTTATGTACAAAATGGCTGTCAACACTGACTGAAAGTACTTCCACCCCTAAAGCTTGAAAATCCACGAATTTATCAGCGACCGCTGATACCTCCGTTGCTCAGACGAAGGTGAAATCACCTGGGTAGAAGCATAGAACAACCCATTTTCCAAGATATTCGGAAAGGGTAACAGATTTGAAACCACCACGATAATAGGCGGTTCCGGTAAAATCAGGCGCTTTTGCCCCAACTTTTATTGACATTTTCTTTACCTCCGGTTGTATTTGTTTTGAACTCTCGTCAGTTTTCGAATCATTTGAAACGATCACTTTCGAGGCAGGTCGAGAGCATCCTGGTGAAACTTCGGCCATGTTCACTCCTTTCGTTTAGATGCGTTTGGACATTAACTTACCATCTAAATTTTAACATAGATCCACTTTTTGTATCCGTTATAATCTATTTAAATTTAGACAGAATAACTAATTTACTGTTTAATTCTACAATATTAACAAATATTTTACTAATTTACTATTGATTACAATTTTTTCATCGGACTAATCAATGATGCCTTCGGTCACATAACGAGAGAGTTCGCTCACCGACCATTGTTGAATTCCAAGACTTTCCACTGTCCTTCCTCTGCGCCAGTAATCCGTCCGATGAATGATCGACCCAATTCTGATCATACTATCCATGGCTCTGACCGATACTCCATAACGAATCCCTAATGAGGCGATTGGAACTAAACTCATCGGCACATCTTCAAAAATATACCGGTGTTTAAGATTACGAGGGGCTTTGATGCCATAATATCCGGGTTGGTTCTGGATCGCGTCATGCAGGTCTTCGCCCTCCGTGTCATAAGCAAGTTTCAGCCATTCCAAGGAGGTCCTCGCCCGGATGCCGATCGCGGAAGCAACCGTAACCCGTTCCCGATCAAGCACCTCAAGCATTCTCGCCACAGAAGGGGTTACCCCATCGATATAGAATTGATAATCTCCGTGAGTATGCTCGATCCAGCCGGCATTCAACAAGGTGAGGGCAGGATGAAAAATCGCCCCCATATTATTTAATCCTGTGTTAAGAACATCGATACCATCAATAAACTGCGGGTATGCGCTTCTGATGGCAACTAAGACTTTCTCAGTATGGATGGCAGGCAACGCCGCGAGTGGAACAGCTTCTTTCACTCTAAAAATTCTTGCTTGGGCAGGTCCATCCGATCGGCTGGCATAAATAAAGGTCTCTGCTTCTGCAACAATTACATCGGCGGTACTGCCACTATCAATGATTACCTTTTTTACTTCGAGCGCCCCAAGTGTCCTGCCAGGATGTAAAAGTATGATCTGACCATCTTTTAAGTATGGAGCCATCATTTTTGCGATAGCGCCATGGGCTGATGATGGCAACACGACCATAAGTACTTGGGCGAAGTTGACCGCCTCCTCAATGTTCGAAGTCACCAGATCCAAAGCGCCAAAACCTACGATCTTTCCATCCTCACTATCAAGATCAATGCCGCCTCGTTTGTTAATGATCGAAATGTTATCGTAAGTTCTATTCCACAAACAGACTTTGGCGCCCATCACCGCCAAATGTGCCGCCATGGATTTTCCACCATTTCCTGCCCCAATTACTGTAAATCTTTCTGCGTTTTCCATTCAAATCCTGCCTTTACTGAATTAAACTTCGATACAAGCCCCATTAACGATCCTTGTTTTCACTTGCCCCAGCCCAAACGGATTGTTTTTTAATTGAGGCGCGTCCAATAAACCACTCGTCACCGAATTGGCCAATACTGCTGGATTAATTAAAGGATCTTCCGAATCAAAACCAACCTGGTTCGCAATTTGATCCAATTTACGCCATGCTTGCTCGACCAATTTCGATTTTCTTTGCTGAACAACGGGATCCGTGGTCATATCCGGTGCTCCCTGAGCATTCCGGATCGCCCGGCGAACGATCTTACTGTCTTCAATCACATCCTCGGTGGTAGCGGCATGGTGCGCTTCAGTGTGTCCAACGATGTGGTAAATGTGCGGCTTAAGTGCCATTTGCAGGTAGGTGCCGCTCGCAAGATGCCCTCTGGCTTGATCAAAATCTACCGGGTGCGATAACAAACCGATTCGAGTTTCTTTCCAAATTCTGAAGTTATCGGAACGTAAGGGCTCGATCATCTCAAGAACAGCTAACATTTTAGCCAGATCCATCGCGTCGCTGGTTCCCGGCGGGCTATTAAACATCATCTGAGCAATATAATCTCTGACTCCGTTCGCCTTGGCGTTATAGGCGGATAGATAAGCTGAAACTACAAATACCACATCCGTAGCATCCCTCATTCCCCAGTGGTGTGGTTCATTGAGTTCGACCGGAATATTTCGATCCCCGTACCATTTCATTACTTTTTGATGTTCTCTGATCGAGCCTTCCAAATCCCAGGGACCTCTGCCATCCATCTGGTTGAACCAGAACAGCGGAATTGCGCACCAGGCGTTATTGATCGTTTCGGTCAGCATTTCGGCGGTTCGGATAAAATCATCCGTACCGGAATACGATCGCAACAAAGGGAAATTTCCCGTTCGGGAGGCGTCAAAGAGTTTCCGATAGTCATCCGGAGATCTGACTGGTACTCCACCAGCCCCCTTCCGGCGTGGATCCTGTCTCTCCGGATGAAAAAAATTTTCCTGGGCATCCTGGTCAGTTCCCAGAGATATGATATCTAATGCTTCGGCTTCAGCGATTTTCCGAATACCAAGAATGGTTTCCTCAATTGTAGGGAGTCCAAAGTGATGGCGAAGGATCGGCAATGGCGATTTCCATTTGATTCGCTCGATTGTGCTTTGAGGGTAATCGGCGGCAGTACCAGCATCCCTGGCTTGGCCTTTCAAATAAGCTACCACATCCTCATCATTTTCGGTACCATCAAAAACGCGCTCAAAAAAACCTATCTTCTTCGCTTTTTCAGCAACGGGAGGTGTACCCGCGAAAGCAAATCGTACACCCCGTTCATGCAAGTCGCTCGCTGCTTCGGCAAATTGTCCGAGCAGCCTCTCTCCAGTTTCTGGTGTTAACCTATACGAAACGCCAATCAGGTCAGCCTTCTCTTTTTTTGCCGCCTCCAACATCTCAGCGATGGATACTGCCGGTCCGAGAAAAATAACCTTCCAGCCAACTGCTTCCGCCAGACGCAGGAAATTTGATACACCTGCCACATGGACACATTCTCCCAAGGCGCCAGCTACAACTGTCTTTTGACTCATAAGTCTCCTTCCGCTTTTCAATTGCCTATATCATCAATTCATCTCAAATCTTGTAATCGACCTGGTTCTCCCAAGTAAATCCAAAGGCAGCTTATCCCCAAAATGAGAACGAAAGATTTCGAAATACATTAATTCTTCTTTTGAGCGTAACTCCGCCTCAGGGTATTGTCGAAAGGCGGTTTTGAAGTCATCATCCGAAAATTTTTCATTGGCGTACACACTCATTTGCTTGCTGGAGCCCGCGCCGTGCGAGAATTTTTGTTTTGGTCGATATAAAACCCGATCGGGTAAGGTGCCCTCAAAAGCTTTTCGCAGGATAGCTTTTTCCGTACCTTTTCCTTCATGAAATTTGTATTCCGGAGGAATGGAAAGGCCGAACTGGATCATTTCCTTATCAAGGAAGGGCACTCTGCCTTCGATCGAATGAGCCATCGTCATTCTATCCGTCCTTTGTAGGTTGGTATTATGCAAATTATTGGTAATTGTCCACAACTCATTCTGAAATTGATCAGGGTCGTCAATCCCGCTCAGATATTCATAACCTCCAAAGATTTCATCCGCGCCCTCACCAGTCAGGATTACCTTGACATGATCGGAAGCAAGCTTGGCCAAAAAATAATTTGGTATGGCGCTTCTAATCAAGGCGCCATCATAGGATTCAAGGTGGTAAATTACCTCTGGCAATACTTCGATCATTTCATCAAAGGAATAAAGTCGTTCATGATGCCTGGTACCCAATTTTAAAGCCACCTCCCTAGAACGGACGACATCTTCACTGGCCGGCATACCAACCACAAATGTATCCAGATCGTCCCTTCCTTCCTTCGCTAAAACCGCGATGATACTGCTGTCCAGCCCGCCCGAAAGACTGACACCAACCGGTACACCCGCGTCGGCAATCATTCGCTTCTGAACCGCGTCTCTTAATTTATTTTGAATGTTGATAGTAAGGGCTGCTTCATCCTGCATGATTTGGAGATCATTACTGTATTTCAAATCATCAATATGAAAATAGCGGAAAAAACCTGTTTTATTACTCCAGGTGGTGCCAGAGGGAAACTCTTTGATTTTACCTGGAACATCAATCAGTGCTTTGATTTCAGAAGCGAAGTAGATACCTTCCTCTGTTTGAATAAAATAAAGCGGTTTGATTCCAATCGCATCCCTGCCCAGAATGATCTCCTCACCTGAAACAAAAGCAAAGGCAAACATCCCATCCAGCAGATGTATCGCCTCAATCCCATACTCGAGCAGGTAATGCATCACAACTTCGGTATCACCTTTAGTAGTAAACCGATGATTGACGTCCTTCCTTAATCGATCGAAATTGTAAACTTCTCCATTAAAACTGATATGGGCATTCTGCTCACTCATTGGTTGATGGCTACTTTCTACATCAATTATGGATAGTCGGGTGTGTCCTAAATACCCTATTTCGGTTTTTACCCAGCCTTGATCATCGGGGCCGCGATGTACCATCCTCTTGATGGCACGATCAATAAATTGTTTGTCTTCCAAAGTCGTACCGCAAAGACCACACATAGTTCCTCCTTGTTTTATCCAAAACGTTTTTGATAATTGTTAAAATAATTATCCTGTCGACTTGCGCAGGATAAGAGTGGGATCAATCAGCGTGGTTTTATCCAGAATTTCAGGATTTTGTAGTTTTTCGATCAACATTGATCCCAATTTGTAGGCAATCTCATACACCGGTTGATGGATTGTCGTCAGTGGCGGATTTGAATAAGCTGATTCCGGAATCCCATCAAACCCAGACACGGCTATGTCTCGCCCAGCCTTTAGTCCAAGCTCTTCCAAAGCCTTGATCGCGCCTAACGCGACCATGTCGTTCACACAAACGATCGCGCTCAATCTGGGTGATTTATTTAACAATTCTGCCGCTGCCTCATAGCCAAAATCGAACGATAATGGAATCCTCATCAATAATTCCGGATCCGGTGTGAGTCCGCGAAATTCAAGTTGTGCCCGAAATGACCTATACCGCATCTGGTCAATCACAAGGTTTTCATCCGTACCGATGTAAGCGATGTGACTGTGTCCAAAGTTAATTAAGTGGTCAACCAGCCGAGCCATCACGCTTTCAGTCGTGGTTATAACACCATTAAATGGACCTTCGTCCAGTGGATCCTGTTCCAGGGATACAAAGGGCATCATCTCCGTGCGCAGATACTGAATTCGCTTATCACCCAGCCTGATCCGATTCAGGACAAATCCATCCACCTTTTTTCCCTGCACCCAGCTCGAATAAAGTGAATTCTCCTTGGTGGAATCGTAACCGGCGGTTGATACCAATAAACCATAATTCGCGCGGGAAGTCGCGTCGCTCAAACCGGCAAAAAATTCGGAATTGAAGGATTCATTAAATCTCGAGCGCTCCGAGGGAAGGATATAACCAATCGTATCCGTGCGCTGTTTGCGGAGATGACGCGCCGATAAATTTGGGAAATATCCCATTTCCTCAGCCGCGACTTTAACCCGTTCCCGTGTTTTTTCAGAAACATCAGAATATCCATCCAAAGCGCGTGAAACCGTAGTGATGGATATTCCTAAATTATTGGCGAGTTCCTTGATCGTGATTTTCATGGTTCAAGATTATCCAAAACGTTTTAGGTAATTTGGATTATAACCCATTTAGCGATAGGATCTGAGTTAGGACGCGGATTCAGAATTGAGAACAAATCTTTGTTGCGAGCCAAGCTTAAGGTGTAAACCATAGTACATTACCGCGGATAAAACACACAAGCCCCCACCGATGTACCAGAGTAGGTCCGGATTCGCTCCATCGATGATCAACCCAGCCAAACCAGGTCCAATCGCTCCAGGAATAGCCCAGGTTAACTCAAATACCGCCATGTATCGCCCCCGAAACTCCTCAGGCGCGAATTTGGCAGTAAGTACCGACATGGTTGGCATATTGATCATCTCACCGATGGTAATGATGATGATATTGAAGGCAAATAACCAGAACGTATCAAAAATTCCAAAGGTCGAAAAGCCGAGCATATAAAACAAAGAACCAAGCGACAACATCAAGAATGGCGGTTTATTCCGAATGATGTGGCTGGTTGAAAATTGGAGCAGGATCACGACAACCGCGCTGATCGACATCAGGTAACCATACACTTGGGGTCCCATTCCATGTTCATCCCGCAGATATACTGACAGGGTGCTGTACATCTGCCCATATACAATTCCTGCTACCATCGAAGCGAGGATAAAAGCCATGAAAGCCTTATCCTTGGTAACGGATACATACCCCGCGATACTTTCGAGAATTGTTGTTCCGCTCTTTTCATGCTGCTCCCGAAGATGTTCGGATTGGGTTTCAGGAATGAACAGAAAGAATAAAATTGCCACAAGCAAGCTGATCAAAGCGTCGGCAACAAACAGGATGAAAAAATCTCTTGAAGCGAAGAATCCCCCCACAGTAGGTCCGATCAACCACGCCATGTTCGCGATCACCCGCAAAATACCAAATCCCTCCTGTCTTTGTTCTTCAGGGAGGATGTCAGCGATCATGGCGCTATGGGCAGGTCCGGCGATATTACTGAGCGAACCGATCAAGACAGCCAGCGGGATCAACAAACTAAAATTATCGACAAAACCGAGGGTTAAAGTACTCACTGCGCTGAAAACCAATCCAAACAAAATCAAGGATTTGCGTCCCATCCGGTCAGTGAGCGCCCCGCCTAAAACCCCGCCCACCATTCCGAATACCGAAAACAAACCCAGGACGGAACCAGCCTCGGTCATGCCGACATCAAAATGGCTGGTGATGTATAAGGCAAAGAATGGGAATAAGAGGGTTCCTCCGACTCGATCAATGAAGGAAACAGCCACTACCAGCCAGAATTTTTTAGGGAAAGAATAATAGGTAGTTTTAAGATTCAAAAAATACTTTTGAACAATTTGAAACATGGATAATTACTCTTTTCTTACGAATAAATGAAGCTCGATCTGCGTTTCACACCCGCCTGGGCGATAGATGTAATTATAAGTTTGGAATTGGTTTATATCAACCAAATATGTGAAATTTTGAGCCTCCGGCGAATCGAAGAGGAACACATTGGAACGTTCACGCCAGGTTTGAGCGAGCGGTTCATTCCACAACCCAAAACGTAAAATTTTTTCGTCAGGGATCGTTTTACTATAACTGAAGTTGCTATTGATTTGCGGCATGAAATACTCATAGCCATCATCTAAATAGAGCAAAGGCAGCGCGGCCCACTCTCCGTTCAGGAAAATTACCGGATTGGAGGGAAGATTTAAAGAGATATCCTCAGTTGTTTCTTCCACCCAGCGGATCATATCTCCACGGCAGGCAGTTACCTTCTTCTCGATCATCAGATCTGAAATACCGGATAAAATAAACAACCCAACCAACATCAAGGTCAGAGTGTTCCTTGGGGAATGAAAACGTTTTTCAAGAATCCATCCGAAAAAACCCAGGAGAAAGACGCCGATAAATGCCCCGCTTGCGGCAAAGATCAAATTCCAAACCTGCCTGAATTCAGCCGGTTGTAGATTAAATTTATTTGTGATCAAACCGGCTAACCAGGTAAACTGGGAGAATAAAATCCCTTCTCGTTCCAATGCTTTAAGCGATATTTCCCTGGCTGGTACGGCAAGAAAGGCGATTGTTAGAAGAGCGAGCAATAACCAATAGGCCATATTTAACCACCGATCTTTCGCGGATTTTTCATCTGGTAAGAAGATCAGAAGTAACCCTCCCAGACTGATGAAAAATCCCGAATATGTGGCTAAACAATAAGGACAATATCCCAAACCCTGGGTTACCCAGACATGCGGCAAAAAAAGAAACCAGAATGAGACGATCAGAAAGATTACGTAACTATTCTTTTTTTCTTTAATTTGCAGTTTACCAAATAACAGCCCCACGCTGGCGGCGAATGCGCCCCAGTAGTAAAGCGGCGCGATGCGGAGGGTGTAGGAAAAACTTCGCACCATCCTGTACAGATCAAAATCTTCTACCTGATTCTGCTCGCTGGTGAAACGTGAATAGAGATCGAAATCCGGGTATTGGATGAACGGGAGGAAGCGAGTTAACAAAAGCAAATCATTCGGGAAATTAAGAATAAACCACAATGCTCCCGCCCCACCGACCATGCCAAGCACAGCCATGCTTTTTCTCCATCCGTCCCGAAACCAAATGTAGCCTATTACCGGAGGAATAAAAAAAATCATATTTTCTCTGGTGAGCACCATTAAAACCATGAATACTGAGAGCAAAATAAGGCGAATCCCATTCAAAGATCGAGCTGAAAGTATGTAAAGCGCAAAGGAAAGGAAAAAATTGATCAATACCTGAGAATTTGCTACCGACCAATTGTTGAGGAGAGGGAAATTTAAAATCATTAAAACGACGAAGAGGGCCTGCCGCTTTGCCTGAAAAAAATTTCCAACAGTTCTGATTAACAAGAAACCCGCCAGACTGTTCAAGATCCCAATCACAAAGCGCACCCAAAAAAAGCCCGGGGAAGTGATGGTTTGCACCCACCCCCAAAAGGAAAAGGAAAGCACCATCTTGTTCCACCAGAAGGTGAATGGTTCTAAAAAAACCACCTTATTGAGGGCTAATTGATATCCTTTAAATAAATATGATAATTCGTCAAAATTTGGGATGGTCGTGAAGGCAAAGTAAAACACTTCCGCGACAAAAAATCCATAAAGGACCACCACAAGGGTCAGGTTTTTGGAGCAGGAAAGTTTTTTCGCGATCCGCATGACGTAATTATAACCACCTTGGAAAACGAAAAAAAAGGAGCCATTTTTCAGGCTCCTCCCTCAATTTGTGATTAATCTTTAACCACACCCTCCACCGCTCTTATCTCGTTTGAGCTGCAATTGGATGACCGATTCATATTCCAATTCCTCAAATAAAATCGGACTTGGATTGCTGCAGATATAGCGGTCTCCCAAAGCCATTGGAAAAACGAAATCGAGCTCTTCGACTAGTTCTGAATCGAGTCGGGCGACATCCGGATCATTTTCTCCAAAGGAGGTGATCCAGGCATTGATACCACCATCCAGAATATAAACATTTGGTACAGATTCCGCCACAAGATATTTCCAAGCCTGAGTCGCAAGCTCATCATCGTTGCTCACTACAAAATTTACCAGATTCGGTTCAGTCGCGCTGGTTAACACCGGCAGGTAATTTGGTAATTGCTCCAATGGGATATTTCTGGCATTTACGATATGAAAAATGTTAAATTGGGACTCATCTCTTACGTCAATGATATTCGCGATCAATTTGTCGTCTTTCATCGTCGCGAACATCTCTTCCGGGCTTACCTGAGCATATCCATTTTCAAGGATTTCCTGAGGGCTGAGTTTGACTTGCTCAGTCTCTTCACCTTCACCGATCGTACGATTGAGTTCCACTTTTGCGTATTTTTCCTCACTCGAAGGGGTTCGAATGAAAGCCACCCCCACCGCGAGAAGAAGCATGGCGACCGCTGCATAGATACGCCATTTGGGTTCCTTTGAAAGGTCTTTTTTGGTGATGATCGCTTCGATTTGTTCAGAGCCCCAGAAAAGAAACAACGCGACTGCGACGATCACGAACACTACATTACCAGCCGATGTATTGAATACGTCCATCAAGGTCAACCGGCCAAAGTAACCGGCGTTGTTATACCATTGAGTAAAATATTGTTCTGTTTCACCGAAAAGGAACGCTCCGAAAAAGCCTCCAAGTACGAAAATGATTCCATCAATCTTTCCTGTGGACGCGGATACGACCGATGTTCCGGGACAGAAACCGCCAATCACAAATCCGACGCCCATAATCAAGCCGCCAACAATTCCAGATCCAAGGTAGGTAAGATTGACCCATACCTGATTGAAATCCAGAACTCCCAATCCAGCGGCGCCAAAAATCAGAACCATGGCGACGATGATGCCGGTAAACATGACTTTTAAAACAGTCAGGTCGGTAAAATAAAATTGCGCGGCAAGTTTTTTTGAGTTTCCAAAACCTGACATTTCAAGCGCATATCCGAATCCAAATCCGATCAACGCAAAGAACACATAAGACCATGGGTTGGCGGAAGATACGTTTGTGAATATGGAGAGTGGAAAATTCATCTCGTCCTCCTAATTCCATAATTTTCGAACAAAATATGCCAAAGCATACGCACTCGCGAAGATGGAGAGCGTAATCACCCACGATCCGGCGGAGAGCGTCGCCCCTCCAGTAAGGGCTTGCCCCGAGGTACAACCTCTGGCCATACGCGCTCCATACACAAAGATCGTGCCACCGATAAATGCCATCAACCAACGGGTTTGATCCGTAATCCTCGGCCCACGATTTGTCTCAAATTTAAAGCGTCCGTTTAAAAATCCTGAAGTAAAGCCCCCCAGGATCGAACCCAGAAAGACTGGAATGATCCAATCGTCAAATGGGTTTTTATCACCTCCCGCCATTTTCAACAAATACGAATTGTTATCCACGTGTTCGGGTGCGATGGCATCCACGATCCCGGCATCAATCCGGCTGATTGCCCCTGACGCTCCGAGTCCATTTCCTGAAAGAAAAATTGACGTAAATAACACCAGGCCCAGGATGATTCCGCCAAAATACGGATTAACATAATCCTTTTTGGGCCGATTAAAGATCTGATTCTTTTTAACATTGATGGTCATAATTACTCCCAGTTCTTTCCAAACTGACTTCTTGATGGTTTTTCTCATTGATTTCAACTTCTTCCCAACCTGTTACCATGGCTTTCATTGCTTCAATCGGAGTCGCGCCTGTAGTAGTAAGGTAAATATGCCCGACAATAAAAGAGGCAAGTAACCAGGCGACGAGGGTATGGAAGACCGAAAGATAATACAATCCACCGAAGATCGCGGCAAAACCATCCCACTGTTGGAAGGCGAACATTACCAGGCCGGTGAGCATCTGCAATGGTAAAAGCACCACCAATAAACCGAAGTAAGTTACTCGTTGAAGAGGATTAAGTTTTACCTGCCTCTGTTTCTCAAACGGATGTGGTTCACCTCGGAAGATGCCCGAAATATAGAATTTAATCTGGGTGAACATATCCTCAAAGAAACCAGCCGGGCGGGGAATGTATTGTTTAACTTCCCCGGTTACCAAATGCCAGACGAGTGACATAAGGAAGTTCGCGAAGAGGATGAAGGCAAAGCTGTTGTGTACAATAACCACATATTTGAAATCAAACGCGCCAAACATATCCGGGCGATGAATCACCAATCCTGTCAAAACAAGCATCACGATCGAGAAAGCTTGTAACCAATGCCAAAATCGTTCATAACGCTCGTACATGTACACTGATTTTGTTTTTACAGGTTTTTTATCCGAGCGAAGATAGGCGACGTAGCGGAGAGTCCCGTGACCAGCTACGCCAAGGACTGTCGCGATGAGGGCAAATGCTCCAAACCAATCAACGATTTCCATGCTATCTTTACCGAAAATGTAAATTAAATCTCTGGTGTTAATTGGTTGGTAATACAGACTCCCGTCTTGCATACTTACCAGATCACCGCTCGCGTTGACATTATTGCCTTCAACAAAGGCAGGCTCTACACCCCCGGGAACATACGAAGCCAGACGCATTGGTGAGCTTACCCGTGACGTTTCACTGTGGCATTCTTCACATTCGCGAACTGCATATTCGCCGGTGACATTGTGATTGATACTGTAAGGCTGAATCTGTCCTTCGATCCGCGGATTTTCCAAACCGAGCGCTTCGAATTTCGCGGTCAGAGAGGCTACCTGTTCAGGTTTTACAATTTTGGTCTCCTCTGTCTGCAATACCTTGTCGCCATTTTCATCAAACAAATCCACAATCTCCGGCTTATACCCCTCATCTGAAAGGAATACTTTCTGAAGATCAATTTCACGGATCGGTCTCGTATTGCCATTAACATCGGTGTAAACCCAATACCAACTCGAAACCAGGTTATACGGGGTCAGACTTTCAGAACCATTCAGATTGGACCGTTGCATGAGGATCGGATCGAAACCTGTCACCAGATCCGTTACGGTTGATCCTTTACCGGTTACCCCTCGACATAGTCTGCCGGCAGAGCCATCCGCGTTGATAAATGTCCAGTCAACCATCTCGAGAGCAGGAGCATACATTTTGGGAATGTGACAGCTCTCACAGGCTAATGCGTTGAAGTGCTGTCCGGTATACGGTAAAAATGTTTCGTGTTCTTTTTGGGCATCATGGCAGGACTCGCACCGGCGCATACTTCCCTTGAAATCCGCGGCTGTATTGTATTGCGCGCTTTCTCCACGGGCGAAGTTATGGTCGGGTTGCTGCAGGTATTCACTGATTCCCAACTTTCGCGGATCATAGATTAAGTGAGATGGATATGCTCCATCGGTTTCGATTGAAAAGATCGGATTATTGACTGAAAAATGACAATCCGTGCATTTCAGCGCCCGTTCGGCATGAATATCCCAAGACCGGGCTTGATCTTGCTTGTCCTTGATATTCATCCCACTCAGGTTGATCTTCTGGGATGAGATCAATTGACCGGTAGTAGAAGTCAGGGTCATGTCCGGATCACACGCCTCTACCGCGAATGGTTCACGGAATGTAGTATGAACTTCGCCATGACATGCCGCGCAATTTTGATTGGTAGGATCTTGAATCATGATTACAGCTTGTTTAAGGTTGCCATTTACATCAAACGCATCAGGCTGGTAACTCAGCTTATTTTCCTGCTTGGAAACGATTCCTGTTCCCAACAGTGTAGCCGTGGACGCCCCCCTGAAATCGCCTGCCTCAATCGAGTTCTTTCTTGCCTCGATATTCGGTTGCGGGGTATGGCAGAGGAAGCAATCCATCTCCAATAAACCTGAGGCTTGCCAATCCCAGAAAATTTTATCGCCAGTCTGGGGATCAATTACATGCTTATCCACCTCAGTCAGGTCTATTTCCGTTAAGCTTTTCCCATCGAAACGACTCTGGGTACCAGGTCCGCCTCCCACCAACCTACCGGCATTATGTTGTATCCAAGCCGCGGTACCGAGGTCAAGGTATTCATCGCGCGACTGGGAAAGGTAACCATAATTGATTGGGTCCCATTTTCCAAAAGTTCCGTTGCTCGAATTAAGATTTGAACTTTCGGAGTATTCACTTAATCCGAGATCAGAGTGAAAACTATGCGAAACAATAAATTCTGTATCATGGCAAGCACCGCAGGTTTCCATCCCTGAGACTGGCGCGCCTGATTCAAGTACGTTCAGCCCCTGCTCATCCAACAAGGCAAAATCGGGGTGGAAGCTGGAGGCAGCCTGACTGACCTCATCATTTGGGGCGGCAAAACTATTTCCAACAACCACGCTGGCAGTGATCACCAAAATAACCACGAGACCGATCATGATCATAGTTTTTTTCATCGAAGGAGTCATGATGTTCATCTGTTTTCTTTCTTATTCGTCAAATCTTCCACCAAATTTAATCGGATCGCCAAGGTATCCAAGCGCTTCCCAATCCATCCGGCCATTGTCGGAGTGGCATTCTACGCATTGCAGAGCCTCTTCCTTGGGTTGAACCATGTGGGTCGAAGGCCAATACATGTGTGTTTCAGCAAACCCGAATTCTCCACTGTAAGGAATTCCAATTCTTTCTTCCATCAAGTTGAAAGCGCTCTGCCAATCGAAGGTTGTCCAATACCCATCCGGCCCGCCTGTAATTGGGGCAAGGATGGTTTTGTAATTTACATCATAAGGTTGTAGAGTTACATGTAATTTGAATGGGTAGATTTTCGCGGTGGGGTCATCAATTCCGCCCGCCATTTTATTGATGTAAGTTACTCCATTGGGATCGATCTGATCGCCAATCAAATAACGATATTCCAAACTTCCGTTGTACCATTCATAAGTCGGAGTGACATTCCGATCGTAGACGAAGGTTCCCTTGATCTTAAGATAACTGAAGTGATTATCCCCAATGTCCTGCCCGGCGGTAGACCAATCCCAACTCATCTTTGTCGGGTCCTTGATCGCGAAAGAGGGAACATGACAAGTCTGACAAGCCAGGGTGAAGGTATGTTGATTTAAGCGCTCATCCTCATGGGGTGTTTCCTCATGGCATTGAGTGCAACTCACCTGTTCCTCGGGGTCGATGACCATATTATCAGCAACAATTCTGCCTTTAACCACATGATCTTTGGTTACATGGCAATCGGTACATAAGAGATCGTACTTTCCCATGTGAACATCGAGGCTTTCATCCGGAAAGATCAAGGATTCATCCATGTCACCATGTTTGACCCCATTACCACCTCCGCCATCCATGTGACATTTTCCGCACATACCCCTATCAGGGATGCCGACACTTTGAGCCGCGGCTACCAAATCAACACCTTCGGCTGGATTTCCATACGGACCTTTGGTGTACCCTGATTGAGCGTGGCAAACCAGGCAATCGACGCCAGTTTCTTCCTGCGGCATGGGATTACCCTTTAAGAGGTCTATCTCTTCCCATCCTTGCCCGATATGGCAAGACGCGCAGCGCGCCTGGTTTCCCATGGCGCTGATGCAGAAATTGTTGAGTTGGTTAATTTTTCCAATCGTGACCGGTTCATCCCTCCACGAAACTTTAAAAGGTTCCGATTCCCAAGTCCAATGGCTCGTCACCATGATATCCCCGGCGGCATCGGGATGACAGGTTAGACAGGTAGCCGTAACCTCTTCACCCGAATTGAATGGACCGTTGATGATGCTGGCATGGTCGGTGTGAACCGGATGCTCAGGCATGTGCGCCCAGGGATCATCTACGGCTTTTGCTGGTTTCGGCCAGAAAAAGAAAATCACGACCGCGGCGATCAGAATCATTCCAATCAGACCGAAAAGCCAATAAGATTTTTGCTTCATAATGCCTTCCTGCGACTATAAAATGGATTTAGTGACAATCTCAGATCGAATGATCATTTGATCCCGCATGATCTCTCTCAATAAATCAAGCGCCTGTATGATCCTTGGATCTGTTAACTCATACGTAACCGTGGTTCCTGATTTTGAAAATTTGACCAGGTTTTTTTCTCTTAAAATCTTTAAATGTCTGGATATGTTCGGCTGAGAAATTTTCAAGATTTCCATCAGCTCGGTTACATTTTTTTGCCCCTCAAATAAGGTATACAATACCAACAATCTGGTTGGATCCCCCAATCCAGAACAGAAGTTGGCTTCCAAATTGATCAATTCTTGTTTTAGCTGAATCGCGTCCATCTTTTCTTTCTTATATACCAATATACATATATTTACCTTCATAGTCTACACTACCCAGTCCATAATAATAGTGATAATATTCACAAATGATATGTGACATTACAACAAAATTATTTTTTCAATTTACTCATTTCAATTTGCTCAATATATTTATTTGTAAGTAAAATATATTTACAGTCACTTTTTACAAAACTGGAGGAAGAAATGAAATTTCGAGTAAATGAATCAGCAACTGATAGGATCGTTCGAGTACTCGCGGGAGCTTGGTTGCTCTATTTTGGTTATTCGCTTGTTTCCCCCTGGAACTGGATCACAATGGCGGTTGGTGTAGTATTATTGCTCACCGGATTGGTTGGTTATTGCATTATCTACGATCTTCTAAAAATCAAAAAGTAAAGAATAACCTTCCGGGAGGCATCAGCCTCCCGGAATACTGAAAACATGAAAAAAGAACAATTCCAAAAAATTATCACTACTGAAAAGCTACCTGTGGTTGTGGATTTCTGGGCTCCATGGTGCGGTCCATGTAAAATAACCACACCTATCCTGGAAAAGATCTCGAAGGAATTTATTGGAAAAGTAAAATTCTTTCAAATCAACGCTGATGAGAGCCAGGACTTACTCAAAGATCTGAAAATATTCGGCATTCCAACGGTCGTCGCCTACAAGGACGGCAAGGAAGTTGCCCGGATGGTTGGCGCGAAACCTGCCCAACAATTCCACTCCGTCTTTCAATCCCTTGCCGATGGAAAACCAATCAAAGCGGCGAAAATGTCCATACTTAACGGATTTTTACGCATGTTTGGCGGCGGGGCATTCTTGTATCTCGGTTGGCACGGTGACGATCCAATTTTTTACGCCCTCGGCGCGATTTTGCTGGTAAGCTTGGCTTTTTCGCTCTATGCCAATTAAAGATAGTACAACACTCTTACCAACTCAAACCCTTTGACAAATTCCAGTACGATCCTATAATTTTAGGGGAACAACAAATTTTCTGAATGGACACTGTTATGGAAAAACTTTGTGTTTTGGATGGTCGATCGCTCACGATTGAGCAGGTTATTGGAGTCGCGTTCGATTATTGGAAAGTCATCATTTCGGATGACGCCGCAAAAATGGTGAACCGGGCTGCGGATGCCGTTCAGGGAATGTTGGATAGAAATGAGATCGTCTACGGGGTCACAACCGGCTTTGGGGCTTTTAAAGATACGATCATTTCCCTTGACGAAGTTGAACAATTACAGCGAAATATCCTCCTCAGTCACGCGGTAGGTACAGGGGATCTTTTCGATATACCAACTACCCGAGCGATCATGCTCATTCGGGCTAATACACTATCAGCGGGGCATAGTGGGATTCGACTCGCGACATTAAACCTCTTATTGGAGATGTTGAATCTCCAAATTCACCCCCTGATCCCAAGTAAAGGTTCGCTCGGCGCAAGCGGTGACCTTGCCCCGCTTGCTCACATGTCCCTCCCTCTCATCGGAGAAGGGATGGTATTGTTTGAGGATAAAATTCTGCCAAGCCACAAGGCGTTGGAAATGGTTGGATTGAAACCCGTTAAACTCGCTGCCAAAGAAGGTCTTGCCTTAACCAATGGGACCAGTGTTATGGCCGCCCAAGGCGCGCTGGCAGTGGTTTGGGCGGAAAAATTAAGCCGAGCCGCTGATGTAATCGGTTGTCTATCCCTGGAAGCGGCTCATGGGACTGTCCGAGCATTTGATGCCAGAATTCACGCGGTCAGACCTCATCCCCGCCAAATTGAGTGCGCGAATTACCTGAGAAATATTCTGGAAGGGAGCGAGTTCACCCGAGGATATGATCCTACAAATGTTCAGGATGCATACACATTGCGGTGCATCCCCCAGGTCCATGGCGCCATCCGGGACGCGATCGCTTACCTGCGCTGGGTAATTGAGATCGAGCTTAATGCGGTCACGGATAATCCACTGATTTTTTTTGACGACGATGGAAAAGTGGACGTAATTTCTGGTGGAAATTTTCATGGTGAACCGATCGCGATCGCCATGGATTACCTCGCCATCGCTCTTGCGGAAATGGGGAACATTTCCGAACGACGTACCATGCGTCTGACAGATGATGTGAGCAACGGACACGTATTACCCGCCTTCCTCACCGAACATGGGGGTTTAAACTCCGGGTTTATGATCACCCAGTACACCGCGGCAGCCTTGGCGACGGAGAACAAAATCCTTGCTCATCCGGCGAGTGTGGATACGATTCCCACATCCAAGAATGTCGAGGATCACGTAAGTATGGGTAACACGGCTTGTCTCAAAGCGATCGAAATCCTTAAGAATGTGGATCACATTCTGGCTGTCGAATTGATTTCGGCTGCCCAGGGAATTGATTTTCGGAAAAAAACCCACGGTTCAAAAGCGAAATTAGGCAAGGGAAGTCAGCCGGTTTACGACCTGGTTCGACAAACTGTCCCTTTTTTTGAACAAGATGTATGGTTAGGCCCCCAGGTCGACAAGGTGAAAGCGCTCATTCATGATGGCACAATTGACAAGGTATTGGAAGCGGCATTAAATGGAAAAGATTGATTCGCTGATCATCAACAGTTCAGCCATTCATACCTGCGCCAGCGGTGGAAGGGCCAAAAAAGGGGTAGAGATGTTGGAGTTGGGAACGATACTGGGAGGAGCGATCGCGATCCGGAACGGGTTGATCCTTGAAATTGGTCCCCAATCTGATCTCCGCAAGAAGTTTTCTCCTGAAAAAGTGATCGACGCTCAGGGAAGAAGCGTCTGTCCTGGCTTCGTTGACCCGCATACCCACATCGTCTACGTTGGCGACCGAATTAATGAATTTGAACAGAGGATCTCCGGTAAATCCTATATGGAGATCATGGCCTCAGGCGGGGGCATCATGAGCACAGCCCGTTCCGTCCGTTCAGCGAGTCTGGAGGAAATAGTTTCCGAATCGCTTAACCGAACTGAGGCGATGCTCGATAACGGGGTTACAACCCTGGAAGTTAAAACCGGTTATGGTCTGGATACAATCAACGAACTTAAGCTCCTCAGAGCGATTGAGCTCCTGGCAGAACGCACGCCCATCACAATCATCCCTACCTTCCTTGGCGCACACGCGGTACCAACAGAATTTAAGCATCGAGCTGAAGAATATGTAGAGTTGGTGATTAATGAGATGCTCCCTCAAGCTTGGAGATGGTATGAGAAGTCATTTTTCTATACCCGAACCCCTTTTTTCTGCGATGTATTCTGCGAACAGAACGCATTCACAGCCGGGCAAACGGATAGGATTTTTTCAAAAGCGGTTGATCTTGGATTTAAAATTAAATTGCATACTGATGAATTTACTGACATTGGCGGGATGGACATCGCTCTAAAATACAAGGCAACCTCGGTCGATCACCTGGATGTTACATCGAGCGAAAGTCAAACCAAACTCGCGAATTCGGAAAGTGTCGGCGTAATCCTGCCTGGGGTTAATTTCAATCTCGGCAGTCTGCATTTTGCGGATGGGCGATCTCTAATTGACAAAGGCTGCGCAGTAGCGCTTTCAACCGACATCAATCCTGGTTCTTCCCCAACCCCCTCCATTCCTCTGATCATGGCAATCGCTTCCCGATATCAGAAACTGATGCCAGCCGAAGCATTGAATGCCTGTACTATTAACGCTGCCTTCGCAGTCGGACTTGAAAAGCGAGTTGGTTCCCTTGAAACAGGTAAGCAAGCCGATATCCTCATTTTGGCTGAATCAGATTACCGTAAATTGATCTATGAATTTGGACGAGATCACATTCGGATGGTGATCAAAAATGGCGAAGTGATCAGGGATAAAACTTACTAACTCATTCCTCAAAACCAGTGTGATAAAGGCTGAAGTATTTGCCTTTTCTGGCAAGTAACTCTTCATGCCGTCCGCGTTCAATGATCTTTCCACGATCAATGACAAAAATCTGATCAGCGTTGGTTATGGTGGACAAGCGATGCGCGATCACGAAAGATGTCCTTCCCTTAAACAATTCATTCAAACCTTTTTGAATGACCTTTTCTGTCTTGGCGTCAATTGAGCTGGTTGCCTCGTCAAGGATTAGAATTCTCGGGTCGGCTAACAATGCCCGCGCCATGGAAAGAAGTTGCCTTTGTCCAACACTCAATAACACCCCGCCTTCAGCGACGTTCGTCTGATAGCCATTACGCAGGTTTTCGATAAAGGGATGCGCTCCAACAATTTTTGCGGCTTGGATTACCTCATCGGTATTCGCGAAGGTATTCCCAAAACGTATATTTTCTTCGACAGTACCATTAAAAAGGAACGGATCTTGAAGCACGATTCCCATCTTCGATCTTAGTGAACGTTGAGTTACCTCGCGAATATCAACATTATCGATAAGTACCTTGCCAGTTGTTGGATCATGGAATCGTGACAACAATTTAATGATCGTAGTCTTTCCTGAGCCTGTTTTTCCTACCAGCGCGACAGTACTTCCAGCCGGCACATTGAAATGGATATTTTCCAACACAGCCGTGGTTTCGTCATCCGGGTAACTAAAACTTACTTGTTTAAAAATAACCTCGCCTTTAACCTCTCCCATTTCTCGGGCATTTGGCGCATCCTTGACCTCAATTTCAGAATCGAGCAGATTCATGATTCTCTCTCCTCCCGCCATGGAGGATTGTAACGAATCGAATCTTCGGAAGAGATCACGAATCGGGTCAAAAAAACGATTGATATATAAAATGAAGGCTACTAATACTCCGGTAGACATCATACCTTTTGAGATTTGCTCACCGCCCATCCAAACCACGCCCGCGATGATCACCGCCCCAAGGATGTCCACGACAGGAAAGTATACCGCCGAGATGAAAGCGGCTTGAACCCCGGCCTGACGATGATACAGGTTAGGTTGTTGGCTGAAGTGAGAATAATTTTTTTCCTGTCTGGAAAAAGCTTGAACAACCCTCACGGCGTTGATATTTTCTGCTAAAACCGAATTCACCCAGGAGATCGCTGATCTTACCTTGCGGTAATTTCGGCGGGCATGCTTGCGAAAGATGATGGTTGCCCAGTACATGATTGGCAAAACGGTAAATGAGAGCAGCGCCAGAGTTGGGCTCATTGTAATCATGGCGATCACAATCCCGCCAACCGTAAAGATGTCTCTCAAGATGGCAAGGATACCAAAAGTTACAAATTCCCGCAAAACTTCCACATCATTGATGACCCGGGTGATGATCCTACCCACACTGTATCGGTTGAAAAAACCAATCGATAGGTCTTGGAGGTGTTCGAACAATTCCTTGCGGAGTTGGTAAATCACAGATTGACCAACAAACGCCATCTGTTTTACCCTCAGATAGGTGAAGAACCACTGTAAGAGCGAAACCCCTAAAAATGAAAAAACATAAATCAACAACCGCGTCCGATCGTTTTTGGCGAGACCGTCATCAATCGCGTAGCGGATGAAAATTGGTCCCGAAACCGCGGCGAAGGTCGCCAGTGTCATGTAAATCAGAGAGCTGAGCACCAATTTCCAGTAAGGACGTAAATAAGCAATCAATCTTTTGGTTAGCGTCGAGTCGAAGGGCTTATCATATTGTTCTTCGGATTTAAGCACGTAACTTGGAGGGGTGATCATGCCATATCCTCCACCACCATATTCGGATTCCCCTGTTCTGGAGATCGCAATTGATGTTCAAAGATTTCCCGGTAAATCCCCGGTTCTTGAATAAGGTCGCTATGTTTTCCCTTTTGGACAATCTTTCCATTATCGAGTACCAAAATCAGATCGGCGTTTTTGACTGAACTGATTCGGTGGGCAATGACAAAAGTTGTCCGGTTCTTCATCAACTCTTTGAGTGCTTTTTGGATCAATCTTTCTGTTTTTGTATCGACCGCTGAAAGCGAATCATCCAAAATGAGGATTTTTGGATCAATCAACAAAGCCCTTGCGATTGCCACCCGCTGACGCTGTCCGCCTGAGAGGGTGACTCCCCTCTCACCAACGACCGTATCATATCCTTGAGGCATGGCTGTGATGAATTCATGAGCCTGGGCTGCTTTCGCGGCAGCGACAACATCCTCCAGAGTTGCTTCCGGTTTCCCGTAGCGAATGTTCTCAAATACACTGTCCGAGAAGAGCAGAGATGTTTGGTAAACCATCCCGATCTTCTGCCTCAAACCTAAGAGTTCATAATCCCTCACATCTACTCCGTCGATCAGAATTTCACCCGCGCTGACGTCATAATATCTTGGGATAAGGTTGACGATTGATGATTTTCCTGAGCCTGTTGCCCCGATCAAAGCGATCACATGTTTGGGTTTGGCAAGAAAACTAATTCCATTGATGGAAGCATAGGTTTCGTTGTGATAAGTCAGGGAGACATCCCGGAATTCAACTTCACCCTGAATGGCGGCAGGATCTACCGGATTATCTTTCGAGCGAATCTCTGGAACAATATCCAAAATCTCCCAAATCCGTTGGGAACCGGCAGCAGCCTCACCGCTATTATTAACCAACCAGGTGAGTTGTTGGGTCGGCGCGCTGATCAAAATCAGGTAAGCATTAAAGGAGACGAGTACACCAATAGTGATCTCACCATCCAGTACCATCAACCCGCCGAATAAGAGGATCACAATCGAGGAAAGGGTCACCAACCATTGGCTTGTAGGAAATAAATGACTGAATTTGGTTAATAATGTCATCCGCTCAGAAAAATACTCTTTATTAAAACTCTCAAATCTCTCCATCTCGGACTGTTCCTGAGCAAAAGCCCGCACAACCTGCGCGCCGGCGACATTTTCCTGTAAAGTTGTTGAAAGACTGCCTAAAGCCTGATCCACCCTGTAGAACAATCCGGTAACCTCATTCCCAAAACTAACCGTGATGTAAACCAGCGGAAGAAGTGGAACGAGGGCGATCAAACCCAAAGTTAAGTTCTGATTCAAAATTACGTAACTCACCCCGATCGCGTATAGGACAAGTTGTGCCCACTCAACAATACTATTCCCGGCAAATTCCTGAATGGAGCGCACATCTTCGATACAACGCGAGATCAATTGTCCAGTCTGGGAGTGATCATGAAAGGAAAAAGGTAGATGTTGAATCTTGTTGTACAAACGGTTTCTAACATCATATCCAACCGCGGCAGCCACCCATTGAGAAACGTATCGCTGGAAAAAACTCAAAAAAGCCGATAATCCGCCTAAACTAAGCAAAATCAGCGTATAGTGATTAATTAATTGGTTGTCACCAGCAAGAATTCCATCATCAATGACGTGTTGAATCACGTTTGGGATCGCCAGGGCGATGATCGATATTGACGCCAGGAGGAGAAAGTTGAGCAAAGTGTAGTTACGATAGGGTTTGACAAATTTAAAGATTCGAAGTAATGATCTAAGCATGGCTATTTTATTGTACCCGCAGTTTTTGTTATTTATCCTCCGAATAAGGCTCCTTTTGATGAAATAATATACTAATAAACAAATTTTATTTATACTATTGCTAATCGATCGAACCATTTAAAGGAGGTTGAATGGAAAACCTGCGAAATTTATTGAAGATCTCTCCCGCCAAACTTGAAGAAGTGAATCAAGTTTTTACTGATCCAAATTCAAGATTTCTGAACGACTTTTTGAATGTTGTCAGCAAATACGGGACGCCTGAAGAGATCAATCACAAACATTCCGAATCGCGCCGTTTCATCAATCTTCTTAAGAAGGTAAGCAATCGATCAACCGACAATACAAATGATCTTCGTTGGTTAATGGAACAGAGGGATAAAGGCGCCTTTATCAAGGTTCAGGAGTACAGGGATGACGTTTTAGCCAATGACCAGCGGCCGGTTAACATGTCAAACGCGGTAACCCTTGAGGTCTCCGCGATTCAATATTTTTCCTGGCTCCGTGAGATTTGCGAGGAGGCGATCGTTCATCGCTCTCTCATCCCTGGCAGGTTCATCTCTGTCCGAAGAATGAAGGAATCCGAACAGGATGGCGATTTGCCGGCCTTCATCGCCGCGATGGATATCATCGGTGCGAGCTTTGTTGAGACTTTAGATACAAAAGGCACTGACGGCTCAAATATTCACCTAAATGGCCCGGAAACAATTACCGGCTATTTCGGCGGTATTGGTCAACCCAATGAGTACGCTCTGAATTGGTTGGATGAATATCTTTATTACTACGCCAACTACGGAGTGCAACAGGTCCTGAATTTTAACGCCGGTACAATCTTACTCGGCTTCATGCTCTACAAAATCGGCGTCAATATTCAATTTAAGATCTCAGTATTCTACGGCAGCGATAACCCGTATCATGCTTTCTGGATCATGATGATGGCAAAACTTTACCAACGCGAGGATGGTTCCACCCCTCTGGTAGGTTTTAATTGGTCAAATTCGATCAATAACGAGACGATGGTAATCGCGAGCCTCTTCCGGAATCAACTCGGCTTCGAAAAAGATGTTCGATTTGAACATCACATCACCGAAACATACAAACATATCGTCCGCCAACCTTACAATCGCCGGATGGAGCTTCTAAATATTGTTGACCGGGTTCCGAACATTGCCGCAAAACATGAGGGCGGTGACCCGGAAATCGACAGCGCTCGCGATCATCCTTCTGATATTCTGGACTATTTCCGTGAACGAAGTGAGGTCGAAAGCTCAGGCGAGATGCCTGCACTGCTTCAGAACTTCAAGGATAAGGTTTCAGCGGCAAATCACACCGCGCGAGTGTTAACCGCGAATCATCAAGGTTTTATCGCCGCCAGAAACCTGCATAAATAATCATCTCCCAAGGACTACAGATTCAATTCCCGGAGCAACATCCAAAAGAGATTTCGCTCCGCTGAACTTTTTCCGCGCGTTTTCAGATCCTATCAAGATTAATGGCACTGGGTTAATCGTATGATGCCGGGTCATGAGGTCTTCCATATTTCCATGGTCGGATGTGATCAGGATGAGATCAGTTGGTAGCATGGCCGAATAAATACCAGACAGGAATTGATCCAGATGGCTGATCAGTGTCGCCGCTGTCGAATGATCTTTTTTGTGGCCGGCGTAATCTGTAAGCCAGAATTCAAAAATCACCAGATCCGTCAAGCGATGGGTCTGAGCAAGCTTAATGCCCGCATCTCTTGGTTCAAGGATGGGGATATTTGGAGCATTGAAAAAATTCCCCCAGGCTTCTCCAGTAATATCGGCGCTCAAGGCAATTCCATCAAGCAGGTCAGATTCATTGAATAATCGATACCCAGCGTTCGTAACCGCCAGGGGAAAGGTTGAATACAATCGCTTCCCTGATTCGATCCCTTTGAAATAGGTTTCTGGGTATGCGTTAACCAAGGCGACATTCTTTCCTGCCTGAAAGAATTGTCCTAATATTCCTCCTGATACCAAAAATGGAGAGATTCTCGCGTCAGGCTTTGGCCCGAAATGTTCACCAATCATCTTCGGAATATTGATACCGGTCAATAACACCGCCTGCCCCGTCGCGGATTGAGGTAAACCAGATACGCCAAGGGTCGCGTCCAACCGATAGAGATCTGCCTGATCCGTATGGAATTCCTCGCCTCGGATCTCCCAATCGGTTGAGCTAAAAATTCCATCCAGGAATGAATGAGGGTTGGCGTAAACCGGATTTGAGTCTAAACGATCGTTACTTAATCCAACTCCATCGATAAATACGAAAAAGAGTGTCATATGTCCTTATTTTCTCAAAGTACGATCAATTCGGTTTATTTTTCTGAAAATAACATTATACTTTCCTAATAACAATGATCAGATCATTGAGTATTTGTATTGTCCCACATTCTAATAGAAAGAGGATTAGGTCTCCATGAAAGAGTATTCAACTGAAAACCTTCGCAACATCGCCATCGTCGCCCACGGTGGAGCAGGCAAGACGGTGCTTACGGAGGCTTTTCTCCATTTTACAGGGGCGACCACCCGCATGAACAAAATCGAGGAAGGCAACACAGTCTCTGATTATGACGAGGAAGAAATTCGCCGCCAGATCTCGATTTATACCAGCGTAGTTCCTGTAGAATATCGCGATACAAAAATCAATTTATTAGATACACCAGGTTTCAGTGATTTTGTGGGTGAGGAAATTTCCGCCCTCTCCGTCGCTGAAGGCGCTTTAATTTTGATCGATTCTGTCGCCGGAGTTGAAGTCGGCACTGAGATCGCTTGGAATTATACCGAAGAGATGAAACTTCCTCGGTTTATTGTTATCAATAAACTTGACCGTGAGAACGCGAATTTTAACAAGGTTTTCGCCAGCGCTTCAGAGCTCGCGGCTACCAATAACCGGCGCCTGATCAAAGTACAAATCCCTGTTGGAGAAAAAGAAAACTTCAAGGGCGTTATTGACTTGATCCATCAAAAGATGTACTCAGATCATGGAAAAACAGCCAGTGATATTCCTGCCGAATATAAGGACAATGTTGAGGAAGCTCGCCATGAACTCATCGAAGCCGCGGCTGAAGGCGACGATTCCCTTCTGGAAAAATATCTCGAAACGGGTGAATTAAGCGGCGAAGAATTGATGGTCGGGCTCAAGGAAGTGATCTTGAGCGGTGCCTTCCTTCCAGTTTTTGCCGCCTCAGGTAGAAATATCGTCGGCGTCCGCGCATTATTGGACGCTATCATAGAATTCATGCCCACTCCCTCAGAACATCCGCAAGTGGTTGCCCACGGAAAAGCGGGGGATGAAGTTTTAAACGAATCGGACAATGGACCTGCGGTGATTTTTGTTTGGAAAACTACAGCCGACCCATTTGTTGGTAAGATGACTTATTTCAAAGTCCTCTCAGGTACCATTACCAGTGACGTACATCTGTGGAATGTCAAAAAGAACTCTGACGAAAGAATGGGCGGTTTGCACATTCAACGCGGTAAGGAAACCATCCCTGTCAAGAACGTTCACGCCGGCGACATCGCGGTAGTCTCAAAACTGAGCGTTACCGAAACTGGTGATACTCTCTGTGAAAAGAACCATCAATTGAGCATCGATCCGCCAGTTTACCCGGCCCCTCTATACAAAATCGCGGTCAGTCCAAAAACTCAATCCGATGCTGCCAAGATCTCTTCCGCCCTCACCCGTTTATGTGAAGAAGATCCAACCCTCTCATGGGCAGCTGATCTGGTAACCGGCCAAACCACCTTAAGCGGAATGGGTGACCAGCATATCGATATCGCCATCCGACGAGCCCAAACCAAATTCCAGGTTGGAATCAATAAAGAGGAACTCCGAGTCCCATACCGCGAGGGTATTACTCGAAAAGCCAGTGCCCAATATCGCCATAAAAAGCAATCCGGCGGATCAGGGCAATTCGGTGAAGTTCACCTGCGTATCGAACCTCTGCCGGACGAGGATTTCAAATTCTCTGACGAGTTGGTCGGTATGAATCTCAGCCGTTCCTATCTACCCTCCATCGAAAAAGGGATTGCCTCGATCATGGGCAAAGGTGTTTTCGCCGGTTATCCGCTCAGCAATGTGCATGTAATTGTGTATGATGGTAAAGAGCACCCGGTTGACTCAAAACCAATCGCCTTTGAAACCGCCGGACGGGAAGCGTTCAAGTTAGCCGTTAACGATGCCGGCCCAGTATTATTTGAGCCGATCATGCTTCTGCATATCACCGTGCCAGAATCCAATATGGGCGATATCATGGGTGACCTCAATACTCGCCGCGGCAGAGTACAAGGTTCTGACAGTGAAAAAGGCAAATCCACAGTCCATGCTCATGTTCCATTGGCTGAAGTATTGAAATACACCACCGAATTACGCTCGATGACCGGCGGACGCGGGGTATTCTCAATGGAATTTGACCATTACGACATCGTACCTGCCAATCTTGCCCAACCAATCATGGACGCCCACCGCAAGGAGATGGAAGGCAAGGAAGAATAAGAAAGATCAAGATAAGGTTATACCAATGCCGAGGATAACCTCGGCATTGGTTTTTAACTTAATCAGACAATTATTACCTTATTATCTTGACAAATCCTCAGGAAAGTATAAAATATGGAATATGATTATTAAACAATATTGCTTGTGTATCCGGCGGAGTTCATAACACCGCCTTAATCTAATTTGTAACCCAACCCATTAAGACGGTGACGAACTCCGCGTGTGGCTTTCACATGACGAAATGTCATCGTTTTTTATTTAACGGTTGGGTTTTTCTTTTAATGAACGAGGATCTAATTTTTATGAAAACAATCGACCACAATGCCTTGCGCTTTAACCAATTAATGATTGTCAGCCTGGTATCAATCGGCTTTCTATTTAATAACATTTGGTTCGTATTGGCAACAGCCAGTGTAACTTTTCTGGGTACGCTTCTTTCAGTTCCGGGTTTTAAACCTCTCTATGTCTATTTACTTCAACCCCTAGGGGTTCTTAAACCTGACCTGGTTGAGGATGATCCCTTTGCTCACAAATTCGCCCAGATGGTCGCGACGATTTTCCTTTCCTGTGGGGTATTCCTTTTCCTGACTGGTTACCAAACCGCGGGTTGGTCATTCGCCTTATTTGTGGTTTTTCTTGCGCTGGTTAATTTATTTACCGGTTTTTGCCTTGGTTGCTTCTTTTATTATCAAATTCGAAAATTGAGAAATCGTGCTTGATGATGGATAGTTTTTTGTTAACTCGGATCTTAATTCTGATCGTATTGTTTGGACTGACCACTGTTGGCGGATCCTTTCTAAAAACTCGCGCATTGAAAACCAAAGTGGACCCGCTTACTCTTTCCAAACTTTCTTCGAATCAACCTTCCATTTTGATGTTTTCATCAAAAACTTGCCCACCATGCGAAAAAGTTCAAAAACCAATTATTCGCCGTTTGATGGAAAATCAAATGTCCTCCATCCATTTTCACGAGATCGATGTCGAGTTGGAACCCCAAATTGCTCAGAATTGGGGAGTCTTTACAGTTCCCACTTTATTTTTACTGGATGAAAATGGAAAAGCCCATTTTGTCCATCATGGTATTGCCACAGAAAAAATCCTCTCTGCCCAAATCAAGGAGCTTATATGAAAATCGCGAATGACATTACAGAATTAATCGGAAATACTCCTCTGGTTCGATTAAATCGAATGAACACCCGCCAGAACGCTGAAATCTTACTTAAACTTGAATTCTTCAATCCGGCTCACTCAGTCAAGGATCGGATTGGCTTTGCAATGATCGATGCCGCAGAAAAGAGCGGTAGTTTAAAACCAAATATGACTATTGTTGAACCAACCAGCGGTAATACTGGGATTGCTCTCGCCATGGTTGGCGCCGCCAAGGGATATAAAGTCATCCTCACGATGCCAGATACGATGTCTCGAGAACGAAAGATGCTATTGAAAGCGTATGGGGCAGAATTAATCATGACGCCCGGAAGTGAAGGTATGAACGGTGCTATCAAGAAAGCTACTGAAATTGTTGAATCAGACCCTCTCCATTATTTTTTACCCCAACAATTCAAAAACCCCGCCAATCCGCAAATCCATCGGGTGACGACAGCCGAGGAAATCTGGAAGGATACTGAAGGCCGGGTTGATATTTTCGTTGCCGGCGTTGGAACTGGTGGTACGATCACCGGAGTCAGCGAGGTTCTCAAATCAAAAAAACCTGAATTGCGATCCATTGCAGTCGAACCAGCAGGTTCGCCAGTATTAAGTGGCGGTGAAAAGGGCTCCCATAAGATCATGGGAATTGGACCGGGCTTCGTTCCGGATGTTTTAAATACCAGCATTTACGATGAGATCATTCAGGTAAGTGATGACGATGCAATTCAAACCGCTCGCAGAATGGCATCTGAGGAGGGCATCCTGGTTGGCTTTTCTTCCGGGGCTGCAACCTGGGCAGCTCTTCAGGTTTCCAATCGGCCGGAAGCTGCGGGAAAAACAATCGTTGTAATCATTCCGAGTTTTGGTGAGCGTTACCTTAGCACTTCATTGTATGCTCACTTGGATGAACAGGCAGGGTAAAATGACCACAATTCAATCTGAATCACTTCCTCAGCCAGCCGCGAGGAAAGGTTTTTACTCGACCTTGCATTCTGATCTTCTTTCAGCAATGGAGCGCGATCCAGCCGCTCGTTCGGCTCTGGAAGTAGCGATCCTTTATTCTGGGCTACATGCCATCTGGGGATACCGAGTATCGCACTGGCTGTGGAAACATCATTTTAAATTTCTCGGTCGCTGGTTCTCCCAGATAATCCGTAACATTACCGGGGTTGAGATTCATCCAGGCGCGACAATCGGGGCAAAATTTTTTATTGACCACGGCATGGGTGTGGTCATTGGTGAAACCAGCATAGTAGGAGATCAAGTCACCATCTATCACGGTGTCACATTGGGAGGAACCAGCCTCCAAAAAGGAAAACGGCATCCTACCGTTGGGGATCGGGTGACCATTGGGGCAGGCGCTAAAGTACTCGGTGACATTACAATCGGAGCGGATAGCCGTATTGGCGCAAACGCGGTAGTCGTTAAAAGTGTGCCTGAAAACTCTGTAGTAGTTGGCGTACCGGGGCAGATCGTTAAGCGCTCGCATCCACATATGCCTACAGACGCTCCAGACCTGGAGCATACCTCCATGCCAGATATCCTTGGAATCACATTGGTTGATTTGTTAAAACGGGTTGAGCGCCTGGAAGCAGCTCCAACAAATAAATTAAAAAATGGAGCCAGGCATATTCATCCCCCCACAGAAATATGGGAGGAGATTGACTTCCAGATCTAACATCTGGTTTAGGTATAATATTTTTATGGTCACAGTTAAACTGCCAGGTTTATATCGCTATTATGTAAAAAACGCCAAAGATCTTTGTTATAACGGTCAAACCGTTCGCGAAGTATTGGATGCTGTCTTTTCAGATTATCCAGCCTTGCGAAATCAACTGTTTGATGTTGAAGGTGAAAAGAAACGTCACATCAATATTTTTGTAAACAAAGCCAGTATCAAAGACCTTGAATTTTTAGAAACACCCGTTCAACCGGACGACGTAATAACCATCCTTCCGAACATATCAGGCGGATAATCATGACATTCTCTAAATTGACCAGAGGCGAATTTCTCCGTTATTCTCGTCATCTCCTCATGCCTGAAATTGGCCTTTCTGGACAGGAAAAACTTAAAAACAGCTCCGCATTGATAATCGGTACAGGCGGGTTAGGTTCACCAGTATCCATGTATTTGGCTGCCGCCGGCGTTGGACAAATCGGTATCGTGGACTATGACGTGGTCGACGAAACTAATTTACAACGCCAGATCGTACATGGGCAGAAGTCTGTTGGAAAATTAAAAGTTGAAAGCGCCAAGTCCCGATTGGTCGATATCAACCCTTTGATTGATGTTACCGCCTATAATGAACCTTTCACTTCTTCGAACGCCATGAGAATAGCGCGCGGATACGACATCATTATTGACTGTACCGATAATTTTCCCACCCGATATCTCTCCAACGATGTAGCCGTTTTTCTGGGAATTCCGAATGTATATGGATCCATTTTCCGTTTTGACGGACAGGTGAGTGTATTCGGTTTGCCTGATGGACCTTGCTACCGGTGTGTTTTTCCGGAGCCGCCCCCGCCTGGGTTGGTTCCATCATGTTCCGATGGCGGCGTATTGGGTGTTCTCCCCGGTATTGTTGGCAGCCTTCAGGCAAGCGAAGCCATTAAAGTACTGCTTGGAATAGGAGAAGTAGCCTCGGGTAAATTATTGCTCCTAGACGCTCTTTCGTTCAGCTTTGACACGGTTAATTTACGCAAGAACCCAAACTGCAAGGTTTGCGGTTCTCATCCTCAGATTACCGAGTTGATCGACTATAACCAATTTTGTGGAGTTCCCGGATTGGATCATCAACCTGATATCGAGCGATCCTTCGTGATCTCACCACTTGATTTGAAGAAGGAATTATCGAGTATTACTCCCCCTCTCCTCATCGATGTGCGTGAACCACACGAGCAGGCGATTTCCAATATCGAGGGCGCGATCAACATTCCATTGCATGATATTTTTGTGGAAAGGGAACACATCCCGCGTGATCATCCGGTCGTTTTGTTTTGTAAAAGAGGATCCCGTTCTGCGATGGGCTTGAATGTTTTGATCAAAGCAGGTTTTTCGAATGTTCGGCATCTTGAGGGGGGTATCAATCTTTGGGCAGAAATGGTAGATAAGAAGCTGAATATCTATTGATTAGAACTTAATCAAATAATTCCTAAAGAATAGGTCAAAGATTGCTTGACAAAATATACATCAAGCATATAATTGCCCCAATTATGAATCAAGACTTCATCTTCGAAATCAAGGCCAAGCGCGCCAAGATCACCCGATCCAACCGGATCAGGTTGTGTTTGGTTTAATCGAAGATCATATTTTCGTAATAACCTTAAAGCGCTCTCTGATCTGCAGAGAGCGCTTTTTTATTTTGGAGGAAAATGGTAGCCATATTAGATACAACCTTGCGGGAAGGTGAACAAACCCCTTATGTCGGTTTCACCTTGGAAGAAAAACTCGAAATCGCTCGTCAATTAGACCGAATTGGCGTGGAGATGATCGAAGCGGGTGATCCAAGTGTCTCATTAAACATCGCTAAAGCTGTCGAACGGATCGCCAAGGCTGGTTTGAACGCTGAAATCGTAGCTCATTCAATGGCGAGAAAGGAAAGTATCGACATATCCAAAAATGTAGGCGCAGATCGAGTCGCCATTTTCTTTGCCACATCAAAAATTCACTTGGATTCAAAATTGCACAAAACTCAGGATGAGGCATTGAGCATCATTCGTGAGCACGTGGCTTATGCCCGTTCCCTGGGACTAAAGGTCCGTTACACCCCAGAAGACGCCACTCGAACAGATTTTAATTATCTGGTTAAAGTATGCAATACGGCGATCGAAGCGGGTGCCGATAGAATCAGCTTCGCGGATACGCTTGGCATCATGCAGCCCCATACCATGTTTGAAACCGTGAGCCAACTAAAAAATTATCTCTTGCCCTGTAAGATCGACCTCCATTGCCACAATGATTATGGGCTGGCGCTAGCCAATGCCTTGGCAGGAATTCGAGCTGGAGCCGATTGCATTCATACAACCGTCAATGGAATGGGTGAACGTACTGGTATCCCGGATTTGGCGGAGACCATTCTCGCTCTGAGGAATTTTGAGAATAATGAACAATATGACATCACTCATTTGATCGAAATTTCAAGCTATCTTGAAAAAGTTTCCGGCTTTTTTCTCGCCCCGAACAAACCGATCGTTGGTCAAAATGCGTTCAGTCATAAATCTGGTGTTCACACCAATGGGATATTAAAGGACCCGCGCACTTATGAACCCTTTGATCCTTCAACCATCGGGAGAGAACGAAAGATCATCATTGACAAATACACTGGAAAAAGCGCGGTAGCAAACCGCTTACAGGAATTTGGGATTGAAGTCAATTCATCTGAACTGGATGTGATCGTAAATCGGATTAAAAATCTGGGTGATTCACGAAAAAATTTGTTTGATTCCGATATTTTGGAAATCGCGGAGGAAGTCACCGGTCGAGAACTGGATGTGATTCCACATAAAATTGGCGCCCTGGTGATGTTAGAGGTTGAAAGTCACACTTATACGTCCGCGGTTGTGCGGCGTTTAAGAAGTTTTTCAAGCATTCACAATGTTTATGAAGTAACCGGAGAATATGATATTTCAGCTACAGTCTCGGTTGACAATGTGGCCTCATTGAATAACCTTATCGAAGAATTACGCACGGTTCAGGGTGTAAAACGATCTGAAACCCGTTTGATCTTAAAAAAATATAATGCGGCTACGGAGGCAAACTAATGGGAACCCTTATCGAAGAAATTTTTTCAAGAAAACTGGAGCGGCAGGTTCATGCAGGTGAAATCGTAATGGTTGATGTTGATACCATCATGAGCCATGATAATACAACACCTCTTGCGATCAAAGCCTTTAACGAGATTGGGAAACCGATCAAGGATAAAAATAAGATCGTCATTCATTTCGATCACGCTTACCCCGCGCCCAATTTATTGGCCGCCGAAGCTCAGAGAAAGAGCCTGGATTTTATTAATCGTGAAGGTTTACAAAATTTCTACCATCAAGGAGTTTGTCATCAGGTAATGATCGAAGAAGGCTTTGTAACTCCAGGAGCGGTCATCATCGGTGCGGATTCTCACTCAAATACATACGGCGCATTGGGAGCATTTGGAACCGGATTGGGATCGACAGAAATCGGAGTTGCCTGGGTTACCGGAAAGTGCTGGTTTAAAGTCCCCAGCACCATTCGGATCGAACTAAATGGCAATGCTCAACTGGGAGTTTTCGCGAAGGATGTGATGATTTTCATCGCCGGGATGATCGGTATGGATGGCGGCACCTACCGGTCAATCGAATTCGGAGGAAGTTACATCGATCAGCTTCCAATGCATGAGCGAATTGTCTTTTCGAACATGTCCACTGAAATTGGCGCTAAATGTGGTCTTATCGCCGCGGATGAGATCACCTTGGAATATCTTCGCCATGAAACCAAAGCGGCGGGAGATTTCGCAACTTTACGACCTGTAAACCCGACCTATGAACGTATCCTTGAGATTGATGTTTCCACGATCGAACCTCATATCTCCTGCCACCCAGACGTTGATAATGCCAAACCTATCCACGAAGTAGCTGGTTTGCAGGTTGATGAGGTTTTCATCGGTACTTGTACAAATGCCCGGTACGAGGACATTGAGATCGTTGCTAATATCCTGCGTGGTAAAACGGTACATCCTTCCGTCAGAGTGATTGTCACTCCGGCAAGTAATCAAATTTATAAAAAAGCGATGGTGAATGGATTGATAGAGGTGCTCATGGACGCCGGTTGTACGGTGACAGGTACCGGATGCGGGGCTTGTATTGGAAGACATGGCGGCGTCCTTGCGCCTGGGGAAAGGGCATTGACAACGATGAACCGAAATTTCATCGGTCGAATGGGCAGCCCGAATGCGGAAATTTATCTCGCAAGTCCTGCTACCGCGGCAGCTACGGCGCTGTCTGGAAAAATAACAGATCCAAGAAATTTATTATCGGAGGTGACCCATGGGTAAAGCCTGGACTTTTGGCGAAAATATGAATACGGATGAGATCATTCCGGGAAGGTTTAACATTACAATCGACCCTTTGGAATTGGCTAAGAATGTTTTTTGCGAAGTAAAACCTGAGTATGCTAAAAACGTCAAATTAGGCGATGTGATCGTTGGCGGTCAGAATTTTGGCTGCGGTTCTTCACGCGAACACGCCCCGATCGCGATCAAGGGCAGCGGAGCGAAATGTGTCATTGCTCCTTCCTTTGCCAGAATATTCTATCGAAACACCATCAACATCGGCCTTCCCATTTTGGAATGCCCTGAGGCGGTTGATGGGATAAATGAAGGAGACTTGGTTGAGGTAGATCTGAAAACGGGAGTGATTTTAAACAAAACTACGGGAAGACAATTTTTAGCAAAACCATTGCCAGAATTTATTCTCAAAATATCCGAAGCGGGTGGTATTGTGAATTTTATCCAACATCATGAAATAGAAGAGCTCATGGAAGGAAGTGCTTGATGCCGACAATTTGCCTATTGCGCGGCGATGGCATCGGCCCAGAGGTGATTGACAGCGCGAAAAAAGTTTTGGAACAATTGGATCCAAGCATCGATTTTATCGAAGGGGATATCGGGTTCAATGCCTTTCAAACTTTCGGTCTGCCTTTACCAGAGCAAACTTTGGAGAAAATTCGAAAAGCCGATGCGACATTGTTAGGCGCAGTCACCACTCCACCAAATATACCAGGCTATTACTCTCCGATTGTTCGAATGCGGCAGGAATTGGACCTTTATATCAATTTGCGACCAATCAAATCCATAAAACACCCAAGATCCATCCAGGGGATTGACTTCATGTTCTTCCGGGAGAACACTGAAGGTTTGTACAGTGGAATAGAACGGGTGGAGGACAATGGAGATCGAGCGATCACCGAAAGAGTGATCTCCCGTAAGGGTTCTGAACGGATTCTGAGAGCTGCTTTCGAATATGCCCGATCAAATGGTAGAAAGTGCGTTCATGTGGTCCACAAAGCCAATGTTCTTCGGCAATCTTGCGGACTTTTCTTGAGCATAGCCAGAGAAATATCTATAGACTATCCAGATATTGAACGTAAGGAGATGATCGTTGATACCTGTGCCATGGAATTGGTTCGTGCCCCTCAACAATTCGAGGTCATAGTAACAACAAATTTATTTGGGGACATACTTAGCGATGAGGCAAGTATGCTCGTAGGTGGATTGGGAACAGCAGCCAGTGGAAACATAGGCAAATCCGCGGCTGTTTTTGAGCCGGTACACGGTAGCGCTCCGGATATCGCTGGGAAGGGGCTCGCAAATCCCATGGCGACCTTACTCGCGACCGTCATGCTGTTACAACATCTTGGAAAAAACCTACAAGCCAAAAGACTGAATCGGGCAATTGATCGATGTATTGAGTACAATTACACAACGTCTGATCTTGGAGGTGTTTTTACTACTGAACAAACGACCCAAGCTGTCATTCAAGCGCTGGAATGAAACAACAACCATGCTCATCACCAAAGGAAATTAAAAATGATCAATGTTGGATTCTTATTTACACGGCTTCGAATTGAGGAAAAATTTCTTCTTGAAGAGTTCGCCAAAGATGATCGGGTCAATCTGATTCGGATTAATGATGGCGATGAATTTTTTGACATCTCCAAGCCTGATAAAAGGGTGGATGTATTATTTGAACGCTCAATTTCTTATAACCGTGGAATTTATATCTCCAAGATTTACGCTTCTCACGGTGTCCCTGTCGTCAATACGCCTGAGGTGGCCGAAATATGCGGGGACAAATTTACGACCAGCCAACGATTGGTTAAGAACGGGATAGCAACACCCAGGGTCATCATGGCCTTTGAAGAGGAATCAGCGCTGAATGCGATAGAGGAGATGGGGTATCCATGTGTACTCAAGCCTGTTGTCGGTTCCTGGGGAAGGTTACTTTCCAAAGTTTCGGATCGAGCTACAGCAGAGTCAATCATTGAGCATAAATCTGCCTTGGGAGTCAATCACCAGATCTTTTATATTCAGGAATACATCAATAAACCCGGACGAGACATCCGTGCTTTTGTGATCGGAAAAGAACCCATTGGCGCTATTTACCGTACATCTGAAAATTGGATTACGAACACCGCTCGGGGGGGAGTTGCCTCAAACTGTCCGATCACTCCTCAAATTGATAAAATTTGTCGCGAAACCGCTCATGCCATTGGCGGTGGTTTGCTGGCAATCGATCTTTTCGAAACCAATGACGGGCTAACGGTTAATGAAGTGAATCACACCATGGAATTTAGAAATAGTATTACCACCACTGGAGTAAATATTCCACAATTAATGGTTGAATACGTAATCAATCAAGCCAACGCGTAGATACCCCTCCACTGGTACGTCTCGCCCTGCTGCCGTTGTCAATCAATTCCTTCGAAATAACTCTTTTTTCGAATTTATTTTTGATTAACATCGCTTTATAACTTCATCCTCAAGAGCATTCCCGATTTTTCCGTTAACCTAATTTGTAATAGTTACACATTTGTATTTGCGTTAAAGCATATATTCAGATAGTCGAGAGTGCTAAACTGAAATGGTATTAAAGTTCCGGGTTACCCCCGTTTACAAGGAGAATGTAATGAAAAACAATGATAAGTTAGGCGCCCTGCTCGCTTTAATGGGCGTCATCGCCGGTTTACTAAGCATGTACTTTCTGGCGGATACCTACAATGCTGTGATTCACACCCATTTTAATGCCGGCGATTGGGAAGAAAGCAATACGGTCCGTTTTGTTTACGCTCTTTTGGGTTGGTTAGGCGTCGCGGCTGGCGCTATCAGCGTCGCGGTTGTGTGGGGATTTCTCAAGCACCAAGGATGGGCATGGTTCTGGGGCGCGGTCTCTGCCACGATTTTACTTCTCTCTGGATTTTTCCCGATGATTCCTGCCGCTGATAGCGGTTTACCAACGCCTACTTTATGGGTATTCTTTCTTGGAGCCATAATCTGGTTTGGGATGTTATTAATCGGTGGTGTACCAGGAAAATTGATCGGCTTAACCTTTCTTGCGGGTCTCGCCTATGTATTGACATTCATCGATGGCGTCGCCCCAATTTCCAAATTCCAGGGAACATTCCAATTCCCGGGCGCGTTTTCACCAAACGCGGATACTTTTTGGAATGGGTTTTATGTTATCAGTCAACAGGTAAATTGGTGGGGTTCAGCGGCTTGGGCGATATTCATTTTCGGGGTTCTCGCAAAAAAATCCTGGTCCATTCCCGTTGGAATATTTGCCGCATCCATGTCAATGTTTGCAGGCTACCCCCTCGGCATTCACAATGTTACTGAGGTCGGGCGCTTTTCGTTGTTTCTACCCGCGCCAATCATGAGCACAATCATGCTTTTCATCCTCCTGCTTCCTGGAACTCAGAAGATTTTGAATCATTGGATCCATGAAAACAGTTAATATCCGCAAATTTTCAGTTCAGGAATAGGTGAAATAAGAGGAAAAATCGTTTAAAAAAACATCACAATTAAGAGAGAAATCTGATTTTTAGTAATCATGATTTCTCTTTTTAATTTCCAATTATGCGGAAAAGAGAAAAATCATACTTACGTAATAAGGAATTCTTAACTTTAGTCAAATTTTATGAATTTTACTTATGATAATCTTCCCTTGTAAGTGCAATAAAAGCTTACCTGCAGGAGCTTGTCACTTATTAGCCGTTTTTGATTTTAAAAAGGAGATTTTTAAAAAATGAAGAAAACGTATTTAGTATTAGCACTATTCGTGGCTGCCTCGATGATTCTTACCGCTTGCGCCCCTTCAACTCCGACCCAGCCGTCGGCGGCTGAAGCTGCCCCCGCCACCCCCAAGTATGATGATGGGGAAAAATGGAATTTTGCTTATATCGAACAAGTTCCACCAATTATGATGCGTGATCCATTGATTGAACTGGTTGGACAAACCAATGAAGCTCTGCCATATTATTATGAGGAAGTAGCCAAGTTATCAGGCCATTCTTGTATGGTAGTGGCAGCTGCCTGGACAATGACCCAACTCGCTTTGGATGAATTGTATCCCGGTGAGGAAATTCCTGTCCGTGGTCAAATCCAGATCCAAACCCCTGGCGCCGAAGATGAGTGGAATATCGGTGTATTTGGTGAAGTAATGGCATATATAACTGGCGCTTCCCCGAAGACCGGTTTCTCTGGATCAATCTTTGCCAAAGGTGAACCTCTGACGGTTCGCCGAAACAAGATGCTTTACACTGAGGAACCCGTAGGAACTGCACCGCCTAAAATGGAATGGATCTTCACCCGTATCGATACTGGAAAGAGTGTAGCCGTCTCCTGGAACATTGCTCTCGTCCAACCTCCGATCACCGAAAAGAATTTGACCGAACCCGGTAATGCGCTTGCCTCTGGCTCCGCGACCCCCGAAGAAGCAGCCAAATTCATCAAAGATTGGAATGATGCTGCCATCTTCCTTCTTCAGAACGCGGGTAAGGTGGACGGATTGGTCACAGTTCGACCAATTCAGTAATTTATGGAAAAATAATTTCTATTTACCCAACAAACATACTTGGGACCGGCTTATACTGGCCCCGAGTATGTTTAAATTTTCCGGCAATCAAACTATTGGGTGTTTGTTAACCGAGCCCTGTATCTTAAATGATTTGGATCGTTCTCCCAACAACATAAGCGTTGATTTGATCACAAGCATTTGTATTTCTGTAGGCTTTAAATTCCCCCCAATCAGCAAAATTCTTACCAGTGAGGCTTGAACATTCAAGAAATTGAAATTGATTGATAAAACCATCGGTTAGTTGAATTGCTTTCCTGAAGAACTCAGCGTCCAATGACCTGAACACATTCCTTAGCTGGGTTGGGTCAAATTGATTCGTATCCAAAGCGAATGCCAAACCTAAGGCCATAATTCCACCCGCCAACGCGCCACAACCTCCTCCATTTAAACCTATCCCGCCATCCAACGCGATGGAAACACGTTCCAAAAAATGACTACCTATACCCGTCTCCGTTCGGATTTGGGCAAGGACTTTTGCGGCGCAGTGATCACACCAAACCACCTCCCGAATTTCTTCTTTCGGGTAGTTTTGGATTTCCACCTCAGGCTTTGGTTGGGAAAGGCGTTCCATACTAGCGCTCGCGCGGTTTACGCAGCCTTTTGCCTTGATTGGGTTTAGGAGACCCAACACGGTAATTTTTTCATGGGCTAATTCAGGCCTTTCCCTACAAAGAGATGTACCGTACTTACCTTCGAACCAAAGGACATGTTCGTTAATCTCCTGTAAAATACGAAGAACATCTTGTTCTGTCCAATTGCCATCCAATTGCTTGTCTCGAATCATGGCAAGACTAATTCCGCTGCCGATCACTACCCCACAGGTTGAACCATTGTTTACCATTCCGCCCGCCAAACCTGTTAATGCCATTATTAATTGTTCATCCTCCATCCCGTGTAAAGCCATCAGTGGAATTACCTGAGATTTGGCACAATTGAAGGTTGTAAATAGCAGCTTCTGCGACTTTTTTACAATATCTTGATTGCTTGGTTTGATTGATCCACCTTGAGACATGATATTTAATCCTTGTTTTTGGTCGCGATCATCCACTGCATAAAACCGTTTTCCTGACCGGGTCGGTTTTCGACCCTGATCGAGGAAAACCCAACCTTACCAGCCGAATTTCTCAATTCATCTTTTTTCCAGGCAATCGTGAGTGGGCTGATAAAGAGGTGCTCAAACCATTCAAAAGCCAACGCGAGTGGATGATTCCCGTTTACGTCCGCAATAACCAGTACTCCACCTGGTTTAAGAATCCTCCACGCTTCAGAGAGGAACTGCTCCGGGTTTGGCAAACAATGAAATGTCATCACCGCGAAAACCGCGTCAAATGAATTCTTAATAAAAGGTAATTGAGGGGCATTCGCTTGGATAAAAATCGGTGGGTTAAAACCAAATTCGGGCTTTTCGCCTTCGGCACATTCGTAGGTAATATCAATCCCAATAACCTGCCCTTGTGGTATCGTCCTACTTAAAAATCCACTTCCATAACCCTGACCAGCGCCGATATCCAGAAGGGTTGCGGCTTTTGGTAGATCGATTTTTGAAAGGGCAAACTCATAAGCTCGGGTCGACCTGGAAACAGGAAATTTTTTAAAAATGCGTTTAGTGAGCGAAGGCATAAAAGACTCCAGGATTTATTAACATAAACAATTTTATCAATGGATAATCCAAATTTAGCACGAGTTTTGGGAAAAACATTTTCATGCACAATTCAAAATTCTTTACCTTGACTAAAATCAAGGTTTATGACACCCCTTTGTGATATTGTTCACACAATAAATGGCGAAATCCTGTCATTAACTTTATTTGCTTCGATCAGGTATTTTGATGTTTTTTTGCGGCTTTGAGTCAACGCCATCCTCCAAAAGAACCAAAGTGCAGTCTTTGTCAGGCAAGAAGTTCAAATTATCAAAAGAAACAGACCTTATAAGGAGTAACAAGATGAAACGATTATATACAGTTTTTGCCGTTCTCATGGTTTTCGTGTTCGCGCTGTCCGCCTGCGCGCCTGCGGCTACCGAGAAACCGGTAGCTCAACCCGCGGCGCAAGAACCAGCCGCTCCTGCTGAAGCAGCCCCTGCTGAGGCCGCTCCCGCCGAAAGCGCACCGGCTGAAGCTGCGCCGGCCGAAGAGGCTCCAGTGGAAGAACCAAGTGCCTTTGCCTTTGATCAGGAATATATTTATGCTGTTCCACCAATCATGATGGTTGATCCTTACTTCCAGATCTTTGGTCAATCCCAAGGACCCGTTCCCTACACTTATGAAAACGCGGTTAAATTAGCTGGTCACTCCTGCGGAGCGACCATGGGCGCCTGGTATATTTCTCAAAAAGCCCTTGAAGCTCTCTATCCTAACGGCGAAGTTCCTGTTCGCGGTCAAATTGCGGTTCAAGCTCCCGGCGCTGAAGATGAATGGTATGTTGGCGTTTTCGGCGAGATTATTACTTTTGTAACCGGAGCTGCTCCTAAAACCGGCTTTATTGGCGCGGAATTCGGTCAGGTCAATGATCTCTTTGTGCGCCAGAACAAGATGACCTATCCCGATGAGCCAAGCGGAACCATGCCTCCCCAGATGGAATGGATTTTTACCCGCCTGGATAACGGCGCGAAAGTCGGCGTGAACTTCAATCTTTCTGTCATTACCCCTGTCGCGACTCCTGAACGTCAGGAAATGGGCAAGAAGATGGCTCTTGGGCAGGCGACTCCAGAAGAAACCGCGGATTATTATCAATATTGGAATGATCGAGCCCGCTTCGTCCTCGAAAACGAGGATATGGAAGGTTTCTTCAACGTAAAAGTTTACGAAACCGGTACAGCCACCACTGAATCCGCGATCACCGAAGCACCAGCGCCTGTAGATCCCGCAAGCTTTGCCTGGGAGCAGGAATATATTACCGAAGTGCCTCCGATCATGATGATCGATCCATATTTCCAAATCTTTGGTCAATCTCAAGAACCAGTTCCCTATTACTACGAAGAAGCCGTGAAATTAGCTGGACATTCCTGCGGCGCGACGACCGGCGCGTGGATAATCACTCGTAAAGCACTCGAAGCTCTCTATCCAAATGGAGAAATTCCTGTTCGTGGGCAGATATCCGTGGAAGCTCCTGGCGCGGAAGATGAATGGTTTGTTGGTGTATTCGGCGATATCATCACCTTCATCACCGGTGCTTCACCTCACACAGGCTTTAACGGGGCCGAATTTGGTCAGGTCAATGATCTCTTCGTCCGTCAGAACAAGATGGTTTATACTGCCGAGCCAACCAACCAACTGCCTCCCTTACGGGAGTGGATTTTCACCCGCACGGATACAGGCGCAAAAGTTGGTGTGAAATTTAACCTTGTCATCATCACCCCAATCCCGACTCCCGGTCGAACTGAAATGGGTAAGATGATGGCTCAGGGTCTTGCCACTCCAGAAGAAGCCGTAGACTACCAGAAATATTGGAATGATCGAGCGATCTTCGTTCTTGATCACGCGGAGATGGACGGGTTCTTTACAGTCAAAGTTTACGAATAGAAGTAATTTCGGAAAGGCAATAAGCGCAATCCGTGAAAAAACACGGGTTGCGCATGCTTATTTAGGTGCTAATGCGGCGAATTTATTAGGAGTAATGAAATGGCGAAACAGAACGTAGAGAACCGAAACTTGATCATGGCAGGGATCGCATTGGTCGTTGGCTTGTACCTTGTTTTTATCGCGCCAGAATTTTTTGACATAACAATGAACAAGTTGATCTTGCAGCAAACCAAGCAAGGTACCAATATGTCAGCGGGTCCGTTGAGCCGATTATACGTCGGGGCTCTTTATAGTGGAATTGAAATGTTGGCAGGTTTAACACTCATCGCGGTTTCCGCGGCGCTTTATTATGGTAAAAAGTGGTCATGGTCATTAACATTACTCCTTTTGTCCATTCCTACCATGGCAAATGGTTACATTGGTTTAGGCTGGTTGGAAAATTTAAAGATGTTCCCGCCCGCTTATGTCACGTTCTTCCTTTGTCTGATCGCGTTTTGGGCTTTGATCCTGCTCAAGGATTATGACAAAAAAGTCAAGAATGCCTTATTCTGGATCCTTACTTTGGTCGGCATGCTTGGAACTCAAGGTTTTATGCTCTTCCCCCATGCCCTGCGCGTAATCCTCAAAGACCCCGCACAGGCGTTATTAGACCCAGCCGTTGCTGTTCTCGGTCGAACCGGACCATTGATGTTCATGGTCTTTATTTTTGCTGGCTTAACAATTTGGCAGCTTGCTCAACGCAAAGAAGTGGGTTGGTACCTCGCCTTACTTACTGGTTTGATGATGGCTTTTGGCGCATTTCCTGCCCATTACATGCGACCATTGGTTGCGTCACTCGTCCCTGCCAATACCGCGGCTCCCTCCATTTTCACCTCAACATATTGGATGGCTGGCGCTCAAGGCGTATTATTGGTCGTTCTGTTACTGGTACCAGGAATTAAAAAATTATTGGTCGGTTCTGAAGGCAAGGAATAACCACTCTGGATTTTCAGAGAAGTATTAAACTGCCTTCGAATAATTGGTAAAGCCGCTCGAATTAAATTTGACGTGTCGTTCATTAGATTCGAGCGGCAAATTATTGATCTGTAATGTTCTCCAGATCCACTCCCGGATCATTCAATCAAAATATTTAGTAATAAACCCCAAGAATAAAAATTCCATGTCCAATTCCATTGACACGTGGTTCGGAAATGATATAATTTCGCCCATGATATTTTCAGGTAACTTTCTGCCTCGACGAAAGACAAACGTACCCACCGGATGGTTGGGCTAAGTTCGCTTAAGTCAAAAAAAAAGCGAGATTTGTCTTACAAAAACCTTCCGGATGGAAGGTTTTTTATTAAATATTTGAGATATGGAGTATGAATGAACCACCAACCAAAAGCAAGTGTAAAAAAAGTGGTATTGGCCTATTCAGGTGGCTTGGACACCTCAGTAATCGTCCCTTGGCTCAAGGAAAATTACGGCTGTGAGGTAGTCTGCTTCTGCGCCAATTTAGGTCAGACCGACGAAGACCTCTCCAAACTGGAAGGCAAAGCCATCGCCAGCGGAGCGGTCAAATTTGTTACCCATGACATGAGAGAGGAATTTGTCGTGGAGTATATCTTTCCAATGTTAAAAGCTGGGTCCGTGTATGAGCACAAATATCTTCTTGGCACATCTATCGCCAGACCGCTCATCGCCAAGCATCTTGTAGACGTCGCCCACCAGGAAGGGGCGGATGGGATCGCGCATGGGGCAACTGGAAAAGGAAACGATCAGGTCCGTTTTGAACTTACCGTTATGGCCTTGGATCCTCGTCTGCAGATCATCGCCCCCTGGAGAGAATGGGATATCCGCTCACGGGAAGACGCGATTAATTACGCGGCCAAGCACAACGTGCCCGTCACCGCGACCATTAAATCAATCTACAGCCGCGATTCAAATATTTGGCACATATCGCACGAAGGCGGGTTATTGGAAAACCCATGGAATGAGCCCGAAGAAACGATGTATCAGATTAGTACCTCCCCAGAAAACGCCCCTGAAGATGGTGAATACGTAGAAATCGAATTTGAATCTGGAGAACCGGTGGCTGTGAATGGTGAAAAGCTATCACCAGCCTCAATCATCGAAAAATTGAACTCGATCGGTGGTGCCCATGGAATCGGCAGGGTGGATTTGGTCGAGAATCGGCTGGTTGGCATGAAATCACATGGTGTATACGAGACTCCAGGTGGATCGATTCTTTTAGCTGCTCATCGCGATTTAGAGTCATTGGTTCTCGATCGGGAGACCAGTCACTTCAAAGAACAAGTAGCCATCAAATACGCCGACCTCGTATACAACGGGCAATGGTTCACGCCTTTGCGCGAAGCTATCGACGCTTTCGTCAATTCAACCCAAGGCCCGGTAACCGGCAAGGTTCGGCTTAAATTATACAAAGGCAATATAATCACCGCCGGACGCCAGAGCCCATTCAGCCTTTATCGTGAAGATTTCGCTACATTTGGGGAAGAGGATGTGTACGATCAAAGTCATGCCGAGGGTTTCATCAAATTATTTGGCCTCAGCATGAAAGTTCAAGCTCTCAATGGTTTGCCTGTATCGGGGCTGGATATGCCGAAACCGGATTACAGCAAATTCAAAAGAGATTGATAATGACTCTATGGGGCGGCCGTTTTAACGGCAAATTGGATCAGTTGGCTTGGGAATTGAACGCTTCAATTTCGGTAGACAAATCCATGGCGGAGGAGGATGTTGATGGAAGCCTTGTCTGGGCTGAAGGATTGCGTTTAGCCGGAGTCATCGAGCAGACTGAGTTTGAATTAATCTCAAATGGCCTCACTTCCATTAAAGAGGAAATTAACCAGGGATCATTCGATTATTCTGCTTTGGATGAAGACATCCATTCCGCCATCGAACGAAGACTGACTGAATTGATCGGTTCGTCAGCCCGTAAACTGCATACCGGTAGAAGTCGAAATGACCAGGTCGCGACCGATTTTCGACTCTGGATGATGCGCCGTATCCCGCGCCTGATTGAAGAGCTCAATTTTTTTCAGCATATTCTGATTATCAAAGCTGAGGAAAGCGGCGACAGCCTGATGCCCGGATACACCCACCTGCAACGCGCCCAGCCAATTCTGACCGCTCACTGGTGGATGTCTCATTTTTGGCCACTGGAAAGAGATAAGGAACGACTCGAAAGTTTATCTACCCGGGTATCTGTGCTGCCTTTGGGTAGCGGAGCCTTGGCGGGCAACCCTGTGAATGTTGATCGCGAATATCTTGCGAAAAAGCTCGGCTTTAGCCAAACCAGTCAGAACAGTCTGGACGCGGTGAGTGACCGTGATTTCGCCGCTGAATTCCTTTTCTGCGCCACGCTCATTGGCACTCATATCAGTAAACTTGCCGAACAAATGGTCATTTTTACCAGCGCTGAATTTGGATTCTTTACCCTCTCAGATGAATTCTCGACTGGTAGTAGTCTTATGCCGCAGAAAAAAAATCCTGACCTTTTTGAGCTCTCTCGTGGCAAAGCTGGTACTTTGTTGGGTCTGTTGGTTGGATTTTTAACCACCCTTAAAGGATTACCCTCTACCTATGACAAGGACTTGCAGGAGGATAAAGCCCCAGTTTTTACTGCCTTTTCCAGTTTAACACTGATCCTGCCCGTGTTGGTTTCGGCCATCAAAGCCATCTCTCAAAATAAGGACAGAATGGCTTCAGCCATCGACTCATTTATGATGGCGACCGATCTGGCGGATTACCTGACTGAAAAAGGGGTGCCATTTCGGGACGCTCACGAATCCGCTGGAAAAGCGGTCAAAATTGCCTCCCAAAAGGGACTTGGGTTAGACCAATTATCCATCGAGGATTACCAATTCATTAATCCGAATTTTTTTAAAGACCTATTCACCTGGCTTGATCCCCGCGAATCGGTCAATCGAAAAAACTCGCTTGGGGGCACCTCTCCAAGCTCGGTAAAAGATCAAATCGCGAAAGCAAAATCATTAATCAAAGGAGAAAAAGAAAATGTCTAAAGTAACTTGTGTGGAATGCGGCGCCGAAATTGAGCTTGAAGAGAATGTCGAAGTTGGTGAGATCATCGTTTGTCCTGATTGCGGCGTTGATTTGGAGGTTGTAAGCTTAGACCCCGCGGTTGTCGAATTGGCTCCCATGGAACAGGAAGATTGGGGAGAATAACTCCCGGATTTGGAGGGCTATGCGACAAAGACTTAAGATCGGGGTACTTTATTCCCGCGTCCGGGTAGAGGAAAAGTGGATTTTCGCCGCCATGGAACGCCGCGGGATCGACTACGAGCGCTTGGATGACAGATCAATCTTTTTTGACTTGGATCATCCAGAAAAGTGGAGAACTTTCGACGCGATCCTGGAACGCAGCATCAGCTTTAATAGCGGTTTATACGCGTTACGCACGCTGAATGCTTTTGGAGTTCCAACGGTGAATACCGCCAGTGTCGCGGAGATTTGTGGCGATAAGCTCACAACAAGTGTCATGCTTACAAAAGCGGGCGTTCCTCAACCTCACAATCTGGTCGCCTTTTCACCTGAATCTGCGCTGGAAGCGATCGAAAGTTTTGGGTATCCGGTTGTTCTTAAGCCTGTCGTTGGTTCATGGGGCAGATTACTCGCCAAGATTAACGATCGAGACGCGGCGGAAGCGATTTTAGAGCATAAAGCTACTCTCGGTTCTGTGCAACATTCGGTATTTTACATTCAAGAATTTATTAAAAAACCGGGGAGAGATATCAGAGTGATTTTGGTCGGCGATAGGGTACTGACCGGAATTTACCGAAAATCGGCTCACTGGATTACGAATACCGCTCGCGGCGGCGAAGGTGAGATCTGCCCGATTTCCCCGGAAATCGAGGAAATTTCACTCAACGCGGCAAAAGCGGTAGGCGGAGGGGTACTCGCGATTGATCTTGTTGAACACCCACAAAGAGGCTTGGTGGTAAACGAGATCAACCATACCATGGAGTTCCATACCGCCCAACCAACCAGTGGAGTGGACATTGCTGATGAGATCGTTAATTATGTTATCGAAATTGCCCTAAAAAATCAGAGCACGAAAGAAGGTTAAGCGCGATGAAAAAAACTGTTTCAATCGTTGGAGGTTCTGGCTACGGCGGTGGAGAACTTATTCGCTTGCTTTTAGCGCATCCGGAAGTGGAGATTAAACAAGTCACTTCCCGTGGTCATCTTGGAGAATATCTTTATCAGGTCCATCCAAATTTACGCAAGCAGACCCAGCTTAAGTTCATTGATCCAGATCAACTGGAACAAGTGGATATCCTTTTCCTTGCCCAACCACATGGCGAAGCCCAAAAGGTGATCGATCAATATGACCAGAAAGCCGAATTTATCATTGACCTCTCAGCCGATTTCCGGCTTAATGATCCGCTTGATTACCGCGCGTGGTACGGTGAAGAACACAAAGCTCCAGAGTGGTTGGGAAAGTTTGTATATGGCCTCCCGGAATTGCACCGTGAACAGATTAAGACAGCCAGGTATGTATCCGGCGTTGGCTGTAACGCGACCGCCAGTAATCTTGCCCTTCTACCTCTGATTAAAGCCAACCTGGTCGATTTGGATCAGAGAATCATCATCGAATTAAAACTCGGATCTTCAGAATCTGGAGCGAGTGGCAATGCTGGATCTCATCATTCTGAACGAGCCAATGTAATCCGTACCTTTTCAGCTTTCGGGCACCGGCATACCGCTGAAGTGATTCAAGAGATGGGAGTTTCCAATCTACAGTTGACCATGACCGCGGTTGATTTGGTCCGGGGTGTGTTGGCAACCGCCCACCTCAAACTCAAAGCGGGGGTAGAACAAAAAGATTTATGGAAAGCTTACCGCTCAGTAGCCGCGGAAAATCCATTCTTGCGGGTCGTAAAAGAGCAGAGAGGGATCTATCGGGTGCCAGAACCAAAAATCCTGGCAGGCAGTAATTTTGCCGACTTGGGTTTTGAATACGACCCCGAAAGTAACTACATTGTCGCGATGTGCGCGATTGATAACCTGATGAAAGGCGCTTCGGGAACAGCAGTGCAATGTATGAATTTGATGTTAGGATGGGATGAGACCGAAGGACTTCATTTCGCAGGTTTACACCCGATTTAGGAGCAGGAATGGAAAAACTGATTGTTGTCAAATTAGGTGGAACTGAAGGGGTTGATTTTAGCGCGATCTGCGCGGATGCCAGTCAGTTATTGGATCTGGGTCAGAGACTTGTTTTTGTGCATGGCGGCTCCGCTGAAGCCAATGTCCTTGGTGAAAAATTGGGTACGCCTCCGCGCTTTATCACCTCACCTTCCGGCTATACCTCACGCTACACCAATCGCGAGACCCTTGAGATCTTTCTGATGGCTGTAAATGGAAAGGTTAACAGTTTATTGGTCGAGCAACTGCAATCGCTTGGGGTTAACGCACTCGGATTAAGCGGACTTGATGGAAAATTACTCCTTGCCACCAGAAAGGAATCAATCCAGAGTGTTGAAAACGGTAAACGCAAGATCATTCGGGATGATTACACCGGTAAAATAGAGAAAGTGAACACCAACTTGTTAAATACACTTTTGGAACAAGGCTATCTCCCGGTTATCGCTCCGGTGGCATGCAGCCTGCAAGGAGAAGCGTTGAATGTAGACGCTGATCGAGCCGCGGCAATGGTTGCCGCGGCGCTTAACGCTGAAACGCTCATTCTACTCACCGCCGTTCCGGGTTTGATGAAAAATTTCCCGGACGAGACCACCTTAGTAAAGGAAGTATCCCGGAATAATTTGAGTTCAGCTTTGGAAAGCGCTCAAGGACGAATGAAAAAGAAAATTCTGGGATCGGAAGAAGCTCTCAATGGCGGAGTTAAAAAAGTAATAATTTCTGATGGCAGGCTATCCAAGCCAATCAGCAACGCCCTCGCGGGAAATGGAACAGTGATCCAATGAATGCTCAGGAAATTTTTGAAAACGAATCAAAATACTCTTCCGGATTGTATGCCAAACAGTCCATCATCTTCACCCATGGGAAAGGCGCCAGTCTTTTCGATATTGATGGGGTTGAATACATTGACTGCGCTTCCGGGCATGGGGTGGCAAACCTTGGTCACGCACATCCAAAGGTCGCGAAAGCCTTGGCGGATCAATCGACCAGACTCATTACGCTTTTTGAATCTTTTTACAATGACAAACGAGCTGAATTACTGCGAATGATGGGAACGCTCATTCCGGATTTGGATAGGGTTTTTCTTTGCAATTCCGGAACCGAAAGCATTGAAGCAGCCATAAAGTTTGCCCGTCTCTCAACCGGCCGCCCTGGCATCGTCGCGGCGATGCGGGCTTTTCATGGTCGCACTTACGGCTCTCTGTCAGCGACATACAATCAAAAATATCGGCAGGGTTTTGAACCACTCGTTCCAGGCTACACGCACGTGCCCTTCAATAATCCTGAGAAATTGCGCGCTGCGGTGGACGAAACAACGGCCGCGGTTATCCTTGAAGTCATTCAAGGCGAAGGAGGGGTTTATCCTGCTGAAGCCGCCTTCATTGAAATGGCCCGAGAGATTTGTGATGAAAAAAACGCGCTCCTGATCATTGATGAAGTTCAAACTGGCTTTGGCCGCACCGGAAAATTATTCGCGATTCAACATTTCAATGTAATCCCGGATTTGCTGTGCTGTGCGAAATCCATCGCTGGCGGTGTTCCGATGGGGGCGGTTCTGATTTCTCAGAAAGTTAAGAATCTTAACCCAGGCGTGCATGGCTCAACTTTTGGTGGAAATCCGCTTTCTTGTGCCGCTGGGGTTGCCGCGGTCGGCGCTATTCTTGATGAACAGCTATCCCAGCAAGCGGCTGAAAAGGGAGCATACTTCATTCAAAAACTCGCTCAAATTCAATCTCCCATCATCCGTGAAATTCGCGGGATGGGGTTAATGATCGGAATCGAGCTGAAACAGAAAGTAACCCCATACCTTCGGGCATTACAAAATCGGCAAGTGCTTGCTCTCAATGCCGGCCTTACAACCTTAAGGTTTCTCCCGCCACTGGTCATCACCTACCCTCAAATCGACAAGGTTGTCGCCACCATTGAACTGGTTTTAAACGAGCGCCTTACCGATGATTGAACAAATTTTTCCTGATGATTTAGCCACTCTGGTTGGCTTGGTGCGCCAATATAGCCCGAGTGGATCTGAATGTTCCGCCGCGGAATTCATGGTTGAGCGAGCAAGGACTTTAAAATATTCCCGCAGTTCTATCGACCAAGCCGGCAACGCGGTTTGTGTCATGGGAAACGGTCCCAAACAGGTTGTTCTGCTTGGCCATATTGATACTGTCCCAGGAGAAATTCCAATTCGTTTGGAAGAAGAACAACTCTACGGTCGAGGAAGTGTGGATGCCAAGGGATCCTTGGCTTGCTTTCTTGACGCGGTGGCGGCGGTCGGAGAAGTAGAAGGCTGGCAATTCATTGTGATTGGCGCGGTTGAGGAAGAGCGAAATTCTGAAGGCGCCCGTTTTGTTTCTACCAATTATTCACCTGCATTCGTCATCATCGGTGAACCAAATCATTGGGACCGGGTGGGATTAGGATATAAAGGCAGCGCCACAGCAAAAATCATTGTCACCCAAACCCAAACCCATAGCGCCCACGATCGATCGAGTGCTTCAGAAATCGCGATTAATTATTGGAATGCAATCAGGAATTACGCTCAGCAATTCAACGCTGAAAGACAAAAAATGTTTGAGCGGCTTTTACCATCCATCCGCGAAATGTCCTCTTCTGACGATGGTTTTACTCAGATCGCGAACATCACGGTTAACGCCCGCCTCCCGCTTGATTTCCCACCCGCGGTATGGTACGAAAAATTATCTGAGCTCGCGCCAGAAGCGAAGATCGAACCGCTTGGTTTTGCCATCCCAGCCTACGCGTGTCAGAAGAATAGCACCCTTGTGAGGGCATTTCTGGCTGGGATAAGAAAAACTGGTGGAAATCCGGGATTCGTTTACAAAAGCGGAACCGCCGATCTCAATATCGTCGCTCCACGTTGGAATTGTCCTGCCCTGGTTTATGGTCCAGGTGATTCGGCTTTTGACCACACCCCTGATGAGCGCATTTCAGTTCAGGAATTCCGTCTGGCGATCGCAGCCCTCGTAGAAAGCCTTAAAGAATTAGTGAACCGGAATTAGCTTGTAGTATATAAAAAGTTTATTTATTCCTATTGAGCTTTGCAGAATCGACAAAGATTTTTATTTCAATCCAAATATGTCTGACAATTATAACGACATTCGATCACGGCTTGTCGCACAGAACAATCTTACCCAATTGGGTTACAAATTGGCTAATTAAAGATTATTTTTGTATTGCGAGTTGAACCGCACCAACTGTTCCCAATCAATTTCACCGGTATCTTTACAAAAATCGGCTGAGAATTCGATTGTAAATTTGTTAACAATCATTGAATATTTTTGAAGAAATTCCTCATTTTTTGTTTTCGCATTTGTGCCAAGAGGTTCAATTAACTTCGTAAATAAATCAGTGTCCCCTGAAATAAATTCCCAAAATTGCTGTCCGCAATATTTAAAATAAATTTCTTTATCTGGGTGATTATCTTGACCATAACAGCATCCCATTACGGCGATAACATTAATTCCCGAATTGCTCGTTCTAACTGATTTCTTGGCAGTACTAAAGTCTTTTTCAATTTTCTTAATTTGTGAGCTGTTTGCCCAATTTGGGCCAGATTTTATAGACACCAAGTAACGAACATCTTCTTTATCGAATTCCAAATCTATTCCAGGTATCCCAGATTTCCAGCCAGCATACACACAACTGTTTATGTAAATTGCCAGACCTTCAAGCCAATTACCAAAGATTCCTTCTTCACTTGAGGATATATAAGCATCTAAAAACCCCCTGACAATACTTTCGGAGGTCAATAAGTTCTTCACTTTGAATAAATACGGATTTTTTCTTTTTAGAATTCTCTTTAAATTAACATGGCTTAAAGCGTCAAATCTTTTTTGATGAAATATGGAAATGTTTTTTTCTACATAGTCATAAACGTCGTCCAAAACTAACTTATTCATATCCAACGTCCTTATCCATCAAAATATACTGTGGCGAAATTAATTGATTTCTTGCCAATTCAACATAATCGGAAATCACATCTATTCCAATTGAATTCCTTCGCAATCTCTGTGCGACTACCAGCGTCGTGCCTGAACCCATAAAAGGATCAAGCACTACATCACCTTCTTGGGTGAATAATTTTATAAACCACTCAGGAAGTGATTCAGGAAATGCGGCGCTGTGATTTTTATTGTTACATTCTGTAGCCAGGTGTAATACATTGGTTGGATATGCCTTGTCCCGATTCTTCCAGTTCGAAATATTTTTCCCAAAACCACTTCCAACTTTTGAATTATCGCGGATTTTATCTGTTTCCGATAGCCTCTTCAGCCTGGTATTTGCCCAATCCCCAACCGGTACCATGACTGTGTCCTGATACATGTTAAAATTTTTATCTTTGTTAAACTGTAACAATCTTTCCCAAGAATCTCTAAACCGATTTGGCCATTTACCTGGATAGCTATTCTTTTTATGCCAAATGAACTCTTCAGTCCAAAGCCACCCTTGCTTTCTTAGAGCCAATATTAACTCTATTACATAGGTAGATCTTTCACCATTTACAACTTTTTCTTTAATATTAAGGACAAAAGTGCCTGTTGGTTTCAAAACTCTAAGTAATTCACTGGTGATAGGAAGAAACCATTCTACATATTCCGTTGGTGCGATGCCTCCATAAGTAGTCTTCCTTTGATCGGCATAAGGAGGCGAAGTAAATATTAAGTCAACTGAATCCGACTCAATAGTTTTGAGGATTTCCTTGGAGTCTCCTAAGATTGGCTTGGCAACTATATCCATATAAAAATTATATCATTATTCGAATATTTGTTCTGATTTATTATCTTGCCATTTTCATATTCTTCAAAAATCACTCGAAATTGATTTTGATTGACAAATGGATACCTATCTGATTATTATAGAGGAACTTTACTGAGCATAATTTAATGTTCGCCAATAATTATATAAAAACCATCGTCGCGATAAAATCTGATTCTTTGATTAAGATTAAAGAGTAAAATTTAAAAGGTAGCCTAGTATTGTTCAACTGTTTTTAAGCCAATTTGTTATTGAATCATTCCGATTTTCAAACTGATAGCGTATAATTCGTTGGACAATTGTTAGGAATGTTATTTATATCGTGAGCAATTTTACTGCAATCAGATTATTAATTCATGCGGGTGTAGTTCAGTGGTAGAACGCTTGCTTCCCAAGCAAGATATCGTGGGTTCGAGTCCCATCACCCGCTCAAAGCGTGGACGCTGTCCACGCTTTTTTTATTTTACATCCCGGTCAGGATCAAGCCAGGCGATGATCCGATCAATGCCATACAAGCTCACCAGCACCAGTCCAATCGGCAATGCCATGCCTATCAAGCAGATCAACCCAAAGATCGCGGCGCCAAATCCATATATTACTGTAATCAGACCCAAACCAACAACGAGAAGGAGAATCAAAGCGCCAATGATCAATTGGCGAGTGGTTTGTGCGCCATATTTGCGCATATCGGTTGGCATATAAATATTATAATCATTCCCAAAGCTTGGAGGATGAACACATGTGTGTAAAACGTGTAGACCACGTAGCGATTGTTGTCAGGGATATTAGCATCGCGCTTAAATTTTGGAATGAGGCGCTTGGAATTCCGCTGGAGAAGGTGAAGGATGTGCCCGCTGAAAAAAGCGTGGTGGCATTTTTGCCGCTCGCGGGTTCCGAAATTGAATTGATCCAACCCACTACTTCTGATTCAGGGATCGCCAGATATTTGGAAAAAAAAGGTGAAGGGATGCACCATGTTTGCCTTGAGGTGGAAGATATTGACGGGATGTTAACCAATCTTTCGGGAAAGGGAATCCGTCTAATTAATGATCAGCCAAGGATCACCGATGATGGGAAGAGGTATGCTTTCATTCACCCTGAGAGTACCGGCGGTGTATTGGTAGAATTGTACGAAATCAATGAGAGATGAAAACCTCCAAAACTGTTTCACTGAACCTCAAGAACTTTGAACCCATCCTGGTAGCGGTCAGCGGGGGCGCGGATAGCATGGCGCTGCTTGACATCCTTCATCAACAAGGATATCAGCTCATCGCGGCAAGTTTTGACCATCAAATTCGGCCTGACAGCGCGTCGGATGTGGAATTCGTTCGTAGTTTTTGTGAAGATCGGGCAATTCCTTTCATCGCCGGCTCCGCAGACGTACCTTCCGAGGCAACCAAGAAGCATCTTTCATTGGAAGAGGCGGCTCGCCAGACACGGTATGAATTTTTATTTCAAACTGCCCAGGAGCTCGGATGCCGTGCAATCGCGACCGGACACACCATGGATGACCAGGCTGAAACCATCGTGATGCACTTTGTTCGGGGAGCCGGTTTGGCCGGCTTAAAGGGCATCCTCCCTGAAACCACTCTTGTCCAATTTTCCCACGACATTAAACTGATCAGGCCATTGCTGGATTGGCGCAGGGTAGATACCGAGGAGTATTGCCAAAAAATTGGCGTTACTCCTCGCGAAGACAGCACAAATACAGACCAGACCTATCCGAGGAACCGAATCCGTGCTGATTTAATCCCGGCTTTGGCCGAATACAATCCGGCGATTGTTGAAACCCTGGCTCGAAACGCCATGTTACTCCAGGAACAGCATCAATTATGGACGGAACTTGTTATTTCTCACTTTGAACAAGCTCTCATCATGCGAAGGGAGCGGTCGATCGCTTTTTCGATCGAAAAACTCGCCCAACAACCTTGGATCGTTGTTAAGGAAATCATCCGCCGGGCTGCTTTCAGTCTCAAACCTGGCATTCGGGATGTCGATTTCAACGCGTTGGAACGTGTCAGTTTAACCAGAAACACTGACCTCGGCGGCGGTATTTTTTCCATTATTGAAAAAAATATTCTCTATGTTACCTTCGGCGAAAAAGGCATTCCCGACGATGACTACCCCCAAATTGATGAAATGATCGATCTCAAGGTTGGAAAGAATAGACTTCCAAATGGATGGCACGTTGAAATTGAACAATTCAAGAGTCCTTTCGAATTGGATCAATTTAAGAATGGTCCAGTGGATCAGATCTGGGTGGAGATTAACCCTGATAGTCATCTGTTACTGAGACCGTACAAGGCAGGAGACAGGTTTGTACCCGTTGGGATGAAAAATGGGAGTGTCAAGTGCTCCGACATTTTTATCAATCAAAAAGTTCCCAAACGCTATCGAACGCGATATCCGATACTGGAAATCGAAGGTGAAATCATCTGGCTTCCCCTCCTACGCCGCTCAAATAAACATCTACTTCAAAACAATACGCGCCTTGCAGCGCGCATCAGGATTCAAAAAACGAACGATGAGTGACAGCTACCCTGATGATTCATTCATCAGCGCGGCTAAATTCATGATCTTCTGGCCAAGTTCGCGAAACTGAATTTTCGACACCCCTAAATTCATACGGATTTCATCCATCGGTACACCATTGAGATACTGGTCTACTGCGTACGTCCAGCGGCACATATCAAATGAGATGTGTTTTTCGATATTCGCGTCCTTGGCAATATCTTCAAGGACATACTCAAGCCGGCGGGGTGACCACGGGAAAAGCGCATCATTTGGTTTGTACTGCGCGCAGTAAGATTGAAAAATTTCCGTCCATTCTTCATCCAAAGTCAGCTTACGTTCTTTGTATTCATTGGTCCGCCCGCTGTAACGGATATGTAAAATTGGAGCTCGTGGATTGGAAAAATCAAAATGATTAATATGAATCGAAAGACATTCAGACTTTTTAATCCCAGTATTTAAAAGCAAATAGAGCAATGTGTACGGTCGGGTATCCGGTTTTGACTTATACCGTAATGCTTCCGCGGTAATCAGAGCCGAGCGCTTTTCAACATCATCGAGAATAGACGGTAAAGGACTTCTTACGGTCCTTTGAACAACCTTCTCCGCCGGATTTAAGGCGGTCGCGCCACTCTTATGCAGCCACTTGAAATACGACTTGATCGATGTAATCCTGCGAGAGAGTGTTTTTGGACTGCATGGAACACCACGATCATGTTCCATCCAACGTAAGAAGTTATTGAGATCAATAGTTGTAACCGAACTGATCGTTTTATCTGGTGGAAAGAAAGAGTGCATTAACTGCAAGTCTGATATAAATGCTTTGATGGTATGCGATGATCTACTCTGGTCACTCAGGTACATCTCATAAGCCATGATGGTAGGTCCAATCGCGGTTGCAGGAGTGATGTGAATTTCGACTTGATCGTTAGGCATTTTTCCCTCACACGGTAAACGAAATCAATTACTATACGCATAGTGTAACATATTTGAATGTCTTTGATCAACTTCAATCGGCAGCGCACCGAAAACCTCGATTAAGACCAGGTGAATCAGGCTCATGGGAGAATCGGTTATAAACCATCAGCCTATCGATCGGGTCGCTGAATCCCCCTCCACGTAAAGAGCGAGCTGATCCCTGAGGAGCTCCTTGTGGGTTTTCAAAAGGACTCCTTTGGTAATATGCCGGATTGTACCAATCTGAAACCCACTCCCTTACATTACCGATCATATTCAACGCCCCATAGCTGCTCGCCCCTTCAGGGAAAGTTGCCGCTTTGATGGGCAATCCCACTCCATTACCAAAATTTACCATACGCGAATTAGGTTTGCCACCACCCCAGGGATATTTTCCTTCAATTGACCCACGAGCTGCCTTCTCCCATTCAGCCTCAGTTGGAAGACGGCGTTCCGCCCAAGCGCAGTATTCATCAGCCTGGTACCAAGAAACGTAAACAACCGGATGTTTATCGAAAAGAACAGAATTAAACATCCAATTAACAACTTCGGGGGCGGAACAAGCCCCAGCTTGAACACATAACCGGTATTGTTCATTGCTCACTTCAAACGCGTCAATCCAATACTCATCCAAAAAGACCTGATGTTGAGGAGAATGATCAGAACCTTTACCGTCATCCCAGCCCATGGAAAATTCCCCTGCCGGTACGCAGAGTTGAATCATTTCATCGGCATTTGATTTTCTGAATTCAAAACCGGAAAAATAGCTTTCCGGCAAGTCATACTGTTCAGATGCGACAATCGATCGATAACTCGCTATCATCGTATTCCACGATCGCTTCAGCGGTTTATAAAGATTACATTCATCAAAAACTACCGTGAGGGAAATTCCGAACAAAAGAATAACAATAACAAAGATTTGATTGCGCTTCACTTAGATGGCTGCCAAACTTGTGAATTCAAGGGTAAATTTATTGTCCGATGTCTTGTGGTTTAAAGCAAGCCTGAAAATCATTGCCGATTACGACCGCTAGATCTGTCGGCGCGTTCTCCTGAGGATTATTCACTACCCTGTCTGGCGACAGTTGAAGGATCCTTAGCAAGTCATTTAGATAAGGATTTGGCTGGGCGCCGCGTGTGTAGATCAATGTTTGATCATAATTACTCGGTTCAAATGGCGTGATAATCGTCTCGTATCCGGCATAATTCAAGCGTTCGGCAGCCAGAACATCCAATCCATCAATGGCTGAGCCATTCACGACTTCGATGGTTGGTAATTCCGGTTGATCAGGTGTCTGACGAGGTGCGTAAGCCTCATAAAACAATTCGTGGATAAGCGGTATGTTAGGCAGAAGCACGTAAGCGCCGCTATAAGTAATGATATCGGTGACATATTCGCCAGCAATGTAATAGGAGCGAATATCGGCGTTCGACATCTTTACCGCGATCGGAGCCAATCTAAGAAGGTCGATCAAGCTCACATCTGTAATAAACGAGCTGGAAAGATCCCGGTACAAATCAGGCAATTTGCTCAAATAGCCTTGTTTTCCAACCTGTTGAAAAATCGCTCGAATTACTTCTTGCTGCCGGCGTCCACGGTCAAAGTCATTGGACATTTGGCGTGAACGGGCATACCAAAGCGCGAGATCACCATCCATATGGATGACACCAGGACCGGTTGTATAAAAATGCCAATTTTCTTCCCATTCCGGGTCGTAGCTTGGGTCAATCAACCTCCAGTCCGTATATGCGCAAAAAACGGGGACGTCAATTCCACCGATCGTGTCAACGACTCTTCTAAAGCCATCGAAATCGATCATTGCTACAAAATCGATGGCAATTCCGAGGTTCGTTTTAATCGTCTCCTTGAGCAGACCTGGTCCGCCGTCAGGGTAGCCATACAGTTCACCATATTGGTAGGCGGTATTGATTCGGTTTTCACCGACCCAGGGAATATTCACCCATAAATCCCGAGGGATTGAAATTAACGAAACCGTACCATCCTTTGGGCGAACGATTCCAATCAGAATGGTATCCGTACGAAAAGAGGTTCCCCCGCGGGTATCTGAACCGAGCAGGAGAAAAGTAACCGCGTCAGGCAATTGAACAAGCTCTTCAGAGCTAAGAGTGCTGATCGGTTCCGCGGTTGGAAGATTGGTCAAAGTCAAATCGATGGTCGGGGATGCCAAAACCACTTGGGGCGTAGCCGTTGGAGATGCAATGATTTGAGTTTCGGTGGCGGTGACTTCCGGGGTAGCGCTCTCTGCCGGTATTTCTGTCGCGGTTGTTATTGTCACATCCGGGTTAATTGAAACATTTTTGTAGGAGAAATAATCCTCGGCGCTTGTGACTGGCTGAAATGGGGTGAGGGTCGGTTGTTGTAAAATTTGGTCTTGTTGAATCAAGGCCTGATCGATTTGTTTGGCGGGTAGATTGCATGAAGCAAGGAAGATGCTGATCAATAAAAACCAGGCTCCAACCTTTGACAGTCTGCCAAAGGCCAGCGGTCGCCCTATACTTTCTGGTGATTTCACCTGAAAATCAATAATCTTCATACATCTTGTCCAATTAGATGATAACGGAGTTTAATGATTTTGGCATAACGAAATGATTGCAATTATCAATTTCCCGCGGAACGAATATAATGAAAAAGATTGGCAATCAAGAACATGCGAAAAACAACTGTTGTGTATATTCTTCTCGGTTTATCGATATACCTGTTTGAGGTTGTCATTGGAATTTCGCTCACCCAGCAGGAAACTTACCCGGACATCATTGTCCCGGTCGCTATCCAGCTAACACCTCAGGAGATCATTCAAAAATTCGAACCAAATCATGACCTGGTTGCCAAAAAATTATCCCGCTCTGAAGTTTTTGTCATTCTAACCGAGCAAGAGAAGATCTACCTCGCCCGGGAATATTTTCTGATTGGTCAAGCTTCGGATGGCGAAAAAATATTGCAATCTTTACTTTTGGGAGACTCACCTTCCCTGCCAGCGGCCATCCTGCTCGCCGATCACTTCCATTCACTTGGATTATTTGAAAAAGAATTTTCCACATTAACCAATTTAGCCGAATTCTCGACGGATCCCGCGATCACCAATCGATTAATCCCACTCTCGATTTTATTTGGACCTTCCATTCTTCAGAAGCTGGATTTACCTCTCATGCAAGCGGATGATCCATTGGCTCAAATAATAAATAGCCATAACTTACCAGACGAGCGCCAAAAATCCCGTCTATTTGGCGCTCAACTCGTTCGCTTGACCGAATGGAGACTGGCTGAACGGCTATTGGAGGAGGAATACAAATCATTTCCAGACAATTTAGATCTTTATCCGCTTGTCGCTTTGGAAAGAATTTCAATGGGCAAGACCGATGAGAGCCGTAAAATGTTAAACGAAATTGAAATGGTCGGGCTTGAACATTATCAACCTTCTGATCAGGCATTGGTTGCCATGGCTTATGAATTCTCAGGTGAGCCTGAACGAGCTATCGAAATTTTTCAAGGTTTAGCCCAATCCCAACCAGCCGAATCCATCTGGGAAAGAAACATTGCCCGATTGATCGTTCCCGACAAACCCCTGACGGCTTTGGAAATCCTCCTTGATCTTTGCGAATCCACACCGGTAGAAGAAAACTTCACCGCGCTGCTCGAATTTACCATCGATCATCCTGCTTATCTTGAACCTTATGGTATCGATGCTTATCAAAAATTAGCCAATGCCGAGAACCCAAACCCGGCGGTTCTGGTGAGCTTGGCTCGTTTCGATTTAGCAAGGAATGAGTTCCAGCTCGCACTGGCTTCGCTCGATAAAGTTATTTCAAGTGGATCTTCATCTGGTTATCACAATAAAGCCCTTTGGCTTCGCGCCACAACAAATTTAACCCTGGACAACAAGAGTGCCGCGAAGCGTGATCTGCTTGAAATTTTACATATCTACCCTCCCAGCCGATACTCACAGTTGGCGCTTCAACTCTACGAGGCGAATCATCTGGATTCAATCAGGTAAAATTAACCACAAAGGAAATGATTGTGAAAGTATTTTTTGACATGGTAGGTTGCCGGCTTAATCAGGCTGAGATCGAAAAGATGGCCTTCGAATTTCGGCAAAATGGACACACGATCGTATCTTCTTTGGAAGAAGCGGAAACTGTGATCGTTAACACCTGCAGTGTCACGAACCAGGCAGCCTCCGACAGTCGCCAGAAGATTCGGCATGCCGCGCAAAAGAACGTACGGAAGATCATCGCCACGGGATGTTGGTCTACGTTGAATCCTCAAAAAACCAAACAATTAGGTGAAAATGTGCAAGTTGTGCCAAATTTGGCAAAAGACCAGATCGTGAAGGATTTGCTTCTCGCCCATGGACAGGTACCTGTTGAACTTGATCCTCCATACGACCTTGAGCCGATTTCAAGAGAACCATTACCCGGTTTACGCCAACGAACTCGCGCGTTTATCAAGGTTCAGGATGGGTGCGACAATCTTTGCACTTTTTGCGTGACCCGCATCGCGCGCGGGAAGGGGATCTCCCGACCAACGAGCGATGTGCTCACTGATATTCAAATCGCGCGTCAGGGAGGTACCAAAGAAATCGTACTTACCGGGGTCCATTTGGGCTCCTGGGGAAATGATTTCTCGCCAAAGCGCCACCTCGCCGATCTTTTGGAAGAAATTCTCGACAAGACCGAAATTCCACGCGTCCGACTCTCCTCCTTAGAGCCCTGGGATCTCAATCGCCGGTTTCTCGAATTGTGGCGAAACCCGAGAATGATGCCTCATCTCCATTTGCCTTTGCAGTCAGGTTCAGACGCGACATTAAAGCGAATGCTGCGCAAGGTTACAACTTCATCCTATCGTGACCTTATCACGGAGGCCAGGGAGATTATCCCTGAAGTCGCGATTACCACTGATATCATTGCGGGATTTCCCGGAGAAACTGACCGGGAATTTGAACAAACGCTGGGGTTTGTCAAATCCATTAATTTCGCCGGTGCGCATGTCTTTTCCTACTCAGAACGGGAAGGAACCGCTGCCGCTCGTATCCAAGCCTCCATACCACACATGATCCGAAAGGAACGTAACCAAGCCTTGCAGGAGGTTGTACATATCAGCGCCAAGCGTTATAACCGGTCATGGCTGGGCAGGGAAGTCTCTGTGCTTTGGGAATCTTCCATCGAACGAGTCTCTGAAGGATGGAAGATGGTTGGATTGAGTGAGAATTATCTTAAAGTAAGCGCAATTTCAACCGAGCCTATCTGGAATATTATCAGCCGGGTACGACTCAAACAACAGTCTGACAACGTCATGATTGGCGAGATTGTGGGGTAACTTTGAAAGCGATGCGAGTTCAAAATCCGGGTGAAATTGATACTCACCCGTTGATTCTTCAAAATCTGCCGATACCCGTTCCCTCTGAAGGAGAAGCGCTGGTAAAGGTTGAAGCGTGCGGAGTTTGTCATACAGACCTACATATCGCCGAAGGTGATATCATTCCACCTTTTTATCCAATTACACCCGGACATCAAGTGGTCGGCGTCATTGAAAAATTTGGCGGAAATGAAAAACATCCGACTTTCCAGGTCGGCGATCGAGTCGGTCTGCCCTGGCTCTACTCAACCTGTGGGAAATGTGAATTTTGTAAAAATGGGCAGAGTAATCTCTGTCACGAAATTCGATTTACAGGTTTTCATGTAAATGGTGGTTTTTCAGAATATCTGATCGCGAGAAATGATTTTCTTCTCCCTTTGCCTGTAAACCTCTCCGCAGCTCAGATCGCCCCATTCTTATGCGCTGGGATTGTTGGATATCGAGCTGTCATGCGTTCAGGTGTTCAACCGGGCGAAAAGGTCGCTTTAGTCGGTTTCGGCGCGAGCGCTCACCTGATGATCCAACTTCTCCGAGCCTGGAATTGCGAAGTATCCGTAATCACTCGCTCAAAAATGCATCAGGAACACGCCCATGTCCTGGGCGCCGAATATATCGGCTCATTTTCTGATCCACTTCCTACTGACCATCATCGCGTGATCATATTCACCCCGGTAGGAGAATCGGTCACCAATTCCCTTCGGGTGCTTCGACTTGGTGGGGTAATTTCGATCAACGCGATCCACATGAGTGATATCCCCTCCTTTTCTTATCAGGCGATCTACGGAGAACGAACGATCACCTCCACAACCAACGCGACTTATCAGGATGGAGTTGATTTTCTCAAACTTGCCTTTGACTTAAATTTCCGAGCCGAAACCACCACCTACGATTTAATGGACCTGAACCGGGCATTAAGTGACCTGAAACACAGTCGAATCAATGGGGAAGGAGTGATACAAGTAAGCTGACATTTGTCACTACCATCATATTTTGAATTTCTTATAATTAAGTTGTTAGACAAATTTAATAAAACCCGTATTCGGAGGATGTATGACTGCCCAGATCATTGATGGAAAACTTATTGCCCAAAAAGTTCGTGATGAGGTTGCGGCGGAGGTCGCCGAACGGACAAAAGCTGGAAAACCACAACCAGTTTTGGCTACCGTTTTGGTAGGAGACCGGGTTGATTCAGCAACTTACGTATCCGCCAAAGGCAAAGCTTGCCAGGAATTAGGTATGGGTTCAGTCAATCACCATTTACCTGAAGATTTTTCACAGGCAGATCTGGAAGATCTGATTAAGCAATTAAACGCGGATCCATATGTCAACGGTATTTTGGTTCAACTTCCCCTTCCAAGTCATTTAGATGAAGAGAGGGTATTACAACTGATCAGCATTGAAAAGGATGTTGACGGTTTTTCACCATTGAACATCGGTCGGCTTGCGCAGAAAGGCCGCGAGCCTCTTTTCGTTCCTTGCACTCCGGATGGCTCCATTTATTTATTGGAGCAAGCCGGTGTAAAAATTGAGGGAGCCAACGCCGTTGTTCTCGGTCGATCCAATATCGTTGGCATGCCAGCCGCTTTGCTCCTGATCAGTAAAAATGCCACAGTTACAGTTTGCCATAGCCGTACCAAGGACTTACCAAATGTGATTCGACAAGCAGACATTCTTATTGCCGCGATCGGTCGGGCAGAAATGGTCAAAGGCGACTGGATTAAACCAGGCGCGGCGATCATTGACGTAGGAATCAATTCCAAACCAGACGCCACCAAGAAAAAAGGATATCGGTTGGTTGGCGATGTTGAATACGATTCTTGCGCCGAAGTTGCCGGCTTTATCACCCCCGTACCTGGTGGTGTTGGTCCAATGACTATCGCCATGCTGATGAAAAACACTCTGAAAGCAGCCAAGATCCAACAAGACAAATAATCCGGAAATTATTTGGGACTTTGAGAATTATTTTTACAAAAGTGGTCGATTCCTATCCCAGAATCGATCACTTTTGTATTAAAATTCATTCTTAATAGGAGACAAAATTTATGGACATTACTTCGCTCTTGACCGTCGAAAATCTCATCGCGCTTCTCACTCTTACCGCGCTTGAAATCGTCTTGGGAATCGATAATATCGTCTTTATCTCGATCCTCTCTGACAAGCTGCCCAAACACCAGCAAAGCGCCGGACGAAAGTGGGGACTTGGACTTGCCCTCGGTACCCGCATTCTTTTGCTTTTATCTCTTAACTGGATCATCCATCTTGAAGATCCGTTGTTTACTATCTTTGGATTAGGCGTCACCGGAAGGGATCTCATCCTCTGGTCCGGCGGTTTGTTCCTCATCGGCAAGAGCACGATCGAAATCCATGACAAATTAGAAGGCAAGGAACCCGGTCACGAAGATAAAGGAAGGAAGGTAACCCTTACATCGGTTATCATTCAGATCGGATTATTGGATATCATTTTCTCACTCGACTCAGTGATCACCGCGGTCGGTATGGCGAATGAGATCAGTGTCATGATCCTCGCGGTCGTGATCGCCATAGGGATCATGCTTTGGGCTTCCGACGCGATCAGCAAATTTGTGAATAACCACCCCACCGTTAAGATGCTCGCTCTCAGCTTTCTGCTCCTCATCGGTACCAACCTTCTGATCGAAGGTTTTCACATTGAAATTCCAAAAGGGTATATCTACTTCGCCATGGCGTTCTCAGTCTTTGTGGAGATTCTGAATCTCAAAGCCCGCGAAGGGACTCCAGTCAAACTCCACCAAGCGATTAACCTGGAGACAAGTTCAGAACCGGAAAAATAAAACCAGATCGTTAACGTTCGTGCCGGTCGCTCCGATCTTGATCAGGTTGCCTGTGCGGTCGAATAATGAATAAGAGTCGTTATTTTGGACAGCTTCTTCAATATTCAGATTAAGCTGTCTAATTTTTTTAAAGATCATCGGGGAAGTGATCGCACCCGCCGCGTCAGTTGTACCGTCATCTCCATCCGTGGCGATACAAACCAGGCACCAATTTTCGAAACCTCGTAAACGATCGGTCGCTTCAAGGGCGAGCTGCTGATTCCTACCTCCAACCCCGCTGCCGCTTAACCGCACGGTCGATTCCCCTCCGCGCAAATAAATCCAGGGACCTTTTTTGGTCAGATCAAGTTCAGCGATCTTGGCTGAAAGATCGAGCGCGACATTCTCAGTAAGTTGAGTAAATGGCTCCTTATCCAAGAAAACCTTCCAACCGAGTTCTTTTGCTCTCGCTTCCGCCGCAAAAAGAGCGATTAAATTATTCCCGATTACCTGGTTGGCGACCACATTTTCATTTCTCCGTAATTCTTGATGGTCTACCTGCGAGATTGCATCAATAACCCTTTGCGGAAAATTTCCCTCCAAGCCATATTTCCTGACCACTTCCATCGGTGATTCAACCTCATCCGCGCAGGTCGGTCCTGAAGCGATCACACTGATTGGATCCCCGATCACATCTGAGAGGATTAAACTCAGGCAGCGGGAAGGTGCTGCCATCCTGGCGAGACCGCCGCCTTTAACTCGATCAAGCACCCGCCGGATCGCGTTGATTTCTGTAATGGTTGCGCCGCAAGCCAGTAATTGTTGATTGACGATCTGCAAGTCTTCAAGCGTAATTCCGGAAATTGGATGGGTGAGCAGCGCCGAACCGCCTCCTGAAATCAGACAGAGCGTCAGGTCTTCCGGCTTACAATCAGCTAAAAATTCTTCACATCGTTGTCCAGCTTTTATACTGTTCAAATTGGGGATTGGATGGCCGGCGATGATCCGCTCAAAATGAGCGGGAATGGAAGTTTTCTCAAATTTATCTACGATTAATCCAATATGGGAGCGATCCCCCATGACCCCAGAAAATGCCACCGCCATGGCGGTAGCTGCCTTGCCCATTGAGATGACTCGAATTGTTGCTCCAGGACCAACTTCAACGATCAAATCCGTGGAATTTTTAGGATGTATGGAAAGAGAGTTGTTTGAGAAGCTTACCGATTTTGAAATCAACAGAGCGGGATCAACCGCTTCGAGCGCTGATTTAACCACCTGCTCAATGTCGATTATTTGAGGAACATCTTCTAACGCTGGCAGAAAGCCAATCTCAATATTGAGTCCCAAAATATTCCTCCAAGATTGGAGTTAGGTCAGATGTGGTATTCCGTCGCAAAATTTCAAAATAACTTTTCGCGTCAACGAGTGTGCCTTTCGAACTCTGATAATAGTCCTTGAGAAAAGCAAAAAAAGCTTCATCGCCAATCAATTTTCTCAAATCCTCGTAATACTTTGCCCCGCGCCGATATACCGCGTTGGTATATGGGTCAAATCCCTGATATTCGTATATGTTGCCATCAATCTTACCTTCAGGTTGATAAAAATCGATTCTGGTAGACCACCACCAGGGAAGTAATTCCGGGTAATACCTTTCATAAAATAAGCGTTCGCAATAAGTTGCCAGACTTTCGTCCAACCATGGTTGAAATGCCTGATCATTCCCCACGCTCCCAAAAAACCATTGATGACAGGTTTCATGAGCGGCGACCATCACCAAATATTGATCCGCCCCGCCATCATAAAGGTTGTAGAATGAACGGCTGAGATAATACATGCCCTCATATTCCATTCCATCCTCAAAATCCCCTTGAACGGCGCTGATGATCGGATTGTCCAATTTTCCAAAAACTTCGGTATAAAGTTCGGCCGCTTTGAGGGTTGTATCGAGTACCGCCATCCCCGCGGTTTCATTCCCAGGCAGGTAGAAGCTCCGCGCCAAAAGTCCGCCGCTTTCTCCCTCCACCATCTTCGCGTCCAGTCCTATCGAAAGGACAAAATCACGAAAATCCTGAAATTCGTACACATAAACATCCCCTTCGGGGAAACCTATCGTACTGGCAGTGATCATCGGAGCTGGCTGGAAGTTCTGCAATCGCAACCGCACCCATCCGGATGATAAAGGGTAAACCAGATGCTCACCGTAATACCACGCTTTGTTGAGAATCCAGGTACCTTCCGAATCTCGTGGAACGATAAAGGGATACCAATCCACCAGATTAATTTGTCTTTCGGTAAAACCATAGATTTGCGGCCGGACCAGGGTTGGGTCACCTTGAAGAGCCTGAGGGATGGTTAATTCGTAGCTGAGGGTAATCTGGACAGTCTCTCCCTGTTTGATTGAGAGATTGGAAATCCTCAGTTCCTGTCCTTCCAACTTATAGTCCGCAGGAATTCCATTAATCTGGATAGAATGGAGATTAAAACCACCTTGGAAAGTATTTGGCAAAACCGCTAAAACAAGCTCCTCAGTAATTTGCCCATCACCGCTCGTAAATTCAATTTTTTGCTCTACATCAACCACTAACCTCGCGCGGTCGAGGTTCAAGTCAAGTTCGTACCAGATGAAATCTTCATCCGGAAGTTCAGGGGTCGGAGCTTCAGTCGGAGAGTCCATGATCATTTCGGTCAGCTCAAGATCCGGAGCAGCAGCCGTACTGGTCTGTACGACTTCTACCAATGGCGTCTGGCTCTGACCAGCGCACCCGCTAACCAGGACGGTCAGCAGGAGAATAAACAGTCTGAAATTGATTTTTTTAACCATTATCGATATAGGAAATAGCTTTGAACAAGATCCATGTAATAAGTGCCCGAAACAGAGCTCAGAATGTTGAAAAAATCATCCGCGTCGGCTATGCCACCATTATTTTGAGAATAATATTCCCGTAGGAAAGCGCTGAAACTGTCTCCGCCCACCCGCTGACGTAAGAGATCCAGAAATTCGACCCCATTGAAATAAACCGCGCTTACGTACTGACTATACAGAGAATGATCGTAAATTCTTGAGTCCACATATCCGCTGACGCTATGCGAGTAAACCCGGAAATTCCACCACCATTGCAGGTCATCCGGATAATTTCGCGCGAAAAATACTCTTTCGCTGTAAGTGCATAACGCCTCATCCAACCAGGGTTCGTTAGCCTGATCGGAGGCTACCGCCCCATACCACCATTGGTGGGCTGTTTCGTGGATTGCGATGACTGTGAGATTATTTTTGTGACCGCCGGCATAACTCTGATAAAAAGATCGACTGAGAAAGTACAAACCATCCAATTCCAATCCGTCATTCAATTCAGTTTCCACGACCGTAAGTGAATTGTGTGGGATTGTTCCGAATGCATCAGAATATGTAAGTATGGCTTGTTTGGTAGCGGCCAATACTTGCTGGGCACCAACCGCGCTTTCCACGAAATAATAATGATCAATTTGGACCCCGTTTGCTTGATCCGAAATCACTTGAAATTCCGGACTGAGCGAAAGGGTAAAATTCCTTGCGTTGCCCACCGTATAGTGGTAACCGTAATCATCCACCACCGGTAACCCGGAAGCGGCGACGACTGGCTGCCATGCCGCGTTTGAAATAGCCAGATTGACGGTGAAATCGGCTTTTTGATAAACCAGATTCTCTCCAAAAACATGCGGTGCCGGCAAAAGCCAGGCACCATCCTGATATGGTGGGATAAATGGGTACCAATCGATCAAATTCAGTTGTCTGGCGGTATACCCAAAGTTTTCAAGTTTTCCGGCGCTATAAGGCAAGTTCAAACGATATTCCAATTCCAGCATAACAGTCTCGCCGGGTTGCACGGCGGCCGGTGGGTAGATGTTAAGATTCTGACCGATCAATTCATAATACGTTTGCGATGATTCATTTAACCTCACAGAATACAACTGAAAGGTATTGTTCCATAGATTTGAATTTACCCCTAACAAAAGGTAACTGAGTGTCTGTCCGGTTTGGTTGGTATACATCACCATTTCAGAGACATTAACCTGGTGGTTATCGTAATCAATGGTGACATTCAGATTATAGGATGGCCGCTCATAAATCGGATAGCCTTCATGTGGTAAGTCAGTATCAGATGGTTGCGGTACGGCAGTCTCGGATGGAAAAATTTGAACAGTCGCTGATGGAACAGGCTCCAAGGTCGCGCTCGGGATCGGGGTTGGCTCCATGGTCGGGCTCGGTTCCAGAGTGGCGGAGGCGGTTGGAGAGTTAGTCGGCTCCAATGTCCTACTTGGGCTCGGTGTCTCGGTTATAAAATTAACCTCCGACCCTTCGGATTCAGATTCAGGATTGACCGTAACGTCATCCCATGTCAAAGGCGTGATCTGCGGCTGAGGTGGAAAGGCGGTTGCGGTTAACCCGCCAGTCTGATCAAAAGGCACAGGAGGGTTGCCGGGTGTTTCCACCATTCCAGGCAGGTTGCATCCTGCCATGCTCGCGAGCAAGGCAAAATTAATGAAATATGGCAAGCCGCGAACAATGAAATTTTTCCAGCGCATAAGTTCAGATCAGCGTTTCCCTTTTTTGAAAACGTACACCACGATAAAAATCATCGTTGAGACCAGCACAATCGCGGAGCCGGAAACGATGTTCAGGTAGTAACTTAATAATAAACCGAAAAAGGCTGAAATTGCCCCCAAGCCTGCCGACAATGCCATCATCGAAGGCAGCCGTCGGGTTAACAGGTAGGCTGTACCGGCAGGAGTTACCAGCATGGCAGCCGAAAGGCTGACCCCCACCGTTTGGAGGGAGACGACCACCGTAATCGCCAATAAGATCAAAATCAAGTTGTTTAACAAATCGGTTGGCAGGCGCATGGTTTTCGCCAATACCGGATCAAAGGTGATGACCAATAACGGGCGGTAAAGTATAAACAAGGTGATTAAAATGGCGATCGAAAAGATGATCGTGATGATCAGGTCAGTTTGGCTGACACCGAGGATATTTCCAAAGAGGATGTGGGATAGATCCACAGCGTAGGTATTCATCGAAGAGATTAACGCGATTCCCAGCGAGAGGGCAAAGGCAAACAGAATTCCGATAGCGGTATCTTCCTTGATTGACCCTCTTTTTGAGATCCAGCCGATCGCCATCGCCACAACCACCGCCGCGATGATCGCCCCAAAGAAAAGATTGCCCCCAAAAATATACGAAATCGCCACGCCCGGCATAATCGCGTGCGCCAGGGCGTCCCCCATGAAAGCCATCCCCTTCAAAACCACGTAGGTGCCCATAATCGCGCATAGAACCCCAACAAAAATGCCAGCCACAAGACCGCGCTGCATGAAAGAATAGGCAAAAGGTTCAAGAAGTAAATTAATAAAGTCCATAAGGTTAATCCGCGCTCTCGTGAGAAAGGTCTGGGCAACATTCGTCCACGATCATCTGCCCATCATCCAGAACCAGGAAACTGTTGCCGAAAGCCATTTCCATATGCTGATGGGTCAATACTTTTTTCGACGGGCCAACCGAAATCAAACGGTGGTTGATGAGCAGGACATTATCAAAACGAGATGCGGCGAGATTGAGGTCGTGGGTCGATATCATCACGGTTACCTTGCGGGTCTTAAGTCGTTCGATCAACGAAAAGGTGACTTCCTGAGTCGGAGTATCAATCCCTGTAAATGGTTCATCCATGATCAGAATGTGCGGTTCCTGAGCTATCGCTCTGGCAAGGAAAACCCGCTGTTGTTGACCACCAGAAAGTTCGTCGATTGAGCTATTGGCGATATGGTCAATTTTTAATTCCTCGAGCGCCTGATTCACGACCTCGTAATCGTGTTTTTTGGGGCGGCTAAACCAACCGATTCGGTTATACCGGCCCATCATCACCACATCTTTGACCGTGACCGGAAATTTCCAATCGATCTCTTCCCTCTGTGGAACGTACGCGACGCAGTCTTTGTGCATCTGATAAGGTTGGTCATGGATCCAGATATTTCCGGAATCGAGCGGCAACAAGCCAACGATCGCCTTGAATAGGGTCGATTTTCCCGCCCCATTTGGGCCGATCACCGCCAGGCTGGAACCATGCTCAACAAAAAAGCTGACTCCGTCCAGAATTGTATTCTCGCCGTATTTCACGCTGATGTTTTCAATTTTGAGATGATGAGGAATTATTTCTGGCATTCAGGACACTTTCCAAATAATTGCAACCAATGATCTGTAATTTCATAACCGGTCTTTTCCGCGATTGTTTTCATTAATTCACCGATGAGTTCATCGCCAGTGAAGTATTGATACGCCCCGCAGGTGGAACAAAGTAGAAGATGTTCATGCTTGCCAGAATATGGCACGAAGGATTGGCAGCCCAAAGGCGTATGCACCCGTTGAACCAAATGAATCTCTTCCAATTTTTCGAGACTTCGGTAAACACTCACCAACCCTATCCTGGGATTTTTGGTTTTGGCGAGCTCAAAAATCTCGATTGGAGACAATGATTTTTTACTTGTACTAAATACTTCCACCACCGTCTTTAAAGGGTGGGTCAAGCGATAGCCATTTTCAGTGAGCTTTTTGAACCAGATCGTTTCCATGAGAAACCTTATTGAAAATTTTTTTCAATTATAAGACGAAAAGTGCGACAGGGCAAGCCCTGGCTAATGAAGAGGGGACTACCCCCTCCCAACCTCCTCAAAATGGGTTTGAGCAAAGGTTAGCCCGAACTCTTGGGTTTGGTTTTACGGACTAACCTTTCCCGGCGTTTTTCGATTTCAATCCGCCAATAATATACCTCGTAATCCGGAAGTTCTTTCGTGGAGATCATTGTTCCACAACGCTCGACCCATGACAACGCGACCGAAGGGTTTTTGTAACGATGCTCATGCAGCTTCGCCAATTCAATATAAGCGTACAGATAGCCCTCCTCCGCCGCGGAACACCACAACGCTTCCGCTAATTCCAAATCTCCCCGGCGTTTATGCAGGACCGCGAGCCTTTTCACCGCCTGGTGAAAATCCTCCTCAGGCATCTGTTCGCGCAAGCCTCTTTCATAAAGCCGGGCGGCATCGTCCCACATTCCCAGATCCTCAAATACTCTCGCCAGGGCGATAATGTCCTGTCCATGTGAAAGTTGTTCACCGTGCGGGTCCTCGAGGACACTGTTGAAGAGGTTTAACAAGGTAACCATCGAAACCACGTCCAGCGTATTGTGATAAAAAACCCGTTTCATCGGTTCTGGGTCACCTGATTTCAAGTAATCAAAATAAATCCAGGGGATTTCATAGCCCGGAACCTCCTCACTCGCACGAAAGACACCCAGGATCTCGTTTTCGAGATACTTGAGCGCCCGCGAGGGCAATCGCGCCCGCCAAAGTCGCCTGGAAAGGGTAAGCAAATCAAGATGGGCAAACCCATTGAAAGGGCAAATATCATCATTCAATAAATAACGATTACGCAGAAGAGGCGCGTCAAATGCCTTTCCATTGAAAGTGACCAAAGCCTTGCACGGAGCCAGAAAATCAGCCAGAGCTCTCAACATGCCGGCTTCCATGGAGGGATCAGGCATGAAATACAAACGCAAAACAAATGACCCTGCGATGAACCTTCCAACACCGATCATGAACGCGAACGTTCCTGTCCCGCCATTCAAGCCGGAGGTCTCAGTATCAATGAACGCCAGATCTTCATATCCCATTTGCGCCAACCGGGGATCGTTCACGACTTGGGAAATTACATTCAAAGTATTCTGGGTACTGATCGGATAAATGCCATGAATATAATCAGCCGGATAAGTCGCCTCTACGAAATAAGCCAACCCACGTTCGGTAGAAACCAATCTTCCCCCAAAAACACTTTCAAGATTAACCCTTACCGGCTCATTGGCAGGCTTTTGGGTTGATTTTGATTCAGGATCAGTCCCTACCCTGACACCCAGCGAGCGTAATTTCTCTGATAAGGAAGGCATTTTAGAATATTTTTTCTATTATACCATCTCACGCAAGATCGCGATCACTTCTGATTTTCCACCCACCCCATTTTCTCCAGCCGGGCCTACACATGCCGGACAGCCATCATCGCACGGGCAATTCTCCACTAAATCCAAAGCCTGAAGTAGCAATTGTTCATGATCGTTGAATAATTTCGCGCTGAAACCAATTCCAGCCGATACCATATCGTAAATCACTACCATTGGGGATCCTTCCGATAAACTGGATTGAGGATCAAAGTGAATTCCAAGGTCTTCACTGTCGCACATCAGAGAGAGTGTAGCCAGGTTTTTCAAAACGCTCCCCAAACCAGCCAATCCGCTGCGGATGAGAACATTCTGTTCCACCCTGCGATGACAACTCTCGCACAGGGTAACCAGATTATCCAACCGATTAGCGCGATCGATCAAGTTTTGGGGTACTTTCAAGTTCTGGTCTGAATCAGTTCGATTGTATTCTTCCGCCATACCTCGTCGAATAATTTCCCTGAACGGGGTTTTGTGATGGACGTGGTGGTTTTTTAGTTTTTCTTCCGCGCCGCAAACCTGACAACGGAAATGATCCCTCTCGCGAATCTGATCCCGGATCATTGGCCAGAATTTCCCGTAATCATTCGGTGAATTCGTCCATAAACCAGTTTTTTCGATCCTTTTCAAACTCTCCGCGGAAAGGCTGATCCAATAACCAACCGTGTTTAAATTGGTTTCGGGCATTTCCAGCGCGGCTTTTTCAAGGATCTCACCACTCCCCCACGTCCGCTTGGTAAAACCAACCACCCGAGACCGCACGAGAATTTCTCCCAGAGTTTTAGATCCACCCTTAACTTGCTGGGCATTTTGAATCTGAATAAGGTCAATTTCCTGAACCCGCTCTGGATCAGTGTAATAATCCGCGTTTGATCTCGACAAGGTCACCAGACCTTTTTCGAGATCAAATTCTTTAACCAGATATTGTTCCCCGCCATGCAGATAGATCGCTTCCGGATGGGCCATCCAGTAACTCGATTCCCTGTCCAATTTTCCAACTACTCGCTGGCGATCTTTTTCAAACTCTACCAAGGTTGTAATATTCGCGGAGGCGTTTCTCAATGAAATGGTGGATGCGGGATACTCGGATGACATCCAATAAAATTTACCTTCATTTTGGTATGCCTGCCCGGATTCCTTGATAAATTCAAGAAATTCCCCGATATCAAGCTCACCAAATTTCTCTCCATGGGAAAAAGGCAATTCAAATAACGCGCAGCGAAGATGCTCCAAAAGAATCAGAGGATGATCAGGATCGATCAAAGCCGCTTCCGTATCCCGCCCAAAAATGTATTCAGTGTGTCTCGCCAGATACTGATCCAAAGGTCCGGAAGTTAAGACCAACACCGCGAGCGAAGGAGACAAACCTCGTCCCGCTCGACCGGCTTGTTGGCGTAAACTCGAAATCGTTCCGGGATAACCAAACATGAGAGAAATATCCAGTTGCCCGATATCGATTCCCAATTCCAAAGCGTTGGTGGCGACCACCATTCTGATCTCGCCCTCCCGTAGAGCTTTCTCAATTTGCCTGCGTTCCGCAGATAAATACCCCGATCGGTAACCCATCACTTGATGGCTGCTGATCAATGAACGGTCATTGATGGAACGTTTTTCTTTTCTTACAAGTATTTCCCGGGTTTGTTTGAGAAGAATTTCAACCGTCCTTCTTGCTCTGGCAAATAGGATCGTCTGCACACCCATTTCAAGCGTCATTTCAGCCATTTTCAACAAATCCGGTGTCGCGCTCTTACGCAAACCCAAACCGGGGTCAATGAGCGGCGGTTGAAAAAGCATAAAGTGCCTCTCGCCATGGCCTGATCCGTCTTCATCAATCAATCTCGCGGAGCGCCCAATGACCCGCTCGGCATGCTCTCTCGGGTTGGCGATGGTTGCAGAGGTCATGATGAATTGAGGAAACGCGCCGTAACGGGCGGCGATCCGGTTCAAACGGCGAAGCACATTCGCGAGATGAGAACCAAACACTCCTCTGTAAATATGAATTTCATCGATCACAATAAACTTCAACTGGCTCAGAAAATCAACCCAGAGAGTATGGTGGGGTAAGATGCCAGCATGAAGCATATCTGGATTGGTAAGAATCAGGTTAGCGGAGGAACGGATCTTTGACCGATCACCGGTGACGGTATCTCCATCATAAATTGCCGGTTTGATTAAATTAGATCCAACCGAACGGGCGGTTTGCTGAAGCACATTTGCCTGATCCTGGGTAAGCGCCTTGGTTGGGTAAAGGTAAAGCGCCCGGCTAGATGGGTGCTTAATCAGCTCGTCGAGGATCGGCAGATTGTACGCCAAGGATTTTCCGCTGGCGGTAGGCGTGCTCAATACAACATTTTCACCCGCTTTAACTGCCTGCCAGGTTGAAAATTGATGGGTATACAAGTTGTGGATTCCCTGATCCAGAAGTGCCTTTTCCAGAACAGGAGCAAGATCAATCGGCAAATTGGTCAGGTCCGCTTGTTTGGCGGGCAGTGTTCGCCAGGTTATGATATTCGGAGATAGGTCATGGTCGCGTTTGATTCCATCGATTAATTGTTGTAAACTCATAGGAGCATCCGCCTTTTCTGTGGAAGTATAATTTTAATATATTCAGGCAGGTTTCGCGAATGAAGAAAATTTCACTGCTCCTACTCTTGCTCGCCTCCCTCAGTATGCTGACATCCTGTAATATCCCACAACGAGATCCCAGCCTTGACCTGCTTGACAAAGCGGTCCTGGAAACTTCGGTCGCCGCGACACTTACTTCGATTCATCAAGAAAAAATTTCTCAAACCCCAATCGCCAAACCAGCGACAACGACTTATACACCAACTCCGTTCGATTTCAGCACAGCGACCCCAACTCCCAGTGTTACCCCGACCTTTACGCTGCCTACCGTGTACTTTGACAGCAACGTGAATTGCCGGACAGGACCTGGTACCGAATACTCCATTGTAGTTTTGGTTAAAGAAGGCTCAACCGCCGAGATCATGGGATCGAATGGCGCTTATTGGATCATCCAACCTCCGGGACGAAGTGACACCTGCTGGGTACCCGCAGAATTTGTAACCCCCGAAGGAAGTTTCTGGATCGTTGGAACGATGACCCAGCCGGCTACACCCACACCTGTTCCCCCCAAGGCGCCTGGCTGGAAAAGTTGGTATTACAGCTGCTCTTACCAAGACGGACAATCGATCCTCACCATGGAAATGGAATGGATCGACAAGAGTAATGACGAAGAAGGCTTTCGAGTCCTGCGGGATGATGATGTAATTGCCGAATTTCCCGCGAACACAACCACCCATATCGACGTAGTAAACATCGAATCAGGTCAAAAATTTAATTACCAGATTCAGGTTTTTTCTGGTACTGCCCATGCGGAAGGAAGCGTTATAACCGCTAGCTGTGATGACTGAACAAGCCTCAGTTCATCAGATCGCGTATTTGCGTCTCCTCGCGGAAAGGTTGGAACGGCTTTCCGCGGATTCGATTTGGGCGCGCAGGGCGAGCGGCTTGCGCAGGTCTTTGAACAAAGCTCTCGACGATTTGGAAAGGACAGGCGAGTTGAACGAAAACAGCGCGAATTTGTTAATTTCAGCCTGTTTGGATATGCTCCAGAAAGCCGCCTTTGAAATTCCTGACCCTGACCATTTCTCACCCTCAAAATCAACAATTCCATGACCTTAATAAACGACCTTCTAATCAATGCTCTTCAAAAAAGACAAAAAGATACCTCGATTCTTCCATTTACCAATGCCTACCGCCTGTTCAATGGTGTCTTTGAAGGCGATCCCACCTTCAGCATCGACATTTACAATAATGCCGCGGTAATCCATTCCTATCAACAAATCATCGAACCCCCGAAAATCGAGGCGATCGTAAGTTTTATCAAACTAAATTTAGCCAATATCACCTTCGCCTTACTCAAACAACGAAATTCCAAAAAACCGGAAGAAAGAATGGGAACCCGCCTGTTTGGCAACCAACCAGTGGTTGAGATTAAGGAGAACGGGGTCTATTACGCGATTGATTTGACGATGAATCAGGATTGCGGTATATACCTTGATACGGCAAACCTGCGAAGATGGCTGAAAGCCAACTCACAAGGAAAAAGCGTTTTGAACACCTTCTCGTACACAGGTTCCCTCGGAATCGCCGCACTCGCTGGGAATGCCATGAATGTGATTCAACAGGATAAAAACAAGGCTTACATGCGGTTTTCGCGCCTTTCATCACAACTCAATGGTTTTGATCCTGGGCGTTTAACCCACCACATCAATGATTTCTTCCCAGCTATGGCGGGTTATCGCAAGCAAAAGGCTGAATTCGATATCGTGATTCTTGATCCACCCATCATTTCGAATACGGGAAAGGGTAAGGTTGAGTTAGAGGGAAATTATCTTTCGCTGATCAACAAAATTCGGCCTTTGGTTGCCGATCAAGGAACATTGATTCTGGTTAATAATGCGCTCTTCTTGAGTGGAAACGCTATGTTGGATCAACTCACCCCTGTTTTAAAAGATAAATACATCAAGATTAAGCAGATTGTTCCAGTACCAGAATCCTACACCGGTTACCACCCTGATCCGGTTTCCATTCTGCCAGCCGATCCAACACCTTTCAATCATTCGACCAAAATTCTTTTTTTGCAGGTTACCAAAAAATAAAATGCGATCCTTTTACGGCATCAGCCTGATCCTGATCTCCGCGATCTCCTACGCCACCCTCCCAATTTTTACTCGTTGGGCGTATGGGCTGGATATTTCGCTTAATTCGTTTTTGTTTTATCGCTTCTTCTTTTCGTTTCTACTGGTGCTCATCTACACGATCATTAAAAAAATCAATATCCCCTCTGGAAAACAATTTTTCACCCTTTTTCTGCTTGGAGCTTTAGGTTACACCGGGCAGGCTTTTGTTTACCTCAGCGCGGTGAAATACGCTTCCACCGGATTGGTCGCCATTTTGCTGTATTTGTACCCTGCGTTTGTGGCATTAATCGCGATCATTTTTTTCAAGGAACGAATCCAGACAGCCACCGTAATCGGATTAATTACCGCCTTCATAGGAACAATCCTGATTCTCGAACCGGCAGGCGGGCAACCGCTTGGTTTTACCTTGGCCATCGCCGCCGCCATGATCTATTCAGTGTACATAACCGTCAACGGAAAATATTTACACAATGTCAATGGTATTCGTTCGATCGTGGTCATTTTTGGGGCTTCTGCTCTCGTTTTATCATTCACCTTTCTGACTGGCGAACCACAATTTTCATTTACCACGGAAGGATGGTTGGTCATTTTGGGTTGTGTGGTCATCTCAACGATCATTCCGAGTATTACTTTTCTGGAAGGTTTGAAGCGAATCGGTGCCGTTCAATCATCTTTGCTTTCAACGGTGGAACCATTGGTAACCGTAATTCTTGCGAATTGGTTTTTTAATGAGGAGCTTTCAACCCGTGCCTTGTTAGGTGGAAGTCTAATTCTCGGTACGGTAATTATGTTAAATGTGCTTCAATTAAGGCGTACAAAATTACCCAACAAAACCATATAGAGAGGAGAAGGTATGCTCGAATTTATTGACCCAGACAAGGTACTCTCACAAGAGGAGTACAAAAAGCGCCTTGAACCTTTGCAAACCCGACTTTACGAATTGGAACATGAAATTTTCAGCCAGAAGGTCCCAGTCATGATCGTATTGGAGGGCTGGGGGACTTCTGGAAAGGGGAAATTGGTGAATCTGTTGGCCGAGAGGATGGATCCCAGAGGCTTCCGGGTGGTACCGATCACTCCGCCAAGAACGAGCGAAACAAAATTCCCCTGGATGTGGCGGTTTTGGAACAAGATCCCTTCCAACGGACAGATTGTGACCTTTGATACATCCTGGTATCAACAAGTACTGAACGAAAGGGTCGCGGGAAAATTAAAAAAGAAGGAATTGGAAACCGTCTTTAAGGATATTCTGGAATTTGAGGAAATGCTCTCTGCCAGCGGGATGGTAATTCTAAAATTCTGGTTACAAATCAGTGAAGAAGAACTCGAAGATCGGATCGATGAATTATCAAGTGACAAATTAACCAGTTGGCAAATCACGGAACTCGACCGACTCCAGAAGAGGAAATATAAAAAATTTACCCAAGCCCTTGAGGAAATGCTCACTAGAACCGATAGCCCTCACGCGAAGTGGACCATCGTCGAATCTAACGACAAGCATTTTTCACGAATCAAAGTCTTTGAAACAATTATCACTGCTCTGGAAGAAAAACTCAGGATTGCCTCCTCAATCGACGCAGACCATAACGTTCAGACTCAGGGAATGAAGGGAGCAGTCAATGCTTGATCAATTGGATTTAACCTTAAAACTCGACAAAGAAGAATATGACCGGGAGCTGGATACATTACAAGCCGAGCTTCATCATCTCGCCTTCCAGGTCTACCAAAAAAAATTTCCGGTTGTAATTGTGTTTGAAGGAATGGATGCGGCTGGAAAGGGCGGAGCAATCAAACGTTTAACGGTCAATATGGATCCGAGGGGATATGTTGTCTGGCCAATTGCCGCCCCTCAGGGTGAAGATAAGGAAAAACATTACCTTTATCGATTCTGGCGTCGATTGCCAGAGCAGGGTCAGATCGCGATTTTCGATCGATCATGGTATGGGAGAGTATTGGTCGAACGTTTGGAAGGTTTTTGCAGTGAAACTGATTGGCAAAGAGCCTACAATGAGATTAATCAATTCGAACGACAACTTTCAGACGCCGGCACTCTGATCATCAAATTCTGGCTTGAAATTAGCAAGGATGAACAACTTCTCCGATTCAAGGAGCGAGAGCAAACAGATTATAAATCCTGGAAAATCACCGATGAGGATTGGCGAAATCGTGCCAAATGGGAAGACTACCAGGAAGCGGCAACCGAAATGATTCTCCGAACCAGCACACCCCTGGCGCCATGGACTTTGATCGAAGCCAATGATAAATATTTCTCGAGGATCAAAGTATTAAAAACTGTCGCTGAAAATCTGAAAAGGATGGTAAAAGGGTCGGATTAGAATAAATCTCCAACCAAGCGAGAAATCAACCCAACCACCATCGCGATAAGGAAAGTCAATCCGGTGATGGCGTACATTTGTTTGGTACCAAGTTCTTTCTTGATCATCATCATTGTGGCGACGCAAGGAATAAAGAATATGATGAATATCGTAAAGGTGAACATCTGATTGTAGGTCAGAACACTGCCATAATCTGCCGTCCCGAGTGCCTGGGTAAGCATCACCAGTGAAAGTTCTTTCCGAAGGACCCCGAAGATCATTGGAACACCCAATTCTTCCGGTAAACCAAGCATCCAGGTAATTGGGCGGACAAGAATATCAAAATATTTTGCCAGATCATAAAAGATCAAAATCGCCATAATCCCAGAGCCGATGATCAAGAGCGGCCAGGCTTCAATCATGAATTCCTTCACCCGAAACCAGGCTTTATTCATCACCGATTTAAAGGTCGGGATTCGGTAAGGCGGCATTTCCAAAATCATGCCCGGAGAAGTTTCCGGCAGCAACATTGAGAGAAAACGGCCCGTAAGCGCGATCACAAATAAATTCAAGAGGTACATACCCAATGCCCACATTGGTCCCATATAGAACGCTACCAGCCCAAAAACAACCACCAACCTGGCTGAGCAAGGCACCAGAGTAGAAAGTGCCGCGGCGATAAATCGATCCCTACCCTGCTCGAGTGTTCGAGTGGACATGATTGCCGGCACATTACAGCCATAACCCAGAATAAATGGGACAATCGCCTTACCATGCAAGCCGATCCGATGCATCAGAGAATCCATCAAGAAGGCAATCCTTGGTAGGTACCCGATATCCTCAAGTAATCCAAGCCCAATTAAAAATGGGAAGAGATAAGGCAATACAATCGCGAAACCTGCCATCACACCTTGAAGTAAACCTGTTACGATGACTCCCACAATATTTTCAGAACCGATGTATCCTTCAATCTGAGTGATGATCGATTCAAAGAATTCCAACATCGGCGGCTCAATCAGTTTTCCGACACCATACACACCTTGGAAAAAAAGAAAGAGGATAAGCGCGAGGGTGAGGTTTCCCCATACTGGATGAAGAAGGATATCATCAGCCCGATCGCGCAGGGAGAGTTGCCGGTCAGTTTGAAGGGTGAATTTTTTGGCGAGTTCCGAGGCTGCTTTGTGGCGGGAAAATGGGTCGTCTTCAAAAGCGCCGAAACGCGAGTTGATTTCGACAGGTGATCCGACCAGCTTGATTGCTTCCAGAAACAAGCCTTTTACTCCTCTGCCTTTGCTCGCGATTAATGGTACGGTTTTCAAACCTAATTCGCTCCCAAGTCCTGGACCATCGATCTTCATTCCGTATCTAACCACCTCATCCATCATATTCATGGCCAGCAAAATTGGAACATCGTACTTTAACAATTCGAGGGTCAATTCGAGGGATTGTGGAAGAAAGGTGGAATCAACCACATTAATGATTACGTCGACCTGGTTGTTATCGAGATAATCTTTGGTAACCCTTTCAGCCGGATTGGATCCGGTTAGTGTATAAGTGCCCGGTAGGTCTACCAACTCAAAAATCTGGCCGCCCGCCCGAACCTTGCTCTCGGTAATGGATACAGTTGTTCCATGGAAATTCCCTGTCTCTGCCTTATATCCCGCGACTTGATTAAACAGAGTACTCTTACCGCAATTTGGTCTGCCTACTAACGCGAATCTCATTCTTCAATTTCCACAATGATTTTGTTCGCGATCATTCTTCCAAGAATTATTTCCCTGCCGTCAATCTCGATCAGATAAGGTCCACGCATGGGGGCGGTTCGTTTTAAAATCAGCTTGTCCCCAGGATAAATGCCGTGCTGAAGCATTCTGTCGAGCAATTTTTTGCCGCCTGAAAACGATACGATTTTTGCGGAGCGGTTTTCACCCAATTCATTCAATTGAATTTTCATACGTTCTTGAAAACCTCAAAAACGTCTTTCAGGAGGGCATTACTGCAGGAAATGGCCTCATTGTAAAGGTGACCCTCTCTGCCATCCCAAGAACCAAAGTAGCCGTTTGCTTCCCTTAAAATCACCGGGAATGGTCCGCAATCCCAAACATTCATGATCGGATCGAGCATTACTTCAGCTCTACCGGTCGCTACCAACATGTGTCCGTAAGCATCCCCCCACCCGCGGATTGTGAAAACCTTCCTCGATAACCCTTCCCACTCTCGAATTCGAGATTGGGCCGCCATATTAAGTACGTTTGTGTAGCACACATACGCTTGCCCAAGATCTTGTTTGTTGGAGGTAATCGCCCTGCGACCATTTATCCAGGCTCCTCCGCCATCAAAAGCCGAAAGCATCTCATCCGTTCCGGGGAAATATGCCGCACCGACTTTAATCTCACCTTCCACCTCAAGCCCAATCAGCACCCCATACAAAGGTACTCCGCGCATGAAAGATTTCGTTCCGTCAATCGGGTCAATGATCCAGCGATAGGGTGATGACGAATTTCCTGTTAAACCGAATTCCTCCCCAAGGATGGAATGACGTGGATATCGATTTTCAATCTCGTTTCGAATAAAATTTTCGGCTGCCTTATCTGCCGCGGTTACTGGACTATTATCCAACTTGAAATCAGCCTGGATGGATTGATTAAAGTAACCAAGGGTTATCCTCCCAGCCTGATAGGCGGTTTGAACAGCAAATTGATAGAGTTCGTTTAATCGCATCATTGATCCTCTAAAGCAATTTTTACCTGACACTCCGGAAAGTTCAGACAGCCATAATATTGATGGCCTTTAATTGGGCCATCCTGGTCAAATCTCAACACCATTGTAATTCCACAGTTTGGACAAACCGGTGAAAATTCTGATTCCAACTTCAAACCACGGGAAGGATCAATCTCAAATTGTTCAATTTCCGCGAAGATGGTATCCCAATCAATCTCCTCAAATTGGCTATTCTCAGGTATGTGATAAATGGGAAATCCCAACGATGAACAAATTTCATCAATCAAACGTGAGCCGACCGCGTGCTCTGTCTTCGTCGGATCGTCCAACTCGATCGCCGCTACGGAATCCATGGTTGCTCGGGAGCAAAGCACAAAATCAACTGATTTTCCGCCGAGTTTTTGAACAAAATTAATATTTTCATTCGGTTTGCTCACCTGAAACAAATCGCCAAGCGCCAATTTTGGCAGGATCAGAAATTTATCAGTTACTTTACTCATCAGATAAGTTAAAAATCTCCTCTCATTTGAAGAGAAGAGCTCGGTCCTGATTCTGTAAGGTAATTCTTGTAAAGATGTATTGTCAGTCAAGTGTTTTTTCCATTAAAATGCGCTGATACGCCTTTTCTTGATCATCCAAGGAAAGACCTTCATTCAACGTTCGTTTAAGCAGCTCATTCAGAATCTCCTGATAAATTGGGCCAGGTTTAATTCCGAGTTTCGCCAAGTCTTTGCCAGTCACTGCCAACCGCAATTCTTTTCGATCGCGGAGATGCGCCTTGATCTCCTCTTTGCCCGTTATTAAATACGCCGCATATAAGGAGATCGGATGCATTTCGATAAGAGTGCCATACCAATCGTATCGGGTTCTGGAAACAGTAGTTTTGATCCAATGAATTATAAACGTTGTGTCCAGGATCGTGTCGTAAACTTTACCAGCAAAACCAAAAACCGCTTGAATTGCCTCCAAAGCGGGCATATTCAAGTTTGCGAACCAAAGGCTGTAATTTAATTCGATCATCGATTTTGGATCATTCAGGTCAACCAATTCGCTCCATAACGGATCGATACTCTGCCGGGAGAGCTCGATTCGCTTAATGGCGGATGAATCTCGTGGAATTGCCACGCTAATTGCTTCCAAAACACCCCATTCAGCCAGGCGCTGGATGATGCTGGCATTGTTGTTCTCGAGCAATACCAAATCGATCTCATGCCGAACCCGTTCCTGGCTTAGGTGGGATAGCAAAGGCAAAGCTTCACTGACCAATTGGCGGGTGCGATTCTCAACGGCGAATCCATAACGTCCCTCATATCGGGCTGCCCGGATCATACGCGTTGGATCGTCTATGAAAGAAAGGGAATGAAGGACCCGAATTTGTTTTTTTATAAGGTCCCTTTCGCCACTATAATAATCGTGCAATTCTCCAAAGTGTTCGCCGTCCAAACGAATGGCGAGTGTGTTGATTGTAAAATCTCGTCGGTGCAAGTCATGCTTGATATTTCCGCTTTCCACAGAAGGGAGTGCGGTTGGCTTTTCATAGAATTCTTGTCTGGCGGAAATCAGGTCAATAAATTCAGGCAATAAATTTGAATCGAATGTTGAGCCATTCAAATACCATCGTCCTGTTCCGAACCGAGAATGGGTTTTCAATTCGCCACCCAGTTTTTCGATCAATTTTTCTCCGAGTTGGATCGCATCACCTTCAACAACTACATCCAGATCAGTGCTCGGCTGAGTTAACAGCAAGTCGCGCACAAAACCACCAACCAGGTAAATCGGAAGTCCGAGTTCGGCGCCAACTTTTGCGATCGCCCGAATCAAACGGATGGTTGGTTCAGGCACATTGGATTCCAACGTCTCTTCAATCCGTTTCAAGTTCTGGATGGCAAGTTTTTTACCAACCAGAATTTTTATCAAGTCAGTCCGCGTTACGATACCGACAATTTTCTTACTGTCCCGATCCCTTACCGGAATTTGCCCCCAGCCGCTTTCGGTCATCACGGTTTGTACGGTTTGGATGGGGTCGGTTGGGGCAACCGTGAAATCTCCATCTTCCATAATGCTGGCGACCTTGAGATTCAGCTTGTGCCGTTTTGCTCGATCCACCGCCCGCCGAGTGAGCAGTCCGATCAACACGCCATCCCTCACAACCGGAAAACCCTCATATCCGTATTTGATCATCAGGGATTCTGCCTGATAAATATCCATCTCCGCGTCCAGTAAGATAGGCTTGCGGGACATTAATTTAGCGACTGTCAAGGAAGGTCGAATCAAGCTGTCGTAAAGAACACCCAACTCATCCCGGACCGACGATTGCCAATCCACGGATTCATTAAATTTTTGAGTGAGCGCAGAGCCAGCCCGAATATGTCCACCGCCGCCAAATTTCCGCATAAACTCCGCGATATTGATTTCATCAGTCTGGGAACGTCCTATGATCCTTACCCCTTCCGGAGTCTTCACCGCGATAAAAATCGCGTCCGGGTCAAAAAAATCTCTCAGTTTGTGAGCAACGGTCGAGATCTCGTCAACTTTGTGAAAGACTTCCGCACTGGCGAAGATGATATTAAACCCCTGTTTCTGAAAACTTTGGTGGTTTGCCATCAGTTGGTCATATATATCCCGCTGTTGAATGGTCAGTGGAGGATTTAAAAAATCTGGCAGCAAATGGAGGTAAGCGCCCTGTTCCAACAACCAGGCAGCAGCGCGGATATCTCGTGGTTGGGTTTGTCCATAAGTAAGGGTGCCGGTATCCTCATAAATGCCTAATAGCATCAAGGTAGCTTGCAAGGCAGTTGGAGTGATCCCAGCCTCCTGAAACAACTCTACGAAATAGGTCGTCGTTGCTCCAAGTGCCAGGTAAGTAAGTTCAGGCTTGATCTCGTGCACATTTTTTTTGGGATCTTTGATGATGATTTTGCCATCCCGGATCGGGTGGTGGTCGTAGATATGAATATTGGTATGCCGGGTCACACCCCTGATCGTTATCAGTGATTGTGTGTCAACGATGTAAAGGTCGCTGATCCTCTCGTCCGCCAGGTCCTTTTGATCAAGAAAAGGTAGCTCCGACCCATAAAGAATCAGGAAAGAACGCACATTATGGTTGATATTTCGTGGGAGAAGGGGAAAGCTATTAAAAAACCTCGATGCCGCGAAGAGGGAGGCTATCGCGTCAAAATCCGCCTGCTCGTGGGTCATCGCGATCTTCATACGATGATTATAGCAAATAAAGATAAGGTATAATTTTGGCTTATGATTTCGCGAAACGCGAACAATTAGGTATTCAATGGATATCAAGCAACTCACCGACCTCATGGATCAGTTTGTCACCTCAAAAGGCTGGTATAAACCGGATTCCAAGCGACCCCAGCTTCCAAAAAACATCGCGTTGTCCCTCTCAATCGAGACGGCCGAGGTGCTGGAACATCTTCAATGGCGCGAAATACCTGAGGATAGCCAGGCGTTTGGACAGGAACTCGCAGACGTTGCTCTCTACTTGCTCCAATTGGCGAAAATCACAGACATCGATTTAGAACAAGAAATCATCAAAAAATTGCGCGCAAACCAACAGCGCGAATGGGATCAGGAATGAAAATTACAGTTTTTGGTGCTTCCAAACCCAAGGATGGGGATCCAGATTATGCGGCTGCCTACGAGTTAGGCAAATTGCTGGCCGAAAGACAGCATATAGTGGTGACTGGTGGTTATATGGGCACCATGGAGGCCGTAAGCCGCGGCGCGGATGAACACGGTGGACATACGATTGGAATCACCTGCTTGGAGATCGAAAATTGGCGCCCAACCGGAGCCAATCCCTGGGTTCGACAGGAGATTAAGCAAAATACCTTGTTGGATCGAATCACGTCTTTGATTAACACCTGCGACGCGGCATTCGCCTTACCCGGTGGAACTGGAACCCTGACCGAGGTCGCGGTCATGTGGAACCTGATCGGCATCCAGGTCATTCAACCCAAACCACTTGTCCTGATCGGCGCGGCCTGGGACAGTGTAATGGAGCAGCTCTTTACTCAATTCGATGACTATTATTCCATGGAACAACGTCAGCACCTTATTCGCGTCAACTCAAACCTTGACGCGGTCAACATTCTTGAACAATTTATCCAATGAAGTGAGGAATTATGGCAGAAGATCAATTAACTCCCCAGGAAGTAAATTACGCCGACTGGTTCAATGAACTGGTACTGAAAGCCGATCTGGCGGATTATTCACCTGTTCGCGGCTGCATGGTCGTTAAGCCATACGGCTGGTCACTCTGGGAAAACTGCCAGGCAGCCCTCGACCAGCGCTTTAAAGCCACCGGTCATACCAATGCCGCGTTCCCTTTGCTTATTCCCAAGTCTTTCCTTGAAAAAGAGAAGGAGCATGTCGAAGGTTTTTCTCCCGAATTAGCGATTGTGACAATTGGCGGCGGTGAGGAACTTGAAGAGCCGCTGGTCATCCGCCCCACCTCCGAAACCATTATCGGTTACATGTACAGCAAATGGATCAAATCCTGGCGTGATCTGCCAGTTCTGATCAACCAATGGGGTAGTGTAGTTCGTTGGGAAATGCGCACTAAACTATTTTTACGCACAACTGAGTTCTACTGGCAGGAAGGCCATACAGCCCACGAAACCGAACAGGAAGCGATTGAGGAAACTTTCCGCATGCTTGATGTTTACGAGGATTTCGCTGTAAATGAAGCGGCTATTCCGGTGGTGAAGGGAATAAAATCACAAACCGAAAAATTCGCCGGAGCGGTCATGTCCACCACAATTGAGGCAATGATGGGTGATACCAAGTCACTTCAATCGGGCACCTCCCATTTCCTCGGTCAGAATTTTTCAAAAGCCTTTGATATTCAATTTCTTGGTCGAAACAATGAACTCCAACATGCCTGGACGACATCCTGGGGTTTGTCTACGCGGATGATCGGCGCGATCATCATGACCCATGGCGACAACAAGGGTTTACGTCTGCCGCCGAGGCTTGCCCCGATCCAAGTAGTAATTGTACCCATCTATAAAAATGATGAGGAAAAAGCCAGCGTGATGGCGACTGCCGAGCGAATCTTTACCGAATTGAAGACAAATCAAATCCGGGTAAAAATGGACGATCGTGAAGGGATGACCCCCGGTTTCAAGTTTAACGATTGGGAAATGCGCGGTGTACCGGTTCGAATTGAGATCGGGCCAAAGGATGTTGCCAATGGTACGGTTGCCACCGCCCGGCGAGACCTGCCAGGTAAGGAAGGAAAATCCTTTGTTCCACAGCAAGGTTTACCAGAATTGGTCAAGAATTTATTGGTGGACATTCAGGCGTCCATGCTTAAACGCGCGACCGAGTTCAGGGATACTCACATCTTCGAGCCAAAGGATTTGAATGAGCTGGTGGAGATAGTTAAAAAAGGCTGGGCTCTCAGCCATTGGTGCGAAAGCGCTGCCTGTGAAGCGAAAGTTAAAGAATTATCCAAAGCCTCCACCCGCTGTATCCCACTCGGGCAGGAGGAAAACCCAGGCAGTTGTATTGTCTGCGGCTCGCCCGCTAAACGAAAGGTCATTTTTGGCCGAGCATACTAAGTAAAGCCAATGCCAGCGATTGATTTAAAACGTTTCGCGAAAGAAACCGCTGATCTGGTTGAGCAATTTGACCAGCCAGCGGTTTTTATCGTTACATTAAGGTCGATCCTTGATCGATATTCGAATCGAACAATCCACAAGAAGAACACCCGCTTTCAAACCACTGGTCTGCCAAACATGAATGTGCCGGATCAGGTACTAACTCAAATAGTCATTGAACTTAACAAAGCTTCGTTTCCCTCAACTGAGGTGATTTTTGCTTTACTCGAACATTTGTGGCAGGAAGGCACATTCGAATCACGCCTGATTTGCGCGCGTTTGTTTCACAAACTTCCCGCGGAACTGCCGGAGACGATGACGCGTTTGAATATCTACCTCAGCCAGAATGCCGATCCCGCCATTTCCCGAGCCTTCCTGCGATCAGGGATGCGCACCATCCGTCTGGAAAGACCGCTTGCCTATCTCGAAATCATTCAAAATTGGTTTGAAGGCGACGACCCCCGCCTCGCGGTTTACGCAGTAAAAAGTCTGATCATCCACATCAAGGATGACCTTAATATCAATCTACCTCAGGTGATCAATCTCTTGATCCCGGAAATCAGCCAGAATACGCTTGCTCACCAATTTGATCTGGTTGAACTCGTGACAGCTCTGACTGAACACAGCGAAACTGAAGCAAGATATTTTCTCAAAGAAACACTTCGCCCTCCGATTCCGAGGACAACCCAGATTACCTTCCGAAAGTTCAGCGAACAATTTCCCGCTCCCTTTGGGGAGCTGACCCGCGACCTCTTACGAATGGGCGCGCCACACTCCTGAGAATTTATGATATAATAATTATCCGTGACTCGACCTTTTTGCGGTTAAGGCTGCAAATTCGGAGACGGCACCATCCAGGAAGAAAGGAGAACCTTGTCATGCCTTTACAAAAAGAAAAAAAATCGCAGGTGATCGCCGATTATCATTTACATGATGCTGACACCGGCTCCGCCGATGTACAGATCGCAATTATGACCGAGCGTATCAAGCAATTAACCGAGCATCTTCGCGCCAATAAGCACGATGAATCCTGCCGCCGAGGTTTGTTAAAATTAGTCGGTCAGCGCCGGAGAACTTTGACTTACCTACGAAAGAAGGACTATGCTCGATATTTATCGATCACAGAAAAGCTGAACTTGCGACATAAGTAATTAGAAAAGATTGGGTGATCGCGACACGATCACCCAATCTTTCTTAAACAAAGTGCCTGTTTTCAGGTATTGATCCATGCGGATAAAAATGCTTTATGCTCATCGATCAGTCCCTGAACAGGCGGAAATTAAGGAATTGGTTTAATTCGTTCAAGGAGTAAAAAATGAAACCAGAAACTAAGCGGTATTCAACTACCGTCGGTGAACACGTTGTCACCATTGAAACCGGCAAATTAGCCCATCAGGCTGGCGGTTCAGTTACCATTCAATTAGAGGATTCGATCGTATTCGCGGCCGCCACAATGGGTGATGTGCGCGAGGGAATCGACTTTTTCCCGCTTTCGGTTGAATACGAGGAAAGATTATATGCTGGCGGCAAAATTCCTGGCTCTTTTTTCCGCCGGGAGGGAAGACCCTCTACTGACGCAATCCTCACAGCCAGATTAACTGATCGTCCTTTGCGCCCACTCTTCGCCAATGGCATGCGTAATGAGGTTCAGGTGATGATGTTCACCATCTCATCTGACGGAAAAAATCCATTGGATGTGCTCGCTATCAACGCGGCTTCCGCCGCGATCATGATCTCGGATATCCCTTGGGAAGGTCCAGTTGGCGCGGTTCGAATTGGTCGGGTTTACGGAAAATTTATTGTCAATCCAAATTTCGAACAACAGAATTTATCGGATCTCGACCTGCGCATCGCAGGAACCAAAGATGCCATTCTGATGGTTGAATGCGGCGCCCAGGAAGTTCCTGAAGATGTCATGGTCGAGGCGCTTGAACTCGGTCACAAATCGATTCAACCTTTAATTGACCTTCAACTAAAAATGGCGGCAGAAATCGGTAAACCAAAGAAAGAAGCCACCTTTGCCAAAGTGGCTGAAGAGATCAATAAGCAGGTATTGGAGCGCGTTACCACGCCAATGAACGAACTTTTGGACAAGCCTTTAACCAAAGCTGAATTCCATGGTGGCGTGGATGGGTTGCTCCAAACCATTCTCGCGGAAATGGTCCCTGCCCCAGAAAACGCTGGAGCGAATGAACCAACTGAGAATGACATCAAATCAGCTTTTGTTGAGGCGGAAAGCGCAATTGTCCGGGAACGCATTCTCAGTATGGGTAAGCGCCCCGATGGTCGTACTCCCACTGAAATTCGTCCAATCTGGTGTGAAGTCGAGTTCTCGCCCCGCGCGCACGGTTCAGGTTTGTTCACCCGTGGAGAAACTCAAGTACTCACCATGGCAACCCTGGGCACCTTGAGTGAAGCCCAGGAATTGGACAATCTGAGCCCGGTACTTACCAAGCGTTATATGCACCATTACAACTTCCCGCCTTTTTGTACCGGCGAAGTGAAACCTCTCCGCGGTCAATCCCGCCGTGAAATCGGTCATGGCGCTCTGGCTGAACGAGCCCTGGAACCCGTCATCCCGGATGAAGCGAAATTCCCTTATAGCCTTCGTTTGGTTTCGGAAGTGCTGGGGTCAAATGGTTCATCATCCATGGCGTCCGTTTGCGGATCAACCTTGGCTCTGATGGATGCCGGTGTCCCAATCAAATCCCCTGTCGCAGGCGTCGCCATGGGATTGGTAACGGATGACTCTGGCCGCTACAAAATCCTCACAGATATTCAAGGTACGGAAGATCACCTCGGTGATATGGACTTTAAGGTCGCCGGCACCAAGGACGGGATTACTGCTCTGCAGATGGATATCAAGATTAGCGGGTTGAGTACCGAAATGATGAAGGAAGCGCTTGCCCAGGCAAAAGATGCCCGCATGTTTATTCTCGGAAAAATGCTGGAGGTGATACCGGCACCGCGTGAATCACTCAAATCCCATGCCCCAAGGATCATTACCGTCAAAATACCTGTCGATAAAATCGGAGCTCTCATCGGTCCCGGCGGAAAGAATATCCGCGCCTTGCAGGAAGAAACCGGTGTCAAGATCGATGTCGCCGAAGATGGAACGGTTTATATCGCCTCAACTGATGGCGAACAAGGTGAAATCGCTCGGATGCGGGTCGAGGCAATTGGAGAGACCGTTGAAGTTGGCAGAATTTATACTGGAAAAGTCGTTCGTATCGCTGATTTTGGGGCGTTCGTTGAAATCCTCCCCGGCACCGATGGTTTGGTTCATATTTCACAGTTGGACAGCGAACGGGTTGAGAAAGTTGAAGATGTAGTCAGCATGGGTGATGAAATTACCGTCATGGTTACTGGTATCGATCCTGCCGGAAAAGTCCGTCTTTCGCGTCAGGCGGTTTTGGAAGGATGGACCTTGGAAGAAGCCCAGGAGAAGGATAGTAAAAAGAGCTCCTCCCGACCTTCTGGTGATCGCGGAGATCGCGGCGGTCAGCGTCGGCGTCCAAGCGGTGGTAATGATCGCCGCGGAGGCGGCGGGCAGCGCCGGAATTTTTAACGCCTGATCAATTTCAAATCACAACTAAGGTTACAATTCAAGGGCGGAGGATTTCGCCCTTGAATTTTTATGGATGGAATTTCGCAGATACTATGAAGCAAAAAATACTCACAATCTGGAATACTTACCCACGTCAATTTTGGATCATCACTTTTGGGGTGCTGATTAGCTCATCCGGCGCAAGCATCATCTGGCCATTTCAACTCATTTACATCAGTCAGATCCTCGACAAGCCAATTTCTACCATCGCTACCCTGGTATCGATCAGTTCATTATTTGCCTTAATCGCCTCACCTCTGGGAGGAACGATCGCGGATCTGGCTGGACGCAAGAGGTTGATGATCAGCGCCCAGGTGATCCATGGAATCTCCTTCCTCATTCTGAGCCAGGCGCATTCCTACTTCTGGTTTTTTGTGCCAATGGCCTTGATTGGTGTGGCAATGCCGCTCTTTTCTGTTGGTTCAGACGCCATGATGGCGGATTTGGTCCCTTCGGATAAACGTTCCGGCGCGTATTCCATCCTGCGCATGTTCAATAATACCGGTGTCGCCATCGGACCTGCCATTGGGGGAGTACTGGTAACCCAAAGTTACCAGACAGCCTTTTATGCCGCGGCTGCCGGAATGCTCATTTTTGGCCTTTATTTAGCCATTTTTACCCAGGAAACGCTCGATAAAAGCCTGATACAGAAAGAAACTGGCAAAGCTGATATTATCGAAGGCTATTTGAAGGTAATCAAGGATAAACGCTTTGATGCCTTTGTATTCGCTCTTGCGATTGGGGTGATGGCACCAATGCTCCTGTGGATGCTGTTAGCCCTTTATACCAAGAATTATTTTGGCATCAACGAAGCTCAATATAGCTTTATACCCATGACCAATGCCATCATGTGCGTTACCCTTCAACTTCCGGTCACCCGATTGTTCAGCCGGATGAAACCCCAAAATACGATCATCGTGGGTATGTTCCTCTATGCCATCGGAGTTGGGTCTGTCGCGTTGATGGATTCGTTCTGGGGTTTTTGGTCGAGCATGGTACTGATGACCTTCGGAGAATTAACTCTCATACCAACCGCGACCAAATACATTGCCGACATCTCCCCCGCTGAATATCGGGGACGTTACATGAGTTTCTACTGGCTCGCCTGGGGCATCTCCCGGGCAACCGCTCCGGTACTAGGCGGCGCCTTACATGATTACTTCGCGCCAGTGGCAATTTGGTGGGGAGGACTCGCTCTCGGAATTACGAGCGTCGCTCTTCTGACCATTTTATTCAATTTTAAACAGCCTGCTACCTCATTCAATGAACTCGACCAGCCTGAACCGCTCAACTGGCTTGAAAGGTTTTAAACCGATCATGGAACAAAAAAATCAAATCGCTTACTCAGATGAACATACCTACACACTCTTGAATTTCGCGGGATATGGTAAGGTTGAATCCGACCTTTGGATTCTGACCTTCGATCAAACCTTGCCCGCGGGTTTGGACCTTGCGAAATTCGCCGAGTTCGGACAAACGACAAGCAAACCGGAATTTTCAACTGCCTTCGAGATAGATGGCTCCACCTTCAACACCATGGTTCTAAATGGCTTTGGTGCTTTACTCGCCGAACTGTTCTTGAAATTAACAGGTTCTCCCATTACGGAGTTCAACATCTCCAAATTTTACGAAGAAATCCTTTTAACCCACGATGGAACTGGATTCTTAATTCCATTTTATCCAATACCCGTCAGTCCAAAAAGTAATGAGGATTTTCAGGAGCGATTTCCTCTGTTCAAATCATATTCGGATTACCTCTCCAAAGCGAAAAAATTACGCGGAGAATTTATCCAGGAGCTTTTAGCTCAATTTGCTCCGAAAACCGTCATAGCCCTGATGGACAAGGAGCGATTTATCGAATTAAAAGATGTCTTTCCCCAATTTCATTTTGAAGATCATGCCGGAATTTATGCCGGATGGGATACGACGACCATCTTGCTCCTCCTCGATCCCCCAAACATATCCAATGATGGGCTCGATTGGACGGTCAAGTTCATTTTGGAAAATAGCCTACCGATGGATTTGGTGAAAAAATCAACCAATAACAATGCCGCCACCCAGGGATTAACGGGAACGGATTCACAAAAACACAGTCGTCCAAAAACGCAATCAAAACGAAGGAACAAAGCCAAGCATGATCCAAGCGATCCGTATTGTGTCTGCGATGAATGTCTCGGTTATTGAGTTGAATATAAACGCGATTCCAAATCGCGCTTTACCTTTAGCCACTCGCTTTCGATAATACTGAAAAATACCGAATTCCGAAATGTTCCGTCTTCAAGGATGAGATGGTTGCGAAAGATTCCTTCCTGTACAGCGCCGATGCGTTTGATTGCCTCAATTGCCCTCGTATTCCGGGCGTCAGTTTTTAATTGCACTCGAATACAACCCATGGCTTCAAAAGCATGCCGAAAAAGCAAATATTTGGCTTCAGTATTTACATAGGTTCGGCGGTAGGCTGGGGAATACCAAGTACCACCTATTTCCAACCCGCGATCCTTTAACCTTATATCAAAATATCGAGTGGCGCCGATTACTTTGTCTGACTTTAAATCCCTTACCGCGAAGGGGAGTTCAGTCCCCTTGCTTGCTCTTTCAAGGATGTCCTCGACCCAGCCAGTCATTTTCTCCCGACCAAATATGGTCCCATAAAGCATATATTTCCACGTTTCCGGATCAGTATTGGCTTCGTTCAGATCCTCAATATGATTTCGGGAAAGCGGTTCTAATTGAATGAAACGTCCACTTAAAGTCACTGGAGATATGTTCATGCTTTTTCATTCCTCCCTTTGGATGTAGGTAAAATCGGCATTGGATGTTCTGAAGAGATCCCAAGCCGTTCTGCAATGGCGGTCCTAAGCGCAATCCGATCATCCCAGGGGTATTCAACAGTTCCAAAACACATTGATTGTTCGTGCCCCTTGCCGCAAGCCATGACCACATCACCTTCGCTTGCCATCATCACCGCTTTACGGAGCGCCTCCGGTCGGTCAGGTTCACTGAACACAGTTTCATTGCTGATCGCTCCCCGCGTGATAGCGGCTTCCAGCATCTCGGTTAGAATCGCGTCAAGGCTTTCAGTTCGAGGGTCCTCAGCTGTAAGGATGGTAATATCCGCCAAATCAGCAGAAACTTCCGCCATCATTCGCCTTTTTTGCCGATCTCTCAATCCAGCCGATCCAAAAACCGTGATCAATCTGCCGCCTGATTTGGGGTCAGAGATCCTCCTGCCGTTTAAAATCTTACGCCCAGTTTCAAGCGCAGACTTCAATGCGTTCGGAGTGTGGGCAAAATCCACAAAAGCCGTAAAATTTTGACCGAGATCCATGCGTTCCATTCTGCCTGGAATCCCAGGAAAATCCTTCAAGGCGTTAATTACGCTCGCGATTGAAAGGTTTAGTCCTTCAACTACACCAGCCACCGCCGCCATGCTGTTATAAACATTGTAATCACCAAAGATCGGTAATTTAAGCGTTTCTTCCCGTCCAAGATGGCGCAGTTTAAATTCGATCCCTCGTCCAGAATATTCCAATTCGGAGAAAGAAAAACCACAAGTTTCCGAAGAACCATAAGAGATCTGCTCGGTAACTACAAATTTTTGAAGATGTTCGAAAGAACGATCATCCTGATTGAGCACAGCCACCCTTTTTACTGGGTAAGGTTTTATAACTGTATGCGCCAGAGAAAGGAGCAGTCTGGCTTTTGCTGACAGGTAATTTTCGTAGGTCTTGTGGTAATCAAGATGCTCATGGGTGATGTTGGTCACCACCCCAACATCAAACTCACAAGCGTCAACTCGAAATTGAGCCCAGCCGTGCGAGGTTGTTTCCAATACCACATGGGTAATACCGAGATCCAACATCCTGGCGAGAATGGCTTGTACATCCATCGCGTCTGGAGTGGTAACATGAAATCCGGTATCCAAAATTTCGTCCCCAATGATGGCATTGACCGTCGAGATCAAGCCCACTTTGTATCCAGATTGTTTGAGTATCCAATAAATCATATTGGAGGTGGTTGTTTTACCATCTGTCCCTGTTACGCCAATCAGAACCATTCGCCGGGAGGGGCGTCCATAATAAGCGGCGGCAAGGTGCGCAAGCGTTTTACGCGCGTTCTCCACCAAAATGTAAGGAACATCAATCTTATAATCGAGCGGTTTATCGCCGACAACCGCTACGGCTCCAGATTTAACCGCTTTGATTATATAATCATGCCCATCCAAGAATTCGCCTTCGAAGGCGACAAAAAGATCCCCAGCTTGAATCTTTCGAGAATCAGAACAGATAAATTTGATCTGAATATCTTGATCGGGCAGGAGTTTGCGGTAATTTGGGAATGCCTCGAAAAGCAAAGCAAGGGTGATTTCTTTTGTCTTCATAGGAGCAATTTTAACATCAAAGTATTCTTAAACCTTCGATCAAATCATTCACTCCTGATTCATAGACCCGCATGTTTTTTTACAGAGCACCGCAAACCAGATAGTTCAATTTCAAATTGGAGTTATCAAATCCATTTGTTTGGTCTGATTCATATTTATGAGTTCACCAGGTTGGGTAACAAAAACGCGCCCGAAGATTCAGGCGCGTTCAGTAAAATCAAAAGATCTTGTTTATTTCAAGTTGGAGCGTAAGGCTTCCAATTTTCCGGAAACTGAGTCATCCACTATTTTGTCGCCAACTTTGATGACCAGACCACCAAGGATGGCGGGGTCAACTTTAAAGCTGACTTCTTTGGCACCGGTGTTCGACATTACATCCTTCTTGGCGGATTCCTGCTCAGCGGATGTAAGGGGCAATGCGCTGGTAACCACCGCGGCTGCGCCATCAACTTTGGCGCCTTCCAGAACGGTGATCTTGCCAGATTTTATGCCAGAGAAGAACTCGTCGATCAAGGATCGTTGTTTCTTTTCATCCAAAGCTTCGTTGACCAGTTTCTGGGTAGCCGCGATGGAGAGGGCGGCAACCTGACCACGCAAATCGCCGAGAATGCGATTACGTTCATCCTCAACCTCAGCAATGGCCTTGGCACGCGCCTGGGAAGCGTCAGCTTCAGCGGCGGCATAAACATCTCTGGTAGCCAATTCAGCCCGCTCGGTTGCTTCTCGTACTACATGAGCGGCTTTGGATTGAGCTTCAGCCAGAATCTTTTCAGCTTCTTTTTCAGCGTTTGCCCGGGCATCCGCGGCAACCTTGGCATCTTCCAAGCCTTGGGCAACGGTTTTGCGGCGTTTTTCCAACATGCTTACAATCGGAGCCACAATCCACTTCGCGATAACCACATACGCGATAATCAGGTTAACGATCTGAACTAAAAGGAAAGTTCCATTAATTCCTAATGCTTCCAAAGTATCCTCCGATCTGGTTTAGAAAACGAAGAGGATTAAGAGTGCTACCACGAGACAGTAGATCGCGACCGCTTCGGCGAATGCGATACCAAGGATCATGTTAGTCTGGATGGTACCGGTAGCATCCGGGTTACGTCCCATGGCCTGTACCGCGCCGCTGGCGACAATACCAATTCCCGCGCCAGCGCCGATAGCTCCAATCATCGCGAGTCCGGCACCGATCAATTTTGCAGCTGTTGCGTCCATAAAATTTTCCTCCGTAAGTTTCGGGCGGGGTTTCCGCCAATTGTTAATGGTTTTACCCGGGCGAAATCGCCCGATCTTATGCGTGTGCTTCCTCGTGGTGCTCTCCACCATGTCCCTGAGTTGCCTGTGCCATGAAGGTCATGGCAAGCAACCCAAAAACGAAGGCTTGGATGGCGCCAACGAAAAATTCAAGAAGATAAAAAATTGACTGCGCGAATACGGGAACCAGCGAGCCAATAACGAAAAGCAATACAGAACCCGCGAAGATGTTACCAAAAAGACGGAAGGCAAACGAAATAATTTTGGAAATTTCAGAAACGATTTCGAGTAAGCCTACCGCGAAGTCGATCACTCCAAAAATTGGTTTGGAGAAGACCGTGCTCGTATTCCAGAACTTATTGAAGTAAGACGCTCCCTGTGACTTGATCCCAAAATATTGAATCATGACGACCGCGACGATAGCCAAGGCCAAGGTAAAGTTAATATCAGTAGATACAGGCCGCAGGAAGGGATAAAAATGGTATCCGGTTGTGTGTGCCTCTCCAGTATGCTCGCCTTCTGCTGGCTCTACAATACTATTCAATGGCCCCCACTGTTCAACCTGGTAATGACCACCTTCGCCTTCATGCAACAATCCAACAGTTTCTACACCCGGGATCATTTCAGTCCAGTTCGCGATCAACACGATCAAGAAGATGGTAACGAACCAGGGGAAGATTTGTTTGGTCCACTTGCCGGCGGTTCCTTCTGTCATACCATGCAGCACCTCAAGGATCCACTCAACCGCGCCGATGATCCCACCAAGGATAAGTTCGCCTTTCTTGACCGCCCCAGAAATCGCGACAGCCAGGAGAATGATCAGGATATCAGCGAGAGCTAACGCAGTCAGCGTGTTGGTGACTTGAAAAGACCCAAGATTGAAAAGCGGCTCTGCGGGCAATACCACGTGCGGTTGTACTGGTTTTAATCCTAAACCGATTCCAAAGAAACCGGTGAACAGGAACATACCTAAGATTACCGCTCCGAGGACAACCCAGCGTCCCCAAACTTTTGGTTTTGGAGTATCTGTCACAACGATTTACCTCCTTTAAGATTCTTTTTGATTTTCTTTCTCAACCGTTTGAAGTCCTCGAGTAGCCCTTCTCACGATTTTGATCATAAGGTATATGCCAATCGGTCCGCTCGCTATCAGGAATAACAAAGTGAACAGCGGCTTGGTACTAAACCGATTGTCCAGGAACAATCCCGCGAAGAGCGACCCACCGATCAGAGCTATCGTAAGAAGCCCGACCTGGCTTACTACCGCGATTAAAGCGGTATTAAACGCGATGTGTTGATCCTTTTTATCGCTCATAACTTGCGTATTATATCACAAAGAGTTAATTGGCTTACCTGCTACAATAAACCTTTCGTAGCGAATTCTGCCAATCCAAACCAGGGCGAGAAAATCACACCTACCACGATGATTCCCAGGGTAGCAATGCTTAATCCAAGCACAAACGGGCGCGATACTTGAATGGGATTCTGTTTTTCAACCTCACCTTCCATCCGATAAAGGTACACATATTTAAGGACTGTCAGGTAGTAGTAAACACCGATGATCGAATTGATGATACCAACGAAGACCAACCAGTACCACCCATCCTGGATTGCCGCGGCGAAGACCAGGACCTTTGCTATAAAACCACCGAAAGGCGGCATACCTGATAAGGAAAGAAAAGCGATCAACATCGCCAATCCAAGGTAAGGCGACCTTCGAGACATGCCGTCATAAGCCCGGAGCTCATCCGAGCCAGTTACTCTGCCGAAAGCGGCAACAATAGCAAAGGCTGCCAGGTTGGTAAGCATGTATGCGATCAGGTAATAAACAACTGAATTCAAGCCTAATTCATTATTGGCGACGAGACCAACCAAAGCATAACCAGCATGCGCAATGGAAGAATAAGCTAAAAGCCTTTTGATATTAGTCTGGGCAAGCGCCACCAGGTTGCCCAAAGTCATTGAAATGGTGGCGAGGATGGCTAACAGCATCTGCCAATCTACTGCCATCTGGGGGAAAGCGATCATAAGTAAGCGAATTAAAACCGCAAAGCCAGCCGCTTTTGACGCGGTTGAAAGAAAACCAGCCACTGAGGTAGGCGCGCCCTGGTAAACATCCGGCGCCCAAAAATGAAATGGAACCAGGGAGATTTTGAAACCAACCCCAACCACCAACAAGAAAAGGACCCCGAGGGAGACAGGATTGAAAGTCCCAAAGAAGCCGCCCATGGCTTCCAATTGAGTGGTACCTGAAAAACCGTAAATCAAAGAAAGACCATACAGGAAGGTTGCTGAAGTAAGCGCGCCGAAAAGCAGATACTTGAAACCAGCCTCGGTGGAGCGGTCATCGTCAAGCAAGAAACCGGAGAGTACATACATTGGGATCGAAGTAGTTTCGATCGCCAAATAGAGCATCACCAGATCGGTGGCTGACGCCATGAGGCTCATACCGATCGTTGATGCGATCAACAACAAATAAGCTTCAGCCCTATTTTGCAGCCGCTCAGCGTCCATAAAAAATAATGAGGTCAGGGCAGCCGCGAAAATGAACAACATCTTGAAGACAAATGCCAACCCATCGTAGCGGATCATACCGCCAAAAGCGGATTCAGAACCGGTCGGTCGGGCAAAAATCAAGCTCAAGATGATTACCGCGAACAAACCGCCTGCCGAATACCAGCCCAAATTAACCCGGCGATCCTCTTTTTTCCAAAATGGATCAATCACCAGTAGAAGCACTCCCAAAATCAAGAGGAGTAATTCAGGAAAAATTGCCAACAAATTCAAACTCATTTAGGCACCTCCCAAGATTCTGAGAACATTATTTACGCCTTCTTGCACCATCGGCACCATCAGGAACGGCATCGTACCCAAAGCAACCATGAAGATGACCAACGTCGCCAGAGCGATTTTGTCCAATATGCTGATTGGGGTAATATGCCCTTCAAAGTGTTCAGGTACTTCACCATAAAATACCTTGCGGACAACCAGGAGGATGTAAGCTGCGGTAATCACGATCGAGATCGAAGCGATGATCGCGGCGATTGGGCTTACCTGCCAAACACCCATGAAAATTGGGAACTCGGCAACGAATCCGGAAAAACCAGGCATACCCATTGAGACCAACGCGCCTATGATAAACGTAATGGCAACCCAGGGTAGATACTTGACCATCCCACCCAGCTCCGGAATTTGCCGGGTATGAGCACGATCATAGACCATACCGGTAGCGGCAAAGAAGAGCGCCGTCATAATACCGTGCGAAAACATTTGCAAACTCGCTCCGGTAATTCCATCTGCGGTAAGGGTTGAAAAACCGAGCGCGACCAAACCCATGTGTGAGACCGACGAAAAACCGATGACGTATTTCATATCTTTTTGGATGAAAGCGATAAATGCCCCATAAACCACATTTACCATCGCGAATCCAAAGACGAGCCATGCCCATTGTTTGGCGCCTTCCGGCAAAAGCATGATACCAACCCGCAACGCGGCAAATGCGCCCAACTTCATCAATACGCCCGCATGGAACATCGAAACTGCTGTAGGAGCAGCGACGTGTCCATCAGGCGACCAGTTATGGAAGGGGAAGATACCACCCAGAATCGCAAAACCGAAGAAAACGGGCAAGAACCAGATATATTGGAACTGAGCGGAGAAGCCGGCTTTCTCGATTTCAAGCATATCAAAGGTAAGAACCCCGTTCAACTGATAGTTGGTAAAGTACATCGCCAGGGCACCGACCAAAGCAAACACTGAGCCGAGGAATAAATAAAGGGTCAGCTTCATGGCCGCGTATTCGCGGGTGACTTTCCAGCCCCAGATCGAGATCAGCAAGTACATTGGGAAGACGGCGATCTCATAAAAGAAGAACAAAAGAAATAAATCGAGGGAAACAAATACGCCGAAAACCCCGCCTGCCAAAAGAAACATGAAAGCAAAAAATTCACGCGGACGGTCGTCGATTCCCCAGGAAATGAGCACACCGGTAAACATTACAATCCCGGTCAGCAATACCAGAGGTGTGCTAATTCCATCTACGCCAACATGATAAGAAATCCCCAACGCGGGCAGCCAATCTACTTTCTCAACAAATTGGTACTCCATGGTTGGATTCATGTACACCTGAAAATAAACCCAGGCGGACAAGATAAGGTCAAAAACCGCAGTGGTGAGAGCCACAACGCGGATCTCATTTTTTGCTTCTTCTTTCATCAGAAGCATGATGATCGCGGCGACAAGCGGTGCAAATACGATAATGCTTATTACTGGAAATTGCATTTGTTCACCTCGCTCTAAAATAACGCACTCATCGCTTTGTTGATCACATCCAACAAACCGGTCGGCCAAATGCCAATGTAAAGCATCAATGCCATTAATGGCGCCATGACGATAATTTCCCTCAAGTTAATTTCGGTCAATTTGTGTTCCCCATGAGCCCAATGTTCGTTTAATGGCCCATGTAAAACCTTGCGTATTCCCTTGAGGATATAAGCGCCCGTGAAAAACAAACCGATTATCGCGATGGAGGTATAAATCGGCAACAAGGGGAAGGAACCCCGGACGACGAGAAATTCGGAGACGAAACCATTCAGACCGGGCAAACCCAGGGAAGCCATACTGGTAAAAATCAGGATTCCTCCGTAAACCGGTACAAGGGGGAAGAGTCCGCCAAAGTCTTCCAGATTCCGGGTATGGGTTCTCTCATAAATCACGCCGACCAGAAAGAACATGCCAGCCGCGGAAAGTCCATGATTGAACATTTGCAGGACAGCCCCATTCAGAGCAATGGTCGCGTCCTCGGTACCGATCTTGGTGGCGGCAGCGGCAATGCCCAGGAGCACAAAGCCCATGTGATTCACTGAAGAGTAAGCGACAAGTTTTTTAAAGTCTGTTTGTCCGTAAGCAGCGAAAGCCCCAAACACAATTGCCATGGTTGCCAGGAAAGCCATCCATCCCGCATACTGAGCCGATTGCTCTGGGAAAAGTGGAAGCACAAGGCGAAGGAATCCATACGCGCCGAGTTTGAGCAGCACCCCAGCCAGGATCATCGATCCGGCGGTAGGCGCTTCGGTATGCGCGTCAGGCAGCCAGGTATGGAAGGGCCAGACAGGCACTTTGAGCGCGAAAGCGATAACAAATGCCCAAAAAACGATCGTCTTCACCGTTGCAGTTGACACACCCATCAAGGTGCCATTAGGATCAAGAGATGTCCAACGCTGGGTAAGGTAAACCAGGTCATAATTTCGGAAGAGCACACCCAGAAGTTGAATCGCGAGAAGCAACCCGAGTGAACCCGCCATGGTGTAAACCATGAATTTTAGAGAAGCGTAGTTTCGGGAAGAAATTTTAATTCCGCCCCATAATTCCCGTTCGCCTTTTGGATTACCCCACTGGTTGATCAGGAAATACATTGGAACCAAGCCGATTTCCCAGAAGACGAAGAAGATGATCAGGTCGGCAGCCAGGAAAACCCCGAGCATACCGGTTTCAAGAAAGAGGAACAACATCATATATGCTTTTACGCGATCAACAATTCCAAAGGAAGCCAGGATCGCGAGAGGGGTAAGCAAGGTAGTGAGAATCACCATGGTGAGCGATAACCCGTCGATTCCCACGTGGAAAGTGGAGTGAATCGCCTCATACCAGATGTACTGTTCCTCGAATTGGTAGCCAGCCAGATTAGGATCAAAATTCATCCATAAGTAAACCGAAAAGATGAACGCGATCAAGCTGCCCCCGAACGCGGTCCATCGGATCGCTTTAACTTGGTCCGAAGGAAGAATCCAAACGATCATCGCCGTAAGTACAGGGAAGAAGAGAATTGTTGTCAGAAGGTGAGTGTTCAAGAAATCCATCGTTCCACTCCCGTTAGAAGAAATAGTACAGAAGAGCGGCAATCACAATGAAAGCGCTGACTGTTCCAAATAAATATGACTGTACCCGTCCGGTTTGCAGGTACTTAAGGACTTGTCCCTTTTGAACCAGCGCGGCTGTACCATCCCCGATCAATTCATTAATGATCGGTTTATCGAACTTATCTCGCAAAGTATTGCCGATTACACCGGTTGACCGAGCAAAGAAGTGAAGAATGCCATCAATCACAACCTGATCCATGAATGGGGTAAAGACCCCGGAGATCCAGTCTGCCAAGCGGTAGAAGGTCGCTGAATAAAGTTCATCAAAGTACCACTTATTCTGGAGAACAGGATAGAGTTTCCCAAAGGGATTTTCAAGCGGATCGGGTTGACCAGCTTTATAATCTTTGTAGACAAACCAACCGAGAGTCAAGCCGCCAAGAGCTACAAAAAGGGAAGTTCCGAGGGGTATCCAACTGAATTCAACGCTTTCAGGATGTTCAAGCAAGGTACCGCTAACAAAATGATGGAACCAGTTGGGCAAAACACCCCCCAAACCTGGGAAGTGTTCCGGTACTCCAATCCAACCAAATGTAACCGCAAAGAAAGCCAGAACAACCAGAGGAGTGGTCATCGTCCAAGTTGTCTCGTGGGCATGTTCGGCTTCCTTGGTGCGAGGTTCACCTAAAAAGGTCATCGTAATTTGGCGCATGGTATAGAAGGCGGTCATAAAAGCGGCTACCGCCAAGGTAATAAAAACAACCCATTGACCATGCCCAAAAGCGTCTGCCAGAATCTCATCCTTAGACCAGAAGCCAGCGGTTACCACCGGGAAACCCGATAGAGCAAGCCCACCGATCAGGAAGGTCCAAAAAGTAATTGGCATTTTCTTCCTAAGACCACCCATGTTCTTCATATCCTGTGGGTCAACAGAATGGTTACCTGTGTGCAAAATACCATGCTCCATACCATGAATCACCGAACCGGACCCGAGGAAGAGCAAAGCTTTAAAGAAGGCGTGGGTGATGAGATGGAAAGCGGCTGCCACATATGCCCCAATTCCAACCGCCGCGATCATGAAACCGAGCTGGGAAATGGTTGAGTAAGCCAATACCTTCTTAATATCATTTTGGGCAAGAGCGATGGTGGCTGAGAAAATGGCTGTAAATGTACCAATGAACGCCACAAAGGTCATCGTTGGAGTCAGCTCGTGCCCATGCCAACCCGCCGTAAGCAGGGGGAAGATTCGGATCGCCATGTAAACGCCGGCGGAAACCATGGTCGCCGCGTGAATCATCGCGCTAACCGGAGTTGGACCTTCCATCGCATCTGGAAGCCAGATGTGCAATGGCCATTGTGCGGATTTTCCGATCGTGCCAATGAAGAGCAGCAAACCGATCAGCCCCGCGGTGGAAAGACCGAAGATGGGAGTGATGGTTTCACTAAGATGATGCATGACTTCAGCGTTATAGAAGATATCCCGGTAATTAAGCGTTCCGGTTACAGAGTAGAGATATGCCAAGCCAAGCAGCATGAATACATCCCCAACTCTGGTTGTTAAAAAGGCTTTAATCGCCGCGTCCCGGGCGGAAGGTTTGGCAAACCAGAAACCAATCAAAAGATATGAACATAAACCCATGATTTCCCAACCGACAAAGAGGGTAAGCAAATTGTCAGAGACTACCAGGGTATACATTCCAAAAGCGAACAAACCGAGGAAAGCAAAGAATCGGGAATACATTGGTTCAACCGAAAGAACCGCATGGCTGTGTCCATGTTCGTCCACGATCGTAGCGCCATGCGGCGGTAATCCCATATGGTCATGATCGCCCTTTGGCTGGCCATAATTCTGGTATCCAACCGAATAGAGGAAAATCATGAAGATCGTAATCGCGACAAAGAATAATGTGACCGCGGAGAATGGGTCGATCAGGACACCAATCTTGAAGAATCCTTCCCCGGTTGGCAGCCAATTGATGGAAGACGCGAAGATATGCTCGCCTTCACCAAAGTGCTCCACCTGGATCGCGCTGAAAAACACGATCATACTTCCGATAAATGACAAGCCCGCGGCGGATACCCCGATCGTGTGACTCAGTCCTTTCCACTTATTGGTAAAGAGAATAATCAGAAAAAATGCCAAAAGCGGTGGAAGTGGGATTAGCCAGATAAGATTTTCTATCGACATTGTTTTACTCCTACCATTTCATCAGATCAAGCTCGTCGGCGATTACTGTCCTGCGACGGCGGTAAATTGAATAAACTAGTGATAAGCCAACCGCGACTTCAGCCGCTGCAACCGCGAATACAATTACAGCGAAAACTTGACCAGACATCACCGTCGGATCGCCATATCGCCAAAATGCGACGAGATTAACGTTGACCGCGTTCAGCATTAACTCAATGCCTAACAGAATGGCGATCGCGTTCCGGCGAGCTAAAACACCGAAAACACCAATACTGAAGAGCGCGGCGGAAAGATACAGATACCAGGCTAATGGAATCATTCCTACCTCCTATTTCTTATCCATGGCTACGTAGACCGCGCCAAGTAATGCCGCTAATAATAGAACTGACGCAACCTCAAAGGGCAGGACAAATAAATCTGGTGAGGTCAACGCGATTCCCAAAGACTGAATTGGATCGACACCTTCAGCCATGGGCGCGGGTAGCTTGAAAAGTCCATCCCACTTTGCCAGTAAAGCTCCGAGGGCAACCATCAATAAAGCCGCCACTCCGGCTGCCATCGGCCAACTCTTATTGATCTGTTCACTCGTATCCAAAAGTTCGCGGCGAGTGAGCATTACAGCAAATATGAACATGATGGCAATCGCCCCGATATAAACCACCACCTGGACCACCGCGAGAAAGCCGGCGTCTAAAAGTACATATAAGATCGCGACCCCAAATAATGTTGAAATTAACCAAAGAGCCGCGTGAACAAGGTTTTTACTGGTTGTAACCAATACAGCGGAACTCAGGATGAGGATCGCGCTCAGGATAAAAATAATCTGTGAAGCTTCCATTGCTTATCTCCTCACGAATGGGAATGGGCAGCGGATACGCTGACAGTTTCAGCAGCCGCGCGTTCTTTTTTGGATTTTGAGCGCAAGAATTCGACGATAACCCAACCAAGAATTACATTGATCAGGAACATCGAAGCAACATAAACCCAGTTGTTCAATCCTATTAATAATGGGTGTACAACCGCGGTAACGATCAAAAGCGCGAACGCGACTGGGGTAAGGAATTTCCAGTTGAACATGAGCATATGGTCAATACGGATACGCGGAACTGTATATTTGATCCACATGATTACCCAGTAACCGATCATCGCTTTGATGAGAAAATAGAAAACTCCCAGAATTGGGAATTGCTCGGCAAAAGGTCCATCCCAACCCCCGAAGAAGAGAATTGACACAAAGCCGCCGAAGGTAAAAGCGTGTAACAATTCCCCGGCATAAAACAAACCGAATTTCATTCCCGAATACTCAATGTGGTAACCGGAGACGATTTCGGATTCACCTTCATTCAGGTCGAAAGGAGAACGACCTAATTCGGCGATCGCCGCTATCAGGAAGAGCAACGCGCCCAGGGGAGACACCAGCACTAACCAATAATTATCCGCTTGGAAAGAGGAGATTGTGTTCATACTGAGGCTGCCCGTGAAAATCACAGGAATCAACAGGGCAACGATCATAGGGACTTCGAAAGAAATCATCGCCGCCACCTGCCGGAAAGCTCCCAGCAGGGCGTATTTATTGTTGGAGGACCAACCAGCCATGATGACCGATAAGGTACCAAGCGCGCCGGCAGCGACCAGATATAACAAAGCGACGTTTAAATCTACCCCGTAAATGTTATGGGCAAGCGGAATGATCGCCCACAAAAAAATCACCGAAGCCAGGGAAAGGATGGGCGCTAAATTAAAAACAAATTTGTCAGCGCCTTTAGGTGTCGTGTCTTCCTTGATGATCAGTTTGATGATATCCGGAAACGGCTGGAATAAACCAAAAGGTCCAACACGATTCGGTCCTAAACGACCTTGGAAACGCGCGACAACCTTACGTTCCACCCAAACCAACATGATATCCAGTACCATGGCGCCGGAAATGATGAGAATAATTCCCAAAAGATACAAAAGCACCTGAGCCAAACTGCCACTCAAGCCCAGACTGGTAAGGCCCGTCATCCACGACTTGTAAATTGTATTGATCGGATCAGCCCAAAACATTGATACTCCTTTATTAATCAACAGAAAGGCTGAATGGTAAACCCTTCAGCCTTTTCTATTTGGATTATAAATTTAGATCCACTCCAACATGCCTTTTCTCCAGACATAAGTAAGCCCGGCGATAAGGATGAGAATGAAAATCACACCTTCTACCACAACAAAATAATCCAGCGCGTTGATGGAAGCAGCCCATGGGAAGAGGAAAACAGTCTCAACATCAAAGATGAGGAATACCAAGGCAAAGATGTAATACTGGGCATTGAACTGCACCAAACTTTCACCAACCGTTTCAATACCACACTCATAGGTGCTTTGTTTGATCGGATTTGGCTTTTTTGGCGCTATCAGAGCAGAAAAAGCGATCGGCAGGATCGGGATTGCCAGCCCCACCAGCAGGAACAATCCTATGTACAACCAAGAATTCTGCATAGAAACTCCTTCTTGTTAAGACAATAATAGACATTTATGCCTCTGAAATTTTAACACATCAGAGGTTTATAGGTAACTTAACCTTGTACGTAATTTCCGTGATGTTTGTCACCAAATCAAGCTGGCATGTTTTGCTCAGCGGTTGAATATTTTAAGCCAAGAAAGCCCAAGATGAGAACATTACCCGATCCTGCGGCGATCCAACCTCTGGTCCACCAAGGAAACTCCAATTCGATTGGGATTCCACCGATCAATTCCGCTTCATCCACCTCGCTGGATTTCCGCAATGTGTAAAGCCATAACCTGCCAAAGACTTTGCTCCCCTTCACGGGCGTAAATCGCCAATAAAAAATGGCATCTGAATTCGAGCCGGATACTTCAATCACATTCCCTGATGGCACCACGCTCAGAGGCAATTCCACTCTGGCCATGTAAACCTGATAGGCAAGTACCTCAGATCCTCTCACCCGTAAAGTTATTACCTCATCTCTGCCTTCAACCGGCAGTTGGGGCACTGTAACTTCAACAATCAATGCGCTTTCAGTATTTATCGATCCAATGGACTCGTAAGTCATTCGCATAGTGTGCTGGCGGGAGGGCAGAATCCACCATAGAATTCCAAGAACTCCGATTAAAATTCCAGCCAAAGAGACCCAGAAAAACCAATTACACCCAAGTCGAAATTTCATTTAATGATTGTACAGTTTTTTGATTGCCTTTTCCCTTCTTTTGTGATGTTTGTCCTATTTATAAAAACAAACAATGATTGTAGAATCCAAACATAAGGAGATGATCAATGCCTATATATCCACCAGAACCATTTCGTATCAAGGTTGTTGAACCGATTCGCCTCATTACAGCATCCCAGCGAGCCAAAGCCATCCAAAAAGCTGGATACAATCCCTTTAAGCTTCGAGCGGAAGATGTATTCATCGACCTGTTGACCGATTCCGGTACCGGTGCGATGAGCCACCACCAATGGGCCGGCATGATGCAGGGAGATGAATCCTACGCGGGTGCCAGATCCTTTTACCGCCTTAAAGAAGCGGTGACAGATATTTTCGGTTTCCAACACTTCTTACCTACTCACCAAGGCCGAGCTGCTGAAAACATTCTCGCCGCCGTTCTAGTCAAGCCGGGTAACTCCGTTCCTTCCAATATGCACTTCGATACCACCGACGCGAATATCCGCGCCCGAGGCGGAGATCCGGTGAATCTCGTCATCGATCAAGCCTTCGAACCCGCCGTGATCCTTCCTTTTAAAGGAAACTTGGATCCACAGAAGTTAATTAACTTCATCGAGACAACCGGTGTTGAGAACATTCCCTTTGGAATGATCACCGTCACCAATAATGCTGGCGGCGGTCAACCGGTATCCATGGCCAACATCAAACAAGTTTCAGAGATTTATCATTCCTACAAATTGCCATTCTACATTGACGCGGCCCGTTATGCAGAAAACGCGTTTTTCATCAAACAACGCGAACCTGGTTATCAAGATCGATCGATCCGTGAGATCGCCCGAGAGATGTTTTCTTATGCGGACGGTTTCTGCATGTCCGCCAAGAAAGACGCCATCGTTAATATTGGCGGCTTACTCGGAACCAACGATCCCGAAGTCTTCCAGAAACTGTCCAACGAGCTCATTCTTCGCGAGGGTTTTGTATCGTATGGAGGTTTAGCGGGCAGGGATCTTGAAGCCATGTCCATCGGTTTGTACGAAGGGCTGGAAGAAGACTACCTGGCTTACCGATTAGGACAAACTGCTTATTTGGCAGAGAAGCTTAAAGAGGTCGGGGTAAAAATGATCGAGCCGACCGGCGGACACGCAGTTTATATCGATGCTGGCACCTTGTTATCTCATATTCCGCAATCCGAGTTCCCTGGACAGGCTCTGGTGGTCGAACTTTATCAACGTGGCGGAATTCGCGCTGTAGAAATTGGTTCCTTGATGTTTGCCCAACCGGATATGAAAACTGGGGAAATGGTATATCCAAAATTGGAATTAGTCCGCCTGGCGATACCCCGAAGGGTTTACACCCAGAGTCATTTTGATTTTGTCGCCCAGTCAATGGGTGAAATTGTTGAAAATGCCCGCGGTTTACGTGGCTTTGAACTGACATACGCGCCCAAATTACTCAGGCACTTTACCTGCGAATTAAAACCAATTGGGTAAGGTCAACTTGGCTCCTTTCGATGAATCAAAATCAACTGCCCGGCAATACCGGGCAGTTGGGCTAAATTTTTTCCCATCAAGTTGGATCACTACTCGCCTTCAAATGAACTGATCCAACCGCCCAGATGGTTGGCGATGGTTCGCTCCCTGCCCGGTAAACCCAAATCAATCGGTGAATTCATCACTTTCGCTTTGCCAGTTTCAGGATCCCGAATGACCAGGGTTGAAGATCCTCCGCCATCCATCAGGATCGCGTTTTCCCCTCCATACAGTTGCATCAGTTCGGCTGTCTCCTGGATGGTAGCCCCATTACTATAAAAAGGCTGTCTGCCATCCACCACAACGATGATCAGTTTCGTCCCACCGGAATCCAGCCCGACTGCCGTCCGAGGCGCGAGTGTACGATCATTCAGATCAGGGTTTACGATACCATTATGAATGAGCCAGTTCGTTCCGGAGATCGCGTTATAAACCTTGCGGATCGGTCTTTCAAAGGATGCTTCGTCCTTATCGGAAAAATAGAGTGGTATTCCAAGATCACCTCCATAGATTTCTCCTTGAGAAGCTGAAATCCCGTAAGGTTGTACGTCATCCAAGGCATGCGGGTAAAAATCAAATGGAAAATTTGAATGCCACGGGTGGAAAGCGTCTCCATTGACCGCGAAGGTAAGTTCATATTGATTCACGAATTCAGAAGTTTTTCGAGCATCCAACTGAGCATCCCCCCTTGGACGATCAGGGGGTGTCACGAACATTTCCACCCCTTTGCAGGTCAAATCAACGGTCAGGATATGGGCGATCATGAGGTTTGGAGCCCAATGTACTTTTCGGTAATAAACTGTACAAGGATAGTATTCCTCGCGCAATTCAGTGGGTAAGGGACGCCCCCAATAATAAAAAAGGACCAGAACCAAAAAAACGATCCCGATCCATTTGAATATTTTTATCATTTTCACCAGATCAGGAGGATGGATTTTCCTTTGCCATCATCTCGTTGAATGACCGGATTGAAACTTCCAACATGCTCAAATCGGGTTCACGAGTGGTAAATTTTTGCAACCAGAGATTGGGTTTGATGAGCGTCCGAACAAATTTCTTGTCCAGGTTGTTCGCCATCCAACGGATATACTCAAGAGAGATACCAGCCAAGACCGGGATCAACAAAAGCCGACCGAGAAATTGAATGGTCCAATGGTAATCGTGCAAAAATCCAAAAGCAAAAATAGAGACCACCGCCAAAGTAAGGATAAATGATGTTCCACATCGAGGATGTTCAAGTGGATACGCGGCAACTTTTTCAGGCGTCATTTCTGATCCAGACTCGTAAGCATTGATAGTCTTATGCTCAGCCCCATGGTATTGAAAGACGCGACGGATGTCTGGAATTTTGCCAATACCCCACATATAAACAATGATCAATGCCAGGCGAAAAACACCTTCGATGAAGTTCGCCCAGAACGAACTCGCGTTAAGGTAAGCCGCGAGCAGGTACACCAAGTATGGGATTCCATAAAACAATCCGATACTGAATAGCAAGGAGATCCCCAAGGTCATATAGAGCGCGGGACCTTCCAGTTTCTCGTCTTCACCGGTTTGAATATTGGCGGATATGGTCAGAGCCTTCATTCCCAAGCCAAGCGCGTCCCATAATAGAATTGATCCGCGAACAAAAGGAATTTTCGCGATACCAGATCGGTACAAGCCAGCAATCGGTTCAGTATGAACAACGATCTCGCCGTTGGGAGCTCGCATGGCAATCGCCATCGCGTTTCTTCCCCGCATTAATACGCCTTCTAAAACTGCCTGTCCACCGTAAGAAATTATCCTGTCTTCCATGTTGTGTATTATATGTTATCTTGAATAGTTGAAAAATTAAAGAAAAAGTGTATCAACGCCTGAATACCTTTATGGAAGGTAGGCAGGTGGATGTGCTCATTGGGAGCGTGCAAGTTGTCTCCGGGAAGGCCAAATCCGGTCAACACTGAACCCAGCCCGAGTATTTGTTGGAAATAACCAACGATCGGTATCGATCCTCCTTCACGTGGGTATAAAGGTTTCTTGCCCCAAACAGACTCCAAAGCTTTTGCCATCTGCGTCAACCCGGGTTGATCATTCGCAATAACGGATGCTCTTGCTCCAGATAGTTGTTTTAATTCCCATTGGATTGTCGTTGGAGCCTGGACATTTAAAAACTGCTTGAATTGCTCGGTAACTTTTGCCGGATCTTGATGGGGAACCAATCTACAGGAGATTTTTGCCATTGCCCAGGAAGGCAAAACTGTTTTTTGTCCTTCACCGGTGAATCCGGAGAGAATGCCATTTACTTCCAAAGTTGGTCTGGCGCCAAGTCTTTCAGCGACAATAAAATTTTTCTCGCCCCAAAGTTCAGAAACACCGAAGAATTTTTTATATTCTTTATCAGTATGAGGTAATGCGGCGAATTCTGCCCGATCTTGTTCAGTCATTACAAAAACATCGTTATAAAAGCCTGGCAAAGCGATGCTCCCATCCGGATTGTGCATTTTGGCAATCAACTCCGCCAGGGCTTGGGCTGGATTGTGCACCGCACCGCCAGCCATGCCAGAATGAAGGTCGTGATCAGGACCGTGCACCCAAAGCTCATAATATGCAATCCCACGCAAGCCTTTGGTCAGGGTCGGAAGTTCCTCGCCCAACATGCCCGAATCCGGATTAAGACAGAGGTCCGCTTTTAATAAATCCTTGTTTGCATTCATCCATTTTTCAATCGAGGGAGAACCAATTTCTTCCTCGCCCTCGAACAAGAATTTGAGATTAATTGGGAGCTTTCCGGTTTTGGTAATCGATTCGATGGCGCTCAGCGTCGCCACGACCTGACCCTTCATATCAGAGGTTCCGCGGCCGACCATTAAATTACCATTTCGAGTCGGTTCAAAAGGAGGGGAATTCCATAATTCCAATGGTTCCACTGGTTGTACGTCATAATGACCATAAACCAATACGGTTGGTTCACCAGGAGATTCGAGGTACTCAGCATAAACTACGGGGTGCAGATCAGTTGGCATTACCCGTGCGTTCTTCATCCCAATTGTTGTTAATTTTTCCTTCACCCAATTCGCGGCATTTGCCATATCTTTTGAATTATCTTTTTTGGTGGAAATTGAAGGAATCCGCACCAATTCCGCGAGGTTTTCAACAAAAGTTTCTTCATTTTTTCTGGCATAATCCAATGATTTTTGTAAGTGTTCATTCATAATGTCGGCTCCATTCTTGTTAATATAAATACCAGAATTCATTTTCCGGAAAAACAACACACAATCCACGATCCCAGATAAAACCCTCCTTCGGTTTTATTCCTCGAACGAGTAAATCAAGCCCCCTCAAGTTTGTCATAACTTCCGGGTCATTTTTTTCCTGCAGAAGGAGCGAAATAATAACCCTGTGTCTCACGCTTGACCTGAAATACGCGATCGAGACTGGATCGTCTTTACGGCTCTGGTCCAGAAATTCTGCCCAGAGTTTAAGCCTGTTTCGGATTTCTCTTAGAACTTTCTGATCCCAATGAACACGCCACTCGTCCCGAATCAGTTCTATCTGACGGGCAAATTCTCGGGCTTCGGATTGCTGATAAGCAGAAACGATCTTGTTTTCAAAAAGAAGATTGCCAATAGTCAATGGAACAAGGTCAGCGCGTTCCTGCCAATAAAGGGATTCAGAGAGTAAGTAACGCTCTAAATCTGGAATTGAGGTTAGGAGAAAGTCCTTTGAATGCTCATAATTCATTATTCACCGGTTTTACCCGATAGGTCAATGGTCTGTCGGGTTACAATATACCAATCACTGATCGTCTGGAACCGATCGCTCGTGTCAAACATCGGCGGCAACTGAGCGTTCCAGACCATGGAGTTAATTCCAAAACTATAAACGGGGTAATACAAGGGCAAGGCAGGCATTTCGTTATTGAATACTACCTGAAAATTTTTGTAATTTTTCGCTCGTTCCGCGTAATCCGGATTAATTCGGGCGCGTTCGATATATTCAGAAGCTGCCCGGTTCACCCATTGCGAATAATTCTGCCCGCTTGAAACTTCCGATTCATGCCAAAATGGATATGGATCTGGATCAGGTGTGTTATGCAGGTTAATATCAATCAAGGCGGCTTGATATTCTCGCCCTTCCAAGCGGTCATGGATCAAAATATCATACGGTAAGGGCTCCAAAATAACATTGATCCCCAAAACCTCCCAATTTTTCTGGATGATCTCCGCCAATCTTGTATGAAGTTCATCATCAGGATGGCTTAAGGTAAATTCAAGTCGATTTCCATCCAGATCAGATCGGACGGATCCACCGCTTTCCAAGATCAGAAATTTATTATCTTTTAATGTTTTGATTGCCGCCTCCGGGTCATACGGAACGGTAGTTAATTTTTCATTGTAGGCCCAGGTATGCGGAAAGATCGGTCCATTGGCGACGATGGCTTGCCCGCCGAGCACAGAACTCACCATGTAATCACGATTCAAACCTTGAAAAAGGGCTTTTCGAAATTCAACGTCCTGAAAAAAAGGAAGCTCAGGATCATTGAGGTTCAAGAAAATTAAACTTAATTCTGGCAGCCGAGCCGTGTAAACGTTGAGAGTAGGATCCGAGAGCGCCTGATTTAAAGTCGCCGAGGTGATCTGGCTTACACCTAAAACCTCACCAGCTTGATATGCCTGCCAGGCTGCTTCAGGAGTGCCAAAGTACTTGAAAACCACCTTGTCCAGGAATGGTTTCTTCCCGTAATAATCAGGATTGACGCTCAATTCAACCCCGGTAACTACCCCATCCGTAATCTGAAGGGTATCGAATTTATATGGTCCGCTGCCAATCGGATTTAAATTAATGTCAGCAGCGGGGAGTCCTGCCGCGGAAACCCCTTGCAACAAATGCTGAGGAAGTACCCCAAAAGTAAGGTAATCCAAGAATGGGGCAAAGGATTCTGGCAGAACAAATTGAAGAGCTTGATCGTTGAGTTTGTGGATTTCAATCTTTGACCAGAGGTCCTTGACCGATTGGGGAAACAGAGATTCAGGCGCTTTAATTAAGGAAATTGTAAAAATTACATCGTCCGCGGAAACAGCCTGCCCGTCATGCCATTTGGCATTTTTCCGGATGGTGAAATTGTAAGTTTTACCATCTTGTGATACGCCCCATGAGTCCGCCAGATCTGGAATTGGCAATCCGCTTGCGTCGTAACTTATCAGTCGGGAGTAGATCAATCGGTCAACATCCCGATCAGCCGAATTATTGAGATCCAGGAGCGGGTTCAACCGACTGTATGAGCCAATCAAAGCTTCAGTGTAAATTCCACCTTCTGAAGCTTGAGGCGCAAAGGCGACTTCTGTTTTTTCGGGCAACATCAACAAACCAGCCACTGAGATCGCCGTGACAACAAGAATGATGATTTGCCAACGTAGTTTAGTAAACATAGAAAAAAATAAGGCTGACTCACGCTCACATAAAAGCAAGCGGCAATCCGCCTTATCAGGATTCAAAGTTAGTTGAAGAAAATGGACAGAATTGCCAGTCCGAAGAAAACCACGCTCAAAACGATAGTTACATAGAATAAGGTTTTTTCGATCCCGCGGCGAACAGTATAAACCCCGCCTGTATCTCCACCGGTCAAGCCACCAAGTCCGGAACCTTTGTTTTGAAACAACACACTCACGATCAGCGCGAGAGAGATAATAATCAAACCAATGTCAATGAATGTTTTCATTCGAATCGTTTCCTCCAATAAATTTAACAGTAGAATTATACATCGGAATTCGACTGAAGTTGATATATTATTATACCTGAGGAAAAATGGTGAATCATGGAAGAAATTACAATCAGTTTGCATAATCATACAATTTATTCCGATGGGTCAGGCAATCATCAACGAGTCGCCCAGGCGGCGATGAATGCCGGTCTGGATGCGGTTATCGTAACAGACCATAACGTATTGGTTCGTGATTTTCAAAAATACTGGTATGCGGACGAAAAAAAGGTTCTGATGCTGATCGGGGAAGAAATACATGACCAGGCTCGCCAACCCCAGGCAAATCACCTACTGGTCCTGAATGCCAATGACGAATTAGCACAATATGCTCAAATTCCCCAACATTTGATTGACCAAGTTCAAAAAGCGGGCGGGCTTTCTTTTATCGCCCATTTGTATGACCCGGCTTGCCCTTCCATTAAGGAGGGTGATATCAACTGGTACGACTGGTCTGTAAAAGGGTTTTCAGGCATTGAATTATGGAATAGCCTGAGTGACCTTAAGATTAATAGTAGAAATTTTGCTGAGGTTTTCTTTCATGTGTTTTTTCCAAAAACTCTTTACAAAACTGCCTCAGAACAGATCATCAGCAAATGGGATGAACTTCTGAGCCGGGGAGAAAAAGTTGTGGCGATTGGAGGCGCGGATGCCCATGAGATTAATGCGCATGCCGGGCCATTGAAAAGGAAAGTATTTCCTTATGAATTTCATTTTCGAACGGTTACAACCCACATCCTCCTTGACCAACCCCTCAAAGAACTGGTCAAGGAAGACAATCAGACTATCATGGAAGCGCTATCCAATGGGCATTGTTATGTGGCGCTCGACCTTTTCAAAAGAGCTTCCGGCTTTCGCTTCACTTGCGAAGGCAACGAATGTATGGGGATGATGGGAGATGAAGTCAGCCCCAAAGGTACATTCACCTTTAAAATCAGCCTGCCCGAGATTTCGGAGTGTGTCCTCCTGAAAGATAGCAAACCGATAAGTACTTGGAAAAACAAGCATAATATCATTTTTCACGCAAAAGAAAAGGGTGTTTACAGAGTAGAGGTTTACAGAAAGTCAATTTTCGGAAGAAGAACAGCCTGGATTTATAGTAACCCCATCTACATCCGTTGATAATGTTTTTTTCAAATGTGATTTTTAATGTATAATTAGGTGACTGAAAAGTAGATCAGATCTTCGATCTGATTCTTTCCGTCGCTACAGGACCACCTTGGCCCGTGATAGTGACAATTCCAAGGAAAGGAGGAATCAATACAATGCGTAAATATGAATTGGTAGTCATTGTTCATCCAGATCTCGATGAGGCGAACTTTCAAGCCGTCGTTGAAAAAGTGACCGGTTGGGTCAGTGAGAGCGGTGGTAACGTCGACAAAATCGATGTTTGGGGTCGCCGTCGTTTGGCTTACCTCATTAATAAACAGCGCGAGGGGCAATATGCTTTGTTGCACCTAAGCATGGATCCTGCGGCTACAAGCTCTTTGAACCGCAATATTCGCTTTCAGGAATCTATCATGCGCTCAATGCTGACCGCTCTGTAATTCCCATTGTGGAAATGCCTTGAAATGGAGGTACCATGAGCATTGGTTTAAATAAAGTAACGATCATCGGCAATGTTGGCCGGGAACCGGAATTGCGCTTTCTACCTTCCGGAAAACCGGTCGCGACTTTTTCGGTAGCAACCAGCCGGCAATGGAATAGTTCGGATGGCGAAAAACATAACGCCACAGAATGGTTCAATATTGTCGCCTGGGGTAACCTCGCTGAAATCTGCGCCAATCATTTGGTAAAAGGACAACAGGTCTATATCGAAGGCAGGCTGCAAACTCGCAAATGGGATGATAAGGAAGGCATTAAACACAACACGGTCGAAATTGTCGCCAATGAGATGATAATCCTGGGCGATCGAAAAGATTCCGATCACTCAACACCCAATCCAGGTGACGGTGACCTATCAGAAATGGATGAATACCCTTTTTAGGGCTTTCATCAAATGAAATTTGGAGAAACAAATATGGAAAATACCCGTGAAAGATTTGAGCAGGGCGCTCGCGGCGGAGCCGCTGGCGGAGGCGAAAAGAAATTTTATTCCCGCCCCAAAATCTGCGCTTTTTGCTCAGACAAAAATATCGTAATTGATTACAAATCAGTGGATCTTCTTAAACGCTACATCACTGAGGAAGGCAAGATCCGACCTCGCCGCCAAACCGGCACTTGCGCCAAACACCAGCGCTCGCTTGCCGCGGCGGTTAAACAAGCCCGCCAAATCGCGCTTTTACCCTTTGTCGGCGGACAGAGAGAAGATTAATCTTTCTACTCCAAAAAGGCATGGCCCTCACCTGCCATGCCTTTTTATATAGCAAGGGAAAATTATGAGCGACTCAAAGCAAACCAATAAAAAACATATTGCCCATTTAGAACAAGTTCGCCGTCAGACTATAACCATTCGATGGATTTTTGGCTCGGTTGTAGGTTTAGTCTTATTGCTTCTTCTTTATGGCTATCTAAACACCACCGTCCTGGTTCCTTACAAAACGGTAGCGACGGTAAATGGCACGAAGATCAGCGCTTCCAAATTCCAATCGACTGTTAAACTTCAACGAATCAGCTCAATCAACACCTATACGCAGTATTACCAGTTTGCCCAGCAACTTGGGATTGCGGATCCGGTCAATGATCCTACTTTTGGGCAGGTGCTTACTGAGAACATGAATCTGCTCTCTAGTACAGACCAGATGGGTGAGTTCGTGATCGAAAAACTTATCAAGGAAGAATTGATCGCTCAGGAAGCCGAACGTCGCGGAATTAAAATCAGCGACGACGATCTGCAAGGATTTCTCAACGAAAGTTATAACTTTTTTCCAAGCGGAACCCCAACCGCCATACCGAGCGTTACTCCGTTTTCCACCAATGTACCCAATCCAACCTCGTACGCAATTGTAACCATAACGCCAACCGCAACCGCTCTTCCGACCGGAACACCGACAACGGTTCCAGAAGTGCCACCCACACCCACTCAAACCCTTGAGCCGGTACCCACTGAATTGATTCAGCCTACCCCCACCGCCGTAACCCAGGCTGGCTTCGATGAAATTTACAAAACACAAGTTGAGGATTTCAAACGGGAGGTTGGGGTCGACGAAGAGGGCTTCAGAACCTTGTATCGTGAGTACCTCCTTCGGGAAGCATTGATGAAGGATGTCACCAAAGACATGAAACCCTTCGCCGATCGGGTCTGGGCTCGTCATATCCTGGTCGCGACAGAAGATGAAGCAAAAGCCATTATCGCTCGATTGAATGCGGGTGAAGACTTCGCGGCAATTGCTGCTGAATTGTCCCTGGATACAAGCAATAAGGACCGCGGCGGCGATCTCGGCTGGTTTGGAAAAGGTGAAATGGTTCCAACCTTTGAGGAAGCGGCTTTTAGCCTTGAAATTGGAGCTTATAGCCAACCCGTAGGCACCGATTACGGTTTCCACATCATCCAGGTCATTGGACACGAAGAACAGCCACTCTCCGAGACGGAGTTTGAAAACGCGAAGCAGATTTTCTTCGATAATTATCTACAAACCTTGCGTGATGAGGCGACTGTCGTGATCAATGATATTTGGAAGACTATCGTCCCAACTGAACCTGCTCTCCAATAATAATCAAGTAAGCAAAAACGCCACCTGTACAGGTGGCGTTTTTGTTTACTTGATCACTAACTCAGTAAGCTTGAATTGATCCACATCGATCAAACCGAGATCGGTTAACTTCAAGCTCGGTATTACAGAGAGCGCCATAAAGCTCAATGTCATGAAGGGATCTTGCGCATCACTCCCCAACTCTTTTACCGCGGAGATCAATTCGTCATACTGTTGTCGAACAATTTTAATCGGCTTGTCAGACATCAATCCCGCGATCGGAAGCGGCAGGTTTGCCAGCACCTTCCCGCCGTCAACAACGACCATTCCACCTTGCATGCGGATAATTTCCTTGATGGCTGTTTTCATGGAATTATCATCCACGCCGGCCACCACGATATTATGATGATCGTGGGCAACAGTTCCAGCAATCGCGCCACGCTTCAACTTCAAGCCTTTGATCAAGCCAAGGCCGACATTTCCTGTTCCAAAATGTCGTTCAACCACGGCAATTTTGAGAATATCACGAGTTACGTCTGATACGATCTGTCCTCCAACGACGGTTGGCTTCTCTTTCAAATTCCTGGTCACCAATTGTTCCGGAACAATGCCAATCACCTTTACCTGTGATCCGATATTCAAACTCTCGGCGGAAATTTCAAAGTCCAATTTATCCATGCGTACATTGATCGTCCCCCGGGTTTTTGTATTCCTTGGTGGAACTTCATCCCAGACTAACATTTGTCCATTTTCAGATACCAGCCTGCCGCCATAGTACACCTGTTGGGCTTGGAGGTTTTCCAAATCAGAAAATACAACCAGATCCGCCCGCCGGCCAGGTACAATTGCGCCTCGATCCTTCAACCCAAAGTAGTTGGCGGGGTTGATCGTACCCGCCTTGATAACCAGCAAGGGATCAACCCCGGCGGCGATGGCCGAACGGATAATAAAATCGATTGAACCCCGGTCGATCAGGTCGTGAGGGTGGCGGTCATCAGTGCACAAACACACTCGATCGATAAGGTTTTGGTTAAACAAGCCTTTCAAAGCCGCTAAATTTTTTGCTCCGGTTGCCTCCCTAACGAAGATGGACATCCCCAGCCGCATCTTTTCGAGCGCTTCATCATAATCAACACATTCATGGTCAGAACCAACCCCCGCCGCGATGTAGGCATTAATTTCCTTCCCCGTGACACCCGGGGCGTGACCGTCTATTGGTTTGCCAGCGAAAGTTTTAATTTTTTGCAGCACCTGTTTGTCCGCATGGATCACGCCAGGGTAGTTCATCACCTCTCCCAAACCAATCACCCATGGATTTGTTAAAAGCGTAGCGAGATCATAAAATTCCAATTGCGAACCACTCGTTTCCATATTGGTAGCGGGAACACAACTTGGCGCGTCTACGTACATACTCATCGGACCGTATTTCGCGTCTTCGAGCATGAATCTGATCCCTTCAAGTCCCAAAACATTGGCGATCTCGTGTGGATCGGAAATGACAGTAGTCACTCCATGCGGAATTACTACTTTGGCGAATTCTCGCGGCGGAACCATTGAACTCTCAATATGAACATGGGCATCAATAAAACCGGGACACACAAATTTTCCTTGAAGATCAATTTCCCTCTCGCCCTTGTACCCGTTTCCAACCCCGGCGATCATATCATCATAGATCGCGATTTCGGCTTCGTAGATTTCGTGGGTAAGCACATTGATCACCTTCCCGCCGCGCAACACAAGATCAGCCGGGTTTGTTCCATTGGCTACATTGACCAGATTTTCTAATGACATTTTGTGATCCTTCCAATTTTAATTTCCAAATCGCTATGGTTGGTTACCTAATATCTCTTCACTGATTTCATCCAACTTTAATGAAATTTGCTGACTGGCTGAATCTTTGCCCATCGTGATTCCATAAATTACATCCGCGACTTGAACTGTATTTCGATTATGAGTAACGATGATAAATTGTGTCGATTTGCTCAATTCATCAAGCAAATCTCTGAAACGTCCCACATTGGCCTCATCCAGCATGGCGTCTACCTCATCCATTACACAAACAGGGGTCGGTGAAACCTTGAGCAACGCAAAAACCAATGAAATCGCGGTGAGTGAGCGCTCACCACCCGAAAGCAAAGAGAGACCTTGTTCCCTTCGGCCAGGTAGTTTAGCTTCGATATCAATACCGGTTTCAGTTAAATTATCCGGATCGGTGAGGATTAGACGTGCGGACCCGCCGCCGAACAAACGGGTAAAAATGGTCTTAAACTCCTCGGCTACTTCCTCAAAGGTTTTTGAGAACTCTTTGCGGGTTACATCATCCAATTCACGAATCACTTCTCTTAGGTCCAATTCAGCCTTGTTCAGGTCATCCACCTGTTCGTTCATGAAGTGAAATCGTTCTTTTACCGAACGATATTCTTGCTGGGCGTCCGGATTGATCGAGCCCATCCGTTTAATCTGGCCCCGTTTCGCGTTGAGAGCCTCTTCAAGATCGGAGGGAAGTTCAGTTACCAAAGGTAAAGTTTCTACCAATTCGCCCATCGGCAATGGCACCTCCCCGGTGATCGATTGTTCGTAATCAAATTGCACCAAGCCAAAATCTTCTTCAATCCGGCGTTTTAAATTTTCAAGCGCTTCTTCCTTGCGAGAAACATCCAACTGCAATTGTGAGTGGGTTCGTTCCACGGAAGTCAAATTACGTTGTGAATCCAACTCCTGACCTTGGAGATTGTTTTCTTTTTCTTCAGCGTTTCGCAACACCACTTCACCGGGTTCAAGTAAAGACTTCAAATGATCAAGTTTTTCGAGTAACCCGATCTCAGAACGTCTGGCATCTTCCGCCTGGCTCTCCAAATCCATGTTAAGCTGTTCGAATTCTGTCAGTTGTCGCTCGCCCGCTTCCAACTGGCTGCTTATTCGCTTAAGAATGGTGTTTCTTTCGGAGAGGCGCTGCATGGCATCATTCAAGGATCGATTGGAAACGCTCACCCTTGCCTGCCAAAGATTCAGGTTTGAGCTGGTTTCATCAATCGACAATCCAGCCATCAAACCATTTAATTCTCGAAGGCTTTCATGCTCCGTCGAAATTTTTTCTTCAACTTCCTCCAGGAGCAAACCGGTTTCAGTTTTATCCCTCTCCGCCGTTTTGATATCCTGTATAAGAGTCTGTTGTTCCTTGGTGTAAAACTCAACCTGGCGCAAGCTGGCTTCATAAGCCAGGGAGCGTTTGTTTTCTTCCTGCCTGTTATCTTTGAGCGAACTGTGCAAAGATCGTAATTCCTGTTCCTTGGTCAAGATTTCGGTTCGCAATCTCGTAACAATTTGATTGAGGTCGTTGAGATTTTGATTTACACCTTCAGCCTCAGCGGAAATTACGTTCAACCTCTCAATCAGTTCACGTTTTTCTCTTGGTCTGCCAAGCGCGCTTGCCTTGTTCACTTTCCCAGCAAAGATAAATCCATCTGGTCTGAACACCTCACCGCGCAGAGTAACAAAGGTCAGGTTTGGATTTTTTACCCGGAGCTGTTTTGCGGCTGAGCGATCTTCCACAATTACCGTTTCCCTAAAAAGATAATTCATGAATGGCTGTAAAGCGCTGTCTATCTTAACTAGTTCAGTTAATCTCCCAATCGCCCCAGCCATTTTGCCAGGATTGTTTCTCCCAGCAGGAATTTTAGGATCCATGGAGAAAAAAACCGCCCGATCAGTTGCGTCATCCATCAAGTGTAACGCTTGCTCTACAGCCTCCTCCGAGTCCAAAACCACAGAATCGAACATATCACCCAAAAGCGCGGCGACAGCGACTTCAAATTCCTTAGGAACATCAAGTGAGGCGGAAAGTAAGCCTCTTGAGCCGTTAAGCCGGTTTTGTTTGACAGCTTCAAGCAGATATTTGGCACCGCCTGTAAAACCGGTTAAGGAACTCTCGGCTTGTTCGATCATCTCCAGGTTCGCGAGAAGTTTTGTTTGTTCAGCGATCAGGGAATTCTTTTGATCCAGGAGTTCGTGCTTTCGATTTTCTAATCCTGATACTTGGTCACGCAGAGAGGTTATTTCATCTTCGGTTTCTTTCACCTGAGCTTCCGTGGCTTGTTGTTTATTTTTGGCTTCTTCAAAGGCTCTCAGTGCGGAATTACGAGTCTCCTCAGCGGTCGCGATTACAGTATCTGAATTTTTTAATCGTTCTCTAAAATTGGCGATCCGGGTTTTCAGTTCATTTATATGCGCCTGATGATTTGCCCTTCGATTATTGAAATCATTGAGATTCGTCCGGCTTGTATCAATTTTCTGTTGCAGCAGGGCACGTTCCAGATTCAAACCATCCAGGGCGATTTTCGCCTCAGACTCCTGCTTCTTTGCCTCTTCAACTTCCGCCTTGATCGCGTCAAATTCAACGCGGGCGTCAGCCTCCCTTTCCTCAGCGATCCTTATTTCATCTTTCAGGCGTTGGATCTCCAGCTCTGATCTTTGTTTGGTTTCGATCAAAGCCTTCTGGCGCTCTTCGAAAACGGCAATATCCTTACGAATCGTTTCCCGCGCGAGATTCAAGTCATTCAACTGGCGGGTCCAACCATTTACCTGTTCCCGGGAATTGATCAGGTCTTCGCGGGCTTTTTTAAATTGAGAGGTCATCTCTGAGAAAGAATCCCTGGCAGAAATGAGCAGATTGTCGTGGATTTTTAAGGCTTTTTGGGCTTCGATCAAGTTCCTTTGGAAAGTATGCCAATGATACCCATACCATTCCCTTAGGATCAATTTCAACTCATCCTGCAGAATCCGGTATTCCTCCGCTCTCCTGGCTTGGCGTTCCAAGCCGCGCAAACGCGGTTCGAGTTCCGCTAAAATATCCAATACCCGCTCGAGATTACGTTGGGTGGTTTCCAGTCGGCGGAGAGCCTCCTCCCTCCTTGAGCGGTACAGCCCTATACCCGCCGCTTCCTCAAACAATTTTCTACGATCATCGGCTTTTAACGCCAGGGAGGCGTCAACCATCCCTTGCCCCAGAATTGTGTATGTACGTTCTGACAAGCCCGAACGAGCCAATAACTCATTGATATCTTTCAATCGGACAGATTGGCCATTAAGGAGATACTCATTGTGTCCATCCCGGTGAGCGCGTCGGGTGACCGCGACCTCGGTAAAATCAACCGGAAGCCACCCGGAAGTGTTATCGAAGGTAATCGTCACACTTGCCATGCCTGCCCTTGAGCGTCTCTCAGACCCGGAGAAGATCATATCCTCGGTCTTTTTTGCTCGTAACAGGTGGTAACTTTGCTCGCCTAATACCCAGCGAAGTGAATCGGCGAAGTTCGATTTTCCGGAACCATTTGGTCCAACAATTGCGGTTATGCCATCCGCGAATTCAAAAACTATTCTCGAGGCAAATGTTTTATAACCATGCAATTCCAGGGATCGTAATCTTAAAGGCATCTTCGGCTAACTTTCCTTCTCTTCGATGTTTGTGTTATTGGTGACCGCTTCAAGCGCCTCTCTGGCAGCCGCGAGCTGAGCGGAATGTTTTGATGAGCCTTCTCCCCTGCCCCAAACCTCACCTTTGATCATCACTTCGATTACAAAGGTTTTTAAGTGTTCTGGCCCGGCCGAATCTACTGTGATGTAGGTGGGAATGCCATAACCAAGCGATTGCGTAATTTCCTGTAAACGTGATTTTGGATCAATCGTTTTAAATTTCTCCAGAATTTCGGTAGCCAATGGCAAAAGAAATGGGGTGATAAAACTTTGCGCCTTCTCAAGCCCCGCGGATAAATAGATCGCGCCAACCACGGCCTCAAACGTCGCGCATAATAGCACTTCTCTCTCTCGCCCGCCGGAAATAATTTCCCCTCTTCCAAGCCGCATCGCCTGACCAATTCCCAGCTTACGCGCTAATTCCGCCAGTGTTTCAGTTCTCACCAGTGAGGATCTTAGGCGGGTAAGCTCGCCTTCCTTCATTTTTGGGTAATGCCGATACGCCCACGCGCCGACCACAAAATCCAGAACGGCATCACCAAGAAATTCGAGTCTTTCATTATCAAATCGGGCATTCGGGTTTTCATTCACAAAGGAACTATGAGTTAAGGCATTCGTCAAATGACTCACATCCTTAATAAATTGAAGACCTAATCGATCCCGCAGTTGTTCGACTGTTAATTTGGCATCAACAAGATCCTTGCGATCAGAATTCATCCGACCTCTCCTTCTCAGAACCAAAAAACCGTCAACCCGCACCTTTGGTTACGGGCAGGCGGTTTGTTAGTTCCACATAATATGGTTGGATTAATTTTACTCGTATAATTAGACCAATTCCGCGAAAGAATTGCAAAAAACCTTAAGGTAGTAAATCACAATGAATTTCAATGAACTCGATAAGCACAAGATTGGTTTGGGCACCTGGCAATGGGGAGACAAATTAACTTGGGGGTATGGAAATGGTTACCAGGAAGATGACTTGAAATTCATCTTTACTGGATCAATTGAGTTAGGTTGCACCTTTTTTGATACCGCGGAGGTCTACGGCTCTGGGAAATCTGAGCGCTTAATTGGAGAGATGATCAAGGAAACGGGGAAGAAGCCCTTTATTGCCACAAAATTTTTTCCGTATCCATGGCGTTTTACGGTAACTTCCTTTGTCAATGCCGTTCGCCAAAGTCTTAAAAGATTGCAAATCGATCAGATCGATCTTTATCAAATTCATTGGCCAAACCCTGGTATTCCTTTTGATCTCTACGCCCGTGGATTCAAAGCTGCCAAAGAGGAAGGATTAATCAACTTGATCGGTGTCTCAAATTTCCATCAAAATCGAATGATGGCGGCAATTAATTCTCTCGATCGTTATGGTCTTACCCTTGCGGCGAATCAAGTTGAATACAATCTCATCAACAGATCGATTGAATGGAATGGACTATTGAACCGTTGTCAGGAATTAGGAATCAAGGTAATCGCCTATTCTCCGCTGGCGATGGGTTTTTTGAGCGGCAAGTATAACTCGCAAAACCATTCCAACAGTTATAGGGACGCGCGTTATTATCACCTGATAAATAAACTTCAACCGCTGATTGCCATTATGACCGAAATCGGTCATCAACACGGCGGAAAATCAGCTTCCCAGATTGCGATAAACTGGTGCAAACACAAAAACACGCTTCCCATCCCAGGCGCGAAAACCGCTATCCAGGCTGAAAGTAACGCGTCAGCAGTTTCCTGGGATCTGACTCCCGAGGAAATTATTTTGTTGGATGAAGCGAGTGAAAAGGCGGCCTTATGACTGAAAATAAGCTCCGCGAATTAGATCAGATTTTTAACCGGTTGAAAACGTTGGTTAGCAAATATTCACCCCCCTTCACTGTCAAGCAGAATACTGAACGCAATTATGATCTCTGGAGTATTAAAGACCTTGTCATCGAAGGCAGAAAACGAAAAGAAGTTTATTTCGCTTCGGTTATCATCCAGAAGAGCTATGTTGGTTTTTATTTTATGCCGGTTTACACTGATGAAGAACTCATCAAAGTATTTAAACCTGAATTGTTGAAATTAAAAAAAGGCTTATCCTGCTTTCATATCAAGAAGCTGGACCAAACCCTCGAAGAACAGATCGCCGATGCTTTGAAGATCGGTTATGAACTATATCTAACCCGAGGATGGGTCGATCCCAAATAGTTAAACATTTGTGCTATAATAGTGATGAAGCGATTCCATCGCTGAAAACCAGGGGATGCCTGGCTTCGACGGGGGAGGTTGGCTTCGAAATGCATGCCGAGAGGTGCCGAACTCGATAAATCAGCTCAAAAATTTAAGTGCCAATCGCACTTCCTACGCCGCAATGCCTTTAGCCGCCTAACAGCGCCAGGCAAAAACGGTCCGTTTCAACAGTGAGACGGCGTTCACCGGTATCGTTGATCAACCCGATCATCGAGTGGGCGAAACAAAGGTTGATTGCCGCTCCGCCATATCTCTAACGGTGCGAAAGAAGGCTTTCGGGTCTGAGAGGTAGGTTCTGGAAAAGCTTTGCTCCTCGCGCTTTCCAGGGCGACTTGAGCGATGAGCTACGCATGTAGATTTTTGATTGTCGAATCTTTCGGACGCGGGTTCGATTCCCGCCATCTCCACACCCAAAATGGGGCTTACTGCATGGTAAGCCCCGTTCTTTTTAAGCCAAAATTACTTTCAGTCTCTTTTCTCCTGATTGTTGGTTTATCTTCCTTGTCCTTGCAACTTGAACCGCGCATATTTATGATGAATGGTAAATTTTTTTACTTTGAAACGGTTAACAATTACCGAAACCGATGAAACAGATGATTTGAAGATTGAAAGTTTCTTCAGAATATTCTACAATTTTCATAAATTTCATTCACTATCGTTCATATCGAGGAGCACAGCATGAAAAGATCGATCCTTTATCTCATCCTGATCGGAGCACTACTTATTTCCTCCTGCTCAGCCAAGGAAGAACCGGTTGAACAGGAAAAACCAGTCCAGGATTCTCCCGTAGCAGGTATGGATGAATCCGCGGCAATTTCTGAATTGACTGACGTAAAGAAAGCGGTTGTCCAAATCGAATCCCAAGGCACCTTTGTTGATCCTGAATTCGGGTTGGTAGTTAACAATGCCGGTCGAGGATCTGGATTTCTCATTGATCAAGACGGGTTGATCGTTACCAATAATCATGTGGTTACCGGCGCGGCGCTAATCAAGGTATTCCTTGGAGATGAGACCTATAATGCCAAAATTCTCGGCTCCTCCGAATGCGCCGACCTGGCGGTGATCAAGGTCGAGGGTGGACCATTCGATTTCCTTGAGTGGTACGATGGCGATGTCTCAACTGGTCTTGAGGTCTACTCGGCAGGCTTCCCTCTTGGTGATCCGGAATTTACCCTTACCAAGGGCATCATTTCAAAGGAAAAAGCCAACGGCGACACGTATTGGTCCAGTCTCGATTATGTTCTTGAGCATGACGCCACCATCAACCCTGGTAATTCCGGCGGGCCGCTCATCACAAATGACGCCAAGGTGGTTGGGGTGAATTATCGTGTCTATAAGGAAGCGGGGCAGAATTTCGCAATCGATCATAAACTCAGCATGCCTGTCATTGATAAATTGATCGAGGGTGAGGATATTTACTCCATCGGGATCAATGGTTCGGCGGTGATGAGTGATGATGGCAGCTTATCGGGTATCTGGGTCGCCTCAGTGGAATCTGGCTCTGTAGCCGACAAGGCAGGCATCAAGGCTGGAGATGTGATCTACCAGCTCGAAAACCTTGTGTTGGCGACTGATGGCAGCATGAAAGATTATTGTGACATCCTAAAAACCCACGATGTGAGTGATACACTCAATGTCACGGTTATTCGCTACAACACCGGTGAAGTGCTCGAAGGTCAATTAAACGGACGGGAGTTGGAAGTCACCAGTAATTTTGATACTTCAACCGCCGAACAGGAACAAACCCCTGAAACTGGCAGCCTCAATGGGTCGGAAGGTTCCGCAGATACGAGTGGAGTAGCGCCGGATTTTTATCTGGAAGAGTTTGACGGCGATATTTCCAATTATTCTTACTTCGAATTTCATGAGCTCATCGATGAAAAGGAACCAAATCCTGATTACGCGCCCACCATCGAGGATGGTTACATCAACTTCACTCTCAATGAAACTGATAAATATGTTTATGTTTATTATTCGCCCTACTACTATGAGGATGTAGCGATCGGACTCAAAGCGGTTAACAAAGGCGCCAATAGCATAATGACATCCCTGATGTGCCGCTATTCCGATATTGGATGGTACGAACTAAGCATCCAAAACGATGGTTTATATTACATTTATGCCTATATTTTCAGCGATAACAGATACTACAACATCTACAACGGCGGTTCGACCGCCATTAACCAAGGTAAAAGTACCAATGAATACGCCTTCATCTGTAATGGGAATGAACTTACCTTTTTTGCCAATGGTAAAACTGTGAAAACTATAACCGATACCCGATTCAATCTTCCGGAAGGATCCGTCGGGTTTGGAGTATCCTCCCTGAGCGCGATTCCAGTCAATGTTGATGTCGAGTATTTCGAGATCGTTCAACCATAGAACGAAAATTTACTCGAAGTAGAAAACAGCGGCTGCCTTACCGGCAGCCGCTGTTTTCATTAATTCGACGCTTTGTTAACGTTATTCTATCATTCGTGATTTATATTTTAGCCAATACTTAAACAAACAATCATTGGAATTAAAAGTTAGGAGATTTTATGGGCAAGATCATAGGTATCGATCTCGGCACAACCAACAGTGTGGTTGCTGTGATGGAAGGCGGCCAGCCGACCGTCATCACCACCGCGGAAGGCGGCAGGTTATGCCCTTCTGTGGTAGGTTTTAACAAAAACGGAGAGCGAATGGTAGGACAAACTGCCAAACGCCAATCTGTAATTAACTCAGAAAATACGGTTTATTCAATCAAACGATTTATCGGACGGCATTTTAATGAAACTGAAACCGAACGCAAGATGGTTCCTTATACCGTCATTGAAGGCCCTTCAGATGACGTGCGTGTTCGAATCCCGGTAACCGGCAAAGACTACAGTCCTCAGGAAATCAGCGCCATGATTCTGGCAAAATTAAAAGCAGACGCTGAAGCTTATCTCGGTGAATCGGTTACGGAAGCGGTTATCACCGTTCCCGCTTATTTTAACGATTCTCAACGCCAGGCTACCAAAGACGCTGGTCGAATTGCCGGTCTCGAGGTTAAGAGAATTATCAACGAACCGACAGCTTCAGCTTTGGCTTATGGATTGGATAAAAAATCCAATGAGACCATTTTGGTATTCGACCTCGGTGGCGGTACTTTCGATGTTTCGATTCTTGAAGTCGGCGACGGAGTAATCGAAGTAAAATCCACCAATGGCGATACCCATCTTGGCGGTGATGATTGGGATCAAAAAATTACCCATTGGGCTGCGGATGAATTCAAGAAAATGGAAGGCATTGACCTTCGCAACGATCGCCAAGCCCTTCAAAGATTGCGTGAAGCGGCCGAAAAAGCCAAAATCGAGCTTTCTGCAATGATGGAAACTGAGATTAATCTTCCCTATATCACCGCGGACGCAAATGGACCAAAACATTTAGTTCTCAAGCTAACCCGTGCCAAATTTGAACAGATGACCGGAGATTTGCTCAGCCGTTGCGTTCATCCATTCGAAAACGCGCTCAAGGATGCCGGCTTACGCGCCAGTGACCTGAATGAGGTCGTTCTGGTTGGCGGATCGACCCGCATGCCTCAGGTAACTGATTTGGTCAAGCGCCTTACGGGCAAGGAAGCCAATAAATCGGTTAATCCGGATGAGGTTGTTGCTGTGGGCGCTGCCATTCAGGGTGGCGTGCTCGGTGGTGAGGTTCGTGACATCCTCTTGTTGGATGTTACTCCTCTCTCCTTGGGTGTCGAGACTCTCGGTGGCGTAATGACCCGTATGATTGAACGGAACACTACCATTCCTGTTAAAAAAACTGAGACCTATTCGACCGCCGCTGACAATCAAACCGCGGTTGATATTCACATCTTGCAAGGCGAACGATCCATGGCTGGTGACAATATGTCCCTCGGCAGATTCCGTTTGGATGGCATTCCACCGGCGCCAAGAGGCGTACCGCAAGTTGAAGTTACTTTCGATATCGACGCCAATGGAATTCTGCATGTAACCGCCAAAGACAAAGCCAGCGGAAAAGAGCAAAAGATTACTGTTACAGCCTCGACCAATTTGAATAAAAGCGATATTGACCGCATGGTTCAGGAATCTCAATCCCATGAGTCGGAAGACAAAAAACGCAAGGAATTGATCGAAGCTCGCAATAATGCCGATAGCCTGATTTACCAAACCGAGAAAGCCCTCAAAGACCTTGGGGACAAGGTGAGCAGCGGCGAACGAGGCGATGTAGAAACCAAAGTAAACGATCTCAAATCCCGCGTTCAAAGCGAGGATATAGAATCCATCAAAAAAGCGTCTGATGACCTTCAACAAACCTTCTTTGCGCTCAGCCAAAAACTTTACGGTCAGGAGCAGCCCGGAAATCAGCCCGAAGGCGGACAGAGCGCTCCAGGCAATAATGATGGTGATGTAATCGATGGTGAAGTGAAGGACGCCTAACCAGCTTAAAATTCCAATCAATTACAAGAAAGCGAGTGGGTTTCCACTCGCTTTCTTGTAATTGAAGTTGTTAGGTATAATTTTTGTCATGTTCAATATTCCCAAACAACTTTTTTGGACGATCATCGCCCTTTCAGTGGTATTCGTCCTCTTGTTGCTTCTTAACCTACCCCCAGTTTATTCAGCGGTTGCCCCACGGATTGACACTCTGAGAGGAAAAATCATCTATTACTTTTCTCCTCCCGAGGAGGCGGTGTTTGTTCCCTCCACTCCCATGGCGACTTTGGCTCCAACCGCGACTGGTTCACCTTTCCCTACAAATGAAGCGACAGCCGCGCCTGCCAGCCCCCCAACTCTTACGCCCACTCCATTTCCTCAGTTTATATCATTGGAGGGCGTAAAGTACGTTGACCAGCACAACCGCTGGAATTATTGCGGACCCGCCAATTTATCCATGGCACTCAATTTCTGGGGCTGGACGGGAAATCGTGACGATATCGCGGCAGAAATTAAACCTGGAGAGAATAATCTCAAACTTGATTTTATTCAACGCGGAAAAACTGACAAGAATGTAATGCCTTATGAAATGGTTGACTTTGTCAATGATTTTACAGAATTTAATGCCTTGCAGAGAGTCGGCGGAACGAAGGATTTGATTAAAAAGTTCCTCGCGAATGGACTCCCAGTTCTCATCGAAAAGGGATATTACGAGCGGGATTATAACGGAAAAATCTCCTGGTTAGGTCATTACCTTTTTGTAACTGGCTATGATGACAGTCAAAATGCCTTCATCGTGCAGGACGCGTATTTAAAACCAGGTGAGAATATCCTCTCGCCTTACGATAAGTTTGATGAAGGTTGGCGTGCATTTAATTATCTCTTCATGGTCGTCTATCCAGATGATAAAGCTTTACTGGTCAATGATCTCTTAGGGGAATATCTGAACGCGGACACTGCAAATCGGATCGCCTTGGAACGATCGGAAGTGGAGATCCGAGAGATGGAAGGCATGGATCAATATTTTGCCTGGTTTAACAAAGGCACAAGCCTGGTCAATTTGGCGATGTACCCGGATGCCGCCACCGCGTTCGATCAGGCATTTACGCTTTATAACAACCTTGACGATACCGAATACCAGCGTCCGTATCGAATGATGTGGTATCAAACTTCGCCTTACAAAGCATATTATTACTCAGCCAGATACACGGATGTAGTCGCGTTGGCGGACACAGTATTGAACGAAACAATGGACAAGCCAACCGCTGAAGAGAGCTTATACTGGCGGGCATTGGCTAATATCGCGCTTGGAGATTCTTTTAATGGCATCAAAGACTTACAAAGCGCGGTCTACTACAATCCAAACATGACAGTAGCGATCGACCAATTAAATCAATTAGGAGCGCCACTGATACCCTGATGAAAATTCTTCATTTCGCTGATGTACACATCGATCACGCTCAACATGGTAAGTTTAATACCCAGAGGGGTTTACACCAACGCGTGATAGACTTCGAAAAATCGCTGATCACCATCATCGATACAGCCATTTCGGAAAATGTAGATCTTGTCTTGTTTGCCGGGGATGCATACAAAGGTCGGTCGCCGCTGCCAACCTTCCAAAGGCTCTTTGAAGCTCAAATCTTCAGGCTTTCTTCCGCAAGGATCCCGACCATTTTGCTTACCGGCAATCATGACATGCCGAAACCACCCCGATTCGCCCATGCTCTCCAGGAGTTTGAAACCCTTAAACCTCCCTATATCCATGTCATCTCTAACTTGACAACAATCGGCCAATCCGAACTCGGAATTCCGGTTAATGTGATCGGCGTGCCTTGGATTTATCGAGATCGCTTCAAAGCGATGGTTCAGAAGGAATTTGATTCTAACGTGGACATTGACGATGAAATCGAAGCTCATATCGCCCGATTCATCAATCAGGCAATTGAAAAGGCAGATTCTGACATTCCTCTAATTCTCATCGCTCATGCGACCGTTACAGGCGCTAAAACAGGGGATGAGGTCGGCTTAACTCTTAATAACGAGTTGAAATTATCAGGTTCGCTCGTCAAGGATCCTCGCTTGGATTATGTCGCCCTCGGTCACATCCACAAAGCTCAAAATCTTAATGGCGCCGAACCTGAGGAGTCAAATGAAACTTTTCAACCACCGGTCATTTATCCCGGTTCCATCGAACGCCTTGATTTTGGTGAAAGAGCAGAGAAAAAGTATTTTGTCATCGCCAATGTCGAAAAAGGAAAAACCCGTATCCAATGGCAAGAATTAACCGGAATCCGCCCCTTTTTCAATATCAATCTTCAGATTGATCAACCCCAGGACATTACCGCATTAATTCTGGAAAAACTACCCCCGCCAGAACAACTCGCGGACGCGTATGTCAAAGTTAATCTCACCTATCCCGCCGAACTTAAAAACTCGATCGATTTGGCGGCTATTCGTGAAGCGGGTGAAAAGGCTTTCCATTTTCAATTTATTCCTTATCCCCAATACGGCTCCCGCTCCCGGCTCGGTGCGAGTGATGAAATCGCCCAGATGTCTGACCTCGAACTCTTCAAAAAATATTTGGAAACAAAATCTGACCAAAATACTCCCCAAAAAGACGCGCTGATCGAACTCGTCACTCAAATCATTTCAAAACATAATGGTGAATTGGATTGAACACACCTCGGTGGGTTTTTATCTCTCCCCATCTCGATGACGCGGCTCTTTCCTGCGGGGGATTGATCAGTGACCTTACCGCGCGCGGCGTTGCGTGCCTTAATATCACCGTTACCGCTGGAATTCCTGACATAACCAGGTCGTCGTCATTGATCGACGAGATCCAAAACCAATGGCAGTTGAATGATCCCGCCGAAGCGGTTAAGCTGCGAAGGGCGGAAGATATCAACGCCATGCGGCTTCTCGGTTGTCAACCAATTCACCTCAATTTCTTGGACGCGATCTACAGAAGTTCACAAGACGATGAATTTTATTACCAAAGCATTTATGACCCGATTCACCCTGATGAAAGTGGTTTAGCGGAAGAGATTGCCCGTTCGATTGCAGTTCATCTGAAACCTGATGATTTGGTGATCCTCCCGCAAGCCATAGCCGGGCATGTCGATCATGAAATCGTTAAAAATTCTGCGGTGTTTTTGGAGAACAAGCGTTTCTATTACCTTGATGTCCCGTATATTTTCAAAACCGATTTCGAAATTCTCAATCGTTTTACTTCCATAGAACTGTTTGTTCATTCGTTTAACCAAAAACATATCCAAAAATGGATCGAAGCAATCCAGGCTTATCCATCCCAGCTTAGCTCACTCTTCACAGATTCCATCAATCTTGATCAACAAATTATTGCTTATTATTCTCGTTTTAAGGGTATAATTCTTTTGCCTGAAGGTTCTTGAAAGAAGAACTTTTTCGTGTTATATTAGGTAACTAAATTTTAAGAAACTCATCAACGCATCTCACTCAATGGGGTGCTTCAATTCTTAATAAGGGTAAAACAGCTATGCCATCAAATTACTTGACTAAGGAAGGCTACAAAAAACTCCAGGAGGAGCTTGATTATTTGCGCAATGTCAAGCGACATGAAGTAGCCACTCGACTACATGAGGCCATGGAAGGTGGTGAGCTCATCGAAAACGCCGAATACGAGGCTGCCAAAAATGAGCAAGCGTTTACCGAAGGACGAATCCAAGATCTTGAATTAAGTCTTGCTACAGCTCAGATCATCGATGATGAAGAACATCGTATGGATCCAAGTCTGGTTCAAATTGGGGACGCGGTTGAGATTGAGGATCCTGAGGGAAATGTTGATAAATACATCATCGTTGGCGCCGCGGAGGCAGATCCGAGTACAGGGCGCATTTCAAACGAATCACCTTTAGGTAGAGCGATCATCAACAGACGGCCCGGTGATACTGTAACCATCGATGCCCCTGATGGTCAGTTCAAGGTTAAAATTTTAAAGACTACCTAAACAGTAGCGCGAGGTAATTTTTTACCCCGCGAGCGTTCTTTGAACGCAAGCGGGGTTTTTTTAATAACTTTACTTAAGGTATTTATAATGGCAGAACTAAATTCACTGGAAAAAATCAGACTCCAAAAAATCAAGGAACTCCTCGAATCGGGGGTAGATCCTTACCCTCCACGGTCTTTTAGAACTCATACTGCCCGGGAAGCAATCGCGCTTCTCGAGCAAGCGGAGAGCGCTCAAACCGAAGGGGATGACCTTCAAACTATCGAAGTTGCTGTAACGGGACGTATCCGCGCCATGCGTTCGATGGGCAAATTGACCTTTGCGCATATTGAGGACGGCACAGGCAAGATCCAACTCTTTCTCCGGGTTAATGAGATCGGACCTGACCGATTGGAGTTTTTTGATAAATACTTTGATATTGGCGATTTTCTCCAGGCCTCCGGTAGCTTAATGCGCACCAGAACTGGCGAAATTACAGTCCACGTCCATGATTTCAAGTTGTTATCAAAAGCTGTTTCTCCACTTCCAGCCGATAAAGACGAAAAACAACCAGACGGGTCCGTTGTCCGGCACGCCGCATTGGAAGACAATGAAATTCGTGCCCGCCAGCGTTACGCGGATCTGGCAGTTAATCCTGAAGTACGGGAAACCTTCCGGAAACGAGCCAAAGTCATTTCAAGCCTCAGAAATTTTTTAAATTCAAAGGATTTTCTCGAGGTCGAGACCCCAATCTTGCAGCCAATTTATGGTGGGGCTAACGCTAAACCTTTCACAACCTATCATAATCAACTCAAACAGGAATTGTATCTGAGGATTTCATTTGAACTCTACCTCAAACGCTTGTTAGTGGGCAACCTTGAAAAAGTGTATGAAATCGGACGCGATTTTCGGAATGAAGGCGTTTCTTTTAAACACAACCCAGAATTTACTCAATTGGAATTTTATTGGGCGTACGCGGATTACCTTCAGGTTATGGAATTAACTGAACAGATGGTTTCTACGGTTTGCAAAGAAGTGACAGGCTCTTATAAAATCACCTACCAAGGTCAGGAGATTGATTTTACGCCGCCCTGGAATCGAATTCAGATGCGTCAAAGCATTCTTGACCAGACCGGGATTGATATAGCTGATCACCTTACCGCGGATTCGCTCTTCAAGGCAATTCAGGCCAAGGGTTATCACCCGCCGGCAGGATCGACCCGGGGTAAATTGATTGATTATCTGGTCAGCGAATACCTTGAACCGATCTTGATTCAACCAACCTTTCTCTACGATTACCCGCGAGATATTTCTCCCCTCGCCAAATCCAAATTCGACGATCCACTCACCGTGGAACGCTTTGAGGTTTACGTGGCAGGATTTGAATTGTGTAATGCCTTCACGGAACTCAACGATCCAATTGATCAGGAGAGGCGCTTTATCGAAATGGGGCGGGATTATACAGCTGAAGATGAAGAACTCAACCTTATGGATGAAGATTATCTACGCGCCATGCGTTATGGAATGCCGCCAAACGGAGGCTTTGGGATGGGAGTAGATCGTTTGACGATGATTCTGACGGACAAACATTCGATCAGAGATGTCTTGCTCTTCCCTCATCTGCGAAGTGACGAACAAGAAAAATCTTAGTTTGTTGGCACTATAATGAACAAAAACCGCTTTGGTCGGCCCAGACCTGAGCGGTTTTTGTTAGGAGAATGTTTAACTCTTATTATATGGATGGTGTTTAATCTAACCTGAACGCCAGATTAGAAATAAATGAGAGTTTACCCTCTCCAAATCGTAAAATCATTCAGAATCGATCCACCTACAAATTCTCTCAAGATTGAGATGTCTGGAACTATTTCTGAACCTATCGGTAAAAACCAATCCAGAAAAGCCATCAGGCGTTTCGCCTCAATGTATTCTGGGGTGTTGTAAGGAACCTGACGCAAAAGGGGTTCGATGATCGGCTTGATCACTGAGGTTTCGTAAACCAGGGCCGAATTAAACATCACATCGGCGTTTTCCTGATATGGGAAAATATGCTTTTTCTCTGCCCTCTCCACAGAACCCCATCGAGTGATCGTATCCGCGGCTTTGTAACCTCTTTGAGCGTTATCTCTGATGATGCGCCGCATCAGGCGAGTATCTGTGGTCGAAACCCGATTTTGATTGTCAAGATTTAATTGAGTCAAAGCCGAGACATAGATCTTGTAGGCGTGTTTCGCGAGATCAGAATGGATCAGGGATGGGTTTAACCCATGGATGCCTTCCATGATAATCATCTGGTCGGATTTCAGTTGTACTTCCTCACCCGCTTCACTCATTCCAGTCTTGAAGTTAAATTTTGGAAGTTGTACTTTTTTACCCGATATTAACCCGGAAAGATGCTCGTTTAAGAGATCCAGCTTCAAGGCGGAGATTGATTCGAAGTCAAAATCACCTTGCCCATCCCTCGGAGTATCATCCCGATTTACGAAATAATTGTCCAATTCGATCGCGAATGGCGAAATACCTTTGCTTAATAACTGAATCGCGAGTTTCCTCGAAAAAGTGGTCTTTCCTGAAGAGGAAGGCCCGGATATAAGGATGATCCGATTTTGATCTTTCTTCTCAGCGATTTGCTGGGTAATCGCGGCAATATGCTGTTCGTGGAGTGCCTCCGAAACAAGAATTAATTCGCGGGTTCGCCCTTCAACGATCGCCCGATTGAGCGCTCCGACGTTCTCGACACCTAATTTGTTAAGCCATTGCCCATATTGTTGAAAAGTATTCAGCAATCGCGGATATTGCTTTACTGTATCGATAATGTAGGGATTTCCACGGCTTGGATAGCGGAGGGTAAATCCCCCATTTGCCAGGAGGATATCAAACCATTTTAAATATGATGTATTGGGTACCATGAAACCGTGTTGGTAATCCACGTAATGCTTTAATTTATATAAAGTCACCGTGTCTTTTTTCTTGTATTTAAATAATTCAACCTTGTCGTTAATGCCGATCTTTTGAAAATAATCAATGGCCTCTTCAACCAGTGTCTCTTGCTTGATAAACGGTAATTTCTCATCGATCAAGTTTTGCATTCTGGTTTTAAGTTTTTCTAATTTTGTTTCATCCAAAACCAGATCAGAACTAACATGGCAATGGTATCCATTGGGAAAGACAGAATGATCAACATGGAGGACAGAATCAGGAAAACATGCGCTGAATGCCGCACTCAGGAGATAGGTCAAGGATCTGCGGTAAATTCTGGCGCCGTCCGTTTCGCGGATCGTCACAGGTTTAATCTCAGATTCCTGGGTAATCTTGGTGGTCAATTCTTTTAAGGTATTGTTGATCACACAGGCGACAATCAGGTCAGATTCCGGATAATTGGCAGCCTGAATAAATTCCTCAGCCGAAGTACCCCGACTTCCCAAAAGGGTTAATCCATTGGATAGATGAACTTCAACGTTTTTTGAGGGAGTAACCTGTTTAATTTTCAATTTTATAAATGTCCTTCAAAAACTTTTGCCAATTGGACACATAAGTATCCCTGGGCAATTCGTTCAAGGTTATCGCCATTAATGTTTTTTCTAAAAAGGTATTCACTGGGGTGGAAATTCCCCGCCGGGCGCCTTCACTTACCACAGCCCCGTTGAGATAGCTGACTTCGCTTTTTCCACGCCCCGAGGTAAGATCGATGTGAAAGGATGGCATCTTGCCCCCCCGTCCGCCTCCAAGAATCTTACGGAATAAGGGCTGAGTAAGCCAGAGTGGAAGTCCGGTGGATGCGACCAACAGTTTGACCGGCGTCCCGGGAAGATCAACCGGCTTGAGTCCCATCGAATCCATCACCCGCAGACACTCCCGTAATTGATCCATTTCCACCCGGGTTAATTCCTTGTTGGAAAATATATCAGTCGGAGAAAGATCCAGGATCGCGGAGGAGGCGTTACCGATTAAATTGGTAAGCATCTTTGACCATTTCATTTCCAAAGCGTTATTGAACATCATCGGACGTAAACCGGCTAATTTCATCTGCTCAAATAACGTCGAGGAAATTGGATGTCCCGAAAACAAACCCACTCCCCGCAGTTTTTCCAAAACAATGTTCCCAACATCCAACCTGCCGATGGCTGAGGTCACGGTTCCGTGAATCACCCGATCCTCACCCACATAACTCGCGATCATCTTTTCGTTTTCAACTCCATTTTGCAGACACAAAATTGGAGGCAATCGGTTCAAGTCAGCTTTCATGCCTTCCAAAGCAGACTGGGTATCAAACGCTTTGAGAGCAAATATGACCAGATCGAAATCGTTCTTTCTCAAGGCATCTGAAAGAGATGGACTGAACTCTACTTCTGGTGGATGTAAATGAATTTTATTTCTGTCGAGGTCTGGATTTTTTGTGAGGTCGAGCAGGATTCCCTGATTCCTCAAACGATCAACCATCAAAGGTTGATCCACAAACACTACTTTATTCCCGACTGAGGAAAGGCTTCCGCCGATATAAGTACCGATTGCTCCAGCCCCAATCGAAAGAATTTTCAATTTCCTATCCGTTGCCATTGAATCTCGGGTCTTTCTGCAAGGTAAGACGTAAACCTTCCTGCAAATTTATGGAAGGTTTGAAGTTTAATTTTTGATTTGCCAGGCGGATGTCAGCCCGCATCCTTGATACACCTTTGAAGATATTGGTATTTCTGATCACATCAAGTTTCTTGCCAGTAATATTCGCCACCAATTCCACCAGCTCGTTAACGGAAGTTTCCACGCCGCTTCCGACATTGATCACCCTGCCGTTGATATTCGGCGCGGTCGAAGCGGCAACCAAGGCCGTGACAACATCATCCAGATATATGTAATCTCTGGTCTGGGATCCATCCGAATGGACAACTAATGAGCCATTTTTCAAACTCTGGTTTAAAAAGTAAGGAATCACTGGAGGATACGCGGGGGGTAGTTTTTGGCTAGGTCCAAAAGCGTTGAAAACTCTCAGGCTCACTGTTTCGATTCCCCAAAGGTTTCCTATCGTTTTAACATAATATTCCGCCGCGAGTTTGGAAACCGCGTAAGGGGATTGCGGATCGGGTACCAATTGTTCGTTCAGCGGCTGGGTTTCCTGATTGCCATAAATTGCCCCGGACGACACAAAAACAACCCTTTTTACGCCTACATCCCGCATCGCTTCCATTAACGCTACTGAGCCATTAACATTTACTTCATCATATTCTCTTGGATAATTGATCGACTCTTGCACTGAAACTCTGGCAGCGAGATGGTAAACACAATCTACTTCCTGCATTAAAGTCCATAATTTTGGTCTGTCATTCACATCACCCCGGGTGAAATGAACATCTGATGATATCGCGTTAGGGTTTCCTGAGGACAGGTCGTCAAGACCCCGAACCTGGTGACCTTCCTTGGCTAATTGATTAGAAAGCGCGGAGCCCAAAAAGCCAGCCGCGCCAGTGATCAAAAAATTCATTATTTAATTTCGCCTCATATCGTTGCGAAATTATAGCACCATTACATGTTGATTTCATTTAACCGGTCCAATAATCATGCCCATGGATGTTCGACCACGGGCATGATTATGAATTTCTTGATTTTTGTAACTATGGCTTATCTTCCTGTCCTTTTAAGATCAGGTAGATAAGAAGTTTGTTTTATTTTCGATACCTATGCGAATAATCCAACCACAACTCCATAGATGACCATATTGACCAGATGGTTGCCCACCTCAATAAAAAACACCGATGGTTTGTATCCCGCGAAAAGTTTATTAAGCAAATTAGCAGGAACGATCAAACCTAACCAGAGCATGAATCCGGTTAAGGCTCCTGATGAAACTGTAACCTTTCCTTCCGACATGACCGAGCTGAACAATGGGGTCAACATTGCTACAGTAGTCGCCATGATGAAGGAGGTCAAAACGGTTAACCCCATGATATAAACCATGGAGCTTTTCATTTCATCTGCCGATCGGGTTGTATTATCTTTTCTTTCCAGCCCGTTCCACCAGGTATTAAAGAAAACCTTGGGGCTATACCAAATAAACCCGCTAACGATGCTTAAAACCACCCCAACCAAAACTGCCCACCAATTAATCGTCGAATAATCCATGATAAATTCTCCTTTCACTACTTAATTAAACCATTTTTATCCGAATTAGTTTCGAATAAAATGGGCCGCCGTAAAGGCAGCCCATTGATTGATGTGTCAATGATGGTTCATCCAAGCTGACTTTGGGCAGCTTGATAACCCAATTCCAACGCTTTGTAATTACTTGGTAATAAACGATGGTGACGTTTCGGCAAGTGAATTTCCAAAGACTTCTTCACATCTTCAAGGCTAAGTTCTGGTAGCCGATAGAGAAGCGCTCCAACCATGATCATGTTCATTAATTTTCTATCGCCCAATTCCTCGGCAATCTTGTTTCCATCGATCAATACCTGAAAAATATCCTCTCTCACAGGACCTCGATCAACCATGGAGGTATTGACAACCAGGACGCCGCTTTTTTGCACCAAAGGTTCATATTTATCATAAGACGGGAGGTTTAATACAATTCCCGCGGAGGGGTTTGCCACAATGGGTGACCCGATCTCCTCGTCGCTCAATACCACTGTACAATTGGCAGTACCGCCACGCATTTCAGGTCCATAGGAAGGGAACCAGGTTACTTCCTTGCCCGTATCCATTGCGGTATAAGCTAAAATTTGACCAGCAAATAAAACACCCTGTCCACCAAAACCGGCAACAATAATCTCTTTTTGCATCGTGGCCTCGTCAAATCCTCATGTCGCCTACGGCAAGGCTGACCTTGTAATCACCAAGTGGGAAAACCGGAACCATGTGCTCCTCGACCCACTGCATTGAATCAACCGGAGAAATGCCCCAGTTTGTTGGACAAGTGGATAACAGTTCGACCATCGCGAATCCCAGGTTCCGTCTCTGAGTCTCAAAAGCGATGCGGATTGCCTTTTTCGCCTTGCGAATATTGGCAGGATCGTGAAGTGACCTTCGGACAACATAACTTGCACCGTCCATTTTCGCGATCATTTCACTCATCCGAATTGGAAAGCCCTGAGTTTCAACATCCCGACCAAGTTGTGAGGACGTCGTTTTCTGTCCTGGAAGGGATGTTGGAGCCATCTGCCCGCCTGTCATCCCATAAATCGCGTTATTGATAAAAATCACGGTGATGTTCTCTCCACGCGCGGCGGCGTGCATGATCTCAGCCATTCCAATCGACGCGAGGTCACCATCCCCTTGATAGGTATAAACAATATTGTTTGGCAGTACCCGCTTAACTCCAGTGGCCATTGCCGGAGCACGTCCATGCGGGGCTTCCACAAAATCGGTTTCAAAGTAATGGGAAATGAAAACGGAACACCCAACTGGAGCCACACCAATCGTTCGATTCCCAATGCCCATTTCATCAATCGTTTCAGCGATCAGCCGATGAGCCACGCCATGGGTACAGCCTGGGCAGTAATGGGTTGGGGTTTCAGTAAACGAGTGACTACGCTCGTAAACAATATTTTCAGATTTCACTAAAGTAACCATAATCGCCTCAATTTTCTCCTACCATCCGTTTAAGCCAGCTTTTTCTCGGATCGTGGTCGATCTTTAAATCAGAATTGATCATCCTCTGAATCTCATGTTCGATCTCTTCAGGGAAGGGTACAAAACCTCCGGGCCGTCCGTAAAATTGGATCGGGAGTTTGTTGCCTGTGTACATCATCACATCGTCAAGCATCTGACCCATATTCATCTCTACAACAAGAATTCCCCTGGTTTTTTCAGCCAATTCGCGTAAACGATCCTCTGGGAATGGGCTTAAGGTAATTGGGCGGAACAAGCCAACCTTGATCCCTTTCTCCCGGAATTTTCTGACCGCCGAGAGCGCGACCCTTCCGGATGTGCCGAAACCAACCACCAGGTATTCCGCGTCCTCAGTGGTATATTCCTTGAATCGAACCTCATTCTCCTTGATCCGATACCAGTTTTTAAGCATCCTTAAATTGGCAACTTCTTCATCATACGGTTCCAGATAGATTGAAGACAAAACTCGCCTTTCTCGTCCAGTCTTGTCACCCCCCACTGCCCAATCATGCGCTTTGTGTTCCAATGGCCTCATTTCTGGTAGCTCCGCCGGCTCCATCATCTGACCAATCGAACCATCCGCCAGAACAAAAACCAGGTTGCGATACTTCTCTGCCAGATCAAATGCCAGAACCGTCATGTCAATCGCTTCTTGAACAGACGCGGGAGCAAGGACGATCGGATTGTAGTCGCCATGCCCGCCTCCCTTTACAGCCTGATAATAATCACTCTGAGCCGGAGCAATATTTCCGAGTCCCGGACCACCGCGCATTACATTAACCAAAACTGCCGGGACTTCAGTTCCCGCTATGTATGAAATTCCTTCCTGCATCAAAGATACGCCCGGACTGGAAGAGGTTGACATGACCCTTGCTCCGGTACATGCCGCCCCGTACACCATATTAATTGCCGCCACCTCGCTCTCCGCTTGAACAAACGCCCGCCCCAACTCTGGCATACGCCGGCTGAGATGTTCCAACACTTCGGTTTGCGGCGTAATTGGATAACCAAAATACGCTTCCAAACCTGCGCGAATCGCGGCTTCCGCGATTGCGACGTTGCCTTTGATTAATTCCTTTGCCATTTATTAGATCTCCTGTGATCTCCTGTTATAAAATAAAAAAGCGTAGGGGTCTCCTACGCATACTACTTTTGCACCTCTCTATATACGGTAATCGCCGAATCAGGACATACAACGGCGCATATCGCACAACCAGTGCACCCATCTTTAAAAATGTGAGCAGGGTGGTATCCTTTTGGGGTTAATCTTGAGTTATCTAACTCCAGCACCCCTTGAGGGCAAGCCGCAACGCACAATTCGCAACCTTTACAATATGTGTCCGAGACTTCAATCCAGCCAACGGCAGCCATTTATCATCTCCAATTAAATTTATTTTTCGAACCCGAATCCCATTATCAACTGTATCAAATCCACTTGTTAGTTAGTAACATCACTTTTTCGGATAACAATCGTCATAATTCGATCACCAATTCCATTGTACAGGATTGTTGATACCAACTTCAAGAAAGCTTTTTGGCTCGCCGACGGAGGGTTGATTTATTCAACGGGTATAATCAAATTCGATGAGCAGACTGCTTAAAAATTCCAAATCCTCCATCCTCCTGTCTCTAATCTTTCTGGCGGGGACGATTTATTCCATTTATCTGGTCTTTTTATCGCCCCAATCATCCTTGAGTTTTTCAAGTCCCAAGTGGTACCTCGTTGTATTTGGATATTTTCTTATTCAAGTTGCCCTTCTTGCCCATCAAATTTATCAGGAAAATTTCCAACCTTCCAAACTGCAATTACCAGTGTGGTGGAATACCAACAAGGTCTTTCAGTTCATCATCCTCTTCGCGGCCATCGCTTCCTTAGGATTCGTACTTAGTTTGCCCTCAATGGCTCGCCTGATTACCAACACCCTGAATAGCATTTGGCTGAATTTCCCAATCGCCTTGATTTTGACTCTCATAATCAAGATTCTTTCTTTTGAAGGAAGTGCGGGGAAAATTGATTTGTTCGACCTCCTCAACGCGATATTCATTTATTTGGGGTTATTTATCGCCGCACCATTCCTCTCGTTCTATCCCGTCATCTCTCGCTGGATAATCGTTGGAGCGTCTCTGATCGTTATCCTGGCTTATTCAAAGTTTCGGATTTCACCCAAGGCAATCCAATTCCTGAAACTTCCATCTCGCCAAAACACCCTCCTAACCATTCTTTTTATCGGCGCCGTAATCTTTTTTTTCAATAACAGTATTCACGGTCTGCTTACAAGCCCATCCATCATGGATGAGGGAGCCTATTCCATCAAGGGTTATCTCTTTGCCAACGGGGAGTATTTTCCATATCAAGATTACGGGCCCTGGACCAATAAAATGCCCCTCTCCTTTATGATTCCGGGCTGGATTCAACAATTCTTTGGTCCAAGCCTGCTCGCAATTCGGGTGGCGGTATTGGTAATGCAGGTAATCATCGTCGTCAATCTCTTCATCCTTGGTAAGAGGCTTTTAGGATTTCGCGGGGCAGTATTCGCGGTCAGTTTATTCGCGTTCAATCCTGATCTGCCAAGTTTTTACAGTCAGGGAAATACTCAGATCGTAAGCGCTTTTCTGATCTCGCTCATTTTGGTTCTCACATTGGGGAAGGAACGGAGTCAGATCAGCCTGCTGGCAGGTAATTTCACTGCGGGCATCCTTATGTTAGCTCGGGAAAATATGGCTCCCTTCGTTGTCTTCCTGGATCTTTATCTGATCTGGGAGCACGGTTGGAAAAGAGCCTTACCCTCCGTTTTTACCGGTGCGGGGGTATTCATCATTGGACATGTCTATTACTGGCCAGGGATTTTGAAAATTTGGGCAAAATGGATGCCCGAAGAAATCACGCCATTTCTGGATGAATACAGAAAAAAAAGCGGCGGAAAATTAATGTGGAAAAAAGACGGACGGAATACCGACTTGCTTACCAGCCTGGGAAGTTTAACTCAGGGAATCAGTAGTAACATCGTGAACATGGTGGCGGCATTCGCCCTACCATGGTTGGTTAAACCTTGGCGGGAACTCCTCAAAAACCCTTTATTTAAATCTTATTTATTTCTGCTCGTATCCACCATTTTTCTGACGATGATTCATGCCCTGGTAACCCTCAACGATGGAACCTGCGTTTATTGTTTTTCAAGCTATTTATCCTTCTTTACACCGATCGCCATCACACTATTGATCCTCTCGCTCCGTATCCTTGATGAACAGCCATCCAAATTTAACCTCGTGATTTACCTCTCTTTAATTGGAATCTTCTTCGTAAGCAAATGGTTCGATTCACGCCAGGCACTCCGTTGGTTAACCCAAATCAAAATCACATCCATCCATAACCAAAGCGGATTTCAATTTCTCAGTGATGTAATTCAGCAGAATTTCCGAATCGATTATGAAACTTCAAAGATTCTTGTTCCGGTGGCTGGCGGGATTCTCACCTTCCTGCTTTCGTTGATGATTCTTCAGTGGCTTCGGAAAAGATTCACTTCGCCTGCCTTCTCGCTAAGATCTCTCCCGCAAGCAGTGCTGGCATTCAGCATTTTTCTCCCCTTCATCACCAACCTGGTATTTTTCTACACCAGACCAGCTGTTTGCGAATCCAACATTCCCGCCGACTACGCCGCCGCGACCCGCACTGTGGGCAGCTTGATACCGAATGGCGCAAAGGTTTACTGGTTAGGCGAGTCAACCGCGATTCTGCTTGGACTTGATAATCAGTTTTATCCTCAACAATTTAATGAGGGTTTTAGTTTTAAAGTGGGCAGTGTAGACGATCTCGCCGCGCGGTATGGGTTTTGGAATGAAAATCTTGCCAAATTATGGTCTGAGGATACAGATTACATGCTGATTGAGGAAAACAAAATGCACAACCCAATTTTGCAAAATGTCGATTTTTCACATTTTCAAGAAATCGGTCAAACACCATTGGTGAACGGTTGTGACCCAAGTTCGTATTATCACGTTTACAAGAATCTTAAATAAGCTAAAAATTCCTCAGGACCATGAAACCTCGATTTACCAGTTTTTTATCGGTATTTACATTGATTTCCATCCGACTCAGTTCCGTAACAGCCGCGCTGAACCAGCGCTTGTTCCCCCAACTTTTTTCACCAATCGTAACATTTAGAGCGGTTTGCCAATTTTTAAAAAAAAACCATAAATCCGCTCTCCAGGAATCATCCTGTGAATCAGATTTTTTGGTAAACGCGCTTTAAAATCATCCAAATCAAGTTCCTGTCTGAAATTTGTGAAGAAAACCAAGCCCTCATTTGTCCAATCTTTTACCTGGTAACGCAGAATATTGGCGACCCAAATTCCTCCGCTCGGATTACTGGTCCCCTCCAGCAGTATGCCGCCTTCGACCATCCCTTTGGACATTTCAGCCCAGGCGAGGTTCACTTGATCTTCTGGGTATTGGCGCAAAACGTTAAACGCGCGAATCAACCGGATGGTTTCCCCTGCCCGCAGCGGGATATTAAAACCTCCATGTCTGAATTCCAGCCATGGATTTTCAAATACTTTCGCTTTCTCAACCCTCTCAAGATCAATTTCAACGCCGATTATTTTCAATCGAGGATTGACCTTCCAAAATTTTTCCGCGAGCTCAAGAGTTGTAACCGCCTCAAATCCATATCCAAGGTCAACAACAACGCTTTCCGCCTGAGAGGTGATTAAATTCCGATCATACAAGAGCAGGAAATGATCCGTCTGACGCAAACGATTTTTGGTGGTTTTTCCGCGAGTGATCGTACCGCTCGGTTTTTTTGATCTTATGTTTTTCATAAATTAAAAAGGCTTATTCATTCGAATAAGCCTGCATTCAATTTGGTTAAACCTAATCCCTACGTCTGCCAATCAAGGTAACATAATAAAAGATTTGCAGGATCGCGGTGACTAATGCCGCTACATAAGTTAATGCTGCCGCGTTTAAAACCGATTTGACTCCACCAAGTTCATCACTTCGGTTGACGATTCCTGAATCCGCCAATAACCTTTTTGCTCTCGCCGAAGCGTCAAATTCAACCGGTAAGGTCGCCAACGCGAATACCGCGCCCAATGCGAAGAAAATCACCCCTAACCAGGCAATCTCGGTGAAGTTAATGAACAGACCAATCATGATCAGAATCCAACCAAGATTTGAGCCGATGTTCACCATTGGAACCAACGCGCCTCTCAACCTTAGAGGGAAATAGTCATCCGCGTCTTGCATCGCGTGGCCAAGTTCATGGGCTGCTATAGCCAACGCGGCGACGGAAGGTTGATTTGCCACGCCCTGAGAAAGATTGAGGGTTTTGTTACGCGGGTCGTAATGGTCAGTCATCTCCCCGGCGATGGTATTAATCTTTATTCCGTACAAACCGCCCGCGGACATCAACCTTTCCGCCGCTTGCTGCCCGGTTAACCCGGAGGTGGCTCGCACCTTACTCCATTTTGAATAAGCGTGTTTAACGTACCAGCTTGTAAATCCCATCAGAATGAACGCTGGGATCATGAACATCAAATAATCGAAACTAAACATCATTCTCGCACCTCTCTCTTGAACTTTGCCTTATGGCAAAATCTTTAACAATTCATCAATGGCAGCTTCGAGTTGCGGATCACGCTGAGCGGCATGATCTTCCTCTGTTAACTCCACTACAAGATCAGGCTCCAATCCTTGTTGATGGATGGTGCGCAGGTTTGGGGTCAACCATTTGGCGACGGTAATACGTACCGCCCCCTGGTCATCACTCAGCGGAGTCCAGATCTGAACCGAACCTTTGCCATAAGTTGTTACACCAATCAGTTTCGCCCTTTCATAATCTTGTAAGGCGCCAGCGACAATTTCTGAAGCCGAAGCGGTACCTTCATTCACAAGCACAACCATCGGAATGTCCAGAGCTGTGCCGCCTTTGACAGCCGAATACACATCATTATCTCGGCCGTCACCGTACTTTTCGTAGACAATTGGACCTTCACCGATAAACTCGGAAGCGACATCCACGGCGGTCAACAAGTATCCGCCGCCATTATTGCGCAGATCCAGGATTATCCCTTGAGCGCCTTTCGACTTTGCGTCGGCAATGACTTCGCGCAATTCCGCGGCTGTGGTCTCACCGAAGGTGTTTAACATCACATGGGCAATATCGCCATCCAGAATTTCCAATTCAACGCTTGCGATGGTTATCTTCCCACGAATTATCTTAACTTCAAATGTCTCATTCTCTCCTTCCCGAAGGATAGTTAAGAGAACTTCCGAGCCGGCTGGTCCAAGAACTCGCTGGCGGACGATTTCAGGATTAATCCCGGTCATATCCTCGCCATCGATCTTAACGATCATATCCCCAGCACGCAAGCCCGCGGCTTCTGCGGGAGAATCTTTGATTGGACTGATGATGGTTAGGTAATCGCCGCTCGTGTCAACGTACGCGCCGATTCCCTCGTATGCCCCAGATAGTGATTCATTCGCGTGAGCGTATTCTTCAGGATCCATATAAGAGGTATGTTCATCGCCCAGAGATCCAAGCATTCCATTGATCGCCCCGCGCATCAGAGCGGTGTCATCGACGGGCTGATCCACGTAATCTTTGTGAACTAACTCCCAGGCTTCCCAAAATGGCTTGAAGAGTTGGGCAAGGTCTTGCGGTGTCGCTTCTGTTGAGCCTTCCGGCATGCCAAGGGTGATATTTCGCAGATCGGTATTATTGATCAGCGCTGAAAGTGAGCTATATTGAGCGAAATGCCCCACTACTACTCCACCAGCGAACGTTGTCAGTAACAATGTTCCGGAAAGTAATAGAATCGCAGTAATTTGTAAGAATCTTTTCACAAATACCTCCAGAGTACTTGTTGATAGTAGCATAAAATTTTCAGTAATTGAGTGAAGAATATAGAAAATTTATTTGAATAATATATGAGCCCAAGCAAGGAAAATCATTTCGGAAGTTTCTTTACCTTTTCATTGAGTTCCTCAAAACTCTGATCTTCTTTTTTCCATGGGTTGGCGCTCTTGCTCATGTTTTTAAACACGTCAAGTTTGATGCTTTTAGAACCTCTAACCATTCCAATCATCAATAAATTGGAACCGCCAATGATCACAACAACCAACGCAATCACAATCCAGATATTATCGCTCATAATCATTAGCTCCTAACAATGCCGGCAATTCCCGCCAGTTTTCAATCCGAACACATTCGGTAACATCAGCGTTTTTTTCACCAAAAAGGATCGAAAACATACCGAATTCAGCCGCTGATTTCACATTCTGGACAAGATCGTCAACAAAAACGCAAGTTTTTGGGTCATTAACTTCCGCGATCCGCATCGCGATTTCAAACGCTTCTTTATTTGGTTTGCAGCTTGGCTCCAGGTCATGAATATCAATCACCCCATCAAAGCAGTCCTGAATCCCCAAAGCGTCCAATACTCGCTTCGCGTGCCCGGCATCGGCGTTGGTAAGGATAAATTTCTTAACCGGAAACGAGTTCAGAACCTGCTTTAATTCCGGGTCAGGTTTAAGGTATTTACTCAGATCAATGTCATGAATCACCCGGAAATACTCCTCGGCGATCTGCGGATAATTGGCAAGAAGTCCTCGATATGTAGCCCCATATTGGCGCATGTAACCGCCGGTTAATTCCCTGGCGCGCTCATTTGATACCCCAAGTTTATCCGCGACAAACTGAAAGATCCGTGATCGAATTTCATTCCATAGCCCGGAATTATTCGGATACAAAGTATCGTCTGCATCGATGAAGAATGCGTTTATTTTCATGATCCAAATTATATCAGCCTCGCAATTTGGAAAGGTGCTTTCGTTTATAATTTTTAATATGTCCATTCATCATCTGTCTACCGAAGTTGCCTCACAAATTGCCGCCGGGGAAGTTGTTGAACGACCGGCATCCGTGATCAAGGAGTGTATTGAGAACGCAATTGACGCGGGAGCGACAATGATCAACGTTCGGGTGGCAGAAGCTGGTAGATCGATGATGGAGGTAACTGATAATGGCGGCGGGATTCCATTCGATGAATTACCTCTCGCGGTTGAAAGACACGCCACAAGCAAGTTGGAAAAGATTGATGATCTTTTTCAGATCAGTTCGCTCGGCTTTCGGGGAGAAGCACTGGCTTCGATCGGCTCGATCGCACGTTTAACGGTGATCTCACGCCAAATTGACAAACCGAATGGGGGCAAGTTGGCGGTTGAAGGCGGTGAACTTATCTCGCATTCGGCTTTTGGTTGCCCTATTGGTACGTCCATTCGAGTTGAAAACCTGTTCTACAATGTCCCAGCCAGGCTGAAATTTCTGAAAACAGATGTTACTGAGCGGAGAATGATCGATACGGTCATCGCGAAATATGCTGCTGCCTATCCATCGATTCGCTTTCAGTTCTCTGACGATCGGGGCAGGGAATTTATTACCAGCGGCAACGGGGATAGGCGAGCGGTTTTAGCGTCTCTTTTTGATGTGGAAACCGCGAAACAGATGTTGGAGGTGATTTCGGAAGAAGATGACTTCAGGTTGCAAGGCTTTATCAGTCCGGCGCACATCTCACGCTCAAATCGGAGGGAAATCACTTTTTTCATCAATGGCCGTTGGGTTGCCGATACACCTCTTTCACAGGCGGTGATGCAGGCTTACAACACCTTTATGATGGTTGGCAGGTATCCGATCGTAAGTATGAATCTTTGGTTGGAACCTTCAAGTGTGGATGTGAACGTTCATCCGACCAAAGCTGAGGTCAGGTTTAAAGATCAAGATCGGGTTTTCAGCTTTGTCCAAAGATCAATCAAGCGGGCTCTCTTTGCCTACGCGCCCGTTCCTTCCTTTCCTTCGACCCAGCGATTTTGGGGGAAATCGGAGGGTGTTCCAAATTGGTTGGAGAATGTCCAGGATAACCGAGAAAATAACCGTCTCGAATGGGAAATTCCGCATAGCGAGGAAGCTGAAACTCATTTTCAGGCGGATAATCAATCAGAAACATCTTCAGAAAATTCTTTTGAAGAAAACGAGATCCCCCAAATTCGACATTCCATGTTTCGTCTGATCGGACAGGTTGGGGCTACCTATATAGTCGCTGAAGGTATCGATGGAATTTATTTAATCGATCAACATGCCGCGCACGAAAGAATATTATTTGAACAGCTCATGCGCCAATTTTCGATGCGTGATATCCCCTCCCAGGCTTTGTTAACCCCCTCAATCGTCGAGCTTTCCCTGGCGAATTTTGAGCTTGTTTCCAGTCAAATCAATTTTCTATCTAACATCGGTTTCGAAATTCAACCGTTTGGAAGCACCACTTTCCAAATAAGAAGCATGCCCGCCATCTTCGCCCATAAAGATCCGGCAATTGTGATCAACAGCATCATCGAAGATTTTGAGGAGGATGAAACACCTCTCCAAGCCGATGTTGAAGCAAGGATTGCTGGTAGAGTTTGCAAACGAATGGCGATTAAGGCTGGACAGATCCTGGGTCGGGAGGAACAACAGCTCCTCCTTGACCAGTTGGAAATATGTGAAAATCCAAGAACCTGTCCGCATGGTCGTCCAACTATGATCCATCTATCTGTTGATCTTTTAGAAAAGCAATTCGGACGCAGAGGCGCGATTTAGTGAAAGGAAGAACTTCGTATGAGATCAATTTGGCTCGAAAATAATCAACTCTCGCTTCGTGAGGTTTCAATCGATCTACCGCCTGATGAAGCTCTGATCAAGGTCAGAATGTCCGGTATTTGCGCGACTGACGTTGAACTCGTTAAGGGTTACTATCCTTTTGCTGGCATTTTAGGACATGAATTTGTTGGGGAGGTAATCGAACTTGGAGACCAAATCAAGGACCAAACCCAGTGGCTGGGGAAAAGAGTGGTTGGTGAGATAAACGTTCGCTGCGGTTTTTGCCGAAACTGCCGAAGAGGTTTGGTAAACCATTGTGAGAATCGAACAGTACTTGGAATCGCTGGTCGAAACGGGGTTCATGCCGAGTTCACAACCCTTCCTTTACGAAACCTGGTCCTGGTGCCAGATTCGATACCAGACAAATTAGCGGTTTTTACGGAGCCGATCGCGGCAGCTTGTGAGATTTTTGAAAAAGCCCATATCAAACCATCTGAGCGGGTGCTGGTTATCGGAGCCGGAAAATTTGGTTTGTTGATCGCTCAGGTTCTCCGCCTTCTGGGAAGCGATTTGGCTGTGGTTGCCAAACATCGATCACAATTTGAGATCCTTGAAAAACTCAACCTCCCGGCGATAAGTGCGGAAGAAATTTCAAAAATGGATTACGACGTCGTTGTTGAGGTAACCGCTTCACCAGCCGGATTTGAACTCGCCCGATTCGCCTTACGCCCTGAAGGCAAGTTGATTCTAAAGAGTACTTATAAAGGCAATATGGAGTTGAATATGTCTTCCGTGGTTGTGGATGAGCTACACATCATTGGCACTCGTTGCGGACCATTTCCTCCCGCCTTACGTCTCCTGGATATGCGGGTTGTGAACCCACTGCCTCTCATCGAAGAAGTCTTTCCATTGAAGGATGGGCTGGAAGCGTTTAATAAAGCGATTCAGCCAGGAACGTTGAAAGTTCTGCTCAAACCTTGATCCGTGGTCGGGCGGACAGGAAAAATACAGCGGATGAAAGTGCCTTGATCCAGAAGGCTATTTACCTCAATTTTACCGCCATGGGCTTTTACGATCTCACTGCAAATTGAGAGTCCTAATCCGGAGCCAGTTACTTCTCTTTCTACGCTCTTTCCTCTATAAAAACGCTGAAAGATGCGCGGGATCGCTTCACTCGGAATTCCCATTCCATTATCCTCGACCTCAAACCACCAGACTGCCTCGTCCTGACCAAAGCGGACGATTACCCAGCCATGCTCACGATTGTACTTGATGGCATTGCTGATCAGATTGATTAAGACCTGAGTCATCTTATCCCGGTCAACAGCTACCAAAGTCCGTGAAGTAGGAACGTCCTTTTGAAGAGTGATTCCCCGGCCATCCGCGGTTAACTGGAGCGTTTGGAAGGCAGTATCAATGATCTGCTCGATGTCTATCTGGCTCATTTGATATCTGGCACGTCCAGAACGCAATCGAGCCAATTCCAAAAAGGAAGTTGCCAGATCATTGAGCCGCTTAATTTCGTTGTTGATGTTACCAAGTATGTTTTTTACTTTTTCTTCCGGCATATCTGGTCTGGAAATCAGATAAGTTGCCGTTCCGATGGAGGTGAGCGGGGTTCTGAGTTCATGAATAAATTCAGCCATCAGGTCAGATTGATGAAATAGTCGGGAATTGATGATCGCAATCGTCGATTGAACGGCTAATGCTTCCAACAGCTCGACGTCAGTATCAGAATAGGAACCTGAAACCCGATCTACAGCCACAAACACACCGATCAGTTCCCTTTTTGATAACAAAGGCACCACAACCAAATTCCTTACTTTTCCAAGATCCGCTGGTTTGATCCCGTACTTTTCCGAGTCGCTGATTACATCATTGATCCTGATGGTCGTTTTATTGGCAATGATCTTGCCCGAAACCAGGTTTAATAAAAAGGAAAAATCGATTCCTGGGTCATCCTGATTTTTTCGAACATGGTAATAAAACTGTTCTTCCGAAGGATCATACAGCGCGATCGAAGCCGCGGTTGAACCGGAAACTTCCCTCGCCGCGGATACAACCCGATTAAGCAGAGTGTCCATATCTAAAGTTGAAGCGAGATCCCTCAGGATCGCGATCAGCTTTTTGTAACGATCTAATTCAGACTCTGTCAAAATCAACTCATTTCTCGGCTTGGATTGTACAACCTTATTTTATTATATCGAATTAGCAACATTGGTTTTCCAAAACCGGTTCAGTTGGAACTGTGGTAAAATCGCAATTCACGCTCCCGTAGCTCAGTGGATAGAGCACCGGCCTCCGGAGCCGGTTGCGGCGGTTCGATCCCGCCCGGGAGTACTGCTTATTTTTTGAGCGGCAAAAATACCTTGAACTCGCTCCCAGGCATGATCAATTCATCATAACCCGGACTTTCTGCCCATACCCAGCCGTTATGAGCCTGAGCGATCGCTCTGGTCAGCGCCAATCCCAAACCCAATCCGGAGCCCATAAATTTTGTCTTCCCTGAGGAGTGAGTGTTGACGCGGTCCTTCCGATAATAAAACCGGGTAAAGATCGCCTCAAGTTGATCCTTCTCAATACCGACTCCCGAATCCTTGACCGTAATCAAAAATCCGTTTTCCTCTTTCCCTTGCCTCAATGCCATCTGCCATTTTTGAACCCGAATCCTGATCTCGCCATGGTCAGGAGTGAACTTGATCGCGTTCTGGATCAGATTTAACAGGAGTTTCCAAATGGATTGATTGTCTACCATGGCTTTTTCTTCGGTGAGCACTTCAACCGTCACCTTTAAATCCCGTTCCTGAATTGGTACCGAAAATTTCTTGACAATCTCCTTGCAAAGCCTTCCAATTGAAATGCTCTCCTGGTTGAGAACTGGCGAAACAGTATCAAACCTTGCCAATTCAAAGAGAGAATCAAGAATTTCTTCCTGTTTTAATACCCCCATGTAAACGCCATCCAATAATTTTTTCTGAGACCCGGAAAATTCGCCATCTTCCATTAGGATTTCGACATATCCGCGGGTAACCGTGAGCGGAGTACGCAGCTCGTGACTGGCAACACTGATGAAATCCGATTTTATCTGCTCCAGGTTGTTGAGCTCTTTAACGATCGTCTCAATTCGATCGTGACAGGCTTCCACTTCAGCGGTCTTTTCCTGTTGAGTCACCTGAAACGCCAGGGAAACAAGTTTTTCCGTCAGCATTTGTCCAAAAATGGTTGCCTTATCGTTTAACTCATCCAGCTCGGCGGCCGTATTTTGGAGACACAACAACCCTATCAATTGATTCGAGATTAATAATGGGAATATCAGCCAGTCAGATGAAATTCCCTTAAGAATTTCGTTTGAATCTTTCAGAAACACCTTGGCAGGCTGCGGAATTGGTTGGGTAGGAATTTTGGTTTTTCGGAGGTTGTGGTGATCGATCCAGATCGTATTTTGATCACCATTGGATGCCAGTGGAGCCAGCGGACTGGTCTTGATCAGGACTAATTTTGAGCTCAAGAGTCCTAAAAATTCTGGTAAACCAGTTTCAATGAAAACCGAAATCTCACCCAATGTGCTAAAACTTCGCAGTTTACCAATCAAAACGATCAGTGAGTTCAACTCAGCCATTGAAACTTTGGTCATAAAATCTCCATATTTGATGTCAATTCAAGTATAAACCTTCCTCCGATCCAGTCATTCAAAATTCTCATTGCGGTTCCATTTCAACTCCCTTCATTAACCTGCAGATCCTTAGCCAGTTTTCAGACTATAATTTTCTCAGATTTGATCATTCACCCAACCAGCGACAAATCATTTCGGAGGACAATCATGCTCAACTATCCGCCATTTGAATTTCACCTCTCGAGAAAGACCCGCGACAAGTACAAATTTGACCGGATTCTTTTTTCTTCTGATGGAAAAATTATTTTGGCTGATTATTCCAATGCCCGAAAATTTGTGGAAATTATCGCGAAGGTTGATGGAATTGCGCTGCCAGCTTCCGACATCTTCGCTCTTGGATTAATCGATGAATCCTTACACTTGATGACCAGAAAATATATTGAAAAAGATCCCGGTGTAATAAAACGAACCTTAGCCAGACTTGAAGAAAGCAACGATAGCTCCCTCGAACGGGTTCAGTCTGCTTTTCTTTGGGAATTTCCTCCGCTGATCGTCTATGATGGACTTCAAACAGCCCAGGAATACTTGGAAGGCAAGACCGCGGGGTTAACCAATAAAGAGATTCTTTTCGAGGAGATGCTGCTTATACGGATCACCAACCTCAACCCCGCAATTAAACCTTATCGGGAATTCTTTGATGAATCAGACTTAATTGCAGCCGGTTATCCATATTTAATGGAGAAAGCTTTCTCCCTTCTGGATCAGAGTGATAGCTGGGGTGGTGATGGAAGTAAAGGTCTTTCCTTAATCAACTTGCTCCGCTCACCGGCACTCGCGTCTCCCAATTCATTGGCGGGTCAGCTTGATTACATCCTCGAACATTGGGGAGTGATTCTTGGCCCTGATTTCATCCAATCTCTCCTGCGAGGTAAGGATCACATTCTGGAAAATCGAATCCGCGCCAATTTTGAAGGCGGATTTGCGGGAAGCGCGCCGGTCATTAACTTCACAGCTACAAGTGAGGAGGAATCCGAAAGATTCAGCCAGGATAAAGATTGGATGCCCAATTTGATCCTTCTGGCAAAGAATTCGTATGTCTGGTTAGACCAACTTTCCCGCTGGTATGGAAGGGAAATTCGGACCTTGGATGCCATACCTGATGAGGAATTGCTACGGCTCGCCGAGGCAGGAATCACTGGCCTTTGGTTGATCGGTCTTTGGGAAAGAAGTGTCGCCTCCCGGACAATCAAACAAATCATGGGTAATCCGGAAGCCGTGGCATCCGCTTACTCACTTAAGGATTATCAGATCGCTGAAGACCTTGGCGGTTGGCAAGCACTGGAGAATTTACGCGCTAGAGCCTGGCAAAAAGGGATCCGACTTTCCGCCGACATGGTTCCCAATCACATGGGCATCGATTCTGACTGGGTAATGAACCACCCGGAATGGTTTTTAAGCATACCGAATCCTCCCTATCCTAATTATTCATTTCAAGGCGTTGATCTTTCCGCTGATCAGCGGGTTGGTATCTTTTTAGAAGATCACTATTATGACCGATCTGACGCTGCCGTCGTATTTAAGCGGCTTGATCGTTGGACAGGTGAAAGCCAATACATTTACCATGGAAATGATGGAACATCCATGCCCTGGAATGATACCGCCCAGCTAAATTTTCTTAAAGCTGAGGTCCGCGAGCAAGTAATTCAAACCATTTTGCACGTCGCCAGATATTTCCCGATCATTCGTTTCGATGCCGCCATGACTCTCGCCAAAAGGCACATCCAGCGCCTCTGGTTTCCCGAACCAGGCAGTGGCGGGGCAATTGCCTCGCGGGCTGAATTTGGTTTAACCAGGGAGCAGTTTGATAAGGCGATCCCGATTGAATTCTGGCGTGAAGTGGTCGACCGGGTCGCGAACGAAACTCCCGATACCCTTCTACTGGCGGAAGCCTTCTGGATGATGGAAGGGTATTTTGTACGTACCTTAGGAATGCATCGGGTTTACAATTCCGCCTTCATGCACATGATGCGGGATGAGGATAACGCCAAATATCGGGCTGTGATTAAAAATACCATTGAATTCGATCCCGAAATCTTAAAACGGTACGTAAATTTCATGAACAACCCGGATGAAAAAACTGCTCGGGAACAATTTGGCAACGGAGATAAATATTTTGGTGTAGCAACTTTGATGGCTACCCTGCCGGGCTTGCCAATGATCGGTCACGGTCAGATAGAAGGATTTTTAGAAAAATATGGCATGGAATATCGGCGTGCCTACTGGGATGAGATCCCCGACTCCGGTTTCGTAGAACATCATCAACGTGTCATATTTCCGCTTTTCAAAAAACGTTATCTTTTTGCTGGAGCCTCTGATTTCGAATTATTTGATTTTTACACTGACGAAGGTGTTAATGAGAATGTCTTTGCGTATATCAATGGCAAGCAAGCTGAAAAAGGGCTGGTGGTTTACCACAACAAATACGCCCACACCAGCGGTTGGATTAAAATTTCCGCCGCTAAAATGGACAAGACAGACAACACGCTCAAACAAAAGAGTTTATCGGATTCCCTCAATCTGAAATGGAACCTGATCGAATTTCTGATCTTCAGGGATGTGAATTCTGGCTTGGAATTTATCCGCCCAGTGAATGAGATCATTGAGAAAGGTCTGTTCTTTAAATTACACGCCTACCAAACTCACGTCTTTTTAGATTTTAGAATCGTGGACGACCTCAAATGGAAGCAAGTCGCCGACTCCCTACAGGGATCAGGTTATTGGTCAATGCAAGCCCGCTTCGATGAGTTATTTACTGAAACAGATAAAGGAAACAATCCGCCTGAATTGGCGGAAATCTCTGAATCGTATGTCGATCAGGAGCCGATTCCAAACCCGCCTGACGAACTCGCCGCTCCTCTTGAAGCAAATACCGATTCCCCGGAAACCAGTCAAAATGCGGAAAACAATTAAAACTGGAATTTTTGGAGGCACCTTCGATCCACCGCACAACGGGCATCTGACCCTCGCCCAAAGCGCTTTGAATTCGCTTGGTTTGGATGAAGTCGTTTGGATGGTAACTCCGTTACCTCCCCACAAGGGGGATGAACAGATCACCGCTTTTCATCACCGCCTGGCGATGGTTTACTTGTGCGTGTTGGAATACCCGCAATTTAAAGTCAGTGATTTGGAATCACACCGGGAAGGTCCCCATTACACCCTGGACACGATCCGCCTCTTCAGACAAGCTTCCCCTGAACGCGAGCTCACCTTGCTCATCGGCGGCGATTCTCTTACCAATTTTCATTTATGGCATCAACCGAAATCTCTTCTGAGAGAGATTAAACAGCTCGGCGTATTCAGCAGAAGAGATCAGGAATTCGAATTAGGGGAATTTCTCAAAAACTTTCCAAGTATGAAAGATAAAGTGAATTTCATCAAATCGGAACCAATCGACATCTCATCTACGGCAATCCGTCATACGGTGATGAGCGGATTACCGATCAAAGAACTAGTACCCAATAAGGTCGCTGATTATATTCTTAGAAACGGGCTCTATCGATCAACCAGGTTCAGGTCGTTATAACCGCTGAAACATATCCAACTACTGAGCTCGTTTCACCTGTTACCTCCGCTGAGGTTGCATAGTCTGTAATCTGGCACTTTTTCGCCCCAAGCAATTTTGTAAGGATCATGGTCACGATCAAACCCGAAATTCCACAAGCTTCCGAGCCTTTTTCTTTTACTGCCTTGATCAATTCTTCAACCGAAAAATCCGCCAGAGCCTTAACCAGATACCCATCCAACTTATTGGCGATTTCTTCCGGATAAAAATGAGAAAGATCGGTTGAACTGATCACCAGAGTTTTTCGGTCCCCGACCACACCAATGATCGTTTTCACCAAATCGCTGGTTAAATCTCCGGACAAATCCCTGAGCATCAGAGGAATTAACGAATATTCATGTGAAAAGATTTTCTGTAAAAACGGCAGTTGAATCTCAATCGCGTGTTCTTTTTCTGATGGAGAGATGAAGATTCGATCGTGACCGCTGGCGGCAAGCCCTTCTGATATTTTTTCAATCAATTCATGGTTGACTGGGACTTTGCCAAGGGGTGTCTGATAGTAACCAAACGCTGTAGCGGAGCACGCATATGGGGTGTAAGCATGATGCGGGGAAAAAATGACTACAAGTTCCGGCTTGAATTTCTCAATCGCCTTGAATGCCTTGGCGGCTGTCTGCCCAGAGTAGATATGTCCGGCATGAGGCACAACCAATCCAACGGGAGTTCCGTTGAGGTGAATTTCTCCCGATTTCGCGAGAAATTCATCAATTGATTGACTTAAACGATTTGGACTTCCTGGATACCAACTGCCGGCGATCGGTGAAGGACGCGGGTCATTGATCATTTCTTTCATGAGGTTTGCTCCCATTACCAGTCAAAACATACATGGTGGATTGAAAAGCCAAAGCGGGCAGATTATTCTGATTGAACCAAGCAACAGCTTTGGCATCGTCTTTCGCTTCTTCCTTTCCACCGATGACATGGGCATTAAAAAAGATTACGAAATCAGCGCCATTACGATGATCTTTCCCATAGTAAATGTCCCGGAAGGATGAAACGTTGATAACCAACCCTGTCTCCTCAAAACATTCACGTTCAGCCGCCCGGCGGGGATCTTCGTCCCGGTCCATGAAACCAGCGGGCAAAGTCCAAAGGTCTTGGAATGGGGGATTTCTCCGTTGAACCAATAAAATCCCTTGATCGGTCTCAACAAAAGCCGCGACCGCGACCTTGGGATCCGCAAATCTTGTCCAGCCGCAAGAATCACAACCTTGTCTTGATTTACCATAGCGAATTCCTGTCGTAAGAATGCTTCCACAGATGGGGCAGAACGTCCATTCCACGGAAGCTTTCATCGGCGATTGTTTTTCCATTTTGCCCGCCAGGCTTCCTCGTAACGTTCCCGCATCTTGCCCGTAAAGGCGAGGAGAAGGAATACCAATAACAAGCTTACCCATACCAGCCAATCCAAGGCTTGAATGCCTGGATTTAGGCTCACAGGTTCGGCGGGAAGTGAATCTTCCGCGGACATGGTCTCTTCCTGTGGAGCCGCTTTCATCGCGATATCCGCTGGTGGTTCTTCCATGATCTCAGCCTCCGGCTCAGTCGCTTCCTCTACGGAGCCACCGCCAAGCGCCAAAGTATCCGGTAATGGGGTTAAATCCACCGGTTCGGCTGCTCCCGCCGGAGCCATGGCAGCGGCTGGCTCGGCAGATTCGAATGATTCCCCAGACATAACCTTTACCGCCTCAGAATCAGCCACCGGGCTGGAGAACATCCCATTAATTCGCAGCCCAAGGCTGAATACGAACAACAAACTAAAAAAAGCGGTCGCCGCGTTCATCCAAAGCGAAAATCGAGGTCTGGGTGGCTTAACTCCAACCATGTCGGAGGTTAATCGGAATGATTTGGGCGGCTCAAGCATGGGCAGGGAACCCAAAGCTTTTCGAATCGTTTGAAACTTAAGCAATTCAGTTTCAAAATCCGAGTTTACCTTCCCGGTTTTTTTAACCTCTTCTGCCGAATTAATATCCATCCCATCTGTGATCCAGTCGTGAAGTTTTTCTTCATCTACCGGGGAGAGTTTGTTCATCATGCCTCCCCTTTATGACGATCAGCTATCCGGAAATGTTCCAGAGATCGATCCATACAATCCCGGACCTGATTTCTGGCGCGCACAAGACGGCTTTTGATCGTTCCAAGAGGTTTTTTGATTACCTCAGTCGCTTCAACGTAGCCCATTTCAAAAACATCAATTAATACAATCACGACCCTCTGATCCATACCAAGTTTTTCGATGCACCTGCGTAAAACATCAGACAAATTCGAAAGACCCATGATCTGCTCGATATCGGCTTGCGGATCGATCATCCAATCCATATTCTTGTTTTCTTCGCCATCAACCGTTTCTGGCTCCAAAGGTACTTCAACCGAATGTTGGCGGTTTCGAATCAAGTCAATCGAACGATTCGTAGCGATCCTTAATAACCAACTTTTAAAAGAATCTCCTCGATATTGAGAAATTTTCTGAAAGGCGGTAATAAATGTTTCCTGTGTCAGATCTTCCGCGTCCTGGCGATTGGAGAGAATCCTAAAGCACATATTGTAAACGAGGCGCTCATAGGAGGTCACCAATTCGTTAAACGCGAAAAGATCTCCTGTTTGGGCGAGGTGAATTAATTCTTTTTCGTTCATGATTCAATTATATCTTTGTCCAAGTTTAATGGGACATTGTACGGTATAATTACTTTCTACTATGGAATTGGCTCGGCGGACGTGAGTTGTCATTTGCCTTGACAGAATCAGTTTAAGCTTATAAAATATCTGTCGCTTAACCAATGGAATATCAAACGCCGAGATAGCTCAGTTGGTAGAGCATGCGACTGAAAATCGCAGTGTCGTCAGTTCGATTCTGTCTCTCGGCACAATGCGGGCGTAGTACAGTGGTAGTACGACTCCTTGCCAAGGAGTAGGTCGTGGGTTCGAATCCCATCGCCCGCTCAACAACAGGCTGGCTGATTGGTTCCTTGTGATCAAGATGCCAGCCGTATTGTTAAAATGGCGACGTGGCCAAGTGGCTAAGGCGAGGGTCTGCAAAACCCTTATTCATGGGTTCAAATCCCATCGTCGCCTCAAGTAATAACAAAGGACGCGGAAAAATCCGCGTCCTTTTCAATTTAACTGAATCCAGAAAATTTTCTTTCTAAATCAGGCATTTGATGAATTTTCGCTTGCCAACTTGCAATACTCCGCTCTTGGGCAAGATCGTTTCCGGTTTTGAGACCACCGACCCTTCAAACTTCACTCCGTTCTGTTCGATCATCCGACGTCCATCGGAGCGGGAAGCGACCAGGTTAGCGGCAACCATGATATCCAGAACTGTCTGACCTTCACTTACTTTGAATTCTTCCAGCTCGGTTGGAATGAACCCTTGTTGAAATAGAGCCACAAACGCGTTTTCCGCTATCTTTGCCTGCTCTTCTGAGTAATACGTTGAAGTCACCTCAAAAGCCAGCTTCATTTTAGCGTCCCGAGGATGAATACTGCCGTTTTTCAATGCGTGTTCAAATTCCACGATTTGAGGCGGATACCAGCGGGTCACCAGTTTGGCATACTGTGCCATTGCCTTATCCGGGATTGACATCACCTTCCCGTACATATCTTCCGGGGTAGAGTTGAGTGGAATATGATTTCCGAGCGACTTGCTCATCTTTACCACGCCGTCTGTGCCAGGGAGAATCGCCATGATTATTCCAATATTCGGTTTTTCGTCCATGGAAGCCATTACTTTTCGCCCTGCGGTCAGGATGTTAAATAATTGATCAGTTCCGCCTACTTGCACATCGGTATGCAGGGCATAGGCATCATAACCTTGCATGATCGCGTAGAAAAATTCGTGCAGGTAAACCGGATCGTCGGAATCCCAGCGTTTGCGAAAAGCATCGCGGGTTAAGAATTGCTGTATCGTAAAATTCGAGCCTAATTGGATCAAATCGGCAAATGTCAGGTCTTGCAACCATTCATGGTTGTAACGAACGATGGTTTTCTCACGATCGAGAATCCGGAACGCTTGCTCCGCGTATGAAGCGGCGTTTTCCATGGTCTGCTCCTGAGTCAGGAGCGGACGCAGTTTGTCTTTATCCGAGGGATCCCCAATCAGAGACGTATAAGTCCCAATCAGAAAAACAACCTCATGACCGAGGTCCTGGAACTGACGCAACTTTCGCATGGTGACCGTATGACCAATATGCAGGTCAGCCGTTCGCGGGTCGTATCCACAATACACTCTCAGCGGCCGCCCAGATTTCTCCGCCTCAATCAGGCGCTCCTTGAGTTCTCTCTCCATGTTTTTATGCAAGTTCGGATCACCATACTCGGTACCCTGCATTAAAATCGCGACCTGTTCCTCAATTTTCATAATGACCTCTGCCTGCCTTCCAAATAAAAACGCCAGCAGTGGAGCTGGCGCGTTAAAATCTCCACTCGTTTGGGTTCTTTACAAATAAACGGTACCGGAAATCTTGTTGATCATAATAAAAAATTATACCTTAATTCATCGGTGTTCTCGAATACAAAATGCCTTTATTATGGTCTTTGGTTTCATTTAAGCCAGCCAATTTTATGATTTGATCCCGAATTTCCGCGCCTTCGCTAAAACCAACCTTCGATTTTACCTCTCCCTGAAACTTCATCTCGCTGGGTAAGATAAATGAGAAGTGACCAGTCAGGCTTAAGACTTGTACCATCATTCCAACCCGACCTTTGCCTTCCCAGAGATGCTCAATCTCCTGCCATTGCATCGTTACATCTCGGAGACCGTTTACGAAGTGAACACTTTCCTTATCGATTTCAAGTAGGGTATTTCGATCGACCCAGTTACCGAGCGAAATTACCGCCCCGGAAAAAATGAACAAGGCCAATAAAAACCATGCCCAGGCAGGAATTTCCTGCCTGCTTCCAAGAACAATTACCGCGAAAAGGGTTGCCAAAGCTAATCCCCAGGCGATAAATTCCGGGTTTCTATTGCTGATCTCTGGTCGATACGATTTTTTATTCGTCATAATCAGAACGCCTTCCCATAAACGTCCATTAATGCTTGCTCCGAGGTTAAATACTTAAACTCAAAACCTTCCTGCTGCAAGCGTGCCGGCACGGCAAATTGCCCATGCAGCAATAGATCACTCATCTCACCCAAAATCATTTCCAAGGCAATTTTCGGCACAGGTAACCAGACCGGCCGCTCCAAAGCTGTCCCAAGTGAATTCATGAATTCAGCGTTTGAGATCGGGTTTGGTGCGCAAAAATTATACACGCCATTCGCGGTTGGGTGATCAATCAAGTGGATATAGGCGCTGACAATATCGTCAATATGGATCCATGAGACACCCTGTCCTCCATCGCCTAACTTTCCGCCAACGAAAAGTTTGACCGGCAGCGCCATTAATGGAAGAGCGCCTTCATTCTCCGCCAGAACCAGACCCGTTCTGGCAAAGCAAACCCGTGCCAGGTGGGTGGAGATCAAGGGTTCAGCGGCTGATTCCCAAAGATCAGAAACCTCAGCCAGAAAATCATTTCCCTTTGGGCCAGTTTCATCAATTCTCTGGAGGTGAGAATCTCCGTAATAGCCAATCCCCGATGCTTGAATGTAAACCCCTCCAAATCCTTGTTTGGCCAAATGGGTCGTTATCAAACGACTTACATCCTGACGGCTTTGCAGTACCCTGCGTTTATGCTCCGCGGACCAAGGCCATTTACCGATTGTTTCTCCAGCCAGGTTGACCACCGCGTCGAACTTCCGATTTCCCAGTACATTGGCAAGATCCGTTCCTTTCCAGCGTAAAACCTCATAATTCGCCGCGGCTGGCATCGGTTTTCCTCGCGACAGGATCGCGACATTTCTTTTTTGGATTAGTAACGCTTGAGTCAGGTGGCGGCCAATAAACCCTGATCCACCGATGATCAGTATGTTCATACTTCTTCCTTCCGTTCCCTGAATTTTATCACCTTGAATCAAAGTTGTGACCTCGTTTGATATAATCAGTCCATGCGGCTCAAGGCAGACCTTACCTTATTAATGGTATCCATCGTTTGGGGGATCGCTTTTCTAACTCAATATTACGCGGCTACCTTTTCATCAATTTACCTTTTCAATGGATTTGGATTTCTGATCGCCTCTTTGCTTTTATTTCTGTTTAAACCAAAAAAAGCGCCGATCCCTACCCAGCAGTGGGCTTGGATGGCAGTCGCGGGGTTTGTTTTGTTTGTCGCCAGCGCGCTTCAACAAATCGGTATCTTTACAACCGACCTTGCCAATGCCGGATTTCTGACCAGCCTTTACACCGTATTTACTCCCTTTGTCCTTTTTATTATCTTTAAGGAAAAACCCGCTCTCATGGATGTAATCGCGGTATTCGTGGCGGTGCTTGGCGCTTTCCTCCTCTCAACCGGCGGGAGAATGACCCTCCACATCGGTGATATTTATGAAACCATAGGAGCGATCTTCTGGGCATTGCATATCGTCATTCTGGGAAAATTCGCCTCCAGATATAACGCCATCACGTTTTCCGCTGGACAATTTTTCTTTGGAGCGGTATTGAACCTTATCGTTGGTTTTTCGATCGAAGATCCAGGTGTCCTCCTTGAACCTTTATTCCTCGGATCCTTAGCCTTCCGTTCAATTTTTAGTATCTCAATTGGCTATACATTGCAGGTATGGGGTCAACAACACACCCCTCCCACAGACGCTGCTTTAATCCTTTCACTTGAGGCTGTCTTCGCTTCCATCACCGGTTGGGTCATACTATCTCAAATCCTGAGCCCAATTCAAATCATCGGCTGTTTTGCGATATTGATCGCGGTTCTCTTCAGTCAGCTGAAAATCTTCTTTCTAAGAATACATCCAAGCCCAAATTCCTGAATCAAAATTGTTGACTTGTCTAGCCCCTTCTGATAAACTATAATTTGTCAGACAAATTAATTTTCAGGTGAAATATGTCAACACTACTGATCAAGAATTGTTATCTTGCAACCATGGACGATGCCCGAACGGAAATCCCGGGCGGCGGTATGTTCATTCGCGATGGATTCATCGAAAAAGTTGGCAAAACTGAAGATCTCCCCGCCACCGCGGATGAAGTCTATGATTTTTCCGGGCATGTTGTCATGCCCGGTTTGGTGAATACCCACCATCATTTTTACCAAACCCTCACCCGGGTAATTCCCCCCGCCCAGGATGCCAACCTCTTTCACTGGCTTAAAACGCTATATCCAATTTGGGCAAATTTAAATCCTGAAGATATTTATACAAGCACTCAAACAGCCTTGGCAGAATTGGCGTTTTCCGGGTGTACCACCTCGTCGGATCATTTATATCTGTTTCCAAATGGCTCAAAACTGGACGATGAAATTCTTGCCGGCCGGGAAATCGGGTTGCGTTTACACGCCTCACGGGGTTCGATGTCCCTCGGGGAATCGCAAGGTGGTTTACCGCCCGATTCGGTTACCGACACAGAGGAAACCATTCTCAAAGATTCTGAACGAGTCATTCAAAAGTTTCATGATCCAAACCCCGGATCTATGACCCAGATTGTTCTGGCGCCGTGCTCTCCTTTCAGTGTTACCACCGAGCTGATGAAGAGCTCCGCTGAACTTGCCAGAAAATACAAAGTACATCTTCACACCCATCTCGCCGAAACTGAAGACGAAGAACAATTCTGCCTGGAAAAGTTTGGATATCGACCTGCTGAATATATGCAAGCTGTGGATTGGATCGGCAATGATGTTTGGTTCGCCCATTCCATCTATATCAATTCGGCAGAAATTGAATTGTTCGCGAAACATCAATGCGGCGTTGCGCACTGTCCAACTTCCAATATGCGTTTAGCCTCAGGAATTGCGCCCATAAGGCAATATTTGGAGGCGGGTGTCAATGTAGGTTTAGGTGTCGACGGAGCAGCTTCCAACGATGGCTCCCACTTGTTAGGTGAGGTTCGCCAGGCGATGCTGATGGCGCGTTTGAAAGAAGGAATTACCGGTTTCTCCCTCTCCAATGATCCAAACAGGAAATTGATGACTGCCCGCCAAGCCTTATGGCTTGGAACTCGCGGAGGTGCCGCGGTGCTTGGCCGCCAGGATATTGGCTCTCTTGAAGCGGGAAAATGCGCTGACTTTTTCGCGGTCAATTTGAATTCTTTGGATCTCGCGGGTGGAGCGGTTCACGATCCGGTTTCCGCCATTGTCTTCGGACAACCCAGAAATGTGGACCACACAGTGGTGAATGGAAGATTTGTAATCAAGTACGGGATTCTGCAAACTATTGATCTCGAAAAGTTGATCGAAAAACACAACAAAGCCGCATTACGCCTGACTCATTGATTGGCGGGGCGAGAAAGCAAACAATCATGGCAAATATCTCTTTCATTGAACTGCAAACCAAATTAGGCGAGTACATCGCGAATTTGCCCCATAACAGCCGGCTCCCATCAGAGCCTGAGTTAGCGAAAAGCTTTGGTGTCAGCCGGGCGACCTTGAGGGAAGCCATGCGTATGTTCGAGACTCAAGGGCTCATTCGAAGACGGCAAGGTTCAGGAACCTTTGTTGTGGGCAACTCGATCCTCCTCGATAGTGGTTTGGAAGTCCTTGAATCGATGTTAACTCTCGCCCGGCGAACAGGACATAATATTGGACCTGGACCGGTTAAAATCGCTGAGATCGCCTGCGATGATGAAATCGCCTCTAAGTTGGAATGTCCAGTAGGAACTCCGTTAATTCGAATCTCACGCACTATGAGCGCTGAGGATCGTCCCGTCGCCTATCTGGTTGATATTTTGCCGGCTACCGTATTGACCCCGGATGAGATCGATAAGAAATTTGATGGTTCAGTATTGGACTTTTTAATCCATCGCGGTGACGCGTTGACCATCTCATATACCCGGATCACCGCCGAAAACGCGGATTCTCGGATCGCCCGCAAACTGGAAATTCAGCGCGGTGATGTGGTACTCAAGTTTGAAGCCAGATTATTTACCCAATCGGGCAAAGTTGTTGATTTTACCTATAGTTATTTCCTGCCAGGTTACTTTGATTTCCACATTGTTCGCCGGGTAGAAAAGCATATTGAAAAAAATAAATCATAATTTTTTGGAGGAAATGTGAGCGTTTCAGAATTACAAAAAATGGTTGCGGAGAACCGCGAGAACATCGTCAAGTTCATGCGGGAAATCTGCGCGATCCCTTCCATGGATTCACAGATTGGACCTGTTGGAGAGCGGATTGCTGAAGAGATGCGCAAATTAGGCTTCGATGAAGTTCGATTTGACAAAATGGGCAATATTCTCGGTAGAATTGGCAATGGTCCTCGTACCATCGTGTACGATTCCCATATTGATACAGTCGGTGTCGGTGATCCTTCCGAGTGGGAATGGGATCCATTCATCGGCAAAGTGGAAGACGATGTACTTTATGCCCGCGGCGCCTGTGATGAAAAAGGATCTACCCCTGGTATGGTGTATGGTCTGGCATTCGCCCGCGATCTCGGCATGCTGAATGGTTGGACTGCCTGGTATTTCGGTAACATGGAAGAATGGTGCGATGGAATCGCGCCAAACACCTTTGTTGAGGTGGATCCTGGTGTGCGACCCGACTTTGTTGTGATCGGCGAACCTACCAAAATGAACGTCTACCGTGGTCACAAAGGCCGCTTAGAAATGAAGGTTACCGCCAAAGGCAAATCAGCCCACGCCGCGTCAAATCATTTAGGCGACAACGCGATTTACAAGCTGATCCCGGTCATCGCGGGTATCCGCGATCTGGAACCCAAACTCGGGGATCATCCCTTCCTCGGTCATGGCAAAATCACCGTCAGTGACCTGAAAGTACAAACCCCGTCGATTAACGCCGTACCCGATGAAGCGGTAATTTACATCGATCGCCGCATGACCTTTGGCGAGACCAAGGAAGAAGTCAAGAAGCAAGTTGAAGATCTTATTCCTGCTGAATTGAAAAGTTCAGTCAAGGTAGAGGAATTGTTCTACGAAGAACCTTCCTATACCGGATTCGTCTTCCCGGTTGACAAATACTTCCCAGCCTGGGCTTACGAAGAAAGCCATCTCCTGGTCGAAGCCGGTCAGAAAGCCCGCGACATGATTGGTCTGCAACACACACCCAGCGGGAAATGGGCGTTCTCAACCAATGGCATCTTCTGGGCGGGTAAAGCTGGCATCCCCTCCATCGGATTCGGACCTGGAGATGAGGAAACCGCCCACACCGTCCTCGATTCCGTCAATCTTACGGATATGGTAAAAGCGACAGAATTCTACGCTGTACTGCCTTCTTTGATCCCATAACAAAATTTTTTTACAGGAGTATTTACTATGCAAACAAATTTTAGAGGTCGTGACTTAATCGGTGATCTCGATTTTAGTAAGGAAGAAGTTGAAACTGTTTTGGAAATCGCCTGGGATCTTAAGAAAAAACGAGCCTTGGGCGAATTAACCCCTTACCTGCGCGATAAGGCGCTCGCCATGCTTTTCTTCTTTTCCTCAACCCGCACCCGCGGTTCTTTTGAGGCGGGCATGGCTCAACTCGGCGGACACGGCGCTTTTATCGATTCCAATACCACTCAGATCTCCCACGGCGATACTCCGGTGGAGATCGGACAGATCTTCGGCCGCTATTTCGATGGCATCGCTATCCGCCATTGTGATTTTGGGGATGGCAACAAGTACCTCAACGAAGTCGCCAAAGCCTCCCGCGCTCCAGTTTTGAATATGCAGTGTGATGTTTATCATCCATTCCAATGTTTGGCTGACTTAATGACCATTCAGGAGAAAAAAGGCAAGGACCTCCGAAGGAAGAAGATTGTCGTATCCTGGGCTTATGCGGCTTCCTACCTCAAACCAATCTCCGTTCCCCAATCACTCATTCTTCAAATGCCCCGTTTTGGGATGGATGTAACCCTGGCTTACCCCCCTGGATTCCACCTCATGCCCGAGATCGTCACCCAGGCCCAGGAACAAGCCCGCATTGCCGGCACTGAATTTGAAATCATCGACACCGCCGATGGGATGAAAGAAGCCTGCAAAGACGCGGATGTGATTTATGCCAAATCCTGGGGTCCCTTGCTGACCACCAACGATAAAGTCGAAGGTAAAAAATTACAGGATTCCTACAAAAATTGGATCATGGATGACGATAAACTTTCCGTGGCAAAACCGGATTGCATTTACATGCACCCGCTGCCCGCGGATCGGGATATCGAAGTGACCAGTAAAGTATTGGATGGACCCAACTCAGTGGTATTTGATGAAGCCGAAAACCGCTTACATGTTCAAAAAGCCGTCATGGCTCTCACCATGGGATAGGATTGAAAATGGCGCGCAATAAACTCGCAGTAATCGCGATCGGCGGCAACTCGCTCATCTTGGACGAGAAACACGTCAAAGTCGAAGACCAATACATGGCCGCCAAGGAAACCGCTCTTCACATCGCCGATCTGGTAGGGGATGGTTGGGAAGTGGCAATTGGTCATGGCAATGGTCCCCAGGTTGGCTTTATTTTGCGTAGAAGTGAAATTGCCGCCAAAGTGGAAGGGATGCATGAAGTCCCCCTGGACGTCTGCGGTGCGGACAGTCAGGGCGCAATCGGTTATGCCTTGCAGCAGAATCTTCAGAATATTCTTTACCAGCGCAAACTTAACAAAAAAGTTGTTACCGTAATCACCCAAACCCTGGTTGACCGCCAGGATCCTGCCTTCAAAAACCCGTCCAAACCCATCGGCGGATTCATGTCCAAGGATGAAGCCGAGAAAAAAGTTCACGACCAGGGCTGGAATGTGGTTGAGGACGCTGGCAGAGGATACCGTCGGGTCGTCGCCTCACCCTTACCCAAGGAAATCGTTGAGCTTGAAACCGTTGAAACCTTGATCAACAAGGGAATCGTCACCATTACGGTTGGCGGTGGCGGTATTCCCGTCATTGATCCTGGGGATGGGAACTATGAAGGCATCGCGGCGGTGATCGATAAAGACTATGCCTCCTCACTGCTGGCCCGAGAGTTGAAGGCTGATCTCTTCATCATTTCCACCGCCGTCGAGAAAGTTGCGATTAACTTTGGTAAACCAGAGCAAAAATGGCTGGACAAACTGACCCTATCAGAAGCCAAAGCTTACCTCGCGGAAGGAACTCATTTTGCCAAGGGATCGATGGCGCCCAAAATACAGGCGATCATCTGGTATCTCGAAGCCAATCCCAAAGGAAAAGCGCTCATCACCAACCCGGTCAACATTGGCCGCGCCATCAAAGGCGAAACCGGCACCTGGATCGTTCAGGATTAATCTTCGGTCGAGACAAATCAGGGACCGACGAAAAATCAAGTCAGTCCCTGATGATTCAAAAAAAGATTTAAAACTTAATCAAGAAAGATTTGTTAGGGCTAGATAAATATTGTTTCATACAATTGGTAACATTGTGCGAGCAAACACATTGATCAGTTTCATGGAAAAATGAACGAAAACTATTAATCATTGCCGATCCTACCAGCCGTGCTAAATTAAAGGGGTTGCACTTTCCAGGCAACCCCTTGGCATACTTTTCAATCCCAAAAAATCAGGCGATCAATATTCGTTCCAATTCCTAAAACCATCCCAGCAACCAATTCCACCGTTTACAACCAGAATATCTGGGTCGTTATATAACCACTCAAACCAATCCGGTCCATTTGGTTCATCAAAAGATATGAACCATCTCGTATAATATTCAGGCAAATAATAATAATGCCCCCACCTATTATTCGGACAAGCTCGTTGCAGACTTAATTCCAGGGTATCCACAGAACATTTAATGAGAAGTTCCTTGACCACATTCACATTCCACTGGCCAACCTGGGTTCCGCATGATGTAATGATGTAATATTCGTAAATTCCCTCAGTCAGGGTCAATTCGGAAACGCCAACCGGTAACTCCAGATACTGAAGGGTACCATCAGCGGCGGTCAAACGAACGGATACAGGGCCTTCTGTGCGATTGTAAACCCGTAAATCAAGCTCGGCAGGCTCGGCAGCGAACACATTGAGTGGCAGCAACGAGAACAACAATCCCAAAACCACCAATAAACTTACCTTTTTCATCTCATTCTCCTTTCGAAAGGTAACTTCATTATAAGATTTATTTCAGTAAAATTCAATTAATACAATGAGTAATATTGTGATAATTTATTTTTCTAATAATGTTAATAATCCAGATACCGGCGAAAAAAGTTTTCTTTTGCGTTCAGGATATGGATATGATACTTATTTACTAATATTTCATTTCGAAAATTCAGAAGTGGAAAGCACTGGCCCTATTGATAAATTGCTTATAGGCGAATCCAATATTTGGAATGCAACCGAAAAAGGTTTCAGTTCGGGACCTAGCGGAACCTTATCTGTGGACCCGCAGGCAAAAACTTTAACCATGGAAGTTGAAATTCCAAATATAACCTCAGATTCTGTACTATATTTCTATACCTATTTCATTGACGCAGAAAATTCAGATATGCCTACTCTCTCTGATGAACTTTGCGATAGATGAACATTGGCCGCGCCATCAAAGGCGAAACCGGCACCTGGATCGTTCAGGATTAATCTTCGCGCGACAAAAACGGGTGTCTTGTTCCATAAGGCACCCGTTTTTTATTTTAATCAACCAATACTACGCTGAACGATTTCGGTAGAGGGTCTTGTCGGGAACCAACTGCATAGCGCTGATCTGTTCAGGAGTAAATGGTGCGCCCAGAAATTCAATCAGGCTTGGAATGACTTCTTGCGGTTTTTCCAATAAAGCGCGATACTCAATGGACAGTACATCCATATTCGACTGATTGGATAACCAGACTTTGACCCGTTTCAGATGTTCCAGGTAAGCGTCTCTCACCTTTTCATCGCTATCCGCTGAGGTTTCATGCCGTCGCTCCAACATTTTCGCTTGAGACGCCAAAATCTCATTAATTTCCCGACGCATGAAAATTACCTTATAACGATGGGTAACCGGCAGATATTGGAGAAGAAAAGTGATCACTTTTACGACCTTCCCCTCAGCGTCGGCTAACCAGGCGGGTTCCAGCCCATTTGCCAGGGCTTTCACATCTTCCAATTCGTAATAACCTTTTGGATTATCCTCATCCGCCTCCCTTAAGCCGTCAGAGACGATCGCCAAACCACCCGCTTCCAGGATCTTCATCATCATCGAAGTCCCTGAGCGGGGCAAACCGGAAACGATGATGATCGGAAATGGTTCAGAAGGTTCAGGGGTACGGGTAAATAATTTTTGAAAAATTCCCATGGGTTAATTATCCAATGCCGGAGAGATCGGCGCCAATTTCATCCAGTTTTGCTTTCAAAATATCTTTCATGATTGTTTGGCGCTTGTCCCCTTGGGCAATCAATTCGTTATGTTCGACCGGATCCTGAAGTACATCGTACAATTCCCAGTTTTCATAATCATTCAAATGATAATAGCAAATTTTCAATCCGTCCCAAATGGCGCTTACTGAATAGTTCTTCAAAGCCCCAAAGGCTGGGTTGTGAATCGCGTCAAACGAATAAACAATCCGGGACTTATCCTCGCTTTCGTTGATCATGGGTAGAATTTTTCCCTCTGTCCAGGCAGGTTGTTCCACCCCAACCATTGCTGCGATTGTGGGAAGGACATCCGTACTTGATGTAAAAGTGTAAATATCTCTTTGTTCAGTCTGTCCGGGGTTGTGGATGATCAGCGGGATGTGAAGTATGGGTTGACTTAACATTGTAGTCATATGCCCGCTAATACCCTTATCAAACATCTCTCCATGATCTGAGGTGACGATGACAGTATTTTGGTTCAAAAATCCAGATTGGCTGGCATATTCAAAGAAACGGGACATTTCAGCATCCCAACTGGCCAGAAAGGCGTCATAAGATAAACGGTTATTGTTCAAAACCACTTTAGTTCTTGGCTCGCTAGCTAATGGGTGAATCGGATTGGTCGCGGGTGAAAAACCGTCATCTCTGAATGCGTTGTAAAATTTATAATATGGTCTATACGGGTCGTGCGGCGGGTAAACATGGAAATAGATAAAGGAAGGTTCCGTTAATCCATCAACCAGATCGATTAATCCATCGACCAGACCAGCCAGGGAATATGATTCAAAACTTTCAGGCAATCCGTTGTAGTAACCGGCTCCATGATTAAAACCGGCGATCGTCTGATCTCTCAAAGTTTTTTCCCGAATCATCGGCCCTAAAAACAAGGAGGCATCAGCTCCTTTTCCATCCTGAATGATCCCATCCTCAAAGGCATTAAAAGCAGCATATTGATCCTTTTTAAATAGTGGATTATCATAGATCACCCGGTCGTTGAGATTAAACGCGCCAAATGGAATGTGCTGAGATAGTTTCTCTTCCGCCTGTCCAATGATCTGATCGGCGTAAACATTCTGAGCATAGGCAACCGTGTCGATGTTCCCGTCAAGAACATTAAAAATCAAATGGTCCTGATGTTTTGCGGTTATTCTACCACCCAGATTCAAGGCGCGATGGCTCCACGGATATAACCCGGAAAGTAAGGATGCGGTGCCAGGGACTGTATATCTGCCGGCAGAGATGTGGTTATGGAAGATGGTCGCCGTTTTGGAAAATTTCTTCAGGTTTGGCATCGTATCCCGCGGATAACCGTACAAATTTACATTCTGAGCCGACCAGGCGTCAAAGACTAACAAAAGGATGTGACCGCTTCCCGATTTTTTTGATTCAAGTGCTTTGGCGATTGGATATGCCGCGACACTTGCCGAGGTCAACAAGCCAAGCTTAAGAAAATCTCTCCGGTTAATGTGTCTCATCGCTGCCTAAACCAGGTTACGGAAAACAACTACCAACAAGGAAAATAACCCAATGGGAATATAAAGATAACTCATGATCGAAATTCTTTCCATTACCTTACCTGAGAGCTTGCGAAGCGGTCCAATGATCCCGAAAATCAAAGCCAATGAGAGTACGATCAGAAAAGTAAAACCAAACCAGGTAAGAATGGAGCTAATTCCCGAATAAGTGTTTCCTATCTGTTGTTGGTATTTTGCCGCGGAAACTGCCATACCCAATACGATCGGTAGATTAACCGCCTCAAAGTGGTCAGCGTACCAATTTTTAGGCAGGATTATGGCGATCATTCCAAACAAGACTAACAATATAATACTTTCCACAAAGGCAAACGCCATGTAATACGCAAAAACAGCCAACAGGTTGAGAAGATCAAGATACATCAGGTAGGATGGCAGCCTGTATAAAAATTGCCAAACCGACCAAGTATGAATAACCAACAGGATCAACGCAAAAGTAGAATTTAGTTTTGCTGTTGAGGGAAATCGTTCAATTAAGGCACGGATTAAGTTCTTCACTTGTCGCCTTCAGGAATCAAATTGGGAAATCGCGGAGTGAACATCGTATAGAAAAAAAGCGGATAAACTCATAAATATCCAAGTCCCTTTAATCGTTCTTCCATGGTCTTTTTATCTTCACCGCTGGAAATAATTGGGGGATTGGTGCCACTATGTTCAAAGTACTTGCCGACAACCATCGCCGGAATATCTCGAAAAGTTGGGGCGGGAAAATCTTCCAATGACTTGTTGGAAAATATTACCCCAGGAACCGCGTTTACATCAATGCAATGATCCGCTTCCCAGTGTCCATCATTCGATTCAATGGTAAATGCGCCCCATTTACCTAAACCGGTGTCCGCCGAAGCTCGAAAACCGGGCGAGTAACCTATTACAAGATCCGGGCCATATTTCAAGTTTGGACCATTAAAGGCTTCATGGCGGAAGTAGATGTTACTAAAAACCGGCTGACCGTTCTCATGTTTGAGACTGAGTAATTCATCGCGAAGCTGTTTCGTCAAGGTTTCAACTTCTTCTAATTGCACGATTCCTTTGGCTTCTCTTCCCGCAAGATTTAGATATAAGCTGTTTAAACCAATCGCATAAGCTCGGGTTTTCGTCCAATCCACCGCATCCAGGCTGAAAGCTTTCTCTCCCGTGAGCACGGCCATATATCCATGTTCAATTAACCAACGATTTAAATGAACCTGGTTTTTATAATCCGCAAAACCATGGTCCGATAAAACCAACAAATGGATTGGATCCCTTCGATCCTCTTCGATCCAATCAAGAATTCTGCCGACAAACCCATCCAGGCGGATATACCATTCCTCTACAATTTTTGGATTACGTCTCCGAAACATATGCTGAATACGATCGAGGTCATCAAAGATCGAAGCAAGAATGCCTTCCTTGAATTTTTTGAACTGTTCAAAAAGTATCTTTTCGCGAGTCACGAAAATATCTTCGCATAATGCCAAAAATTGGTCATCGGTGATGTAATCATCCTCCAATCCATTGGTGTCCTGTGGCCAGCCAAGGGTTAAAAATGGTCCAGATGAATCCCACACCTCTTTAACAAAAGAGCCCGGAGTTCCATATCTCCAGGGAGTTTTTAAAGGATGAATTTGAATTGGAACAAAGTAAATCGATAATGGTTCAAGACTTGTCACGATCGGCCGGGTAATGGCGTGGATCGTCATCATAAATCCTGCTTTAAATTTTAATGGGATGATCGGTCCCCATTTTCCGAGAGATAATTCAATTTTCCCTTCCGGAGTGGAGAGGGAGAGCTTTGATTCCTGAACGATCTCGAGTTCAAAATTCAATTTGGCGGGTTCCGGTCCATTCTTCCCTTTGACAAAGGGACCTTCCAGACTACCCGTATAACCCCTGGAAGATTTTTCAAGAATTGAAAAACGTGTTTTCGCGTTTGCTCTTTTTGCTTTCTCCGAAGTGGAGAAAAACATACCAACCCCTAATTGCCCTTTGATATCCGGGGTACCTAAGCCAGGTAGGACCCTGATCGCGCTTTCCGGTGAGGAGGGGAACATTGCCGGCCACCACAGCACCGTCGCCGGATAGCCTTGCTCTATCGCCTCATCGAAGATAGTATGCGCGTTATAAGGTCGGACAAATTGAATTCCACCCGGACCGCGTTTGGTTACCAGGATCGACACATAAGGAGAATAAGTAGCCGGATCCCTGTGAACAAAGTCAAAGATACCATGCTCACCAGGATCCGCCCCGGTAGCGATACTTGTCCAACTGACTTCAGTTTGAGGGGGGTTGCTCACTTTCAGCGGAGAATAGCCACCTTGTTGGGCGAGTCTGCCAAGGTTTGGCATCTTGCCTTCACCTGACAAACGCTCATAGATCTTGGGATCAAAGGAGTCGAACCCAACCATTAAAGCGCGCATGTTTGTATGACTCACTTTTCTTCGGTTTTATTTTCTTTCATCTCACGTGCTGAGCGGCGAGACTTCGCGATAAACGCTTTGATCCTGCCCGAAAATAAAAGTAAAAACCCGGTAATTGCCCCGAACAGACCTGCAAGAACCTGGAATAACATTCCACCAGAATTTGGATCGATATACATGGTTCATCCCTTCATTACGAATGCCGTATTTCAAATAATCGGCTGTTTATTATACTATGCTTATGGATTGAAAATCGCCCCACTTCAAGCCTTAATTCCCGCAAAAAACTTGCAGAACCTCATTCCTTGTGAGATCATCGGGGGCTATCGGGAGAAAGTTATTACACGCGTTTTGCCGAAGGAATTTTCCTCCCATTAATCGCTTCCCTATTGGTTTAATCTCCTCAACATTCCCAAGCATAACATGCGCTTGGAGAAGAGTCATCCACTCCGAACGATCAGAGGGGTAAAAACCTTCCTTAAGAGCCTGATCATAAAAGTCAACTACCGCCTGCCAATCCTCAATTTGCCGGGCAAGATCCGCTTTCTGGTAATAATAACACCATCCATGTTCGGGTTCCGCACCAAAAATTTCCGGAATCATATTCGCGAAGTTTGAATCCAGGTTTATAAGAGAAAGATCAGAAACACCGCCGACAACTCGAATGGATGATGATTCAAATTCCGAATATTCAGTTAAACGACCATTTATCACCCGCACGCAGGAGCTCTCGCTTGCTTGAGAGATTACCAGTACATCGCCAAATTCCGCGGAAGTAAAATTACCACGCCGCATGTGTTCGTCCTGCCCACGCCCAGCCAGAATCGAATTGAGATTGTCCGTATTCATCACCAACGCGTTGATTGGAACCGTTAGGGTTTCGCCCTCAGGAAGCTGATCGGAGAAAATGAAATTCGCCGGACCCCAAACAAAATAATCTTCCTGGATGGCCGAATTTGGATAATCGACAACCAGGGTGGTTCCGGGTTTAAGGTCAGGAATCCGCCAATACACCTGCCACCAGAACTGCCTTTCCGAGACAGTTCTTTGCTCAAAATAACGAAAATTCTCACGATGAGTGACCATCGCCGACAAACTTAATAAAGCGATTAAAATGATTTGCGCCTTTCGATTTTTGATGGATGTAATCAGCCAGGTTACCAATAAAACCGCGGCGCCCATTACCGGCAAAGTATATCTGGAATAATCTTCAAAATTAATCCCGCGTCCAGCAAATACAAATGGGAAAATAGTTGCCAATGCGCCCAGAAATCCAGCTCCAAATAAACGCCAGGAATTACTTTTTTCTTCTGTTCGGTCAGAATTGACTACAAGGATCATTATCGCCCAAACTACAAACCAAATCAGGATATCCAGAACAAATTCCCTGGCTTCAATGACTTTAAATGCTCTATATAGCGGGACATACCAAGCTCCAATCACAGAATTTAGAAAATTGGAAAACAAGGCAATTAACCATTTAAATCCAATAGTGATTGGATTCGCCATAAAATCGCCTAATGCTCCGCTTATATCCGTTGCCTTCCGTTGCGATTCGAAGATAAATACCCGCCAACCCAGGAAGCCCAAAGCACCCAACAATTCGAACATGAACAACCAAACACGTTTAAAAATTTCTCCCAAAACCTGTTTTGGATTTTTATCATTTGCGACATATACCACGCCAAGCAAAAGTTTAAAAACCTCGATCCCAATGAAATATTCCATCAAGCCAAGGTATATCCAGGCGCAAACTATGGAAAGAATGAGGTACATGGAACTCAGGGTTCTGGATTTCGATTGGATTGCCAACAGGAAGGTGAATATCGAAATTGCTGAGAAGAGGAGACTGAACAAATGAGCTTGATAATCGATGGCGTTGGGTTGCGATAAAAAGCCAGGGTAGATAAAGAAAAGGAAGGAGTAGACCAGCCAAAAGGTTGATCTTTTTCCGCTGAGCAAGCGGATTGAAAAGCCCATGACAAGCGCCCCTAATGCTCTCACCAGCAAGGCGGTCCATTGATAGCCAAGTGGATTTTCTCCAAAAAAGCTATAAAGGCCGGCTTGTAATGGCGCTCGCAATGGCCGATCGATCGCGAAAATGGTTTTGAAAAAATCAACACCCATTACCCGGGCATCGTACATTAAGTACCAATCATCATTGTAATAACCAAGCGCATTTTGTGAGGGCAGATAAATCAGCCAGCCAACCAATACTAAAAACCCCAGCCACATGAATGGGGAAAAAATAGAATTCCTGATGCTATCAATCCGTTCGTTGATTTTTACCATGAGTGATCGCAATTCCATCAACTTCATCCTTTTACTCTTTACACTCCACTGAGTGACACAAAAAAAACCCATTCATCAAATCACAAGTGATAAGTAACAATTATATCCGCTTCAAACCAGCTATAATTAAAAATCTATGAATCAATCCCCCCGAGTGCTTCTGACCATTGATTACGAGCCTTGGTTTGCTCTCTCCCGAAAATACGACCGATTGAATGATCCTCAAAAAAGAAAAGACTTGGATCAGGGTTTTACCAAGGATGTTCTTTCTCAAATCCTGGAGATGTTCTCCGGATCAACGATCAGTTTTTATCTGGTAGGTGAGATCGCTGAATGGTATCCTCAGGTACCTGCGGAAATTGTTTCCGCAGGACATGAATTGGGATTTCATTGTCAGATCCATCGATCACTCACCAATCCTGACGAGTTGGAACTCGATTTGCAACGATCTCGCCCCTGGCGCCGGCAATATGGAGTAACCGGCTATCGCGCTCCAATGGTCGGTCTGGGTGAATCTGGTTACCCCTTGTTGGCACAGGAAGGTTTCTCCTACAGCTCTTCCATCTATGCCCCAACCGGCAGTCTTCAGAAAAAAGGCGGCTTGCTGGAAATTCCAGTCAGTACGTACTCCCTCCACTCCCGCAGGGCAATTTACCCTGCTCCGCGTCCTTTCAATTTTCGCTTGCTCATGAATGGGGAAATTCCTTACGGTTCAAGTTTTATGTCCGGTTTAACTCCCGGATGGGTATTAAAGCGGGTAGAACTCGAGCTGAAAGCCGGGTTAAGCCCGGTCTTGATTCTTCATCCGTATGAATTAATCAAACCAGATCGTTTTCTTAAAAATCTTCTCCCTGATCTGATCTCTTCTCCTCAATTACTTCCATTTACGCGCAACAAATCAGCATTTCTGTCGGCATTGCTGAAAAACTTCCCAGTTGGAAGGATGGACCAATTTTATAAGGAGGAGGTGTGAGCGAGTTAAGCCCCGGAAATAAGCCAACTCTGACCGACGGTTTTCCAACATCAATCTACACCGCCGAGCCGGGTTATACCGCTCTCCCGGAATGGGCAGAATTGGCCAAAAAAATGTACGGGTATGTGACCTACCCAATCAGCATTGCGAACCGGACCCAGATTTCAGCCTTCGCGGCTTTAACCCATATCAAACACCCAATTTTTGGTTCATACCTTACCAGCGCCCCGTACTCCTCCTATGGCGGGATTTGGTTTAAGGATTTAGAATCCGCGAATATTCTCTCCACAGAGATCAAAAAATTGGCGGTTCTACTCGGCGCCGATTACGCCATGGCACGTTTCCGCGGAGCAGTTCCCACAATTTGGGATGGCTGGATCGGGTCTCCGATTTACCAAACTTATCGAATCAATCTGGCTGACCAGGGAGGCCTGGAACAATATTCTTCTAACCATCGCAACCATATCCGCAAAGCTTTAAAGAAAGGTTTTGAGATTCAAATCGGCGGCGCGGAACTGATCGAGGATACCTACCAAGGGCTCGCCCGTTCCATGCGTGAACTTGGATCACCTTACCATTCCAAAAGTTACCTGACCGAAATGTGCTCAATTCTCAACCGAAAAATTGACCTTGCAGTTGTTCGATTCGGCAGTAAGATTGTCGGCGCGGGTGTGTTTATTCGGCACGGAAAAGAAGTTATCAACCTTCACGCGAACATCCTGCGGGAATTTCGTCAGCATTATGCCGGTGAGTTTTTCTACTGGTTCATGATTCAGCATTATCACGAAGTTGGCCTTGATTACTTCGATCTGGGAAGAAGTCTGGTCGGTTCCGGGAATGAGATTTTCAAATTAAAATGGAACCCGCAAGTCGCGCCGCTTAATTATTGGTATTACATGCCAAAGGGCGGCAACATCCCAGAGATGAATCAAAAGAGTCCCAAATTTCAGCTTGCCATCGCCGTTTGGAGACACTTACCTCAATTTCTGGTGAACCAGATTGGACCTCACTTGATTAACGGGATCGCCTGATATGAGCCAAAATATTAACCTTGTTTCTCTCTCCCAACTTTCCGATCGGCAGATCAAGGAAATCTGCGAAATCCATCAGGAAGCAATCCCCTCGCTCCTCGGCAAATTGGGCAACTCATTTATAAAACGATATTACCAATTGGCAGCGTCCTCGCCGGATGCGATTTCAGTCTGCGCACTTGACCCGGCCGGGAGAGTTCTTGGCTGGGCTGTTGGATCGGCAGATCCTTCCGCCTTGTTTTCCGGGATGAGAACAGATCTTTGGTGGTTCATCAAGGGGGTAACTTTCGCCACAATTCGCAAGCCGAGCCTGGTGATCGATTTCGCCAGTCAGCTTTTGCCCAATTCCGCGAACAAAATGTCCGCGCGCCAGATTGAATTAACCTATATCGCCGTCCATCCGGATTCGAGGTCAGCCGGGGTTGGGGAGCGTCTGCTTGCCACTTTTCTGGATCACGCCCGGGTTTACGGCGCTCAATCTTGTGTCTTAAGCGTGGAAGTTGAAAATATAACTGCCGAACGATTTTATAAGAAACATGGATTTTCAGTGTTGACTACTTTTCAGGAAGGCAATTATCGTCGCCATCGCATGTTCCTTCTTCTTGACCCTCAGAAAGCGCTATGCTGAAAAAATTTCAAAATTTTCCTTTCAGCGCACTCCTGCTGATAACCTCAATTCTCACTTACGCGCCTTTTTTCTGGGAGCGCGGTTTTTATTGGGATGAGGTCCCCTGGACTTGGATTTATTTTCGCTTGGGACCCGACGCGCTTACCCAAACATTTTCAACCAGCCGGCCATTTTGGGGCATGCTCTATCAAGTTACCCTTCCCATCCTGGGCTCTGATCCTTGGGTTTGGCATCTCAGTCTGGTTTTTTTTCGTTTCTTGTCCGCGTATCTCGCCTATTCCCTGATTAAAACCATCTGGCCAGAACGACCTGAGATTGCACGCAGCGCCTCGATCCTCTTTCTGGTTTATCCCGGTCTTAGTCAGAATTTCATGGGGCTGATGTATACCCATTTTTACATCGTGTTATGCGCTTTTATGCTCTCTTTCATACTCACAGCCAGAGCTATCGAAAAACGGCAGATTTGGTGGCATCTGCCAAGCCTCATCCTTTCCATCGCCAATATCTTGATGATGGAATATTTCTACTTCCTTGAACTCCTTCGACCGCTCTTTATTTGGGCTGTAATGGGGAAGCGCCGTTCAGATTTACCTTCAAGTCTGCGCCATTCTTTTCCTTATCTGTTGAGTTTTCTCTTGATCTCACTCTGGAGAATGTTTTATTTTTCAAACCAGAACGCCAGTTACCCGTATGGCACCCTGGAGGCTCTCAAGAATTCACCGTTAGATGGCTTCCTTGGTCTGATCAAGATGATCGGAATCTCTTTTTGGAATACGAGCATCTGGGTTTGGTTTAGGTCTTTTGAGATCTTCAGAATTTCTGAAACCGGTCTGCTCACCCTTCTTGGCTCGCTGGTTCTCGCTGGAATCATCGCAGGGTTGTTGTTCATTTTCAAGCAGCCGGTTTCGACCCATGTTAGCCGCGGAGTTGACTTCCTGGTCGCTTTGTTGAGCTGGGTCTTCAGCGGCGGGGCTTTATGGTTGGTTGGCAGCCGGACTTTACCCCAACTTCATTTCAGCACAGATCGTTTTACACTTCCATTCATGTTCAGCTCGGCTCTGCTCGCCGCCTTTGGGCTCGGATTATTTCGATCGCAAAATCTCCGCCGCGTTATTCTGATCACAATCGTAGCTCTATCAAGCGCCTGGCAGTTTACCATTAATCGCGAATTTGTCCGCGACCGGGAGGAACATGATCGATTTTTCAACCAATTCATTGAACGGGTACCATCCTTACCGATTGGAACCACGATCATCACCAATGACCTCCCATTCCAGTATTACAGCGATAACTCCCTCTCCGGAACACTTAACTGGTTGTATTCCCGTCCAGGAGAAATGGATACGATCCTCTATTACGCGAGCGTCCGTTCGCAGAAAGGTCGAGCTTTAGCCGCTGGCTTTGAACCAGGTTTTGAATTTGAGCAAAATTACCTCGCCAAGGTTTTTCATGGCAATACCGACCAGGTCCTTGTATTCGAATATTCTCCGCCCGGATGTTTGCGTTTGTTGGATCCTGAGATCGATTCCCTCAATAAGCTCCTATCACCTGATCTGCGCGAAGCGGCAGCTTTGAGCATGCCAACCCTGGTGGGTAAAGAGAAAAACCTGACCATACCGAACCATCTTACCCAAGTTTCCAATCCCTGGTGTGATATCTATCAAAGTGCCTCCCTTGCCGCAATTGAAGGCAACTGGGACGAAGTGATGAATAATTACAACGCCGCCAGTGAAAAAGGTTTGGACCCGCAATCTCCCATGGAGAAGCTCATTTTCATTGAGGCGGCGGCATACCTCGGTGAGTGGGATACCGCGTTCGGTTTAACCCGCGAGATTCATGAATTTTCCAAGGCGTCTACTTCACCATCCTTGTGCGCTTTATGGAGCCGGATTCGAGAAAACTCAAAAGAAACTGAAATCCATCAAGAAACTATTAAATCGATCTTTATTGAACTGGAATGTTCCAACTTATAATTAAACAAAAACTTTTCAGGAGAACGTATGAATAATGTATTTGAATCAAAACATCCCCTCGTCTTACACAAATTAAGTCGCCTGAGAAGTATTGAAACGGATCCAAAAAAATTTCGCGAATTGGTAAAGGAGATCGCCGCCTTGCTCGCTTATGAAGCGACCGCTGATCTCGCCATTCGCCCGGTTGAAATTACCACCCCGCTGATGAAAACCAATGGCTGGGAATTACAGGAAAAAATTGGTCTGGTTCCGATTTTGAGGGCTGGCTTGGGAATGGTTGAAGGGATTTGGGAACTTATGCCAAGCTCAGAGGTTTGGCATATCGGCTTATATCGAGATGAACAAACGCTTCGTCCGGTTGAGTATTACAATAAACTTCCAACCGCCCCAACGGTCGCGGTATGTCTGGTTTTAGATCCAATGTTAGCTACTGGCGGGTCCGCGACCGCGACGGTAAGCCTCTTGAAGCGTTGGGGAGTCACGAAGATTAAATATGTAGGTATTATCGGGGCGCCTGAAGGCATTCACGCCATGCAGACCGCTCACCCTGATGTACCGATCCACCTTGCCGCCATTGATGAAAAATTGAACGAAAAAGGGTACATCTTACCAGGTCTGGGAGACGCCGGCGACCGTCAATTTGGTACCGCCTGATCTTTCTTATTTGAGGGAATGATGAAAAGCAAATATGACATTTTATTCGATCCAATCCGGATCGGTCCAGTAACCGCGCCAAATCGCTTTTTTCAGGTTCCGCATTGTAATGGCTTTGGATACCGTATGCCGCGCGGCTTGGCGGCTATGCGCGGTTTGAAAGCGGAAGGCGGCTGGGGAGTGGTTACCACCGAAGAGGTTGAAATCCACCACACCAGTGATATTGCCCCTTACTTTGAAGGTAGGATCTGGAACGATCAGGATATTCCGGGCCTGGCATTAATGGTAGATGCTGTTCATGAGCACAATTCTCTGGCCGCGATCGAGCTCGTCCATAATGGTCTGGATAGCAACAATCTCTACTCCCGAGTTGCCCCGCTCGGACCCATTTCCATGGGCAGTGTTGGGGGAACCGGATTTGAGCCTGTTCAATCCCGGCGCATGGACAAGGAAGATATTCGTAATGTCCGCAGGTGGCATCGGAATGCCGCCATTCGAGCCAAAAAAGCGGGATTTGACATCATTTACGCCTATGCAGGCCATGGTCTCACGCTTGCCATGCAATTCATCACCCGGCGCACAAACGATCGTACTGATGAATACGGCGGCAGTCTGCAAAACCGGATTCGCTTTTTCCGTGAATTAATCGAAGATACCCGTGACGCGGTGGGAGATACCTGCGCGGTTGCTGCTCGTTTGGCGGTTGACGAACTGTTAGGTGAAGACGGAATCACTTGTCACGGCGAAGGCTACGAGATCGTATCCATGCTGGCAGAGCTACCCGACCTTTGGGATGTAAACGTAAGTGGCTGGGCAAATGACTCCGCCACCTCACGATTCGAAAAGGAAGGTTATCAGGAAAAATATACGGCATTTGTGAAAACATTAACCACAAAACCCGTGGTTGGAGTTGGGCGATATACCTCTCCTGACTCGATGGTTTCAGCCATCGAACGTGGTGTTTTGGACATGATCGGCGCTGCTCGTCCATCAATCGCGGACCCCTTTTTACCGAACAAGATTCGCGAAGGGAGACTGGAAGATATCCGCGAATGTATTGGTTGTAATATCTGCGTAACTGGTGATACCCGATATGTGCCATTACGCTGCACTCAAAACCCAACCATGGGAGAGGAGTGGCGAAGAGGTTGGCACCCTGAAAAAATGGCCTCCGCCAGGAATCCCCGTGAAATCCTGATCGTTGGCGCTGGACCGGCAGGTTTGGAAGCCGCCCGAGGACTTGGTCAAGCTGGTCATCAGGTTATGCTCGTTGATGGCAGGCGAGAACCAGGCGGTAGGGTGATCCGGGAGGCTGCCTTGCCTGGTTTGATGGAATGGAGGCGGGTTGCCGATTGGCGACTTACCCAAATCTCAAAGTTGAAAAATGTCGAAATGTACCCTTCCAGCCCAATGACCGCTTCTGAAATTCTGGAATCGGGAATTACCAATGTCATTATCGCCACCGGAGCAACCTATCGGAGTGATGGCAAGGGAAGGACCCTCAGAAAGGCTCCGGATGGCTTGGAAAAAATATCGGTATTTACACCGGACGACCTGATGGAAGGCAGATACCCTTCAGGCAAAGTTGTATTGTATGATGACGACCACTATTACATGGGTGGTGTATTGGCGGAACTTCTCGTAAAGCAGGGATGTATGGTGGAACTGATCACTCCTGCTCCGCTGGTTTCGTATTGGACTGAATTTACCCTCGAACAGAATAAAATCGAGACCAGATTATTAAAACTCGGAGTAAAGATTACCACCAAGAGCACTTTACGCGGATTTGAAGTTGGAGGGACAATAGTCGTCCACCAGCTTAGCGGAGTGGAACAACGGATCGAATGTGACGCGCTTGTTTCGGTAACCGATCGAATTTCCAATGATGGGCTATTTTATGAGCTCTTACCGGCACTCCAAAGCGGACAATTGGAAAGCTTGAAATTGATTGGTGACGCAGAAGCTCCAAATATCATCGCTCAGGCTGTCCATTCCGGACATCGGGCTGCGCGAACTTTTGAAAATCCAGAGCCATTGGATGAGACACCATTCAAAGTTGAAGGTGTGTTCTTATGAACCACCTTCAACTTTCTTAGCTTCATTCCAATATTGATCGAGCTCTTCGAGCGATTTATCTTTCAATCCCAGCCCTTCCCAGGCAACCTGAGTCTCGATAAATCGAAATCGATTTCTGAATTTTCGATTTGATTTTTGCAGCGCGGTTTCCGCGTCAATTTTTTTCCATCGGGAAAAATTTACCAGCACGAAGAAAAGGTCACCGATCTCATCTTCCAACTCATTTTGATTGTTTGAGTCTTTTATTTCATTGACTTCTTCTTGAATTTTCTCAATAACCGGACCAATGTCTGGCCAATCAAAACCAACCAGTGCCGCTCGTTTTTGTAACAGTTCAGCCTGACTCAAAGCAGGCAACGATACGGGTATGGATTCAAGGATACTCTCAGGTTGACGCTCTTTTTGCGCCCTCTCCTGCTTCTTGATTTCCTCCCAATTCGAGAATACATCCTCAACCCCCTCAACCACAGTATCCGCAAAAATGTGTGGGTGCCGGCGGATAATTTTCTCAGAAATTGAGCGGATCATCCCCGCGGCGTTGAAAAGCTTGTCTTCCTCGCCAATTTGAGATAGCATGACGATGATCAGTAACAAATCACCCAGCTCTTCTTCCAAATCTTCGTAACGGGAGGTATCGATCGCCTCCAACCCCTCATAGCATTCTTCCAATAAATTACTTCTTAAGGACGCAATGGTCTGTTTTACGTCCCATGGGCAGCCGTTATCAGGATCGCGAAGCCGGGCGATGATGTCCCTGAATTGGTCAAAGGAGCCAGCCGGCTGGAGGGTAGGCACAAATATCGCCTCAACCTCACCCGCCATGATTTGATTGGTTAAGATCGATTCTATTTTTCCATCTCTGCGGAGAGTCATAACTTCCACAGTTTTATAAGGCTTTAATTTGGAGATGAGCTGCTGAATGTTCTTTTGATCGAGGTTAAACAGGAGCGCCGGAAAACCCGGATCAAAAGGCAGGCTATCAAATCTACCGACCGCTTTAAGATCGAGGACGTTAAAGCGATGAACATCCACAGGAATTATGGAAAAAATGGATGGGTTGATTGGCGGCATAAATTTCTCCCTGAATTGAAATTAAACAAAAACGTAAAACCAGCCAAGGTTCACCTGACCAGTTTTACGCTCCAAATTCCGTAAGATTTGATCCTAACGCTTGGTATAGGTAGGAGCTTTACGGGCTTTCTTCAAACCTGGTTTCTTGCGTTCTTTGATCCGAGCATCTCGGGTTAATAAGCCAGCTTTGCGCAGTGCTGAAGTCCATTCGCTATTCATCTTTACCAATGCGCGAGCAAGGCCTAATGATACCGAGCTGGTCTGTCCGCTGACTCCGCCGCCTTTGACAAGCACGGACACGTCATAGGCGCTTTCAGGCTGGCCAACCGCAGAAAGAGCGGAAAGAATCGTGTGCATATCACCGGGGCGGGTAAAAAAATCAGCCGCGGCTTTGCCATTAACGACAAAATTGCCATTCCCGGTGGTTACCCGAACCCGGGCGATTCCAGCTTTTCGGCGACCTACACCTTCATAATATTGTGCCATTCTTTCTCCTTCTACTTCTGATCAACCTGGGTAGTGTGCGGGTGATCGGCGCCGCCATAAACTTTCAACCGCATGATAATATCATGGCTGAACTTGTTCTTGGGGAGCATTCCCCAGACGGCATCTCGAATCACCCGATCGGGATGATTCTGCAACTGATCTTTCAAAGTCACAGATTTCAAACCTCCAGGATAATTAGAATGTTTGTGATACCATTTTTCAGTTAATTTTTTTCCGGTCACCGCTACTTTAGAAGCATTGATCACTACCACATAATCACCCATCGGTACACCGGGGGTAAAAGTGGGTTTATGTTTGCCAAGCAGAATTGATGCAATTCGCGAGGTTAAACGGCCCAGGGTTTGCCCTGAAGCATCTACCACGATCCAGTCGTTATGGATCTCATTTTTTTTCGGATAGTACGATTTGTACACGGTCGTATCTCCATTACTCTCTTTTATTGTTAATTCCTGATCCCTCAGGATATTCAACGTTCACTAACTTTAAACCTCTGGCGGGAGCCAAACCCGGCAGAATTTTCTGGGTTGGGTTCAGAAGGAGGTTTACAAGGGTATCTTCAGGAATTTTTCCCTGGGCGATCGCCACTTGTAAATAAACCAACTTTCGAACCATATGATACAGAAACCCGCTCGCCTGAACAATATAAATCCAGCGATCAGATTCCTTGCTCCAAACGGAGGTGGTCAGCTTGCGAATTGTGCTTTGTTCAGCCCGGGGCGGGGTTCCAAACGCGGCAAAATTATGCGTGCCTATCACCTGACCCGCTCGAAAATTGAGACCTTCCCAGGCTATGGGAGGCCAGATTCGAGCCGCGAACCGATCGATGAATGGGTCGCGAAAAGGTTCAAAATAAACTTCATATTGATAGGTGCGGGAGAGAGCATCGAACCGCGGATGAAAATCTTTATCAGTTTTCTCTGCTCTTATCACAACCATATCGTCAGGGAGATTGGCGTTGAGCGCCTTCACTAAATCTTGAGCGGTGTGTTCCCAGCGCATGTCGAATGCGGCAACTTGACCGCTCGCGTGTACTCCGGAATCCGTCCGACCCGCCAAAAAAATGGTTCTTCCCTGCCAACCGATCGAAGTCAACGCCTTTTCAAGCGTCTTTTGAACCGTTGGAGTATTGGCTTGCCTTTGACTGCCAAAATAATTTGTGCCGTCGTAGGCGAATATAAGTTTGTAACGTTCTAACAAGGTCATCCTCGCGATGCGAGAAACGCGACCTATTCTTCCACTAATTCCAAAATTACCATTTGCGCCGCGTCGCCTAAGCGCGGTCCCAACTTGACAATGCGGGTATAACCGCCGGGACGAGTCGCGAATCGGGGGGCTATTTCATCGAAGATCTTTTTCACCACCTCGTTACCGCCGCCCAGTCTCTCTGCCACCAATCGACGAGCGTTGACTTTGGCGATATCGGTCGCTTCCGCGCTGCGTCTGGCAACAGTAATCATCCGTTCCGCCTCGCCGCGAATAGCGTCCGCTTTGGCGCGGGTGGTCGTGATTCGCTCGTGGGTGAAAAGTTGTTTGATCAAAGTGCGTCGCAAGGCTATCCGCGCGCCTTTTGTTCTGCCTAATTTATAACCTGATACTTGATGTCGCATCTTGTATTACTCCAAATTATTCGATTGATCAACTTTAAGGTAGCCCTTTTCGATCATTTTCTGGCGAAGTTCATCCAAGCTCTTGTCTCCAAAGTTACGAATAGACATGACGGCCTGGTCGCCTTTTTCGAGAAGATCGAGAACATCGGCTACATTTTGGATGCCTGTCCGTTTCAGTGAATTGAATACACGGACAGACAAGTCCAACTGGTCAATTGAGACATCGGTCAAACCACTCTGGGTTCGAGCCGGCAAAGATTCCGCTTCTTTTACGATCGGGGCAACAGTTTCGCTCAAGCCAGCCAAATATCGCAAATGTTCAATCAAGGTCATGGCGGCAGAACTGAGCGCTTTTTCAGGCGTAATCGTTCCGTCGGTCCAGATCTCAATCGTCAGTTTGTCAAAATCTGTTGATTGTTTCACACGGTAGCTGTTTACATCCCAATTCACCCGTTTTACCGGGCTGAAGATAGCGTCTACCGGCATTTCACCGATCGGCAGATGACCGGAACGGTCATTCGCGGGAGAATATCCGACACCCTTTTCCACTGTGAATTCAATATCCACCCGGGTATTCGGATCATCCACGGTAAACAGATAAAGATCCGGATTGATGATCTCTACGTCAGATGAAACATTAATATCCGCCGCGGTAACAACACCCTCGCCTTTAATCGAAAGGCTCATGCGGGTTGAATCGACGCCGTTTAATTTCATACGGAGTTGTTTGACGTTCAGAATTACCTGAATGACATCTTCCTTGACGCCAGGAATGTCGCTAAACTCATGAAGGACGTCCGTAAGGCGGATCGATGTAACCGCCGCGCCCTCAAGTGAGGAAAGCAGAACCCTCCGTAACGCATTGCCCAGGGTTACGCCATAACCACGATCAAGTGGAAAAACATTAAATTTTCCATAATTACGAGCTTCCGCAACAGTTTCGCGCTCGATTACTTGTGGCATATTCCAATTTCCGCTCAAGGTTCACCTCTTACACTACAAAAACAGTAAATCACTGCCCCCGCCCATGATCACGGGGGGCTTGGCCACAAAAACCTATCTTCTGGAGTAATACTCGACGATAAGTTGCTCGTTTAAATTGCCATCGATCTCCGCTCTCTCGGGGAGGCGAATGACATTAGCAGACAAGCTTGTCAGGTCTCTGTTAATCCAGGCTGGATAAACACGTTTTTGAGCTAAATCAGCGAGTTCCTTGAAATAGCTTCCAGACCGCGAACCATGACGAACCTCAATCAGGTCACCGGGCTTTATCAACATGGAAGGAACATTGGTCCTTCTGCCATTTACGCTGAAGTGCCCATGTGAAACCAGTTGCCGGGCTTGAGATCGGCTGGATGCGAAACCCATGCGGTAGACTACATTGTCCAACCGTGATTCCAACAACTGCAGCAAGTTCAAACCAGTTAAACCGCTTGTTTTGCGGGCTGAATCGTAATATCCGCGGAATTGACGTTCCAAAGTTCCATAAACACGCCGAGCACGTTGCTTCGCGCGCAACTGTTTCCCGAAGTCGGATTCGCGACCGGTACCGCCCTTGGATCGGCCACCGGATTTTCCGTGAACACCAGGCGCAAAGGATCGTTTTTCAAACGCGCATTTCGCGGTGAAACATCGTTCACCCTTTAAAAATAATTTTTCACCTTCGCGCCGGCATAATCTACATACCGGACCAATATATTTTGCCATTTATTCTTACCTCGTTATCTCTTACACACGACGCTTTTTGGGCGGTCTGCAACCATTATGAGCCACCGGAGTCTTATCCAGGATCGATCGGACCTTAATACCCATTGACTGAACCGCTCGAATGGCGGATTCCCGTCCAGGTCCCGGTCCTTTGATGACCAAGTCAGCCTCTTGCAAACCCATTTGTTGAGCGGTTTTTACAGCCTGTTCAGCAGCCAAGCGTGCCGCAAAAGGAGTACTCTTGCGGGAGCCCTTAAACCCGACTGAGCCGGAGCTGCCCCACGCCACCGTGTTACCCATGGAATCTGTGATAGTGACGATAGTGTTATTAAAAGACGCAAAAACATGAACCTGACCGGATGATAAGGATCGTTTGACTTTTTTTGCCGTTGAACGTCGAGTTTGACGTACATTCTGTGCCATATTTTATTCTCTCCTGCCAATAACCACTATTTCTTCGCGCCGCGTCTTCTACCACGTCCGGCAACGGTCTTCTTAGGACCTTTGCGAGTGCGTGAATTGGTGCGGGTTCGCTGGCCATGAACCGGCAAATTACGGCGATGTCGTAAACCGCGGTAACAACCGATTTCGATGAGGCGTTTAATATTTAATTGTTCCTTACGACGAAGATCACCTTCAACGGTATAGTTCTTGGCGATGAATTCGCGGATCGCCGCGACTTCAGCTTCGGTGAGATCCTTGATGCGCGTATCCGGATTAATGTTCGTGGATTTCAGGATCTCGTGCGAGCGAGTAAGACCAATACCAAAAAGATAAGTAATACCGATCTCAACGCGTTTGTTTCGAGGGAGGTCAATACCTTCAATACGTGCCATGGTTGTTAACCTTGCCTCTGTTTATGTTTTGGGTTTTCGCAGATCACAAACAATCTGCCGCTGCGCTTGACGATTTTACACTTCGCGCATCGCTTTCTAATTGATGGTGAAACTTTCATTTGTGACTTTCTCCTCTTTAAAAGGACAAAAATAGGTCCCAACAGCCGAAGTTATAATTATACTCGGTTTTTAATATTTGTCTATCCATTTGCAGCTCTGCCCGGGATCATAGGACAGTCAGGATTAGGGGGTCTCCTTCGGTGACGGCGATTGAATGTTCAAAATGCGCCGTCAACGACCTGTCAGCAGAGACTACGGTCCAATTATCTTTTCCAACTTTTGTGCGGTGGGTACCAACCAAAACCATCGGTTCCAAGGCAATAACCAGCCCAGGTTGGAGCAACATTCCAGTACCAGCTTCGCCATGGTTTGGCACTTGTGGACCTTCATGCATTTGCTTTCCTACGCCGTGACCAGTGTATTCCCGGGTTACATGGAATCCGTTACCCTCCACATATTTCTGTATCGCCTCAGATACATCCCCGGTCATATAACCGGGACGCATTTTCTCGATTCCCGCAAACAAGGCGCCTTCGGTTACTTCGAGTAATCGCTTCGCCAGATCCGAGATCTCACCCACCCCGGCTGTGAACGCGCTATCCGCCACATAACCCTGGTAGTAAGTACCGCAATCGATTGAAACAATATCCCCTTCAGCCAGCCTTCGGGTTTTGCTCGGGATGCCGTGGACCAATTCTTCATTGATGCACACGGTTATCGAATTTGGAAATGGAGGAAATCCATATCCTTTAAAAGGTGATACACACCCAAATTGACTTAATACTTTTTCGGCAGCCGCGTCGAGTTCATACGTGGTCACTCCGGGTGCTAACATTTCACGAATGGTCGCGTGAACAGTCGCGTTAATCCTACCGGCTTCGCGCATGATAGCGATTTCAGCAGGTTTTTTAAGCGTTATTTTTCTCGACCAATCCATGTTGTTTTCTATTTCTTTACCAATATTAACGAAATATGTTCTGCAACCTTGTCAATTGACTCAGTTCCATCTACTTCAACCAATACCCCACGCTGGCGGTAATATTCAATCAGCGGAGCGGTTTGTTCATTGTAGACAACGATTCGTTTCTTAACCGTCTCTGGTTTGTCATCATCCCGCTGGTACAAGGGTGATTGGTCGTAATCACAGATTCCGGTAACCTTGGGCGGATTGTAAATATTATGGAAAATGTGCCCATGGGCTTTACATGTCCATCTACCCGCCAAACGGTCGACCAGAATCTCGGCTGGGGCATTGAAAAACGGAACGAGATCAACCTGACCGCCGAATTCCTTTAACAACCCACTCAGGTTTTCGGCCTGATGAGGGGTGCGAGGGAAGCCATCCAGGATGGCTCCCTGCGCGCAGTCGGGTTGGATAAAACGAACCCGAATCATTTTTATGGTCACGTCATCAGGAACCAATTCGCCTTTGTTCATGTAATTCTGAGCAATCAATCCTAACTCAGTATTGTTCTTAATATTTTCCCGAAATAGATCTCCGGAGGAGATATGCGGGAGATTCAATTTTTTTGAGAGTATACCTGCCTGTGTCCCTTTCCCAACACCTGGGGGGCCTAACAGAACAATGTACGTTGGCATGAAAAAACCTTCCTATCTTACCAGGATCGAATCCTGATAACCGTGGAGTTTTAATTCTGCGTCAATAATTGAGAATGAATCTCTCACCACACCAACAACGATCAACAAACCGGACGATGAAACAAGGAATAAGCCCGCGTTTGTACCAGTGCCGATTCCAAACGCTGTGAGGAGCGCATTAAGCAAGAAAGGCAGGATGGCAACCAAACCGAGGAAAAGCGCTCCGGGTAAGGTGATTCGCCGTTGGACTTTGGTCAAATATTTCTGGGTGGGCGCTCCCCGGTTTACACCAGGTACCTGAGCGCCAACTCTTTTGAGGTTATCACCATAATTCTGTTGAGTGAATAACACATCCGTATAGAAAAACGTGAAAATTACCACCATCAGGAAGTACATGATCCAGTACGCGGTTGAATTTCCACTAAACAAACTTTGGGTACTTAGTGCCAGGTTTTTTATCCAGTTAGTTTCATTGTTAATGAACCAGGCGGCTAAAATGGAAGGAAATTGAAGGATCGCGCTGGCAAAAATCAATGGAATCATTCCAGCCATGTTTACCATCAAAGGCAGACTTGCCTTGACCGGCATCGACATTTTATTTCCGACCCGGCGACCAGGGTAAATTACGGGAACTTTACGCCGACCCTGTTGAACGTAGACAATCGCGAAGATCGTCAACACGATCACGATGATCATCATCGTCAACATGATCCAGCGGCTTTGTTCGTCCGACATGATCGCCATGATATTCTGAGGCATCTGAGCCACAATACCCGCGAAGATGATGAGTGATAAACCTTGCCCACGGATTCCATACTCGGAGATCAACTCGCCAAGCCAGATCGCGAACATGGTACCAGCCACCATGGTGGATAAAGCGGTAAGCGAAGGTATGAGTTGAGCACCGCTAAAACCAAAATCTATGATCTTGCCAGTGGTCAACATTGAGTTGAAAATGTTGATCTGACCGATCGCCGAGAGCGCAGCCATCGGAATCGTGAGCCAATAGGTCCACTTTTCCATCAATTTTTTACCTTCAGTTGGGTCCTCTTCCATCCGACGTTGGAGGGCAGGAATAATAGGAATCAAAAGTTGGATAATAATCTGTGCGGTGATGTATGGGTATACACCCATGGAAAGGATCGAAAATCTCGAAACCGTACCACCGGACAACAGATCAAGAAAGCTAAAGAAATTTCCACCTGACGTGGCGAGCTGATCTTGAATTGCGATCAGGGCTTCGGTGTTTACACCTGGCGTAGGGATATTCGCTGCAAGACGATAAATGACCAGCAAAAGAACAGTCATTAATAGCATGCGACGAATATCCTCAGATTTCCAGAGGTATCGCCAGGCTGACCAGGTTTTATTCATAAAAGGTCTCCTGCATTGCGAAAATTATGCTTCAAGGATCTCTACTGAACCACCGGCGGCTTCGATTTTGGCTTTCGCGCCTTCCGAAACCTTATGCGCTCTTACTTTCAAAGCAACACTAAGTTCACCGCGCCCCAGAATTTTTACCGGATTTTTCGGATTCCGCAATAAGCGAGCTCCGGCCAAAGCCTCGGGGCTTACTTCGGAGCCGCTTTTGAATGCGGAGAGTTGATCAAGGTTGATCTCGTTGTATGTCACCTGAAAAGGCGGAGTGAATCCTTCACCACGCATGAAGGGTAAACGGCGGAAGAAAGGCAGGTTACCGCCCTGTCGATAGAGGTGACCCTCTTCACCAGAACGAGCACCAGCACCTTTTGTACCGCGGCCCGCGGTTTTACCCTGGCCAGCGGAAATGCCTCGACCGACTCGCTTCTTCGGATGTTTTGCTCCGGGATTTGGTGTCAAATCGTGTAATTTCATTTACTTCTCCTACTCTTCTACTTTAAGAAGATGGATTACAGCATTGAGCATACCGCGTAAAGCCGGGGTATCTTCATGCTCTACAGTTTGATTCATTTTTCTTAAGCCAAGCGCCTTCACGGTTCGTTTCTGTGGTTCTGGAAACCCGATTGGGCTCTTAACCAAAGTCACGCGTAAGGTAGCTTTTTTTTCAACTTTTTTAGCCATTCGTCCTCCTCGCCCAGAAGGGGGTTACCTCTTCAACCGGCTTGCCACGCCGCGCAGCGACAACTGCGGGAGACTTAAGGGATTCCAACGCCTTGAAGGTAGCCATAACCACATTCAAAACTGTCGCGGAACCCATCGACTTTGTGAGGATATCGGACACTCCAGCCACTTCCAAAACCGCGCGAACACCGCCAGCGGCGATAACACCGGTACCAGCGGAAGCCGGCTTGAGTAATACCCGGGCGCCAGCCACAACACCAAGAACTTCATGCGGGATGGTGGTACCAAGTAAGGTAACTCTGCGTAAATTCTTTCGAGCACGTTCAGAGGCTTTTCGCATCGCATCAGGTACCGCGTTTGCCTTGCCAGTGCCCAAACCGATTGTACCTTTGCCATCGCCGATCACTAGAGTGACTCGGAATTGGAATCTTCGTCCACCTTTAACGACCTTGGCAACCCGGGCAATTTCAATCACCCGTTCTTCGTATTGGTCCTTAAATTCATCTACTTCTTTTTTACCGTATTCAGCCATCATTATCTCCAATCAGCCTTAGAAGTCCAATCCGCCTTCACGGGCGCCATCAGCCAAAGCCTTCACCCGTCCGGTATATCGAAAACCGCCGCGGTCGAACACAACCGTTTCAATACCGCTGGATTTCGCGCGTTGAGCTACGGTTTTCCCAACCAAGGTTGCTTGTTCTGATTTTTTAAGGCCACTTATCTGGGTTCGGATTTCTCCATCGAGAGTGGACGCCGATACCAGGGTATGCCCTTCAATATCATCAATAATCTGGCAGTAGATTTCGCTATTGCTTCTAAAAACCGCTAAACGTGGGCGTTCACCAGTGCCAAAAATCTTCTTACGTACGCGTAAGTGCCTCTTATTTCGGGAGTCAGATTTAGTTAACTTAGCCATTCTTATTTCTTCCCTTTCCCGGTCTTACCAGCCTTACGGCGTACCTGCTCGCCAAGGTAATGAATACCTTTGCCCAGATATGGTTCCTGGGGGCGAACTTTACGAACCAGGGAGGCAACCTGTCCAACGACTTCTTTGTCAAAACCCATCACCTTGATTTGGCGGGCTTTTGGATCAACATCAAAGTTTATGTTGTCAGGCGGTTCCATGGTTTTGGGCATTGAATAGCCCATGTGCAAAACCAGGGTTTTACCGTTCATCTCAGCCCGATATCCAACACCATCCCATTCCAGAATGCGTTCGAAACCGGTGCTCACACCCGTAATCATGTTGCTCAAAACCGCGCGGGTAGTTCCATGCAGGGCGCGTTCATTTTTTGCGTCTGAGTTGCGGGATACCGTGATCTTGTTTTCCTCCATGGAAATTCCGATCAACGGGGAAAATTCTCTTTGCATTTCGCCTTTGGGACCTTTAACTTTTACATTCGATCCCTTCAGTTCCACCTGCACGCCGGCGGGAACTTCAATAGGCAAGCGTCCAATTCGAGACATGGCGCTACCTCCTTACCATACTTTGCACAGGATCTCGCCGCCTACGCCTAATTGGCGCGCTCGCTGACCTGTCATAACTCCCTTGGGAGTCGATAGGATGGAAACACCCATACCATTCAAAACCCACGGGATTTCTTGTTTTTTCGTATACACACGGCGGCCTGGGCGGCTTACGCGTACAATTCCGGAAATTACGGAAGCACGTTCGCGCCGTTCACCAACATACTTGATCTTGATCTTCAAGGATCGCTGGCTCAGACTCTCACCTTCGGCTACTTCATATGTTTCGATGTAACCTTCTTCTTTTAAAATACGGGCGATTTCCTCTTTTAATTTCGAGTAGGGCATCGCAACGGTTGCTTGACCGATCGCAACTGAATTTCGGACTCGGGTCAGCATGTCAGCAATAGGATCTGTTACGCTCATCTTTATACCTCCATTCAGCCTACCAGGACGACTTTACAACGCCAGGGAGCTTGCCCTCTAACGCGAAGGTCCTGAAGCAAATTCTACACAAACCAAAGCGTCGGATATAACCACGCGATCGTCCACAATTGCTACAACGGTTTCGAACGCGGGTTTGATATTTACGGCGTTCTTCACGATATGTCATACATTTCTTTGCCATATCTTACGCATCCTTCCTAAACGGCATACCTAAAACACGCAACAATTCCCGGGCTTGCTCATCGTTTTTCGCGGATGTAACAATGGTAATTTCCATACCGCGCAATTTATCGATTTTGTCGTATTCGATTTCGGGAAAGATCAATTGATCTTTTAAGCCCAGGGTGTAGTTACCGCGGCCATCAAAAGCTTTTGGTGTTACACCGCGAAAGTCGCGAACACGGGGCAAAGCTACATTAATCAAACGGTCAAGGAAAGACCACATTCGATAGCCGCGCAAGGTTACTTTTGTGCCAATGATCATGCCCTCGCGCAACTTAAAGTTAGCGATACTCTTGCGGGCACGATTCTGAATAGGCTTTTGGCCAGTGATGGTTGTCAGATCCGCGACTGCGGCATCCAACGCCTTTGAGTTAGTCATGGCTTCACCCAAGCCGATATTCACAACAACTTTTTGGATCTTTGGGATCTCCATTACATTGCCGTAATCAAAGCTCTTTTGCAAAGCCGGAACTACTTCTTCGTTATATTTTGTTTGTATTTTACTAATCATCTCTGCTCTCCTGTCCAGGCATCCTAATCAATTAACGCCTGGCAGTGCTTGCATACACGATGAGCGCCAGCCTCATCCCGCTGTACGCCTACGCGTGTCGGCTCGTTACATTTCGGACAAACGAGCATCACATTGGAAACATCAACTGGGGCTTCAAATTTAATTCGCCCAGGGTTGATGGTTCGTCCGCTGCTTGTTTGGGTCTGCTTTTGGTGCTTGGTGCGAACATTGACGCCCTGAACGACAACTTTCCGATCAGAAACATTAACTGCGATCACTTCGCCCCTTTTACCCTTGTCCTCAAAGTTTCCACTGATAACTTCAACAGTATCGCCTTTTCGAATTTTCATATTCATTGATTCCTGTCTCCCAGCCTAAATTACTTCCTGGGCCAATGAAACGATCTTCATATAGCCTTTTTCGCGAAGTTCGCGGGCTACTGGTCCGAAGATACGGGTACCTTTAGGGTTCTGCCCATCTGTGTCCAATATTACAGCCGCGTTGTCATCGAAGCGGATGTAAGAGCCATCTTCGCGGCGCCACTCTTTGGATGTACGCACGATAACAGCCTTGACAATCTCACTCTTCTTAACCCCGCCTTGCGGTGTGGCCGCCTTTACGGTAGCCACTACGATGTCACCAACCCGGGCATATCGGCGGGTTGAACCGCCCAGCACGTGGATGACGAGTAACTCGCGGGCACCGGAATTATCCGCTACGGTTAATCTGGTTTCTTGCTGGATCATCCTTATACCTCCACGCCTGAATCAGCGGTTTTGGTTTCCTGTTTCAAAATCAGTTCCACAACCCAGCGTTTGTCACGGGAGAGCGGTCGGCTTTCGACGATTTGGACTTTATCACCAATCTGGCAATTCAGTTCATCGTGGGCTTTAACCCTTTCCGTACTGTGAACAACTTTTTTGTAAATCGGATGGCGGAAAGATCTCGTGATTTCAACCACTACGGTTTTCTGCATCTTGTTACTGGTTACAACACCAGTCATACGTCGACGATTATTCATATTTAACCTTCCTAACTCGCCTTGTTCAAAGATTCCGCCAGAATGGTTTCCAATCGGGCAATGTCTCGGCGAATGGTGCGTAATCGACTGGTATCGGTCAGCTGTCCAGTAACTTGCTGAAAGCGCAGTTTCATTAACTCCTCGCGATTATTTGAGATCTTGTTTTTGATCTCATCCGCTGATAAGTGTCTAATTTCCTTCGCTTTCATGCTCAAGCTCCTGCCTCACGCTGTACAATCTTGGTCTTGATCGAAAATTTGTACTGGGCTAATTTAAGGGCGCGCAGCGCCTCATCAATTCCCATACCGCCAACTTCGATCATCATCCGGCCAGGTTTTACGACAGCCACATAGTACTCAACATTTCCCTTTCCCTTACCCATACGGGTTTCGGGTGGGCGGTGGGTATACGGCTTGGCTGGAAAAATTCGAATCCAAACTTTTCCACGGCGTTTCATTTCGCGAACAATCACACGGCGAGCCGCTTCGATCTGACGAGCGGTTACCCAGCCTGGTTCCAGGGCTTGCAAGCCCAAATCACCAAAACTAACCTCGGCGCCGCGAAGGGCTTTCCCCTTCATTCGTCCGCGCATTTGTTTACGCCATTTGACTCTTTTTGGCATTAACATTTTCAGTACCTCTTTTCACAGTATATGTTCACGATTACTCGCTAACATATACGCCTTCAGTAGTTTGAGCTTTTTCATCGAGCTCGGTTTTCAGATCGCCGCGATAAACCCACACCTTGATCCCAATTTTGCCGTAAGTAGTCAGGGCTTCGGTCTTCGCGAACTCAATATCCGCGCGGAGGGTTTGGAGCGGAACCCGACCATCACGCAACCATACGCTGCGAGCCATTTCTGCTCCAGCCAAACGACCAGCTACCTCAATTTTGATGCCTTTGGCGCCAGCCCGCATGGCGGATTGGATTGCCTTTTTCATCGCTCTACGGTAAGCGATTCGGCGTTCTAATTGCTCCGAAATACTCACCGCTACCAGGTATGCGTCGGTTTCAGGATTGTGGATCTCTTTTGGTTCCAATTCCACATTTTCACCGATCAAGCTTTGCAAACCATCACGTAATTTTTTAATTCCTTCACCTTTACGGCCAATCAGAATGCCAGGTTTGGAAGTATTGATGGTTACCTTTACCTTGCCGGGATACCTCTCAACCTCAATCCGCGAAATACCGGATCGGCTGGAGAGCTTATGGACAAGTTTTCTGATTTCAAAATCTTGCTTAAGTTGTTCGCGATATTGCTTGCCTTCCGCAAACCATCGGCCTTGCCAACCACGGCTTACCACCAAGCGATACCCAACTGGATGTACTTTACGACCCATATTTTCTCCTTACCTCTTGCCTTCGCGTTCACTGAGTACGATAGTCACATGGGATGAGCGGCGCAGCAACGGCTTAAACCGACCACGAGCACCAAACCGCCTCCACTTTCGGGTGGGAGCTTCATTAGCATAGATACTGGAGATGAATAAGTCATCCCGGCTGATACCCATGTTCTCTTCAGCGTTTGCGACTGCCGACTTCAACAGTTTTAAAACTGGAACTGACGCGAGGCTAGGGACGAAGCGCAAGGTTTCCAAGGCTTCATTCGCGGCCCTTCCACGTACCAGGTCTAAAACCAGGCGAACTTTTTGGGCCGAAACAGAGAGATTGCTCAAATGAGCACGTACGTCTGTCATGGCTTATTTCCCTTTCGTCGACTTTTCAGACATGTGGCCACGGAAAGTACGCGTAGGAGCAAACTCACCCAAACGGTGGCCAACCATATTCTCAGTAATATAAATCGGTACATGGCGGCGACCGTCGTGTACCGCGATGGTGTGACCAACCATTTGAGGGAAGATCACACTAGCGCGGCTCCAGGTTCGTAAAACTTTCTTTTCACCGCGTTGGTTCATCTGTTCAACTTTTTCTAACAACTTTGGGGCGATGAACGGCCCTTTTTTGAGGGATCTAGACATATTTTCTATCCTTACGTTCTGCCTTAGCGGCTGGTCTTACTGCGACGGCGAACAATAAATTTATCCGTCTGCTTATTTCGGCGGGTCTTCAAACCGAGGGCTGCCTTACCCCAAGGAGTACGAGGTCCGGGTTTACCAATCGGCTGCCTGCCTTCACCACCACCATGCGGATGGTCGCGTGGAGACATCGCGGTACCGCGAACGGTCGGGCGAATGCCCATGTGGCGTTTGCGACCAGCCTTCCCCAATTTGATATTGCCATGATCCAAATTGCCAACCTGTCCGATTGTCGCGTAACATCCTTGTGGGATCAGGCGAACCTCTCCAGAGGGCATCCGAACCTGGGCATATTCGCCTTCCTTGGCCAATATTTGAGCTGCGGCTCCGGCGGACCGGACAAATTGAGCGCCTTTTCCGGGAAGCATTTCAACATTGTGTACCATCGTACCAACTGGAATGTTGGTAATTGGCAAGGCATTACCAAGGCGAATTTCGCTGGTAGGACCTGAAAGCAGAGTATCACCAACTTTCAGCCCCAAAGGAGCCAGAATATAGCGCTTTTCTCCATCCGCGTAAAAAAGCAAGGCAAGTCGGGCAGTTCTACCGGGATCATATTCGATCGCGGCAACCCGGGCAGGAATGCCATGCTTATCGCGTCGAAAATCCACCTGACGTACCAATTGGCGATGTCCACCACCACGGTGGCGAACTGTTACCCGACCATAAACGTTACGTCCTGAATGGGCTGGCAGAGACACAACCAAATTCCGTTCAGGGGATTTTTTGGTGATTTCCTCAAAGGTATAACCAGTCATCCCTCTCAAGCCGGGAGTTACGGGTTTATATTTTTTTACAGCCATTACTGCACCCCTTCGAAGATCTCAAGTGTTTGGCCTTTTTTCAAAGTAACAAACGCTTTTTTATAACCGGCTTTACGAATTACCAACCGCCGGCTTTTCGCTTTTCGTCCACGTTTTCCGGGGACATTCACGATATTCACTCTTTCCACATCTACATCAAAGATCGTTTCCACAGCATCTTTTACCAACGTTCTAGTAGCTTTCGAGCTTACTTCGAACGCGTATTGATTCAATTTGCTGGACAGATAATTCGACTTTTCTGTGATCAGCGGACGGCGAAGAACTTCAAATAGCGTCGTCATGATCTCTCCTATTCCAAATTATTCTTAAGGACATCAATTGCCTGTACAGGTATGACAACCTTATCAAATTTGAGCAAGTCGCTGATATTCAGGTAACTTGCCAATAAAACTTTCGCGTCAGGAAGATTATTGGTTGAGCGGGCAACAGTATCGTATTGAGCGTTTTTCTCTGGGATCAACACCAAAGCGCTACCCTCGCCGACCAAAGCAGTTAAAGCCTTTACCATCAACTTGGTTTTCGCTTCAGCAAGTGCCAAATTATCAACCAATATAATGCCGGATTCAGCCGCTTTGACAGTCAACGCGGAACGAAGCGCAGCTCTGCGCATCTTTAACGGCATTTTCTGTTCATAAGATCTCGGATGAGGTGTAAAGATTCTACCGCCTCCGACCCACTGGGCTGCCCGAATGGAACCTTGTCGAGCGCGGCCAGTACCCTTCTGTTTCCAGGGTTTTCTTCCACCTCCAGCAACTTCACCGCGAAGCTTAGTATCATGAGTACCAAGGCGGGCATTCGCCATCTGACGAATATACGCCTGGTGCATAAGATCAACATTTACCTTGGCTTCAAAAATGGAGGAGGGAACTTCCACCGAATCCACTTTTTTGCCTTCCATATTCAATACATCGATTTTCATAGCGTCTCTCCGTTACCGCGCTTATTGTTTGCGCGCCTCATTGATGATCACCAGACCGCCTTTGGAGCCTGGCACGGCGCCATGAACGCCGATCAGGTTACGTTCCGAATCTACCAGAACAACCTTTAAGCTTTGCGCTGTAACGCGTTCATCACCCATATGGCCAGGACGTCGAGAGCCGCGAAGAACACGGCCTGGAGTTGTACCTGAACCATTGGAGCCGGGGGCGCGATGCCTGTCAGATTGACCATGAGTTTTTGGTCCGCCAGCAAAATGGAAACGTTTTACACCACCGGCGAAACCTTTACCTTTGCTAGTACCAACCACATCTACACGTTCTCCAACAGCGAAAACATCCGCCTTTACCACGTCACCCACATTTACGTCCAAAGTCTTCGTTCTAAACTCACGCAAAAAGCGCAGCGGAGGCAAGTTCGCCCCTTTTAAGTGACCAAGTTCACCACCGGTCAACTTCTTTGGGTGCGTCTCGCTGAAACCTAACTGCACTGCAGAGTAGCCTTCAGTCTCTGGGCGTCTGATCTGGGTAACATAACAAGGCCCAGCTTCGATAAGAGTTACAGGATAAGCCACACCTCTTTCATCGAAGATCTGGGACATGCCAATCTTCTTACCAATCAGCCCTTTCAACATCCTCAATTGTCTCCTTCAATAATTTATTTTTCGAGACTGTCAGCCGGGCTATGGCTGCATCATCTCTCGTTCACCCAGTCAACCAATTTTTGGCGGCAATGGTTATTTTTGTGCCTACCAACAAACTGGTTCTTGAGCGACCGCGAATTCACTGGCTGGCTTTAATAAAGCCAGCCAGAAATTTCCAACTTTTTTAGATCTTTATTTCGATATCAACTCCAGCCGGGAGATTCAATCTCATCAGCATGTCGATTGTCTTGGAATCAGGTTCCATTACGTCGATCATCCGATTGTGTGTTCGGATCTCAAAGTGCTCGTGAGAATCCTTGTCGATGAATGTCGAACGACGTATTGTATACCTTTCTTTCTTGCTTGGCAAGGGTACCGGACCTACTACTTTGGCACCTGAGCGTTCGGCGGTTTCTACAATACGCTTGGCTGACTGGTCAAGTACACGATGATCGTAAGCCTTTAATCGGATTCGGATTTTTTGCTTCATGACAAGTCCTATTCAATGATCTTGGTGATAACGCCAGCGCCCACAGTCAAACCGCCTTCGCGAATCGCGAATTTGGCGCCCTGTTCCAAAGCCACCGGCACAATCAGTTCCACCGTCAGGTTCACGTTGTCGCCG